>Ga0315279_10000010_pt1 | contig 518867 bp, 465 predicted proteins | sample YL17G06_20_MG_FD_203694 | JGI IMG/M metagenome (GOLD analysis project Ga0315279, IMG submission 203694) | Sediment microbial communities from Yellowstone Lake, YNP, Wyoming, USA - YL17G06_20 | ecosystem: Environmental > Aquatic > Freshwater > Lake > Sediment | place: USA: Wyoming | collected... | reverse complement strand
CACTCTTGTCCTCCAGTCCAACCAGCACCTCCATTCCGGGCTTCCACCCAGTATGGATATTCGGCCGGCATCGAAGGTGGGGCCAAATTAAACTTCCGAAAGGGGCCAAATTAGAGTACCGAAATCATCCTAACCGTATTCCTGGCGGTTATATCAAGCACATCGCTGGGAAAGCCAGATTCGACGCACCTTTGAGGGCAGTTACCCTGTCTCCGATGACGCTGGTCGATTACACAAAGCAGGTTATGCGTCTCGTATATACTAATCATTGGTCTCAGATAACGCAGCAACCAGCCGTCTTCGCAGAGTTCGAGTGCCTATCTTTATTGAGTTCATCTGCTACACGCACTGTCTTGCGTTTCGTGTTGACAGCCTGCGCAAGATCTGGTATATACGAATCATGCCCAGCCTCCAGGCCTACAACGTCCGCCGGAAACGCTACTGGCGCATCGTCGAATCCTTCCGCGACCAGCGCGGACGCCCCCGCATCCGCGTCGTGCGCCACCTCGGGACAGCTCAGAAGCTCCTCGACCAGCTTTCCCAGGCACCGGGGCGTCCCCTCTACGCCGAAGAGCGGGAATTCGCCGCCCCGGCGGCACTTTGGGGTATTGCCGACAAGCTCCAGGTCGTCGAAACCATCGATCGACACGCGCCCAAGCGCCAGCAGGGCGCCACAGTCGGCCAGTACATGCTTCTGGCTGCCGTCAACAGGGCTGTTGGCCCTTCGAGCAAGTCGAAGCTTGCGTCCTGGTATCAACGCACGGTCCTGCAGCGCCTTTTCCCTCTCCCGGCCGCGGCTCTGCGCAGCCAGCGCTTCTGGGACCACATGCGGTATCTGGGCGAAGAGACCCTGACCACGATCGAGAACAATCTGACACGCCGGCTGGTCGAGGAATTCGGCATCGACATGCGGGCACTTTTCTACGACACGACCAACTTCGACACCTTCCTGTCTTCCGAGAACCCGAGTCGCCTGGCCCAGCGCGGGCACGCCAAGTCCAAACGTACCGACCTGCGCATCGTGGGGTTGGCCTTGATGGTCTCCTGGGATTTCCACGTTCCGCTTTTCTCCCGTGTCTACGAAGGAAACCAACCCGATTCGGTCACTTTCAGCAAGGTACTGGACGACTTGGTCGCCCGCTACCAGATGTTTCGGGAGCGCTGTCAACGCGTCACGCTGGTTTTTGATGCCGGTAACACCTCCGAGGAGAATATCCAGGCCTTGGATGCTTCGCCTTATTACTTCATAGGAGCGCTTGTCCCGGCTCAGCATGCGGATCTCCTGGACGTCCCGCTTGAGAAGTTTCACCGCCTCGAAGGGCCGCTCTTCGAAGGATTGCGTGTTTATCACACAGAAAAGGAGGTCTTTGGCCAGAAGCGCACTATCCTCGTCACCCGCAGCCAGCGGCTGCTCCGAGGGCAGATTCGTGGTATCCAGCAGCACCTGGGCAAGAAACTGCGCACACTGCGGGATCTCAGCAGACGTGTTGCCCTCAGTCAGGAGCCCGGCTGGCGCGGGAAGGCCTACACGCGGGAAAGTCTGGAGGCGAAACTGAACACCATTACCTCGGGGCAATACATCGGCGAATTTCTCTGGGCCAGGGTTACAGAGAAGCGGGGCCAGCTTGGCATTGAATTCGGGACTGACCATGACGCCTATATGCACGTGAAACGCAGGGTGCTCGGCAAGCGGATCCTGTTCACCACGCATCCTGACCTTACCGACGAGGAAATCGTCTTTGGCTACCGGGGCCAGCACAATGTCGAGCGGGCCTTTCGGAGGATGAAGGATCCGTGCTTTATTAGCTTTTCGCCTGCCTTCCACTGGACCGATCAGATGATCCGGGTTCACGCCTTCTGCTGCGTTTTGGCATTGGCGCTCACTTCGCTTCTGCACCGGAGCGTCGTGAAAGCCGGAATCGAGATCACGCACAGCAATCTTCTGCGGGAGCTCAAGGAGATTAAGGAGATCACGAATTACTATCCGCCACTGTCGGGTGCAGAAGCCAAGCGGGGCGGCCGGCCGCGCGCGGAACGAACCTTGACTCGACTGAACCGACAGCAGCAGAGACTGTTCGAGGTTTTGGATCTGGGCCGATACCAGGCCAGTTAGTATATACACGCCTCATGGTCTACCGATCCTCCAAAACCCGCGGCAAATGGACGTTTCAGCAGCGGTCCCATTCGCCGTAGCCGAATAACTCGGAAACTTGCGCTAGGAGCGAAGCAACTGGACTAAACTTCGCCGGGTTTTGTGAGGGCCTTGGTCCGAATCCGGAAGACCTTGTGCACTGGTAAGACCGCTACAAGCCCGTCGCCGACTGAGCCGGTGTGCGCCGCGTCCATGATCACGCCGGCGATCTGTTCCGCGCGATTTCCTTCGGTGAAGATTTCTATCTTGCAATGCGGGGACGGCCCATTGTAGAAGGAGAATTTCTTTTCCCACTCGCCCACGCCTTTCACCTTAGTAACTGTGAACCCGCTGACACCCGCCTTCTCCAGTGCCAATTCGACATTCTCGATCATCGCATTGCCTATGATTGCAGTCACTTTGGCGAACTCCATGCGACCTCCTTTGATTTTTGTAGCCGAGAAACAGAGAATTGCGCCCAAAACAAAAAACCCACCTGAATCTTCCCAGGCGGGTCTCTTCGAATTCAGATTACCGGCCCCTACCTGGATCTTGCTTTGAGGTAGGAGTTATCAGGCAGGGCTGGCCGGTTGTGGCGAACTCCATCGCCAATAGCGGATTCATAATACCAATGACAGCTTGCACTCGCAAGCTGGTTGGCCTTGTACCTAAGTCTGGTGTCCCGGATGGCGTCGCTCAGCAGGGCTTCAGCCTAATGCCACACAGTTATTCGCTGGCGAATCCGAATATACGCTTCCTGATCGTTTGTGGTGAAGACACGAAGCAGGCCGTGGGCATCTCCCAGGCCAATCGCTGAAAAATTACTTCTATAGCGCCATGGACGCCCGCGGCCGGATTCGGCGTGCGATGGGCCGCAGACTCGCCCTGTAAAATGTCAGCGCTGTGCAGGTCCGTGCCTTCCTTGAACAAATCACACTCGTCCCGATGGTCGGGATCGAGGACGAAATCGCGATTTTCGAACTGGTCCACGAGTGCCAATCCCCCGTTCAATCGCTCCCGATCCCTCATCCCCCTCAGGGCAGCTGGAGTTCTTGACAGAACCGATGAAATGGGAGAACCCGAATTCCAGTGGCGGCATGCACAAAATCTCGGACTCCTAGATGGATCTGGAAAAACGCGGGGATTTTGGTGCGGGCCTTGAAATAGCCGGCCGCGGGAGAGACCGATTTTTCTCCTGTTTTGCATTCCACGGCAAATTCAGCCCGGCCATCGCAGAGGACCACGAAATCGATTTCTCGCTTATCGGTATCACGCAAATAACGCAGTTCCATGGCGTGGCCTTGAGTGTCCTCCCTCCAGTGGCAATACTTGAGCAGCTGGCAAGCGAGCATGTTCTCCAGACAAGGCCCTCCATTGGGAACCTGGGACCAATCCCAGAAGTAGAGCTTCTTCTCCTTCTTGACAGCTCGAATCCTGGGAGCCCCGTAAGGGGCGATCCGGAAACAAACATAAAGTCGCTCGAGCACAGTCAACCATCGCTCAACGGTTTCATGCGCTACCTGAAGCAGCTCGCTTAGGTTCTTCACCGACAGAGGCGAACCCACGCAGGCCGGCAAGTGCTGCAGAAGAAGCTCGATCAGGGATACTTCCCGCACACGTTCCAGATCGCGGAGATCGTCACGAATCACACGTTGACGCTGCTCCCGTTGCCACCTTCGATGTTCCTGCTCATCGGCCGCCAGGAGAGGCTCCGGAAAGCCTCCGAAGCGCATCAGCAGATCGACGGTCTCTTTGTGCGCTCCAGGGTCCACTTCGCGTAGCGAAAAGGGATGCAGCCGGTAATAATGGTATCGTCCTTGGAGAGAATCGCCGCCTTTCCGGTAGTAATCGAGGCGGGCGGAGCCGATGACCAGGATGGACTGTTTCGATTTGCGGGTATCATAGAGACCCTTGACAAGGTTCCGCCAGCGCGCGAATTTGTGAACCTCATCAAGCAGCACCAGTGGTTCGCTCGCCGGCACTTCCCCCCTGAGCAGCATCTCACGGTGTTCACTGAGGTCCCAATTTAGATACGCGGGATGGGTTTCATTCTTCGGCGACGTGTTTAGCAGACTGAGGGCGAACGTGGTTTTTCCTACTTGGCGCGGCCCTCCGATGAAAACCATTTTCCTGATAAGATCCTTCTGAACAGGTAGCTGGAGATATCGCTGAATTGGTGAATTTCCCATATTAGTATTTTAGGCTAAACTCAATTTTACTCATGAGTAATTTCCGGTCAAGTCTAAATCCGTAAATTTTGGAAATTATTGACTGGGCGGAGCGGCGACTATACAATGCAAGGCAGAGGCGATGGAGTTCGCCGTTAACTATCTCCACGATACGCTGAGATTGATGACTCCTACTGGAACAACCGCCCGGTAGGAGTTTTTTTGTGGCTGCCGGGCCGGAAAGATAGGAGATAGGCCATGTTTACGGCAGTCTTGACGTCAATAGCAGAACCCCCTCTGATTGGGCCGGTCTTCTTGCCATGCCTCCATTTTGGGTGGCTTGGGGACCATCAATGAACGGACTGAACGCCAATCACAAACGGAGAATCCTGGCATCGCTCGAGTACGCGGACAAGTTGCTGGAGGCAAGCTTGCATACTCCGGCGCCAGGCAGGCGTCCCTTGTTTTCAGGGTATGTCCAGGATCTCTCGCCGTCGGAATCTCATTGGGTCGAGAGTTATACCGACAAAATCCGCGAGCAAATGTCACGGCTTCTGGAAAGATGTGCAATAGAAGCCCCTCCACCTAAGACCCTGCGCAGTTGGAAGCTTCGAACCGGCCTTATCTCACTCGACATCACGCTCGAAGACATCTATCCCGATCGGATGCGCGGGTATGGTGAAATGGATCCCGCCGCCGCGAGCGACTTGTCCTGGACCCTCCAGGAGATTCGCAGACTGGTGGGCCAGTTGCTCGCTTTCTTGTCCGAGTCGCGAGAAGCGCAAGTGAACCGGATTGCTCGAGTGGAAACAGAACCGGCGCTCGCCGCGCTGTTGAAGCGCATGGCGCAGATCATCGCAAACCATGGGCTGGTCGAGTTCCTGCCGGCCCTGGATGCGATCATCCGAAAAGTGGAATCGCACCGGTATGAAATTGCGGTTTTCGGCCGGGTCAGCTCCGGAAAATCTTCGCTCATCAACCGGCTGTTGGAGATTGAGCTGTTGCCCGTGGGCACGACGCCCATTACCGCCGTCCCGATCCACATCGTTTCCGGCTCTGAACCGCGATTGCATGTGACCTTTCCGGATCATGTCGAAGAACTCCATGTGGAGCGAATGGCGGAATTCGCTACTGAGCAGGGAAACCCGGCCAATGCCAAGCGCGTCGTCGGTCTCGAGGCGTCTGTTGCCTCGAGGCGGTTGCAGGAAGGAATTGCCTTTGTCGACACGCCGGGCATTGCCTCGCTTGCGACCAGCGGGACGAGGCTCTCCTATGCCTACTTGCCAGACTCAGACCTTGGCCTGGTACTTGTAGATGGCCACTCTTACTTGGGCCGCGAAGACCTGGACCTCCTCCGATCGCTTCACGCCGCCGGCATTCCATCCGTCGTCATGATCAGCAAATGCGACCTCCTCTCTCCCGGGGATGTCGAGAGAGTGCTTTCATATACCCGCAATGCTGTCGTGGAGCATCTCGGCTCAGCCCCGGAAGTCATTCCCATCAGTTCCGTCGCGTCCTGGGTGTCGGAAGTAGATGCCTGGTTCGAGCGCTCGATCTCTCCGTTGCTCCGCAGGTCGCGCGAAGCCCTGTTCGATTCGGTAAACCGCAAGGCGCTGTCGTTGCGCGAATCCTTGCTGGCAACTTTGGAGATGAAGGCAAGCCGTTCCACCACGGGGAAGGCCCACGCGCAGGACACAGAACGCGTTTTGCGGCCGCTTGATGAAAGCCTGGTAGCATTCAAGAAGCGCTGGGAAAACGAACTCGACCGCATTCCAGGTTGGGAAGAAGAGATCCTGGAACAGGCAGCTTCAGCCCTGGCGCGAGGATCCACAGGCACGGAGCAGACGACGGATCTCTCGTCGAACCTTGTTGCTGAGACGGTGATCGGAACCGTCGCGTCACACTGCAATCCCTTTCTGCACGAGTACCGGGAACTCGCTGACCGCATCAGCGCTGGAATTAGCGAATTGAAGGAGAGCGACGAGGCTTCCGACATTGCCGCTCAGGAGTTGCCGAGGCCTTCGGCGCTCCCCTCGCCTGTTGTTTCTCTTCTGGACGGCATCGCGATTTCTCCTCCGGGGCCGCTGGCACGCATCAGTCTGGGAGCACGAACGCGGCATTTTCGGAAGGAACTGGAAGACAAGCTCGGGGCTCAGGTGCGGCAGATACTGCAAGAGGTGCGCCCCAGACTTAAACATTGGTTCCAGGCAACCATCCATGCTCTCGAAGAAAGTTTTCGTCTTCAGACGGACCCGTTGCGATATCGGAGCACCTCTGAGACTTCCATAGGCACCAATGACGGCCTGAAGGCGGATATTGCGCTATTGCGCAGCCAGAATGTTGAAGGCGAGTCCCCGGCAGCCACGCGTGCCGGCGCAGAGGTGGAACAGCGGCGGGCCTGATCGGTTGGGGCACAATGCTCTTCGGCCGGGAAGAAGAAATCGAGAAGCTCACCCTTAACCTCTAGCAAGGAATCCACACGTTGGTGTTTGGGATTGAGGGCGCGGGCAAGACCGCGCTTCTTCAAGAAGTGGTTTCCCGTTCCTCAAAGATCCGCCCGGCATATGTCCGGGACTGCAGCTCACGCAGGGCCCTGCTGGAGGGAGCACTGGCCTGTCTGGCTGCGGATCGAGCGAAGACCGCTACTCCCCGAAGCGAGTTGCTCATAAAGGATTTGAGGGACGAGCTGATCAGAGCCGGCCGGCATGGAAATGCCTGCCTGATTCTTGATCATCTACCGCGCCTCCGGTACCGGATGCAACATCTCCTGGAGATCCTGGAGCAATACTTCACGCTGATTTTCGCAGCGAGAGCCCATCCCGGCGCCTACGACCTATACTATTGGAAGTTCGATCGTTTGGAAGTTGGCAAGCTGCCCGATGCGGCCGCGCGCTCCTGGATTGAAAGGGATCTGGCGCAGAGAGGCTGCACAGGTCCACTCGGGCGCGCGGTCGCAACCGAAGTTCAGCGACTCTGCCGGGGAAATCCAGGCCTGATCTCCGACACGCTGGAGGCGATCCGGAATGATGCGGTCCCTCTTGAGGATCCCATCCGAGTGCGCCGGCTGTTTGTCGATGGCCGCCTGAGCCATCTGAAGATCAGCCATGCCAGCGGGCGCAAGTAGTTGCTATGGTCGAGCTCAGTGAACTGCGACCGCCTTCGCCACAATCCAGAACTCGGTCCCGATAGATCCGGGTGTTCAAGGATCCCAAGTGTCCCATATTTTGCGTTGTTGGTCACTGCCACCCACGGTCTTCGGCCTGTCTTCGGGCCCAGATTCAATAATCATGCCCGTATTATTGATGTAAGCGTGGATGTGGAGGGCGGAGAGTTATCAAAATGGCATCAGATCAGGACTTTGCTGTCGTCAGTCCCCATGGATTCTTCGTCTCAGCAACCGATTGTCGGCCGACCGCATTGCTGCACACGGACGCAAACACACGTGCGAGGAAAGCAATGATAGATCTTGACGGATATTGGGCATTTGGTTATATTGCCAAATATTCAGCAATGCGGAGGTAACATCATGGACGTAAAAAAGCAGGCGCTTTTTGAAGCTAGAGCCAGGGTCATGAAGGCCATGGCACACCCTACGCGGCTGTTTATCATCGAGCAGCTGTCGCACCGGGAGCATTGCGTTTGCGAGCTGACGGACATGGTGGGCGCCGATGTCTCCACCATCTCCAGGCATCTGGTGCTGCTCAAGAACGCCGGCATTGTCAAAGATGACAAGCGCGGAGCGCAGGTTTTCTACCGGCTGCGTTGCCCCTGCGTGCTCAACCTTTTCGTGTGCATAGAGAGTGTCCTCAAGGAATCTGCAAAGAGTCAAATGGCATTGGTTCGCTGAGATCCAGGACAGGTCGTCGACAGGGCTGAAACGAGCGCGAACCAAGAGCAGGGAGTCCCGGATGGCAAAGCAAGAGGAGGGACACCCTGAAGATGATCCAGCGGACCCTGGAAAGCGCAGTGAAACAAAGTCTCGTGGCGAACTCGATGAAATCCGGGTCGCCATTGAACCCGAAATCGAAATCGTCCCCTGAGCCAAGGTGGAAGAACAGACCGCTGGGGCGCAATCAACAAGGAGGATCCGATGGCAGGACCAAGCGTAGGTTTTGTTGGGAGCGGGAGGGTAGCCCATATTATTCTAGGTGGACTCAAGAGGGCGGGGCTCATGCCCGCGCAGGTCATCGCCAGCGATGTTGATCTCGGTGTTTTGACGCGACTGAAGGCCAGGTTTCCAGAGATCCGGATTGCACACAACGACAACCGGGAGCCGGCTTCGCAGGATGTGGTCTTTCTGGGATTGCATCCCCCGGTCTTGGCCAGCTCTCTGGGAGAAATCAGGGGTTGTCTGAAGCCGGGCGCGATCGTGATTTCACTGGCTCCCAAGCTGTCGAGAGTCAAACTCACCGAGGGTCTCGCCGGTTTTGACCGCATCGTGCGATTGATTCCCAATGCCGCTTCGATCATCGGCTCCGGCTACAATCCCATCTCTTTTTCGCCAACCTTGACCGTGAAAGAGAAGGAAGAGATAGGCAGTTTTCTGAGCGCGTTAGGCCAGTGCCCTGAAGTCGCGGAAGACAAGCTCGAAGCTTATGCCATTGTCACCGCCATGGGGCCGACCTATCTATGGTTCCAGCTGCAAGAACTTCGGAAGATCGGCGAATCCTTTGGCTTGTCTCAAGGAGAAGCCGAAACCGCCGTTGCCGAGATGATCGCTGGAGCTGTGAAGACATTGTTTGGCTCCGGCATGACTGCTGAGGAAGTAATGGATCTGATCCCGGTGAAACCGCTGGGAGAAGAGGAGGCCAGCATCAAGGCCATGTATCATGCCAAACTGGAGCCCTTGTTCAAGAAACTAAAAGGCTGACCTCCTGGGGAGAATGGGAATGATTTCGATCAAAGTGTTGGGTTCGGGATGTGCCAATTGCGAAAAAGTCGCGGACGTCGTCCGTCAAGTCGTCGGACCATGGGCGCGGAGGCCGCCATCGAGAAGGTGACGGAATTTGCCGAGATCCGCAAATACAACATTCTGGCGACACCGGGTCTCGTAATCGACGAACGGATCGTGTGTGCGGGACGCATCCCCGCCGCCGCCGAGGTCACCACCTGGCTGGCAAACGCGATGGCGGCACGGCAGTAAACCGTGTCTGTTAGGTCGAGGTGCTTTGGGAATTTTACAGCAAGTGCGTTTTTCTTGGACTCACTACTGGCCCGGAGGCGACCTCCCGAGGATACAGGACGGAACCGTTCTTAGATGATTCCATCATCGGCAGTTTATTGGGGAGGCAGCCGGATCCTATGAAAAGTCAAAGCAAGGCGAGTGGTTTGAGGTGGGGCGCCGGGATCAGCGCATCAGCAATCATAATCATCACCTTGGCCGCGGCCTACACGCGCGTGTGGGTGTTGACGGCGGTTCCTGTCGGGTTTCTATTCGGCTTTTTTCTGCAGAAGGGGGATCTTTGCGGCGCGTCGGCCTTTAGCGAAGTACTCGTCATGAAGGATCGGCGCAAGCTTTTCGGCCTCTGGATTCTCATCGTCACAGCGATGCTCGCGTTCGCTCTTCTCCAGATGCTGGGTTGGGTGCGGCTGAGCCCTAAGCCATTCCTGTACGTCAACTACATTGTGGGCGGCGCCCTGTTCGGGACCGGCATGGTCCTGGCCGGCGGCTGCATCAGCGGCTGCCTGTATAAGGCAGCGACGGGCAACATGAACTCCATCGCCGGCCTGCTGACCATCCCGGCAGGCGTCATGGCTGTGGAGTTTGGCCCCTTGAACCCGCTGCATACGGCCATGAACCGATTTGTTCTTCGTTCCGCGGATGGCGGGCCGGTCACCCTGTCCACTCTTTCCGGGCTCCCCTTCGGGATCCTGGCGCTTCTGTTTGCGGCACTCACCTTTGGCGTCATTCTTGTCAGGCGAAGGAGACAGCCGGCGGCCCGCCGGCAGACTCCCACGGAGTCATGGACGGAAGGCGCGCTGAGGCGGCCATGGAAGCCCTGGGCCTCGGGACTCGCCATCGGGTTGCTGATGGCGCCGGCTTACCTATCCTCCGTGGCGACAGGCAGGAATTATCCCCTCGGCGTGACGCATGGCGTGATGCAGGCCGAACTGCTGCTGCTGGACCGCAATGTGCAGCACGTATGGAAAATCAATCCGCCGCCAACCCAGCCCGCGGCAGCGGCTCCATCTATTCCCCCACGCAAGCCGGTCTCCTGGTGGCTGGTGCTTGTGAGCCTGGCACTGCCGCTGGGGTCCTGGGTCTCGGCACGCATGAACGCCGGCGTGCGTCTTATGCCCAAGCCACCTGATGAGATGCTCACGGCGCTGGCCGGGGGCTTTTTAACCGGTGCGGGCGCGGCTTTCGCCACGGGATGTGTGGTCGGCAACATCATGTCGGGCTGGGCGCTGATGAGCGTCGGGATGATCCTCTTCGGTGTTGTGACCATCCTGGCCAACTGGATCACAAGCTACTTTTACCTGCTGGGCGGCCAGCTGCCGGGATCTTTCACAAAATGAGGGTCCTGTGAGTCCAGGAGACATGGTCACAAAAATAAGGGTGGGCAAGTTCATCGCAGGCATCGTCGGACTGAACGAGGCCCTGTCCGAGGCAGCGGCCGCGAATCTGCCGCCTGACGAGGCCGCCGCACGCTCGATTTTCGATCGCTTACGGAAGTCGAACTATGTTGCGCCTGGGGCCGAGTCGGAATACCTGGAGGCACTACTGCGTGAATACCGGGAGCATCTGGGCCAGCGGGTCGCAGAGCCTACGGCCGAGGGAGTCGACGTGAAGGTTCTCGGACCCGGCTGTCCGAACTGCGAAAAGCTGGAGCAGCTGGTGCGCAAGCTTATGGCAATGGAGCAAGTAGCCGGCAGCCTTGAGCATGTTAGGGACATCAAGGAAATCAGTTCTTATGGAATCCTCGCCACGCCCGGCCTGGTGATTAACGGCAGGGTTCGATGCGCCGGCCGGGTGCCCTCCGAGCAGCAGTTGCTTGAGTGGCTCCGCGAAGCTGAAAGGGAGGTCCGGCCGGCGAGTTCCAGTCAGGTCTGATGCGTGCGGCCCGCATTCGCTCGGTGGACGCTATCAAGCAGTGGCTCCTGGAGAATCTGGCAACTTGAAGCATTGCGGCGGCGTCTCCAAACAAATTCAGTATCGGAGCAACCCCCATACACAACGCCGCCGGCTTGCTTGCTGGGACCAGGAAGATCCTGTCTACCTCGAATGAAGAAGCGATGGATCTGGTCCGGCAGAGGAAGCAGCAAAAATCAAGGTAAGGTGTCGGGCGAAACCGGCGCATCCGGGCGAGAAGCTTATAAGCTGATTCTATATTTCGAGTCACTCATGGGAGAAGGCGGCAAAATCGACATTGAAAACGGCGAACTGGAAGTGAGAGGATCTCAGGGAGATACCGCCGAGACAACGGATGCGAGTTATCGCGCTAAGGTCGATGCAAACGGCCGCCTGCCAATCCCCCCTTCGTTGATCAATAGGTTTGGCCTGGAGCCGGGAGCAGAGGTGGAAATCGTTCCCGGCACCGCCGGACTCGTGGTCCGCCCCAACATCCACGGTCTGGCGCGTGTGTATATTGAACCGACGGCGCGCTGCAACCTGGCTTGCGGCATGTGCGTCCGAAACAGCTGGAAAGAGCCCATCGGCGACATGGATCGCGCTCTCTTTGACCGGCTCGTGAGCCAGCTCGGCCAGTTTCCTCATTTGGATTCCGTCATGTTCGGAGGGTTCGGAGAGCCGACTGCCCACCCGGACATCCTGCATATGATCAAAGCGACGAAGGAGCTGGCTGTCAGGGTGGAGTTGATTACGAATGGAACCAACCTCGACGAGACGATGATCGCCGGATTCATGGATGCCGGCCTGGACAGGCTTTGGGTCTCGCTTGACGGTGTCACGGAAGGGAGCTTCGACGATATCAGGCAGGGGGCCAGGTTTGACAGCGTCATGGCCAACCTTCGACGCCTCCGGGAGATGAATTGGCGCCGCCCGCGCAGAATCGATGTCGGTATCGCCTTCGTGGTCATGAAGCAGAATATCGACGATCTCAGAAAAATCGACACTCTCATCAAGGCGGCAGGGGCGCGGTTTGTGTCCGTCAGCAATCTCCTGCCATACACTAAGGCAATGGAGCAGGAGATGGTCTGCAGCCTCGCCCTTACCCTCGAGACCTTTGCCGGCGCATCGGGGCGGACCGAGATCAGCCTACCGCGGCTCGACATCGACGACCGCACGAAAGAAGCCATCTTCAGCCTGCTCCGAACCTGCGACAACCTGAGCCTTATGGGGAATCCCATCAGCGCGCCGGGCCAATCATGCCGGTTTATTAAAGACCGGTGCACGTTCGTCCGCTGGGACGGCAAGGTCAGTCCCTGCATGGGACTGCTCCACACGCACAAAACCTATCTTAATGGGCTGGAGAGGACCGTCTCCGCCTATACGCTTGGCGATGTCGGCTCCGACAACCTCCATGGGATTTGGAACTCCGACGAATACGCTCGTTTCCGCGAGAAGGTCCGGGGCTTTCTGTTTTCACCGTGTCATGTGTGCGGCGGGTGTTCGTTTCTTGAGAAGAACGAGGAGGACTGCTGCGGAAACACCTTCCCGGTTTGTGGCGGCTGCCTCTGGGCCCAGGGGATCATCCAATGTCCCTGATGTGGCGTATCCATTCACTTCCCTCCAGCCGCCGCGAGCAACTGCTTGATTTCTTCGGCCGACGGCACGCGGCCAGCCGCCTTTACCTGCCCGTCAATGACCAGGCCGGGAGTCATCAGGATCTGAAACTTCATGATGTCCTGAATCCCGGTCACCTTTTCGATTTCAGCCTCCAGTCCGAGTTCCCGGACGGCTTTCTCAGCATTCGCCGTCAGGGTTTTGCATTTTGCACATCCGGTTCCCAATATTTGGATTTTCATCGTTGACCCTCTTTCGGTCTCTTGCCCGCGCATATTAACGGGGCTCGTTTTGTGCAGGAATGCGCTCCTGATTTCTCCGTTCGGCTGTCATTATTCCAATTCGGCAACGCCAATTACTCGAGATCGCGAAGCTCCCGATCGATCCGGTCCGCATAGCAGTCGTCGACGGCAGGTGTAGCTGATTCGGCCGGCCTCAACGCCAGCCACCGTTTGAGCACCACAACCACGGCAACAACGCCGGTGACGGCAAGGACCCAGGGCATAATGTATGCGAGCAGGTTGAAACCCCGGGCCGGAGGAGTTGTGAGGATGCGCTCTCCGTATCTCGCCACATAGAGGTCGAGTATTTCCTGCTCCGACTTGCCTGCAGCCAGCATGGCTCGAATCTCCCGGCGCATCTCTTCTGCTATTGGAGAAAGATGCTGCGATACAGGCTCGGCCCAGCAACAGGGCGCCATCAGCTCGCCTTCAATGCGCCGGGCGATCTCTTCCTTTTCTTGAGCCGCGACCGGTATGATCAGAAGTGACAAGCCGAGCAGCCCGACCGGAATCATGATTCTCAAGATTGTCATCCGCACTTCCGTTCCATAAGATCTGTTTCACATCACCATATTGAACACGTACCCCACCACCAGGATCCCGAGGGCGACGACGCCCGCGAAGGTCGCGATGAGCGGGACCTTGAGCACCTTGCGCAGGATGATCATCTCGGGCAGTGAGAGCCCGATGACCGACATCATGAACGCGAGCACCGTGCCGAGAGCCGCCCCCTTGCCGAGTAGCGCCTGCACGACCGGGATGATGCCGGCCGCATTGGAGTACATCGGCACGCCGATGACCACCGCCAGCGGCACCGACCACCACGCGCCCTTGCCCATGATGGCGGCCATGAAGTTCTGTGGCACATAGCCGTGAATGCCCGCACCGACGGCAATACCGCCAAGGAGATAGGGCCAGACTTTGCCGACGATGTCCTTCACGGCATCGCTCCCGCAGCGTATGCGATCTGCCCAGGCCATCACAGCCTCAGCGCCGGCCGATGCGGCACCTGCCGAGGTCTGGAAAACCCAATCCTCGACCCAGCGCTCGAGTTTCAGCCGCCCGATCACCCAGCCCGATGTCATCGCGATCATAAGGCCGGTGCCCAGATAGAGAGCCGCCACCTTCCAGCCGAACAGGCCGAAGAGCAGCACCAGCGCGACCTCGTTCACCATGGGCGCCGAGATGAGAAACGAAAAGGTCACACCGAGCGGGACGCCGGTGGTCACGAAACCAATGAAGAGCGGCACTGCCGAGCAGGAGCAGAATGGCGTCACCACGCCGAGCAAGGAAGCCAGCACATTGCCGGCCGCCTCCCGCCTGCCCGCGAGGATACGCCTCGTCCGCTCCGGCGTGAAAAAAGAGCGCACGATGCCGACACCGAAGACCACCACGGTGAGCAGCATCAGCACCTTGGGCGCTTCGTAGACAAAGAATTCGACAGCGGACGCGAGATGGCCGCCGGCCGGAATCGAGAGAACGCTGTATGTGACCCACCGCGCGAATGGTTCGAGGCTTCGATAGAGGAACCACCAGGCAGCGGCGCCGATAAAAAGAAGCAAAACCTGTGCCGCCCGGCGCGGCTGCATGGAGTGCGAGACGGGGACGGATTCCCCATGAACCGATGACGTTACTTCCTGACTCTCCACGGCTACTTCTCCGTATAACATGACGTGGCGGCGTGGCCACATTGGCAACATGAACTCACAAAAAAATGCCGCCTCATACCCGCTCCTTCAGCACCTGGGTGGCGCACGAGAAAAAGCTCATCACGCAAGGGGTCATCAGCTTGTAGAACACGACATTTGCCTCGCGCCGGTCGAGAACGATCCCGTGCGCCCTCAGCACCGCCAGGTGCTTGGAAACGGTCGTTCGGTCCGTCCCGACGATTTCCGTAAGCTCGCCGGCCGAGCACTCACCCCGTGCCAGCCGGTCGATGATCTTCAGCCGGGACTCGTTCGCGAGCGCCTTGAGCACCCGCGCCTGCTGCCGGAAGATGTTCTCCTTGCTCTGTCTCATGCGTGACCTCCAAGACCTGCGACTCAGTATGTGGCAACATGGCCACGTTGTCAATAGTGTTTTGCAACTCCTCCGGTTCTGGAGGAGGCCCCCTTGTAAGACATGTTGTCTATCCCTTCGATGTGACTTATGGTAGGCATTGCTGTGGTGCGGATAGAGATTGGCACCCGGGGATTCGAGATCGTTTGCCATGGCCGGCATGGTTTTTTTCTTTCAGCATTAACGGGAAGGCTTAATGAGAGGCCGAGGACTTAATCCGGTGAATCTCCTTTTGACTATGCTTAGCCGGTTTTTGTGGGTAATCTCGCTGCAATTCCTGTGTTTGTCTTCAGGGGCGCTTGCCTGTGATGATCCCCAACTCGGCAAAGAGCCGGCCGCGCCCACCAAAAAGAAGTATCAGGACGTGCCGGTTGGGCCCTTCCACCTTGATTTGGGCGCCAACCTCCGGCTGCGCCATGAATACCAGGCGGGATTCGATGTGCGCAGATATGAGCCCGGCACAACCGACCAGTTCCTGCTGACGCGCATCATGCTCGATATCAACCTGCGATTCGATCCGGATCGCCGCGTCTTTGTCCAGTTCCGCGACGCCCATGCCCTGGGCACCCGCCTCGAGCGCAAGGACTTCAGCAAAAGCAATCCCATGGAGGACCTTTGGGACATGCGCCAAGCCTACTTTGAGTGGGAGAAAATCGGCGGAAGTCATTTGGATCTTAAGGTGGGGAGGCAGCAGATCAGTTACGGCGACCAGCGCATCTTTGGTCCGGGCCTGTGGGGCAATACGGGGCGCTATGCGTGGGATGCCGCGATGCTGCGGATCGACACCTCCCGGGCCTGGGTGGATGCTTGGATTGGCCGGCCCATCGAGAACCGTCCTGAACTCTGGCCCAACCGTGAATTTAAAGCTCCGACGGCTTTTGTCGTCTATGGCGGCATTAAGCAGCTGCCATTCAGGCTGGACATTTTTTATGCCGGAAAGTACGGCGGCAAGGCCCGGACGATCGGGGAGTCCGGAAAGGGAGACCTGCGGTCCCACTCCATCGGTTTTCAGTTGCAGAAGCAGGCGCGGCAATGGCTGGACTTCACCGCATCGCTCGTCGGGCAAACTGGACGCTATGGCAAGGACACGATACGCGCCTTCGGCGCCAACTCAGCCGTGGGTGTGACACTCCCGTTGAAATGGCGCCCCCGGCTGGCCGGCCAATACACCTGGGGATCGGGGGATCGTAATCCCGCGGACGGGATTCACGGTGCCTTCGACGGCGTTTTCGGCGGGGCGGATATCAACTTTTATGGGGATCTCAACCTCTTCTTCTGGGCCAATCTGCGGGACTACGAATGGGACCTGCACCTCAACCCGGGCCGGACTACAAAATTTGCTCTGGAACATCATTACTTTACGTTGGATCAAGCGCGCGATGCCTGGTACACCACCGGACTGGCGATTCTGCGCCGGGATGCGACTGGACTTTCGGGAAAAGCTCTGGGCCATGAAATCAATGTGCGGTTCTCCTGGCAGCCGGCAAAAGGGCCGGAAATCATGATCGGCTGGGGACATTTCTTCCCAGGTGATTTCGTAAGAACAACCGGCGCAGCGAGATCAGCATCCGGCTACTTCCTTCAGGCGACATATGGTTTCTGACTCGTGACCTCCCCTTCGCGGCAGCAAAAGTCCGAGTCGTCGATGGGCATCGGTGTTTTCAAGACAGATCGACTCGTTCCTGCCCACACATGTCCAGCAGAGCGGCCCCTTCCCAGTGTCTGAACCACAGGGCCGCGCGCTATCGAGTATTGCCTCCAGGTGGGAATGCTTGTCGAATTTTGCGGGCGATGGAGTTCGCCATAACCGCGTGGACCCGCTGCTCTCAAAGCAGGACCTCGAGCTGATCCGGGCGCTTCGCGACTACACTCCCCGGATTGCCGTCGTCCTGACAAAGGCGGATCTCCTCTCGGAGCTGGAAACAGAGGAAGTGGCAGCGTTCGTGATGGAGCGGCTGCGGGAGGAATTTGGCGTCGAGTTCCGGGTTTTTCCCTTCTCCATCCGCCCAGCCTGCGCCTTTCAATGGATTCGTGAGGCGGCAGGTGCGCCGAGAGTCGCGGGGCCGCTACACTGCGGCCTCGGCGTCGGATGGCCGGCTCCCGGCGGCGAGAGGGTGCCCCAGGGCGCTCAAGCGATCCACTTCCTCTTGATGTTGCGAAGGCTCACCAGGAACAGAGTAAGGCAGAATACGGCCAGCACCACGACGTCGAGCGACAGCGGCAGCCGCCCGGCGCGGGCGGTCGCTTCGTGCAGGGCGTCGGCGCCGTAGGTCAGCGGTAGTGCATAGGACAGAGGCCGCAGCCAGGCCGGAAGCTGCGCGATGGGGAAAAACAGGCCGCACAGAAAGATCATCGGGAAGCGGAAGAAGTTCGAAAAGGTCTGCGCCTCGAATACTTCGCTGACCGACACGGCGATAAAGAGTCCCAGAAACGTCGAGCTGATGGCGATCAAAACCACCGCTGGCAGCAGCACGGTCCAGGACACGCCCGACAGGTCCACCAGGAAAACCGCCATGACTACCGGCACGAAGGCGTTAATTGTGCCGAAAAGGATCGCCCCGGCCGTCTTGGCCAGCATCAGGAGTCCCAGGGGGATGGGCGCCAGCAGCAGCCGCTCGAACGAACGCGCCTTCTTTTCGAAGGTCACCGTGACCGCCAGCATGGATGTCGTGCCGAACAGCACCGAGATGGCCATCACGCCCGGCAGGAGCCCGCGCACGCTTTCCAGGCCGGAACCGGACTTGATGAAGAACATCCCGGTCCAGGCCAGCGGGAAAATCAGCCCCCAGCTGATGTTGGGAGGCTTGAGATAGTACGCACGCATGTCCTTGAGGATGATGTTCCAGAACGCAATCCAGCCCTTCATGCGGGGCCTCCCGGCTTCTCTTTCTCCTTTTGCATGGCGGCGGCCTCGATGCCGGTTACCTGTACGAAAATATCCTCCAGTGTCGGCCGGACCAGGCGGGCCTCGATTACTTCGATGTCCTGCTCTTCCAGGAACCGAACCAGGAGACCGGCGCGGATCGGCTCGCAAGACTCGGTGCGAATGCGTTTCTCATCGAGGGCGTGGAATTGCATCTGCGGAAACATCGATTCCAGCCGGCCACACGCAGTGGCCGGGCTCCCCGACACTCTCAATTGCATCACATGGCGCCCTTGGACGGGCTGCATGAGATTGGCCACCGTGTCGGTTCGCACGATGCGCCCGGCGACGAGGAATGCGATGCGGTCACAAAGCCGCTCGGCTTCTTCTATGTAGTGCGTGGTCAGCAGGATTGTCGTGCCGGAGCGGCGGAGGTCCGCGACCATCTGCCGGATCCGGCGGGCGCTGGCCACGTCGATCCCGGTGGTGGGCTCGTCAAGAAAGAGGATGCGTGGCTGCTGGATGATTCCGGCGGCGACGGTGAGCTTGCGTTTCATCCCCTTGGAATAGCCGGCAAATTTGCGCCCGCCGGCATCCGACAGCCCGAAAATCTCCATCAGCTCGCCCGCGCGAACCCTCCGCTCCTGTGCCGGCATGCCGTAGAGCGCCCCGCAAAAGCACAGGTTGTCGAAGCCCGAAAGTTCGGGGTAAAGGTTGCTCTCGTCCGGGACAACGCCGATCAGATGCTGCGCCGCTTTCGGGCTGCGCGTACAGTCGATGCCGGCAATACGCACAGCGCCTCCGCCCAGCCGAGCCAGACCGGTGAGCAGATTGATCGTGGTAGTCTTGCCCGCGCCGTTGGGGCCGAGCAGGCCGAACAGCTCGCCCTGCGCCAGGTCGAAGTCCACCCCCGCCAGCGCCTGCACGTCGCCGAAACGCTTCCGCAGATCTCGAACCTCGATTATCATTTCCACCGGTAGAGATCACCTGCACCCGGCGCGTTGCGCGGACACGCGCTTGTGGTTTCGGCCATGACATTTCCGCGCCCGGGCTGGAGGACAGCTCTCCTGCCCGCCTTTCATAACAGATCGCGTTTTTTCGCTTCCGGAGGCGAATAGCGATGCCATGGCTGCCGTGCAGCGCTCGGCAGCGCCGGCTGTAACATGGTAATGGATGAAAAATCCGCGCCTCTCGGACTCGATGAGCCCTGCGTCCTTGAGCACCCGGAGATGCTGCGAAACGGCCCCGGCGGAAATGCCCAGCAGATCCGAGAGCGCCCCAACGCACAGAGTACGCCGCGAGAGAAGCTGCACAATATTCAGCCGGCTCTCCACGGCAAGCGCCCGGAATATCCGCGCCCGTTGCTGCTTTTCCGAGGTTGAAACCATCCATTTTAGTATACACTATAATACTTAATCGTCAAGAGAGGCGAATCCGGGCGGGGATGCGAGGCGCGGCATAGCGCATTCACAAGTCGTCCGGCTGATGAACAAAACAGGCGCCGATGAACTTCCTTGAAGACCCGGATGCTCGGCTGATGGCAGAGGTGGCGGCCGGGAACCTGGATGCGTTTGAGAACCTGGTCATTCGCCAGCAGAAATCCGCCTGGTCTCTCGCCTATCGGTTTCTAGGCAACGCTCCGGACGCGGAAGACGTCGTCCAGGAGGCGTTCCTGCGAATCCTCCGGGCCGCGCCAAGGTACCGTCCGGCCGCGCAATTCCGCACGTACCTTTTCAGCATCGTCGGGAACCTCTGTAAGGACCGACTGCCGAAGAAACGCGCTGTTTTCCTGGAGGAGGCTGCGCTTCTGCGAGATCCCAAGCCGGACGCCGGGGAGACGCTCGAGAGCCGGGAACGCTCGGCGGCTGTGCGCTCGGCGTTGGATTCACTCCCGGCCAGGCAGCGCGTGGCCGTGCTGCTCCGCCACTACGAAGGGCTCAGCTACGATGAAATCGCGGGTACGCTCCGCACCAGCGCGAAGGCTGTGGATTCGCTGCTGCATCGGGCGCGACGCACCCTGCAGCAACGGTTGAGCGGCCTGAGATGATCCTCATTTCCCCGCGAGGGATTTCAACGGTTGCGGCGTTTAATGTAAATGGAGGTCGAGTATGAGGCGTTGTCGACACGTCAGGAGCCGGTTGGGGCGGCTGCTGGACCGCGAGCTGCCCGATAGCGAGGCGGTGGTCGTCCGCAGGCACTTGTCGGACTGCCCTGCCTGCTCCAGCGTCGCGGCTTCGCTCGAGGCGCTGGACGCTCGCCTCGGCGAGCTGCCGGTCCCGCCGGTGCCGCCGGGCATTCTGGAACGAACCATGGTGCGGGCACGCCATGAAAGCTTCGCGGCCCCCCCGCGCCCGCAGTTGGCGGCCATGTGGCGTTCGTGGCCGATCCCAGCGCGGCTCGCGGCTGCCGCTGCTATGGCCGCGGCCTGCGTCCTCGGGCTTCTGGCCGGCAGCACCGCTGCGCGATCCTCCGGCCGCCCCGCGGACCGCGATGCGGCGATCCTGTGGATGGACGCGGGCTCGGCGATCGTCGCCGCTTACACGGGAGAATCACGATGAAGCGCCCTCTCTGGATCATAATTCTGGCAACTTCGGTTATCCTCAACCTGTCTTTTTTGGCTGGTTACGCCTACCAGAAATTTTCCGCAGGCCCGGAGTTTGTCGAAGACGGCCTGAATCTCACGCCGGAACGGCAGGCGCGGGTGATCGAGCTGCGCGACCGATTTCTCCAGCAGGCGGGCCGGACCGGCGGGCAGATGGGCGAGCTGCACGGCCGGCTGATCGACGCGATCGCCGCCGAGCCTCACGATCCGGCGGCCGTCGAGGCCGCATTCGACCAAATACGGCAGTGCCAGCGCGAGATGCAGCAGCTGGTCGCCGATCATCTGCTCTCCGAAAAGCGGATCCTGACCCCGGAGCAGCGCGCCGCTTTCTTCTCCGGGCTGAAGGAGAGGATGCGGTCGCAGGCCCACGGCCCGCGCTGGCTGTCCCAGGAACGGAATGGCTGGAAGTAGTCCGGCCCGCGAAACGGTGTGCATGCGATGAGAATCAAGGCGATCTGGTGGATGTTGATTTTGGCGACCGCGGGCGGGGTTGTCGTATGGCAGCTCTTGCCTGATAAAGGGGCGGCGACTGCGGTGGACGAGGGGACTTATGTCACCGTAGCGCGCCACGACATCGTATCCAGCGTCGCGGCAACGGGCAAGGTCAATCCCATGGTCGGGGCGGAAGTACGGGTCGGCTCGCGCATTTCGGGCCGCGTCGAGCGCCTGCATGCCAACGTCGGCGACCTGGTTGCCAGAGGCCAGGTCATCGCCGAGCTCGAGACGACTGACCTGCAGGCCTTGCGCGAGCAACGCCTGGCAGAGATTGAGATCGCGCGGGCGCGACTGTCGGCGGCGGAACGCCTGCGCCCGGGGGAGGTCCTCAAGGCGGAGGATGCGGTCGCCGACAGCGCGGCCGTCGCGCGCCTGACCGAAGCCTTCCTGGCGAGGCAGTCGGGGCTGTTCCGCAAGGGGCTCATCGCCGAACAGGAACTGGACACCGCGCGGAAGGACAAGGATGTTGCGTTGGCGCGACTGTCCTCTGCCCGGCGCGAGCTGGAGTTGTCGCGGGAACGTTATGCCGAGGATGTAAAAGCCGCCCGGGCCCAGATCCGGCAGGCGGAAGCCGCTCTGCAGGTGGTCGGGGCGCAATTGTCCTATGCCACCATCCGGGCGCCGATCGCGGGCGTGATCGGCTCGATCTCCACGCAGGAAGGGGAAACCGTCGCCGCCGGGCTCAACTCTCCGACCTTCGTCACCATCATCGATCTCAACAAGCTGCAGGTCGATGCATTTGTCGACGAGGTTGACATCGGGAAAATCGCCCCCGGACAGAGGGCTGTCTTCACGGTCGATTCCTACCCGGAGGGCGATTTTCCGGGGACGATCCGAGCCATCTATCCCAAGGCAGTCGTCATGGACAACGTGGTGTACTACGACGTGGTGCTCGGCATCGACGAACCTCTCACCGGCCGGCTCCGGCCCGAGATGACGGCGAACGTCGTCATTACCCTGGAGGCGCGCCGCGGAGTCCTGGCGGTCCCGCTCGGCGCCGTCATCCGGGAGGAGGGGAAGTCGGTGGTCTATGTCCTGCGCGGGGACCGGCCGGAGCCTCAAACGGTCCGCGTCGGGCGGCGCGATGCAGAGCGGATTGAAATCGTGAGCGGCTTGAACGAAAACGACCGGGTCCTGGTGGGCAGGCAGGCCAAACCCGGCAGCGGAGGGAAATAGATGATCGAACTCATCGATATCGAAAAGACGTATCGCAACGGCCCGGCAGGGACTCCTGTCCTGAAAGGAGTCAGCTTTCGTGTCGAGGAGGGGGAATTCGTCGCCATCATGGGCGCATCGGGAAGCGGCAAGACCACCCTGATGAATATCATGGGCTGCCTGGACGCTCCCACCGGCGGCACGTATCTTTTGGATAACACCAACGTGTTCGAGAACGACGACAACACGCTCTCGGCCATCAGAAACCGGAAGATCGGATTCGTCTTCCAGCAGTTCAACCTGCTCGAGCGCACCTCGGCTCTCGATAACGTCATTCTGCCGCTGGTCTACGCCGACAAGTATCCTCCGGACGCCGAGCAGCGGGCCAGGGCCGTGCTGGAGGCCGTCGGGTTGGGTGACCGCGTGGGTTACCGGCCGGGCCAGCTCTCGGGCGGGCAGCAGCAGCGCGTCGCCATCGCCCGCGCGCTGGTCACCCGTCCCGCGCTGATCCTGGCGGACGAGCCGACGGGCAATCTCGACCGCCGCAGCGGCCTCGAGGTGATCGAGATTCTCCAGAAGCTGAATCGGGAGGGGCGCACGGTCGTGCTGATCACGCACGCTCAGAACATTGCGGAACACGCGCGGCGGATCCTGACGCTGAGCGACGGCCGCATCGTGGCGGAGTCCCGGCCGGAATCGGTCCGGGATGCGGCCCGCGAGATCGAGGCGCTGCCCGATGCCGGCGGCGCGGAAGGGGGGCGGCCATGAGAACGATGAGATTGCTGAACCAGTCATTTGCGGGGATGGCGCGCAACAAGCTGCGGGCCTTCCTGGTCATGATCGGCGTCATTGTCGGCATCGCGGCGCTCACCGTGATCGTAAGCATGTCGAAGGCGGCCAATCGAAAAATAATGCAGCAGATCAACAACTTCGGCCCGACCGCCATGATGCTCTTCGCGGGAGGCGGGCGGAACGTGCCCGGCGCCGATCCTTCGGTGACCACCCTGAGCCTCGAGGATGCCAAGGCGATCGAAGAGCAGGTGCGGGGTGTAACCCTGACCTGCCCGATGATCAACCGGTCGCAGATGCCGGTGAGTTACCAGGATATTTCGACGGCCGCCATGGTATCCGGTGTGGCTTCCACCTACCGGGAGGCCTGGGACTGGGGTCTGGAGATCGGCGAATTTTTCGACGAACAGGACTACTCCTCCATGGCGCGGGTGGCGGTGATCGGCCGGACGCCGGCGCGCGAGCTGTTCGGAGAGGCCAGCCCGGTGGGCGAGACCATCCGAATCTTGAACGCGAGCTACCGGATCAAAGGCGTCCTGCGCTCCAAGGGCGCGGGGCCTACCGGGGGGGACATGGACAACCGCGTTCTCATTCCGCTGACCACGGCAATGCGCCGCGCCTTCAATGTGACATCCGTGGCGCTGATCCGCGTCCGTGTGGGCAGGCAGAGCGAGGTGGAGCCGGTGGCCGAAGAGGTGAGAGCCCTGATGCGGGAGAGACACCGCATCCAGCCGCCCAACCTGGACGATTTCAGGGTGGTCACTCCGACAGCCATATCGGCTCTGGCGCAGAGCGCTTCGGGCACCTTAAACACCGTCCTGATCGCGGTGACATCGATATCACTTGTGGTTGGGGGGATCGTGCTGATGAACGTCATGCTGCTCGCGGTCACCGAGCGGCGTCGCGAGATCGGCCTGCGCCGGGCCTTGGGCGGCAAACGGTCGGACATCCTGCTGCAGTTTTTATTCGAGAGCATGGCATTGACCACGGCTGGAGGGATTGCCGGGCTGGCTCTGGGAGTCGCCACGGCAGTGCTGATGGCGCGGTGGGGCGGCCGCCCGGCAGAGGTCTCCTGGGAACCCCTGGCGCTGGCGGTCGCGGTCTCGCTGGCGGTCGGGCTGCTGTTCGGACTGGCCCCGGCCAGGCGCGCCGCCCGTTTGCATCCGGTCGACGCACTCCGGTGACCGATTCCAGGGGCAATGGGACAAAGGGGGAAATAAATGGCGAGTTCGAACCATTCGTCCCTCGGTCCCATGGCCCCTCGCAACAACTTGGGAAAACCGCCGTGAACCAGTCTCTTTTCAACCGGTTGTGTGGCTTGCACATTGGCTCCCGGGATGTGGGCAAGCGATGAAATGGAGTCGCGTGCTTAAGATTTCCGCCGAGATGCTCCTGGCCCACAGGCTGCGCACCTTCCTGTCTCTGCTGGGAATTATCGTCGGGATCGCCACGGTCAGCATCATGGCCGCGGTGGGCCGCGGTTCGGAAGAGAAGGTGCTGGAAGAAATCCGCCGGATGGGGACCAACCTGATTGCGGTCAGCGCCGGCCGGGTCTCGCTAGTAGCGGGGAGGACGCGCCAGTCGGCCGTGGTTACCACGCTTCGGGTCGAGGACGCCGCGGCAATCCCGCGCAGTCTCGAGGACGCCGTCACCCACGCGGCGGCGGCGCAATCGAAGAAGCTGCTGGTGAAGTTTGAAAACGTCGCCCTGACGACCAACATCGTCGGAACCACGGCGGAGATCCTGCCGATCCGGAACTTCCGGGTGGACGCCGGGAGGATGTTCGAAGAGCAGGACGAGCGGGCATTGCGCCGCGTGGCGGTAGTAGGCCGCACGGTGGCGCGCGATCTTTTCGGGGGCATCGCGCCCGTCGGGCAAACGATCCGGATCGGCAAAGTGCCGTTCGGGGTCATCGGGTCGTTGGCGGAAGCAGGGGTTGACATCAATGGGGTCGATCAGGACGACCAGATCCTGATCCCGCTGCGCACGGGGCTGCGCCGGGTGTTCAATGTGACACATCTGGGAAATATCTTCGTGCAGGTGCGCGAGGAAGGGCTGATGGAGGAGACGGCGGTCCGGCTGCGGGAGTTGTTGCGCGAGCGGCACCGGCTCTCGGCGGACAGGCCGGATGACTTCACCATTCAGAACCAGCTGGAATTGATGCGCACCCAGCGGGAGACTCAGCTTGCCTTCAAGAACCTGACGGTCGGGGTCGCATCCCTGTCCCTGGCGGTCGGAGGCGTGGGGATCCTGGCGGTGATGCTGATGACTGTGCGCGAACGGATGAAGGAGATCGGGCTGCGCCGCGCTCTGGGGGCCAGGCGCTCGGACGTTCTGCTGCAGTTTCTGCTGGAAGCGATGATGCTGAGCGTTTCCGGCGGCATGATCGGCATCCTGCTGGGTGTGGCCGGCATCCACGTGGTAGCCTGGCTTGGCGGCTGGCAGGCGGTGCTCGACGTTAGAGTCGTGGGCTGGGCCGCGGCCGCCTCGGCGGGCATCGGACTGCTGTTCGGCACAATCCCGGCGCGCAAGGCGGCGCAGGCGAACCCGGTCGACTCCCTGCGCGCGGAATAGAATCTCCACCCGAAGGATGCGTCCCGCGACGGTTTTTCACTGCCATGGGGTTTAAGGAAGAAGAAGCGCGAGAATACTCGCGCGGCAAATCTACCCGTAAAAGGAGTACAGCATGAAAAAGCTGCGCTTTCTGATCGCTGTTTTGGGGGTGCTTTTCCTAGTCTCCGCGGTTGCGCTCAACGCCGGCTCGTCCAAGCCGCAAAATGCCACGGCCAAGGATACCTCCGGGCAGACGGTGGTGCCGGTAGGCAAGCCGGCGGTACAACAGCCGGTGCAGGCGGTCCCGCATGACCCGGCCCAGTGTGCCGAACGGCACGCGTCCGGCCAGTGCCAGGGACACCCGCCCGGAGGCTGCGACCCGGCGAAGTGCGCCGAGAAGCATGCCAGCGGGCAGTGTCAGGGGCATCCGTCCGGCCAGTGCCGGAAGGCGCCATCCAGTAAGTAAGTAAGTAAGAAGGGGGTGGCGGCGGTGACCTGCCGCCGCCGCCCCTCGATGGTACAGAATGCCATTGCCGATCGGCTTCGGGTGCTTATGTGGTTCCACCTTCCATTCCTGTGAGCCAGTACGCCAGCGACCCTGATGCAGAATTGATGGTGAGAGTGAAGCAGGGAGACGAGTCCGCCTTTGCAGCTCTGGTGGAAAAGTATCAGCGGCCCGTGATGAATTTCATATATCGCATGGTCCTGAACACGGCGGAAGCGGAGGATCTGACGCAGGAGGCTTTTCTGCGCGCCTATCGGGCCGCGCCGCGATACCGGCATGAAGCCCGCCTTTCGACGTGGCTTTTTCGCATTGCGATCAACCTGGCTCTGAAAAAGCTCCGTTCCGGGCGGCTCAAGCGCGCACTCTCACTGAATCAGGTTTTTGGGGCTGGACGGCGTGTGCGCGAGCCCGCCGCCGCCGGATTGCAACCGGATGTGCAATTGGAGCAACGCGAGATGTTGCGGGCGTTGGAGACGGCGCTGCACGAGTTGCCGGAGAGACAAAGAATCGCCGTCACTCTGCAGAGATTCGAGGGATTTTCCTACCATGAGATCGCCGAAACCATGGGATGTTCGGTCGGGAGTGTGGAGTCGCTGCTGGGACGAGCGAAATCAAAGTTGAGGGATTCGCTGGCTCCCTATGCGACGGTGCATAAGACCGGAAGATGGGAGGTTGAACATGGAGTGCCGGACGGTTAGAAGCAAGCTATCGTCTCTTATCGACGGTGAGCTTCCACATGACGACGCGCGCGCCGCGCGCGAGCATCTACGGCGTTGCCGGACTTGCGCGCTGGAGTATCGCGATCTGGTCTCGGCATGGGAACTTGTTGCCGGAATTCCCCGCATAAAACCGTCTGCGGAATTGTTGCCGTCCATCAAAGCCTGCATGGCGGAGGCGCCCGCGGCCGGTTTTCTGCAAATGCGGCGTTGGGCCTTCCCCGCGCTTGCGACGGCGATGTGCGCGGCCGGGATTACGATCGGAGTCTTGCTCGGCGGCTGGATGCAGGCAGGCAATAGAGCCCCGCTCGCCCGCACCGATGAGACTCCGGGCCAGATCCAGAACTTCCAAAGCATCCGTCACTTTTCTGACGCCCCTCCGGGATCCCTGGCGGAAGGAATCCTGGTGCCGTCATCGAGCTCCGGGAAGCGAGGGAATGAACCATGAGCAACCGAGCGCTATTGATGCTGTTGCTGTTATCTGCGGCAATTAACCTGGGTGTCCTGGGCCGGGCCACCTACCGCTACTGTTGTTCGCGAATGGAAGCGCCGGCGGCATTGGGGAGCGAGCGCCCGAGCCAGAGTCCCGCGTACGCGGACTTGCAGCTGAGCGGCCTGCAGGCGGATCAGGTCGACAAAATCCATGCCGAGCTGCAAGTGCGGCTCGAACCGTTGCGAGAGGAGATGAAGCGGTTGCGGCGGGAGTTCCTGGACCTTTTCGGCGCCGCGACAACCGATCGCCGAATCCTGGAGCTGAAAATCGGGGAAATGAGCGCGGCCCAGGAACAGATCGAGAAGGTCGTGGCCGACTCTCTTCTGCAGGAGAAAGATGTCCTGGCGCCCGAACAGCAGAGCACGTTGTTGCGGCTGCTGGAACGGAGATTCAGGCAGGAGGACCATCACGGCACGGGAACAATGACGCCATTCAACACGATCCCCGAGCGATCGCACCCCGGTAAGGAGTCGCGCTGAGGCGTGTGTCTCCCTGAAAGTCCGATAGGCCGGAGGATTGTCCCGACGGATTATAGGGCGGGAGCGGCTTTCCGGCTAGCGGAGCGCCTGGCGATTAGCTTGGCCGCCGATTCACCTTTGCCTGCCAAACTGGACCTCCCGTATTTCCCCAATCCCTCAATTCTCTTGACAAGGAATTTATCCTTGCTAAAGTAAGGATTATGTCCAGGATAACGAGCAAGCTTCAGGTGACTTTGCCCAAAGCGCTGGCGGATCGTTTGCGAATTCGCCCCGGAGACGAAATTGACTGGCAGCAAGCAGGCGATACCCTGAGGGTGCTCCCGCGCCGTTCCCAGCCGACTCGCATTTCCTCCGAAATACAGTTGCGTCAGTTTGATGAGGCGACCCGGCGCCAGCGCCGCCGTCAGGCGCGAAAGCGCCTCGTGAAACCAGCGCGGGGGCGAGGCTGGACTCGAGAGGAGCTCTACGGGCGTGGCCGCGCTGGTTGACACCAATGTGCTCGTGTATCGTTTCGATCCGCGCTTTCCCGAGAAACAGCGCGCCGCCACCGATCTCCTGCGGCAAGGCATCGCGGAGGGTAACGTGCGCGTTCCCCATCAGGCGATCCTCGAGTTCGTCGCCGCCGTAACGCGGCCAATGGGCAAGGAAGGCCCTCTGCTGTCGCTCGCCGACGCATACCTGGAAGCGGAGGACTTGTTCAACCAGTTCGAGGTCCTCTATCCGAATGAGCCGCTGGTGCGACTCGCGATCCGGGGCGCCGCTACCTATCAGATGCCGTGGTTTGATGCCAATATCTGGGCGTACGCCGAATATTACGGATTGGAAGAGCTGATCTCCGAAGACTTCCAGCACGACCGCCTGTACGGCCGAGTCCGCGCTCTCAATCCCTTTGCGGAGTTGGATTGAAATCAACGAAGCCGGCACACCCTTCATGGATGGGAAGGTCAACAGCCAAATGCGGCACGTTCAATAACTTCAATCCGGACGGAATTACTGATAACGGCAGGCCGCGGCTTCAGTCGGTATTCAGAAATGCTTTTACATTGCTCCGAACGTACTTCACGAAATCGGTTATGTCTCCAACATGGTCCCAGATCTTTTCCAGATTGCGCCATTCCATATGTTTCCCGTCTTTGAAGCGGACGATGACAAGCGAGCTCATGTGAAGTTGGAAATCCTTTACGAAATTCAGGTTTTCAGGCATCTGCATGTTCACCACGCGCCATTCGATCCTTCCGCTCTTAAGTTCGTTGGAAATCCGGCCTGGATGGCGAATTCGGAACAGTCTTCCATCCTCATGCATGTCGCGCAACGAATGGTATTGTGAAAATAGTAGACCGCAACCCTTTTGGCCTCGGGGATTGCGGCCATGTGATTCGTTCGAGCACCGGCTGTATCGAATCGAGAGGCGTAATTCTCTCGGGCGCCACTCTCCCTCACTCCCGGGAAGACCCGATTCGCGGCAGCGCTTCCCAGCAGCAGTATCAGCAGCAAGCAAGTCTTTTGCGACGTGTTCCTCTCTCCCCGTTAGATTTCCTTGCCTCTTCGCTAGATCGTGCTCCGGCGCAGCAGATAAACTCCGGCCGCGAAGACAAGAAGCCCGCAAAGCCGCCTGAGCCATTTGAGCGCCTGATGGTTCTCGGTCCAGCCCAGGTACCTCTCAACGGACTGAGTAAGGGTCCCGGCTGCGACGATCACTCCGCAGTGACCCAGCGCAAAGGCGCCTAGCAGGCCAAGGCCGCCGCCCGGATTGCTCCCGGCCTTGGCGAAAACCACTCCCAGCACCGGCGCCATGAAGGCAAACGTGCAGGGGCCCAGGCCGATGCCGAACAGCGAGCCGAAAACGAGCGCTCCCGGAACGCCCCGAAGCCGCACCGGCATGCCGGGCAAACTCCACTGAAGCGGCAGCAGGTCCATCAGGTAAAAACCGAACAGAAGAAATATGAGAGCCACCACCGCGTTTCCGATCCTTCCCAGATCTCCAAGAAGCCTCCCGGCCGAAGCGGTGATGATGCCTATCAAGACTATCGAGACCAGGATGCCAATAGAAAACAGCAGTGATAGCTGAAAAACCCGTTTGCTCCCGCTCTTTCCTTGAGAAGAAAGGAAACCTATTAAGAGCGGGATGCTCGCGAGGTGGCAGGGGCTCAACAGGATGCTGATGACGCCCCACAGAAACGCGCCGAGCAAAGCGACCAGGAGCGATTGCGTGAGCGCGGCGCTTAAATGAGTCAGCAATTCTTCCAGCATGCGGCATTATTCCTTCAGACCGCGAGCACGCAGCAGACTCTCGATCTCGGCAAGCGGATAAAAGCCTTCGTGACGGTGGAACTCGCGCCCATTCTGGTCCAGGAAAACCTGCGTGGGGATGACACGAATGTTGTAGGTCTTGGCCGGAGCGTCATCCTGAAGGACGTCATAGAACACAATCCGGACCTGACCGCCGAACTTTTTTTCCAGGTCGCGCATTACCGGTTGCATCGCCCGGCAGGGAATGCAGTTGACCGAACCGAGCTCCACGAAGGTCACCAGGGCTTTCGAAGCGGCGGGCGGAAATGATTTTTCGGCAGGTATCTTCGGCATCCCGCCTTCATAGTAGACAGCCAGGAGCACAACTGCCGCAAGCGACAAAGCCAAAAATTTCTTCATGCATTTCCTCGTTATCCAAAGGGATCACCGAGGAGCCGGACAGAGCCTCTGCGCTCTCAACGTTCTCAGCGGTGATATTCTAACTTCCTACGTAACGAAAGACTACGACGGTTCTCCTGCATGCTCGCCGCCGGCGAAAAGAGCGGCGATGCGGCGGCGCAGTTCATCGCGCGTGCGCCGGAACGCGCAAAGGCGATCCTCTTCCGAGCCCTGGATGGCGCCCGGGTCGGGAAGACCCCAGTGAAGACGCCTTGCCTTCCCGGCAAAAATCGGGCACTCCTCCTCGGCGCACAGCGTGATAACCGCGTCGATCCCGTCCGGCGGGATCTCAGAAACTGACTTGGACCGGTATCCCGAAATGTCAATGCCGATCTCGCGCAGAACGGCGACTGCCTCGGGGCGGACACGCGTGGGGCGGGATCCGGCAGACCATGTACGGACATGGGCAGGCGCAAGAGAACGCGCGATCCCTTCCGCCATCTGGCTGCGCGCCGAGTTGGCCACGCAGAGAAATAGGATGCCCTCCGGTTTCAACGCCCGGAGAATCGCGGCCTCGACCATCCACTCGGGCGGCACTCCCTCGCCCGCATAGGTCCGGCAGCACAGGGTGCCCCGGTTGGTGCTCCTCCGCTCGAGGTCTTCGCCGTTGACACGCACCGAGGGGGACCCGAGAAAGCCCAGCGTAGCCGCCTCCTCCGGGGTGTCGACATCGATCCTTTCCACGCCGGTCCCCGGTACGAGGCGTGCGACAACGTCTCTGACGAGTGCGATCGCCGCGCCGGCATGAGGACAGCCTTCAAACACTAAAACCTCAACCTGCATTGGATTTTTCATCTTGCCCGGCATATCAGTTGCTGGCCGTCCACGATCCGGCGGCTACTCTTCCTTCTGCTGGCCGTGCGGGGTAATACTTGCGCCCGAGCCACAGCGCGACATTCACCAGCCCGATCATGACCGGCACTTCGACGAGCGGGCCGATCACCGCGGCGAAGGCGCCGCCGTGATTGATGCCGAAAGTCGCGATGGCTACCGCAATCGCCAGCTCGAAATTGTTCGAAGCGGCGGTGAAAGAGAGAGTGGTGGCCTGCCCGTAGGTTGCACCCACCTTTTTGCTCATGAAGAAGGAAATGAAAAACATCAGCACGAAGTAAATGAGGAGCGGGATGGCGATCCGCACGACGTCCAACGGCAGCTGCACAATGTACTCGCCCTTGAGCGAGAACATGACGACGATCGTGAACAGCAGGGCGATCAGCGTGATCGGGCTGATCTTCGGAATGAATTTCGCGTGGTACCACTCCTTGCTCTTGAGCGCGATCAGCGAAAATCGCGTGATGACGCCGGCAAGGAAGGGGATGCCCAGGTAGATAAAGACACTCTTCGCGATCTCCCCGATGGTGATGTGGACGGTGACCCCTTCAAGTCCGAACCAAGTCGGCAAAACGGTTATGAAGACATAGGCGTACACCGAGAAAAACAGCACCTGGAAAATGGAATTGAACGCGACCAAGCCGGCGCAATATTCAGTGTCCCCTTTGGCCAGGTCGTTCCAGACGATGACCATGGCGATGCAGCGTGCCAGGCCGATCATGATCAGCCCGACCATATACTCCGGTTTGTCGCGCAGAAAGAGGACCGCGAGTCCGAACATGAGCAGCGGACCGACTACCCAGTTTTGCACCAGGGAGAGGCCCAACACCTTGAGGTTTCGGAAAACAGGCCCCATCTCCTCATACCGGACCTTGGCCAGCGGCGGGTACATCATCAGGATGAGGCCGATGGCGATTGGAATGGAGGTGGTGCCGACACTGAACCTGTTGAGGAACGGAACGATCCCCGGCAACAGGTAACCCGCGCCCACGCCGATCGCCATGGCGAGGAAGATCCACACGGTCAGGTAGCGGTCGAGAAGGGAAAGCCGGCTGGCGACGCCGCCGGCTGCAGTCTGGGATTTGTTCATTATTGCCGTCCTCCAGGCAGCGCGCCCGAAGGCACCGCCACGTTGATAGTCTGCACCGGTCTGGGAGAAGATTTCCCGACGCAACGCGTCTCTCCGCCTTTGCGGCGCAACCACGCGGATAAATTCTTGAGCAACCGTGTGGCGTCGGGACGGTGCGCCAGATGGGAGCGCAGCTTATTCAGGTGATCTTTCGCCGGGCCGTCCTGCAGCGGACGGAGCGCGTAATACACCCACAACCCTTCGCGCCGATCCGCGACAAGTCCTGCCCGGTAGAGGATCCGCAGGTGCCGGGATGCTTTCGATTGGGTGATCGCGAGCACTTCGATGAAGTCGCAGACGCAGAGTTCCCTGTGATTGAACAGGAGCCAGAGCATCTTGAGCCTGGCTTCATCGGCCAGGACCTTGAAAAACGAGGCGGTCTCTTTCATGGATTACCTCTCGGGAAAAACATCTACATAACCGGTTTTACGGTTATAGTCAAGGAGGAATCAACAAACTGCGGACACAGATTACTCCCGAGAAGGAAGTATTGGTATTCCAGTCCTGGGCTTCGCGGAACAGAACTCGCGAGCACGCCTCAGGCAATGATCTTCTTGCGGACGGCCTGCCAGTCGATCGCAAAGCAGATTCAACAACTGATTGCGATGACAATCAGTCACAGCACGGCTTTGGGCCCTACCCTCCCGAGGATGAACTCTGCCTCCTTCGTTTACTGAAGGCACATGGCATTGAGCCGGCGCCGGTTCTAAAACGTCAGTCGACATGGAAGAACTTCCTCGCGGCCCATTGGGACGTCCTGGCATCGGTTGATTTCACGGCGCTTGAGGTGTGGACCAAAGGTGGACTCGTAACCATCTACCTGCTCTTCGTCATGGAATTGGCGACGCGTCGAGTGCACTTCGCTGGTAGTACCGCCCATCCCGACGAAGTGTGGATGCTCCAGGCTGCCAGGAATCTGAGCGATGCTGAAGAAGGATTCCTGCGTGGCAAGAAGTACCTGCTGATGGATCGCGACACGAAGTTCTCCGAGGCGTTCCGGGTCACCCTGGAGCAAACCGGCGTGGAGGCTGTGCGCTTGCCCCCGCGCTCGCCCAACTTGAATCCGAATATCGAGCGCTTTATGCGATCGGTCAAGGACGAATGCCTTGATCGAATGATCTTCTTCGGGGAGAAAGCGGTGCAGACCGCCGTAGTTGCTTTCCTGGCCCATTATCACGCAGAGCGCAATCACCAGGGGCTTGACAATAGACTGATCGAGCCAAGCGAGGAAGTGGGTCACACCACCGGTGAGGTCGCGTGCCGTAAGCGACTTGGCGGCATGCTGCGGTACTATTACCGCAAAGCGGCTTGACCTGCTTTGTTTCTTGACGCCGGGCGTTATGCTGCGTCAGCGCATGAGGTGTCTGCAGGTGACGATTCACGTCCTCGCAACCAAGCAGTGAACCGGGCATCGAGCCTAGCCGCCGAATGGACCTAGATTTCTACTCCCTCGATGTTGGTCGAGATTTTTTCCGTTTCCCGGTTCCAATCGACCAAGCGCGGCGCAGTTGCAGGACGTCCGAGCTTCTTTACCTCACGCTGATCGGTTGGGGCACAATGCTCTTCGGCCGGGAAGAAGAAATCGAGAAGCTCAGCCTGAACCTCTAGCAAGGAATCCACACGTTGGTGTTTGGTTCAAACCTGAAAGCGCGGTGTGGTATAGTCTTGCCTCTTGTCGTCCATTCATTTGGAGTCGTCAAGTTGGATTTACTTCAGCGCATCGATGTTGGCAGCATCCTCATCCAGTTTGCCGTCTTGCTTTTTTCCTTGAGCATCCACGAGGCGTCCCATGCCTGGGTGGCCGATCGCTGCGGCGACTACACAGCGCGGTATTTGGGCAGGGTAACGCTAAACCCCATCGCCCATATGGACCCGTTCGGGACGCTCTTGTTTCCGCTGCTGCAGTTCTTTACAGGCCTGCCCTTAATCGGTTGGGCGAAGCCTGTTCCGATTAACTCCATACACTTCAGGAACCCACACCGCGATCAGATCCTCGTTTCCTTGGCCGGGCCCGGTTCCAACCTGGTCGCGGCTGGCGCATCGTTTGTGCTGCTGTGCGTTCTCAAGCTGTCCTCGCCATCCGCGAGCGATGCCATCGCCGAGATGATCTATAATATGCAGGTCCCGCACCAAAACTCGATTCTGGTCCCTTTGCTGGGAGTGCTTTTTTTCGCATTCGTGATCAACATGGCGCTGGCTATCTTCAACGCTATTCCGATCCCGCCCCTGGATGGACACTGGGTGCTCCATGAGATGCTCCCTTACAACGCAGCCAGGGCTTTCGCGCGCGTCAGCTCCTATGGTATTTTTTTACTCTATGCGTTGATGCTTCTTGGCGTGTTTCGTATCATTTTCCTGCCGATCCAAATGATGCTCCTCTTTTTGCTTCGCCTGTAGCGAGGAAGCTTGTCGCGGACCGGAGAGTAGTGCAGAGCAGCGGTGAGCGCTGTTCCATGGTACATTGAAGGCAGCTATGGATGGCATTGACAATCCTGATACCAACGGCACTTCTTCGGAAGAGCCTACGATGACAATCCATCTGGAGGGTTTTGAAGGTCCGCTCGACCTTCTCCTCCACCTGATCAAGCGCGAGGAACTCGATATCTGGAACATCCCGATCGCGCGTGTCACCGAGCAGTACCTGAACTACCTTCAAATGATGCGTGATCTGAACATCAACGTAGCGGGAGAGTGGCTCGTGATGGCCGCCACTTTAATCTACATCAAGTCACGCATGCTCCTCCCTCCAGACCTTGTCCAGGAGTCGTCGCAGGAGGAGCAGCCGGAAGATCCGAGAAAAGAGCTGGTGTATCAGCTGCTGGAGCACCAGAAGTTCAAGAATGCCGCACAGATGCTATACACCCGCGAGGAGGTGGAAAACGCCGTTTGGAACAGCCCGCCTCAGGATGTGCTCGAAGACGGAAAGGAAGTGGTTGCCGTCACTCTGTTTGACCTGCTGAAAGCCTTCCAAGAGGTTGTGAAGCGTTTCGAGGCACAGAGCGGCATAGAGTTTGACCGGGAGGAAGTCACCATCGAGCAGAAGTTGACGGAGCTGCGCAGGCTTCTGATGGTGCACGACACGTTGGTCTTTTCATCTTTTTTCACCAGAGCGGCATCGAAGCAGCACTTGATTGCGACTTTTCTCGCGCTGCTCGAACTCGTGCGCCTGCGTGAGGTCTGGCTTTACCAGAAGAAGGCGTTCGAGGAAATTCGCATTATGCGGAATAAGTCTGCCGGAGAGACAGCGTAGGTTCTATGGAAATCGAGGAACTCCAACCTATACTTGAAGCAATCATCTATGCTGCCGACGACCCGGTGCGCCCGGAACAGCTGAAAGAGATTTTCCCGGACGAGAGTTACGACAAGATCGAAACGGCGCTGCACGGGCTGGCCGAGGAGTTCAACGCGCGCCGGGGCGGCATGTGGATCCGCGAGATTGCGGGCGGCTTTCGCATGACGACCCGGCCTGAGCACCATGAACATGTGCGCGCCTATTTGAAAACCAAGCCGGGTGCAAAGCTGTCGATGGCTGCCCTGGAGACTCTGGCTGTCGTTGCTTACAAACAGCCGGTAACCATGGCCGAGATTCTGGCCATCCGGGGTAAGAAGTCGACGACCGCCCTCCACAGGCTGCTTGAGAAGAGGCTTGTCGTCATCACAGGGCGGAAGGCGGTGGTCGGTCGCCCCATCCTGTACGGCACGTCCAAGGATTTTCTAGTACATTTCGGACTCAAAGACCTTTCGGAGCTGCCCACATTGGAAGAGTTCGCCCAGATCGCGGGCGAGATCTCGTAGCCGCCGATGGAAACGGAGGAACGACTGCAAAAGATCATTGCTGCGGCGGGCATTGCATCGCGCCGCAAAGCCGAGTTGCTGATCAAGGAAGGCCGGGTCTCCGTGAATGGACACGTGGTCACCACGCTGGGCGCCAAGGCTGATGCAAGCCGCGACCACATCAAGGTGGACGGCAAGCTGATCCGGCCGGCCGCACGAAAGGTCTATGTACTCCTTAATAAGCCGAAGGGTGTCATTTGCACTGGGGCAGACCCGCAGGGCCGCTCCAAAGTCACGGATCTCGTAAAGGTGAAAGAAAGGCTTTACCCGGTGGGACGCCTCGATTACAACACGGAAGGTCTGATTCTGCTAACCAACGACGGAGAGTTTGCGAAGATTGTGGCCAGCGCCGGCGAAGCCTTTGCCAAGGTCTACCATGTGAAAGTTCGTGGGATTCCCAACGAGTCCGTCTTGAGCCGCCTGCGCGCCGGATATCGGTTGCCTGACGGCACGCAACTGGCCCCGAGCAAGATCCGCGTGCTCCGCGAAGCGAGGCATGCTTGGCTCGAAGTGACGCTGACCCAAGGCAAGAATCGGGAAATCCGGAGGATGTTCGAGGCTGTAGATCACCCGGTCTTGAAACTGTGCCGGACCCGCATCGGGTCCCTGACCGGCGAGAAGCTTCCAATCGGCTATTCCCGTTTTCTGACCCCGCGGGAAGTTGCGCGCGTGCTGCGTCTGGGCCGCACAGGCAAGCCAAGTGACGAGTGACGCATGTCTGAATCGAAGGATGTTACAATGTAGTATCGGCAGACCGCAGGAGGGCTGATTGTTTACCGGAATCATCGAGGAAACAGGAATCATCCGCTCTTTGCGGCCTATCTCTGCCGGAGCGACACTTGTCGTCGAGGCCGGACGGATTGCACCTGCACTCAAAGCTGGGGATTCCGTCGCCGTGAACGGCATTTGCCTGACGGTCGTGGGGAACACAGGCAGCAGCTTTTCCTGTGATCTGTCCGCCGAAACGCTGCGCTGCTCCACTCTGGGGCAGGCAAGGGAAGGGATGATCGTCAACCTGGAACGCCCTCTCGGAGTCGGGGACCGTCTTGGAGGGCATATCGTGCAGGGCCATGTTGACGGGGTCGGGAGGCTGGTTTCCTCAGTTCCCCGCGGTGAGGGTGTGGAAATGGAATTCTCGGTCCCGGCGGAACTCGAGCGTTACCTGGTCAACAAGGGAGCGGTGGCCGTTGACGGCATTAGCCTAACGGTCGCCTCGCTCAAGAAGAATGCCTTTGTCGTAGCTGTCATTCCCTATACCTACCGTGTTACCAATCTTCGCTGCTTGAGGCCGGGTGATGCGGTGAATCTTGAAGGGGACATGCTGGCGAAATACTTCGAGCGTTTCTTTCAGCTCGGTTTGATGCAGGAGCACGTTCCAAAACAGAAGCTGACGGTAGAGTCACTCAGGGAGCAAGGTTATTGACATGATTGCTGCGATGTCTCCCGTCTGGCGCATGCTTGTCCTCCTGATGCCGCTCACGTTGTCCTCATCATTAGAACAAGCAGGTTCGGTGTTGCCTGCGTTTGGCCGCGATACGGTTTTGGTCTACAAGAGTTCGGTCGAGAACGATACTTTGGTGGTCCGCGTCGCGGAGTTTGCCCCCGACCGCTTTATCGAATGGGAAGATGCGACCACCCAGGGAACAGTCCTGATACCGGCCAAAGCGGTGTCCGACGCACGCGCATTTGTGAGTTGGCAGTTGTTCCAGGGCGGCGTGGACACCCGCGGGCACAATGCAACCACTCTTTGGCTCAGCCGCAGCATTTTCCGCGAGCTGAAGGAGAAGCGGAAGGCCAAATTGATGATCGACTCCCTGCCGACTCGCGTGACGGTAATCGGGAACGATCAGATGGCGATCGAAGTGAACAGGTCTTCCCGCAACGTCCCTGTCATTAGGACCGCGGATGAACGCGGCGCAGAACGGTGGTTCCTTGATGCGGAAGATAATCCTCTCCTGGTAAATTTCCTATTTCGAACTTACCAGCAGAAGCTGGCCAGTATCACCACCGACCGTCCCAACACCCTCCGCTGGATAAAAAAGAAGTCGGAGTGACCTCAGTTCTCACGGAACCAAGAGGACATGCCGTTTTCCCGCAATTTATTCTTCCAGGCAGCAACAAATGCTGGTGGAAAGGCGGAATGTTCCCTTTTCATGCTTGCCGACCGCGCTACCCGGACAGTTCGCCTGCGATGGCTTCGCGCGTCAAACCTAGAAGCCGGTCTCGATCCTCCAGGCGCATGTGTTTCGTCGCAATGGGATCGTGAAATATGAGTTCCACGGAGCCGGGCTTGATCCCATAATGGCCCGGGGGTTGGATCGCGCGACTGTTGCGGATCGAAACGGGCATGACAGAGACCCCGGCTTTGATCGCCAATACGAAGACCCCCTTTTTGAATTCGCCCAAACGGCCGTCGCGACTCCTTGTTCCCTCTGGGAAGGCGAAGAACGAAGAACCCGCTTTGAGGAGCTGTGCTGCGCGCTCGATGCTGGCGCGGGCTTTGAGCGGGTCGGTTCGATCGACGGAGATGAAGTTCGCCTGCTTGAACACCTGTGCGAGAAGTGGAATCCTCATTATCTCTTTTTTGACAATTGCGCGCAGATTCCGGCGTGTCGCGTAGAAAAGGATCGGCCCGTCGCAGTTGCTCTGGTGATTGGACAGGAAGAGATAAGCCTGACCGGGCAGAATGCGCTCTTTGCCGTGCACGATGATCTTGATGCGGCACATCCAGCCGGCCACGCCGACGCAGATCCGCGCGAGGCTGTACAGGCAGTCCGCGTCGCGCGAGATCAGGGCCCAGATCAGGCCGATCGGCCCAGCGATCGCAACATACAGGCCCATAAAGATGTAGATCACGGTTGCCCGCAGCATAAGCGATAGATTGTACCGGATTCCGGAGTCCATGGCAGCGCCTTCTGAGCTTCCAATCTGGAATCTGAGGCTTGACATTGGGTCCAGAGAGGTCGGCAGCGCAGTTGCAGGCCAGGCGGCTGTTAGGATAAGCTTTGTTTTGCTGCCGGGGTTTTCACTTGGGTTGGTTGCCGGCAGGGCATTTGTTCCGTCGACTGGGAGTGCATCTTGGGATTTGACAGCATCACCGCAGCGATCGAGGAGATTCGTCGGGGCAACATGATCATCGTGCTCGATGACGAGGATCGTGAAAACGAGGGGGATTTCACGATGGCCGCCGAGAAAATCACACCCGACGCCGTTAACTTCATGGCAAGGTATGGTCGGGGGCTGATCTGCCTGCCGATGACGGGCGAGCGCCTGGACGAGCTTCAGATACCGTTGATGGTGGGACACAACACTGCTAAACATGGGACTGCCTTCACCGTCTCTATCGAAGCGCGTCATGGTGTGACCACAGGCATTTCGGCCGCAGACCGCGCTACGACGATACTCACTGCCGTTGATCCAAAGAGCACAGCAGCCGATCTGGTTCGGCCCGGGCACGTGTTTCCATTGCGCGCCCGACCGGGCGGAGTGCTGGCGCGTGCCGGGCAGACCGAGGCTGCGGTGGACCTGGCGCGGCTGGCGGGACTCTATCCCGCCGGAGTGATCTGCGAAGTCATGAAGGAGGACGGAACTATGGCCCGCGTCCCCGAGCTGCAGGAAGTTGCTCGGACTTACGGCTTGAAAATGGTCACGGTTGCGGATCTCATCGCGTTCCGGCTGCGCACCGAAACGTTCGTACGCAGAGTGTCGGAGGCCCATCTGCCGACAGAGTTCGGCGATTTTCAGGTGGTTGCCTTCGAGAATGTGCTGGACAACGAAACTCATATCGCTCTGGTAAAGGGTACCATCCGTGACGATGAGCCGACGCTGGTCCGCGTGCACTTGCAGTCGACGATGGGCGACGTCTTCCATTCCCTTCGCAGCGAGAGTGGGGGGCAGCTGCGCGCGGCACTGCGGATGATAGACCAAGCGGGCAACGGCGTGCTCGTCTACTTGCGCCAGGAAGGCAAGGGTGTCAGCCTCGTCAATGAAATCCGGTCCCTTGCTTTCCAAAACGATGGGGCCAACGCTGCGGAGGCCAATGACACGCCAGGAATGAAACCTGACCCGCTCACATACGGCATGGGCGCCCAGATCCTGCGCGCGCTCGGAGTCGGGAAGATCCGATTATTGACGAACCACCCGAGGAAGATTGTCGGGCTGCCAGGTTACGGCATCACCGTTGTAGAACAGGTCCCTCTGGGGGACACGCCCATGAAGCACACCCGAGAGTATCTGCGCCACCGCTGACTGCAACCGATTGGCTGCGGCCGTGCCGCGCCAGGCATTTCGTGGTTTCTGCTTATGCCCCCCTATGTAGCCTGGTGATCTGGGCTTCGATCACGTCGTCTTCGATCTTGCGGAAGAGGATCTCCCGGCTGCCAAGCCGATGGTGTGCCGGCAGGCGCAGCTTCGGAATGTCCTGCCAGCGCTGATCGTGATGCGATCCCGGCGCATTCAGCATCTTCAAAAGCTTCTCGGTGGAAAACGGCATGAACGGTTCCATCAAGAGCGCAAGCGCCAACTGGAGCTGGATGGTGGTGTTGAGCGTGGCGGCGCAACGTGCGGGACTCTGTTTCAGACTCGTCCAGGGCGCGGCGTCGTTGAAGTACTTGTTCCCGGCGCGCGCCAGGTTCATTACTTCCCCAACCGCGCGACGCACTTGAAAATCATCAAGCAGACTACCGATACTCGTCACAGCCGTGTTGATGGCTGTCAAAACTTCTCGATCAGCACTCGACAGTTCCAGCGCCTCCGGCACTTTGGCCTCGAAGTGCTTCTCGACGAAGGACAGGCTCCGATTCACTAGATTTCCCAAAACATCCGCCAGCTCGCCGTTGTTGCGCGCCTGGAAGTCCTTCCAAGCGAAGTCCGAATCCTTGTTCTCGGGCGCATTGGCCGCAAGGTAGTATCGCAGCGGATCCGGCGGAAACGAATCCAGGTAGTCATCGACCCAAACTGCCCAGTTGCGGCTGGTGGAAAGCTTCTCTCCCTCGATGTTGAGAAACTCGTTGGCCGGGATATTATCGGGCAGGATGAACTCGCCGTGAGCCATCAGCGTCGCCGGCCAGACGATCGCGTGAAACACGATGTTGTCCTTGCCAATGAAATGAATCAGACGCGTCTGGGGGTCGCACCAGTAATCGCGCCACCGGTCCGGCTTGCCTTGCTTGTGCGCCCATTCCACTGTTGATGAGATGTAGCCGATGGGAGCGTCGAACCATACATAAAGCACCTTGCCCTCAGCGCCCGGCAAGGGCACGGGAATGCCCCAATCGATGTCACGCGTGATGGGACGGTCGGTTAGTCCTTCACTGAACCAGCCGGAGCAGAACTCGCGCACGTTGCTCTTCCAATGAGGCTTCGATGCCTGCCAAGGCTCGAGGCGCTCCTGAAACTGCGAGAGTCGAAAGTACCAGTGTTTCGTGTTGCGCATTTCAGGAACCGAGCTGCAGACCTTGCACTTCGGAGAGATGAGCTGTTCGGGCTCCAGCCAGCGTCCGCATGCTTCACACTGGTCCCCGCGCGCGCCGCCGTGGTGGCAGTTCGGGCACTCCCCCTCGATGTAGCGGTCAGGCAGAAAGCGCTGGCAGGTGGCACAATAATACTGCCGAACCTCTTGTTCCTTGACGTAACCGTTCTGGTAAAGCCTCAGGAAGAAGTCTTGAGAGATCTTGTGGTGCAAGGGGAGGGAGGTGCGCGAATAGTTGTCGAACTGGATCCCCAGGCGGCTGAAGCTCTCCTTCATCATGACATGATAGCGGTCCACGATTTCCTGTGGAGACACGTGCTCGCGGTCGGCGCGAATCGTGATGGGCACACCGTGCTCATCCGACCCACATATGAAAATGACATCGCTCCCTTTGAGCCGCTGATAGCGCACATAGACATCGGCCGGCATGTAGGCTCCCGCGAGATGGCCCACGTGGAGAGGGCCGTTCGCGTAAGGCAGTGCTGCCGTTACCAGAATCTTCTCAGCCAACGCATCCTCCCATCCGCAAGAAATGAATCATATCATAGCCCCCGATTCCGCATTTGGCCCAGAATCCGCGATCCAGAATCGTATAATGGTTGGCATGGCACAACCATCGCTCGGACAGCCACTGATCCGCGACGTTCGTACGGAAGACATCCAGCGCCTGTATGACATCGACCAGATCTGCTTCCCTTCATACCTGGCCTATTCGCGCGCCGAGTTTCTCTCTTGCTTGAGGCATCCGCTTTCGGTTGGCAAAATAGCGGAGGTACAGGGCGGGGTCCTCGGTTTTGGCATAGCGCGACTCGAGGTGGCGGCGCATGCTCATGTGATTACCCTGGACGTGGTGCCAGAAGCGCGCCGGCGAAAAGTAGGAACCAGGCTCATCGAAGCCCTGCATCAGGAGTTTCGCAAGCGGGGCGTCACTCAAGTCACGCTTGAGGTCGACACGGGCAATGACGCAGCGCAGCGATTCTATCAAAAAATGGGCTATAAACGGAGGGAACTGCTGCGCGGCTACTACAAGGCGCGCAACGATGCATACCGCATGGTGCTGCTTTTATAGGGACCAGCCGTTGCACCGGCGCAGCTACTTGTTGCGTGCCAGATAGCCCTGCCTGGTTTGAACCTTCAGGTCAACCGGCTTCCCGTCGTGATTAACATCCGCTCTGGCCTGGATGCGAATCTTGCGGAACTTCCCGTCCCTCTTGGTATTGGTGGAAACGTAGGCGAAGCTGTATTGGTTCCTCAGGCTGTTCGAGATGTTCTTGAAGATAGCAGGCATCTCCGTAGTAAAGCGCGGGAAATAAGCATCGCCGCCAGTAAAGTCCGCAAAAGATCGAAGTCGGTTGTCGGCCATGAGCAACGTGATGTTGTCCAGGTTGTATCGAAGCCTTACATTTTGGCCAACGCCAATGGCATAGACGGAGGCGTTGGCCGACTTGCACTTGTTCAAAGCCTCGTCGTAGGTATGCTGGCTGAAGGTGTCGAGGCCGGTGCTGACCAGCAGTATTGCCGCCTTGCCTTCGATCTCCTCCACGCGATCCAAGGTGAAGATCAACGCGTCCGAAAGGTTGCTCTCGCTGAAGGCGGGGGTGTTAAAACGACTGAGCGCTTCCATCAACTGGTTCCGGTTCTGTGTGAAATCGGTGAGGATGGTCGGACGAATGTCGTAGCCGATCACGGCAACCCAATCGCCGGGGCGTAGGCTCTCAGCGAAGCTGTAAATGGCGTTCCAGACATCGGTGATGAACCATTCGACCTGCTTGCTGAAATCAACAAGCATCACGGTAGTAATGGCGGCGTCCACAGTTCCGAAGTGAGTGATCTCCTGCTTGACCCCGTCTTCGTAGATGGTGAAGTTCTCGGGCTGGAGCCCAGTGATGATGTTTCCCTTCTTGTCAGTCACCAGCACCTGCAAGTTTACGAGGTCGACCGAAACTGAGATTGCCGCCCGGCCTTGTGGTTTATTCTGCTCGGGATCCTTCTTGGAAGGGGGACCCTGATTTGGAGCATTCTGGGCGCCGGTGACGGGTGCCGTAAAGGGCAGCGCCTTCTGCGGCGAGCCCGACAGAATCGGGGCAGCGAAGCAGAGGCTGATGGTCAGAACGATACGGGCAATCTTCATGGTGCTTGCTCCAATCGGAAACCGCTGCCGGGCGAACACTGCAGCTCATACATTTCCTTTATTACAGTAGCACACTCCGCTCCGGTGTGCGCTGGCTTTCAAACCTGGACCGATGCTGCAATCATTTTGCGGTTCTGCGTGGGGACCTTCTGCAAATCCGACACCAGGTGTTCAGGGCCTAAACAAGCTGGCAATGCAGGAGAGATGCAGCGGCGAAGTACGTGTCGAACTCGGGCCGGAAATCAGGCAAGTGGCCTTTACATTTTCGCCTCTGCGTGATCAAAATATCTTGCGAGAAGAGAGCGCCGAGCATTCTTTCAATGTCTGACCACCAGCGGTCGCGCCGACTCAAGGAAGGCTGCCTTTTATGGGAGCGTTTGGCGATTGACGTACCTATTTCGTGATGCTAATAATTTGTTCCGCTCTGCTCTTACCGGAACATAGTTTGTGGGAGGTTGACCGTGGGTTATTGTCCCGAATGCGATGCGCCAATACCCGAAGAAGATTTTGAGGATGTCGGGGAAATCATCACGTGCCCCGAGTGCGGCGTGGACTTGGAGGTGATATCGCTCGACCCAGTCGAATTCGATCTCGCTCCGGCTGAGGACGAGGACGATGAAGATGAAGAAGATTTCAGCTTTGACGACGAAGAGGACGAGGATGACGAAGACTGGGACGACGAAGACGAAGAGGACGAGGATGACGAAGAGGACGATTATAACTAGCCTTCGGCATTCGTCTCATTCGGCTGCCGTCTGCGATGCCTTTTAACCGCCACGCTCCAATTCCGTGCTTGAACCTGCCCCGGAGACTCGATTGTGCTGAGGCAAATCCGACTGCTGGTTTTTGACCTGGACTATCTCATTTTCGACTGTGCCGAGCTGAAAATGAGGGCCCTGCGCGAAAGCCTGATCTCATTTGCCGACGCGATCCCGCATGATGTGCCGTTGCCCGATGTAATCGACGCTGAGGGAGGATTCCGCGATTACGGCTTTCGTTGGCTGAAATCGCTCCAGATCGGACTCGACGAGGAGCGCATGGCGCAGCTTGAGGTCTCCTACCGGATGCATGAACAACGCCTCGTCGCAGCCGGAGTCGGCAGGATATACTCCGGACTGCCGGAGCTGCTTCGACTCTGCGGGCAAAATGGTGCGGCCGCGGCGATCGGCGCAGAGGCCAGCAGAGACTACCTGCTGGATGTCAGCGACCGCCATGGTCTGGATAGCCTCTTCGAGTTGGCCTATTGCACCGGAGAGTTCGGGGTGGGCAGCAGGGATGAAATGATCGAGGAGATCATGCACCGGGCCGAAGTGAATCCCAGCGAGACACTGGCACTCGGAACGCGCCCCGACTTTTTTCGGGCTGCGCACAACATCGATGTTCTGACCGTCGGCTGCGGCTGGGGCCTGCACCGGCACGAGGCGCTTGTAGAAGCAGACGTGCAAGCTCTGACGCTGGTGCAAGTGTATCCCGCAATCGAAAAAGCCGACGTTCTCGCCTCCCGGTACCTCTCCTGAAGAACGGCAAGATGAACGAATCACGCAGTTCGTGCTACATTGTCGGCATGAGTTTAGCGGAAAAGGAAGAGCGCTTGGAATCATTGCTGCATGAGATGGCGCCCGTCGTGGTTGCCTTCAGCGGGGGCGTGGATAGTTCGTATCTTGCCTACAAGGCGCACAAGGTGCTCGGTGAGAACTCGCTCGCCGTCACAGCCGAGAGTCCTTCGGTGCCCTCCAGCCAACGTGAGATGGCCTTGCGGCTGGCGAGCGAATTCAGTTTTCGTCACGAGATTGTCAACACGCAGGAGATTGAACGCGAAGAATATCGGGCGAATGCGCCGGATCGCTGCTATTTCTGCAAGGATACGCTGTTTGACCTGCTGGTTGCCTTGGCCAAGGAACGAGGCTTCTTGACCGTGCTTGATGGGCTGAACGCAGATGACCTGGGCGATTATCGGCCGGGGCGCCTGGCTGCAGAAAGACACGGCGTTCGCAGCCCGCTCATGGAGGTCGGTCTTCACAAAGAGGAGATCCGGCAGCTTTCCCGGCGGGCAGGACTTCCCACTGCAGACCAACCTGCTTCAGCTTGTCTGGCCTCTCGCCTCCCGTATGGTGTGCGCATCACCGAAGAGAAGCTGCGCATGGTTGATCGCGGGGAAGAGGGATTGCGAGCGATGGGCTTCCGCGTTTTCCGGGTGCGGCATCACGAGGAGTTGGTGCGCCTCGAATTCGGGAAAGAGGACTTGATGCGAGCCCTGAACCCGGAGGTTGCTGCCTGCCTTACCGAGTTTTTCAAGCGACTCGGATACAAGTTTGTCACGCTTGATCTTGAAGGTTACCGCCGCGGCTCGCTTAACGAAGTCCTGCTCACACGGATAAGTTAGCGCAGTCTCAATCGATGGACCACGTGCGATTGACGAGCCAAGGCACGCGGAGGGTGCGGCCCAGTCTCTGGCTGTTGCATTCGTCAGTCATCATGCTCAGGCGTGCCGGCAAGCGGCCAGGGCGCGGCAGACAGCTCCCCGGCGCCAGTTCCAAGCCGTCTGCACGATTTCCTCCAAAGAAGAGTGCCGCGGACTCCAGCCCAGCTCAGCCTTGGCCTTCTCAGCATTCGCTACCAGCTCGGGAGGATCCCCGGGTCTGCGCGCCTTCATCGCAATAGGCAAACGCTCCCCAGTGACTTTCTTGACCTGATCGACTACCTGCAGCACCGAAAAACCATGGCCTGTCCCGAGATTGAAAATCTCGGATGGGCGGCCGGAAAAAAGGTACGCGAGAGCCGCCACGTGAGCAAAGGCAAGGTCAAGCACATGCACGTAGTCCCGGATGCAGGTTCCATCCGGCGTCGGATAGTCGTTCCCATAGATCTCAGCGCAAGGCCCATTGCCTGACGCAATCTCCAGGAGCCGGGGAATGAGATGGCTCTCAGGAACATGCCACTCCCCGATGCTTCCGTCGTGAGCGGCTCCGGCCGCGTTGAAATAGCGGAGAGACACGAAGCGCAACCCGTGGGCGTTCTGGTAGTCGCGCAGAATGCGCTCGATCACCATTTTGGTCACGCCGTAAGGATGCACGGGATCCAGAGGCATACCCTCATCAACAGGAACGCGATCCGGGATGCCGTAGGTTGCACAACTGGAAGAGAAGACGATGAATGCAACGCCGTGCCTGCGCATCGCCTCCAGCAGATTCAAGGTGTTGACGATGTTGTCGTGGTAATACTTATGCGGATCGCGGCATGATTCCTCAACCAAAGCGTGGGAGGCGAAATGAATCACCGCGGCGATGTCTTGTCGCGAGAAGGCCGCATCCAGATCTGACGCATGCCCCAGGTCGCTCTGAATGAAGGGAACGTCGCCGACGAATTCACGATACCCGGTCGATAGGTTGTCGAGACACACCTGGGTGTATCCCTGGGCCTTCAGGACTTGCAAGGTGTGGCTGCCGACATAGCCGGCGCCGCCGGTAACCAGAATCCCTCGCACCCGCTATTACCTCCGGAGACGCCACCCTTGCCCGGGTGACACGAATTCCGCAACTAGCTGCTGTTCTCGAGCGTCTGCTGGATCACCTCTTTGACCTCTTCGATCTTGAAGGGCTTGGCCAGATAGAGGTTGGAACTATCTTCGAAGAACGAGCGCGTTTCTGGACTGACGGTGTCTCCTGTCACGAAAATGATGCGTCTGGCCAGATGAGGACGCTCTTGCTTGATCCACTGAAAGAGTTCGCGGCCGTTCATCTGCGGCATCTTGAAGTCGGTGATGATGAGATCGTAGTCGTTCTTCGTCAGCTTATCCATTGCCACACGGCCGTCATCGGCGGTATCGACCTGCATTGGGAACATCTTGAAGATCTCGATGAAGAAGTCGAGTATGTATCTTTCATCGTCTACAATCAGGATTCGTTTGTCTCGGACCAGGTTGTCGAACTGCAGTGTCTGCGGCATCAGCTGAGGGAACATGCTCGCGTCCTCGGAGAGCCTGGTGATAACGGGAAGCTCGATGACGAAAGTCGCGCCCTCCCCCGGCCGGCTGAGGGCATAGATGTTGCCGCCGTGCTCTTTTATGATGCCGTAGGACAGGCTCAAGCCCAGGCCGGTTCCTTTTCCGACCTCCTTGGTGGTAAAGAAGGGGTTGAAGATCTTGGAGAGGTGCGCCTCTGGAATTCCCGGGCCATCGTCAATGATCTCCACGACGATGCGGTTGTTCTGGGCATCGGTGCGCGATCGGACCACGAGGCGGCCGCGGCCGTGAGCCTGCAGCATCGCATGCTCGGCGTTGGTGATCACGTTGAGGAACACCTGCTGGAGTTGGTGGGCGTCGGCGATCGTCTGGGGCAGATTGCGGTCCAGTTCACGGACGATCTCGATGTTGTTCACCGACAGTTCGTAATTCCGCAGTTCGACCGTGCGCTCCAGCATGTCATTCACGTTCGACAAGGTGCGCTCTGGTTTTTGCTTGCGCGCAAACGAGAGCAGGTTTTGCACGATCTTTTGGCAGCGCAGAGCCAGGTTGTTGATCTTGAGAAGGTTTTCGCGCGCCCGCTCGTCGAGGTCCTTGCGCAGCTGCAGGAGTTGGGAGTATCCCATCACCCCTGTGAGCGGGTTGTTGAGCTCATGGGCGATGCCGGAGATCAGTTCGCCGAGGGCCGAGAGTTTCTCGGATTGTATCAGTTGTTGGCGGAGCAGCTTTTCATTGCTCACATCCTTCGCTACGTGAATCGACCCGACCAGCCGGTTGTTTTTGTCATACCACGGGCTAACCGAGATCTGAAAAGTCCCCCCCATCGTGGGAATTTCAACTTCCTCGACTACCAGGTTTTCGGACTGCAGTATGTCCATATGCTGGCATGGGCTGAAGCTCAGCTGAGCTGCGTTGTAGATCTCTGAACAACACTTGCCGATCATCTTGGGAGGCGAGGTTTTCAAGCGGCGCGCGAGTGCGACATTGGCGCGTATGATTTTTCCGCTGGTATCGTGAACCGACACGCAATCCTGCATGGCGTCAAAGGTAGTTTCCCACTCTTTGTGGCTGCGTGAGACGACCTGAAACAGCCGGGCGTTCTCCAAAGCTATGGCGGCCTGATGGGCCAGCGTCTCAGCTCGGGAGATCTCTGCCTGTGTAAAGGTTCGCTCCACGGATTCGTCGGTGCAAATCAGCACGCCGATTGCCTGTTCCTTGGCAGTCAGGGGGGCGAAGATTGCAGCGCGCCAGCCCATCGCGCGCATGATGCTTGCGGAGGACGGCTCGAGCCGGTCAACGTCCTCGACTGCAATGACGCGTTTCTGCAGCAGGGCCTGGACGACATTGGAATCTTCTTCCAACTTGATCTCGAGGTCCTGGATTCTCAGGCCTTGCTCCTGGGTAGATGCCGACCCGACCAATCGCTGTTGGCGCTCGTCGAGTAGGAACAGATGGCACTGCTTGGTCTTCACCAGACGGCGTCCTTCGATGACGATCCGCCGTATGATGCCCTCGAGGTCGAGGCTCTGCGAGATGATTTTGTTGACTTCGTGAAGCGCAACGAGATCCTCGGAGATCTTGTCTGCCTGTTCGCGCAGCCGGGTGCTTACGACTCCCACTCCCAGGATCTCTGCCAGCGTTGCGAGGAAGGGTTCCCGAGCCTTGCCAACGCCTTCGGACCTGCGGCCGGCAATCGCCAGAACCCCGAGAATCCGGTTGCCCGATGGTATCGGGCGCAGGGCAAAATACTGGAGCCCCTCGCTGCGCAAGGCCTTAACCAGAGCCTGCCCGCCGCAGCCGGTCAGGTCCTCAATGAGCACTGGCTTGTTCTGAAGCAGATGAAGTTCCGAGGCGGCCTCGATCTGTATGCTTTCCAGTTCAGCAACCACCGCCTTGCTGAAGCCTCGATACACCGCAACGGGCGGAGCGTCCTGGGCCGGACTTATGCGGACGGCGCCGGCGTCCATGCTCAGCACCCGCAGGGCTTCTTCCAACGAGGACGTCAGGATTGTGCCGAGATCCGCGGACCGGTTTATCATGGACGAAATCGTCTGGAGGAGCGCCCATTCTTCCTGTGTGCTCCGGCGCCGCTGCGAAGATGGCGCGGCCGCCAGGGCCGCCATGGTGGGCGCCACCATCAGCAACAGAGAAGAAACGGAAAGACCCGGTGTTGGCAGAGGCGCAAACGCAAGGCAGAATTCCGGGAACATGGCAACGGGACCCCCTGATTGATCGCTCATTATAGGAAGGCACTTGCGGGATTGCCAGGAAAAACACCTCACCGCGCTGCAAGGACTGCGGTGCATGCATTTTGAGGCTATTTTCCGACAGCGGCGGCCTTGGGCGCGAAATATCCTAAGCGGCAGCGCACACGCAAGTTGCTGGCGGTAGGGGACTCGAGGGTGACCCGGATGCGCCGCCACGTTCCATTCCGGGCGTTATTTGAGGAGAAGTAACTAATGCTGTATTGGTTTCGCAATTCGTAGGCGATCTGCGCCACGATCGTATGGATCTCGCTCACGTCTTTTGGGAAAAATGCCTTGGCGCCCGTTTCTCCGGAGATTCTCTCGAGTGCGTCGTGCGCTTTCTCCGGCTCGGATTTCGACCAGTGGCCGAAGAGTCCCTTGTCCGGAACTTGGTTCAAAAAGCCGACGCTATAGACTTGAACGTCGGATTCCTGGACCTTGGCTACCATCTCATCCAGTTTGTAATAGCTGTCGCGATCTTCACCGTCGGTAATAACGATAATGGCCTTTTTCGGTTTGGATCCGCTCTGAGCCTTCTGGACGCTGAGATAGATGGCGTCCCAAAGAGCTGTTCCGCCCGTGACGACCGTGTTGTTCAGCGAATCGGTAATCGTGTCGATGTCATTGGTGAAGTCTTCGAGCAGTTCCACCTCGTCGTTGAAGCCGATCAGAAACGCCTCGTCGTCCGGATTGCCGGCGCGGATAAATGCCAGCGCCGCCTTGGTTACGTTGTCGAACTTACTCCGCATGCTGCCGCTGGTGTCAAGAACGATGCCAAGGGTGACCGGCACGTCTTCCTGTGAAAAGGAGGCGATGCTCTGGCCCACGCCGTCTTCAAAAACCTTGAAGTTTTCTTTCTTAAGTCCGCTCACAAACTGGCCGTTCTTGTCGACGACCGACGTGTGCACGACGACCAGATCGACATTGACGCCGATGCGGAAATCCTTCTGCGGGGACTTCGATTCCAGCTCAGGCTTGACCTGCTTCTTTCGTTCCTCCTGCTGGTCCGTCTTTTTCTGAGCATAGGTTGCTGAGGAGCGGGCTGGAGAAATCGCCAGCGCGCCGAGCAGCAGCACCAGCGGACCGGCTGCCAGAGCCCATCTCCGGCCGCTAGCTCTTGGCGGCATAATACCCTTCCTTGGCGTGAACGATCAGCTTCGGCAGGCCCTCGGGCGGATCGAGCTTGACCTGAATCTTGCGCCACTTTCCATCATGGATCTTGTTTGTGGGGTTGTAGCCAAGGACGTACTGATTGCGCAACTCGGCATGGATGAGGTCGATATAGTAGTCCAGCTCATTGAAGTTGTTGGGGAAAAAGTCCCTCCCTCCGGTCAGGTTGACGACACCGTGAATCACTGAACGGCCATAGCCCAGGAGTCCCTGCTCGCCCACGGCGTAGATCTGGACGTCGGATTCCTTGGCGAACTCCCGAACCTCAGAATAAGTGTAACGGCTGGTGTTGTCCTCGCCGTCCGTGACCAGAATCAGCGCCTTTTTTTCGTTTTTCGCCGCCTTAACCTGAGCGAGCCCCATGTAGACGGCATCGAACAGTGCAGTGCGCCCTCCTGCCTGCTTTTGGGCGATCATGCTTCGCAAGTTAGCACTCTGATGGGTGAAGTTTTGGACCAGAGAAGTCCTTTCGTTAAACGTGATCAGGCAATACTCGTCAAGCGGATTCCCGCTTTCCAGGAAGCGCACGATGGCGTTCTTGGCCTTTTGGATATTGTTGTTATCCTTCATGCTGCCGCTGACGTCGAAGATGATCCCCACGCTGACCGCGGCCGGCTCCTGTGTGAAATAATCGATCGTTTGCTCGACCTTGTCTTCGTAGATCTTGAAGTGTTCTTTCTGGAGACCCGTAACGCAGCGATTGAGCGGATCGGTGACCGACACTTTGACAAAGACAGTTTCGACACCAACGCGGAACGTGGGCAGCTGCTGATTTTGGGGGTTTTGACCGCGCAGGGTCATACCTGCGCACAGCAAGATCGCGGCGGTGACTGCGGCCATTCCTGCCGTTTTTCGATTAATCACCTGGACCTCGCCCGAAGTCTGCGCCAGCGAACGCGAGGACGCGGGCTTCCTTTTTAAGATCTTACCAAACCTGCGAGCCCTGTCAAGAAATGTGGCGTTTCCTTTGCGAACCGGACACTTGCTGCAATCGCTATCGCGATCGCTGTCGGGCCTTCGGCGACAAAAACCGACGGCGAGTGCGAGGAGCGAAGGCGTGGCTTCATTACAGTCTCTCCAAAAAATCAAGACCTACCAGAACCTCTCTCGGCTTCGATCCATCCGCCGGCCCTACCAGGCCGTTGCGGTGCATTGTGTCAACCAGCTTGGCCGCCCTGCCGTATCCGATGCTGAGCCTGCGCTGGAGCAAGGACGTGGAGGCACGCCCTTCGCTGACAATAATGCGCACCGCGTCCTTGTACAGGTTGTCTTCTCCCAGATTATCGACAGGATTGCCGGCTTCGTCCAGCTCTTCTTCTCCATAACACAGGACGGAATCGTCATAGATTGGATGTCCCTGACGGTGCAAATGTTCAACGATATTCTGTGCCTCCTTCTCGCTCACATATGCACCGTGAATGCGCGTCAGGCGCGCGGAACCCGGGGGAATGAAGAGCATGTCGCCATTGCCGAGCAGTTGCTCCGCGCCGTTGGCGTCGATGATGGTGCGGGAGTCGACCTTGGTCGCGACCTTGAAGGCGATCCGGCAGGGGAAATTCGCCTTGATGACTCCTGTGATGACATCTACTGAGGGGCGCTGTGTCGCAAGGATCAGATGAATTCCCACCGCGCGTGCCATGGCCGCCAGACGTGAAATCGACTCCTCGACTTCGCGCGAGGAGACGATCATCAGGTCGGCCAGCTCGTCGATGACAAGGACCAGGTACGGCAAGGTCTTCTCCGGCTCTCCCTCGTTGTTTGCCTTGGGTTCGAGAAACGAGAGCTGGCGGCCGGTTGAGCGGATCAAAGCGTTGTAATGGTCGATGGTTCGCACACCGCGCAGTGCCAGCTTCTTGTATCGTGCTTCCATCTCGCTGGTCGCCCAGCGCAGGGCGTTGGCAGCCTCCTTCGGGTCCGTGACGATCGGAGTCAACAGATGCGGGATATGGGCGTAAATGCCCAGCTCCAGGCGCTTGGGATCAATCAAGATGAAACGGACCTCTTCCGGCGTCGCTTTGTACAGAATCGAGGTAATCATGCAGTTGAGCGCAACGCTCTTGCCGGCCCCGGTGGCGCCTGCGATAAGCAAATGAGGCATCCGCGCCAGTTCCGTCACGTAGACATTCCCGTTGATCAGCTTGCCAAGTGCCAATGTGAGCTTTGACGATGACTTCCGGAAGACGTCGGATTCGATCAGCTCACGGAGCAAGATGGTTTCCCGTTGAGCGTTTGGAATCTCGATGCCGACAGTCGCCTTGCCGGGGATACGGTCGATGCGAATGGATTCCGCTTTCACTCCCAGGCACAGATCATCCACCAGGCTGGTAATTCTCGAGTATTTGATTCCGGCATCGGGTTTGAACTCAAAGGTCGTGACCACGGGACCCGGGTGAATCTGCGTAATCGTGCCGTGAACGTCGAACTCTGCGCACTTCTCGGCGAGTTGCCGGGCCCGTTCCATAAGCTCAGCCTCATCGACTGCGAAGTGGCCTTCGGGCGGCGTGAGCAGCTCGGCGGGAGGCAAGGCGAATTTCCGCACCGAGCGCGGCTGCTTCTCATCGGCCCCGACCCGGAATGGGATTGGCTCCAGTGGGGACACGATTGTGAGCGGATGGGCTTCGGGCGACGCAGGCGGTGAAGGCAATGGCCTGATCGGAGCAGGGCGCGGCGCAGTCTCAAGCACCTTTGGAGCCGGAGTCTTGATGTTGACGACGGCACGCACAGGCTTGCTGTTCCTGCGCCAGTTCCTGAGTCTCACCCAGAGGCCTGTGCGGGCCGGCCTTTCCTCGCTTGGCTCGCGATTGAAGATCGATGCAAAGGAAAATGACGTGGCGGCCAACAGGCCGAGCACAAACATCCCTGCAACCACCACGTACGTCCCGGTTGTGTTCAGGTTGGCGATGAGAACCCCGGCCAGGAAATCACCGATTACCCCACCAGGCTCGAAACTTCCCTCGGGCAGGTGAACGGGAACGCGCTGCAACGTTATGCTTGCCGCACATACAAACAAACAGAAGCCGAGCGTGCGCATGATGGGAGAGCTGACCTTCTTTCCGCGGATCAGCCTCCAGCTCAAGATGGTCATGGGAAAAAGCAGCAGGAACGCCGACAGGCCAAAAACTTGGAACAGCACGTCGCCGACATATGCTCCTACTTTACCCACCAGGTTGTTGGCATTCATCTTGTAGGACTGGGTGTTAAAGCTTGCATCCCACTGGTTGAACGAGATCAAACAGGCAAAAAGAAGCACGGCGAGCATCAGCAGCAAAATCCCGAAAAACTCGTGGCGTTTCGCCTCCGGTTCTTTGCGCATCTCCGTCGCATCTCCCTCGCGAGGTTTAGATTTCCAGGATGACGGGCACAATCATAGGACGTGTTGCCGTGCGTTTGCGAAAAAATTTTTTCAAATCGGTGCGCACCATCTCAGTTAGTACCAGCGAGTCTACCCGCTCTTCGTTGCTGCATGCCTCGACAGTGTTGAGAATGACTTGCCGCGCTTCGGCCATCAAAGCCGAATCGCCATTCTCCTGGATGTGGCCGCGGCTTACCAGCTCCGGCGTGCCCTCAACGAGTCCCGTGGACTTGTTGATCGCCACCACGGCCAGAACGACTCCTTCTTCAGAAAGATGATGTCGGTCTTTGACCACAAGCTCGTCCAGCGCCGCAATGCCGCCCGCGTCGATTAGCCGCCTTCCGATTGGCGCTCTGCCTCGCACTTCCACTCTGTCTGGAGTCAAACAGATGATGTCCCCGTTCTCGGCAAGAAGAATGCGCTCTCGGGGAATCCCGGTTTCCTGTGCGAGGAGGCTATGATTGTAAAGCTGGCGGTATTCTCCGTGGATAGGGATAAAAAAGCGCGGGCGTATCAGGTTCAGCATCAGTTTCAACTCTTCCTGGCTGGCATGACCTGAAACGTGCACCATCGAGTGGCTCTCGCCGTAAACCCTGGCGCCCCTGCGGCAAAAGTGATTGATGAGGTGAGAAATCCGGGTTTCGTTGCCCGGAATAGCGCGGGCGCTAAAGACGACGGCGTCACCGGTTTCCACATCGAAATCCTTGTGCCTTCCGAGCGCCAGCCGCGACATTGCCGAGACCGGCTCGCCTTGGCTTCCCGTACTGAGGAGAACGAGCTCTTGAGGCGGAAGTGTCCCTCCCTCCTGTGCGTCGACCAGAACATGGGGCGGGACGCTCAGGTAACCGAGCTCGCGGGAGATCGCAATGTTCTGCACCATACTGCGGCCAACCGGAACGACTTTGCGGCCGAACTCCCGCGCCAGATCCAAGATGATCTGAATCCTGTGGCTGCTGGATGAGAAGCAGGCTACGACGATTCTTCCCTGTGTCATGTGGAAGATCTGTTCCAAGCTGCGCCGCACGTGGCTTTCAGACGGAGTGTAGCCGGGCCTCTCGCTATTGGTGCTGTCGGCAAACAGCGCCAGGATTCCTCGGTCTCCGAGGGAAGAAAGGCGCGCATAATCGGTCAGCTTCCGATCCGGTGGCGATTGGTCAAATTTAAAGTCGCCGGTGTGAACGATCGTGCCCAGTCGGGTTGTGAGCGCTATGCCAACGGCGTCGGCCACACTGTGTGTTACCCCCAGAAACTCCAGGTGCATCTCCTCGATGTCAACAGTATCGCGCGGCAGAACGGGTCGGAGGTCGGCTTGATCCAGAAGGCCCTGTTCGGCCAGCCGGCCTCGAGCAAAGCCCAACGTCAGAGGCGTTCCGTATACCGGCACCTGGATCTCACGCAGGAGAAAAGGCAGCCCGCCGATGTGATCCTCGTGGCCGTGGGTCAAGATAACGGCCCGAACCTCTTCCTTGCGTTCCAGGAGATACGTCAAATCTGGAACCACCAGATCCACGCCGAGCAACTCATCCCTGGGGAACATCAGGCCGGCGTCTACGACAATCACGCTTCCATGATAGCCAATCGCCATCATGTTCATGCCGAACTCACCCAGACCGCCCAGTGTTACAACTTCAATACGGTCGCCATTTGCCACAGGATCGCAACTCATAATAATAAGTATAACATATACTTCAAGTTAGCTCGCTGCGCTCGCCAACTTTAGGGTCAGAGGGGCAAAGGGCTCAAGGGCAAAGGGAAGAGGATCCATTTCGAACCCTTTACCCGATGGACTCTTGGCCCCTTGAAACAACGACAGACGACGTGGCGGGAACCATTGCGGTCTCGATTGGTTGTGTAATTTCCGAGACGTCTACTTAGCAGACGCGTAGAAAATATCCACGCAGAGATCGCCGCGAAAGGAGAGTAAGAAATGTGAGTGCAGCGGCGCCTTCCGTGCGCCTTGCTTCAAAATGTTAGCGGCCTCGTTTGTTCACTGCTGCTAGACGGTAGGTGTAGGACAGCCTTTCGTATTCCTGGACTGAGAGATCTTCGGCGCGACGCGAGCCGTCAATGCCCGCCCGAACCAGAAGCTCCTGGGCCAGGAGGCCCAAATGCCTGTCTTGACGCAGAGAATTCGCCAATGTCTTGCGCCGGTAAGCGAATGCAGCTTTGGTCACTGCAAGAAAGTTGTTTTCCAAACCAGGATCACGCGGGACGTCGTGAGGCCGCATAATAAGCATAGCCGAGAACACCTTAGGCCGGGGGACGAAGCAGGCTGGCGATACTTTAAATCCCATTCTTACGTCACAATAGTGCTGGCAGTAAACGGAGAAGAAGCCATAGTCCTTGGAACCTGGAGCAGCGCTGATACGTTCGGCGGTCTCGAGTTGTAGCATAAAGATCATGTCTTCAACCGGGACTGGCAATGCCAGCATCCTCTCGATGATGGCCGTGCCAATGTTATAAGGAAGATTGCCCACGATGCGCAGCTTTATGCCAGGATGTAGGTAGGGGGATAGGACAGGCAATAGATCCATTTCCAGTATATCTTCAACTATGACGTTCGCGTTCGGATAAGGAGCGAGAGCCTGTGTGAGAGCCGTGCGAAGAGCGTTATCGATCTCAACCGCGAGCAGGCGGAAAACCATGGGTGCCAACCTGATGGATAAGGCGCCGTCACCTGCGCCCACCTCGAGCACGAGATCAGCCGGGCTTGGCTGAATGAGTCCTGCAATGCGGTTTAGGATTCCCGTATCTCTTAGAAAATGCTGCGCGTAGCGCTTCTTTGGAGTGACTTTCATTTGTCTTGACAACCCGAAACAGGGTTCACATAATTATCGGTCGCGCTGCAACGTGCGACTGCTATCATAACCTTGGGAGGGCAACGTTCATGAGTGGAAAAGTGGCGGAGGTGGGGGATCAGGATTTCGAGACGGAAGTGTTGAATTCTCCCATCCCGGTTCTCGTCGATTTCTGGGCAGCGTGGTGTGCTCCTTGCCGGATGCTGGCTCCGGTGGTGGAGGCGATTGCTGAAAAGTATGAAGGCAAAGCTAAGATCGTCAAGTTGAATGTGGACGAGAACATGATTACTTCCGGAAAGTACAACATCCGGGGCATCCCCACTCTTTTGCTTTTTAAAGGTGGAATCATCAAGGAACAGATCGTGGGTAACACGACAAAAGACACGATCTCCAGGATGCTTGACAACTACCTCTGATGCGGTGCCTCCAGTGACCCCAGCCGGGTTGTGCCGGAAGCTATTTCAGACCCTGATCCCAATCAGCAACATCGTTAAGCACATGGTTCGGGTGGGAAAGCGCTTGGCCGGCGTTGTTCGGGATGAAGAAGGACTATTCCCCTTCTCGTGGTGCTGGATAGCGATTGCATGAACCGAGGCCGCCTCAATGGCCAACCTGATTGTCGTTGGCGCCCAATGGGGCGATGAAGGCAAAGGCAAAATCGTCGATTTGCTGACGGTGCATTTCGACATCGTCGCGCGCTACCAGGGCGGGCACAATGCCGGACACACGGTAATCGTCGGCGGCAGGAAGTTTGTCCTGCACCTCATCCCCTCTGGAATTCTCCATCCCCAGAAGGTTTGCGTGATCGGCAATGGAGTGGTGGTTGATCTCGAGGCGTTAAAGCAGGAAATCGAGGCATTGTCAGAGGCCGGAATCAGCTGCAAGGGGCGCCTTTTTGTCAGCAATCGCTGCCATCTGATCTTTGATTACCACCGGGCTGTCGAGAGAACCGACGAGGCCCGCCGTGGTGCGAGGCGCATCGGCACTACGCATCGCGGCATCGGCCCCGCATATGAGGACAAGGTCGGGCGGCGCGGCGTGCGCATCTGCGACCTGATGACACCGGAGGTTCTGCGTTCTGTACTGGCGGACAACATCCGTGAAAAGGAGCTATTGTATCCTGGAGTCGCGCAGTTGTCTTCGAGCGACGAGTTGTTTGAAAAGACGCGGGCGCTCGCACTGGAGCTGTCGTCCTGCTTTGTAGACACCTCGTTGTACTTGAATCGCGCCATTGACGAAGGGAAGCAGGTGCTTTTCGAGGGGGCCCAGGGAACCCTTCTCGATGTAGATTACGGCACGTATCCTTTCGTGACGGCATCGAATGCGACCGCCGGTGGTGCATGCACCGGGACAGGAGTTGGACCGACACGAATTGACGGCGTGATCGGAATCGTCAAAGCGTACACCACGCGCGTCGGAGAGGGGCCTCTTCCTACGGAGGTGCCCGGATCGATCGGGGAAGAAATCCGGAACCGCGGGCAGGAATACGGCGCTTCCACCGGCCGTCCCCGCCGCTGCGGCTGGTTTGACGCCGTGGTAGTCCACTACGCGCGTTTGATCAACAACCTTGACTCGCTGGTCGTGACCAAGCTGGACGTGCTTGACAGTCTGGCCGAGATTAAGATCTGCACCGGATACCGCTACAAGGGACGGCTGCTCGATTCGTTCCCCCCGGAGATTCAGGTTCTGGAGCAATGCGAACCCGAATACCTGACGGTTTGCGGGTGGCACCAGCGCACTGCCGGAATTCGCGATTTTGACGACCTGCCGGTCCTTGCGAAGGATTACTTGAAGCGCATCTCGGACCTCGTCCAGACCGAGATCTCCGTGATATCGACCGGGCCCGATCGAACCGAAACCATCATCACGTCTCGCGACTCGCGGCTGCACGCCTGGATCTGAAGCGCAGATGTATGCGGATCGACGCCTGCTATGAACTGGACAAAGTGGATTCGCGGATATCAGCGGGTCTGGCAGAAAGAGCGGGATAGCCGAGGTGTGCGGCGCTGAGATCGGCGTGGAAATCTTTCGGTTTCTACAGGGCTGCGTGAAACCTTTTCCTTTTTTGTGTCACTAACATAGCGGAAGTTGTTTCATCGTGCGGTAGAACTTCATACTGTTGTGAACGAGGAGCAACGGAAACATGAGGAAGGACGCCCTTGGCATGACGGTTGCGGCGCTGTTGGCCGTGGTGATCTTTGGCGCTACCGGATTGGCCGAAGACTTCCAGCGGACGTACAGGCTGCCAGCAAACGGTAGCATCTGCATTCGGACGGTCTCCGGTGAGGTCAGAATCCAGGGCTACGACGGGCCGAACATCGTAGTAGAGGGTTTCAAAGTTGGGCGAGACCGTGATCGGGTTGAGATCGTGGATATGAGCGGCGTTGACCGTGTCGACGTGAGCGTGCGTTATCCCGAGAGCGGAAGCAACAACGCGAGCGTTAGCTTTCAGGTGCGCGTGCCGCGTTCGATCAGCTATAACTTCGAGAACGTCAGGTCAGTAAGTGGCAACGTCTATCTCACGGACGTGACCGGCCAGGTGAGAGCCGTGAGCGTCAGTGGTTCCGTGGAGGTAAAGAACGTGAGCGGCTTGGTGAGCGCCGCATCCACGAGCGGCAATGTGGACGTCTATATCAAGAAGATCGAAGGCTCGGGAGACATGAAGTTTTCTTCCATAAGCGGGAATGTTGCCGTGAAAGCACCGCCTGACCTGGATGCGAACGTGGAGATGTCCACTACCAGCGGATCGCTTGCGACGGATTTTCCGATCGAAGTTCACGATAGACGTTACGCCCCCGGGCGCTGGGCGCGCGGCCGCCTGGGAACAGGCGCATGCAGCATTCGTATCACCAGCGTTTCCGGGCGCGTAAGTCTGATACGCAGCTAGGCGCGCCCCTCAATGCGCCCTTCCAGCTGCTTCTTGCGTCCAAAGATGGCACATCCTATCCTTCATCCGAGCGTACGAGGCCGATTCGGTAGGGCACCACGCGCTGAGTTCCTCCTCCGTGCGACAGCGGTTCGGACTGAAACGGGGAGGACAGGTCGGCAACAGGAGTCGAGCTTAGTGGATGTCAAGGAATTGGGTAACGTGGAAGCGGCTGGCGCTAAGGTTGCGCAAGACATCGTAGATCGGGCTCGCGCCGGCGACCCGGAGGCATTTAAAGCAATCTTCCAGCGGTTCGGTCGGCCAGTGCTGGCTTTCATCTACCACATGCTCGGAGACAGGTCGAGTGCGGAGGAATTGACCCAGGAGACGTTTGTGCGAGCGTATCGCAGGCTGGATCGGCTGGAGGCAGGCAGCAGGCTGTCGACGTGGCTTTTTGGCATCGCGCGCAATGTGGTGCGGGAGGCCATTCGGGACAAGCGCCGGAGGCCTCGTGAGGTGGACCTGAACGACACTACGTTTCTGGCCCTGCGCGACGAGCGAGCTGGCCCCGATGAGAACTTCATGACCCGAGAGCTGCAGCGCGCCATCCGACGTTCAGTCGGGGATCTATCAGATGACCAGCGCCTGGTCTTTGCTCTGAAAGTGCTGCGCAAGATGCGCTATCAGGAAATCTCTCTGATCACAGGTTCGTCCATTGGGAAGCTCAAGACCGACTTGCACCGGGCGCGGCTGCAAATGCGACAGAGGCTGCAGCCGTACCTGGCGGGACGGATTTCCGGAATGTGAGGTGGACCGTGAGGTGCTATCAAGTCCGAAGAGTTATCGAGGATTATCACTACGGAGAGCTTGAAGATCGACAGGCAGCTAAGGTGACGGCTCACCTGCGTGACTGTGACGACTGCAGGAGGGAACTGGCCTTGCTGGAGGGTGAGGCAAGAGTCTACGAGGCTTATGCAGCGAAGCTGGAGAGCTCTCTTGATGTTCCTCCCAGCCTGTGGAAACGCGCCATTGAAGGTGCCGCGCCTCCGTGCCGACCTGTCGAGGGGAGGAACGCTCGACCGAGCAAGGTGCGATGGCTGAGTGCGGTCGTTCCGGCCTCGCCGTGGGTTCGGCAGGCGCTGGCAGCGGCGCTCCTCGTTGCCATATCGGTATCCGCCACCCTGCTTATAGTTCAGCGTCACCGGGCCAAGGAGGTGGCCGCCCCACGGCAGGAATACGTCACCACGGGCAGCTCCGAGAGTATGAGCCTTGAAGCCGCGCTGAAGTCAATTCGACGCGCCGAGCAGGAGTATCTCAACGCAATTCAGCAGCTGAATGCCATCGTCGAGAAGCAGAAGCCGGCACTGGGCCCCAGATTGGTCGCTGAGCTCCAGGTAAACCTCAAGATGATCGACGAGCACATCGCTGCTACACGGAAAGCCTATTATGCGCACCCGACGGACGCCGATCTGGCGCTACTCATGCTTGCCGCTTATAGCCGAAAAGTGGAATTGCTTCAGGACCTGACTTCCTGAGCTTGGAATCTCTAATCCTGCAAAGCATGCGGCCGCATACGAGAAGACTGCAAAACGCCTGAAGAGCCCCAAAGGACTCTCATCCGTCTTGAGTATCTCGTCGTCTGAGAGCTTGGGCCGGTCACGGCCAAAATCAGTCTTTGCATCCGGCTGCCGGCGTGCTACTTTATCGGGCGTCACGCTCAGGTTGCGGCGGACGCTGCTTGTTTGACCATGGCCGGAGCGGATTGATTTCCCGCCAGATCTGACGTTGCCGACCGGATGGGCCGTTAGCTCAGGAGGTAGAGCATCTGCCTTTTAAGCAGAGGGTCGCTGGTTCGAGTCCAGCACGGCTCACCACTTATTCTGTTCAATCACTTACGAGAGTCAGCCAGAAGAGGATTCGGTCGCCAGCCCAAGAGAGAGCCTCTCCGTGGCGGCGTGTCGAAACACGCTTACTTGGCTGGCGCTTCCGACTTGTACAGCAAATCGGAGAACAGATTATAGAGCCAGGCTATAAGCACGCCGACAATAAAGCCACTGACGAAACCCCAGAACAACCCGACCACTGCGCCGCCATAGGACACGCTAAAGCCAGGATAGTAGCCGGAAAGCAGCTCGAGGGTTTTACCGCGCCCCTGGATCGCAGCCCACAACGTTGCAACAAAAACCGCAAGCCCCCAAACAACTCCCAACGTCAAGCCCAGAGCTCTCTTTCGCAGATTCATGGAGTTCTCCTTTCATGGTTCAGAGCCGCAAGCGCAAGGCATACTCCTTAAAAGCGACCTTGAAAAGCCACGATGCTGCGGCGATCTGTCGTTCCGGATCACGAACCGGAAAATCTCCCGTATGGCCAGTATATAAACTTCAACAGTAGGAACCTGATCATCTCAGGGTTGGCTTCAAACTATAACCAGGAGTCTGTCCGCGTCAAGAGCATTACTTGGACAATTGCATGCTACACGCGTAAGACTGCAAGGTCACACTGCGGCGGAATTGCGACCAAAAAGGAGGAGAGCCGGCAAAGACAGCGAAGGTGCCAATTGGGACGCGCCGTAGGCATCACTGGACCTAGTTCCCGGCCCGCTTGTGCGCGGCATCAGCTGATCCGGAGTGAGCGAGATGCGTGCGCGGGATTTCAGTGGGGGGTCAGGGCGCCTGATGGTGTAGAGTTGATTCATAGCCGAAGTCGGTGGCGAGGTTCTTTTCCTTGGCGGCTGCCATTGCCAGTTGGTCACAGCGCTCGTTCTCCGGATTGCCGACGTGACCCCTGAGCCAGCGAAACTCGACTTTGCGGTTCTCGGTGCAACCCAGGAGCCGGGTCCAGAGATCGGGGTTAAGAGCCATTTCGGTCTTGTTACGCCGCCAGCCATTGGCGCGCCATCGCATCGCCCAGCCTTGCTGCATTGCATTTACAAGATATTGCGAATCGCTGTAAAGAGTGACCTGGCATGGCTGCTTGAGAGCTTCGAGTGCAACGACGGCGGCCAGAATCTCCATACGATTGTTGGTGGTCAGGCGAAAGCCGCCGGAGAATTCCTTGCGATGACCTTCATAGAGAAGGACGGCGCCGTAACCGCCGGGCCCCGGGTTGCCAAGGCATGCGCCATCGGTATAAATGGTCACGCGCTTTAAGGCCATTTCACCATCCTCTTCCATCAGTTGGCGTCCGCGCGCATCGCTCTGGTGCGGCGGCATGTTCTTTTATACTCTAAGAACGTGCCGGGAGGAAATGCGCGGAAATGATCCGGACTGGACTTGACGGCGGTCCGACACAACCGGATGGGCTCGTTGTCTGGCGATACCGCAGGTGCTGCGTTGCGTCTATCGGGCCCTCTCACTTGACAGCAACAACCTGGGCTTTGTTGGCGGCAACGTCTCCGGGTAGATAGATCGCGGGTGATACTGCAGCTTGTTGCGCGCACCGGATCAGCTGGTTGACCGTAGTGCCGTCTTCTGGGCAAGTAGATACGCCGGCCCGGCAGTCAAGGCGGTTCTGCAATCCGAGGAACTCGGGATGCGGCATGTTTTTCACGCGTTCAACCAGGAACTGGGCCCGGTTCCTGGCCTGTTCCTTTCTCGTGCCCAAGAGCACGACAATGAAGGCCTGGTAGCCATACCGGACGAGCGGGTCGTTCTCGCGCAGATGCGCACGCAGCTGCTGTGCTGCCTGGTTCAGGATGAGGTCGCAGGCATCGAATCCATAAAGATCCGCGAGTTCGGGGAGATTGTAAAAATCCAGGCACAGGATCGAAAGGGGAGAATCGGACGCTTTGGCGGCGGCGATCGCCCTCGGACCCACCAAAGCCAAGTAAGGTGCTTTCGGAAGCCCCGTAGCCACATCGGCAAGCTCCCGGTCAGGGTCTTGAAGCTGGCGCTGCTGCGTCTCCGCTACCAGCGGTGCGGTCAAGTCCGCGACCAGCTCGAGCATGCGCAGGTGCACCACGGAGTAAGAATGGGGAGCTTCGGCGAAAATGGAGATGGTGCCGATGCAGTTGTTGTCGACGAGCAGCGGCGTTGCCAGCGAATCGCTCAGGGCATGGAGATCCGCCTCGTGCTCCAGAAACTCCAGTCCAGGATCAGCGTTTAGCATCGGCCGCCGGTAGGCGGCAACCCAGCCGCTGATGCCCTTGCCAGTAAGGACGGTGAATCCTCGCAGCACCTCGGCAAACTTCCCGGCTGCGTGAGCTACGTGGAGTGTATGGTCTCCGTTGTCCAGATAGAACAAGCAGGTGGTGAACGGCAGCAGACGCTTGATTCTGCATTCCAGATTCAGAAGCAAGTCTTCAAGGTTGAGATTCCTGCCCAGGCTGTAAGTGAACTCCTGCAGACGGATCAGCTCCCCGACAACGCCGGTTGGAAGCTCTCCGTGTTTCACTATGGGATCAAGGCTGGATGGTGGCTGATCGGCCTTTTCGAAGCACTTTTGGAAGGAGAGCTGGGGTACGTTCTTCGATGCTTCGGCGGCCTCGATCTCCAGTTCTTCGATATTGTCGATGAATAGCTGAAGCAGATGCGGGTCATAGATCTTGCCGGGCTCCGCCTGCATGATCTCGATGGTTTCCTGGAGAGTGTGCTCCCTCTTGTAGGGCCTATTGGAGCGGATGGCGTCAAAGGTATCGGCAATGACCAGGATCCGGGCTCCCAGTGGAATCCGGTCTCCCTTGAGGCCGTCGGGATATCCCGTGCCGTCATATCGCTCGTGGTGGTGCCTGACTAGTTCGGCGACAGGGAAAGGAAACTGGATCTGGCGCAGGATCTCGTCACCGGCGGCGGAATGCACTTTCATTTGCTCGAGCTCCTGCTTATTCAGCCGGGCGGGTTTGTTGAGGATGCAGTCGTCGACTGCTAGCTTGCCGATATCATGGAGCAGGGCACCCGTTTCGATGGCCATGAGGACTTTGTCGTCCGTGATCCCGCAGAGCCGTGCAAGGCCCAGGGCATAGGCGCGTACTCTGCGAACGTGCCCATAGGTGGTTTGGTCTTTGACATCGACGGCGAGCGCGAGAGACTCCACGGTGAGGCAGTAGAGAGTGTTGACTTCCTGCAGGTGACTGACATGCTCGGCGACCTTGTCGAGATAGGTCTTGTAGGTGAAGTAAACCACAAGAATCACGGGCACAATCAGCACCAGAATCGGGGCCGTGAACGATTGCGTGTTGACGGCGATGAGGCCCGCGATCGAAGCGCCGGAGAGGTAAGCGGGGGAAGTCCACAGAAAGCTGTCGCACCAGATGTGGTAGATGTTCGTGCGCCGCTCCAAAGCCACGATGGCGGCGACGCTTCCTGAGTTGAGAAAGTAATAAGTCAGCGCCAGCACGCATACGGGGAAAATAATCTCCCATAAATCGACCGAGCTGCTGCCGAACAAAGGTTCCTTACCGAGCAGCAGAAAGAAACAGCACCCGGATACGAGCGCAGAAAAGGCCATGGCTCCCATGTTGAAGAGAGTGTGTTCCAGTTTCCGGACATGAGTGCGGAACCTGAGGGAGCCCGTAAGGGCATCCAAGGCAGCCGTCAGAGCTCCGGCAGCAGGGCCGAAAAGAACGAGGTTGGTGAAAACGAAGGTCTCTGCCACAGAGATCCTCGATTCGATACCCGGGATCTTAACCGTGAAAACGCTGGTAAGTGCGGTAAGGGAAGCGAGGAACAGCCATCTGTATTCGACGGAGCCGAAGAGCAAGCTATAGATGCAGAAGATGATGGTGCCCTGCCCCAGCACAATCATGCCGTAGAGGTAAACCTTGTAAGCTGGATGAGGTGCCTTGGTCGAGTCTGGCATAGATCCGGCTCGTGCTGATTCATGCGCTAGTTCGATATCATGGCTAATGCCAGTAACTTGCGCACGTCGCCTGTTTCTTACTAATCGTCGCGACCGGCTCAAATCTTGCGAAGTTTCTCGTGAACGCTTTTGCTATTGCAGGGCTGTCCCATGCATGGCCGTGGCGATAGCAACCGCATGCCGAAGCGTGCCACGAACTTGAAATCCTAGGACAAAAATGCCAGAATGTGCGCCGCGTGTGCGCTGATGCCTCGGGAATCAGAAAATGCGGCCGTCTTGAGGTATAGTGGATCCGAACATCGGAGGCTCAACCTTGCGTCCCCATCGTCTAGTCGGCCTAGGACACCGCGCTTTCAATGCGGCAACACGGGTTCGAATCCCGTTGGGGACGCCACTGATTTTGCAGCACTTACAGCCTCAGCCTCGATCAGCTTTGCGGGTTCGGTAACGCCCTGGTAACGTAAATCGCCAAAAACGCCATCCAGGGCCCTCACCGCTTCGCCCAGGTACTGCCCACTCAGGTGCGAGTAACGAGCGCTCATCCGCAGATCCTTGTGACCAAGTATCTTCGCGATCGTGTAGATGTCTTTCCCGGACATGGCAAGCCAGCTTCCGGTTGTGTGGCGGAGATCGTGAAAACGGAAGTCTTCGATGCCGGCCTTTTTGCACGCCCTACAAATGCGCTCTTCCGGGTTTTAAGTGGGTAATGAATCTGGGGGCCGACCCCCAGACCCCGGGGATTTATCGCTTTGGTACGAATCCTGAGGCTGGGATAATGAAACGGGGTGCCATGGTGACACCCCGCCTCAGTCTTGGTCCCTGAGTCGGCGCTCGGGTTGCTTCCCAGCATTGCCCTACCCTCCGCCCAGGCCGAGTGCAATTGTAACGGAGATGCGCCGAACGGAGAACAGCCATTCAAGACCGACAGCTTTACGCCCAGATTCTCGGGATCACCGATCCCTGGTATGTCGAACGCGTGGAATTGAAACTGGACGAAGGAGAAGTCCACATTTTCCTGAACCATCCCGTTGAAGTTCAGTGGCCGTGCCCTGAGTGCGGCACGTTGTGCAACCTCTATGACCACCAGCCGTCGCGGACTTGGCATCACCTGGATACCTGCCAGTACCAAACGATCCTGCACGCGGATCTGCCGCGGAGCGATTGTGACCAGCACGGGCCAAGAGTCGTGAAGCTGCCGTGGGCGGAACAGCGGAGCCGGTTTACGATGTTGTTTGAACGCTTGGCGATCGACTGGCTGGGGGCGGCCAGCCAGAAGGCCGTCGCGAAGCATCTGGGTCTGAGTTGGGACGAAATCCACGGGATCATGGATCGGGCTGTCGAGCGGGGTCTGGCGCGACGCGAAGCCGAGCCGCTAAAGTACGTCGGCGTTGACGAAAAGGCATTCCGCAAAGGGCATAACTATCTCACGATCGTCAACGACCTGGAACGTGGCCGTGTCCTCTATGTTGGCGAGGAACGGAAGGAATCGAGTTTGGACGGCTTCTGGCCGACGCTGACCGAGAAGCAGAAGGAGGGCATCGAGGGGGTCGCAATGGACATGTGGGATCCGTACATTACCTCGGTGCATAACCATCTGCCCGATGCGGACAAGAAGATCGTTTTCGACAAGTACCACATTGCCGGGCACCTTGGAGAAGCCGTCGACCGTGTTCGCCGCCAGGAGAGGAAGAGCTTGGCTCCCGAAGGAGACGAGCGGTTGGTGGGGACCAAATACCTGTGGCTCCGCAATCCTGCCAACTTTACGGACGCAGCCTGGGACGCGTTCAAGTCGCTGCGCGAGAGCACTCTCAAGACGGCACGGGCGTGGGCGCTGAAAGAATCTGCGATGTTGCTGTTTGACTATGTCTATGAAGCCGCCACCAGGAAGCACTTTAACTGGTGGTACAACTGGGCCACGCACAGCCGCCTGCAGCCGGTCATCGAGGTGGCCCGCACCTTAAAGGCGAGACTCGGGAATATCCTGACGTACCTGAAGCATCGCATCACCAATGCAGCCAGCGAGTCGGTCAATGCCAAGATCCAATGGGTGAAGTACACGGCGAGGGGATTCCGAAACAAGCACAACTTCAAGACGGCGATTTATTTTCACTGCGGCGGCCTGGACATGGCTCCGTTACCCACTTAAAACCCGGAAGAGCGCATTCTTTCTCCGATGTTGATTTTTCGACTGTGCTTTGGCTCCGCTGACGGGGGAGCCGGCCGCTCAAGGATTTTTATCGAATCGGGTTTAGGTAGATGAAAAGTTCGGCCGCGATGAAGCTTGCCACTCCGATGCCGACCATGAACCAGGTGAACGCTTCCGCGAGGTTGTGCTCTTTCTTGGGCTCCAGCTGCTCCCGGATCTCTTCGATGTCGCAGATGGCGGTCATGCGGATTCTTGCTGACCCGCCTTCTTTCCATCATCGAACGCATCATCAACTAGTTCCTGTCTGTGCTTGTCGCAGAGTGCGTGTTCTGCTCTCTCGCGGCAATCATCGCATTCGACGTACAGCTCCTCCGTGTTTTTAATTTCAGGCATTAGGTTGGATTGGTGATTGGTTGCTGCGGCCTTTGTGGGTTCAGTATACCAAGCGCCCGCTAGCCGTCAAGCCGACTTCTGCACAGGTGGATTACGCCGCTTTCGGGGCTTCTTGGCAATACCCCGAAGGTAGGATTTACCGTACTTTTCGACGAGTGCGCGGCCTCCGAGCCGACCGAGTGCTTGCGCTGCTTTGTTCATATAAATCTAGCGTAGCATACGCTCGCTAACGCGCAAGGTCGCCCTGTGGACAACTCTAGCGAAGCCTTTGTTACTTTTTTAGATCGCCCTTCTCAATCCTAGTCTCTCGCGGCACCCTACCACCTTTGACAATGACATTCTGCGGCGCAGGCGGTTTTGGTGGAGCTTGCGGGGCCGGCTCCGGGACGGCTGGTGGCGGTTGATGTGGCGGCGGAGGCACCGGTCGACTAGGCTTGTCATCATTGGCCATCACTACCTCCCTTTCTGCAGAAGGAAAGGCAAAAACTGATTAATTGCCAGAAACAATCCAGCGACTGCCGAAACAATTATAACCCACGGCAGAATTTGATTGGCAAAATAAAATCGGCCTGACCGCTTTATGTTGTTCCGCTCGTTCTCAGTGGCGGCGCTCACAAATCTCTGAATAAGAAACTCCTCAAAATCTTCGCGCGCACTGCCCGCTACACCAGGGTTCTCTTGGTAGTATCCGATCAGTTTTTGCCAGTAGTCCAGAAGGTTTTCTGGCGAAGGAATTTTCAGGTATATGTAACCTATCGTTCCCGATAAAACGAACCCGATCACCCAAAACCAAAGTACCGCCGCAATCACAGAGAAACCAACACTAAACCAACAGAGGATGCTCTCTGCTAGCCAGGCGCTTCGAATCAAAAATGCTAACCCTCCGGCAATCGCGGTCAAAATACCAACATAGATACCGATACGCGAGTCTTGTTGGATTTTCCCCTCAAATTCACGAAAGTAAAGCTCCTTCGCCAAGCCGAGGTCCATTGCTCACACCCCCTAAAGGAACGTTTTTTGCTCGCCCTTCTTCCCCCTCAGCGGAGCCGCCTTGGATGTCGCATACCGATGGTTTTGCTACCCAACCTCACGGATGAGCTCGCGTGTTCTCTTCGATTTTAACCTGACAAAGAGTCGTCTGCGCCCTGAGTTTCAATCCGAACGCCCGCTCTCTTCCGAATGCAAATCCTAATACACCCCCTATGGCAATCCAAAAAATCATCGCGGTACTATTAGACATTGTACTGCCTCCCAGAAAATAGCCCGCCAAACCGCCAACGAGAATCCCCGCAGCAGACCATATTAAAATGATCGTGTTCGCTTGCACGTAGAGACGGTCGGCATACTTTTGAAGAATCGCCGGATCATATTGAGTCATATCTGCCTCCATTTCCCGCCACGTTACCACAAAACCTTCAAAGCAGACGGGCAGGATTGCGCAATAGGGGCTTGGGGACAACTCAAACCAAGCGTTGTCACCTTCATCATTGATACTCAAAAGCATATTTCTCAGGCATCATTATGGGTCTGATGGAGACCGACTTCTCCTCCTTCACTTTCTTTAACCATTCTTTCGCCTTTTTCGCCTCAAATCCCACCTCGATAAGATATGCCTCAAGCATATCCTCACCTGCAATCTTTTTGTCTTTCAGCGGGCCGTGGCTCACACCATCGATCTTAACGAAATGCAATTGGAACCGAGGCGTATCCCGCACTTCTTCGTTGTTCTTCCAAAAAATATCGAGCATTCCCTCGACCATTGTTACCCTCCTTTAAAACACAATCCCTTTCCCGCTACGTTACCACAAAACCTTCAAGGCAGACGGACGGGATTGCGCAAGGGTCCCACATTGGGGATAACTCACGGTGCGAAGTCGGCGTGTTTTGCAGCCAACGAAGATATGAAATCGAGCTGGACCTTGACCACATCTTGAAGACATCGGGGTTGCAGGTACCAGTCGGCAAACTCTGAGGAGTGCATAGCCTGGTTCCTCGCGGATCGAACGACGCCGGCGATTGCGCCTCTGTCTCCCTCCCTGGCCTTGCGGAGGGTGTCGAGACTTTCTGTAGAAGATGCAGAATCTGGCTCGAATCGAAATCTCCGATTCAAAACAAAATCTTCCTTTCCACATACCCGCTCACTCCTAAGAAGTTCGCCTAGGGTAGGTTTGTCGGGCGTACCGTCGAACTTTCTAGCCACAAGCTCCGAGAACACGCCCATATCTTCAACCGCCCGGACCCTTTCCAGTTCTGAAGGAAGCAACATTCCAGGCAATCGATGGCTTAAAAAACAAGCCCGCCACAATCCGGCCTGACATCGGGATACCACGTATCTCCCACGAACGTTGCCGAGAGCCTTAATCATGCGATCTCGCCTTTCGGACCATGCGCAGAGGCCATCATGGTAGTCTGCCTCGGTAGCAGCGAACCACGGATCTAATATAAAAGCTCGCAAGTCATCATAAATTTTCTCATTTCGGAATAACCCCCCCGGCTGCAAGCGCTTGTGTTTCTCATTTTCATGGTCAGCGAGAAGGAAATATCGTGATGCACCATCAATATTCCCATTGAGAATTTCGGCCAGCCCTAGGTTGTAGTAGTGAGCTCCCTTATGAACATCCGCCCATTGACTGTCAGCAACCTTCAGCGCGATTTGTCGGCCAATTGCCAGGTAAGTGGTCAACTTCCACTGTGTTGGATCGACTCCCACAATTTCCCGATACAATGTTCCAAAAAGTGCATCTGCTCGGCGGCATCGTTCAATACCAGCCTCCTCCTTAATCCAAGCCAGTTTTTGGTCAACGCGAACACAGATCTCCTCTGACATCCTTTTAAACTGATCCATGAATGAGCACATGCTGTCATCCATTGTTAGCCCTTGTGCGATCTTAGTGCACGTCCATTTAGAGAAATGTCTTTTGTTCGCCCTTCTTCCCCTTCAGCGGCACCCTGGTTCCATCGCCACGTATCCTCAAAAGCTTTTATTTGGGCAGCAGCCCGGGCGCCGTTGCTCTCGGCAAACAGCACGTTGTAGCTAGCCTGGCTGTTGAACGGCGGGTCGAGGTAGATGAGGTCAACGCCCTCCTCTGCCACATACTGCCGCAGCATTTTGAGGTTATCCCCGAAGTAGAGTTGGTTCTTCCACTCGCTCAAAGCTGTCTCCTCCCGGTTTTGCGTCCTAGATTACCACAAAAAGCCCTCCAGGATGCCCCACAACGCGAGATCTCAGCAAGGCCCTTATCCTGATACCCCCGCGCGTAGCACACAAGCCGGTTGCGTACTGCCCTGTGGACAATTCCGTGATAGAATTGCCTCCCAAAAAACTTGCATGTTGAGATAAGAGGAGGACGCGTGACGACACTTCTCCTGATAATCATAGCAGTTTTGATTCTGATACACATCATGGTGTCAAGCTCATGGTACAATCCCACTGAAGAAAGAATCCTCGAGAAGCTTGGAAAGCTCGACGATATCGAAGAGGAGCTTAAAAATCTGAACAGCACCCTTGAGGAAATCAATCAGAAAACCGAGAGCGCGGATGACGATGAATCGGGATTCACTGAATATCCGTAGCGACACGCTAACCAAGGAGGGTAAAATGGACATCCCGACTGAATGGGATAACCTTAAAAAGTTACTACAATCTTTCTCAGGCCAAAGAGTTGGTGATGACGAATTGAAATGGGCACCTGATGAGTATCAGGACCCTTTAGATCCAGAGTTTTTGCAACTCGGTCGCGTCGCAGCAATGCTGGAAACCCGAGCAAAGGTCATCGGAGCGATCGATGATTGTCGAATTCGCTTCGGCAAGCGAGTTGCTAGAGGACAAAAGGAGATTCCAACCAACCGTCCGAGGCTAGAGCCAAGGATATGGGACATAACTCCTGTAGACAAACAAGGTTCTTGTTTTTGGTTGGTTCAGCAGCTGGGTGAACCTTCCCTTTCCTCGACAAAACTAGCAGAGATGATTAAAGGCGAATTAATCCGTTACCACAAAGAGTTTTGCGAATATCTGAGCACCTTGCAACTACACTAATGTTGCTCTTACCCCGCGCGTAGCACAAACGCTGCCGGCGTGGAACAGGGCTCGCTTAGCGCGGAACTCGTCCAGATCCCGAGCGGGCTTCGTTGGGTGTGGGCGCCCGCCTTCGCGCCTGTTTTGCGCCCCTGACGTCCTCCTGGCACCTGAGAACTGTCAGCTTGCCGATCGCTGCGCACGTGTCATTGATTTGGATCATCAGATCCATTTTTCGTAACTCCTGCTTCGTGGTTGAGCCCGTTCAAACACCCCGGAAACCCCTGCGCCCGCCACGGCGCCGACCTTAAAAGGCGTAAGCCAGCCCAAATCATTACCTACGTCTCCTGGGGGCATTTAAACGCGAGTTTTTGGCGCGGCGGGCGACCGTTACGGCAGGCCGCCCTCCTCTGGAAGGAAATGTTACAGCCGTCATCCGGAATCACATCCTCTGGAATGCTTCGGGATATATCCACTTCAGAAGAGCGGCGCGGATGGTTCAAAAGCGCCAAGGGCAAGTTATCGGCCAGGAGATCCGCTCGCAGCTACCTCTGCTACTACCCACGCTTGCTCGACCTCAACCTTCTTCCGGGTGCTTCTATCGCGCGCCCTGTCGGCTGGATTAAGAAACTGGTTAGACAAGTCTGATTCATTGAAGGTTTTGAAGGCTGCAGCTTTTGCGTTCTCTGGACTCTTCGCGGCAATGTCGCTATAGAGAACACACTGCTGAAGGGGATTAGCTGACCGGCCAAGAAACTGATTGAGCGCAGGGTCTCTAAAGCCTATTGAAACTGTAAATGCCTGCAACTCTAAGCTCTTCCCCGTCCGTGCCTCAACCGTTGCTTTCTGCTCGAAGAGGACGTATGGAAACAGAAGGGCTAGCAGGGACAAGCCTACGAACAACGCCTGGACTACCTGCCAACCGCGTTTGCCTTTCTCTTTCTCGTCGGCTGCGTCGGCTAGCACGGTGACTAGAGAGCAAACCGCCAGCAGCCCAAACGCCGAGATCACGAGCGGCACGGAGTATGATTTGTCGAGTACCTTCTCATCATTTATCCAGATGTACTGCTTCACGCTTTGGCCCGACACAAGCGCCCAGATCGCAAACGTCACATAGCCAGAGGCAAAATAGTTGCAGAGCGCGAGCCAGCCTTTTGAAGAGCTCAGGTCTTTAAGTCGAACACCGATTGAAATCAAGACCATCAGAATCGGCAGCGTCAAGGGCAAGTGGGTCTGAACGAATGCCGCTTTCATCCTGAGTAATTCTGGGTATGCAACAATTGCAACAACAGCTAGCAATGGTGGCACCACCCCAAGGGCTGGGTACAAGTAACGTCTCACAGGACGCTGGCTGATCTTGGCCCACCACTTGCCTTTCGGTGCCTGAGTTGTATCCACGATAGGCTCGTCTTGCATTGGAGTCTCCTTCGGACTTCAGCCACCAGAATGCTGATGGCTATTGTGGTCAATAGTCGGAGCAAGCTGCGATCCCTGGGATCGGAGGTCAGCTCTGAGGGCTGCGCCAGCTTCTGATTTGGGGTGTCATGTAAACTTCGCCGCGACTTCCCGGAATCCAGGAACGATCACAACTGGGATTGTACGCCAAAACGATCAGCCGGACTCAGAGTTTTCACACACGTCTCCCAGCATCGCTACGTGATCCCGTCAAATATCCCCGGAAAACGTCGCCAGAGCCCCGCCGGGGGGTCCAAAACTACGTAACCGGGTCATGTGTCGGCCTACGTCGCCTGGGGGCTTCTGGCGGCATTTTGGTGCCGTGAGGGGCAGGCGTCCCACCAAGAGAAAAATTCCAGGGGCGCCAGAAAAATGCGGGCCGTCCCGCCATGAGAGATTCCGGAGGGTTGAAAAAAATTTCAGGTAGGGGGTGGATCGAGAAAAAATCGGGGGGGGGTGGCAGGCGCGCTTGCACCAATATGAAATAAAGGATCGAACCTGCGAGAGGAGGTAAAGTGGGGGGACGGTGGGGGTCGGTAACGCCAGGGTAACGCGGAAGGCTGAAAATCGATCTAAATGGATGCAATTCGGTAGCTGTCGGTAGAAACTGGAACCCGCATCAATAGCGGGTCCGCAGTACTTTGTAGCAATCGGTAGTATTAGGGACTCTGCCCTTTCAATGCGGCAACACGGGTTCGAATCCCGTTGGGGACGCCACTGATTTTGCAGCACTTACAGCCTCGAGCAGGCTCTCAAGTGCGGTAGCACCCTTGTACCCTAGATGCCCGAAGACGGTGTTCAAGGACCGTACTGCAGGTGTTTCGCTCCGCTCAGTACGAATCTGTTTGGTAAAGGAGTTCAGTCATTCCTTCCTCATATGAACCCAAAAAACACGGACCAACCTCTACCTTCATTTGCGTTCGTCTGCGGCTTGGTGGTCGGATCGACTCGCCGCGTGCAATGATCCGCCCGGTCAGGTCTTGGAAAGAGTCTTCTCATAGTAGTTCTCGTACTGGAGTACAACATCGTCGGCGCAGAAACGCGCTTCGGCGGTTTCGCGGCCGCGCCTGCCCATCTCCCGGCGATGTTTCTCGTCGGACAGGATTTCCAACGCCCGTTCCGCCATCTTGTCGACGGCGTGCGGTTCGACCAGGTATCCCTCTTTGCCATCTGTGACCACTTCGGGGAGCCCGCCGACTCTGGATACGACTACAGGAACCTCGCAGGCCATGGCCTCCAACGCAACCAGGCCGAACGACTCGGTTTCGCTGGGGAGCAGAAGCAGGTCGGAAACGCCAATCAATTCGTTGATGTTGTCGCGCTTGCCCAGAAAACGGACCTTGCTCTCGATACCGTAGTGGCGCGCCAGCCATTCGGCGCTGCTGCGCTCAGGGCCATCGCCAACCATGAGGAGAACGGCGGGCAACTTCTTCTGAACGCGCCTGAAGATATCGATCACGTCACCCGGCCGTTTCACGGCCCGGAAGTTGGAGAGGTGAATGAGAAGTCTCTCTCCGTCCGCGGCGAAGCGGGAGCGCAGTTCAGGCCTAGCTTCCGGCTTATAGATGCTGCAATTCACGAAGTTGTAGATCACTTCAATCTCGCCGCGTATACCAAAAGTCTCGCAGGTAGCTTGCTTGAGGTAATGTGAGACGGCGGTGACCCCATCGGAGCGTTCAATCGAGAACTTGGTGATGGGAAGGTAGGAGCGGTCCGCGCCCACAAGAGTGATGTCCGTCCCGTGAAGCGTCGTCACCACCGGTAGCTTGCGCGGATGCAGCATGGACTTGGCCAGGAACGCGCTCACCGAGTGTGGAATGGCGTAATGACAGTGCAGCAGGTCCAGGCCTTGCAGTTCCGCAACCTCTGCCATCTTAGTAGCCAGGGCGAGAGTGTAGGGAGGATGGTCGAACAGAGGATAGTTCGTGACCTCCACTTCGTGAAAAAAAATGTTGGGGGTAGCCCGGTTCAAGCGCATCGGCAGGGCATAGCTGATGAAATGGATTTCATGCCCTCTATCGGCCAGCTCGTTGCCGAGCTCTGTTGCCACGATGCCGCTGCCGCCGTAAGTCGGGTAACAGGTGATTCCAATCTTCACGCTTCCTCCTGCAAAATGACTCGATCAACTCTATGCCGCATCATGCGCAGCGAGCGACTTCGGGTTCTTGCTCCTTGTGCCAGCACAGGCAAAGTGACATTTTCTGACTTTCCTTCTGGACTCTCAGGTTCCGGCACATACTAGATTAGTACCATCATTTTACTGCTTAGGACAGTGGGCAGCGTCGAGCAAGCAGATCGGAACCACTTGCTCCATTTTGCCTACTGCAGTACGGCCTTGATGTCTTCCAGAATCGTCAGCGCTATGGCATCCCGGCCGGACCGGCCGCCTGCGAAGATTTCGCCTTTCTGCCTTGTTCTGAAGACTGCACCTTTTGATGTGCCGGAGATGGAATGGAGGATCGATTCGGGCCCGACGATCTCGGGCGCTACGGTCAAGCGCACGCGCCCTTCCCACAGACGGGCCCGGCCAACGAGCCGTACGGCGCGACCGGAGTCGCGCGCAGCCCTGACGAGCTCTTCTGTTTCCGGCCCGATCCCGATCCGTAACACGTCGCCCAGGGCAGCCCGGGCGTCCATCCATTCGTTGGCGAGAATCAGGAGCTTGCATGCAGTATCCCATCCCTCGATATCGAGGGCCGGGTTTGGCTCGGCGATCCCCTGCTCCCGGGCTAGCGCTAAAGCTTGCTCGAAGGTAAGCCCACGCTCCTGCATTTCGGTCAGAATGTAGTTAGTCGTTCCATTGAGGATGCCGCGAATCTCGAGGACGTCACAGCCGGCGAGGTCGGCCGGAGGCCGAACTCCAGTTGTGCCGCTGTATGCGAGCCTCGTGCCGTGGCGCCGGGCGGCTTCCGTTAGAGCCAAAAAACCATGAACGATCGGCCCCTTGTCGACCGTCACGACGGCAATGCGCTTGTCCAAAGCACGCCGGATCAAATCCAGGGCAGGCTGCCCGTCGACCAGGTTTGTGGGCAGGCATTCCACGAGCACTGCGATTCCTGCGTCTGGAAGCGCATCGACATAGGAAGGGACGTCAAGGAAAGTGCCCCGCCCTGCGCAGTCGGCAACCATGGAACCCTGCTCTTGCTTCTCCAGCAGCCAACGCACATCACCGATGTCCGCCAACAACAGAGCACCGGTGATGTCCGCGACGCCGAAGATGCCGAACCGTGCACCATCGTTTGTCTTGGCGAGATAGCGCGCGAACGCACGCCCCACGTTGCCGAATCCCAAGAGCGCGATCTTGATCATGGCGGATAGTCGTCCTGTGTTTGCATGACATCACCTTGGGAAAGCAGCATGGGCGGCGCTTATGAAAATTCTGGCTTCTGGCTCCTTGCTTCTAACGAGAACAAAATTCACGTAACGCCATGCATAACCGTATAAACCAAGATAATAAGGATGGCAAGCACAAGCGAGACTGCAGAAATCGGTGTCTGGCGCCCGCCGCCGATTTTGCACACGCCGACTCCCCGGAGCAGCTGGCTGACGCCCCGGGGAGTGTTCGATGTCCGGCGCCGTCGATCAGGATTAGCTGGCGGCTCGGGCGAGATTTCCGTTGAGGATTTGCTCGACTTCTTCCTTATCAACATCCATCACGTAGCGGATGCCGCTGATTTCAGCCGCTTCCTTCGTGAGAGCGGCAATGTCGTTCCTGGTGATGAACTCGGGGGCGAACTTGCGGCTTCCGGCCATGAGCTGGCGGAGACCTTGAGCCAGCCGCTCGTAATAGGTGTAGAGGCCCAGCGCGCCGGTGGGCAACTTTTCGAACGCTTCGTTGCCCAATTCCTGGCGCAGCGAGGCTGCGGTAACGAAGATTTCATCCTTGGTATTGCCAAACCGCTCGATATAGACCGGGAGCTGTCCGTCTTCGATGGCCCGTCCGATGGTCTTGCCGACCATGGCAGCTGCGATTGGGGCGCGTGCCATGCCGACGAGTTTCACAAACGGGGCGCCGAGAGCGAGGCCTTTGAAGATCTGATCTTCAAAGGTGAAGCCGCCGGCGACGGCTAGGGAAGGGACGTACCTTCCCTTGTCCGCCAGCTTCTTCGCGTACTGGTAGAGAAGGGAATGGAGTTCCAGAGGCGGGATGCCCCATTCGTTCATCATCCTCCAGGGGCTCATGCCCGTGCCGCCACCCGCGCCGTCGACGGTGAGAAGGTCGATTTTATACTTGGACGAGAAAGCGAGGGCGCGCGCCAGGTCTGCGGGACGATAGGCGCCGGTCTTGAGGAAGACGTATTTGGCGCCGGCCTTGCGGAGTTCGTCCACCCTTTGGGCAAAAGATTCTTCGGTCACCATGCCCACGCGCGAATGCCGCTCGAACTCCTTGAACGCGCCCTGTTCGAAGGCTTTGATGACGAACGCATTGGTCGGGTTGGGCAGCACGATGTAGCCGCGCTCGTACAGCAGCTGGGCCTTCTTCAGGTTGTTGATCTTGACTTCGCCGCCGATGTCCTTGGCGCCCTGGCCCCACTTCATTTCGACGCACTCGACACCGAGCTTTTCAATGGCATACTCGTGGACGCCCAGCCGGGTATCCTCGATGTTCGACTGCACGATGATGGCTCCGTAGCCGTCGCGCTGATAATCCTTATAGAGTTTCACACGACGCTTGAGGTCCGCGGTGTCGACCGCACGGCCATTCTTGATTACCGCCTCGGGATCCATTCCGACCACATTCTCTCCAATGGTCAGGCCGGTGCCTGAGATGGCGGAGCCGATGGCCAGCCCCTCCCAGTTGTTCTTGGCGATGTTGGTCGATCCGATGCCGGGGATGATCCAGGGGTAGCGGAATTTCAGTTTTTTGTCGTGGCCGATGGCGACTTCGAGTTTAACGGCAGGGAATATGGCTTTGTCGGAGTCGGCCTCAATACCGTGGGCGCCGACAGCGGTCCCCATGATGTTGAAGTGCGAGTAGTCGACGGGATAGCCCTTTTCGCCCGCGGTGGTGATGACTCCGAAGGGCTGAGGATAGCTGACCTCATGTCCGCGATAGGCGGACTTGCCGATCTCGCACATCCCGATGCAGCCGTCCACGCAAGTCACGCACATGCCGGAGGCAGGAACGATCGAACCTTCGGTCCGGTTCTTGGTAAGAGTCGCGGCCGAGGCATTCACTTTCGATAATGACATATGCAGAGCTCCTTTAGGATTCTCAGTCTTTCCTTATTTCACAGGCTACACAGGGTGCCATGTAGCACATCATGTCGTCGAACTGCTGTTTCTCCAGACACGGCGGACTCAGGTTCGCACAACCGCCGCAAATCGCTTTCTCGGGTTCGCTATACGTGCAACGCAACTGGCAGGCCGGGCAGACATACATGCAGCCGCCGCAGAGGCGGCACACCTCCGATTTGATGTCGAAGGGGGTACCGATGCTGCGGTGGTCGCCGCGGCCGCGGAAACCGATCGCCTTGGCCATCATCTGCTCTTCGCACATGCGCACGCAGAGCCCGCAGAGGATGCAATCTTCGTACTCCTGCCGGAAGCGTTGGCGGCGCACCTCATGAGCCGAAGCGAGATCCTGGATCTGCTTCGACTGGGGGCACGAGGCGAGCAGGAGTTCGAGTATCATCTTGCGCGCCCGCACCACGCGCGCCGAGGAAGTACGCACTTTGAGCCCCTCCTCCGCCGGATAAGTGCACGAAGCGACCAGCTTGCTGCGCAGGCCCTCCCCGATCTCCACCACGCAGAGCCGGCACGCCCCGTATGGCGAAAGCCCTTCCATGTGGCACAGGGTCGGAATCGGGAAGCCCAGAAACTTCGCCGCCTCCAGCAGCGTCGTGCCTTCCTCCACCGAAACGGTGAGCCCGTTTATCATCAATTGGATCATAGCGGTATTGCTCCTGTCTCCAGCCGCGCGGCGTCTTCCTGCTTCGGCCTGGTGAACTCGAGGTCACAGCGCAGACACCTCTTGGCCTCGCGAGATGCGTCCTCTGCCGAAAGGCACAGCTCCACCTCGGAGAAACTGCGCCGTCGGACCTCGATCGGAAGCAGAGGCGGCTCGGCGCGCCGGATCTCGGCCAGCGCCTCCTCAGAGAGTGCGCACGCCTCGACGTAATGTCGCGGCCTCCTGACCGCGGACGGTTGCTTCAGCTCCTCGCCGCGCAGGTAGCGCCCGATCATCAGGGACGCCTTTTTCCCCGCGGCGATGGCATTGACGACCGTGTCGGGCCCGGTGACCACATCTCCGCCCGCGAAAACACCGGCTCTGCTGGTGGCCAGAGTCTGCGGATCGATGCGCAGGGTTCCCCAGGCCGTGGACTCGATCCCCATCGAAGCGATGTAGTCGATGTCGGGCTCATCGCCGATGGTCACGATGAGGGTGTCAATCGGCAGGCTGAACTCCGTCCCGGCGATGCGAACCGGCGTGCGCCTGCCGCTGGCGTCCATCTTAGCCAGCTCGTTACGGACACACTCGATGCCGGTGACCACGCCTTCCTTGGATAGGATCTTGACGGGCGAAACGAGCGTTTCCAGCTTGACGCCTTCCTGCAGCGCCGCCTGGATTTCCTCCTTCAATGCCGGCATGTCGAGACGCGTGCGCCGGTAAAGGATCGTCACGCTTTGGACCCCTTCCTGGCGCAGCGCAACCCGGGCGGCGTCGATGGCGGAGTTGCCGCCGCCAATGACACCGACGTGCCCTTTGGCGAGCCTTTTCCCCTGCAGGTTGAACGCCTTCAGGAACTGGATCGCCGGATACACGCCCGTGAGATCCTCGCCTTCAATATTGAGCCGCCGGCTCTTGTGCGCGCCCAGGGCGAGGAAAACGGCCTTGCAACCTTCGTCGAAAAGGTCATCGATGGTGAAGTCGCGGCCGAGTGCCGTATCGCACTTGAGTGTGACGTTGTCATCGACCAGGGATGCGATCTCCTTCTCCAGCACGTCCCGGCGCAGGCGGTAAGCGGGGATGCCGCTCACCAGCATGCCTCCCGGCTTGTCGTCAGCCTCGAAAACCGTCACCTTGTGGCCGCCCAGCGAGAGGTAATGCGCGGCGGCGAGGCCCGCAGGGCCGGAGCCGATCACCGCAACCGGTGTCGCGTCCGTTTCTGCGGCCCGCACCGGCTGGTAAATCGAGGGATCCACGTTGTCGGTGATGAAGCGCTTCAGCGCGCGGATGGCGACCGGGCGGTTGCCGGTTGTGCCCAGGCGGCACCTTTCCTCGCACTGGTGGTCGCACACGCGGGCACAGACCGAAGGGAAGGGATTAGTTTCGCGGATGACCCGGTACGCTTCCTCGTACTCGCCGCGCGCCAGATGGGCGATGTAGCGCCAGGCCTCGGTCCCGAGCGGGCAGGCGGAATGGCAGGGTGCGCCCACCAGCTCCTTGCAGACGAAAGCGTCGCAGCGTTTCTCGACAATGTGGCGCTGGTACTCGTCCGGGAAGTAGCGCAGCGTGCTGAGGACCGGATTCGGGGCCGTCTGCCCGAGACCGCACATCGTCGTGTCTTTCACCACCTGCGCCAGTTCCTGGAGCAGATCCAGATGCTCCAGCGTTGCCTTCCCCTTGGTGATGTCGTCGAGGAGCTCCCACATGCGCTGAGTCCCCTTGCGGCAGGTGAAGCACTTGCCGCAGGACTCGTCCTTCAAGAAGGTCATGTAATACCTGGCGAGATCCACCAAGCACGTGTTCTCGTCCACCACGATCATGCCGCCTGATCCCATGATCGAGCCCGCTGCGGTCAGGCTGTCGTAGTCGATCGGGAGATCGAACATGCGCGCCGGGATGCAGCCCCCTGATGGACCGCCCGTCTGCACCCCTTTGATGCGCGATCCTTCCGGGGCGCCGCCTCCGATCTCGTTGACGATATCGGATATGGTCGTGCCCATCGCAACTTCGACGAGGCCGGTGTTCTGCACTTTGCCGACCAGGCTGAAGATCTTGGTGCCGTGATTGTTGTTCGTTCCGATCCGGGCGAACTCTGCTGACCCCTCGCTGATGATGATCGGGATGTTGGCCCAGGTTTCGACGTTGTTGATGGCGGTGGGCTTGCCGTCAATCCCTTTCTGCACGGGGTAGGGAGGACGCTGGCGCGGCTCTCCCATCTTACCCTCGACGGAGCGCATCAGGGCCGTCTCCTCGCCGCAGACAAACGCGCCCGCGCCGCGCATCAGGCTGATGTCAAAGGAATGGCCTGTCCCCAGGATGTTCCTGCCGAGCAGCCCCAGTTCCTTTGCCTGGCGCAGGGCGATGATCAGGTGTTTGATTGCCAGTGGATATTCGTTGCGGACGTAGAGGACTCCCTCCGAAGCTCCAGTGGCATAGGCGCCAATGAGCATGCCCTCCAGGATGCTGTGCGGATTGCCCTCCAGCACACTCCGGTCCATGTAGGCGCCGGGATCGCCTTCGTCTGCGTTGCAGACCAGGATCTTTCCTCTCCCGTTCCTCTGCTTGGCGAGAAGCTCCCACTTGAGCCCGGTAGGGAATCCGGCGCCGCCGCGGCCGCGCAAGCCCGATGCCTTGACTTCTTCAATCACCGCCTGGGGATCGCCTCTTTCAAGGACCTTTGCCAGAGCGGAGTAGCCTTTGTCCAGGATGTAACTGTAAATGCGGATCGGATCGATCTTCTCGTTGCGCGACAGGATCGTGCGCTTCTGGCCCTTGAAGAATGGAATCTCGCTCAGCGTCCCGATCCGCTTGCGCGTTTTGGGATCCTTCCAAAGCAGCCGCTCCACCACCTCGCCCGTGGCCGTAGCCTCTACAATACGGACCATGTCCTCCTGGATCAGCTTTGGGTAAAAGATTCCGCCGGGCTCTACCAGGACCGACGGCTCTGCCTGGCAATACCCGTGACAACCCGTGATCCGCAGGCGAATTCGGTCCGAGAGACCTTTGTAAAGGAGTTCGCGCTTCGTGATGCGAATGAGATCGTTGGCGCCGCTGGCTTGACCGCAAGTGCCTGCAGATATGACGATCGTCGGTCTGGCGGGATCGGTGCCCGCGATCAGCCGGGCTTGCAGGCTCTTGAGATCGTCTATCGACTTGAGTTTTTCCATGGACGCGCTCCTTCCCTTTCTGCCTGAATGTTTATCCTTGGCCCCTGTCTGAATGCTGGCTTGTCACGGGAATCAGAGGTTCGTGCCGTCAAGATCGAGCCTGTGAGACCTGCAGCCCCGGCGCGAGCAGATCTGCAGCATCCCCCCTCCGCGCACGATCATGGGCACCATGGGCGCGCTGCAGTCTGCACACGGCGTGCCGCCGGCCAGCTCGGCATGACAGTGCGGGCAGAAGAAGTGCACGATCGTGTCCATCGGGATTTCGTGCTCGGACTGGATGTTGTAGCTGCCATAAAGCGATGACAGCAGAAGCGAGCCGTGAGTCTGCCCGAAGGAAACTGTCACCCGGATCGAGGGAACGCCGTCCAGGAGATTGTCCGGATCCGTGAGGCCGTGATTGCAGCGCGCGCAGTTGATTTCGACAGGGAACACCCGCTGGTCCGTCTTGACGTCGACCTTGTCGAGCCCATCGCGCGTCTTTTTGAGCAGCGCCTTGACCTTGCTCGTGCCGACATTGGGGAAGTAGTGGCCGTCGGCCACGACGATCGGACCAAGCGCGCAGGCGCCAAGGCAGTTCACGGTCTCCAGCGTAAACTCTCTGTCGGGAGTCGTCTCCCCGGGTTTCACATGAAGCTGACTTTGAAGCTCCTCCGCAACCCTCGGGGCGCCGCGGACATGACAAGCAGTGCCCTGGCAGCAGGAAATCAGATGCTTTCCGCGCGGCTTGAGGCTGAACCAGTGGTAGAACGTAGCCACACCGTAGACATCCACCAGCGAACGCTCGGTCTGGTCGGCTACGGCGCGTAGCGCATCTTCAGGAAGATAACTGCACTTGGACTGAATTTCCTCGAGGATCGATATGAGAGCTCCGCGCTGCCCGCCGTGCTTTTCAACGATGGCCTGAATCTCCTGCGTTTTCATGACCTCCACCTTACTATGACAAAAAGCCCTGGATGTACACATCAACAATCAACGGTAGTGTTCGCAGTGCCAGACGCCGCTCTCCGGCTTGGCGAATGTGCATCTGTCACGAAGATCGCAATCGGAACACAATCCTCTGTGCTCACCCCCGCCCGTGGGACGGTCTTGCCTCTTGGACAAGTCGAATCGGGGAATCCGAACCGGTTTGCAGGCTTCGTAAGTATCGCACTCCAGGACCAGCGATTCGGATGCCCTCGGCAAGGCACAAGCGCCGACCTTCGAGCACGTCTTACATAAGCCCTTGAGATCCCCACCCCGAGATTTCTTCATCTCTGGATTCCGGGCCGCAAGCGGCTGTTGAAGTCAAAGTCCTGTTCTAGATTTGTCCGGAAGTTGCCGGACTGATCCAACGACCAGCATGATCCAGGCAACACTCATGCCACCAGGACAGCATGAGGAGTTGCGCTTGGACTGTTGGCTGGGCAATCACCTGAAAACCTTGACGGATAGAGCTGGCAGAAAAATCCTATGAGCCGATGCCACAGTGCTCGTTCAACGCATGATCACAAGCTGCTGTCCCGGGGAATAATGGGCCAGTGAGGAGAAAATCCCCTTCAATCGAAACCTATTGCGAAGGGGCCGCTGGTCCCTGCAGCCGCTTGCGTAAGGTCTTGCGATCGATCCCCAGGATCTCGGCGGCGCGGCTCTTGTTGCCGCCCACGCTCGCCAGGACGTTCTGAACGTACTCGGCTTCGACTTCCGCCAGCGTGCGTTTGAGGCCCACTTCTCTTAAAGCAGAAAAGCGCATCAGCGGGGGAAGGTCAGGAACGTCGATGATGTCGCCGTCGGTCATTACCACGAGGCGCTGGACGATGTTTTCCAGCTCGCGCGCGTTTCCAGGCCAGGGATAGTCCTTTAGAACCTGCAATGCGCGCTCGGAGATCTGTGGGACGGGCTTCCCGGACTCCTTTGAAAACTTTTTCACAAAGTGCTGGGTCAGAAGCAAAACGTCGTCCCCTCTGGATCTCAAGGAAGGAAGAGCAATGGTGATGACATTGATGCGATAGAACAGGTCTTCCCGGAAGGCACCTTTGTCCACCAATCCGGCGAGATCTTTATTGGTTGCCGCCAGAATGCGCACGTCGATCGTCTTGGCCCGCGTAGAGCCGACCATGCGCACCTCCCTGTCCTGGAGCACGCGCAGCAGCTTCACCTGCATGGGGAGGGGCATGTCACTGATCTCGTCGAGGAAGATGGTGCCCCCTTCGGCGGTCTGAAAAAACCCGGCCCGCGTCTCGATCGCTCCGGTGAAGGCTCCCTTCAGGTGGCCGAACAATTCGCTTTCGAGCAATTCCTGGGGGATGCCGCCGCAGTTGACGGGGACAAACGGCGATGCCGCTCTGGGGCTCCGGTAATGGATGGCGCGCGCCACAAGCTCCTTCCCGGTGCCGCTTTCGCCGGCGATCAGGATCGTGGCTGTGGTACCGGCAGCCTTGAGGATCGAGTCGAAGACCTGGCGCATCGGCGCCGATTCGCCGATCAAACCAAAAGGAGGTGACGTCGTGAGTTCGCGCCCGCCGCGCGCCACGCGCTTCACCCGAAGTTTGTCAAGCGCCAGCCGAACGGCGGAAAGCAGCTCCTCCTGCGTGAAAGGCTTAGTAAGGTAGTCCTCAGCACCACTCTTGACTGCCATGACCGCGCCTTCGATGCTCGGATAACCGGTGATCATCATAACCTCAGTGTCTTTGAGGTTCTCCCGCACGTGCCGGACTAGGTCGAGACCCGAAGCGCCCGGCATTTTGAGGTCAGTAATCACGAGATCGATGGATATGGATTCGAGCACGCGGACTGCCTCGGACACGCTGCTTGCGGTAAAGACTTGAAAGCCCTGCGAGCTCAAATTCCTCTGGAGGACCTCCCGTGTATCGAATGCGTCGTCGACGACCAGGAGACGTTCTTTCGGGGAGACGGCCATATCAAGTGTTCTCCTTGGAGTCCGAGTCTTTTCCCACGGGAAGGACAACCAGAAAGCAGGATCCCTTTCCAACCTGACTTTTTACGCGAATCGTGCCGCCGTGGGAGGTCACGATGCCGTGGGCCACTGAGAGTCCAAGGCCGGTGCCCTGGCCTATGGCCTTGGTGGTGAAGAAAGGAATGAAGAGCTGCTTCATGACCTCTTCGGTCATGCCGGTTCCCGTGTCCTCCACGACAAGCAGAATGTGGTCGCCTTCTGCGCGGGTCTGGATGGTCAGCGTGCCACCCTGGGGCATTGCCTGGATCGCATTCACCACCAGATTGACCAGCACCTGGTGCAGCTGCGAAGCGTCGGCCGTGATTTCGGGAATGCCGTCCTCAAGCTGGCGGACGAGGCTGATTCCCTCACGCTCACAGCGCGATTCGAGGAAGTAAAGGCCCTCGCGCACGAGGTTGTTTACGTTGCAGGGGCCCTTGCGGGTCGGCATCTGCCGCGCGGAGATCATCAGCTTCTTGATGATTTCGCGGGCGTGCAAGGCGGCATTTATGATCTTTTCGATGTCCTGCTCTGCCTGGGCGGGGAGCTTTGGGCAGTTCTTCGCCAGCTGAGCAAAACCGAGCACGCTGCCGAGAGGCTCGTTCAGCTCGTGCGCGGCGCCGGCGGCCAGCTGGCCGATCGTCGCCAACCGATCCGCATGGCGGAGCTGCTCCTGGAGCTTTGTCTTTTCTTCCTCAGCCTCCCTTCGCTCGATTATCAGGCCCACCTGTCGGGCGACTTCCTTGATGAGGTCGCGTTCCTCCTTCAAAAAGGGATTCTCGTCTCGGTGGGGAAGGGTACCGCCATAGGCGACCTCAACGATGCCCCGGCGTACTCCGCCGAAAACAATGTCGGCGGTAAGGCTGACCTCGGTTTCCTGGAAGCCCGGCGTTGCGAAGGGCTGCTGGTCCATAATGATGCGCGCCTGCGCCCTCTGGGGATACTGCAGGGCGGGCGGCAGAAGCCCTGCAATCTGCTGGAGCAGTTGGGTTTGAGAGAGGTCCGGCTGTTGCGCCAGCGCGGCAATGGCGTGAAGACAGGTCAGCTCCTTGAGGCGCTCGCGCAACGCCCATTGGGCTGCCCGGTAAGCGAGCGCTATGCCAAGCGTTTCAGCCACTGCATCGATCAAGTTGCGCTCCTCCCTCAAGAAGGGTCCCTCATCGATTGCAGGCATTTCGGTCGAGTAGACCACGTCGATCGAGCCGCGGCACACGCCGTTGACTAGGATATCGGCACTCTGCTTCCAAGGGCACTCCCCAAAGCCGGACGTGGTGAAAGATCGCCCGTCGAGCGTAATGCGTGCGGATGTGATTTCCGGGTACTGCCAGCCGGGCGGAAGGAGTTCTACTATGTCCCGCAGGAGGTCGTCAACCGGCCGGGCGGGATTCTGAGTTGCCTTGGCGACTCCATAGAGGCAAGTCAACTCCTTGACCCGCTCGCGCAATGCCCATTGCGCGCGCTGATGAGCCAGGGTAAGACCGAGCGTTTCAGCGACCGCATCGATCAGGTTGCGTTCCTCTTTCAGGAAGGGTCCTTCATCGATTGCAGGCATTTCGGTTGAGTAAACCACTTCAATGCGGCCACGCCTCACGCCGTTGACGGCGATGTCGGCGCTTTGCTTCCAGGGATAGTCTTGGAAGCCGCTCGTGGCGAAAGATCGGCGGTCAAAAGTTATGCGGGCAGATGTAATCTCCGGATACTGCCAGCCGGGGGGGAGAAGTTCGGCAACTTCTCGGAGCAGCTCGTCAACGGGCCGGTTCAGGTTTTGAACCGCATTGGAGACACCGTAAAGGCAAGTCAGCTCCTTCACGCGCTCGCGCAATGCCCATTGCGCCCGCTGATGTGCCAAAGCGACGCCAAGCGTCTCCGCTACTGCCTCGTAAAAGCGCACGTCGTTCCTGGTGAAAAAGTCGCGCCGACGGCTGCCCAGATAGAGGACGCCTTTTGTGTGGTCGTCCACCGGGAATGGAATCCACGCCACGGACTGAAACTCCCCGCCGATCAACACGGTCCGCGAGCCCTGGGCCTTTGCCCCCTTGCCTCTCAACAGGATCGGACGGGCTGCGTCGCCGGTCCAGAAGCTGCCGCTGCGCGTAAGAAAAGGCGCCGCTACGGTGAGGTCTCCGCTAAGCACGGCTTCGAGGATTGGCTCCAGAACTGGACCCTTGCCGGCGGGCACAGACTTGTTTGTCGGATCGGCAGGAGAAAAGAAATCCCAGCGCAGTGAACCGTCCGAGTCTATCCACGACCTGCACCGGTGACTCCTGGCGTTCTCGCTGATCCGCACCTCCAGGACGTCGCAGCCCGAAAACTCCATGAGGATCCCGCAAGCCTGGCGAAGGAAATCGAATCTAGTGAGACCCTGATGGGTGTAAAAGAGTAGCTTGTGCAGGAGCTCGCCGAAGTGGTGCGGTAGCCTGCTTGCACGGATGTGAGTCTCTCCTCCAACTGACTTGTTCTCGCTCATGGTCAGCAAGGATTACGAATGAAGAGTGACGGGTGACGGGCGACAAATGACGCGTAACGAGCCGGAAGCAAGCGTTGATAATTGACAGACAAGACCTGTTTCGTCTCGGTCAGGCAATGGTGCAACTGCCGATGATGGCAGATGAACGCGGCTGCAAATCGACGTCTATCGGCTCCCGCCGGCGGTTTTGTGCCTTTCATGACTTTTATCACGAGGTGTTTCCGAGGGGATACGCCAACACTGATGATTTGTTCGTCATTCGTCACTCTCTCTGTATTGCCGCGATGGGGGAGGAAAACGGCAAGTACTCCTCCCCCTGACCTGAGTCAACGACCGCTACACAAGGCCCTGATCGATCATGGCGTTCGCCACTTTGACAAAGCCAGCAATGTTGGCGCCCAACACGTAATTGTAAGATTGGCCATACTCAGCGGCCGTCTCCACGCACGCATTGTGGATGCTCTTCATGATCTGATGGAGGCGGTTGTCCACTTCGTCCTTTGTCCATGACATCCGCATGGAGTTTTGCGACATCTCCAAACCCGAGGTGGCGACGCCGCCGGCATTAGCGGCCTTGCCGGGTCCGAAGAGAACCTTGTGGTTCTGGAAGACTTCAATTCCTTCCGGTGTCGTTGGCATGTTGGCACCTTCAGACACACAGTAGCAGCCGTTGTTGACGAGCATCAGGGCATCCTCTCCGCTGATCTCGTTTTGCGTGGCGCATGGCAGAGCGACATCGCACTTTACGAACCACGGCCGGCGACCCTCATAATACTCGCATCGGAACTTCTCTGCGTACTCCTTAATGCGTCCGCGCTTCACATTTTTGAGCTCCATCAAGAAGTCCCATTTGTCGCCCTTGATTCCGTGTGGGTCGACAATCGTCCCGTTGGAGTCGGATGCAGTGACCGCCTTGCCGCCGAGCTGGTTGACCTTTTCGATCGCGTACTGGGATACGTTTCCGGAACCGGATACCGCGACGATCTTGCCATCGAACGATTGTTTGCGCGTTTTCAGCATTTCTTGGGCGAAATACACTTGGCCATATCCCGTGGCCTCCGGTCGAATCAGGGAGCCACCCCAGTTGAGCCCTTTGCCGGTGAAAACGCCTTCGAACGAGTGGGTCAACTTCTTGAATTGGCCAAACATGTAACCGATTTCGCGGCCGCCGACGCCAATGTCACCCGCCGGCACATCGATATCGGCGCCAATGTGGCGGTACAACTCGTTCATAAAGCTCTGGCAGAAACGCATGACTTCAAAATCGGATTTTCCTTTGGGGTCAAAGTCAGCACCGCCTTTGCCGCCACCCATAGAAAGCGTGGTGAGGGCGTTCTTCAAGATCTGCTCAAAGCCGAGGAACTTCAAGATGCCGAGAGTGACGGTGGGATGGAAGCGAAGACCGCCCTTGTAAGGGCCGATGGCGTTATTGAACTCGACACGATAACCGCGATTCACTTGGATCTTTCCCTCGTCGTCTTGCCAAGGCACTCGGAAGATGAGAATGCGATCAGGTTCAACCATCCGTTCCAGGATCTTATGATCGAGGTACTCCGGATGCTTCTCCAAGCACGGGATCAACGTGTCGGCAACCTCGCGAACCGCCTGATGAAATTCCGGCTGAGCCGGATGTTTGGCCACGAGATTGTCCATAAAGTTTGTGATGTATTCCTTCATATCCATAACGGATTGCTCCTTGGGTCTTGAGTATGGTTTCCTTGCTAATTGGACTGCTGACTACTGATGCAAAATTCCTCAGGAACTGGGGAAATCTATACCACCACCATCGTGGTGATGCAACAAAAAAGCGAGCATCACACTTGGAACGCCGGTCAAGTGGGGAAAAACGGGTCGTGCCTGCGAACAAAAGTCCCAACTGCGTTCGCCGCTGGGGGCAGGCGGAGTGCGCCAATTCATTACCGGCACAGGCTGTGCTCGTGTTAAATTACTGATGTTCAGACATTCACCAGGTGGTTGAAGGAAAGACACTACGGAGGACCAATGCGTGACCTAGCGCTCGACGCCATTCTCGGAACGCCGGATCACGTGGACGCTCCCTTTGATTCGCTGATGCCGCGCAGGATGAACAACATCCTGTTGGTTACCAGTCTGTACGACTGCTACACGTTTATCGAGGATGGGCGCCTGTCGGAGATGCTCTTTTCCGAGTACTTGGAGCTCAACCTGCGTTTCGCCCCGTCGATCGAGAGGGTTTCTACGGCGCAGGAGGCACTGGCGCGACTGCGCTCGGAGTCCTTCGACTTGGTCATATCCATGCCGCGCGTCGGGGAAATGAACGTCCGCGACTTCGGGCACGCCGTGCACACGATTGCGCCCGAGCTTCCCGTTGTACTGCTTGCGTCGAATCCCCGCGAACTGGGTACGCTGCAACCCCTGGAGAATCTTCCGGACGTGGACAAGGTTTTCGTTTGGTTGGGAGACGTGCGGCTTTTTCTAGCCATCATCAAGCTTTTTGAGGATCGCGCCAATGCCTGGCATGATGCGCGCACCGCGGGCGTCAAGATCATTCTTCTCATCGAGGACTCGGTGCAGTTTTATTCATCGTACCTCCCCATGCTTTATACCAAGATTATGAAGCAGACTCAGGCCTTGATGGCGGATGGCGTTAACCGGATGCAGAAGATGATGCGTATGCGCGCACGGCCTAAAATTGTTCTAGCCACAACGCATGAGCAGGGCGCGGAGCTGTATGAGCGCTATCGCGAGGATCTGCTTGGAGTAATTCTAGATGTTTTCTTTCCGAGGCGTGGCGTTGTGGACCGAGAGGCGGGAGTCGACTTCGCGCGCATGGTTAGGGAGCGTACGCCGGGGGTTCCGCTGCTCATTCAATCAAACTCCGCCAATGCTTCCGTTGCCGCTGCTCTCGGCGTGGAGTTCCTGGACAAGAACTCTCCGCACCTGCTCGGAGACCTGCAAAGCTTCATGCAGGACCAGCTGGGCTTCGGTGACTTCGTGTTTCGCCTTTCCGGCGGAAAGCTGGTGTCGCGCGCCAGTGATTTGCTCAGTTTGGAATGGGCTCTTCAGGTAATCCCCGATGATTGTCTCCTGCACCACCTTGGGCGAAATGATCTCAGTACCTGGCTGATGGCCCGGACCGAGTTTTCGCTGGCTGAAGCGGTGCGCGGCATTGCGCGGAACACGCAGGGGAACGCTGCCGAGGCGCGCCGACAGCTGCTGCGGGCGCTCACGGTCCATCGGGAGCGTTCCCGCGCCGGCGTGGTGGCCGAGTTTTCCAGCAGCTCCTTCGAGGGGAAAAGTGGCTTCGTACGAATCGGAACCGGTTCGCTGGGCGGCAAGGGACGCGGCCTGGCTTTCTTTAACTCGCTGATCAACACATACAAGATGGGAGGCCGTATCCCGGGAGTGCGCATCTTCGTCCCACCCACGGCAGTGCTGGCCACAGGGGTTTTTGAACAATTTATGGAGTCATCGGGGCTGCTCTCTTTTGCGCTGCATGAGACCGACGACGAGAAGATCACGCAAGCCTTTCTCGACGAGGAGCTTTCCGAGGAGGTGGTTGATAATCTGTGGGCGTTCCTCGATTGGGTGCGCTACCCTCTTGCCGTCCGCTCTTCAAGCCTGCTTGAGGACGCTTCATTCCAGCCGTTTGCAGGCATCTATGAAACTTACATGATACCGAACAACCACGAAAGCGCCGAGGTGCGCCTGGAGGAGCTTTGCCGTGCGATCAAGATGGTGTACGCCTCCACATACCATGCGGACGCCAAGGCTTACATCGAATCCACACCCAACCGCCATGAAGATGAGAGAATGGCTGTCGTGATTCAGCAGGTCGTTGGACGGCCTCGCGCGCACTATTTCTATCCCAACCTCGCCGGCGTGGTTCGTTCGCTAAACTTCTACCCAATGCCTGGCATGATGCCTGAAGACGGGGTGGCCTCGGTGGTGTTGGGCCTTGGCAAGGCTGTAGTGGAAGGAGGCCGGTGTGTACGCTTCTCGCCCGCCCATCCCCACAAACCAATGCAGTCGTTGACGACCGAGGAGTACCTCGAGAATGCGCAGCGCACTTTTCTGACGCTCGATCTCTCCGAGGCCGGCGCGCGGCCGACTCTGGTTTCGTTGGATCTCAAGGTGGCGGAGGCACACGGCACTCTGGCTCCCGTCGGATCCGTCTATTCGGCCGACAACGATGCAATTTACGACGGGATCTCGCGGCCCGGTGCGCGCCTGGTCACGCTGGCGGGCGTACTTAAAGGAAGTGTGTTCCCGCTCGCCGAAGTGCTTTCTTTTCTGCTCAAGGTCGGGTCTGCGGCTTCGTCGTGCCCGGTCGAGATGGAGTTCGCCGCCAACCTCTCGAATGACCCTGCCGAGCCGCATGAGTTCGGGTTCCTTCAGATCAGGCCGCTAGTGCTCGGCTCAGATGTACGCGACATCCAAATCAAGCAGATCGATCCAGCCGGCGCCCTGTGCGTTTCCAATCAGGCGCTTGGTAATGGCTTTATTGAAGGGGTGCGCGATCTGATTTACGTGCGGCGGGACAAGTTCGCACGCAGCAGGACGCCAGAGATTGCGCGCCAAATCGGCGACCTGAACTCCCGGCTGAGAGAAGGCAAGCGGCCGTATATTTTGATCGGACCAGGAAGATGGGGAAGCGCCGATCCCTGGCTCGGAATCCCGGTTAGGTGGGCTCAGATCTCGGGAGTGTCCTGCATCATCGAGACCGACCTTCAGGACATGCATGTGGATCCGTCGCAAGGATCGCACTTCTTTCACAACATCATGTCCTTCGGCATCGGTTATCTTACAGTGAACTTGAGAAGAGGGGACATGCTTGATTTTGCGTTGCTCGATGGCGAATCCGCGGCCACCGAGACGGAGCACTTACGCCACCTGTCTTTTCAGGAGCCGCTCAAAATCGCGTTGAACGGCCGCAAGGGCTACGGCGTGGTGATGAAGCCCGGCTGCAAATTCCATTGACGAGAGCGACTCCGATCCCAGTTCCAGTTTCCCTGACCATTTCATGGTTTTGTTGCCAACCGGAAAGGTATTCGACGGACGAAGAATCTGTGGCATCATCCATTTGTGGCCGTGAGTTAAGGAGAGTTTATGTCGATTCTGAAGTTCTTAAAACTGGACCCAGCGCAAACCTCGCATTCTTCGGCGGAGACAGTGACGGTGCGAAAGATCGCAAGTGCGCTCGATCAGCTCGATCCTGAACGCGCCAAGTTCATTGCCGCGTTTGCCTACCTTTTGAGCCGGGTCGCCCGTGCGGATCTAGTGATCAGTCCGGAAGAGACGTCGGCAATGGAACAAATCGTCATGGAGCACGGTGGCCTGCCCGAGGAACAGGCGATTCTCGTGGTACAGATGGCGAAAACTCAGAACGCTCTCTTTGGCGGAACGGAGAACTACCTGGTCACGCGCGAGTTCAACAGGATCGCATCCCGCGAGCAGAAGATTGCCTTGCTGCACTGCCTGTTTGCCGTCTCGACCGCCGACAACAGCATCTCGACAGTGGAAGACAACGAGGTGAGCCAGATCGCCGATGAACTCAGGATTGAGCACAGAGATTTCATTGCGGTCCGCTCCAAGTTCCGGAACTACCTAGCAGTTCTCAAGAAAGCGCCGGAATCCAAGATGTGAGAAGACCCCAGCCCATTGGTTGCGATGATTGACATCGATCCGTCATCGCGTCATACTCCCCCACTGAAGTCTGATGACAGTTGCCGTTGAAAAACCGCATGAGTGATCTGAACGAGGGAATAGGGGTGCGCCGGTTCGCGGTTTTGTCTGTCTCCCGGCTGTCGCTCGAGTTACGGAAACTCCAGTGCAAGACGCGATGATGTTATAAATGTGTAAGGACGCCACCGGACGGCCTCTTACGGGCGCTTTGAGCTTCCAGGCTGGAACTCAGCCTCGAGAAGGTCGCGCCGGCAACAGGCGACGGCGGGCGGTATGAGAGGATGAAACCGAGAGTTCACCGTTGCACTTCACGAAGTCGCAAAAAGAACGTCATTCCTTTGTCGAATCTGCGCGCTTCGGAGGTTGTCCGGACGGTTGTGGACCATCCGCGCCGGCTGCAGGAGCTGGTCAATCTGCTTCAGGATAAGGAAAGAGCAATTCGCGGGCGGGCGGCAGCTACGCTCGCGCGCCTCTCAGAATCGCATCCCGCTCGCCTCGTCCGCTATCTGGAACGGCTGCGAGAAGCGCTCGGTGACGATTCAGCGTACGTTCGCTGGCATCTTCTCTACACGTTTGGTCAGGTGATCTCGCAGTATCCCAAACGCGCATCGTTTTCTTTGACCGATGTAAGAGCGCGGCTTGGGGATGAAGATAAACTAGTGCGGAGCTTCGCTTGCCGGGCGCTGGAATCTGTCGCAGCCCGTAATCCCCAAATGATCCAGTCGTTGTTCTCGGCGAACAAGGAGGACATTCCTCCATCGGTGGCCCGTCTGCTCCAAGGCTCCGGCCCGAGAGCTAAAGCGTCCAGTAACTGCTAGCCCCTCCAAGGAACCTGCCGGGCGGAGACCTGATCGTTGCCCAAAATGGCGTAAGATCAGGCCTCCTTTCAATATTTTTCAGTTTTGTCGTCCGGATGTTCCAAAAAGCGGAACAGACTTGGATTGAATACGTAATTATGTGCGGGAGGACGCTGGGAAGGCCTTACAGTGCACGTGAAATTGGCCCAGGGCGTGGCGAAGCGCAGCTGACGCCGTAAGGCGAGATCCTCTTCCAAGCTGCAAGGGAGTCTTATGATGAAGCGACTAATAGGCGCCGCGGTTTTCCTGACTCTTTTTGCGGGCCTCACGGTGGCGCAGGAAAATCCTTTCACCAAGAATTTCAAGTTTATCAAGAAGGAAGTAGCTCCCGGCATCGACTTTTATGCCAGTGATAAAAGCGAAGTCGAACCTTTCATAAAGCCGGTTGAGGAGGCGCGCAAGAGTCTGGCAGTTTTTCTCGGCGACGACCTGGCAAGAGGCGCGGTTTTTATCTGCTCGACGCGGCTGCAAAGGGATTCAGTGTACGATGTGCGAGTTTTCAGACAGGGGTACAAATGGTTTTTGTTGCAGCTGACCCCTGAGGCGCAGCGCGAGGACAGACAGGCTCGGATGCAGGCAACGGCGGCAGCCGCCGCTGTGTTGAGTGGCCAGGGTGGGAGCGGAGCCGCGGGGCAAGATCAGGGTGGCGCGCAGGCCGGACGACAGCGCGGAGGTCAGGACCAAAGCGGCCGAGGCGGCCAGGCCAACGCGCAGGCCGGGAGGCAGGGCGGAGGTCAGGATCAAAGTGGCCGAGGCGGCCAATCTCCTGAGGCCCGGACGGCGGCGATGGAGGCGCGTGCTGCGACGACCCTCGCTGCCCAGGTCGGGTACTCGATTCTCCAGACGACGCTCAACCCGGACAAGCCGTTTCGGGCCTCGCGCTTGGATGACGTGAGCCGAAGTCCGCTCGTCGATTGGATCGATATCGCTCTGGTGGCTCATGCCACTGGAACTTCGGGAACCAATCTCCGTTATATGCAGGAAAACATAGAACTGAGTTTCCCGATCGAGGACGTTCTTTCCATGTCACGTCCCTTTGTAGCCCAGCAAGATGCGAGTCTTTCCGGCGGAGGCGGAGGTGGCGGCATGGGTGGGCAAGGCGGAGGCGCTCGTGGCGGCCGTGGGGGAGGCGGCGCAACTCTGCCGAAGGATGTTCAGGATAGGATGATGTTCGACGCTCAGTCGGCATCTTTTTTTAACTACTTGATCGAGAAGGAAGGCATCGAAAAGGCCAAAGATATCGTAGCACAGAACCGGAAGGGAACAGAGGCGTTGGAGGTTGTGCAGAAGATCTTTGGAACAAACATGGACAAGCTCGGGAAAGACTGGCAGGCATGGGCCATGGAGCAAAAGCCGCCCGAGAATATTCCAAATTAAAGAAGGACACACTCGCATACCCCGATAACATCGAGAGGTTGAAGAAGATCATGGCTTCGATATTCAAAATGACTCAAAGACGATGGCTCTGGATTCTACCGGCGCTCCTGGCGGGGCTGGTGCTGTTGCCGGGCGGCCGCTGGCTAGCCAGGGCGAGCGCGCAAGCGCCCGCGCCGCAAGCAGCCGGCAAGTCAAACCTGCCTGCGCCAAAACCTCAGGCTGCACAGGAGCCGACAGCTTACACCGTAGCCAATACTGACATCTCGCGCACCGTTCTGATTACCGGCGAGTTGAAGGCGGTCCGCTCGATTGACGTACAAGCGCCCCAGCTGCGCACCACTTCCTTTTCGACGATAACGTTTCTGGCTGATGAGGGAAGGACCGCTAAGAAGGGTGAAAGGATCATTGAATACGATTCTTCGACCCTGCTGAATAATTTGATTGAAGCACAACGAAGCGTGGATGAGGCGACGCTTGCGATTGAAAAGGCGAAAAAGGACCTGGAATCGCAAAGAACCGATTACCTCAATAGTGTTGCTCAGGCAGAGGGGAACCTCAAGATTCAGCAGATCTACGCATCCATTCCGCAGGGGATTCAGCCGGCCAACACGTATCTGCAATACCAAGTCAACTGCGAAGAGGCTAAGCTGGCCGTGGAGAAGGCGAAGGCGCAACTGGCGAACTTCGAGGCCAGTTATGACGCTAACGTCAATCTGAGAGTAATCCAGAAATCGCAGGCCGAGATTAACCTGAAGAGGATGCAAAGCGATCTCGACTGGCTGACGGTGGATGCGCCGGAGGATGGAGTGGTGATCTACGGCGACAATTGGACCAGCAACCGCAAATACCAGATTGGCGACCAAGCCTATCCCGGACAGGCGATCATGACATTGCCCGACCTTTCCGCCATGAAGGTCGACGGGTATGTGTATGATACCGAGCTGCAGTTCCTGGCGCCAGGAATGATGTGCGATGTCCACCTGGATGCAGTCCCCGGCAAATTATGGCGTGGGAAAATCACTACTCTGACGAGCGTGGCCGGCCGCAAAGGGTTTGCCACGCAACAGAAGGTGTTTAAGGCAACGATCTTGCTTGATTCCGTGGATCTATCCGTGATGAAACCCGGGATGACCGCCCATGCAGAAGTCGGCTTGTCGATAGCATCGGGAGTTCTGGGAGTGCCTCGCCAGTTTTTGGCTCTGGACGCGCTAGGGCAATATTACGTGCTTAAGGACATGGGATCGAAGATCCCACCAAAGCCTGAACTGGTCAAAGTCGGTGTTTTCGGTGACCAAATGGTGCAGATCCTCTCCAGCTTGAATATTGGAGATCGGTTGCTTCCAGTCCAGAAGACCTCGGAGACAAACAAATGAAATACAAGAAACCCATGGCAGTGCTGGTGTGCGTTATTTTGGTTGTTTCAGCCGGCATCTGGTTCTACCGCGGCACCACGGCTTCGAGCTCAGTGAGTGAGAAGGATCTCTTCCCTGTGGTACGTGCCGACTTCCCGCAAATCATTAGTTCATCCGGCCTGCTGGAAGCGAAATCCAGCGTGCAGATCACCCCTCCGCAAATAGCCGGCGAAAGGAGGTTTACTCTGGTCCGCATGATTGACGAGGGCACCCAGGTTTCTGAGGGCGACGTCCTCCTGGAGTTTGATAGTGCGGATTTCAGTAAACGTCTGAGGGATGCACAGACCACGTTTCAAAACCAAGAGGAGAGGTTGCAGCAATCCCGGTCCAACTTTGACAACCAGGTGCGGGACAACCAACTCAATCTGGATCAGGCCCAGGCTGACCTGCTTAAGCTCACTACCAAACTCAATTCGCAAGCCGAGCTGCTGAGCGCCAACGATGTTGCCGTAGCCAGGATTCAAAGGGACATGGCGCAGACCAAGGTGGATTCGCTCACGAAGAAGATCAGGCTGATGAATGAAAGCAGCCAGCTCCAGATGCAAATCGACCGAAGCAACTTGGGCCATTTCAAGAGGCAAATGGAAGACCTGCTGGACACCATGGACTCGTTGATTGTCAGAGCTCCTGTGGCGGGAGTCGTGATCTACCATCGTGATTTCAATAACGAGCCGCCGCAGCTCGGGCAGTCGTCCGGCCCAACGAACACCATATTGGAGCTTCCCGACCTCTCCACCATGCGCGTCAAGGTGTTGGTGGATGAGATCGATGCCGGGAAAGTCAAGGTCGGCCAGAGGGCACAGATTACTGTCCCTGCGCTGCAAGGTCTACAGTTCGACGGCAAGGTGATCGAACTGAGCGCGATTCTCAAACAGGCTACGTTCGATCGGCCGCAGAAGATCGCCGAGGCGCGGATCGAGCTCGACAGAGGGCAGGACCTTTCGCTTCTCCGGCCCGGGATGAGCGCCAACGTCCAAATCAAGGTCGGCGTGATTCCAAATGCGGTCGTCATTTCACTGTCAAGCATTCAGGAGCGCAACGGCGGCTCTTACGTACAGGTGTGGCGGCCGGACACAAAGACTTTAGAGTGGCGCCAGATAGAGCTCCAGACCAATGATGAATCGTCCGCTGTTGTGAGGGCAGGTTTGGACGCCAATGAAAAGATTCGTTCAAAACCTAAAATCTGAGGCTGGTCATGGCATATCGCGATCGAGGTAATGATGTATTAAGGAAAGCAGGTTGGGTTCGGGTATCCTTAAGGGTTGTCGCCGTACTCATTGTCGTGGGAGCGGTAGCCGGAGTTGTGATGTATCGCAACACGATTCTGACGAAGCTCAGCAGAGTGTTTGCGGGCACGGATGAAGATCCGATTCCTGTGTGGACTCTGGAGAGGTCGCCGTTACAGGTGGAAGTGCAGGCCAACGGTGAGATTGTGGGGCTGGAGAGCATGCCCCTGCCGACACCCACCACTCGTCAAGGCTCACTCAAAGTGGCCTGGCTGATTCCCGAAGGGACCATGGTGAGTCAGGGCGCCGCAGTCGTCAAATATGACAATACGGACACATTGTTGAGCATGGAGTCTCAGCAGAATTCGCTCAGGCAGAACCAGCTGAATAGCTCAGTCCAAACCGGCACGCAGCAGTTGAACGAGAAGACCATGGCGATTGACCGCACCGTGGCGGAGATGGATTACGAGTACTCGATGACCGTCAAGCCCAGTGACCCCACGATTTTCTCGCAATGGGACATCATCCAAGCAGAGCTCAATGCTCAGTTCGCCAAATCGAAACTCGACAACCTCGGCGCAAAGGCAAAGGTGCAGAAGCGGATTAATCGCTCTCAAACGCAGCAGTCGACGATTCAGCGAAACAGGGTGCAAACCGAGATTGGCATCATCCAGCAGTCCTTGGATGCCATGGAATTGAAATCTCCTGTTTCTGGACTCTTGATCTACCGCCGTAACCGCCAGGTAGATCCAAAGGTCGGAGATAATTGCCAGGCCGGTCAGGTGATCGTAGAGGTTGTCGATCTCAACGCCTTGCAGGCCCGAATTTATGTGTTGGAAAAAGAGGCTGGCAGCCTGGCAAAGGGCAAGCCAGTCAGCGTTAAACTGGATGCGCTCCCCGACAAGCTCTTTCACGGCGAGGTGCGCGCGATGGCATCCGTCGCGGCTTCGATAGCACGGAATTCGCCGCTCAAGTATTTTACCTGCGATGTACTGATCCACGACGCCGGCGACTACCTTCGTTACATCAAGCCCGGCATGACGCTGCTGGCCAGGGTGATCCTGGAGAAGTACGATTCCTGTTTTGTGGTTCCCGCCAGCGCCCTGGACTTCAAAGGAAACGATACTTTCGTCTACGTAAAGCAAGGCAGCAACTGGGTGAAAAGGCTGGTGCAGATCGGCATGGGAAAGCACGGCCAGGGGACAATCCTGAGCGGAGTGAAGGAGCAAGAACTTGTAGCACTGCGGAACCCGTTTGAAACCAAGGCGTTGAAACTGCCTGACTTCAGCAAGGCATCGGCGGCCAGCCAACAAGGACGAGGGCGCGGTGGCCAGCCCAATGTGCAGCAGATGCAGATGCAGATGGGAGGCGGTGACCGTGGCGGAGGCGGCATGGGCGGAGGCGGCATGGGCGGAGGCGGCATGGGCGGAGGCGGCGGCAGAGGCCGCTAGCCAGACGGAAACAGGGCCATAGAATCCCTTGTCAGACTGAAGAAGGACCCACAGCTTATGTTTAATCTGGAAAGTGTTCGAGTAGCTCTAAACAATCTGGGCCGCCGCAAGCTGCGCTCGTTTCTGACCATGCTGGGGATGATCTTCGGCGTGAGCGCAGTCATCTCCATGTTGTCGATCGGCGCCGGCGCAGAGGACGAGAGCTTGCGTACTATTGCGAGCTTTGGCATACGCAACATCATTATCAATGCCAAGGATTTCAAGACGGAAGAGCTGAAGCAGATCCGGATCGATTCCCTGGGGCTGAACATGCGGGACGTTGAGGCGATCGAAGCCGTGCTGCGTCCCAAGCCACGGGTTTCGGCCAAGCGCATCCTTAAGACTTGGCAGGTGGTCTCGGAAAAGGGACGCAGCGACAGCCGCGTTCTCGGCGTGAGCAGCACATATCCCGAAATCAATAACCTGAGACTGCTGCAGGGCTCTTTCTTCCTTCCCTTTGATAATGAGGGCGAAAACCAGGTATGCGTGCTCGGCATTACGGCCAAACAAAAGCTTTTCGGATTTGGCGACGCGGTCGGGCAGAAAGTCAAGATCAACGACCAATGGTTCTCAGTCGTGGGAGTGCTCGCCGATGCGACCACAGGAAGCAAGCAAGAGTTTGAGGGCGTAAAGATCCAAAACCCGAACAACGATATCTACATTCCTATTTACACTTGCCTCAAAAAATTCGACGTCGATGAGCTCGAGAACCAGCTAAACGAGGTGGATGTCCAGGTGCCCGAAGGCGCTGACCTGAAGACCCAGTCGGCGTCGATCACCAGTCTTTTGGCCACTATGCATCGCTATATCGATGATTACTCGCTTGTGGTGCCTGAGAAGCTGCTTGAGCAGAACCAGAGGGAGCAGCAGATCTTCGACATCGTGATGGGCGCAATCGCCAGCATCTCGCTGCTGGTCGGCGGCATCGGCATCATGAACATCATGCTTGCCTCCGTGCTCGAGCGAACCAGCGAGATCGGGCTGCGGCGCGCGATTGGTGCTCGAAAGCGGGATATCCGCCTGCAGTTCATCGCTGAAGCTGTCGCGCTCAGTCTTGTCGGCGGACTCATAGGCATTGGACTAGGATGGGGTATCGCGAAGCTGGTGGCTGCATTTTCAGGCTGGAGCACGATCATTACGATCGAATCTGTCACTCTCTCTTTCGGAGTGAGTACCATGGTCGGGCTCGTCTTCGGTATTTACCCGGCAGTCCAAGCCTCCAACCTCGATCCTATCGAGTGTCTCCGTTACGAATAGTCAGACAGGCAACGCGGGAAACAGCCGCCAAGACGCTAGCAGTCAAATTCGAACCCCGCGTCTTGGCGGTTTTGTTTTTGGCGGAGCGATCCGTGCAGGACCTCAACGCAGAGGTTAGGGCCAAAAACTCTATCGGCCCGATACGCGGCGGAGGAGAACGTAAACGGCGCCGACGCCGCCGTCGACGTAAGGCGCGGAGGCGTATGCGACCACGTGACGGGACATGCGGCGTGTGGCGAGCCAACGCTGCAAGTGCTCCTTAAGGACTGCTTTGTCGCTGGGCGAATTGATGCCGCGGCCGTGGACAATCTTGACGCAGCAGGAGCGCTCTCGTGACATGCGGATAATAAAGTCTTCCACGGCACTCCTGGCCTCGATGCGGCTCAGACCGTGGAGATCAATAAAACCCTGGATGGAGTAAACGCCGCTGCGCAGATTTGCCAGAAATCGGCGACCTGCTATACCCACCCACCCTTCGATGTACTCAGGGTGGTCGAGTATCGCGGGCTCCGACTCGCCGTCTACCGCTTCCTGCAACAAACGCACGTCTTCGAGCTCGGACTCACCGGAGATGTGGGGAGCAGGTGCAACAGAGGTAGGCGCCGGATCCCGACGCCAACTGACGCGGTTTACGCCCTCCATTGCGCGCTCGAAGAGTTGATCGTCATCCGCCGGCTCCGGCTGTGACATTGGGTACTCTGCTGGCGCGGGAGAGGGTTCCTGCAGGAGCTTGCTCTTTGGGTGCAGCTCGATTCTTGCTTTCCGTACAAGGCTGGCCAGCTGGCCGAAGGTGCGGTTTTCTGAATCGGCAGCGGATTCGTTTCTGCGCTTCTTGGTCATAGAGCGATCGCAGAGCATGATACACCGAAGCGAAACTCGGCGACAGGGGTTGTGAAGTCTCTGCTTTCCCCTGGATAAGGAGGTAATGCGCCCCTCACAATTGCTGCGGCCGCGCTCCTACCCCTTAGTGCGCAGAAAACCGGGAATCTCGTATCCCGTTACCAAATCTCGAACCTTGACATTTACGTAAGGATTGATTATTGTGTGAATCTACTTCCGTGCTGGTGTATCGCTTCAGTCTTTGAGCCAGAGCGAGGGAAAGGAGAAGGATTCGATGCTTACTTTGACCGCGGCAGCGATAGAACAAGTCAAGCAGATTATGGCGGAGCGCGGAGAAGGGGAGGGCGGTCTCAGAGTCGCTGTCATAGGAGGCGGATGCTCTGGATTGCAGTACCAGATGTCCCTGGACAAAGAGCCGAATGTGGACGACAAGGTCATCGAACAGGGTGGACTAAGAGTCTTCGTTGATGCCCGTTCGCTGCTGTATCTGGAAGGTACGAGAGTCGATTATATCGACGGACTAAACGGCTCCGGCTTCAAGTTCGAAAATCCCAACTCTCGCGGCACTTGCGGGTGCGGGGAATCGTTTTACGCATGATGCGACCGAGCATTAGAGGGAACGTTTGAAAACGCGGGCTCGCAAATGCCCGCGTTTTTAGTTTGCTGCGCATGCGGCGCACAGAGTCGTGCCGCGAGGGCGCTCAGGCGCGAAGACGCCAGGAATGACAGCATCGTCTTCGAGTTTTCGCGCTTTTGCGATGGTTCAGAGGAAACAGCACTTTGGCGATCAGATCACGACAGGACCGGTTGGCCATCATCGGAGTCAAGCTGCGGCCTCGAATTGGAGTTACTCCGGGCGAGCGGCGGTTCCCCCAATCCTGCACTGCCGACATTACGGTCTGGGGAGACTTCGAAACTGCCGCTTTGACCGACGAGCTGTCTGATGCCCTCGATTACAGCAAGGTTCTCGCAAAAGTGATTGAAGTGGCCCACATGCGCGAGTACAACTTAGTGGAGACCCTTGCCTACGGGATTGCGCGCGCGGTGCTGTTGGCTTTTCGCGCTCAGCGTGTGAATGTTAAGGTACGCAAGCAGCCGGCCACTTTGATCGAGAAACTCGATCACATTGAAGTCGAGGTTGAACAGTCCTGAGCCAATCTTGGACCAGGAATCGTCTGGAGGATTCTTGTTTTCAGGGTAGGGATTTTCCTAGGATCGGGTTATGCAGATCGGTGAGTTCGCAAAGCAAGCCGGAGTCAGCGTCCGCGCGATACGGTATTATGAAGAGCTTGGTCTGATACATCCGGAAAAGCGCAGCCCCGGAGGTTTTCGCCTTTACGGTGCGGAAAACCGCAAGCGGTTGGCGGTCATTAACTTCCTGAAGGAAGTTGGGCTTTCGCTGACCGAAATACGCCAGATTTTTTTGGCGAAGAAACCTTCAGGCGGCGACAAAGCCACGGTGGGCTTTCTGCTGGAGATCTTTGGTGAAAAGCTGCAACGGGTTGAGGCGAAGATCGATGCACTCAATGCCATGAGAAAGGAGCTGGCAAGAGCCATCGGGATCTTGCGCTCTTGCGAGCAGTGCGACCATGAAATCCTGCTCGATGGCTTGGCCTGCGGCGGCTGCGTCAGCCTCGGACCGCAAGAAGCGGTGCCCGAAACCCTTAAGATCATTCTGCATTGAGTTTTCCAAGGCTGGCCGTTCGCTTGGAGGTTTTGGTTTCGTTCTTTGGGTTTTGGAACTCTGCCTTTGAGGCCTGGGCGTCGGTTGTCTCCAAAGCCAAGATTCGCGATCCAAAATCAGTGGGACGGGAGAGTAAATATGACACAGGTCGCGAATGGAGGATTTGGATTCTTTACTTCGAAGCTCGAGCGGGTGGTCGGCTGGGCGCGCAAGTACTCGATTTTTCAGTATCCTTTCGTGACGGCCTGTTGCGGCATGGAATACATGTCCACGGCGTCAGGGCACTATGACATGGATCGCTTTGGAGCAGGTCTGCCTCGGTTTTCGCCTCGCCAGGCCGATGTTCTTTTTGTTGTCGGGACAATCAGCCACAAGTTGGCTCCCATTCTGCGCCGGGTTTACGAGCAGATGTGCGAACCCAAGTGGGTGGTGGCTTTCGGCGTATGCACGTGCACCGGCGGCTTTTATGACAACTATGCCACGGTGCAGGGGATCGACACGATCGTGCCGGTCGACATCTACATTCCCGGTTGCCCACCCCGGCCCGAGGCGGTCCTCGACGGCCTCATCAAGCTGCAGGCAAAGATCGAGAGGCAGAAGCAGCTCTATTAGGAACGCTCATGAAAGCGACGACTTCGACTGCGGCCAAAGAAACAAGGAGTATGCTCCTCAACATGGGGCCGTCTCACCCTGCGATGCATGGAGTGATTCGGTTGATAACGGAACTGGAGGGCGAGAAGGTGGTTAGGGTGGAGGCCGAAATCGGCTACCTGCATCGGGCATTCGAAAAGAGCTGTGAGAACTCGAGCTGGACACAGGCAATGCCCTACACCGACCGGCTGAATTATGTTTCGCCTCTGATCAATAACTTCGGTTACTGCGGTGCTGTTGAGAAGCTTCTGGGCATCGAAATCACGGAGCGCTGCAAATACATCCGGGTTGTGATGAGTGAGATATCACGCATCACGGATCATCTGACGTGTATCGCCGCTTCGGCGATGGAGCTCGGAGCGATGACGGCTTTCCTCTACTTTATGAAGGCCCGCGAGTATCTCTATGAGATTGTGGAGCAAGTCACAGGCGCCCGTCTTACCGTCTCGTATGGTCGAATCGGGGGCGTCAAGGCGGACCTGCCCGACGACTTCGATGAGAGCCTCCAGGGCGCTCTCAAGCAGGTAGAGAGGGAATTGTCAGAGGTAGACAAGCTGCTGACGCGAAACCGGATCTGGGTCGATCGCACGCGAGACGTGGGTGTGCTGACCAAGGAGAATGCGATTGCCCACGCGATCACCGGCCCCGTGGCACGGGCGTCCGGGATCAACTACGACGTCCGCAAGGCATTTCCGTATTTCGTTTACGACCGTGTGCGGTTTGAAGTCCCCCTGGGAGAACGCGGGGACAACTATGACCGCTACCTGGTGCGCATGGAAGAAATGCGCCAGAGCGTCCGCATCATCCGGCAGGCCTTGCGCGAGATGCCCAGGGGCGCGGTTTCTGTTGATGCTAGAGGAAGGATCGTGGAGTCATTCGACCTTGTGGATCGGGCGAAGTTGGGACATACGGCGGGTCTTGTCGACGTGGTCAGTACCGTTGAGCCTACCCTGGAAGGCACTCAGAAACGCTACCAGGAGGGGATTTCACCTCGTGACCGCACGGTGATGCTGCCGAGCAAAGAGGACACCTGCGGCAACATCGAAGGGCTGATGAACCATTTCAAGTTGATCATGGACTATCATGGCATTCGTCCTCCCGTCGGCGAGGCCTACTTTCCCGTGGAAGGTGCCAACGGTGAGCTGGGCTTCTACGTGGTGAGTGATGGGACGGATCGACCCTATCGTGTCCGCGTCCGCCCCCCCTGTTTCTTTAACATGGCGGGACTGCACACCATGCTGGAAGGGTACATGGTGGCGGACATCATCGCGACGTTTGGCTCGATCAACATGATCGCGGGAGAGCTGGACCGCTGACGATCGACGGTGAAGGACAATACCTGGTTACTTGTCAATCATCAATCCAGGTGATTGAATGGCCTCGTTTACCTCACAGGTGCGCAACCGGCTGGGATTGCTGACGAGCTACCTGCTTAAGCGGGCTCGTGTTCCTGGAGGCCCCCTGACGTTGGCGATCGAAAGCACTGCCAAATGCAATCTGTTTTGTCCCATGTGCCCGCGGGAGACCCTCTACTTCCCGCCCAGGGACATGGATTTATCGCTGTTCCGCAAAATCATAGACGAGGCCAAGGACTTTTTGGAATTTGCCGTGCCCTACGGAGTTGGGGAACCTCTCCTGAACCCCGAGATCTACGACATGATTGCCTACTGTAAAAAGCTCGGCGTCCCGACGGGTATCTCAACCAACGCCACGGCGCTGACGGAGGAGGCCGGCCGCAGGCTGATTGAAGCGGGGCTTGACTACATCATTCTCGCGTTTGATGGCGCCAGCCGCGAGACCTTCGAGAAGTACCGGAAAGGAGCGGATTACGACAAGGTTCGCAACAATATTCTTGCTTTCTTGCGAATCAAAAAGGAGATGCACTCCCGGATTTTCTGCATCGTTCAGGTCGTCAAGCTCAAGGATAACACCAAAGAGCTGCCTGAGCTGATCCGCATGTGGCGAGTGGACGGCATCAACGAAGTGCGCATCAAAAAAGACGAGGTCCACAATGAGGGGAGCGCCATCCCGGGGGACAACGGATCGCGGCCGCCCTTGCGGCACCCATGCTATCTGCTTTGGCGCGGACCGATGTACATTCACTATGATGGAACCGTGTTTCCCTGCTGCTATATCTATCCTAACGAACCTGTAGGCAACCTCAAGAGGAACACTCTCGCGCAGATCTGGAACTCCGAGAAGATGGTGCAGCTCCGGCAGGTGCACATCGATGGCGATCTGAGTGGTTACCGCGCTTGCCAGAACTGCCCTGCCGCCAGGCCCAGACTTGCGGTTACGGCGGCCAGTTTTTTGATCAACACTCATACCGTGAGAAAGGCAATACCGTTTTTTGAACGCCTGGCGCAAATGCGCAACATTTCAGTATTTGAAACGCTAAAGTGAGCTTGGGTTGCTGCCGATGCCCGACCGTCCTGCAAAGGTTTTCAGTTTTACCGAAGCCAACGAGCTAGTTTCCAAAATTGCCGACCTGACCGAGGAGGTGATTCAGGAACTCGACGGCATTCGCCGTCGTTGCTCTTCGGATGCGGAAGCGAGCGGCTCGGCAATTTCCGACGAGATCCTGAAAGAGGTCGCGGAAGCCTTGCAGAACTGGTCCGAGCGCGTGCTGGAGTTGGGAGGACACCCGAAAGGGTACTTTACCGTCGATTTTCAATCGATGGATCCCGAATTGCTCTATTGCTGGAATTACGGCGAGGACAGGATTTGCTATACTCACAAGGTCTGGGAGAATTTCAGCCACCGGCGCCCGCTTACCCGCAGCATTGAACAGTTCGGCAAACATTTGAAGTGGTTGAACTGATATACTCACGCCGGTTTCAAAACTGCGCGCCATGAGGAATGCTCGATGGTTACGCTGAAATCCAAGCGCGAGCTGGAAATCATGAGGGATGCCGGGCGGATCGTGGCGGAAATCCTGCTGATCCTGCGTGAGCACTGTCGTCTAGGGGTCAAGACTCGTGATCTGGACCGGATCGCCGAGGAAGAAACACTCAAACGTGATGCTCGGCCAGCATTCAAGGGCTACAGAGGTTATCCGGCCAGTCTGTGCACCTCGATCAATCAGGAGGTCGTTCACGGGATTCCGGGGAGCCGGGAACTGAAAGAGGGGGATATCGTCGGCCTGGACTTTGGAGTTTTCTATAAGGGTTATTGCAGCGACGCCACGATCACCGTTCCCATAGGCCAGGTCGCCCCGGAAGTGCGGGATTTGCTTCGAGTGACGGAGGAGAGCTTATACCGGGGCATCGAACAGGCGGTGGTCGGAAATCATCTTGTGGATATCTCACGCGCCATCCAAACACACGCCGAGTCTCACGGCTATGCGGTAGTGAAAGAACTCGGGGGGCACGGCATCGGCAAGCGCATGCACGAAGAGCCGATGGTGCTCAACTACGTGACCGACGGACGCGGAATCAAATTACAACCTGGCTTGGTGCTCGCGCTGGAGCCTATGGTGAATCTCGGAGTCGACGGCGTAAAAACTCTGGCGGACGGCTGGACCGTTGTAACCTTGGACGGGAAGCCCTCCGCACATTTCGAACACACCATCGCCGTCACCGAATCCGGACCCGACATCCTCACCGATATGTGAACTCTTCGTGACCCCTGGTGGCCTCGCGTCTTTGTGGTAAGTATGAGGATCTATCAGCAAAAAGCCGGGACTGCGCCTCCAATTCGATATGCTTGAGCAGATTCTTGCCTATATGCGCTGCCCTCAGTGTGCGGGAACGGATCTGCGCGCTGTCACTGGCGGCATATCCTGCCGGTCGTGCAGGGCGCGTTATCTGTTGCGTGACGGCATCCTGGATCTCATAGGCGACGAATCGCGCGAAGTAATCACTCCTTTCCAGCGCGTAATGCAAGCGCCGCTTGTGGTCTCGGTCTATGAGAGCTTCTGGCGCCGCCTGGGATACTGTATCGCCAGCTCGCGGTCGTTTGAGAGAGAGGTTCAAACCATCCTCAGACTCCAACGGGGTCGGCAGACGGAGCGCGTGCTGGATCTTGCCTGCGGCACCGGGATCTTCACGCGCCCGCTGGCGCGCCATGCTCGAGGCATCGTCATCGGCCTTGATCTTTCCTGGCCCATGCTCTTTCATGCGCGGCGTCTGCTGGAACGTGAGAGACTGCAAAACGTTGTGCTGATGCGCGGCACCGCTTTCCGGCTTCCTTTCATCGCCAGCGCTTTTCCCTACATCAACTGCTGCGGCGCGCTGCACCTGTTCGATCAGCCCGAGCTGGCGCTCAAAGAGATCGAACGCGTGCTTCACCCTGAGGGGCATCTTTCGGTCCAGACCACGATCCGGCCCGAGCATTCCGGCGGAATCGCCTACCTCCTGGAGCGGTTTATTCGTTTCGGCTTTTTCAATGAGAGCGAATTGCAGGAGCGTGTGCGGCTGCATGGCCTGAAAATGCTGGAAAGCGAGCGGCACCGGCTCAGCTTTACCTTTCTGGCCCGCCACATTTCATGATCCCGTGGGCAGTGCAAGATGCTATTATGATAACGGCGTCAAGCCCCGTCTACCTGTCCATGCGGTGGGGGAGGACTTTCATCATGCCCGCGAAAAAACTCGAAGAAGAGAAGGAATTGTTTTATGAGTTTCTGCACCGGAACGGCCTGAAAAAGACGCACCAGAAAGAACTCATCCTCGAAACCTTTCTTGGCAACGAAGGGCACATGAGCGTTGAAGACATCTACACCTTGGTCAAGAAAAAGGACAAGAAGGTCGGGATCGTCACGGTTTTCAGGACTCTCAAATCCTTGACTGCCTGCGGGATTGCCAAGGAGATTACCCTGGGGGACGGGCTCACGCGGTTCGAGCATTGCTATCATCATCCTCTGCACCATCTCATCGTTTGCACTGAGTGTCATAAAGTGATCGAGTTCCTGTCGCCGGAACTGGAGAGCGTCCAGCAAGCGATTGTGACCAAGTACCACTTTCGACCGCTTCACCAGCGTATTCAGATCTATGGCATCTGCCGGAACTGCCGGGAGCAGCGCCCGGCATCTGATCAGCCGAAGCCAGATACAGGAAAGGTCTTTGCACGGGACGCTTTGAAGATGGCACTGGCCGTGCAGAAGCAGGGTGTGGAGTTCTATCGGTCCGCGGCTGTGCAGAATCGGGATCCCGCCGGGCGCGAAGTCTTCGAGACCATGGTGCGCGAGGAGGAGTCATACGCGCGGGAACTCGAATCGAAGCTCAATATGATGAACCGGCATGAGAAAGGGCTCGAGGATGCTCCGATATTTCTGCATTTCGACCCATGTGAGTTGCAGCAACTGGTCCCTTGCGTGCAGGCCAACCTGATTGAGGGCGAATTGCGAATGGACGCGCGCAGCGCCCTGGAGATTGCGATGAAGCTGGAGAAGTGCGCCGCCGGATTTTTTAAGGAGTACGCGGAAAAGTTCGACGACACGGAGGGGAAGCGAATCTTCCAGCGGCATGCGGAGCAGGGGATGAATCGCTGTGCTGCCATCCGCCGCCGAGCGGAAGCAATGGTGGCAGCTCCAGGCTAAAAAGCATCAAGGCAAGATATTCACATGGAGCACCCACATGCGAGTTTACTCCAGCAGCTGGTTCATGTGGTAAAGCATGCCCTCGCGCGTATAGGAGGCGAGCTCGACAATTCCTGTGTCCATTCGAATGGCGTCCTCCGGGCAGGCTTCCACGCAAAAACCGCAAAAGACGCACTGTCCGAGATCGATGTCGAAAACCTTGGGCATCTTTTCGATGTTGGGATCAGGGTTTTCCATTGCCACGATGTGAATGCAGCGCGCCGGGCAGACGGTCTCGCACATCATGCAGGCGACGCATCGAGGAGATCCGTCTTTGCGCCCCATGAGGCGATGGCGGGTGTGTAGTCTCCGGGCATACAGCCGGCGCTCTTCCGGGTACTCGTACGTGACGGTACCGCCTTTCCCCACTTTGAATCCCAGACTGCGCGCAACATGGCGTGAGAAGTTGGCGAAGAAGTGACGCGCGGTAAGCGCAAGGCCCTGCGCTACTTCGACAACGTAGAGGCGTTCGCTGCGTCGTGGGGATCGCGGGTCCATAAGGAGATGCATAGTAGCCAAACCGCCGCTCAAAGTCCAGGAGCTCGGTAGGGATGCTTCTCTCTCATTTCCCCTCGATTCTCTCTGCGGTGATATCTTTCTTACGCACCGCAATCAGTTGGGAGGCTATGCTGACAGCGATCTCTTCCGGAGTCTCCGAGCCGATCTCAATCCCGACGGGTGAATGGACACGCTTGAATTGCGTCGAGTCGATCCCTTCTTTTTCGAGCGTCTTATAGAAGAGCTTGGTCTTCCGCCGGCTCCCCATCAGGCCGATGTATTTCGCCGGTGACTTGAGCGCATATCTGAGGCAGGCCAGGTCATATTGATGGCCCCGAGTCACGATGAGGAGGTAAGATGAATCGTTGACCGGCAGCTGCTTGAAGACCTCTTCCCAACTGTCGACGTACAAAGCGTCGGCATGGGGGAATCGCTCGCGGTTGGCGTATTTGATGCGGTCGTCGACAACCACGATGCGAAATCCGATGGTTTTTGCAATGTCGGCTACGCATCGGCCCACGTGACCTGCCCCGAAAATGACGAGGGTCGGATCCGGTAGGATAGGTTCCACGTACACCTCCATGGTGCCGCCGCAAATCAGGCCGTCGTCTTCAGCGTCGTCGCCTGTGAGATCGAATTTCAGCAGCTGCGGCTTGCCGCATCGCATGGCTACCAGCGCTTCACGACAGACTTCGGCTTCCGTGCAGCCGCCCCCGATAGTCCCCGTGCGCCGGCCATCCTCGCAGATGAGCATCTTGGTGGCATCTTTGCGCGGCGTGGACCCCTTGCGCTCGACAATGGTTGCCAGCGCCGCTCGAAGCCCCTGGCGGCGGAGCCGGACGATTTCTTCGTAAATATCCTCTACCATGGGACTCCTTTGAATATCAACGCAGGGAAAAACATAACAATTTAAGCGCCAAAAACAAGCACTTCTTGCTGTTGCCGTTGTCCTTTCTTATCCTTGTTCCTGCCGGTGTTTTCTGCGCCCGCCGCGTTGATATTTTTTGAAATCCTTCGCCGCGGGTGATAGTATCGCATCCCGTCGTCGGGCGCAGCATCAGATGTAGCTCTCTAAATTTCATCATAGAAGGTGATGCTTGAGCACTGAACCCATTACTTATGACGTAGCGGTTATCGGGAGCGGGCCGGGTGGATATGTTGCGGCCATCAAGGCAAACCAACTTGGACTCAAGGTTGCTCTCATTGAAAAGTACTCGAAATTCGGAGGCACCTGCCTTCACTGGGGATGCATCCCAACCAAATCGATGCTTTACAGTGCGGAGCTTTACGACAGGGCACTTAAGGGGAAGGAATTCGGCATCCTCTGCCGTGATGTCAAAGTTGATTTCCGCCAGGTTAAAGCGCGCAAGGACAAGGTTGTCAAGAAGCTTGCGATGGGAACGGCTTTCTTGATAAAGAAGAATCACGTCGCCACTTTCCTCGGCAAAGGGACGATAGCATCCCCCGGAACTGTCCGGGTCGAGGGCGAGACCGCCGCCGAGGTGAAGGCCAGGAACATCGTGATTGCGACCGGGTCCGAAGCCATGCTCTTTCCCGGGCTCGAGACGGATGGCCGGGTGATCCTGACAAACAAGGAGATTCTGGACCTTGACACGGTCCCCAAGTCGCTGCTCGTCGTGGGTGCGGGTGCGGTAGGGATTGAGTTTGCATCGCTCTTCGCTCGCTTCGGCGCTGACGTCGCAGTGGTGGAAATGCTCCCACGCGTCCTGCCGCTGGAAGACCAGGAGATCTCTGAGGAGCTGCACAAACTGCTGAGCAAGAGGAGAATCAAAATACTGGTTGGCACTCGCCTGGAAAGCATGGCCGTTGAGGACGGCAGAGCGGTTGCAACGGTGTTGACTCCGGGCGGTGAAGCGCAAAGGATCACGGCCGAGAAAGCCTTGATTGCTGTGGGACGCAAGCCGATGACCGAGGGAATCGGCCTGGAACAGCTGGGTGTAATTACCTCCAGGGGGCGCATTCCGGTTGACGCGCACATGGAAACGAACGTGCCGGGTGTGTTCGCCATCGGGGATGTGGTTCCGACTCAGCAGCTGGCACACGTGGCTTCTCACCAGGGGATGCTGGTAATGCGCCATCTCGCGGGGGAGCACACAGCCCCTCTCAACTACGAGCAGGTGCCTAGCTGCACGTTCAGCTACCCAGAGGTGGCCAGCGTGGGATTGACCGAGCAGGAGGCACGCGCCAGAGGGCATGAGGTTGTGACGAGCAGGTTCCCCTTTGCCGCTATCGGAAAGGCGTCTATTCTCGGCGAGAATGACGGTTTTGTGAAGTTCGTCTGCGACAAGAAGTACAATCAGATTCTGGGCGTCCACATGATAGGGCCGCACGTGACGGAACTCATTGCCGAGGGAACTGCCGCACTTGGCCTGGAGGCTACGGCCGAGGATGTGTCCCATCTGATTCACGCTCATCCCACGGTTTCCGAGGCCCTCATGGAGGCCGCGGAGGCGATCTACGGGGCGGCCATCCACTTTTGAGCGCGTTAGTGAGCGGATACGGCAAAACCTGCTACGCCGCCATCTTCGAGGAGCGCCAGGATTACGCGCGTGCGCTCGCTTTACAGATGCAGATCTGCGACCTCAAAAAGGAAGGATTCGCTCCAGACGTATTGCTTCTCCTCGAACATCCGCCGGTCATCACACTCGGGCGCAGTGGCGACTGGCACAACCTGGTGGTATCCGAGGAGATCCTGCGATCAAGAGGCGTCACCCGTTACCATGTGGACCGAGGCGGCGACATCACTTTCCATGGTCCCGGGCAACTCGTCGGCTACCCGCTGCTAAGGCTCGAGCAGCACGAACAGGATGTGCACCGCTATATGCGAAATCTGGAAGAAACTATCATCCGTGTGCTGGAGGGGTACGGCATAGCTGCGGGCCGTGAGGAGAAACTGACCGGAGTCTGGACGAGTTCGAAGAAGATCTGCGCCCTGGGCGTTCACATCAGCCGCTGGGTGACGAGGCACGGCTTCGCGCTCAATGTGAACACGGATCTTTCCTTTTACGATCTGATCGTTCCGTGCGGCCTGGTAGGGAAGCAGATCACTTCGATGCAGACGATCTTGCAGCACGAAGTGGATCTTCGAGAGGTAGCGGAGGAGCTCACGGGACATTTTGGCCGGGTTTTCGGGCGGGAAATGATTCCCATTCCGGTGTCCGATCTTCAAGATCTGATATTGGAAGCTGATGCATCAAGAGGCAGCTAGAACAAAGACTCTGTGCGCAGTACCATAATTGCGGTGGCCGATGGCGAAGGACATACCGCTCTTCCGGTTCTAATAAGCCCGTGCGGATATAGAAACCGGGAAAGCAGAATGCCTCCTTCTCCCCCTGCGGCCGCCTGGATCGGGGAGAACTCATGTCGATCAACGTGATCATGCCGCAGATGGGAGAGTCCATATTTGAGGGAACCGTTACGAAGTGGCTGAAAAAGATTGGCGACCAAGTTGCTCGAGATGAACCTCTCTTTGAGATTTCGACGGACAAGGTCGATTCTGAAATACCATCCCCGGCTGACGGCATTCTGAGCCAGATCCTCGTGCCCGAGAACCAGATTGCGAAGGTTGGCTCTGCGGTGGCGATCCTCGAAGTGGAAGAGGCAGTGAGAGCGACGGCAACGGGGATTGCGGAAGTGGCACCTCCGGGCAAAGGTGCTGCCGCGGAAGCACAAGCCGAGGAACTCGTGCTCGAGTCAACGCAAGCTCCTGCCGTTGCTGAACCGGTTGCGGTGCCGGAACAAGGAAGTGAAGTAGGAGAGGCGCCGCAGGAGGCGGCGGTCGTCGAAGCAGTTGCTCTGGAGGCAGAACCGCAGGCGGTCCCTCCTGAAGAGGCGGCGCCGGTTGTGGAAACGAAGTGCGAGACAGTTGAAACGCTGCAAACTGAGCCGCAGCCAATGATGGATGGAAAACCACCAGGTTATGTTCGCACCTCCCCGCTGGTCCGCCGGATCGCCCGCGACTACGGCGTCGACCTGTCCGAGATCAAAGGGACCGGCTTATCGGGAAGGATCACGAAAGAAGATATCTTCAGTCATCTGGAACGCCACGGGAAAATGGAAGTGCGACCGGTGCTGGCAGTGCCGCCGGTTGCGGCTCTTGTCGAGCCGCGACAGAGTCCAGTGCCGCCGCCCGTTGCCGAGGCACACTCGCATGCTCCGGCGGTGGAGCCCACGAAGGTTGCTCGTGCTCCAGAAGCCGCTGCTCCGTCGCTCGAAGAACCGGCGTTCGTTCCGCCGGTCGAGATTTCCAGGTTCTACGGTGAAACTGAGACGGTCGCCATGACCCCGATGCGCAAGGCGATCGCAGAACACATGGTTCTGAGCAAAAGGACCTCTGCACACGTGCAGACACTCTTCGAGGTCGATATGACTTCGATTGTGCAATTGCGCGAGAAGCACAAAGACGAGTTTGAAGCGCGTGTCGGAATCAAACTGAGCTACACGCCGTTCTTCGTGAAAGCGCTCGTCGATACGGTACGCGACTTCCCGATCATGAATTGCTCGGTGTCCGGCGACAAGGTCGTCTTCAAGAGGCCGATCAATGTGGGCATCGCGGTCTCTCTGGATACCGGACTTATCGTGCCGGTGGTCAAGGACGCTCACCTGAAGTCCTTCACGGGGCTGGCTCTCGCGATCCATGACATCGCTGAACGAGCGCGCACCAAGAGGCTCAAACCAGAAGAGGTCCAGAACGGAACCATCACCATCACCAATCCCGGCATTTACGGCTCGCTCTTTGGCACTCCGATCATCAACCAGCCGCAGGTGGCGATCCTTGGTGTTGGGAGTCTGGAGAAGCGACCCGTCATTATCGGCGACGCTATCGCAATTCGCACTATGGTCTATCTGGTGCTGTCGTTCGATCATCGGGTGATTGACGGCGCCGTCGCGGATCAGTTCATGGCCGCACTCAAGTCCAGGCTCCAATCCTGGAATCAATGGGTAGGATGAACAGAGCTCCGGCCTTTGTACCGACGGATCCAGCGATCCAGGTGCCGTAGCTCGGATGTCTGAAGCCTACAAGGCGTCGGCGAGGACCTCGGCGACGTCGCGCACCTGGACGTGCTCTTCGGCGTCTTTTGCTTTCAGACCGTCGGTCATCATGGTCATGCAGAAGGGGCATGCGGTCGCGATCATGCTTGGGTTTAACGCGAGCGCCTCTTCGGCTCTCTCAATGTTGACGCGCTTGCCCTGTTTCTCTTCCATGAACATCCTCGCGCCACCCGCCCCGCAGCAAAATCCTCTGTCTCTTGACCGGGACATCTCGACGAGCCGGCCGCCCGCAGCCGCGAGCAGATCTCTGGGCGCGTCGTAAATGCCATTGTACCTGCCGATATAGCAGGAGTCGTGGAAGGTAACCTTGTGACTGAATTCTTTCGTGACTTTCAACCGGCCCAAGCGCAGCAACGCATTCAGCAAATCCGTGTGGTGGACCACCTCGTAGTTGCCGCCGAATTGCGGGTATTCGTTCTTCAGCGTGTTGTAGCAGTGAGGGCAGGTGGTTACGATTTTCTTTACCTTGTATCGGTTCAGCACTTCGACATTTTCAGTGATGAGCATCTGCGCCAGGTACTCATTGCCGGCGCGCCGTGCCGGATCCCCGTTGCACTTTTCCTCGATTCCGAGGATGGCGAACCTGATGCCGGCAGCATCCAGCAGTCTAACCATGGCGCGGCTGACTTTCTGGTACCTGCTGTCATACGACCCGGCGCAGCCGACCCAATAGAGAATGTCAATCCCATCTCCTCTGGTTTCCGCCATGGTTTTTACGCCCAGGTCTCTTGCCCAGTCTGCGCGCGTTTCGTGGCTGAAGGCCCAGGGACTGAAGTTGGTTTGGAGGTTCTTAAAGGTGCCGGTCAGTTCCTGTGGAAACCTGGATTCCATCAGCACCAGAAAGCGGCGCATGTCTATGATCGCCGGCACGTGCTCGATATTGACGGGGCATTCTTCCATACAGGCGCGACAGGTCGTGCAATCCCACAGCTCCTGGTCGGTAATGAAGTTGTCAAGAAGCCGGTGCGCAAGGAGGTCCTTGTTCTGCTCCGCGGTCCCGGCCAGGAAAAGCGGCCCGATTTCCCCAGTGCGCTGCCGGATATTCATGATGATCTTGCGCGGGCTGAGAACCTTCCCGGTGCTGTTTGCGGGACAGGCTGCCGTGCAACGGCCGCAGTCCGTGCAGGTGAAGCCGTCGAGAAGCTCCTTCCAGGTCAGGTCGCGGATGTCTTCGGCCCCGAACTTCTCCGCGTTCTCATCTTCGAGGTTGAGCTTGGAGAGACGGCCGCGCGGTTCGAGCGAGGTAAAGAATACATTGGGAATGGACGTCAGCACGTGTAGGTGCTTCGAGCAGGGGAGGTAGTTCAAGAAGCCCAGGACCCCAAGGATGTGAACCCACCAGAAGAGCTGGTACCAGAGCTCTCCCGAACGGCCTGCAAACAGCGGAACCAAATGTACCGACACGAACCGGGCTTCACTGAGTTGCCCCGACAAGGCCATGCGCGACGCGTTCGTTCCAAACATCGAGAGGATGATGACAAGGATCAACCCGAGAATGAGAGTGGCATCGCTGCGCACGTGGCCTGTGATCTCAGGACCGAAATATCTCTTCGGAGGGATGAAGTACCAGCGGGCGAGCGCAACCAGGCAGACCAGGACCACTAGCGCGCCGAGGAGCTCCTGCAGCACGGCGAGCGGCGGGAAAAACGGGCCCAGCACGCGCAACGTGAATCCGGGTACAAAACCCTCGATGATCGCTTCGAGAATTGCGGTTAGAAGGATGACAAAGCCCCAGAATATGAAGAAGTGCATCAGCCCGGCGAGTGGGTCGCGGAGGAGTTTGGTTTGCCCAAACGCGACCACAAACACGTTTCTGATTCTCGTTCCGATCCTGTCGAGGCGGTCTTCCTTCTTGCCAAGCGAGAGGAGTTTCACCAGCCGCACGGCGCTGTGTATAAAGAACGCCAGCGAGGCAACGAAGACCATGCTAAACACGATGATATGAATCATTCCTTTCGGACCTCCGACCTCCGACAAGAAACATCAGACCTGCGTCGACCGCCAGCAAGCGGGGGCCAGATGTTGGATGTCTGAAGCTATGATTATTCAGTCACCAGGATTATTTTGCCGAAATGCTCGCGTGCTTCCATCATTTGTTGCGCGCGGGCGGCGTCCTTCAAGGGCAGTACTTCGGAGACGACCGGATGCAGAAGTCCTTCCTGCACGAGCTTCAGCACTTGGAGCAACTCGTGCTTGGATCCCATGTAGGAGCCCAGGATGGTGACTTCTTTGGCAAACAGGTGGCGCAGGTCGAGCGGGACATCGAAACCTGTCGTTGCCCCGCAGGTCACCAGGCGACCATGTCGTGCCAGGCAACTGACGCTGTCTTGCCAGGTGGCTGCACCGACGTGCTCAAAAACGATGTCAACGCCGCGTTTGTTCGTGATCTCGCGTACCTCATCGCGGATCTTCTGGTTCGAGTGGTTGATGACGTGATCGGCGCCAAGCGCGCGCGCCTTCTCGATCTTGGCATCAGTGCCAGCCGTCGCGATGACACGCGCGTGGAAGAGCTTTGCAATCTGGATTGCTGCGCTCCCGACGCCGCTTCCGGCCCCCAGGATTAGGACGTCCTCGCCCGGACGGATAGCGCACCGGGTCGCCAGCATATGCCATGCAGTCATGAACACGAGCGGAATGGCAGCAGCCTCAGAGAACGGCATTTCGCCTGGGTAGGGAAGTGCGTTAACGGCGGGAATCTTAACCAGCTCAGCGTAACCGCCATCGCTGAGATAGCCGAGGACGGAGTATTCCCTACACTGGTTGTCGTTTCCCTGATAGCAATGCTCGCAGTGCATGCAGCTCAGCCCGGGGTTGACGAGGGTCCTATCGCCGGGTTTCAGGTGCCGAACGCCCAGCCCGACGCTCTCGATTATGCCGGCAATGTCGCTTCCCGAAATATGAGGGAGCGGGATTAGAACGCCGGGGAGACCCTTGCGCTCCCACAAGTCAAGATAATTGAGAGCGCAGGCCTTGACGCGTACCACGATTTCTCCCGGGCCTGGCACAGGATCAGGCACGTCCTCGTACCGTAATCGATCGGAACCGCCATGGTCATAGAAGCGCACTGCTTTCATAAGTCGTCCTCTTGGCGCGATTGAGTCTATCGCTCACAATTGCAGCACCCGAACTGCAATGACGCAAATCATATATCAGAAAATTCGGCGACTGTCCCCGAATTTCTGAGGTCGGTTTTGGCTTGACCGGAGGCGGTTGGGTTTGTATTCTAAATAATTGATTTACACCAGAAAGCCACCCTCAGTCCGCCCCAGATTTGCTTTGCAAAATAGTCGATGGATGGGTAGGGTAGCACGTTATGTAGTTCAGGATTTTTGTATGCCCCCTCGTCCAGCACGGGAGTAGGCCTATGTTGTTCAGCTTTTCGAGTGTCCTGATGTTCCTGGCGGTCGGCCTGGTGCTTCTGGTGATCGCCCTTGTGATCTCGCGACTGCTGCAGCCGGAAGGCAAAGACGCTACTGATAAATACATCCCTTACGAGTGCGGAGAATATCCGGAAGGATCCGCCTGGATCCGTTTCAACATACGCTTCTATGTTTGCGCTCTGATCTTCATCATCTTCGACGTAGAAATCATCTTCCTCTTGCCCTGGGCTGTTGTCTTCAGGAATCTTGGCCCCTTTGCCTTTGTTGAAGGACTTATCTTCATCGGCATCCTGGTAATCGGACTGGCATATGTCTGGAAAAAAGGCGACCTTGCCTGGGTGAAGCCGGGCGACGTACCGCAGATGAAGCAGCAGTGGAACGGGCGTCCCAATGGCGAGGGCCTGAAGTGAGGAGATCACGATGGGAGTTTTGGAAGGTAAGTTCGAAGACAACGTCTTCATCACGTCATTGGATTGGCTTTTCAATTGGGCCCGTTCCAATTCGCCGTGGCCGCTTTCGTTCGGTCTTGCTTGTTGCGCGATCGAAATGATGGCAACCGGCGCATCCCGCTACGACCTGGCACGGTTCGGAGCGGAGGTCTTCCGCGGAACCCCGCGCCAGGCGGACGTGATGATCGTGGCCGGAACCGTCACACTGAAGATGGCCACGCGCATCAAGCGGCTCTACAACCAGATGCCGGAACCCAAGTACGTGATCTCGATGGGGAGCTGCGCAAACAATGGCGGTCCGTACTGGCAGTACGGCTACCATGTACTGAAAGGTGTCGATGAAATCATTCCGGTAGACGTCTACGTCCCCGGATGTCCGCCCCGCCCGGAGTCCCTTTTGGAGGGACTCATGCACCTGCAGAAGAAGATCCGAGAGGGAACGCTCGCGAAAACGAAAAAGAATGAAGGTGCCGCATGAAAGCAGAAGAGATTGCCGCTCTGCTCAGCGAAAAATTCGGCGCGAAGATCCTGGAATCGAAGCTTGACGGCCTCAACCCATGGAGTGTGGTGGAGCCCGCGGAGATCCTGGCCGTGTGCCGTTTCCTCCGCGATGACGATAGCTTGCTGATGGATCATCTCGAGTGCCTGGCAGGGGTTGATTACAAGGACCGGGTCGAGGTGGTCTACATCGTTTACTCCATGAAACACCGTCACCGCTACACGCTGAAGTGCCGCATGCCCAGAGAAGCGCCCCGCCTGCACTCCGTGGAATCCGTTTGGGGTGTTGCCAACTGGCACGAGCGTGAAGCCTTTGACATGGTTGGGATCGTGTTTGAGGGGCACAGCGATCTGCGCCGGATTCTCCTTCCCGATGATTGGGAGGGATACCCGTTGCGCAAGGACTACAAGTTTCCCACGAGCTATCGGGACATGCCCGTCTAGGAGAGCCGATGCAAGTAGAGTATAGCGGCGATGTCATGACCTTGAACATGGGGCCGCAACACCCTTCGACCCACGGTGTTTTGCGTCTCGAACTCAAGACTGATGGCGAGGTCGTTGCCGAGGCGATCCCCCACATCGGCTACCTTCACCGATGCTTCGAAAAGCACGCCGAAAACATAGAGTATCCCGGCGTAGTCCCTTTCACGGATCGGATGGATTACTGCGCCGCAATGAACATGGAGCTCGGTTACGTCCTGGCGGTTGAGAAACTCATGGGGATTCAGGTAAACAATCGGGTCCGCTGCATCCGCATCATCATGGCGGAGCTGAACCGCATCGCGAGCCATCTGATCGCAGCCGGCACTTACGGGAACGACATGGGGTCCTTTACCCCGTTCCTGTGGTGCTTCCGCGACCGGGAGACCATCCTGGATATTTTTGAGGAAACCTGCGGCGCCCGCCTGCTTTACAACTACAACTGGATCGGCGGTTTGATGTTCGACGTCCAGCCGGGTTTCGAGAAGAAGGTGATTGATTTCATCGATTATTTCGAACCGCAGGTGGACAACCTGAACACGCTGCTGTCGGACAACTTCATCTTCATCAAGCGCACGGCGAACGTGGGCATCATGTCTCCCGCGCTGGCGCTCAGTTACGGAGTGACAGGCCCCAACCTGCGCGGGAGCGGAGTGAAGTTTGATGTCCGCAAAGATGAGCCCTACCTGGGATATGAGGAGATTGACTTCGAGGTTCAGGTCGGACTGGGGGAGCACGGACCCGTCGGCTCTTGCTGGGACCGGTACATGGTGCGCATCCGTGAGGTAAAGGAGAGCTGCAAGATCATCCGGCAAGCCGTAGCCAAAATGACGCCGGGGGATGTGCAGGAATCGATCCCCAAGCGCATCAAGCCACCGGCTGGGGAAGTTTATATGCGTACCGAGTGCCCTCGTGGCGAACTGGGGTATTACATCGTCAGCGACGGCAGCCTCAAGCCCTATCGCGTCAAGGTGAAGTCTCCCTGCTTTACTGTGATGAGCGCCTTCCGGGAGATCAGTCGCGGGGCCATGATCGCCGACATCATCGCCATTCTGGGCAGCGTTGACGTCGTTCTGGGTGAAATCGATCGTTAGCAGAGGGAAGTAGGGATGGAATCGATCGCGCAACTGCTGCAATTGATGCCGAAATACGATGCGCTCCCGGCGCTCTTGCGGGCGTCACTGCCTATGCTCGTGAGCTCCATCGTCATCTTCGCACTCCTATCTCTCGTCGTCCTGTTCCTGGTATGGTTGGAACGGAAAGTCTCGGCTCACATGCAGGACCGGCTTGGCCCCATGTACGTGGGGGGCTGGCATGGGTGGGCACAGACGATTGCGGACGCGATCAAACTCCTTCTTAAGGAGGACATCGTTCCGGAATCGACGGATAGGGTTCTGTTCAAGATGGCGCCCTTCATCGTGTTTCTCGGCGCCTTTGCTGCATTCGTGGTGATCCCGTTTGGGGCCTCCTCGATCGTTTCCGACCTTAACATCGGCGTCCTGTATATCCTTGCTATCGGCAGCTTGGCCGTGGTCGGAATTATGATGGCCGGCTGGGCCTCGAACAGCAAATACTCCCTGTACGGCGGCATGCGCTCCGTTGCCCAGATCGTAAGCTACGAAATTCCTGCTGCGATTGCGATCATGACGGTGGTCATCCTGGTCGGCAGTCTCTCGATGCAAGATATCGTCAACGCGCAGAAGGGCGGGATCCAGAACTGGTTCTTGTTCCGCAATCCGTTCACCTTCCTGGCGTTTTTTGTCTACTTCATTGCCTCGCTGGCCGAGGTCAACCGGACCCCGTTTGATATTCCAGAGGCGGAGTCAGAGCTGGTTGCCGGATATCACACGGAATACTCAGGCATGCGCTTCGCGTTTTTCTTCCTTGCCGAGTATGCCAACATGATTGTGGTCGCCGGTGTTGCCACTACGCTGTTTCTGGGTGGCTGGACGCAGGTTCTTCCGGGAACGCTGGCCGCGCAGCTGATCCCAGGCCCCATCATGTTCTTCCTGAAGGTGATGGTGCTCATATTTGTACAGATGTGGCTGCGCTGGTCGCTGCCGCGCCTGCGCGTCGACCAGCTTATGTATTTATGCTGGAAGGTGCTTCTTCCCGCTTCGTTCATTCTGGTTGTCGGAGCAGGCTGGCTGGCTGTCTACTGGAAGTGAAGTTTCCCAGAGGCTTGATATTATGAGGACTTACTTCAGGAATGTCGGGCTTGGGATTGTCACCGTTGCCCGTTCGATGTGGGTGGCCTGGCTTCATCTTTTCACTCGTTCGGTCACCCTCCAATACCCGACCGAAAAGTGGAATATGCCGGAACGGACGCGCGCCCGGCTGTTCAACAAGATCGAAGACTGCATCGGATGCGGCCAGTGTGCGCGCGCCTGTCCGACGGATTGCATCACCATTGAGACTGAAAAGCGCGGAAAGGATGAACCTCCGGTGTTTGCCTCCGACGGCACGCCGATCAAACTGCGCACTTACGTGTTCGACATCAACATGACGCTATGCTGTTACTGCTCCCTCTGTGTCTTTCCGTGCCCGACCCATTGCCTGGTAATGACTAAGGAATACGAGTACTCCGTCTACGATAAGAAGTACCACGTGTACCACTTCGCTACGGACAAACCTCTGTTCCCCAAACCTCCGAAGGAATCTCCGGAGCACAAGGCCTGACATTATGGACGCGAACCTAGTGACCCAGATTGTCTTTTATTTCTTCGCGGCCCTGACGGTGCTGTCTGCGGCCGTGGTCGTGTTTTCCAGGAATCTGATCCACTCAGCTTTCGCGCTGCTGTTCACCTTTTTCGGCGTCGCCGCCCTGTACGTATTTCTGGGTGCGGATTTTCTGGCTGCTACGCAGATGGTGATTTACGTGGGCGGGATCCTGGTGCTCCTGATTTTCGGCGTCATGCTCACCCACAAGCTCTATGACATGAAGCTGAAATCGGAGACGTATCAGTTCTGGCCGGGCCTTGCTTTGATGGCCATCGTTTTCCTCAGCTTGGTCGGTGTTATGTTGCGAACGACCTGGCATAGCCAGGGGACCCGAGCATTGAACCCGACCACCGCGGCGATCGGGGAACTGTTGATGAAGGAGTACATCCTTCCGTTTGAACTAGCTTCCATCTTTTTGCTCATCGCCCTCATCGGGGCGGCAATGATCGTCAGGAGGAGATCCGAATGATTGGATTGGTCCACTATCTCGTCATCAGTGCCGCACTTTTCTCGCTCGGCATCATGGCGGTTCTGACGCGCAAGAACGCAGTCAACGTCCTGATGGGCGTGGAGCTCATCCTGAACTCGGCGAACATCAATCTGGTGGCGTTCTCCAGGTTTTCATCCGCAGACCTGAACGGTCAGGTGTACGCCATCTTCGTGATCGTCATCGCCGCAGCCGAAGCCGCGGTAGCGCTAGCCATTGTCCTTTCGATGTACAGGCTGCTAAAGTCGGTCGACCTGGACAAAGCGGATTCGCTCAAGGGGTAAGTCATGAACCCACAGATTCTTCAGGACCTGCAGGCCTTTCATCCGGAGATGATGATCACTCTGACCCTTCTTGCAGTCATTGTCGTGGATCTGGCTGCCCCCTCGATCCGGAAAAGCGCGACGTTTCTCATTGCGGCCCTTGGCCTCCTGCTCGCGCTGGCTTTCACCGTTCCCCTTTACGGTGCCCCGCAAGGAACCCTCTTTTATGGCATGGTTGCGCTCGACCACATGGCTGTTTTTTTCAAAGGGTTTCTCATCCTCACCTCGTTTTTTGTGTTGCTGGCCGCGCCTGGCTCCAGGGAGCTGTCAAAGGATCACATCGGTGAGTTTTATGCGCTGTTGCTCGGCGTGACATTAGGCATGGTGCTTCTAGCTTCAGCCGCCGACTTGTTGATGCTGTTCCTGTCCCTGGAGACGGTGTCGCTGGGCAGCTATGTCATGGTCGGGTATCTCAGCAACCAGAGGGAATCCAATGAAGCCTCGCTGAAGTACATCCTCTTCGGAGCGGTGTCGACCGGATGCATGCTTTACGGCATCACGCTTCTGTTTGGCCTGACGGGGACGACGAAGATGGCCGAGATCCGTGATGTGATTGCCCAGGGAGCCGGCAGCGGGAACAACTCGTTGATGTTGCTTGTTTCTACCGTGCTGATCCTGGCTGGCTTTGGCTTTAAGACTGCGGCAGTTCCGTTCCACTTCTGGTGCCCTGACGTCTACACGGGCGCCCCGACGCCGGTTACAGCATTCCTCAGCGTAGCTCCGAAGGCGGCCGGTTTTGCGACGCTGATTCGCTTCTTTTTTACCGGGCTGTCGAGGACCTCTGTTGTGGGGGCACAGTGGAGTCCATTTGCGGCCGTAAACTGGACGCTGCTGGTGCTGATGATTTCCGTCGTCACTATGACGCTCGGAAACATAGCCGCTCTGCGCCAGGATAACATGAAGCGCATGCTGGCTTACTCGTCAATCGCGCACGCAGGCTACATCCTCATGGGACCCGTAGTGCTGAGCCCTCTGGGCCTGCAAGCGGTGCTCGTTTATCTGATCACCTACCTGTTCATGAACTTGGGTGCATTCCTGGTTGTGATCGAAATCTACAATCGCACGGGGAGTTTCGATCTGAAAGATTATCGTGGCCTGTGGCGCAGGTCGCCGTTCCTAACCATCTCGATGACGATCTTCATGCTGTCGCTCATGGGGATCCCGCCCCTGGCCGGATTCTTCGGAAAGTTTTATGTCTTCGCGGCAGCGGTCAACGGCAATCTGGCTTGGTATGCGGTAGTCGGCGCGCTGAACAGTGTGGTAGCGGTCTATTACTACGCTCGTGTGATCAAGGCCATGATCATTGATGCATCTGTGGAGGGAGTCGAAGGTGGAGCCATCCGGCTCTCATGGACAAGTCAAGTGCTCGTATGGATTATGCTGCTGCCGACAGCCGGCCTGATGCTCTTTTGGGACCACATCCAGCAACTTACCGGCAGCTCCGTGAAGCTCTTCTTCGGATAGCAGTATCGATAAGCTCGGGCGAAGTGACGATTGAAGAGAAAAGAGCATTCGTCACTCGTTACATGTCAGTCGGGGATGTATCGGCCGGTGTGGAGATAATTCATCACGACCGTCGTTCCCAAGGCGGTCAGCGAGGCCAGACGGTACTTCTCCTCTTCGGCCGGCAGCTGCAGCTCAAGATCCCGGCAGCGCTGGAAAAACTTGATCACCACTGGAGCAACCACCTTTTCCCGTGCACCCGTCCAGCTGGCAATGGTGGCAATCAAAAACCGGCGGTGCTTGCGAATGAGATCCTTCGCAGGGATGTATTTGTTGTGCCCGTTTGACTGAGCCGGGAAAATCCACTTCAAATCCTCATCGTATATACCCAGTGCGTTGTCCTTGTAGTCATCGAGGTTCTCGCCGTAGTACTCGATAAGCGTGTAGGTCTTGGAGTGATAGGGGGAATCCAACGGCCCGGCAACAACATGAGGCTTCTTGAACCGCAGCGTCTGCATCAGGCGATTGATATACTCCAGCTTCTTCAACGACGACCAATTGCGGTAAGCCGCGCGCCAGTTCGACCTGGGTCTGAGCCAGACGGCAAAGGTCTCCGCGAAATCCTCATCTGGATGAGCCTGCGCATAGTATTTAGGTTCGCCCTGGGTCTTGACATAGTTGCGGCTGTACGGGTTAAACTTAAACTTGAAGTTTTCTGGGTAAGTCTTGTTGAAATCGCCAAAAACTTCCTTCCATTCCTGCCTGGTAAAAAGCTGGTAAGCGTAGTTGATGGCATGTCCGGTTTCGTGCCTCAGAAGCCACATGAGGTCGCCCTTGTCATAGGCCGTGTAACCCATCTCCTTTTCAATGCGGGTTAGCCTGACATCGGCAAGATGGAATGGGATCCCGATTATCGGAACACGATCCGGGCATCCCCACTCGTCTCCTTCGCAAGTAAAGTAATATCGAGGTCGGAATTGAAGTTTCTTCAGGGCGAGTTCGTCATAAAGCTTTTTAATACAGCGACATAGCAGCGTGTCATCGAAGGACAGATTAAGATCGCAGACGCGCGTTGTAAGCAGGGCATACCTCTCGGTTTCCCAACTATCTTCGTACTGCAATGCGGAACGCATTGAACCTCCAACCGATCATGATGTGCGGAGTGCACGCCAGCCGGATCTGACTCCCACATGAAGCTTCGTGTCGAATCCAAAAGCCGCCGCCGCTTCCCAGGCAAAACGGCTCGCTCGTGATTCAGGAATCTCCCGCGACAGTGGCTGATCGTGGCCTGACAGCAGCCAAGATATTTATTTACAAGGGCTTATAAATACCTTCTTGGGAACTGCGGAGCGGGTCATCCCACGGCCCGGCGGAGCATGCCGGACAAAGGAATTATAAGCACAATAAGGATCAGCCGTGAAGAGATTTTTCGCGATGGCGGTCAGCGTGAGTGCCAAGCCTTCAACCTGGATCTCGGAGACCTCACACCATTGGTCAGCCGGTTTTTTTGGTCTGTTCCGGCGTGAGGATACGAATCTCGGAGGCCACGCCGTCAATGGTGATCCCGTACTTGCTGGACTTCTTCAATTCGAATTTTACGTTGATGACACTGTAGCGTGAGAGCTCTTTGATCTCCGCAGGCTTGCCGTCGACAGTGATCTTGGCGGTCGATACGTCGAGGATATACTTGGGCTTTCCCGGAGTCTGAGAAATGAGAATCCACTTCTGGGATGCGGTCACGGACATAAGTCGATATTGTCCAGACTCCAGCCCCATCAAGCTCGTCGTCCATAGCAACGCTATGATCAAAAAGGCGCTTGACCTTTTCATACTGATCTAATTCTATGTGCCAACGTCCCGGCTGGCAAGAACCCTTTCTAATTTAACGTCTCGGAAATTACACAACCATTCGAAACTGAATTCGTTCGCGTCACGTCTTTTCGAGTTCTCTCAAGGGGCCAAGGGGCATAGGGGCAAAGGGTCCCAACTGATTTCCTTCCCTTTGGCCCTTGATCCCTTGGCCCCTGACCCTAGAGTTGGCGAGCGAAGCGAGCTAAGTTCTGACTCTCAAGGGTCACCGCAGAGGAATCACAGAAAAACCAACAGCCAAATGTTATTTCACTGCGCTCTCGCCCTTAAGGTTTTTGACATAGCCAAATTTTGAACTATCATCTCATTTCTTTCGTACCAAGGGAGACGAGAGGGAGGTCTCTTTGATCATCGATCTGGAAAACATCACCGTCGAATTTGGACGGCAGAGAGTGCTTGACGGCGTCAACGTCCAGTTTGAAGGCGGATCCATGGGCCTCCTGGGGCCGAACGGAGCCGGAAAGAGCACCCTCCTCAAGACCCTGCTGGGTTTCATTCGACCTGCAACCGGTACCGGAAACGTGCTCGGGATGGACATCTTGTCTCAGCAGCTTGCCATTCGGCAGAAAGTCGGCTACATGCCGGAGAACGACTGCCACATCCCTGGCATGAACGCGATCACGTTCGTTGCTTACGCGGGCCAGCTTACAGGGATGAAGCCCAAGGACGCCATGCGCCGTGCCCACGAGATTCTCTATTATGTCGGCCTGGGAGAGGCCCGCTACCGGAATGTCGAAACGTATTCAGCCGGCATGAAGCAGCGCATCAAGCTTGCGCAGGCCCTGGTGCACGATCCGCAGCTGCTCTTTCTCGACGAGCCAACCAACGGACTGGATCCAAAGGGCCGAGTCGAGATGCTGGAGTTGGTCCGGGACATTTCGACGTCGAAGGACATCAACGTGATTCTTTCTTCGCATCTGCTCCCCGATGTCGAGTGGGTGTGCCGCGACGCATTGGTCATCCACAAGGGGCGACGGCTGGCTGCAGGCAAGATCGACGACCTGAAGCGCAGCACCGGGGCGGTCTTTGAATGTCGCGTGAAAGGCGATCTGGATTCATTTCGCCGCGCGCTTGAGACTTTGGGCTGCCAGTGCCTGGAGGGAGAAGATGGCATCCTCAAAATCCAATTGAAGGAAGGGCTCTCCGGCCGTGTTCTGTTGCAGACTGCCCGCGATCGGCAGGTCCAGATCCGCCATCTGGTCCCCTTGCGTCAGACGCTGGAGGAGGTGTTTATGGAAGTAATAGGAGAAAAATGAAAAACATCAATGTACAGGATGGGACACGGCTGGCGCATCGCGACCAAAAACAGAGCGCAGAACGCGCAGCGGGCACAGAAGGAGGAGGGGGATCAGAACTGGCATCGGCAGCGCAATCGACCTTTCTAGGCCAACAACCAGCTGCGATGGCGATCCAGATGCCGACTCATTGCGAAACGTTGCGTGGAGATTTAGGGATAACTTATGCCCATTCATGATCTGAGCTATCAGCATTGGGCGGGGGATTGGACCTCGCATCCGTATCGTTGGTGGGTGATCACCAGGCAGGGAACTATCCTCCTTGCGAAAAAGAGGGGCTTTCTGGTTCTCCTTTTTGTCTCGATGATCCCGTTCCTGGCGCGTTGTGTGATACTTTACGGTGCCGTAGTGATGGGCAGGCTTGCGTTCATCAAGGTCGATGCCGCATTTTTCGAGGACTTTCTCAGCCAGCAGCTTTTCTTTACCTTCATTATATCCATTTACGCCGGTGCCGGTCTGATTGCCAATGATCTCAAGGCGAATGCCCTGGAGATCTACTTTGCGAAGGCAATTACACGCCGCGACTATTTGCTCGGCAAGCTTGGGGTCGTAGTGTTTTTCGTCGCTTTGCCGACTCTCTTGCCTGGTCTGCTACTGTTCTTGCTGGCCGCCGCTTTCCACTCCGATCTCGAGTTTCTTGAACAATACTCCTGGGTCGTGCTGCCGATCGTGGCCTACTCCCTGCTTATCATCTTTGCCAACGGGCTGATCGTGCTCGCTTTGTCCTCGCTGAGCCGGAGCGGGCGATTCGCCGGCATCTTTTTTGCTGCGGTCGTCTTTTTCAGCCAGATCCTGTATGGCATCCTGAACGCGCTGTTGAATACGACGAGAGTTGCCTGGGTATCGCTATCGAACGACCTGACGCAGATCGGAGATGTGCTGTTTCGCCGTTCGCCCACCTACCAGGTATCTCCCTGGATTTCCGCGCTTGTTCTTGCCGCGCTCATGGCAGGGAGCGTGTGGATCATTCACAGCCGGGTGCGCGCAGTGGAGGTAGTAAAGTGACGGCGGTGCTCGAGGCGCGGACTCTGTCGAAATGGTACGGCCAGGTGATCGCCGTTAATAATGTGAGTTTTACCATCGGGCAGGGCGTCATCGGGCTTCTGGGGCCGAACGGCGCCGGCAAATCGACCTTGATGAAGTTGATCACCGGGCAGTTGAAGCCGAGCCAGGGAGAGGTCACGATGTTCGGCAAGCGCATCTGGAACAACTACGATTTGTTTCAGCGGGTCGGTTTCTGTGCGGAGCAGGATTCCTTCTACGAACGCATGACGGGCGCAGAGTTTCTGTCAGCGCTTCTGCAGATGCACGGGTTTTCGGAAGCGGAAGTCGAAAGGCATGTTGATGCGGCGCTCGAAACGGTGAAACTCGCCTCGGCTCGCGACAAGAAGATCGCGGCATACAGCAAGGGAATGCGGCAGCGCATCAAGATGGCTCAGGCGATTGCCCACGAGCCTGAAGTTCTGATTCTGGACGAGCCCCTTGCGGGCATGGACCCGGTCGGAAGGCATGAGACGATTCAGCAAGTGCGGCAGTGGGGGCGGCAGGGCAAGTGTGTGGTCGTATCGAGCCACATCCTCCATGAAATCGAGGCAATGACCTCGACGATTCTCTTGATGCACAACGGGCAAGTGCTGGCTGAAGGGGATGTTCATCAGATCCGGGAGCTGATCGACAAACACCCGCACAACATATACATTCAATGTTCCGAGCCACGAAGGCTGGCCGAGGTTCTCGTAGCTTTCCCTGACGTGGAGAGCATCAGACTCCATCCGGAAGGCGACGGGCTGACGGTGGAGTCGCGCAAGCCTGACGATTTCTATCGCCGCCTGCCCGGACTGATGCTCGACCACGACATCGACCTGCAAGAAATCACGTCGCCTGATGACAACCTTCAGGCCGTTTTCCATTACCTGATCAGGTAGGAGCGAGCATGTCGAGACCCACTAGTCTGGCAAAGGGCTGGCACGACGTGAGGACGATCGCCTATCTCACGCTGGATACGCTCTTCTGGAGCAAGAAGACGCTGTTTGTCGCAATGCTCTCCCTGATTGTGCTTGGGCTTTCCGTCGTTGGACGAGTGATCCTGTCCCTGAACTTGGTCCCTACCGCCTTGCCGCCATCCCAGGTTTTCGGTACCTTGATGTCGATGGCTGTCATCCGCTTCCTGGTTGTTTTTGTCACGCTTTTCTACGGCACTGCCTTGATTTCGGAGGAGGTGGAAGGGAAGACGCTCACATATCTTTTCATGTGTCCGATTCCAAAGCCTACGATCATGTTGGGAAAGTACCTGGCCCTGGCCTGGATCGGAGGAATTCTAGTGTTGCCTACTGTGATCGTGAGCTATCTGATCCTATACCTCCGCTCCGATATGCTCCCGTTTTTTCAAGACCTCGGCGTGCTGGCGCGTGACATTGGGATCATCTTCCTGGCGCTATTGGCCTATGGGTCGTTTTTCAGCCTCTTGGGAGCGTGGCTCAAGCATTCGATCTTGGTCGGCCTCGCTTACGCCTTCGGCTGGGAGGGCATCGTAGCAGTTCTGCCCGGCTTCACCAGGAAGCTGACGATCACCCACTATTTACAGTCGATTTTCCCGCACGAGGACACGCTCGGTGCCATTTCAATGCTGATCGGAGAGCGCACTGATCCGACGGAATCCGTCGTGACCTTGATCCTGCTGACGACATTCTTCCTGGCCACTGCGAGCCTGATCCTGCGCGAAAAAGAGTACGTCCTCGAGCAATAAGACCAGCAGCAAAGCATCAACGCAAGGGATGCGGAGGATCAGTCGTGATCTGCCAGGTTTATCTTGGCGTGCCTTACGGGCGGTGTGCTGAGATTTTTTTGAAATGGCAGCTTGCCGCATGGTATCAAATCGCGTGCAAAAGCTAATGCTTGCATTGCCGTTAATCCTGGTCTGGTTGTCTGTGCCTGCGGTAGCTGGCACCACGTTTCTCATGTTTCCGCCGGAGAATCAGTCCAAAGTGCAGGGCCTCGCCTGGATCGGAGAAGGGCTTGCGATTGCGATCTCCGAAGAGCTATTAGCGCCGGATGTGGAGACGATCAGTTGGGAAGAGCGCCTAAGGTTTATTGAATCCTCCGACCTTCCCCCGAACACGCTGCTTAGCCGCGCCAGCATGATTCGGGTGGCGCAAAAGGCTGCCGCAGACCAGCTGGTTTTCGGAAGTTACGCGGGAACGAGAGATAACCTGCACATCGTACTTCGGGTGCTCGATCTCAAATCGTTACGGTTAAGTGGAGAAATCGCAGCCAACGGGCCCATGTCGGCCCTGCCCCAGCTCGAAAACGAGCTGGCTTGGGTGATCCTATCCGACATGGGATTGAACGGCGCACTGTCGCGAGAGGATTTTCGGGCGCGGTCTCGGACCGTGCCCAATGGGCCGTACTCCAGCTTCATCAGTTGCCTGGCGGTCTCAGACGGAGCCAAGCGTGCCAAAATGCTGCTAAAGACCGTCGAGCTGTACAGGAATTTTCCGCAGGCTTCGTTTCTTGTTGGGGTCTACTACTTTGAAAAAGGAGACTGCGTCCGGGCGATTCAGTATCTCAAACCGGCATTGAAAGCGGCGCAGAGTTTTCTTGAGGCTGAATTCATGCTGGGCACCTGCTACCTGAAGCAGGATAAGCCGGCAGAAGCCGTCCAGGCCTACAACGCTGTTGTTAAGCGCTGCCCGGCGCTGGAAGTGCTCAATAACCTCGGAGTGGCCTACCTGCGCAGAGGCAATTACCCACTGGCGGCTCAGAATCTGGTCGAAGCATGCAACTTGGCGAAAACGGATTTGACAGTCGGACTGAATCTGGCGATTCTGCGTCATCTGCAGGGGGATGAGCCAGCTGCACTGGCGATTCTCAACGAGATGGTGAAGGTACATGCAGATCAGGGGATGCTTCAGTATCTGTACAGCCTGGCACTCGAAAGCCGTGGAGATTCACGGAAAGCGGCTGTCGCCCTCGACCAGGCCAAGAAGCTCGGTGTCGACCCGGAAAAGGTAAAGCGGCAGGATCCTCGGAGCTGGACCCAGATTTTTCCTACGTGGACCCGCCGCCCTGTAGTTACGTGGGGCGGCAAGATTGGCTTCGATGGTGACCGCAGCCAACGCCATTGACAAGGTTGCCGCGCACCCATAAGATAGGCTCCCGACAGTGCCGAAGTGGCGGAACTGGCAGACGCGCTAGGTTCAGGGTCTAGTGGGCTTAAGCTCGTGGGGGTTCGAGTCCCCCCTTCGGCACCAAGCCATCGTATTCCTCCGCGCCCTTCGCGTCGAGACCTTTCATCCAGTCTTGCAGCCCGACAATGTCCTTTGCCGTCGTGGCCGCACCGGCGAAGAGAACCGCAGCTAACACGACACTGAGTGCCGGAATCGCATACATGGCCTGATGAAGGCCGATTGCACGGAGTTGCTCGGGCGCCAGGACCAAAGCGGCACCGGCCGAAAGCGCAGCCCTGCGAGCAAAGAAATCGCTCAGCCAGCCCAGTGCCACGGGTCCTATCGAGGCCCCCAGCATGTACATGGCAAAAAAGTATATCGCCATGGCCCTGCCTCGCAGCGCGGGTTCGACAATGTCGTGGATCGTGGCGTACACCGTCGCGTAGTAGGTGTACATCAGCAATGCGGCCATACCTTGGAGAGCTACGAAGGGGAGCAATGCCCCAGAGGGAAGCAACAAAGCAAGAAAGCCGGCGGGAGCCGCCACCGACACCGCCGCGGCTGCCACTAGCATCCGGCCATTTTGCCGCCGCTTGATAGCCGCATCTCCTAACCACCCGCCCGTGAGCATACCCAGCGCCCCCACACTGCCAACAACCAGGGCCGAAACCAATCCCGCCATCTGAACCGTCGTCCGATGATGCCGCACCAGGAACGATGGAAGAAAAAAGGTAAAAGCGTACATGATGAAGTTGTGGAGGAGCCCGGAGGCTATGATCCAGCGCATCGTCGGGATGCCGAGAACAAGCGCCGTGGACGATCCTGGACGCTGCTTGGCGCCTACCTGGATTGCTTCACAGCGGCCGCGCGGCGGCTCGGGAAGAAACAATGCCGCACCTGCCAGCAGCAAGCCTGGAAAACCGGCCAGGTAAAACACCGCGCGCCAGCCATAGTGTTGCGCAATTGCTCCGCCGACGAGATAGCTCAGGGCAACACCGACCGGCAGACCCATCATGAACACAGACATAGCCCGGGCACGCTCGAGCGGACGATATAAGTCGCCGATCAGCGAGCTGGCTGCAGGCGCACAGGACGCTTCACCGACGCCAACACCCAGGCGAGCAGCAAACAAGGGCCAGAAGCTCCGGCACAAGCCCGAAAGCCAGGTCAGGCTGCTCCATAGTGCCAGCCCGGCCGCAAGCAGCAGGTTGCGCCGCCAAAGATCTGCCAGACGGCCCAGAGGCAATCCTACGACGGCGTACAGCAGTGTGAAGGCGGTAACCAGCCAGCCCAGCTGCGTGTCACTGAGCCCCCATTCCAGCCGCAGAGGCTCTGTCACCGCAGCCAGGATCTGGCGGTCGAAGAAATTGAGAAGGTTGATGCCGAACAGCAGCCACAAGGTAGGCAAGTATGTAAATTCTCCGTCAGAATGATATGACCCATAGTGGCCTCGGTCCGGTCCGGACGGCGCGCGCGCAGGTCTGGAGTACGCGGTTTCCCGGAGGCGTGGGAGCGAGTAACCTCATGAGTTGGAAGCGGATCGATATACAGAACGCCTGGACGGTCCGCCTCGCTGGCCACCGTATGACTGTCATAGTTGTTCTCGAAGGTGGCTTTTGCTTCCATATTGATACAATAGCAGAAGAGGAGGGAGGAATTGCCCGAATTCCACCAAGCACAGTTCGTGGGATTGTGCTGTTACCACGCGAATTATTTCCCATTCTCGCTGCACAAGGGGTGGAAGTGACGCAGCAGCCAAAGATGCACCGTGACGGCTCACGCTCCATCTACCTTCGGGATCCGGACAACAATCTGATTCAAGTATTGTTCCACCCTCACATAACGGGAGCCTAACGTGATATACTGCGCTTTCGGCTGCAGGACAGGCCGTGCGGCATACTGTAACCGCCATTCGAGGGAACACACGGTTGGCTGCTAAGAAAAAAATAGCGCCGAAAACACTCAGGTTGATCGACGAGGCTCTGGCTGCGATCATCGATCAGTGGTATCTCAGCGTCAGCGACTACTACGTAACGGCCGAGAAAAAGGCGGAGAATCCGGAGCTTCTGGTTCCTGAAGAGCTTAAACGCTTCCATGATGCTTGGGCACACCGGATCAAGTTTGACAAGGGTGATCTGGACTTCACTTACGGCCTCGCTTTGGAAGCTAGCGGCGACTTGATACTGCTGGAGGTGAGCGTAAACAACAAGGTCCCAAATCTCAACTATGGGGAACTGGTGCGGCGTCTTTCCATGCACTACGAGACCGCCAAGTTTAAGCCGATCGAGGGCTTTAAGAAGCTCAAGAAGGTGCACAACTCCGACGTGTTCAGCTTGCCTGACAGCTTGCAGAGCCGTTTTGTGGTCGAGCAGAGGGAAGGGAAGGCCGACATCGTACGCCTATCCTTCGGCATTGAGGACCAGTACCTGGAGGAGCTGATTTCCGATCCTCCTGCGTTCATGGAGGCTATCCACCAGTACTGCGTTGCGCCGTTGCGCCGCGTCTATGCTGAGGTCTATCGGATCAACAAGCGTAAGTAACGGCCGCGAGCACAACAGAAACCACGAAGTCCACCAGAGAGTTTTCGTTGGTCTCGTGGTTTTGATTTGTCAGGGTTTTCGCAGAAGGACCGATGAAATACCGCAAGCTGGGGCGCACCGGATTCATGATCTCCGAGATAGGGTACGGTGCTTGGGGAATCGGTCGCTCGGAATGGATTGGTGCCAAGGACGACATTTCGCTGAAGGCTCTCCACCTTGCCATTGACCAGGGCGTCAATTTCATTGATACCGCGCTTGCTTACGGCAATGGTCATAGTGAACGGTTGGTCGGCAAGGTGATCAAAGAGAGAAGCGAACGAGTCTACGTCGCGACTAAGATCCCACCCAAGAACCTGATTTGGCCCGCGCCGGCAGACTCGCGGCTTGAAGATGTTTTCCCCCCCGAATACGTCGTTTCCTGCACTGAGAAAAGCCTGAAACACCTTGGAGTCGACTGCCTCGACTTGCAGCAGTTCCACGTCTGGAACGACAGATGGGCAGAGCGCAGTGAGTGGCAGGAGGCAGTGGATCGACTCAAACGAGAGGGCAAAGTCCGCTATTTCGGAATTTCCATCAACGACTATGAGCCAGAAAACGGGCTCGCCGCCGCGGAAACCGGCTTCATCGATACGTTCCAGTTTATCTACAATATCTTCGAGCAGGCGCCCGAGGACCGGCTCCTCCCTTACTGTCGTGAACACGAACTGGGTACGATTGTCCGCGTGCCCCTGGACGAAGGGGCGCTAACCGGCAACATCACTCCGGCGACGACCTTTCCCAAAGGCGATTTTCGCAACGAGTATTTTCGCGCAAGGCGCAAACAAGAAGTCATGGAGCACGTCGAGCGGCTCCGATTTTTGCTGCACGATGGCTTGAAGACACTGACGGAAGCAGCGCTGCGCTTCTGTCTGTCCCATGATGCGGTCGCCACGGTAATCGTGGGCATGAGGGTGCCTGAGCATGTCGAGGCGAACTGCAGGATCTCGAACGGCGGAAGACTGCCCAAAGAAGATCTCGAGGCGCTGCGCTCCCACGTTTGGCCCCACAACTATTATTCCTGATCGTGCATCTCGAATTGAAAAGCGCCTCGCCAAGTTCTTTCGATCGTGTAAACTTTCTCGGGGTGGGTAGAAGCTCAGTCCATTCACCAGATTCGGGAAGGCAGCTGTGAAGAAGATGATATTCGCCACCCTGCCGCGAGTTGATGGCCCGCCATGCCGCCCTGATTGACGGTCTGGTTGGGAAAACCTATCGCGCCTCCTGCCGGTTTGCAGACCAGCAACTGAGGTATTTCGAGGATTGACAATACTTGACTCACATTTTATATAAAAAGAACGCTAACGCAGCGGCAATCATTGAAGGCGTATCTTGGAGATAGGGGATGACGAAAGGAACTTAAGGAGGAACGGTAAATGAGCAAAGTCATTGGAATTGACCTTGGGACCACATTCTCCGTAGTTGCAGTGATGGAAGGTGGTGAGCCAAAGGTTATCACAAATCCGGAGGGAAGCAGGCTCACGCCATCCGTAGTCGCGGTCGGGAAAAACGGAGAGCGTTTTGTAGGACAGGTCGCCAAGCGCCAGGCGGTCACGAATCCTGAAAACACGGTCTTCTCCATCAAGCGATTCATGGGCCGAAAGTTTAGCGAAGTGCAGGAAGAGATAAAGCTCGTCCCGTACAAAGTCATCCAGGCGTCCAATGGGGATGCCCACGTGAGAATGGGCGACAAGTTTTATGCCCCACCGGAAATATCCGCGATGATCTTGCAGAAGATGCGCTCCGCGGCTGAGGAGTATCTGGGTGAGAAGGTAGAAAAAGCGGTCGTCACAGTACCTGCCTATTTTAACGACAGCCAGCGACAGGCGACGAAGGATGCCGGCAAGGTCGCGGGTCTTGACGTCATCCGCATCGTCAACGAGCCTACGGCGGCTGCTCTAGCCTATGGTCTGGACAAGAAGAAGGACGAAACGATTGCAGTGTTTGATTTCGGCGGTGGCACCTTTGACATTTCCATTCTGGAGGTAGGCGAGGGGGTGGTGGAGGTCAAGTCTACGAACGGTGACACACACCTGGGCGGCGACAACATCGATCAGCGCCTGATGGACTGGATCATCAGTGAATTCAAACAGGATCAAGGGATAGATCTTTCGAAGGACAAGATGGCGCTGCAGCGCCTGCGTGAGGCAGCGGAAAAGGCCAAGATGGAGTTGTCCACGGTCATGGAATCGGAAATCAACCTCCCCTTTATCACGGCCGACGCCAGTGGCCCCAAGCACCTGAACATGAGGCTCACGCGTGCCAAGTTCGAGCAGATGGTTGAGGATATTCTGCAGCGGACAGTGGCGCCCACCAAGCAAGCTCTTGCGGACGCGGGGCTCAAGCCTGGGAGCATCAACGAGGTGGTGCTCGTCGGCGGGTCGACGCGCATCCCGAGAGTGCAGCAAATCGTGCGCGATTTTTTCAGCCGTGAACCGCACAAGGGTGTGAACCCGGATGAGGTGGTAGCCGTTGGCGCGGCAATTCAAGCTGGAGTGCTGGCCGGGGACGTCAAGGATCTGCTGCTGCTCGATGTTACACCACTTTCGCTCGGGATTGAGACCCTCGGCGGCGTGTTCACAAAACTCATCGAGCGCAACACCACGATTCCGACGCGCAAAGCCGAGATCTTCTCGACCGCGGCCGACAACCAGACTTCGGTTGAGATCCATGTGCTGCAGGGTGAACGTGCCATGGCGCGCGACAACCGCACTCTCGGCAAGTTCCACCTGGTCGGAATTCCGCCGGCGCCGCGCGGCGTTCCCCAGATCGAGGTGACATTCGATATCGATGCCAATGGGATCGTGAATGTCTCGGCTAAGGATCTGGGAACAAACAAGGAGCAGAAGATTACGATCACGGCATCCAGCGGGCTTACCAAGGAGGAGATTTCGAAAATGACCCGCGACGCCGAGGCGCATGCTGCGGAAGACCGTAAGAACCGAGAGGCGATCGAAGCGAAGAACAAGCTGGATGGTCTGATCTACAGTACCGAAAAGATTTTGAAAGAGAACCGGGACAAAATCTCCGAGAGCGAAGCCTCCGCGTTGGATGCAGCGATCACGCGCGCAAAGTCGGTCTTGGAGCAATCGAAGGAGACCAGTGAGCTGGACGCTGCATTAGAGGAGCTGACGAAAACCTCTCACCGGCTTGCGGAAGTCATGTACCAGAAGACGACCGCGCAGACTCCGCCTCCAGGCTCCGGATCGAGCGGCGCAGGACCGGCGGCAGACTCCGGCAAGAAGAAGGAAGACGAAGTCATCGATGCAGAGTATGTGGACATGGATGAGAACAAGAGGTGAGACCGCAGACAAACGCAAATGAACCCATAGGGTAGTCAGTGCTCGTCTGCAGTTTCCGGAGAGACAGCGTGACAAAGCAGAGAAGAAACGTGCCAGGGCTAGTGATATTGCACGACTCATTTCTCCGCGAAGGAGATAAGCTGGCAGAGGGTTCGTTGGCTCTGATTCCTCCCGTCGACCTGTATGAGACACGTGATTGCTACGTGCTGAGCGCAGAGCTGCCGGGTGTGGAGAGCGAAGATATCCACGTGGAAGTGAGAGGGTCGGAACTCTCGATCTGGGGGGAACGCAAAGTGGATTCATGCTGTTCTGACGAAAGCTATCACCGCCTGGAGGGAATTCGCGGCCGGTTTCACCGCACGTTCTCTCTGCCGGAAACGTTGGATGACAATGCTAGAATCAGCGCGTCTCTCAGGGATGGCGTACTGCACGTCAAGCTTGCCAAGTCCTCAAAGTCCAGGAACATCACCATTCAGCCCCTGCGCGCCGGACGCTGAGCGGATATGGCGAAGGAAGATTATTATTCGATTCTGGGAATCTCTCGCAATGCGAAGGACTCCGATGTCAAGAAGGCGTATCGGCGGCTTGCGCGCAAGACACACCCGGATGTCAATCCTGGAGACAAAGCTGCAGAAGAGCGATTCAAGAAGATCCAGGAAGCCTATGATGTTCTCAGCGACCCTAAGAAGCGCGCCATTTATGACCAATACGGCTTTTATTCGGAGAACATCAAGGATCAACCGGGCGCGGGGCCACGAGGGCCGGCCGACGGGACTGCATGGGGATTTGATTTCTCCGGCATGGATGCCGGAGCGCGGGAGCAGACCAGCTTTCGTGACATTTTTTCCGAGATCTTTGGAGGCGGAAGACCATTCCGGGGGTCGCGGGAGGCTCAGCCTGAGAAAGGGGAGGATCTCGACCATCACCTGAACATCTCGTTCGACGAGAGCATCCGAGGCTTGGAGACACGCCTTACCGTCAATCGCGCCGAAACCTGCCCTATCTGCGGGGGATCGGGGAGGGACGGATCGCGGGGGCAAACGACATGCCTGACCTGCAAGGGAAACGGTCAGGAGGTACGCACGCATGGGATCATGCGTTTTTCGTTGACTTGTCGCACCTGCGGTGGGTCCGGCCATGTCGGCAGCCGCTGTCCCAATTGCGGCGGGTCCGGGAAAACCTCGCGGCAGGAAACGATCACGGTTCGCATCCCGCCGGGCGTCGACACGGGATATCGTATGCGCGTACCAGGCAAGGGTTCCATCGCGAAAAGCGGCGGTTTTTCGGGCGACTTGTATCTAATTATTACGGTGCGTCCTCACGAGTCCTTTCGCCGCGAAGGCAACGATATCCTGATCACGATTCCGATCACGGTGACGGAAGCTGCGCTGGGCACCAAGGTCGAGGTACCCACCATCTCGGGAAAGACTCTGCTTCGCGTTCCTCCCGGTACCCAGAGTGGGCAGAAGTTTCGCCTGCGCGGAAAAGGCGTTCCATCTCTTCGGAGGGAAGGGATAGGCAATCAGATTGTTGAAGTACGCGTTGTCGTCCCGCGGGTGACGGACGAGCGTTCCAAGGAGATTCTGCGGGAGCTGGCCCGGCTCAATCCCGAAGACCCCCGTGCAAGCATGGGTCAACGCTAATGGATTTTGACAGCATGTCACGAATTTCAGGGACCTATAGGCATTTCTCATCGCATGGGAGCTGTTGGCGGCAATTCGTGAAACGGGCAGCTCGTTTTTTCAGTCATAGATCGCAGGAGAGAATACAGCCGTGAGTGCGCGCAAGAAAGCAGGCTACCTGATCAGCGTCGTTGCAGAGACGTACCAGATTCACCCGCAGACGCTGCGGCTCTATGAGCGATTGGGCCTGCTGAGACCCTCGCGCAGCGACGGCAACACGCGTCTATACACGGACGCTGATCTGAAGCGATTGGAGATCATTCTCAACTTGACACGGGACCTGGGTGTAAATCTCGCAGGAGTAGAAGTAGTTTTGAACATGCGCGAGAAGATGGAGCAGATGCGGAAGGAAATGGAGGAGATGATTCAGTACGTCCGTGAAAACATCGTCCATCACGGAGTAACTGCCAGGAAGAACGCCCTGGTACGGGTCCCCGGCATGATGATCATGCGAAGCAGCCGCGAAAAACAATGACAATCCTGCTGTTGTGGTTGTCGATCCTGACCGGCTTTCATCCCCAGGCGGAACCGGCGCCTTTGTATTCGCAAACGTACGCCATTTTCATCCATGGATCCCTTGCAGGGACCGAGACGGTCAGCGAGCGCATGGACAAGGACGGGAACCGGGTTTGCAGCTCGCAGCACGAGATGCTGGTAACGGACGGACTCGAGATCAAACGGATGGTCTTTGAAACGAACACAGTGTTTGTCAAGGACACCACGGTTCCCGTGAGTTACTCGTACAAGTACCTCTCGGGATCGAGGGACTACTGCGACGTGACGGTCAAAGGTGGCAAGATCGTCCGGATCTTGAGCCGCGCCGGGAACATCAGTGAAACCTCTGCTGTCATGCAGCCCGGCACGGTGATCATGGACGTCAACGTTTTCCACCCATACGACGTGGTCGCCCGCCTCTATGACTTTAAAAAGCGGGGGCGCCAGGTCTTCAGCAATTTCATACCCGTCATCGGCAGCAACGTGCCTCTGGCGGTGACCTGGCTTGAAGATTCTAAACTCGACTACGGCAAGGGTACCATCCCGGTACGCAACTTTAGGGTCGAGTCCGTTGGGGTCAGGGTAGGGAATTTCTCGATGGACATGAATGGCCGGTTAGTTCGCGTGATCATGCGCGAACAGGATCTTGAGGTTGTCCGGAAAGACCTCGTTCCGGAACGGTGACCGCAAAGCTGCTGAGTATCAAGGCATGGCACGCAGAAAGCGGAGCAATCCTCATGCCTCTATCTCTGTGTCGTGTGTGCGCTCTGCGATGAAGCTCTTATGCGCAGCCTCCAGTTGTGCTCGCAGATGACGATACAGCCTGCGGAGCACGTAAAGCTGCAGCTGGCGGTCCCGCGGAAACAGATCGCGCACGCCGTTCACGATCTTGTCCACAGCTTGCTCGAAGCCGGGGATCAGTGCTGCCGTTACGGTCGGATCATATGGAAGCCGGATCGCACGGCAGCCCAGCTCAGTAAACAGCTTCACGTAGCGGGCGGTCGCCGTGTCGGGGCAATGAATCCGCTTGTAGGATGCCTTGACCTCGTATCCCAGAAGCGTTTCGACGATCCGGGCGGGCATCTTGCGACCCAGCAGGTGAATGCCTCGCGTTTTGGCCGGGAGCACTTGCAGCCGGTAGGTTTCGACAATGCTGGCGATGCCCAGAGCAGGATCCTGCAGGGCTTTCAATATCGCCAGATGAGGAATCCTGCGCCTGCCCGTTTGATTCTTCGCAGGGGACCGGGACTGTCCCGACGCTCCGGGAATAGAGACTGGTGTCGCACAAGCGGGATTCTTGATCATGATCGACCTCGTTTCTATGACTTCGGAGCGTTTCGCTGCTTGAGCATCCTTTCCGCGCTCCGCTTCAACGCCTCCGGAATGCCACGATCCCGCGACAGCATCATAAGATCTTTCGGATGAAGCCGGGACAGCAGTCTTTGGGAGACCATAGGCGGAGTCTTAGGGTTTTTCACCAGATTGTGAGTTACCGCGTAGCTTCTCGTCCAGTTCTTGCTGCTGCCGATGAGGCGCAGGACGTCCTCTGAAGCGTTCCTCATCGCAGCAAAAGCTTCGACTTCGGTGACGGTAAGCTTAGGGCTTTGCAATACACTGCGCGAGACTTCCTTGTTCGTATCCCGTATGAGAACCGACCGCGCCTCGCGAGTCCCCATCCGGGCAAGCTGTATTTTCTGACGGACTGTCATGGCGCCAATGCGGCTAAGGATGGCAGCTTCTCGTTCCTGAGGATCGATCGGCAAACCCTCGAGTGCCAGATCTCCCGGCGGAAGCTCGACCTCCAGCTCAATGTTCTCCCTCCTCGCGGGAGCACTCTGGTCCGATTCGGTTACCGTGTATGCCCGTTTCTTGCTCCCAAAAAACTCCGTTTCCATTTCCTCAACCAGGCGCAGGATCTCAGGCGTAGCGGCAGGGTTGAGCTTGATCTCTTGGAGGATTTCGGGCGAATCCAACAATCGCGTGCGGTTGTAAAGGATCGTTTCCAAGAGCGGGGTCGCGACGCACGATGCAAGATTCGCGATCAGAGCGGCCGGTGCATGAGGATTGAGGATAATCGCCTCCTGAATCGCGGGAAGGGTGGAGCCGGCAAAATGTTCGAGCACTTCCTGGCTGCACTCGCTTGCTTCGAGCCGGGTGACAATCTCCTTTTCATTCCATCCGTTCAGAGTTTCCTTGGCCCTTTGCGCCACTTCTTGATCCGAATCCTGTGCCAGGCGGACCAGAAGCAGCAGCATTTCGCCCGGTGGAATCGGCACGAGTCCACGTGCCGCTATCATTCGGATGCTCTTCGGCGGATTTCCCGCGGAGAAACTCTTCAGAACGTCACTGTCGGGCATGATTTCTCTTAAGTGGCCATCAGGTTTATTGTCCCGGTGCTGTTCCCAAGAGACTTGGCGCCACGGCACGCAGACAGCCAAATGCTCCCTGCGGGAGACTTCCTCAAGCCACCGGTGTTCTAACGCGTCATAGGAATGGGGCCACCGACCATTTTCTCCAGCAGATCTGGGATGTTTTGTGCGTTGATCAGCAACCTGAGGACTTCCCCGGGTTTGCCAAGCGGCTTCGCAGGCTTCCCGTTGATCTTTAGATTGACGCCGCCGGCATTTCCCAAGATGATCTCAAAATGTTCCTTGGCGTTGTAAGATGGGTCGTCCCCCGGCTGAATAGTCTTGGACGGAATTCGATTGCCGTCGCTGATCACTGAGATCCAACATGGCTGTACCACTTGAAACTGCAAGTGGATCAAACCCGGCGAGCTTTCGGCGGTTGGCGTTTGGCTAGGACTCGCTGATGGCGAAAGCTCGGTCGCAGGCTGCAGGGCAGCTGTGACAGCCATGCGAGCCCCGGCGATGGCCTCGGTAGCCTTAGTCGCGGTAGGAGGACGATGTGGTTCGAGTGTGCCCAGTCTGGTCGCTGGCGGGCGAGAGAGATAGGGTGAAAATACAGCGGCAATCCAGCCGCGACTGAAATACAACCCAACCACTGAAGCCAGAAGCATCACGCTCCATATCAGGAGGGGAGGAATCCGAAAAGGCTCAGAAAGCACTTGCGGGCGGCGGCGCTTGGCTTTGATGACCTTCTCGGCTTGTGGTGCGGATTCTTGCTCGTAGCGTCCAAGAAAGTCCTCGGGCTCGAGTTCAAGGTAGGCGCAGTAGCTGCGAAGAAATGCGCGATTGTACATGCCGCCCGGCAGATCGCGGTATCTCCCTTCCTCGAGGCTCTGGAGGTGACGCAGGCTGATGTGCGTGTCCTGTGAGATCTGCCCGAGCGTGACTTGCCTTTTGAGTCTGGCGGCCCGGAGGTCAGCGCCTAGTGGTTCCTGTATCACAGCAGGTTGCGGGCAGGCGGATTGGTGAACTGCGGAACGAGAACCGTCCGCCGAATCAAGCTTCACAAGCCTCGATCTCTTTTCGCTCTTTGCCAAGGTGAAAGACATTGTAACGACTCGTCCATAAAGTGTCAATTTTCGGAAGGAGGCACCTTGACACTGCAGAAGTCGCGCGGTAAAAGGGACTATTTCGATTTTCTCAGTTGATAGTCTCAGCATGACGAAAATCTGAATGCCCCTTTTTCTGCCAGGGGCTGCGTTGACAACCGTCTGTTCGTCTGTTAGATTCACGCGACGTTTTGGGCGGAAAGATGGTAGACTTGAAAATTGTGTATTCCTACGCATCGTATCAGGGGCAGCGGCCTTCATTCAGGGCGGCAACAGTCTCTTTGCTTCTGCTATCTGCCTGGGGGTGCGGGATAAAGACTCAAGTGAAAATTCCCGTCTCACCCAAGATCGCCGCTGCCAAGAGCGCTACAGTGCAGGAACTGCTGGCATTGCTTCGGGATTACAGCGACAAAATCACCTCCCTCTCGTCAACCTCGATGAGAGTTGACCTGACCACAGGAACGGCGGAGGGGGGCACAGTGCAGAAATACCATAGCGCGCCTGGATATATTCTGCTGCGACGCCCGGATGACATTCGCTTGAACATTCAGGCCCCGGTTACAAAAACGACAGTTATCGAACTACTGTCCAGGGGCGACCAGTTCGAGGTCTGGAATCCGCGGGACAACAAGGTATACGTCGGCCGGAACAGCGCCAGGGGTTTTGAACTGGAAGAGAATGGTGAAGCGCTTGTCTCTACTGCCCGCCCCGCCCACATCTTTGAGGCTATCTTGCCGCGCCCGATCATGCTCAACCAGACGGATCTTCGCATTTCCAGTACCGAGGAGGAGGATGCCCAAGCCAAGTACTATGTTCTGACCCTCTTGCAAGAAACAGGGGGTGTCGAAATGCGGGCTTTGCGTCGGCTGAAAATTGAAAGGTCCGAGATGGTAGTGGTGGAAGAAGAAACGTTCACTGAAACGGGACGGGTAGCCAGCATCGTGGATTACTCGGATCTGGCCAGATTCGATGGAGTGCTGCTGCCGCATGAGATCCATATCGAGCGCCCCATCGATGGCTATTCCCTCGGCCTGCACTTCAAGGACTGGCGCCTCAACCCCAATTTGGATGATTCGGCGTTCGTCCTGAACCCGGGCCCGCGGGCTGAGCGGGTGATTCTCAAGGAGAAAGGAAAAGGAGATTCCTAAGGAGCGTAAACTCGTAATGGAAAGTATGGTGGCAGCCAATATGCGTTCGCGCCCGGCGCGGACATTCATCAGCATCCTTGCCGTAGCCATTGGCGTAATCCTGATGCTGATTATCGGGGGAATCGTATCCGGTACACTCAACGAATATCTGAGTCGTACCATCAGCATGGGGGCGGACTTCATGCTGCAACAGAGCGGTGCCTCGGTTTTTTACGCTTTGAGTAGCGGCACGTTGCCTGAAAAGCTGGCTCAGAAGCTCAAGGAAGTCCCTGGTGTAGGAGCGGTCACTCCCATCCTGGCAAATTTAAGTTTGGCAGACTTCCATCTGGTTTTCGGTGTCGACCTTGCCAGCTACGATCAGTTTCCCGGGCGCCTGCAAATCATCGCAGGACGCAATTCGCTGACGGGTGACCAAGTCATCGTTGACCAGTTGTACGCCAAGCTGAAGAAACTCCAGCCTGGTATGCCTATCACCATTCTCAATCACGAGTTTACCGTGAGCGGCATCTGCCGGTCCGGCGCCGTAGTACGCGTTTTCGTTCCGCTGAAAACGCTCCAGGCCATGAATGAGACCTCGGATAAGGTGACGTTTGTGTTTATCAAGGCCGCTCCCGGCGCAAACGTAAGCCAGCTGGAAGCCGATCTCAATCGAGCATTTCCAGGATACCAGTTTCGCAACACCAAAGACCCAACCATGCTGCTGGCAGACACCAATATGCCTGGAATGCAGGTATTCCAATTCGTGGTGATCCTCGTCTCCATGATCCTGAGCTTCATGGTGGTCCTGGTGGCAATGTACACGACGATCTTCGAGCGCACGCGCGAAATCGGGATTCTGAAATCGCTTGGCGCTTCGCGTAGTTTTATCGTTGGCATGATCCTGAAAGAAACTGTTATAATATCGGCCCTGGGCGTGCTGTTCGGAATTGGCATAAGCGAGATAGCGCGTAAGGCAATCATCGGCATTTTCCCAACGCTGCAGGTATCGATGACGTTCACAGAAGTGCTCACTGCTTGCGTCCTTGGCTTGTTAGGGGGATCTTTAGGAGCGCTTTACCCTGCATATAAAGCAGCTCGGATGGATCCTGTCAGGGCATTGGCCTATGAATAATGCGGAAATAGCGGTTTTCCCTGCGGATTACATCATACGAACCGCAGACCTCACGATGATCTACCGTTCGGGCAGGGTCGAGGTGCCGGCCCTTCGCAATGTCGATCTCAGCGTGCGGCCCGGCGAGTTTGTCGCCGTCATGGGGCCGTCCGGCTGCGGCAAGTCTACGCTTCTCCATCTGCTGGGCGGGTTGATGCAGCCGACCAGCGGAAAGATCCTGATCGAGGGAATCGATATCGCCCAACTGAGCGACGCCGAGCGCACGGAAGTGCGGCGCCGCAAGGTAGGGTACATTTTTCAGCGTTTCAATCTGCTGCCCACGCTCAGCGTCAAGGGAAACATCGAAATTGCCATGAAGATCCACGGCAATGGGCATGTAGGCTCCTATAAGAGCGAAGAGATCATTGAAATGCTTAGGCTAAACGATAAGATTAACTTCCGGCCCGCGGAGCTGTCCGGCGGAGAGCAGCAGAGGGTGGCGATTGCGCGCGCACTGATCAATCGCCCCGCCATCATCCTGGCCGACGAGCCGACCGGCAGCCTTGACTCGAGCAACTCACAGCAAGTGTTACGCATCCTCCAAAATCTAAACGAGAAGCTGAAACAGACTATCGTGATGATCACCCACGACTCGGAAGCCGCTTCCGTCGCGGGGAGAATTGTGGAGATGCGAGACGGGCAGATCTTCCATCACTCGTATCATCTCGCCTATGAACCCGAACTAGAAGGGCTCCTCTAGGCTTTATGAAGGACCGGAATCCAGATGGCAAGAGCCGGAGGAACGATCCGGAACATTCTGATCTGGACCTATGAGCGCGGCACGCTCCAGTATGACATCATCTGCGCTCTCATCCTTGCCTTCATTTTCCTGATTCCCAGGAGTTGCTTCATTGCAAAGCAATCCGCTGCGCCCCGCGCCGGCAGCGTCCAGACGGCGCCGCTGGAGAATCAGGCCACAGAGGCCTCCAAAACCACGAAGAATGTGAAGTAGTTGCTTTGATGGCCATGGTGCCCTCATCATTTGCCGGGGGAAGACCGCTCAATGAAAAGCGTTAGAGTGATCCTTCTTGTCCTTTGTTTGATGCAGGTGATACCCGAGGCTGTCGGTGTGGTTTCAAATCCCCAGGCCAAGAGCTCTGCGAGCGCCTTGGACCAGGTGTTGGAGCGCATGGGATCTGTCGGCAAGACGTTTCGAAGCTTCCAGGCCGACTTCACTCAGAGGAAGTACGTCGCTGTGTTGAAGGAATTTGAAAATCCCGAGAGTGGAATGTTTATCTATGCGCGTGCCAATGACGGCTCGGCGCTTATCAAGCAGGAATTCAAGGCCCCGGGACACAGGATCCTGACAATCAAGGGCGGAGTGGCCCTCGTTTATCAGCCTTCGCTGAAGCAGGCAATGAAATACAATCTGGGTAAGAACAAAGACAAAGCCGAATTTCTTGCGCTGGGCATCGGGCAATCACCTGCCAAGCTGCGTGAGTCCTTCAATATCGAATATCGGGGCGAGGAAGCCGTCGATGGTATTCCGTGTTCGGTATTGCTTCTAGTACCAAAGAGCAGTAGCGCAGCGGCATTTTTCTCCGCGATCACGCTCTGGATCAGGAAATCCAACAGCCTGTCAATCCAGCAAAAGCTTCAGGAGCCAAGCGGCGACTATCTAATCAACAAGTTCTCGTCCGAAAAGCTAAATCCCAAGATCTCCGAATCGCAGTTCGAACAAACTCTCCCAAAGGGAGTGGAGATTCAGATAATCAGATAGAGGCGCGTGAGCCAGGTCGTGACGGAGAGAGCGCTCAGGCCGGAAGGAAAGAGATTGCCTTCCATTTTCTGCGTTCCCACTGCCCTCTGCGTCCATCTCTTATTGAGAAGCGAAACGGGCAGCTTCTTCCTTCCGGTCCGCTTTGGGCAGTTCCTTCCAAGTGTAGTAGATTCGATCAATCACCGTCCAGTTGCCGAGGACGGCCAGCACCCATAGGACTGCTTCCATCCGGTTCGCCAGCCCTCCGATGATCAGGAGCACGATGCGCTCGGGTCGTTCCATGAACCCGACCTTGCAGGTCGGAATCAGTGATTCCGCTCGCGCCCTTGCGTAGCTGGTCAGGATGGCTCCCATGAAGACGATCCCCACGAGAACCACGTAGCCGAGCCTCTGCTCGCGTGCGTACCACACCATCAGTCCCTGCAGCAGGATGATGTCCGAGTAGCGGTCGATGACCGAATCATAGAAGGCGCCGAAGCGAGTTACGGATCGGGATACGCGAGCGACTTCGCCGTCCAGCATATCGAATAATCCGGCCAGAATCACAATGAGCGCAGCGCGCTGCATCTCGCCGTAGCCGAAGTTCCAGGCCGCCCAGAAGCTGATCACGACTCCGGTGAAGGTAAGGATATTTGGATTAATCCGGAGACGCGACAGAACACCCACAATCAGGTCAAGAATGAACTTGCCGGAGCGACCGATGGCATTGCTGATCATGGCGCTAGGCTAGACACATGGAAAAACCTTGTCAAGGTCAAAACAAACGGAAGCGTATCGTCAGGTACTTCTTCGGATCTTGCCGTAAGTCATAGATAAACTTGGTAATCTCGGCTGTGGACTGATTGAGGCTGTCGTACAAGGAAGGATCCTTGTACAGCTTGCCCAGGGTGCCCTGACCCTTGTCGATCTCGTCGACAAAGTTGGCAAACTTCTCGATCGCCTGGCTGCTCCTTTGGTACAGGGCCGAATCTTTGGAAAGCATCCCAAGCGTCCCCTCTCCTTTCTCAATCCGGTCCATCATGACGGCAGCCTTGCGCAGTGCCTCGTTGGCACTGTCGAAGAGCTGCGGATTCTGGATGAGCTTGGAGAATGTTCCATTGCCATTCTCGATCTGGTCTGCGATCTTGTTGAACTTGTCGAGGGATTCAATCAGGCGTTGATAGGCAGTCGGATCCGTAACCAGCTTCCCTATGGTGCCGCTCCCCGTGTTGATGTCGTCGGCCAGGCGGGTTGCGTGGGCAAAAGTGCTTCGAGCTTCTTTCATCGTGTTTTGCAAATCCTGCACAGTGCTGGCGAGATCGGTACCGACCTTGTCGGGATTAATCTTGAGGGCGATGTTCTTGAATTGGTCCGAGAGGACGCCGAAGTTGGCGATCACATCGTTGGCTCCGGTCATGATTTCACGGAACCCGGTCGTGCGCACACCCTCGATGACGTACGCGTCAGCGACCTTCAGAGGAGGAATCTCATAAGTCCCTGGTGAGATCTCGAGGAACGAGTCGCCGATCAATCCTTTGGATTCGATGCTCACTTCAGAGTCCCGGCCGATCCGGTTGATATACTGGGTCCGGATCTGCAGCTGTACCTCCACGAGGCGCAGCTCGAGCCCGAGATCACGCAGCTCACCCTGCAAATCGGAGGCGATCCTGGCGGCGTTGCGATCCTTGGGATTGAGTGCCTCCAGCCGCTTGTGGATCTCTTCAATTTTCCGAAAGGTGGGTTTGTTTCCGGCGTAGATTTCCGGCGGCACGATGCTGACCTTGGTTACCTTGCCGACCTCGATTCCGGCCAGCCACACCGGTGCTCCAGGCTTTAAGCCGCCGACATCCGGCAGGTAGGTAATCGCCTTGGCCGAACTCGTAAACCAATTAACGCCCCAGCTCTGCTGCAGAATGACTGCGGCCAGCAGGAGCAGGGCGATGGTTACGAGTATTCCCACCTTCATCTCTGAAACGGAGACTTGTCGCCTTTTTGCCATGTCTTTTCCTCCAGCAATTCCGACAAACCACGAAATGCACGGAACATAAGAAAACTCTCGCGTGTTCCGTACGTTCCGTAGTTTCTCATGTCATAAATGTCCTCACATAGGAGTCGCGAGATTCGATCAATTCCTCATAGCTTCCCTGAAAGCAGACAGCGCCTTCTTGCAGCATGATGAAATGGATATTGGCCACACAGAAGTCTGCGCCCCCGCGCACGAAGCGGACTTGACCATTATTGTCGGCGGCCGCATATTCGGAGGCGATCGTGCTGGCTGCCTGCAGGTCATGGGTGACGAACACGGATGTGACCCCTTCCAGGTCCCGCAGCTTGATCATCAGCTCCACGATCTGTCTCTTGGTAATGGGGTCAAGGCCCGCGGTCGGTTCATCGTAAAGAATGACCTTAGGCGTGCCGACCAAGGCTCGAGCAATTCCAACTCTGCGTTTCATGCCTCCGGAAAGCTCAGCAGGCATTTTGTCTATTGCCTCCTCGAGCCCGACGAAGCCGAGCAGGCGCTGCACGGAGATTCCAATCTCCTCCTCACTTAGGCGTGACTCTTCGAACAGCCGGTAACCGACGTTTTCCAGCACCGAGAGCGAGTCGAAAAGCGCACCCTCCTGGAATACCATTCCGATCCTCCTACGCACCTGGACGAGCTCGCGCTCGCTCATCTGCGTGATGTCCTGGCCTTCGACCATGATACGCCCTTCGTCGGGCCGAATGAGACCAAGGATCAGCTTGAGGATTGTTGATTTGCCGGAGCCGCTCGCGCCAAGAATGATTTTGGTTTCACCGCGGGAAATTCTGAAGCTGATCCTCTTGAGGACGACATCGTCGTTGAAGGTCTTGGTGACATCCTGGAACACGATCATACGTTGAGGAACGGAGACATGTAGATGATCAGGTTGTTTAGGAAGAAATCGGCTGCAATGACGAGAATTGAACTGCTCACGACTGCTTGGGTTGTGGATCGTCCCACTCCTTCAGTGCCTCCGTGGGTGCGTAGTCCCACGTAGCAGCCAGTCATCGAAATGATAAATCCAAAGACCACAGGCTTTAGCAGCGAGCCGAAGACGTCTGAGAACTCGAGGGCGTTCATAGCATCGGACCAATACTGACTTGAGCTGATGAGCAGTTTGTAGCGCGCGATGACCCAGCCGCCTCCCAAGCCGACTGCGTTGCACAAGATCGTCAGCAGGGGCAGCATCATAATAGTGGCGATCATCCGAGGTGTGACCAGCTTGCGCGTCGGATCGGTGCCCAGTGCCCGCATAGCGTTGATTTGCTCAGAAACCACCATGGACCCGAGTTCTGATGCGATGCCGGACCCAATGCGTCCGGCAAGCATGAGGGCCGAGAGGACGGGACCCAGCTCGCGAACGAGCGTGATGGCAACCAGCTGTCCGGTGATGCTTACTGCGCCATAGCGCCGCAGTGCGCTCTCGGACTGTATGCCCAGCACAGCTCCGGTGAAAAACCCGGTCAGCAGAATGATCGTCAGCGAGCCGACCCCAATGCGGTCCATCTGAAGGAGGATCTCACGCATGTAGATCGGGCGTGAGAACAGATTGGCAATAGCCCGGCTGCTCAGAAAAGTGTAGGATTGGATTTCCCAGATTGCTCTGGCCAGGAAGCGGAACGGCGCCTCCACTGCAGCTGTGAGAGCTTTAATCATGGAAACCTCAAGGAAGTTTATTTGCCGATACTTTGGCAAGTCAAGGATAAAGGCTAGGAGACGAGAGGCTTCAAGCTTTTGACAGCACCGTAGTTTTCTATTCCATAAGTGCCGAGTCTATCCTCAGGGGTGAAACATGATTGCTTACAAAAGGAGTCGACACAATCTATGCTTCGTTACTTTACCGCTGGCGAATCACACGGCAAATGCCTGATTGGAATCCTCGAAGGCTTGCCCTCGGGGATGCCCGTCGATGTGAACTTCATCAATAACCAGCTCCGGCGCCGGCAGCTGGGCTATGGCCGCGGCCGGCGCATGCGAATCGAGAAGGATCGCATCGAGATCACCGCGGGAGTGCGGCATGGAAAGACGCTGGGCAGTCCCATTTCTTTCTTCATCGAGAACAAGGATTGGGATGCTTGGCGGATTCCGATGTCCGTGGGCGTCGTCCCTGAGGATGCCGCCCTTCGATCGGTCACGCGCCCCAGGCCGGGGCATGTCGATCTTGCCGGAGCGTTGAAGCACCAAACTCATGACGTTCGTGATGTGCTCGAACGAGCCAGCGCGCGCGAGACAGCGGCACGAGTCGCCATCGGCTCCTTCTGCAGACTCCTCCTTCTCCATTTCAACATCCGCGTTGCCAGCCACGTACTCGCGGTCGGGAGAGCTCGCATCCCTCCTGCTTTGGAAAACGTTGGCATCGACAAAATCCTCGCGATGGATGCCGAGTCGCCGCTCCGCTGTGCAGACGCCGAAATTGAAAAAGAAATGATCGCACTGATCGATAAAGCAGTCAAAGACGGGGATACCCTTGGCGGGATTGCCGAGGTTGTTGCCGCGCCGGTTCCTCCCGGTCTGGGATCGCACACTCAGTGGGACCGAAGACTCGATGGCCAGCTGGCGCAGGCGCTCATGAGCATTCCGGCGGTCAAGGCGGTCGAGATCGGTAACGGCATCGCGGCCGCGCAACAATTTGGATCTGGTGTGCACGATGAGATCTTCTACAGTAAGGAGCAGCGACGTTTTTTTCGTAAGAGCAACAATGCCGGAGGACTGGAGGGGGGAGTGACAAACGGCGCCGATCTGCGGGCGAGAGTATTTGTCAAACCCATCCCCACGCTGCGCAAACCTCTTATGTCTGTCGACCTCGTTACCAAGAAGCCATCCAGTGCGGCATTTGAGCGCAGCGACACCTGCGTCGTCCCGGCGGCCGGAGTCATTGCCGAGGGCATGCTCAGTATCGTTCTGGCTAAAGCTTTCCTTGAGAAATTCGGTGGCGACTCTATTGCAGAGGTGGGAGCCAACTTTGCAAACTACGAAAAACTCCTGGCTGAGTTTTAGTGGCGTTTGTTCTACGTTTTCGACCTTAGGCCTCCGACCCAGAGCAGTGGTAAGCAGGTCGGAAGTATGAGGTCGGTGGCGAAAGTTGAAGCTGTGGACAAGAAGGTGTATCTCATCTAAAATGTGTTGCTTATGGTACTGCCCATACTAAGATACGGCGCTCAAGAACTGAAGACGATGAGCAAGCCGGTAGACATTTTCGACGGCGAGCTGGAGAAGATTGCCAGGAACATGATCGAGACCATGTACAGCGCCCCCGGCATAGGTCTCGCTGCGCCGCAGATAGGATTGAACATTCGTCTGGCTACCATTGACCTCTCGGTCGGCGAGGATCCTGAGCAACTCATTGTCATCTGTAACCCCGAAATCGTCTCCAGCGAAGGGGAGCAGAAAAGCGAAGAGGGCTGCCTCAGCATTCCGGAGTTCACCGACACGGTAGTCCGCCCAAGGCAGATGGTCATTCGTGGTCAGAACATACATGGCGAAGAGATGCGGATCGAGGCTGAGGAGCTCTTGGCCCGGTGCTTCAGCCACGAGATCGATCACCTGAACGGTGTCGTGTTTATCGATCGCTTAAGCTCGCTCAAAAAGACACTCATTCGCAACAAAATCAAAAAGCTGGCCAAAGCCGGCGAGTGGTGATCGATGCGTGTCATCTTCCTGGGCACGCCCGAATTCGCGATCCCATCCCTGCAGGCTTTGCTCTGCAGTTCGTACGAAGTCTGCGCGGTCTTCACGCAACCGGATCGGCCGGCAGGGCGAGGCCAACAACCTCAAGCTCCGGCCATAAAGAACTACGCACTGGGCGCGGGTCTTCCGGTGTTTCAGCCTGAAAAAATCCGGGTTCTTGAGAATCGTCCTCTCCTTGAGCCCTATCGACCCGACTTCATCGTTGTCGTTGCCTACGGGCAGATCTTGCCTCCGTGGTTGCTCGAGTTGCCACGTTTGGGGTGTATCAACGTACACGGCTCCTTGCTTCCTCGATACCGCGGTGCGGCTCCTGTGGCCTGGGCGGTTCTCAACGGCGACGTGCTTTCGGGTGTGACAACCATGCTGATGGACGAGCATCTCGACACCGGGCCCATGCTGCTCAAGAAAGAAGTCGAGGTAACCGCGTCGATGACTGCGGGAGAACTGGCAGCGAGTCTGGCCGAAGTCGGGGCTGAACTGCTGATTCCGACTCTCGACGGTCTCCAAAGTGGAGTCTTGAAACCGATTCCCCAGGATGACGGCTTGGCCAGCTGCGCTCCGCGCATCACGAAAGAAATGGCGCCAATCAGCTGGACTCATGATGCACGCAGCATTCACAACCAGATTCGGGGACTTAATCCGTGGCCGCTGGCCCACGCAGTATGCCGAGGCCAGAGACTCCAGATCCTCCGCAGCCATCCGCCCGATGCGGCCCGCGTGGCGGTGCAGGAAGCTGGAGTGTTCCTCGGAGTGACCGAGCGAGGTATCAAGGTGACGTGCGGCGGCGGGAGCGTGCTGGAGATCCTCGAGGTCCAGCCGGCAGGGAAGAAGAGAATGTCCGGCCGCGACTTCGCCAACGGCACAAGAGTACAGCCCGGCCAGCGGTTATTCGTTTAAGGATCAGCGCAGAGGGCGCCGAGAACAATCGAAACAAGGCCGAAAAGGAGCGAAGTCTGGTTTCCAGGCTCTCCTCCTCTGTTTCATCCTTTTCTGCTTCGGCTCTCCGCATTGATATTGTGCAGGGACTCGATACCATGATCGCCCCCGCTCGAAAGGCGGCCTACGACCTTTTGCGCCACATCGAACTCGACTCAGCGCATAGCGACGACATGCTCGGTTCAGAGACTGTATCCTGTCTAGAGGTTCGTGACCGCAACCTGGTGACGGAGATTACTTATGGAACGCTGCGTTGGCAAGGTTGGCTTGACTACGTTCTCAGGAGAGCAATCTCACGATCCTGGGACACGGTAGATCCAGAGGTCAGGATCTTGCTTCGGCTGAGTCTTTATCAAATGTCCTGCATGGACCGAATCCCGGACCACGCGTCGATCAATGATGCTGTGGAGCTGGCAAAGCACAGTTTGAAGCCGGGTGCGGCGCGTTTTGTGAACGGTGTGTTGCGCAAACTGGGCCGGCAGCGGCCCTGGGTTGCGCCGGAGTTTCACAGAGACTGTCCTATGTGGGCCCGCGCTTCAATGCCACGCTGGTTATGGGAGCGTTGGGAAGCAAGGTTTGGCACTGATCGGGCGTACGAATACGCGCTCTCGCTCAATCGGCCGCCAAGGGCAGCCTTCCGCTGGTGTGAGAGAAGGGAACAGACGCCTCCTTGTCAGCCAGTTGACCCAAAAACTATGAGTGACGGGGTGAAGGGGTCTCGGTTCTCTTTTTCCATCCCAGGGACGCTCCGGTCCGAACTGGTACCGGGGGCATATCTTGTAGAGGAAGGTAAGCCGCTGCACACTAACAGCGACCGGCGCATCCAGGACGAGGCATCCCAGCTAATACCCCACCTGTTCGGGACGGTCGACGGGGCCCGCGTTTGGGATGCGTGTGCTGCGCCCGGGGGCAAATCGGCCATTCTGCTCGAGAGATGCGGCCCATCCGGTTGGGTGATTTCCTCCGATCGGGATCCGAACCGCGCGCGGCGCATGCTGGATAAGCTAAGCAGCTGCGGCGGCGCTCGCTCCGACGTTTTGATCGCTGACGCAGAGTTTCCTTTTCCCTTTCGGATTCGCTTCGATGCGGTGCTGGCGGATGTGCCGTGCTCCGGACTGGGGACTCTCAGGCGGAATCCGGAGATTAAGTGGCGCCTTCAGGAGGAGCAATTGCTGGAATTGGGTCTCAGAGAAAGACGGCTCCTCAATGCAGTTGCAGGAGCCGTTCGGACAGGCGGTATGTTGCTGTATTCCACCTGTTCCACCGAGCCGGAAGAAAACGAACTCGTAGTTGAGGAGTTTCTTCGTTCTCATCCGGAGTTCCGCCTCCAGAAGCCGTCTTTCCCTTCCGGCATCGACGACCGGCTGGATCTGAAGGGGATGTTTCGAAGCTTCCCGAGCTCGCGGCTCTGGGATGGTTTCTTCGCAGCCTTAATGGTTCGAACAGCATAGTGTTACGCGCCGAGCGCCTTGCATCTCAGGTGGTCCTGTGTTACGCTTCTGCGAAAAACGCGGGAGAGGTGAGGAAGCAAATTGGTGAAGGCAGCAATCATTGCACCCTCAATTCTTTCTGCCGATTTTGCCCATCTGGCTGAAGAAATTGAGAGTGTGGAAAAGGGAGGCGCGGATTTACTCCACCTCGACATAATGGATGGGCATTTTGTGCCCAACATAACGATCGGTCCCCCGGTCGTTGCGTCGATTCGCAAGATCACTAAGCTCCCTTTGGATGCGCACCTCATGATTGAAGATCCGGCGCGCTATGTCGATGAGTTGATTCAAGCCGGCGTAAATTGGATTTCCGTCCACGCGGAGACGGATTCACATCTGAACCGCACGATCCAGCACATACGGAGTCAGGGAGTTCGAGCCGGTGTGGCGATCAACCCTGCTACTCCAATCAGCGCACTGGAAGAGGTGATACCTGATGTGGATTTCGTCCTGGTGATGAGTGTCAATCCTGGATTTGGTGGGCAGCAGTTCATTCCCTCGGTGCTTCATAAAATTCGGAAACTTAGAGAGAAAATTTCGTCTAATAATTATCGAGCTAGGATCGAAATCGATGGTGGTGTCGACGTGGGCAATCTGGATGAGGTTCTTGCCGCCGGCGCGGATGTAATCGTTGTGGGTTCTGCCATTTTTAAATCCAGAAGCAGCCCGTTTGACGCGGTGCGGGAGATAAAGGAAATGGCGGACCGACAGATGAGCAGACTGGATCGAGTCTAACCCAAAGGTTCCCGGTTTCCCTCGCATTGGAGGCGGGCGATGCGACCATTTTTCAAGCGGGCGGTTTTATTATATGTCATGGCCGGTCTGGCGGCGTGTGGCGGCCAGAAGGGTGCCAAGCTGCAACAGAGCGTAATCCCGCCTGATAAGACGCTCTATCAAAACGGGACTGAGCTCCTCCGAAAGAGCCGGTATACGGAAGCGCGATTGGTGTTTCAAACGTTGATCCGCACCTATCCCGGCAGCGATTTGCAGGCAGACGCCTATCTGGCAACGGGCGATTCATACTACCAAGAAGGTGGGACCGAGAATCTCCTCTTGGCCGAGGACCAGTACAAGAACTTCATCATATTCTTTCCAACCAATCCCAGGGCGCCCGACGCCCAGATGAAGGTCATCGCCATTCTAATGCGCGAAATGAACTCACCAGACCGTGACTCACACTACACCAAGGAGGCCGAAGGCGAAATCAATAGGTTTCTCACTATGTATCCGAACAGCGACTTTGTCCCCGTTGCCAAGCAGTACCTGGACATAGTCCAGGAGAACTTGGCGCTGGGTGATTTAGGCGTAGGGGATTATTACGCCCACGGGAAAAACTATTTGGGTGCCGAGGGACGCTACAAGGGGATTACAGAAGGCTATCTCCACTTCTCAAAAATGGACGAGGTCTATTTCAAGCTCGCCCAAACATACCAGAAGATGGAAAGGACTGACGAAGCGGCCAGATACCTGGGCCTCATTGTCGGCGGCTACCCATTCAGCAAATACTCCGACGTGGCGAAGGAGGAGTTGCAGAAGATGGGTAAACCGATTCCGGCTGTGAATGCCGAATTGGCAGCGCAGAATCAATCCCTCGTCAAGCCTGCCGCTCCCTTTTCCCCACTGAGGCCTTTCATAGATTTTGCAGAAGCAATCGGGTTCAAAGGTCCACCGGACCGCTATGAAGAGGCCAAGAGGATCGTGGAGGCCAACAGAGCCGAAGCTGCCGCTGCAGCTGCGGGCCAAGAAGGAGTCAAGCCGGGGGATGTGCTGATTAACGCGACTATCACAAAAGGCCCTGACGATAAGGCCGTTGTCAATCCTAACGGCACCCAGCAGAAAACCGATAAGAAAGACGACAAGAAGCAAGACGACAAGAAGCAAGTCGTCAAGAAACAGGATGACAAAACGATAAAAAAATAGTTGGGTAAGCTGTCCTGAAACCTCTTATGTCCACGAGACTCCTCCTAGCCGATGACAGCATCACAATTCAAAAAGTTGTCAGCCTGACATTCGCTGCCGAGGATGTCCAGATTGAATCGGTGACGGACGGAAATCTGGCGGTCGAGCGAGCCAAGGCGAGCAAGCCGGACATTGTGCTGGCTGATGTTTTCATGCCCGGCCGCAATGGATACGAAGTCTGTGCTGCCATCAAGTCTGATTCCGAGCTGGCCGGAACCCCGGTAGTGCTGCTGGTCGGGACATTTGAGCCGTTCGACGAAGGGGAGGCGTCGCGGGTGAAGTGCGATGCCTATCTTACCAAACCCTTTGACACTTCAGAGCTCATCCGGCTCGTCCACAATCTCGTGAAGCGCCATGGTTTCACAGAGGGCAGCGGCAAACAAGTGGAGGCCGCATCCGAGACAAGGGTCCTGAATGCTGCAGTAGGCGAGCAACTTGAGCAGCAATCGGCGGGGCTTGTCAGTGAGCGAACGCGCAAGTCGTTTCTCGGAATCAACCGAATCCTGGAGCTGTTTGATTTTCCAGTAGATGAACCGGTGCCTGCGGTGTTAGCCAAGACTGGGGCACCCGAGTTGCTGGTGGGGAAGGAAGCCGAAGATCGGCAGCCAGGCGCAACTCCCCACGTGATTCCTTTCCCCGGCGTGCGAGGGAGCGGTTCCGAACCATTTCCGATTGCCCTTACCGAGGAGATGATTGACGTAATCGTCGAGAAGGTGGTGCGGCGCTTGTCCCAGGAGACTGTGCGCGAGATTGCCTGGGAGGTGATTCCAGAGCTGTCCGAAATCATGATTCGCCAGTATCTCGATGAGTTGGGCACTCCCCGCAAGACTTAGAGGCTTGCCGCAACGAAAAGGGGATGTTCCGCGTTTCCTGTTCCTATTGTGAGATTTGGAACGTGCAAACGGGGAAAGCGGCACGTCCCCTTTCTTGTCCATCCCGCACGAACTAGACTCAGGGACGGATTTCGAATAAAATGGCCGTTTCGTGTGCACCTGCCAAGCACGTCTCTGGCTTGAGGTTGTTGTGCAGCAAAGGTGGTAATGACCCGCGAAACGCTCCACAAGTCCTATGATCCTGCCCAATTTGAGCAACGCTGGTACGCGTTCTGGGAGAAACACGACTACTTCAAGGCAGAGAATCCGTCGTCCAAGCCGCGTTTCTCCATCGTGATTCCTCCTCCGAACGTAACGGGCTCGCTCCATATGGGACATGCCTTGCAGCACACCCTCCATGACATCCTGGTGCGCTGGAAGCGAATGTCTGGATACAACACGCTCTGGCTGCCCGGAATGGATCACGCAAGCATAGCCGTACACTATGTGCTCGACAAACAACTGGAGGCCGAACATAAGAGCCGCTTCGACCTCGGGCGCGAGCGCTTCCTAGAAATAGCCTGGAAGTGGAAGCAGACCAGCGGGGGCGCAATTCTGAACCAGATGCGCCGTATGGGGGTTTCCTGCGACTGGAGCCGGGAGCGGTTTACCATGGATCCTGGTCTGTCCCGTGCCGTTCAGGAGGTCTTCATCCGCCTTTACAAGGAAGGACTGATCTACCGCGGCGAATACATGGTGAACTGGTGTCCACGGTGCAAGACTGCGATCTCTGACCTCGAAGTAGCGTACCAGCCCAAGCACGGCAAGCTCTGGTACATCCGATATCCGTTAATTACGGGTCAGGGGTATGTCACGGTTGCGACCACGCGACCGGAAACCATGTTGGGAGACACTGCTGTGGCGATCCACCCAAGTGATGATCGCTACAGCGGCCTTGTCGGGGCCAAGGTCTTGCTGCCGGTCGTGAACCGCGAGATCCCGATCATTGCAGACAGAGCTGTCGACAGGGAATTCGGGACCGGGGCTGTCAAGGTAACGCCTGCACATGACTCCAACGACTATGAAATCGCCTCTCGGCACAATCTGCCGCGCGTCACGGTGATCGATTCTGCCGCAAGGATGACCGAACGGGCTGGCCCCTACGTCGGCATGGATCGGTTCGATTGCCGGGAGAAACTGGTCCAGCGCCTGGCCGCCGAGGGCTACCTTGCGAAGGTCGTGGATTACGAGCACAACGTCGGGCAGTGCGAGCGCTGCTCCACCGTGGTTGAGCCAAAGATCTCGATGCAGTGGTTCCTGAAAGTGGACACGCTTGCCAAGCCGGCTATCGAGGTCGTCGAGAAGGGCGAGATTCAGTTCGTTCCGGACGTTTTCAAAAAGCGCTATTTTGAGTGGATGTACAACATTCACGATTGGTGCATTTCACGGCAGCTCTGGTGGGGTCATCGAATCCCGGCCTGGTATTGCGATGCCTGCGGCAAAACGATTGTGTCGAGGATCACTCCTTCCAAGTGCGGCAAGTGCGGCGGTGCCTTGCGTGAGGAGACCGACATACTCGATACCTGGTTTAGCTCGGCGCTCTGGCCGTTCTCCACACTGGGATGGCCGCGAGACACCGCCGACTTGCGTCTCTTCTACCCAACCGACGTGCTCATTACGGGGCCCGACATCATCTTTTTCTGGGTGGCCCGGATGATCATGATGGGTCTAAAGTTCACAGGGAAGGTTCCCTTTCGACAGGTGCACATCAACGGGATCGTGCGCGATGCCAGCCGTACGAAGATGAGCAAGACGCGTGGAAACGTGATCGAACCTCTCGAGTTAATGGAGGAATACGGCGCCGATGCGGTCCGTTTCACACTCGCTTCTATGGCAGTGCCGGGCACGGACATACCCTTCTCGAAAGACCGGATGAAAGGGTATAGCGCATTCGCCAACAAGGTCTGGAACGCCGCACGCTTTGTGTTGTTGAATCTTACTGAGAAGGATCCCCCAGTGTCCGCTGATGCCATTGACGATTTGCTTACTTGCGACAGAGAGGGGATGGCTCTCGAGGACAGGTGGGTTTTGCACCGGCTCAACCAGGTGTCCGGCAACATTGCGGAAGCGCTCGACAAGTTTCGTTTCCATGATGCCTCCAGTGAAATCTATCAATTCTTCTGGCACGAACTTTGCGACTGGTACGTCGAGTTGACCAAGCCCGTCCTCGCCGGCGAGGGTGGATCCGCGCCGGAGCGTTCAAGACGCGTTGCTGTCCTTGTGCACGTCCTCGATTACTCCCTGCGATTGCTGCATCCGTTCATGCCCTTTATCACAGAAGAGATCTGGCAGCGCATCCCACATGTCGGCGACTCGATCATGATCCAGGAGTTCCCGCGCCCGCGCGCGGTGCGCGAGAACGTAGAGGCGTTCCTGGGCATGCAGGTTCTCATGGATCTCACCGCATGTTTGCGTTCGGCGCGCGCCGAGATGAACATCGACCCGAAGAAGACGCTTGACGCTACGTTGGTGGTCCGCGATGCAGCCATTCGGGCACTAGTGCAAGAGAATCTGGCAAAGATCAAGTTGCTGGCGCGTCTGGCTGTGGTGGAATTCGCTCCGGGACTTCTCGGCAATCGTGTTCAACTCAAAGGGGTCTGGAAGCATGGCGAATTCGGACTTGACCTTAAAGGAGCAATCGACTTCCAAGCCGAGCGCGAGCGGCTCCAAAAAGAGCTCGGACGGGTCAGGGCCGATATTCAAAAGATCGTCAAGAAGCTGAACAGTCACGAGTTTATAGATCGCGCTCCCGAGGAAGTTGTATCGGAAAACCGGGCCCGGCACGCAGAGCTGCTCGAAAGACTCGGGAGACTGGAATCCAACCTGGACCGGCTGCCGGCTGACTGAGCATGCCTTCCATCGCCATCCCAAGCATCCTGGACCGCGTCGCTCTCGCCGGCGAAGCCGGCGTCGCCTACCCGGAAGCTGGTTGTGACCGGGATGATCTGGAGCTGTGCAAAACATGGGGCATTCGCTTTGAGATCAGCGAAAGACGAGTGCGTCTGGCATTCGATCACGATCAGCTGGTCCCGGCTTGGATTGCCGACGAAACTCCAGCGATTTCTTGGGAACGGTTGCAGGTCGAGGGATTCTTCGAAACCCCCTCAACCAACGAGGTAGCCCTGCTGCGAGCGGGGCAGCGGGCAGCCAGCGGCACGCTCATCTATGCAGAGAGCCAGACTGCAGGGAGGGGCAGGAAAGGGCGCCAGTGGTTTTCCCCTGCGCGAACGGGCCTGTACTTCTCTCTCATTCTTCGCCCCGAGCAGGCTCCAAGCTGTTGGGCTCTGCTCACCCACACTGCGTCCGCCGCACTTGCTTTTGCACTGCAGGAGATTGTGCAGGAAGGGCTCGCTTCTCGCCCACTGGATCTGGAGCTGAAATGGCCCAATGACGTGCTGCTTTCTGGGAAAAAGACTGCCGGCATCTTGCTTGAAACGGCCGGAACCGGCGGAACCATCTCCGCTGCCGTAGTTGGGGTCGGCGTAAACGTGAGCCGGGCTTTGCTTCCCGCGGAACTCCAGGACCAGGTTACATCCATAAGCGAGGCGACCGGCGTTCAGGCACCCAGGCGGCACCTCCTGGTGCGGTTTCTATATCATTTCCAGCTGGGATACGACCTTTTTGTGCGCGGAGAACATGAGGCAATTCTGGACCAATGGAAGAAGTTCTCTCACATGTGGAGCGACACTCCGGTCTGGATCATTGAAAACGATCAGGCACGGCCCGCAGTGACGGCCGGCCTTACGGAATCAGGTGCGTTAATGGTTCGTACTTCAGATGGAGCCGAAGAGGTTATTCTGGCTGGAGATGTGAGTGTCCGCCGGTCAGCGCGCGAGGAAAGGTGAAATGACGCTGGTTTCGAGATCCGCCGAAGACAAGGGAGCAAAGAGATCCGGATTTTTCGAAAGAATGAAACAGGCGCTCCGCGCAACCAAGGAGAACCTCGTCGACCGCATTGAAGGCGTGCTGTCGGGCCGGACGGCGATCGATGAGAATCTCCTGGAAGAGCTGGAAGGAGTGCTGCTTGGTGCCGACCTGGGTGTGAGGGCCACGTCGCAAGTCATGAGCTTCATCAAGGAGCAGAAGAAGAAACAGCTGCTCACGACTGCCGAAGAAGTTCGCGCTGCCATCCGAAGACAGCTTATTGCCATTCTAAAGCCAACGCAAAAGGCGGAGCAGCAGTCCACATCCGTGCCGCTGCTGGTATGGATGGTCGTGGGCGTGAATGGGACAGGGAAGACCACTACGGTTGGCAAACTGGCGGCCAGGTGCGCTCAGGAAGGCAAACGTGCTCTGATATGCGCAGCAGATACCTTCCGCCCCGCCGCCATCGAACAGCTGACCGTTTGGGCAGAGCGCTCCGGGGCCGAACTGATCAAGAGCAGGATCGGAGCGGACGCGTCCGCAGTCCTTCACGATGCCCTGGCGGCTGCGGAAGCGCGCGGGTGCGACATTGTGATTGTGGATACTGCGGGACGACTGCATACGCGCACCAATCTGATGGCAGAGCTTGAAAAGATGCGCCGCGTTGCAGGACGGATAATTCCCGGTGCGCCACATGAAGTGCTTCTGATACTGGATGCCACCACCGGCCAAAACGGGTTGCAGCAGGCAAGGGAGTTTCTCAAGGCCACGGGGGTGACCGGATTAATTGTCACGAAATTGGATGGGACGGCGAAGGGCGGAGTGCTGTTTGGCATCGCGCAGGAATTAAATATTCCCGTGCGCTATATTGGGATTGGTGAATCACTCGAAGACCTGCTCGAGTTCTCGCCAGAAAGCTTCGTCGAGTCACTCTTTAGCGAGAGTCGCTGAAGTCTCAACGAAGAGTGCGCAGCGACGGGCAAGCCTTGCTTCTGTGCCTCTCTCGGCAATCTCCCCGCCCATGCGTTGCGATTGTAATCAGCTTACAGCCATCAGCTCTCTTGGCTTGAGGACGATGATGCGGCGATTCTCCAGCTGCAGAATTCCCTTTTTCTTAAGTCGTGCCAGCGTGCGCGTCACCGTCTCTCGTGAAGTGCCCACCAGCTCGGCCAACTCCTGGTGCGTAATCTTGAGATTGATGATGATCCCTCGGGCGTCCTGGACTCCGTGCTTCCTGGAAAGCTGGAGAATTCCGGCTCGAATGCGGTCGTCGGCAGTGCCATAGCTCAGGTTCTGCACCTGTGCCCAGACCTGGCGGAGACGCGAACAGAGCACCCGTATGATTTGGCGCACAACCTTTTCGTTAGCCATCAACAGGCGTTGAAAGTCGTGGTGGTAAATAGTAGCAACCTTGCTGTCCTCCATCGCGGAAACCGTCGCGGGCGAGGTCTTCCCATCTAGAAGCGCCATCTCGCCGAAGAAATCGCCCGCCTGATGGATGGCCAGGATCGTTTCCTTGCCCGCCGCAGTGGATTTGGTGACCTTCACTTTGCCGGACAGAATGATGTACATGTAGTTGCCGGTTTCCTCTTCCAGAAAGATAACTTGGTTCTTTCGGTAAGCTTTTACCTGGAAGATGTCCTTGAGGCTCTTGAACTCGTCCTCGGATAACGTGGCGAAAAGAGGAATGCGGCGAATCAAGTCAATTTTCATTAATCTTCAGTCTGATAAAGGCATCATCATCCGTGAGCGCCCAACGCCGTCGCACAAACATGCGCCCAGCGGCGAGCACGACCCCTGCAACAATGGATATCACGCAGAGGAGCGCAGTAAACAAGATCGAACGTACGACCGTGCCCAGAATCCTGGTAGGCACACCCCAGATCGTGCGATTTTGCTGGCTGTTCCTGTCAAAGATCCATTTGATCGAATACGAAAACTTGATTGCGCCAAGAGTCTTATCGGCAGCTTCAGGCGTAAAGTTTCCTTCTAGTATGCTCACCAGTGGGCCTGTCTGCCTGGTGTAGAGGTTTGCGCTGCTTGATGCCTCTCTGCCGGAGACGGCGCCAGAACTAAAATACTCCTCTGCAAGTGGGATCGTAGGAAAGCTGAGCAGCGTAAGCGTGCCGGTCTGTTCCCGTGCCATGCATTGTGCTTGTGCGAGCTCCACATCGGGGGGAATCTTCAAAGTTGCGCCAGCAACGGGTGCGCCGAAAGATGCGAGGGCCTGAGGTCCGAGAATGTATCGGATCGATGAGACATCGCAGCTCTGTTCGGGAAAGTGCTTGACCAGGCTTGGAGGGTTAGGCGCACGGTCTCCAATCCGGTTGGCGACCGAAATGGCTACGCGCCGCGAGAGATCGCTTGCTGCGCGCGAGTGAATGCGAACACAATAATTGCCGAGGTCGAAAATCAGCGTGTCAGCATCAGAACAGAAGTAGTTGCCGGGCGGCCCCGTGCGAACGCCTGCCTTGGCCAAAAGGGTGAGCACGGAGTAGGCTCCCCTGGCATCAGCGAAAGTCATTACCTCGATGGACAGGGTGCCTCGATCAGCGAGCGCATAGGTGCGCTCAGCGTAACGTTTGATGCCCGCTTCAAGCAGAACCGGCGCATGCTCGAGTTTGGCCAGCTCGGCAGGATCCTTCAGATCCCTTTCTGCCTGGATGGCTTTGAGCTCCTTGAATTCCAAGGCAGCCGGGAAAAAACTGTTGCTGACCAGTTGCGTCTGGGCGAAGACCTGGCAAAAGGGAAGAACGGTGGTTAGTACCGCCAGAGGAAGTAAGATCCTAGATAATCGCATTTATTTGGAATTGCCGCGGTTTTGGGCGACAACACTTCCGAGCGTCTGCATGTATCCTTCGATGCCTCGGAATAAGGCGGCGGCTAGAGACTGCCGGCTGACCTCCTTTTTAAGCTGTTTTTCATCACGAGGATTGCTGATAAATGCAACCTCGGCCAAGACTGACGGCATGCGGGCACCGATGAGAACAACAAACGGGGCGCTCCGCACGCCACGATCCTGGGATGCTGGGATCATCTTTCGCACGCCGTTGCAAAGGTTTTTTTGAATGATCGACGCCAGCTCCCTTGATTCCTCCCGTTTGTCGGCTTGCGCAATCTTCTGAATCAGATCCTGTAGATCTCTTATGTTGCGGTCACCGGTCGCATTTTCTCGGGCAGCCACTGCGCGGGCGTAATCGTTGCGGGCAAAATCCAGGTAGTAGGTCTCCACCCCGCTTATGCTCCGACTGGAGCTGGAATTAGCATGAATGGAAATGAACAAATCCGCCTGCTGCTGGTTTGCAATCGCCGTGCGTTCTTCCAACGAGATGAAAGTATCGTCGTTGCGAGTCAGGACAACTTCAGCGCCCAGCCCATCCTGAAGGAGCTGCTGCAGATCCTTGGCTATCTGGAGAACCAAGTCCTTCTCCATGAGGCCGCCGGGGCCGACTGTCCCATTGTCCTGACCGCCGTGCCCGGGATCGAGTACAATGCGCCCGATCTTCAGGCCGAGAGTTCTCGTCAATGTGCGATCGCCTTTGCTGGTGGGGAGCGATGTCTTCGGCAGCGGGGGAAAACCGGGAGAGACCGGAATCGGCGGGACATCCGTCTTGGCTGGCTTCTTCACATCGGCCGATGCAGGACGGCCGCCGGCCTCTTTAGTGGCTGCAGCGGCTTCAGGTTGAACATTCTTCTCCTGCTTCACCGGCGATGCTGGCTTCTCGGCAGGAAGTCTCGGTTCCGACCCAGGCACGGTGACCAGCGCAGAATTCGCTTTGGATTCCAACGCACGTGGTGGGGAGGAAACCGCTGCGTGGTTGTTCTCCGGTGCGGATGGTTCTATCTTGGGTTTAGGAGGAGCGGCAGCAGGAGCCGGTTGAGCTTGGCCGATGCTACCCCCCTTGGACAACAGTCCGCCATTCTGGACTTGAGTTTGTGGGGTTCTCTCGAGATTTGGCTTGGACGAAGGGGGCTCAGGTGCTTTTGCTTCCGTCGTGGCAGCGAGCGGATTCACGCCTTTCCTGGGAGCAGAGGTCATTGGCGAAGGAGGCTTGCCTGGCGACACCGATTCGGCGACGGCAACTCCTTTGTCGCGGATGTCGACAACGATCCGAAATGGATCGCTGAGATCCGAAACCGAAGATGCAGGGGTACCATTCAAATCGAGCACTACGCGTACAATATCGGGTTGGTTCTGAGCTACGCGCACTTGTCTGAGCAACTTGTCGTCGACAATGAAAGTCTTGTCAAGAAGATTGCGATCCAGCGTCGAGTGGGCGATGTCGAAATAGATGCGCTCAGGCTTGGATAGATGACTCTCACTATAACGGGCCTCGCCATCCAGATCGATGATTACCTCCGTATGGTCCTTGCTGGACTGAAATTGGATGTTCCTGACATGAGACAACGCACCTGTCTTCCCATTAGGCGGAGAAACGGGTGCAAGAGGAGGCGCGGATATCACAACCTGCGCTGGCGCCGGCAGAGGCGCGGGCTTGCTCTCGTTGCCCTTGACTCGCGCAACCAGTGATGCTGCAGCAGGCGATGATTTGTAGTGGACCCGCAGTCTTGCATAGGCATCTTGAGCCGCTTTCTCATCCCCCAGCGGACCCTCGCTAATCGTCCCTAGGCGCAGAAGGGCATCGGCGCAGCGCTTGCTACCGTCGTAATCAGTAGTCAAAAAGCGGTAGAGCTTGGCCGCATCCTTGTAGTAACTCAAATCGCCGAACTTTTCGCCCATCTCCTGATAGAGCCTTGCCGCCTGATATACTGCCTCAGAACTGGAGACGAAATGAGGATCCTTCACATAAACCTGCTGATAAGTTCGAATGCACTTGAGGTAACTCTCACGTGAAGGTTCGGATGAGCGGGATAGAGAGTCAAGGAGGCTTACTGCTTCGTCCCAGGCGCGTTTGGCACCCTCGCCATCCCAATCGGAGCACAGAACAGCCAAAGCCGGTCCAAGGGTAAAGGCGATCCCAATAACCAGCCGGCGAGCGATGGAACTGTTCCGCCACGACCCACACTGGGTGAGGATCATAGCCGCCATTCTAGGCTGACCAACCGCCCGTGTCAAGGGAAACTTGAGCGAACCTATTGAAAACTAAAGTGGTTGCAGATGACGTTCAGGGAAATCAGCGAAAAATCGAGTTGGAACCTCCGTTAGTGCGAATGCTCCCGGACTGTGCTGCCGGGGGTACGTTAGTTAGATTCAGAACACCATTTTGATCGATGAATGAAAAAACTTGTTGTCTCGCCGGCACAAAATCTGGAATTCTCATCTGCGTCTGTCCATAACGTTCGATGATGCTTCGAACGTAATCGTTGGTCTCCTTGATTGCAGGCACTCTGCCCAGCTGCAGCACGAGGTTCTCTCCTGCATTGTAGGCTGCCAGGCTGAGCTTGAGCGCATCAGGGCTGTCAGAGAAAGTGTCGTACAAAAAGCGCATGTATTTTGTGCCGCCCCAGATGTTTTCCTCCGGATCGAATGGGTCACGAACACCAAGGCGGGAGGCGGTCTCAGGCATCAACTGCATCAGGCCCTGTGCGCCTTTGAGTGACACCGCCTTTTCGTTAAATGCCGACTCCGTCGCGATCATGGAACGTATCAGATTTGGGTCCATGCGAAATTCGGCCGCATACTTCTCGATGATTGCGTCATAGTCGACGGTGTTCCTCTTTACTTGGCCGGCCGTAGAAACCGGTGATGCCGCGTTGGTCTTCAAGGAATTAGCCTGAGACTTAGGAAGAGTATCCGTAAGAGTGGAGCTTCTGTTGGCGACGCCATTGCTCTGCTGGAGCTGTGCGGGGGCGGATGGAGCCGGAGTCGCCACACCGCCACTAATCTTCAGGTCTCGAACCGGACCTGTCGGTGGAAGGTTGGTGAAGACACGCACGCCATTCTCGTCCAGATAGGAGTAGACTTGGGCATGAAGCAAGGCGGGAGCGAGAATCAAGATCGTCGAAATGGTTAGTAAGGCATACAATCGCATAGGCTTAGCTACTGAATGTCCCATAGTATAACAAAAACCTTGATCTTTAAGATGTTCGAAAAGCACAAAAAGTCTAACAAATCTAACCATTGGTTCGCAATAGTGCCTCGATAATGGAGTAGCTCTTTTCTATTGCATCGGCCAACATGGAAGAATCTTTACCTCCTGCTTCGGCAAGCTCTGGCTTTCCACCTCCAGATCCTCCAACGAGCGGAGCAAGTTCGCGAATGATCCTCCCTGCGGGGAGCCGTTGCGCGAGATCGCTGGTGACCATTATAACCAGCGCTGCTTTGCCGTCTTGAGGAGTTCCTAGAATCACGACCCCAGACCCCAGCTTGTGCTTGAGTTCGTCGGCAAGCGCCCGCATGGCGGCGCGATCGATTTCTGGCAAGACATGCGCCAGTACCCTTATGCCGTGAATCTCGCGAGTTTGGGTCAGCAAACCAGGGACACTGGAACGAGCATTCTGAAGCTTGAGATCTCCAATCTGACGCTGCAAATCTCTGACATGGGTCTGCAATTTATCTAGAAATGATGGCACATCGCGGGGCAGTACCTTATGTTGTGCTTGAATATAATCGAGCACTTCTTCGTCGGCACGAAAACGGTCCAATGCCGCGCGACCGGTGAGCGCCTCCAACCGTCGCACGCCCGCAGAGATTCCGCCTTCGCTGACGATTTTGAAGAGTCCAATCGTACCTGTGGAGAGGACGTGCGTGCCGCCGCAAAGCTCTTTGCTGTATCCGGGAATCTCAACAACCCTAACCCGCTCTTGATACTTTTCGCCGAACAGAGCCACAGAGCCCGATTGGATTGCCTGCTCGAGATCCATCACCGTGGTCTTTACGGGCATGTCCAGCCAAATCTGCTCATTTACTTCGTCTTCGACTTTTTCGATCTCAGCTGAAGTCATTGGGGCGAAATGAGTAAAGTCGAACCTCAGCCTATCAGGCGCTACTAGTGAGCCTGCCTGTTTGACGTGCGGGCCAAGAACCTTTCGAAGTGCCGCATGCAGGAGGTGGGTTGCCGTATGATTTTTCATCGTGAATCGACGCTCATCCAAGTCCACCTCAGCACGAAGGGCATCACCGACTTGAAGGCTACCGGCCTGCATCTGGACCACATGCGTGATAGTCGTGCCCCGATAGAGAGTATCTGTAACCCTCGCCTTGTTTGCTGCCTGAGCCAAAGTCCCTTTGTCGCCCACTTGCCCCCCTGCCTCGGCGTAAAAAGGAGTCGCGTCAAGGACAATCTCGCCGGTTTGACCAGCCTGGATCGAATCTGCAGGCTCGCCATCGACAAGGACAGCCAGCACATTGGCTTCAACCGGAGCGGAGTAGTCGTAGCCTATGAAGGCCGTCTTGGCTTTGAACACTGATTGGGCGACCTGTTCACGGATCTTTCCTGCCTGATAGTCCTGCCGCGAGCGTTCCCGCTGCTCGTCGAGCGCCTTCACAAAGCCCGCCTCATCAACCAGGAGACCTCTTTCTTGCGCGAGATCTTCAATAATTTCAAGGGGTAGGCCTCTTGTGTCATATAGGAAAAACGCCTCTTGTCCTGGGAGGGTTCGGGAGGCTGTGGTTTCGAGCTTGCGAACGCGGTCGTTGAAGTCCTTAAGACCCTGCTCGAGAGTGTCGGCAAACGATTCTTCCTCTTGCTTGATCACGCGAGCGATTGTCTCTCGAGCTTCAACCAGCTCAGGATAGGCGTCTTTCATCATCCCGACGACGGTTCCAGAAACGCGATAGAGGAACGGCTCGTCAATCTGCAGCTTCTTGCCATGTACGATGGCGCGTCTCATGATCTTGCGCAGTACATAGCCGCGTTTGTCATTTCCCGGGTATTGTCCGTCGGCAACCACAAAGGTTACGGCACGGGTATGATCGGCGATGATGCGCATCGAGACGTCATCGTTAGGGCTGGCACCGCATTGGGTATTGGCGATGACGGATATGTCCTCCAGAAGGGGCTGGAACAGGTCTGTTTCGTAGTTGCTGGTTTTGCCCTGGAGGATTGTTGACATCCGTTCCAATCCCATTCCGGTATCAATTGACGGGGAGGGAAGCGCAGATATCCTGCCGCTGGCGTCCCGATTGTACTGCATGAAAACTAGATTCCAGATCTCGACCCAGCGACCACAGGAGCAGGTAAGATCGCACTCGTTGTGTCCGGGAAGGGGGCTGCGACCGAAGTCGTAGTGGATTTCGGAGCAAGGGCCGCATGGGCCTGTATCCCCCATAGCCCAGAAGTTATCCGCTTCGGCTAGTCGGAATATTCTCTCGGCAGGCACACCGATGTCCTTATGCCAGATCTCCCACGCCGCATCATCTTCTCGGAATACCGTGATCCATAACCTGCGCGGGTCTACCCCGTATTCGCGAGTCACGAGATCCCATGCGAGATGGATCGCTTCGGATTTGAAGTAGTCGCCAAAGGAGAAGTTTCCGAGCATTTCGAAGAACGTGTGGTGGCGGGTCGAGTGCCCTACTTCTTTGAAATCGTTATGCTTACCGCTGACTCGCATGCATTTCTGGCTGCTGGCTGCCCGGGTGTAAGGTCGCTGCTCGTTACCGAGAAAGACTTCCTTGAACTGGTTCATGCCCGCGTTGGTGAATAGAAGCGTCGGGTCGTTATAGGGAATGAGGGACGAGCTGGGAACGATCCTATGGCTGTTGCGCTCGAAAAACTTGAGGAACGCCTCTCGGATCTGATTACTGCTGAGCAAGTTAATCTCCCGTGTCAAAGTCGCGCCATGCTCCTGGCGGTATCTTCTGCCGGAGAACGGTCCATATCACCTCTTCGGGAAAGCCTTCTCGCTGCAAACTTGAGATCAGCTTGCGGATGCCTTTTCGATCCTCCGGCAGAGAATGTGTCCGGAAGCGCCTGCCGAGGAAGGCCTTGAGCGCGTCGACGTCACTGGTCTCCTGCCGTACCTGGGCTATGGTCTCTTCCGCCAGATGGGCTGGCACCTTGCGGTTTATCAGAAGTTGATAAACTCTTAATGGACCCCAGCCCTTTTTCCTAATCCAGCGGCTCGCAGAATTATAAGCATAATCCGCGTCGTTGAGAAGGTTAAGCTGTTCCAGGCGGTCAAGAACGGACTCGATTTCTTGAGCTTCTCCAAGAGGGGCGAGCTTGTCCTTTAACTCGCCGCGACTGTAAGCACGTCGGGCAAGAAGGGACCCCGCTGATCGCATCAGCTTGTTGCTGGAATCGGCCTGCATCACGTGTTGTGGCCTGAAAACTCGCCTTCCATCGCTTCGATGGCGGCATCTTTGGTACTGTAGATTCCTTGAACGCGAAGCTTGAATTCGTCCGGGTTGGTGGCGTAGTTGAGCGCGTCGTCGTAGCTGATCCGGCCTGCCTTGTAGTGTTCGTAGATCGATTGATCGAATGTCTGCATCCCATACTGGGAGGTCCCTGCCGCGATGGCCTGGCGAATCAGCCGCGTCTTTTCAGGGTCCAGGATGCAGTTCCTAATGTATTCGGTAACGATCATGACCTCAACAGCAGGCACGCGGCCACGTGCGTCTGAGCGTCTGATCAGGCGCATGGAAACCACCGCCCGCAGTACCATGCCGAGCTGAAGCCGGATCTGGCGCTGCTGGTGGGAAGGGAACACAGCAATGATGCGGTTTATCGTTTCCAGGGCATCTACCGTATGCAGCGTGCTGAAGACGAGGTGTCCGGTCTCGGCTGCCAGCAACGCGGTTTCGATAGTCTCGAGGTCCCGCATCTCGCCGACCAGAATCACATCGGGGTCTTGCCGCAATGCGCTGCGCAGAGCCTCGCTGAAGCTGGAAGCGTCTACGGAAATCTCGCGTTGGCTGAAGATGCTCAGCCGGTCGTTGTGCTGGAACTCAATCGGATCCTCGATCGTGATGATGTGCCGTGTCAGATGTTCGTTGATGAAGCTGAGCATGGCGGCGATGGTGGTGGACTTGCCGCTGCCGGTAGTGCCGGTTACCAGGACGAGGCCGCGTGGTTCCCTGGAGATTTTCTCCAGAACCTCCGGCAGAAACAAGTCTTGGAAGCCGATCACGCTGACCGGGATGGCACGGATTGCAATCGAGACTGCACCCCGTTGTTGAAAGACGTTGACGCGAAAGCGCCCCAATCCTTTCAATCCGTAGCCCAGATCGATCTCGGCATTGTCGCGAAAGTGCTGCTTTTGCTTGTTGGTCATGACGGAGAAGGCCATCAGGAGAGTGTCCTCTTTGGTGAGTTTGCCAAACTCTCCGAGGGGAATGAGTTCGCCGCTGACGCGGATATGCGGGAAAGCACCGACCTTTAGGTGTATGTCGGACGCCCCTTTGGAAACCATGGTGCGGAGAAGAGTATCAAGGTCCATTCGATCCTCGCTAAAGAAATCGTGTGGCGGGGCCATGTTATTTGTGGCCCTCGCATGAGTCAAGCCGAATCCGTTGTACACAAAGGCTTTCGCTTGACTGTAACACACCCTTTCCGTAACATCTGTGATTTATGGATATGGAATCATTCCCTCAGAGGGTGGAACAGAACGCGGACGCCCTCCCGGCGGAAGCCGGAATCCTAAAGACGCTTATGGCTTGCGTGGCCGGAGTTCTCGTTCCCGGCCTGGGGCATGCGCTCTTGCACAGGTGGGACCGCGCTGTCGTCTTTCTGGCTAGCATCAGTGCAATGTTCGCGCTGGGCCTTTATATGAACGGGAGACTGTTTGATCCTGGTTTCTCCGACCTTTTTTCGGCACTCAAATTCATCGCGGACGCGGGAAATGGGCTGCTCTATTGGCTCTCCTGGTTGCGTGGTCTAGGAACAGGCATACCATCGGCATATACCTACGATTTCGGCAATGTCTTCATCTATACTGCGGGGCTGCTGAATATGCTCGTCGTCGTCGATGCATTCGACATCGCGCAGGGGAGGAAGCCATGAAGAACCATTTGTTGCTCATGGTCGTGTTCAGCTCGCTGGTTTCGCTGGTTTTTGCCTTCATAGCGAAAAACGGAGCCAAAGAGCGAGGCAAGTACTTTCTTTATCTTTTTGGCTCTTTCATCCTCCTCTCGATTCTGGTCAGCTGGATCATGTACCCATTTCCTTTCTAAGTTCTGTGCCACTCTTGGAACGGAAATCGGGCATCGGCAGCGGTGGTAGGATGCGCTTCATTATCTATCAGTTGCCGGCACTGCTCGACATGGATCTGATGAAGATTAGCCCAATTATCATCCGAAGACGTTGGAGTTCTTATGGTTCGCATTGCTGTAATTCCTGGAGACGGCATAGGCCCCGAAGTGATCAGTGAGGCCTTGAACGTGTTGAGGACTGTTGCCGCTTGCAGCGGCAAGACGATCCAGACGATTGATTTCGACTTTGGGGCGGAGCGCTATCTGCGAGACGGGGTATCTTTACCCCCCGATATGCTGGATCGCTTCCGCGCGGAGTTCGACGCGATTTTGATGGGGGCGCTCGGAGATTCACGCATCGCGGATAACAAACACGCCACCGAGATCCTTTTCGGCATCCGGTGCGGGCTCGATCTTTACGCCAACATCCGCCCTGTCAAGCTGTTGGCTCGACGGTTGACGCCTTTGAAGAACGTCACGGAAGCCGATATCAATTTCACGGTCTTTCGAGAGAACACTGAGGACTTGTATGTCGGCATCGGGGGCATTTTCAAAAAAGGGACGCCGGACGAGGTGGCGATCCAGGAAAGCATATCCACACGCAAAGGCGTGCAACGAATTCTGGAGGCGGCTTTTTCTTTTGCTGCCGCACATCGCCTGAAAAAGGTGACCATGGCGGACAAGAGCAATGCCTTGCGCTTCGGCGGCGAGCTCTGGCAGCGCACTTTTCATGACGTCTCGCAACGTTACCCCGAGATTGAGGCCGAGCACGTCTACATCGACGCGCTGGCCATGATGCTGCTGAGGGAGCCGTCACGATTCCAGGTCATTGTCACGAACAACATGTTTGGCGACATCATTTCAGACCTCGGGGCGCAGTTACAGGGAGGGCTCGGCATTGCGGCATCAGGCAATATTCGGCCCGAGGGCCCGTGCATGTTTGAGCCTGTCCATGGTTCCGCCCCACGATACGCCGGCAGGAATGTGGCCAATCCGATGGGAGCCATCATGTCGGCTCAGATGATGGTCGGGCATTTGGGCTGGGAGGCCGAAGCGAGTGCCATCGAAACCGCCGTACAGGAGTGTGTGAGGGCCGGCGAATGCACTGAAGACCTACAGGGTACGCTGGGGACGCGTGAAGTCGGCGCGGCAGTCTGCCGGCGACTTCAGAAACTTGTCGGTCGATAAACGGGAACGAAACATTCTGCTTTTCCAATGCCTGCGCAAGCGTTGTGAGTGCCAATATCGGAAAAGCGGAATTTTCCTTCCTTGCGCAGGATTGAGGTCATCATGACCTTTGCTGGAAAGACAGCCATCGTGACCGGCGGCACCAGGGGAATCGGCCGTGCCATCTGCTTGGAGTTGGGCCGGCAGGGATGCAACATCGCATTCAACTACGCCCGCAGCACGGAGCAAGCTGAGAGTCTGATTGTCAGCCTGCAAGCGTTGGGGCGCAAGGCGAGCGCCTATCCTGCTGACGTTACCGACTATGCCGCCGTTGAGGCTATGATTTCAGGCGTGAAAAAAGAGTTCGGCCATATCAACTTTCTGGTCAACAATGCCGGCATCTGTCGCGACAAGCTGCTTCTGGCCATGAGTGAGAACGACTGGGATGAAGTGATCGCCACAAACCTGAAGGGGGTCTTTAATTTTTCCAAGCTCGTCGTCGGAGCCATGATCCGGTCTCGCTGCGGGGCAATCCTCAACATAACTTCGATCAGCGGTGTGGTCGGGGTGCCTGGCCAGACCAACTATGCGGCCTCCAAGGCCGGCATCATTGGCTTCACCAAGGCTCTGGCGAAGGAGGTGGCGAGCCGCAATATTACCGTCAATGCCTTGGCACTTGGTTTCATCGCAACTGATATGACTGAATCTCTACCGAACGAGTACAAGGGAAAAATGATTCAGGGGATTCCGCTTGGGCGTTTCGGCACACCGGAGGAGATCGGCCGTATTGCGGCATTCCTGCTGTCTGACGCTGCCCGGTACATCACAGGACAGGTTATTCAAGTCGATGGCGGCATGGCCATCTAATTGGCCGTTGACGAATGACCAATGAGGAGGCTTTCAATCGTCACTCTCAAAAAATGTTGGCACTTCCTCTGCCTGCGCCGTTAGACTGGCAGGAGGAAATCGGATTTGGACGAGACTTCTCAGTCTTGCACCAACCAAGTGCTGGCGCAACATGCACCGGCTGACGGGGAGGAGGGTGAAACTCTTACGCTCCTCACCACTATTTTGGGGCATGGGCGCAACAGTGCCGCCGCTGAGGCGTCATCGCGCCGGCTCTTGCGACACTTTGGAACGCCTGCCGCTTTGACCATGGCTTCCCTGGAAGAAATCCGTCATGGTGCAAGGGTGTCGGTCAGGCAAGCAGCAGCTCTGAGAGCTGCCCTCTCGCTTGGGAAGCAACTGTGTTCGGCACCGTTGAAGGCGGGTCAGCGTTTTTCAAACAGCCGCGATCTGTTTCTTCGCTACCGAGCCCAGTTTTTTGCGGCCAGTAAGGAGCATTTCGTTTCGTTGCACCTGAACTCCAAGAACCAGCTGATTCGTGAAGTCCTGGTTTCGATTGGGAGCTTGAGCACCTCGGTGGTGCATCCGAGGGAAGTGTTTTCGCCTGCGGTGCGAGACAGCACGGCAGCCCTAATATTCTTGCACAATCACCCATCGGGCGATCCATCCCCTAGCCGGGAGGACTGGGATTGTACTCAACGTTTGTGCCGTGCCGGCAAGATCCTGGGTATTCGCGTGCTGGATCACGTCATCCTTGGCCACGATGACTACTTCAGTTTTGCCGATGCCGGTCAGCTTCAGGACTTCGCCGGGTGATTTCAACGGCTGCTAAGCCGCCCTCTTGGATGGAAATGGCCGCACGTGAACGCAGATCGATGCCAACTAACGGCGGATCACTCCGTGTTCCTGCCGGATTCGCGCATGGACCGGAGATCGGCCGGGATTGCCGCGCATGACCGTGATAGAACCATAGTTCGAGTGGCAGGCGATGAGCACCGGTTTCTACATTCACATCCCCTTCTGCTATTCAAAATGCAATTATTGCAGCTTCGCATCATGGCCTATGGACGAATCACTGGCAGAGATGTACTGGCGGGCTATAGTGCGCGAGCTAGAGGCCCATCGGAAAAGCGATGCGACGGAGAACAGGGTTGATACTATCTACTTCGGGGGCGGCACGCCGAGCCTGCTGCCTGCCGGGCATATCGTTGCCATCCTGAATGCGTGCCGGAAGCTCTTTGATGTTACGCCCGATTGCGAGATATCTCTCGAAGTTAACCCGGGCACTTTGGCGGCGGAAAAACTGCAAGTCTACCGTTCCGCTGGAGTGAACCGCCTCTCTGTCGGGGCGCAAAGTTTCTCGGATCAGGAACTCAACGCCATCGGGCGGATCCACACTGCCTCGCAAATCATCGAATCATTCTCGCTTGTGCGCACCTGCGGCTTCGAGAACCTGAATCTCGACCTGATACTCGGATTGCCGGGGCAAACGGAGCGCCAATGGATGTCGAACCTGATGTGCGCGGACGCCCTGGTTCCGTCCCATGTTTCCATTTACATGCTGGAACTCGACCCGAAGGCGCCTCTCTACCACTCGGTAAGCAAAGGCTTCTGCCGAGTCCCGGACGAAGACTCGGTCGCGGACTGGTACTTGCAGGCCATCGATTTCTTGGAAAATCGGGGCTACTCTCAGTATGAGATCAGCAACTTCGCTCGGCCCGGTTGCGAATGTCGGCACAATCTGAAATACTGGCTGCGCGAACCGGTGCTGGCCTTTGGGGTCGCAGGACACTCCCATGACGGCGTCTCAAGGTACGCGAACGTTTCGAATCTCGGCTCTTATATGCGTGCCGTAGCGGAGGGCAGATCGCCGGTGGAGTGGCGCGAAGAGCTAACTGCGGACCGGAATCTTGAGGAAACTGTTTTCCTCGGCTTGCGCCTCAATCGCGGGCTGGACTGGGATCGCGTCCGTCGACTTTACGGCGTGGATAGGCTGACCGCTTGCGAGGCCTCACTAAAGGAGATGGAGGAGATGGGACTGCTGGAATGGCGGGATTCTATCGTACGGCTGACGCGGCGCGGCATGCTCCTATCCAACGAGATCTTCCAGAAGTTCGTCAAACTGGAGCGCGAGACGTCAGGTTAAGAAACAGCAAAAACCTCGGAAACAAAGAAGAATCCGTTCAATCTCTTGGTGATTTCTATGGCCTCGATGGTTTGCTTTTTTGGATCCGGCTTGATTCGTTTGTACGCGAGTACGTCTGCTGGATGAATTGTCGAGAACACAGGTGAGGAACAAGATGCCAGACTCGATTATTGACCTGAGAAGTGACACTGTGACCAAGCCAACGCCGGAGATGCGTGCCGCCATGGCAGCGGCGGAAGTGGGTGACGACGTGTATCTGGAGGACCCCACGGTCAATCGCTTGCAGGAACGGGCTGCCGCCATGTTCCGCAAGGACGCGGCGCTGTTTGTCCCCAGCGGAACCATGGGAAATCAGATCGCCATCCGGTTGCACACGAGCCCCGGACAGGAAGTGATCACCGAAAAGCAGGGACACATATTCAATTATGAGCTGGCGGCGATGTCAGCCATCAGTGGTGTTCTGGCACGGCCCGTCTCGTCCCCGGACGGAATTCTCAACTGGGATCTGATTCGCTCCGCGATTGCACCCAAGATCTATTATCGCGCGCAAACCGGTCTGGTCACGCTGGAGAACACGCACAACATGGCCGGCGGCACTCTTTACAGCGCGGAGCAAATCGACGACATTTGCAGCAATGCACACGCGTTGGGGCTCCCGGTGCACCTGGATGGAGCCCGTATTTTCAACGCTGCCGCCGCACTCCAAAGCGACGTGGCCACGCTTTGCCGCTCTTGCGACTCCGTAATGTTCTGCCTGTCCAAAGGGCTGGCTGCTCCAGTCGGCTCCATGCTGGTCGGTTCTGCAGATTTTGTTGAAAAGGCAAGGTGCGTGCGCAAGATGATGGGAGGAGGAATGCGACAGGTGGGCGTGCTTGCGGCAGCAGGGCTGATTGCCCTCGAAAAAATGCCAGCGCGACTGCACGAAGATCATGCAAATGCGAAACTGCTGGCTGAGCTCTTGAGTGAAATTCCCTGCCTGGATGTCCATCCGGAGCGGGTCCGCACCAACATTGTGGTGGTCGGCATCACGCACACGGGGTACGACAGTAGTGGGATGCTGCAGTTGCTCAAGCAGAGGGGCGTTCTGGCCGGAACGGTCGATGAAACGGCTTTGCGGCTGCTTACACACCTGGATGTGAACAGCGATCAGATCTATCTGGCGGCACGCGCGTTCAGGGAGGTTTTGCAGAGGTGACAGCAATCATCTCGGTTCTGAAGGAAGAGGCGGAGATCTCATACCGTTGATCCGCACGGCGGTTGTCGACGGCGAAGCTGCTTTTACCCCAGGTTGCCGCTTGAGTTGCGAACGAGGCCGTGCAAATGCGCAAAGGCTGCGGATTCATCGAAGATTTTCCTGTGGAAGAGTACTATCGCGACGCAAAACTCTGTACAATCGGCAAGGGCACAACTGAGATCCAGCGGCTCGTAATGGCCCGAATGATCGTCGAGTGAGTGAATGTCATCGCATGTTTTCATTTCCAAGCCGGGTTGCCCTTGTGAAAGACACGATTGTTGAAGATGTGCTTGCAGGCGATTTTCGCGCCGTAGCCCGCCTGATCACTCTCGTGGAGAACGGCGCGCCGGAAGCGGCGGCGTACATGCGGGAGTTGTTCCCGCATACAGGTCGCTGTCTCTCGATCGGCGTCACGGGAGCGCCGGGGACAGGCAAGAGCACGCTGGTTGACAGGCTGGCCGGCTACTACAGGTCCTTCGAGAAAAAGATCGGCATCATAGCCGTCGACCCAACCAGCCCCTTTACCGGGGGAGCGATTCTGGGCGACCGAATTCGCATGCAATCACGATCTATTGACGCGGGGACATTCATCCGCAGCATGGCGACGCGGGGAAACTTGGGAGGCTTGGCCCGCGCAACTGCGGATGTGCTGCTTATCCTTGACGCTGCCCGATTCGACATGGTCCTGATTGAAACTGTCGGAGTGGGCCAGGATGAGGTCGAAATTGCGCGCACGGCTCAGGTGACGTTGGTGCTCCTGGTGCCAGGCATGGGCGACGACGTCCAGACCATGAAAGCCGGCATCATGGAGATCGGGGACATCTTCGTCATCAACAAGGCAGATCATGCGGGCGTCGAGCGCATCGAAGCCGAGTTGAATTCGCTGCTTGCCATGTCCAACAGGGCGGACGGCTGGAAGCCTGCGGCCGTGAAAACAATTGCCACCGAAGGGAAGGGTATCGACGAGTGTGCGCAGGCTATCGAGTCCTGGCGCAATCATCAAAAGGACTCCCGCTTCCAGCGAGAGAAAGCGATCCAAATTCAGAAGGAGCGCCTCATCGATTTGGTACGCTCGGAGATCCAGCGCAGCTTGCTGGGCCAGCACCGTACGTCCGAAAAGCTGGAAGAACTCGCGCGTCAGATGGCCGAGCGCAGGATCGACCCTTTCTCAGCTGCCGAGAATTTGCTGGCCGCCTGGGAACTGGGGCGCCCAAGACAAAACGGCGACGACCTCTAGAACCACAAAGCGGAGTGATTTCCTCGAGGTCGTCCCATCCTTCGCGGTCCGCATTGGATCAGAGGTGACATTTGCATCGAAAGATTGATCACGTCGCGATTGCTGTGCGCTCCCTTCAGTCGGCGCTGAAGGTCTATTCCGATGCGCTAGGACTAAGTGACTGGAGCGTCGAGGATGTCCCGGACCAAAAGACCCGGGTCGCGTCTCTGCCGATTGGAGAGAGCCGAATAGAGTTGCTCGAGGCCACCGCGGAGGATTCGCCGGTAGCCGGATTCATTGCCAAGAGAGGCGAGGGACTGCACCACATATGCATTCAGGTGCAGAACCTCGAGGCGGAGATGGAGCGGTTGAGGGCAGGAGGCGTGCGCCTCATCGATCAGAAGCCTCGGGTAGGGGCTGGGGGCTGCCGGATCGCATTCATTCATCCCTCGAGCACTGCTGGCGTGCTGGTCGAACTGTCTCAACCTCGTTCACTTACTGCCGCTCACATGACTTCAGAATAGGATGCTATGGAACAAGTCAAGATTGGGATCATTGGAGGAAGCGGTCTGTATGACATGGCCGAGCTGACAGATCGCAAAGAAGCCACCATCGACACACCGTTCGGCCCTCCTTCAGACAGCTTGGTTGTCGGCAAGCTCGCCGGCAAAGACGTCGCCTTTCTGGCACGCCACGGCCGCGGGCACCGGCTTCTCCCTTCGGAAGTCAATTTCCGCGCCAACATTTATGCGATGAAGCTGCTGGGAGTGGAGCGTATTCTTTCCTGCAGCGCTGTCGGCTCGCTCAGGGAAGATCTGGCGCCGCTCGGCGTTCTGCTGCCGGACCAATTCATTGACCGCACGTGCGGACGAATCTCGACGTTTTTTGGGAATGGCATCGCTGCGCACGTTTCGTTTGCCGATCCCATCTGCCCCGATCTCATCGAGCAGGTCCATCGTGCCGCTGGCAAGGCGGGCATTCACACGATTAAAGGAGGAACGTACCTCTGCATCGAGGGTCCGGCTTTTTCGACTAAGGCGGAATCACACCTGTACCGCGATTGGAACATGGACGTTATCGGTATGACCAATCTGCAGGAAGCGAAGCTGGCACGGGAGGCAGAGATCTGCTACGTCACCCTGGCGCTCGTCACCGACTACGACTGTTGGCATGAGTCGCACGACTCCGTTACCGTCGATATGATAGTCGCCAACCTGAGGCAGAACAGTCGCAACGCCCAGAGTATCATGCTGCAGACCATTCGAGATATGACCGGAGAGCGACACTGCGGCTGCGGGGAAGCGCTAAGGCACGCGCTCATAACCGACAAGTCTCTGATCCCGGCCGCGACACGACAGAAGCTGGAGTGCATTGTCGCAAAGTACCTCTCCTGAGAGTCCATCGGGGGGATTGGAAACAGCTGATAGGTGCGGTTACACATGCAGCGCCGTTTGCGTTTGTCTGCGGTTTGAATTTGATTGTGTTGCATTTGCGCTGGAGGATGAAGTGGGAATTCTCGCAGTAGGCTCTGTTGCCCTCGATTCGGTCAAGACACCGTTCGGGCAAGAGGAGGAAGTTCTGGGCGGTTCTGCCACCTATTTCAGCACGGCTGCAAGCTACTTCACAGACGTCAGTATCGTGGCGGTCGTGGGGGAGGATTTTCCCGAGCAGCACATATCTTTCTTACAGAAGCTGGGAATCGAAACCGCAGGGATCGAGAGGAGGCCGGGCAAAACGTTTCGCTGGAAAGGAGAATACGGGTTTGACTTAAACACAGCCAAGACGTTGGACACGCAACTCAATGTTTTCGCCGACTTCTTGCCCAAGCTGCTTGCGGAACAGCGGAAGCTGGAGTTTCTCTTTCTCGGTAATATCGATCCGGATCTCCAACGCAATGTGCTGGAGCAGATGGAGCGCCCCAAGCTGGTTGCCTGTGACACGATGAACTACTGGATCGGCAACAAGCTGGATTCGCTGCGCAAGACGCTCGCTCGAGTCGACATCCTGGTCATCAACGATGCCGAGACCCGGCAACTGGCGCGCGAGGCCAATCTGGTACGTGCTGCCAGAGTCATCCTCGGATGGGGACCCAGGACGCTTATCATCAAACGCGGAGAACATGGGTGCTTGATGATTGACCGCAAGTCGGCTTTTGGGACGCCGGCATTCCCGCTCGAGGAAGTGGTCGATCCCACAGGAGCAGGGGACTCATTCGCAGGCGGATTTTTGGGCTATCTGGCTGCGACGCGAGCCAATGATCAAGCGGCCTTGCGCAAAGCTGTTGTTTTCGGATCCGTTATGGCATCTTTTAATGTTAGTGAGTTCGGCCCGCGCCGGCTGGCTGCTCTTACCTATGCCGAGATCGAAGCCAGGTTCCGCGAATTTCGTGAGCTCACGCATTTTGAGGACATATGAATCCGGCCGGTAGATCCGGTCGGAAGAAGCTTATGAGACACGCAGCAAATATCCGTCTGGTTTTCTCCGCTCTCATGCTTGTGTTGGTTTCTGGGGCCGCCCTGGCCCAGGGGCAACAAGGCGCTACGATAAAAGACGTCAAGTCCTACCAAGAGGCCATGGGCTGGTTTAAAAAGGCCGAGGCAATGATCGGTACCTCCAAGGAAAACAGCGAGGAGCAGGCCGATCTCTTTAGGAAGGCCGTTGCGATCTATCCTGATTTCATCGAGGCGCATTACAATCTCGGTCTTATCTATGGCGCGCAAAAAATGCAGAAGGAGGCTGCCCGGGAGTTTGAGACCGTCCGCAAGCTCAATCCGGAATTCGAGGGGATTTATCAGGTCCTGGCTTTGACTTATCGGGAGCTTGGGCTCAACGACGATGCGATTGCAGCCTTGCAGGAAGGCCTGAAACGGCAGCCTAGAAACTTGCAGATGCTGAGGGCGCTGGCCTATCTCCAGGTCCACGGAACCGATGATCTCTTGGCGATCCCGACGTTTCAAACTATTCTCGATCTCGATCCTAAGGATGAGGATGCACGGCTGAATCTAGGCATCCTGTACCAGAGGCATAATCGCCTGGATGAGGCCGCTCGAAGCTACCGCGCGGCGCTTGAGCTGAATCCAACTGACTTCGCCGCTCATCATAATCTGGCGCTCGTCTTGATGCGCCAGCAGAAGATAGATGAAGCTGCGGCGGAGCTGGAGGTTGCGGATAAGCTTTCCCCTGAGAATGTTGAGGTACTGGAGCGGTTGGGTGACGCCTACGCATTTCAGGAGCGGAATGAAAAGGCAGCGGAAGCCTACCAGGCGGCAGTTGCAAAAGCGCCGGACCGGGCAGTTTTGCTTTCCAAGCTCGCTTTCACTCTGGCGAAGTTGAATCGGGCCCCGGAGGCTGTAGCGGCTCTGGAAAAATCGGTCAAGCTCGATCCGAACAACGCGGACGCCTATTATCTGCTCGGCGATCTGTATTCGGAACTCGAAAAGTATGATCAGAGCGTCGAGGCATACAACAGCTCGCTGAAACTGGATCCCAAGCGCAAGGAGGTTCACTACAACCTGGGAACTCTGTACGCGGAACAGAAGCAGTACCGAGAAGCGCGCTCAGAGCTTAGAGCAGCGCTGGATCTTGATCCGGATTATGCCGCAGCATGGTCTAACCTCGCCGTGGTCTGCGAGAAGCTCGAGCTCGACAAGGAGGCAATCCAAGCCAACGAGAAGGTAGTTGCGCTCGGTAAGGCTCAGTCGATGAACTATTTCCGCCTCGGTATGCTTTACGCCAAAAACAACCTCCCGGATCCCGCAATTGAGAACTTCGCCAAGGCAATTCAGCTCGAGCCGGAGAAGTACCGGCAAATGCTGCTCGACGAGCTGAAGAATGTGCACTCCGTGCTCGACAGCGTGCGGTATCGCGATGCTTTTGTCCGTCTCCTCAAATGAAACCACCGCAAGTCTGCTTCTCAGACAATTACGGAAGAATTGCCGAGAGCAAGAGTAAGTCGGGGAAAAAAACTCATCGATCGCGGCGCCTCCCGTCTTCTGATTTCTTGCAACTGTGCGAGGCCGATTTAGCGATGGTTTTCAGTGGCCGGTGCTTTGCTCGGACTCCGGGCAAGGAAGGTGCGCAACTCGTCATGAGATAGGCGGTACAGGTCCGGGAACCCCTCGGGCTGGCAATGCCAGCGCCTGTGTCCCCACAGCCAGGCTTCGGGCTGTTCGCGAATGATGCCTTCCAGAATCCGATTAAACAACTGCGTGTTGAGAGCGACATCTCGGTTAGTATCGCTGCTACGGATCAGATCCACAGGAGACAGGAACTTGATGGTATAGCGCCCGCTAGGCCTGGGAGCGAGGTAGCCCGGAAGCACAGTCGCCTCTGTACGCAAGGCCAGCAGGGCAACGCTCGTGGAAGTAGCGGCTGGAAGACCGAACAAGTCCACGAAAATTCCCTCCTGCAAGCTCGTGTTCTGATCCATCAGGATGCCCACAGCCCCGCCGGTTTTGAGCTCTGCCAGAATGTGTCGGACCGAATTCCTCTTGTAGATTACCCGGTTGCCGGCCAGTTCCCTGACCTTGTGCAGGTAGTTTTCAAGAGGCGCGTTGTCGAGCGGCCGCGTGACGAAGCTCAGAGGATAGCCGTGGAGGGCATGGGCCGTGGGAAGCAGCTCCCAAGCGCTGAAGTGCCCTGTCAAGTATAGTACGCCTTTTTGGCGGGCGCGCGCCCGTTCGAGATTGTTCAGGCCATACTGCGGGTCGTATCGAACCAGCGCGCCGATGTTTTTTCGCGTGAGCCTGGGCATGCGGCCGACTTCGAGGAGGTTTCGCGCCGTGTTCTGGAAGCTTTTCTTAGCTATTTCATCATGCTCACGGGCAGACAACTCAGGGAAGGCAATGGTCAGATTGACACGCGCTATGTGCCTGTGAAACGCATCCAGGCGGTAGGCCAAAGAGGCGAGAGCATCGAGAGTGTGGATCGCTACGGATCGAGGCAAGAGCTGAACCGAGCTCATGGCAAAACGCGATATCAAATACACCAAATAGGATTCCAACTTGCGGTATCCCTAAACCTTGTTATACCCTTGCGCCGCTGCCAGATATGCATCGGCAGAGTAGGTGCTGCCCGGTCACTTAGCTGGCGGAGGTACTTGCATGATCTCCTAAACCGATCCTCATCGATCCCGATACCTTGGGGCACGCGGGATTATGCCGACAGCGGTCACGGTTTTCAATAGCAACGAATTCCCGGTCGAAGCAGGAGGTACGGGCACTGACCTGGTTTGGGAAGGCGGTTGCGCTCGAAGATGACGCGATCGAGTTTTCGGGAAACGAACTTCGATCCTCCCTACGACGAGATTCTGCGCGGAGTCCTGACTTTCAAGACCCTCGCCGACACGGAGAAAACCATCGCAAGGCTGGAGAATTTGCGTCAACGTTTTCTTGCAGCCAGCGATAAGAAGGGTGTGGAGTATTGTCGGCTCCTGGGCGCTCTTGGACGGAAGCGCGCCGAGCTGATTGCGCGAAACCGGCGAGTCAATCCGGCTAAACGGCTGCAGAAAAGAGAGGCGGCCCTCTGGTTCCGGATCTGGCTGGAGATTCCTGAACTCTTCGCGGATTGGCTCGCCCTGCGAAAGAAGACAGAAGACTTCCTGAAATTGCACGAACGGGAGTCGCGCTTCTGATCACCAGGCAGGCAGTTTCATGGTCGCAGCAACGAACACACGAATAGGACAGGATTCATTTCTGGAGGCGCTGCGGTCCGAGATTGTCGCCGGAACAGAGATCCTTGCCGCCTGGATCACTCACGTTCAGGCAAAGGGGGAGATTGAGATACTCTTCGAGCTTGAGACGTGGCTCCGAGGGCTGGGTGCATTTTTTGACCGCAGGCACCTGCCGCTCCAAGATGCGGAGAGAGCGTCTCTGATCACGCGCAGCTTCGTGCCTGAGGTCCGCGTCGCACGCCTCGCGCTCCAGGAATGCGAGCGCTGCGCCCTTCAATTGTGCAGCCTGGGGCAAGACGCCAAGGTAGAATTTGAAGCGCTCGTCGAGACGCAGATCTACAAGACCGGCGTTCTGGATGCCCGCGTCGGCAAAGGGCTGGAGCAGGCTACTCCTGTGGACAGCCTGGCTCACTTGCTGGAATCGATCAACGACCTCAAGGTGATGATCGACGCTCTGGAGGATCCAGCCCGACAGGATCTTAAGCTTTTCCTCAGCATCGGCAGGACTTTCAAGAGCGATCTGCGGAATTGCCGTTATGTTGATATGCTGCTCGGGCAGCGCTTCCGACTCCAGTTTGACCGCATAGACAACGCTGTTTTGAGCACTGTTTTTCGGTCGATAGCCGAAGAGAATATGCGCCACAACATGGCGCTGGCTCTTCTCTATCTCTATCGCTTTCTTCATTATCTGACGCTGGTATCCTCTGCATTGCACCATGACCGGCCGCTGCGCAGGTTCCTTGTCCTTTTCTCGCTCCTACACGAGCAAACAGACATTCTGTGCGACTTTATCAAGTCTCGTTTCCTGAAGGAACGGCGCGGAAATTCACGGCTGAGAATCGCCGCGGATCTTACCGTCCATTCGCTCAGAATGGAAGCACAACGCATGTTCGAGCGTGAACTCATCTTCTTGTCGTCGGAAAAGGATGCCTCTGCGATCTATGCGAAGGTAGAAAACAGCCATGGCCTGCTGCGCAATTGCTATCAGAGCTGTGTGGTCACGCTGATTCAGGCGTTCGATGAAAACGTAGACGGCAAGGCGTTGTTTCCGTCAATAGTCGAAGGCTTTCAACAGGGCCAACAACTGCGGAAAGATCTCTGGGATTTGCGGCAGGACTTCAAGACGGAACTGGAGAGGAGGGAGTCCTTCGACCTCAGTCTTGTCCTGGATCGGGTCACGCGGTTCCGAGAGTCATCGCTGCGGTACTTGATGTATCAGGATTGGGGCGAGTTCGAGCGTTTCTCGGATTCACTGGTTACGGCGGCAAACGAGGTGGAGGTTCGCATGTTGCTGCGCAAGTTTATAAGCTTCCTCGAAGTCCTGATGCAGGAAGTTTCCAAGCGCAGCGTTTTGCAGTGAAGGGGAATTGCGCGCGCAGGTCACGTCTGGGCCGGGGAAAGAAGAAATCAGCTTTCATCGCTCACCTTTCACTGAACGGTGAGAGAAGAGTTTGATTCATCCGACGGGTTTTAGTAGCATTAGACGAGGCGAGAATCTGCGAGAACTTCCAATCATGGATTCCCTGAAATCCTAGAATTGATTCACGAACGCATATGAAAGCGAATTACAAGAGACTGTTCCTCTGGTCCTCTCTGGGGAGTATTGCCATAGGCGCCGCAGTGACACTGGCGCGCAGACCCAAGCGGATTGAACCGCGCCCCCTGGCTTGCCGAAAAATACCCGAGCAATGTCACGGTGTCCTTTTGTGGACAGAACGCTTTGAGGTTGAGGAAAGCGGCGCGCGGCATCACGCGCATGATCGCTATTATTTACAGCCGACTCCCTTCAAGGTCTGGAGCATTCTGGAACTGAACCTTCAGGGTGCGCCGGGAAAATCAGGGCCCGGGGGCGCCGCGATCTACCACGTAACACACGTGCGCTTGCTGGAAGAGAATCACGAGGAGGAGCATTTGAAAGACCGGTTTTACGGCGTTGTGACGGTTGCAGACGCGGCCGAGAGATCCTGTGGCAGCAACTTCATCGCGCGCGGCGGCATCCTCGAAATCAAGAAGTGCTATGTCGGAGGCTCCAGCAATGGGGTTGAATCTGGAGAGGTGCATCGCTCCCTCGGCCGTGTTCTTAATTACCGGATCGAGTACTCTGCTGCCTGAATTGTGTTAATCTTTTGCGCCCATTCGCTGAAATGTCCATTGATGAGGTTCCATCCACCATATGAGAGGCTGGAATGGTTGAAACGCTCTTGACAAATCTTCCGGGCACTCGGGATATCCTCCCCGAAGAAATCTCGTCCTGGCATTTGGTCGAGGGTGCCGCCAGAAGCATATTTGCGCGCTATGGCTTCGAGGAGATCCGCACCCCGTTGCTTGAGGCAACAGAGTTGTTTGCGCGGGGAATTGGCGGTGAAACGGATATTGTCGGAAAGCAAATGTATGTGTTTCAGGACCAGAGCGGCAAATCGATGAGCCTGCGCCCTGAAGCCACTGCCTCCGTTGTACGGTCGTACCTCCAGCACTCCATGTACCGATGTGCGGGTTTGGCGAAGCTCTACTACGTTGGTCCGATGTTTCGGCACGAGAAAAAGCAGAAGGGACGATGGCGGCAGTTCTATCAGATCGGCGCTGAAGCGCTCGGTTCAGAGCATCCGGCGATCGAGGCCGAAGTTATCGAGATGATGATGTTCTTCCTGGAATCGCTCGAGATCCGGGCGCACCTGCTGGTCAACTCTGTCGGAGACGGCAAGTGCCGCCCGCAGTACATCGAGTCGTTGGGTCAAAAGCTGCGCGGTCGCCTGGCCGACCTTTGTGAAGACTGCCGGCGCCGTGCCGAGACAAACCCGCTCAGGGTGTTGGACTGCAAGGTGGAGACCTGCCAGCCGGTGATCGACGCCCTGCCGAAAATCGCGGATCACTTGTGCACCGAATGCTCGCAGCACTTTGAGCAGGTTAAGAGTTATTTGCAGGAAGCGGGAGTCTCCTACGAGATTGTTCCTCGACTGGTGCGCGGTTTGGACTATTACGTAAGAACCGCCTTCGAGATCGTCAGTGGCGAGTTGGGGGCTCAGAACGCACTCGTCGGCGGTGGCCGCTATGATGGGCTTGCGGAGGTGCTCGGCGGACCGCGGGTTCCGGGCTTCGGGTTCGCGATGGGCCTGGACCGGCTCATCATGATTCTGCCGGAGGAAGTGCGCGCGAAAGGGAAACGCCCACCAGAGCTGTTTCTTGCTTACCTGGGGGACGCCGCCTTCAGGAAAGCGCTGTCGCTCGGCCGCTCGCTGCGTCACAAAGGATTTTCCTGCCACTTCGAGTTTACGGGCGGCAGTCTGAAGAGTCAGCTACGGGAAGCAAATCGCTTGCGCGCTGGCAGCGTACTCATCATTGGTGAGCAAGAACTGGCACGGGGACGATACATTCTCAAACGCATGGAGGATTCGACCCAAAGCGAGGTTTCGCTGGAAGATCTCGTCCAACATCTTCAGAAGCGGCGCTGCGCGGGACTGAAATGAACGGGGATATGCAGAATTTTCAGGATTCATTATTCGGTCCATCCCGGGTCTCCCTGTTAGGATGCATCCTGTAGATCCTGTCGTTATGGCTTATCACGCCAATGAGCAAGATACGGGTTCTGCCTGAAATCCTGGCCAACAAAATAGCAGCCGGCGAGATCGTCGAGCGCCCGGCATCTGTAGTCAAGGAGCTTTTGGAAAATGGGCTTGACGCCACCGCGCGTTCGCTCTTCCTCTCCGTCGAATCCGGGGGCAAAAAACGCATCATCGTGCGCGACGATGGGGAAGGCATGACCCAGGACGATGCCATACTCGCCTTTGAGCACCACGCTACCAGCAAGCTACAAAGCGTGCAGGATCTCTCGGCCATCACCACCCTTGGCTTCCGAGGTGAAGCGCTGCCTTCCATCGCGTCGATCTCGCGACTGACTCTCCGTACCCGGCATCAGTCCGAGTCGGATTCGGCACCGGGGACGGAAGTGGAGATTCATGGCGGTACGATGCGTTCGGTCAAGGCGATTCCTTGGGACAAGGGGACTGAAGTCACGGTCCGCGACCTGTTTTTCAACGTGCCGGCGAGGCGCAAGTTCCTTCGTGCCCACGACACCGAACTCGGACACATCACGCGGCTTGTCACGAATTACGCCCTTGCGCGACCGGAGCTGCGCTTCATGCTGGAAAGCGAGGGCCGCAAATTGATCGACGTGGTTCCTGTATCCTCCGTGCGCGAGAGGACCTACCAGCTCTTCGGCGACAGTTTCCTAAAAAATCTGGTAGAGATTGCTGGCAGCGCTGGGGACGTCAAGGTCCACGGCTTTGCTTCGCAGCCCCACGAGCAGAGGACGAACCCTTACTCGCAATTCTTCTACGTCAATCGGCGAGTGGTGCGTGACAAGGTCATGACGAGTGCCGTGCGGCAGGCATACCTAAACGCAATTCCATCGTCGGCATATCCTGTTGTTCTTCTCTTTGTCGAGCTGCCCTGTGAGCAGATCGACGTCAATGTTCATCCGGCCAAGATCGAAGTGCGCTTCCGGGACCAGAGCCTCGTGCACGACCTCGTCCGCGAGAGCATCCAACAGGCGCTTGTGCGGAACCGGTCGATTCCAGTCTTTGAGCGCCATGGCGAGGAGATAGGGCCGCACGGCAGATTCAGTCCCGGGAGCTCCACTGTTCTTCCCGGCGATTCCCGCCAGGTGCCGGAGAGTCCTTTCGATTTTACCCCCCCGGCGTCTGCGCCCGACCCATTCCAGCGTGCATTCAACTACCCCTTGCGCGAGATCCCGCAAATTCCTCTGAGTCCGCCCGCCGACCATCATGGCTTGAAGATGCGGGCGGAGTTGCTGTTAGGGGCGCCATCGGAATCTGTACGCGAAACCTTCCACACCGCCGGCGTGCACATCCTGGGACAGGTGCAGGAAAGCTATATCATCGCCTGTGATCCCGACGGCCTCCTCATCATCGACCAGCATGTGGCGCACGAGCGCGTGCTCTACGAGAAGCTTGCCAGCGCGATGAACCGCAATGCGGTTGAAACCCAGGGACTGCTGGTGCCGGTGACAATCGAGCTGGCGCCGCATCAAGCAGCGCTCCTCGACCGTGCGCTGCCAGAGTTGAACAGGAACGGGTTTCAGGTAGAGCGTTTCGGCGGGAATACCGTCCTGGTTCGTTCGGTGCCGGCGGTTGCGCGCGACCTCGATTGTGAGAAGCTGCTGTCGGAAATCCTCGAAGGGCTGGAAATGGAGGAACGGACGGTGGATGTCGATCGGATCAGGAACCGCATCGCTGTAAGCATGGCGTGCCGGGCGGCGATCAAAGTGCACACGCCGCTCACGCTGGAAAAAATGCAGTGGCTGCTGGATGAACTTGGGCAGACGCGGATGCCGACCAACTGTCCGCATGGCCGCCCCATCATACTGCGGTTCAGCCTGTACGAAATCGAGCGCAATTTCGGCCGGGTGTGAGCCACCCTGCAAACCACGAAGACCATAGAGAGACCCATTCAAAGCTTTCAGGGCTTTCGTGGTCTTCGATTGTTTCAGCAGGATTCTACGGCGCCCATGCGGCGGAACTTCTGGTAGCGCTGCTCCTGGAGTTCGGGACCGGACCTGCCGAGCAGGGATTCGAGAGCCGGTTTCAATCTCAAATCAAGAGCCTTTGCGGCCGCGTCGTGGTCGGTATGAGCCCCATCAGGCGGTTCAGGAATGATCTCGTCGATGAACCCGAAGGAAAGCAAATCCTGCGCAGTGATCTTAAGCGCGTCGGCTGCCGCTTCGATGTGTTCCTGATCCTTCCACAGAATGGCGGAGCATCCCTCCGGCGTGATGACAGTGTAGATGGCGTTCTCCATCATCAAGACGTAGTTTCCCACGGCGATTCCCAACGCTCCGCCGCTGCCGCCTTCACCGATGACGCAGACAATGACCGGCACTTGAAGCCGCGCCATCTCGCGGAGGTTGAAGGCGATGGCTTCCGCCTGGCCCCGTTCTTCTGCACCTATGCTGGGATAAGCCCCTGGGGTATCCACAAAGCTGATAATGGGACGGGAGAACTTCTCGGCAAGCTTCATCGCGCGCAATGCCTTGCGGTACCCCTCGGGCTGCGCGTAGCCGAAATTGCGATGCTGCCTTTGGTTCAGGTCCCGTCCTTTCTGCTGGCCCACCAGCATGACCGGATGACCGTGGTAGCGCGCCATTCCCGCAACGATCGCCGGATCGTCGGCGAAGCGCCGGTCGCCGTGAATCTCCGAGAAGCCTTCAAAGAGGCGCTCCACATAGTCCAGAGTGTACGGGCGTTGCTCATGGCGCGCCAGCAGCGTGCGCTGCCAGGCGCTGGCGGTTGCAGACTTCTCTCTGCGCAGGCGCTCGACTTCAGCGCGCAGTTCGTCGATTTCCGCCTGATATGGCTTTTCTTCGTCCATCCGACCCTTTCCGGCAGCACACTAACTCAAGATCTGCACCGATCCGGCGCCGCAAATATCTTCAATTCGGCGAATCAAGTCTGGGCTCGGCTTCACCTTCACGAAATCAGAGGACTGGATGGTAACACGGAATTCGTTGGGATGGTACAACTCCAGTTCAACCCCGGTCTCCCCTTGATTTTGCTCGAACAGGCGGTAGAGCTCAGTTGCGGCATCAGCACGCAAATGGGGAACCGGGGCTCGGATGCACAGCCTCCTGGCATTCCGCTCGACGATGCCGGCCAGAGACTCTATTTCGGAACAAATGATTTTGAATGAATTCTCATCGACTTCGAGTCTTCCGACGACGAACACGGGTCTATCGGCTTCCAGATGCAGTGAGAACTTGGCGTAGGCAGTAGGGAAGACCAGTGCCTCTATGGTTCCCGTAAGATCTTCCAGGGTAAAAACCGCCATCAGCTCCCCCTTTTTCGTGCGCCGGGGACGGCAATCGGTGACGATGCCTGCGATTCTGCATTCGCCGCTCGTCCCATCGCTGATAAGCTCGGCAAGGCTCTTCTTAGAAAATCGGGCCAGCTCCTCTGTGAAGCGATCCAGGGGATGTCCCGAGACATAATATCCGAGCGTCTCCTTTTCAAATGCCAGCAGCTGCTCCTGCGGCCACTCCAGGATGTCCGGAGGTTCTGGTTCCGGCAGTGCCGCCGGACCCAGCATTCCACTGAACAAGCCTTTTTGGCCGCTGGTTCGGTCACGTTGCGCCTTTTGGCCGTAGTCGATGGCTGCGTCGGCCATCGCCATCAGCTGAGAGCGCTTCCACCCCAACGAGTCGAGGGCTCCGCTCTTGATCAGACTCTCGAGCACGCGCTTATTGACCGCACGCGAGTCCACCGCCTCGCAGAACTGAAAAAGGCTGCGAAACCGCCCGTGCGTCTTGCGGCACTCGAGTATGGACTGGATGGCACCCGCGCCGACGTTTCGGATGGCGAGCATCCCAAAGCGGATTTTGTTTCCCACTGAATGAAAGAGAAGCTCGCTCTCGTTGACATCAGGCGGCAGCACCGGAATTCCCATGCCCTTGCATTCGGCGATGTACATCACGATCTTGTCGGTGTTGCCGATTTCGCTAGACAGCAGAGCGGCCATGAACTGCACGGGAAAGTGAACCTTGAGATACGCCGTCTGATACGCCAGCAGCGCATACGCGGTGGAGTGTGACTTGTTGAATCCGTACTGGGCGAATTGCTCCATGAGGTCGAAAACCTGGATCGCGATCTTTTCCGGTATCCTGCCCGCGCGGGCGCCGGCCGTGAACTTGTCACGCATGGAAGTCATAATCGACACCAGTTTTTTCCCCATCGCTTTCCGCAAAATGTCGGCTTCACCGAGGGAAAAACCCGCCATCTTGCTGGCAATCTGCATAACCTGTTCCTGATAGACGATGACGCCGTACGTCTCTTTAAGGATTTCCTCAAGAACAGGGTGGGGATACTTAACGTCCACGAGGCCGTGCTTCCGCCTGATGAAATCGGGGATCATATCCATCGGTCCCGGGCGGTAGAGCGCATTCAATGCGATCAAATCCTCAAAGCGCGCCGGCTTCAGGCGTCGCAGCTCCGCTTTCATCCCGCCACTTTCAAACTGGAAGATACCGTTGGTCCTGCCTTCAGAGAAGAGTGCATACACTTCCGAGTCGTTCAAGGGAAGCGACGAGAGTTCGACTTCGATCCCCGCTTCTTCGCGTATGCGCTTTACGGCATGATCTAGGACGGTTAAGGTGGCAAGAGCGAGAAAGTCCATCTTAAGAAGGCCGATTGTCTCCAGGTCCTTCATGCCGTACTGGGTGGTGAGTTCGTCCTTGTTTGACTTCGCAAGGGGGATAAGTTCCATCAGCGGCTTGGGAGCGATCACGATGCCAGCGGCATGGGTGGAAGAATGGCGTGATAACCCTTCCAGACGCTTGGCGATCTCAATCAGATTTGCGATCTGAGGCTTTTTCAGCTCTTCGCGTAGTCGCGACTCCTGCTCGATCGCCCTGTCAATCGTGGCGTTGAGATCATTGGGAATGAGCTTGGCGATGCGGTCCACCTCGGCGTAAGGAATGTCGAGGCTTCTCCCGACGTCCCGAATCACGCCTTTTGCCGCCATGGTGCCGAAGGTGATGATCTGGCAAACGCTGTCACGGCCATACTTGCTCGCCACGTAGTCAATCACTTCTGCGCGCCGGTCCATGCAGAAATCCATGTCGATGTCCGGAGGCGCGATCCGCTCGGGGTTGAGAAAGCGCTCGAAGAACAGAGCGTATTGAAGCGGATCGATATCAGTGATGCGCAGGCTATAGGCAACGAGGCTGCCCACGACGGAACCGCGCCCCGGACCAACCGGGATGCCGTGGTCGCGCGCGTATTTGATCAGGTCCCATACGATCAAGAAGTAGCTCGAAAACTTCATCTTCTTGATCATTTCGATCTCGAAGGCCAAGCGCTCTTCATACGCTTGCAGGGGATTCTTGAGCGCGCCCTCCTGGGACAACCGCTCCAGATGCTGGCGGCGCCACGCGAAACCTTCACGGACAACCTTTTCAAAATAGGAGTCGTGCGTCTCAGCCGGCGGGACATCAAAAGGAGGCAGGAGATAAGCCGACGTATTGAGTTGGAGATTGCAGCGCTCGCCGATGCGCAGGGTGTTCCGTAGCGCCTCGGGCAGATCTTTCCACAGCTCGTGCATCTCAGCGCCCGACTTGAAGTAGTACTGGTCGCTGGTATAGCGCAAGCGATCGGTGTCCTGGACGGTCTTACCGGTGCCGATACAGAGCAGGACGTCATGTGCGACGTGGTCTTCCTTGAGTAGGTAGTGCGTGTCGTTGGTACAGACCAGAGGGATGCCTGTTTTCTTGGAGATCTCTATGAGGGCGCGGTTGACGCGCTGCTGGGCCGGCAACCCGTGATCCTGGAGCTCGAGATAACAGCAGCCTTCCCCGAAGATGTCGCGCAAGGCGACTGCTTGCTCAAGTGCCGCTTCGTGCTGCTCCATGAGCAGACATTGCGCTACCGAGCCCTTTAAGCATGCTGACAGGGCAATCAGCCCCTTGCTATGCTGGGCTAGAAGCTCCTTGTCAACGCGCGGCTTGTAATAGAAGCCTTCCAGGTAGCCGAAGGATGCAAGCTTGCTCAGGTTGTAGTATCCGGACTCGTCTTCGGCAAGCAGGACCAGATGGTTGGATTGATCGCTGCCGCCCGTTTTCTTGTGCCGGCTCTCCTTGGCGACGTAGACCTCACAGCCTATGATCGGCTTGAGTCCCTTCTTGCGAGCTGTAGTGTAAAACTGGATGGCCCCGAAAAGGTTGCCGTGATCAGTGAGCGCCAGGGCGGGCATTTGCATGGAGACGGCAGCGTCCACAAGCTGCTCAACCTTGGAGGCGCCGTCCAGCAGGCTATAATCCGAGTGGTTATGCAGGTGTACGAAGGCTGCCGATTCCGACACGTCTTACTCCCATTCAATGGTTCCCGGTGGTTTTGAGGTGATGTCGTACACGACCCGGTTGATGCCGCGTACTTCGTTGACGATGCGGTTGGATATGCGCTCCAGCAAACCGAAGGGGAGCTTCGCCCAATCTGCTGTCATCCCGTCTTGACTGGTCACTACACGCAATGCCGTGACGTTCTCATAGGTGCGGTCGTCTCCCATCACCCCGACGCTCTGTATGGGCAAGAGGACAGCGAATGCTTGCCAGAGCGCACGCGTCAGGCCTTCGCGTTCGATCTCTTCCTGGACAATGGCATCGGCCTCCCGCAGGAGTGCCAGGCGTTCAGGCGTCACATGGCCAATGATGCGGACGGCCAGACCCGGTCCCGGGAAGGGCTGCCGTTGCACGAACTGCGGATCCATGCCGAGTTCCTCGCCGACCTTGCGCACCTCGTCTTTAAACAACTCTCGTAAAGGTTCCACCAGCTCGAGCTCCATTGCAAGCGGCAGACCGCCGACGTTGTGGTGCGACTTGATAACCGCCGAAGGGCCGCGCACCGAAGTCGATTCGATGACGTCCGGGTAGAGCGTCCCCTGGACCAGATACTTCGCGTCGCCGATCTTGCGCGCCTCTTCCTCGAAGACGCGGATGAACTCCTCGCCAATGATCTTACGCTTTCGCTCCGGATCTATGACGCCTGCCAGCCGGGAAAGGAAGCGTTCACCAGCAGGCACGCCGATAACTCTCAAATGAAAGCGCCTGCTAAAACTCTTGAGCACGGAGGCGTATTCGTCCTTTCGCAGCAACCCGTTGTCGACGAAGATGCAAGTGAGTCGGTCTCCGATCGCTGTGTGCACCAGCAGGGCGGCGACTGCGGAGTCGACACCACCGCTCAGCCCACAAATCGCCCTGCCGTCTCCGATCTTCTTCCTGACGGCGGTTACGCTGGAAGCGACGAACGCCGACATTGTCCAGTCACGGCGGCAACCGCAGACGCGGGTGAGGAAATTCTCCAGAATCTTTGTGCCATGGTGGGTATGGATGACCTCCGGATGGAATTGAAGCCCCCAGATCCGGTGTTCTGCATCGGCAGCGGCGGCGAGGATATTCCCTGATCGGGCTAGAGTGCGGAAACGCTGGGGAAGCATCTCAACTCGATCACCGTGGCTCATCCAGACTTGGAAGTTTTGGGGCAGGCCGGATAGGATTTCGTTTTCCTCGATGACCTCAATAATGGCCTTGCCGTATTCACGTTGATTGCCTGGGGCAACTCTACCCCCCATGCTGGCTGCGATCAACTGAAGCCCATAGCAGATCCCCAGCACCGGTATGCCGCGTTTGAAAAACTCCGGCGGCAGACGCGGGCTTTCCGCCCGGCACACCGAGTCGGGCCCCCCGGACAAGACGATGCCCACGGGCTTAATCTCGTCGATTTTTTCGAGAGCTCGGGAGAAAGAGACAATCTCACAGTAGACGCTGAGTTCGCGGATGCGCCGCGCGATCAGCTGGGTATACTGGGAACCGAAATCCAGAATCAGGACACTCTGGCGATTAATGATTATCTCCTGGGTTTTGTTTGCTAGTCTCTTGCGGCAGCCATACAATATCGCAACGATTGCAAATTTGCAATCAATAGGACGGCAGTCAGAAGCCGGAATCAAAGAAAAATGTGTGACTTCCGGAGCGGGATTCTATTCTGACTCCTGACTGCTTTTTTCGAGGCCTGATGTCTAAAGTCGCGTTCTCGCATCCGTGGCTGCTTCTCCTGGCACTGGTGCCGCTGGCGTTGCCTCTGGTGCGCCGATTGCCCCCTTTTCGGAAACGGGGAGCGTTATCACTCTCGACCTATGACTGGTTGCCCGCATCCGCCGGAAGTCGCGTATATCCGCGGCGGTTCGCCGATTTGCTGCGTATTATCGCACTAATTTGCCTGGTTCTCATCGTTGCCGGCATCGGCCCAGTCACACGCGAGCCCGTCGTCACGGAGCAACCTGAGGCACTGGTCATCGTGCTGGACATTTCGAGCTCTATGACGGCTGGGGACTTCTCCCCAGGCAATCGCCTGAAGGCAGCGAAACAGCTCTTGGAATCATTTACTTCCTCCCACTCCGACGCAGAACTGGGATTGATTCTCCTGGCAGCTTCGCCCCGACTCGTGGTTCCAGTATCGGCGGAAAGGGGCGCGCTGTTGAAGGCCCTGGACGAGGCGAGCCCTGCGGGCTATGGAGAAGACGGCACCGCAATCGGCAGCGGCATCGCCAGCGCGATAAACAGACTGCGAGACGGACCCTGGAGCCGGCGCAAGATTCTTCTGGTCACCGATGGAGTAAACAACCGCGGTGCGCTGGCTCCCGCAGATGCTGCTCGCATCGCCGCAGGCATGGGAATCAGGATTGACACGATGGGAATTGGAACTGACTCCGTTTCGCACTACTGGGTCCCCTCGGCGCAGGGAGGAGCAGTGGAAGTGGAAGCTCGCATCGAGATCGACGACAAGGAACTAGAGGAAGTGGCCAGGATAACAGGGGGCAGATATCGGCGTGTGACGAATTCAGACGAGCTGCGCCTTGCCCTGCTTTCGTTGGACTCGGACCGGCGGCAGCTCTTGACCTCCGAGTCCTCGCGCCGGAATTTCCCCTGGGTACAGATTCTTGCCGCGGCTTCGATCTTGCTGGTCTGTGCGGAATTTGTGCTGACACGGTTTGCTGATCCGGAGTTGCCGGGCTGAAGCCGGACTTGCGAATCCGGCACTCGAAGCGGGCGGAACCAATGAAAGGGTAGAACTGGTTTTGTTTCCTGCTGGCGTCTGAATTGCTGGAGGAGGCATGTACTGGAGGTATCCAACTTACCTGTGGGTTGAAATCGTGCCAGGACTTCTGCTGGTGTGCTGGGTGCTTGCAGAGTGGATCAGCCACCGACGTCTGAAGGAACTTGGGGATCCTGAAGTGCTGGGTGTATCGCGCTCATGGGCTCTGCAACTTGTTGCCCTCCTCATGCTGGTGCTGGGGCTTGCGTCAGCTGCCGCGGTGCTTCCGCTGCCCGCATGGAGGGTGGAAAATGCAGCCCCAGAAACGCCTGAGATTGTAATCCTGCTTGATGTCAAATCCTTGGAGTCCGCCGCAGAGCGTCTCTGGCGAAACCTTGAGGATGCGGTTCAGGCCGTCGTCGAGCAAGTTCCAGGCGCGCGCATCAGCGTTGTTGCCTCGGGATCTCCGCCGGAAGTTTTGGTCCCGCCGACTGTAGACGCCAAGGGAGTCCAGATCATCATGTCACGGCTCCATTTTGCGTTGCAGCCAAGGTCCGGAGGCGACTTGTCCGAAACACTGGCCCATTTCGCCAGCCGACAACGAAGCGCGCTCGCGAATTTGCATTTAGTGGTTGTCACGGCATTGCCGGTCGAAGAAGTGGAACAGCTCTCGGGGATTTCACTGGAGAACATGCCTGACGTCCTGTTAGTACGAGTTTCTGGAAGCGGCGCCCCGACGCAGTACGGCTGGCAGACACGGATCGGAGGATGGACTTGGACCGTGAAATCCGAAAGCACGCGCAATCTGCTCACGGCGGCCATGGGAGAGCGCCTGAAAACGCGGCGCCTGAGTCTTGTGCAGTGGTGTGCGCTGATGGGCCTCTTGCTTTTATCTGCGGAATTCGCGTGCAGCCTGGCTGCCCGATCAGACAGCAGAGGAGGCACCTTTGCATAGCGCCGTGCCCATCCTGCCAGGTTGGATCTTTCTTGTGCTGCTAGGGCAGGCTGCCCGTGTTCAAGGAGTCACTCCAGATCTGTCTCGGACCTTCGTGTCGAAAATTGCGGCCGACATGGCAATCGTCACGGAACTGAGCGTTGGCGATCCCTTCGTCGGCCAGCAGTTCAGCATCGTGTACAGGCTCCGTGCGCAGCGTGCACCCAGTGCGGTGGATATTGACCCGCAGCAGTACCCGGGCTTCTGGGCGGAATTGGTCCCAATTTCTCAGGAGTCGGTTTCTGCTACGCGGCCGCTCAGCGAGCCTGGGGTAGTGGACTACTTGCTTCGGCAGGTCGTCGCCTTCCCGCTGATGGAAGGTACGCTGCGTCTGCCGCCGCTGTCTTTGAAAATCAAGACGTCCGCACGCGTGTCCGCGCAACGCGATGATTGGGATGTGGCGGGCGTTTCTTCTCCAGTGGCTGTGCCGGTTTCTCCGATTCCCCCAGGTACCCGACCCGGTCCGAATCTTCCCTTCGTTGGAAGTGCCGAGGGAAGTATGAGCTGGGAGGGAGAAGCGCAGCCCGTGCTTGTACTCGAGATCCAGGGAACGGCAAATCTTGCGTGGTTTCGGCCGCTTGAATGGTTGCGTCCTCCCGAGGGTGTGCGGTTGCACGCGCGTCTTGCAAGTATCGACAATACGGCTCAGACAATCGAAGTGGAAGGGAAACGCCGCCTTTCGCTCTTGCAGCGGCAACGCTGGGCGATCAGCGTTTCGGGAGGCCATCCAGGGCAGCACATCGACGACGTCTTATTGCCCGTTTTTGAGCCGGGCAGCAAAGTCTGGAATGACGTGCGTATTGAAGGAATCAATATCCCGGAGACGGCGCTCTCCGCGCGCGGCATGGAAGCCGGCGCGGCCAAAGCTGCATCAGGAGCTGAAACACGCCTGCGACTTCTCTTAGCGTCACGCGCACGCTTGGTCATAGGTCTAGCCGGCATTGCCGCCGGTTTGGCTCTGCTTGCCTGGCTTCGTACAAAGCGGCTGCGGAGAAGCCAACGTGCGGAGGAAACCCTTGCCACACTCGAGAAGAAGCTTCGAACTTCACCCCGAGCATTTCTCGATAGCGCGCACAAGCTACTGGAGCAATACGCGGAGAAGGCAGGACGCACCCACAATCTGGGCGTGGAGGATGCTTTACTGGACCGATGCTGGACTACCGTGCAGCGGTATCGTTTCAACCGGGAACCCCTCCCTGCAAATGCCCGCGACGACATCTTGACATCGATCGCGCTGCTCATGCGCGAACCGCATGGCGGGGAATAAACCGCTAAAACAATTTCACGCAAAGGCGCCGGGAGATTGGGGATTTTCGATCTCAGAGGCTTCGAGTCTCGCCCACTTTGCGGTATGCTTTGTGTCTTTGCCGATCCAAGACACTACATTGGGGGTCCGATGGAGTTATTCGCGGCGGCTGTACTGGGTATCGTTCAGGGCTTGACCGAATTTCTGCCGATCAGCAGCTCAGCTCACTTGATTCTCGTTCCGTGGCTGCTGGGATGGAACCCGGAAGGTCTCGTCTTCGATGTTTCCCTGCATATCGGGACAGCCTTGGCAATCCTTGCATATTTCTGGAAGGATTGGCTGACGCTCGCCGGGGAAGTGATCCATGGGATTGCGGCAGGCGAACCGCTCGGTAACCCGCAACGAAGGTTGGCTTGGTTTCTAATCGTCGGCACCTTACCGGCCGCAATTGTTGGTTTTCTATTCGAAAGGCACGTTGAAGAGACATTGCGATCTCCACTCGTCACGGTCGCGACGCTTGTGGCGATAGGCATCGTCATTTACGTCAGCGAGCGACGGAGCCGGAGGCAGCGATCCCTGGAGGAGTTCACCTGGGGAGATTCGATCTGGATAGGGCTGAGCCAGGCGCTCGCCTTGATTCCGGGTGTGTCCCGCAGCGGAATCACCATCAGTACGGCCATGCTGAGGGACGCGGACCGTTCCTCTGCAGCGCGCTTTTCGTTTCTTCTGGCAACTCCGGTGGTTGTGGGAGCGGGAATGCTCGAGGGGCGGCATGTGATCAAAGGGTTCAGCGCCGCCGCACTAACAGCGGCTGGAGGTCCTGGAAATCCTGTGAATGCCCAATGGGCAGTGTTCGCAATCGGCGTATCCTGCGCTGCAATCACGGGCTTTCTCTGCATCCGGTATTTTCTTCGTTACCTCCAAACCAATACGCTTATCCCTTTCGTGATTTACCGGTTTGTGCTGGCCGCGATCGTACTGGCCTTTTATCTCCGATCTGCGTCCTTCTTCTGACGTTTCCTTCTTTCCTTGATACTGTCGAGGATTTCCTGGATGCGGCGTTCCATTCCCTGATCAGTCGGATGATAGTACTGCCGGCCGTGAAGTGACTCGGGCAAGCACTCCATATCGGCCACCTTTTGCTTCAGATCGTGAGCGTACTGGTAGCCCTTGCCATAGCCGAGTTGCTGCATCAAGAGCGTGGGTGCGTTTCGGATGTGCAGCGGCGGCGGTTCATTCACTGTTTTCTGTACGTCGGCTTCGATCTCGGAGTATGCCGTATAAAGGGCATTGGACTTGGGAGCCACCGACAAGTACACGGCGGCCTGGGCGAGCGCAAGCTTGCATTCAGGCATTCCGACAAGACGCACCGCTTCCGTTGCATTCAGGGCCACTTGAAGCGCTCTGACGTCGGCGAGGCCGACGTCTTCGGACGCAAACCGCACCATGCGGCGGGCTATGTACACGGGATCTTCTCCCCCTTCGAGCATTCTTCCCATCCAATACAGTGCAGCGTCAGGATCGCTGTTGCGCATAGACTTGTGCAAGGCCGAGATCAGGTTGTAGTGTTCCTCGCCTGCCTTGTCGTAGCGGAGGATTTTCTGTTGGAGTGCTACCTCGAGATCGCCGGAGGTGAGCGCGGGCACGCCCGTGCGGGATCGGCTGTATGCAAGACCCACTGCAATCTCCAGGGCGTTGAGAGCAATGCGAGCGTCGCCGTTCGCATAAACAGCAAGCTGGTGCAATACGTCCTGTGCAACCTCGACTGGCTGGTTGCCCAAGCCGCGCTCGCGATCCCGGAGGGCATGTCGCAGAATCAGCTCCACATCGTCGACGGTCAAGGGATTGAGCACGTAGACCTTGACTCGCGACAGCAGCGCGCTGATGACTTCGAAGGACGGGTTCTCGGTGGTCGCACCGATCAGAACGATTACGCCTGACTCCACATAATGCAAAAACGCATCCTGCTGGGCCTTGTTGAAACGGTGGATCTCATCGATGAACACGATGGTCTTGCGGTGCGTCCTGCGAAAATGGCTCTCCGTTTCCGCCATGACAGCTTTGATTTCCTTGATTCCTGACAGGACTGCGCTGTAGGAAACGAATCCTGACTTCGTCTCCCTGGCGATGATCCGGGCTAGTGTAGTCTTGCCTGTGCCCGGAGGCCCCCAGAGGACAAGCGATACAAGCTGATCACGTTCGATCATTTCGCGCAGCACGTTTCCCTTGCCGATCAGGTGATGCTGGCCGAGAACTTCATCGAGCGTGCGCGGTCTCATCCGCTCAGCCAGAGGGGTCTCTGGCGTTGTAGGAAGTCCAGGAGGATCGGCAAACAGCCAGTCTTTCATCTCATGTCTCAATGGCATTGGCAGTCACAGTTGCTGATCTCTGTCGCAACGCCTCGAACAGAAGGACTGCTCCAGCGACCGCCACGTTGAGTGACTCCACGCCGGGAGTCATCGGAATCCCGATGGACGGAATGCCTGACCACTCCTCTCCTGCCAGACCACGGGCTTCATTACCAAGAACTATGGCCGCGGGTCCTTTAAGATCAATCGTCCAGCACGAATGCTCCGCCCGTGCATTTGCCTGATACAGGGAAATGCGGCGGGCTCGACAATAGTCGAAAAACTCAGCCGGGCGAAGTCCTTCGACTACCGGGATGTGGAAAAATGCGCCCGCGCTGGCGCGAATCACTTTGGGACTGCGCGCGGAGACAGTGCCTGAAGCGGCGCACGCCAACGAAACACCCACGGCACGAGCGGTACGAAGCAGGGTGCCGAGGTTCCCAGGATCCTGGATGCCGCAGAGGCACAGAATCAGCGGATTCGGCCGCTCCTTCAGGGATGCCAGAGTCAGGAAGGGAATACGTACCAGTGCGAGCGCTCCCTGGGGCGAAACGACATCCGACAGCCTTCTCATGAGCGAAGCCGCCGCACGACGGACCGGAACATTTCTTGCGGACCACGTGTCAAGCAGCGCTCTCTCCCGCGGATCAGTGCCGAAGTTGTCGGTCACCAGCGCGGCCTCCAGAGCACATCCCGCGCTCGTCGCTTCCTCCAGTACGCGGAGTCCCTCTGCAACAACCAGCTCGGGTGGGGCGCGACGAGTCTGAGCGGTGACCATCCGGATCGTTCGCACCAGAGGATTGTCTTTGCTGGTCAAGATCGGGTTTCTCATCGGAGATCACGATAAGGCAGGCGATTTGGGTCTGTGCCTATCGTCGGCTATCGGAGACTTCCTATTGCCGTTCATCGTTGCAAGCGCCCTATGCGGTGAGCGAGGCTACTCTCCCGTTGTGCAGGCTTCCCCAAACCACACGATCCACTGGGAAGTCGCCGTTATGCAAAAGAGCCAGAGCCAGCGAAAGGGCGAGCGGGTCGTCTGACTCAGTGTCCGCTTTATTAATAAAGGGGATCATGCGCATGCTCGGCTTCCAATCCTTGCACACCCCTTGGGGGTGGAACAGAATCGAAGCCGCCAGGTCAGGCGTCAGGATCTGGCCGCCGCTTAGCTGGTACCGCCCAGAGGCTAATTCCCAGCGGAACAAAGTCTTGGGGCCCAGCGGCTGGTTCAGACAATCGAGCCCGATCACGGGAACCAAGTAATTCGCGCTCGCCATCAGCACCGGCTCACCCTCGCGCGGTATCTTGAGAGACATACTGCGCGCGCCGTCGGCTTCATTGAGAATCAAAGGGAAGAGAACACGGTCCAGGCGGTCGGCAAAGCCAAGAGGCACTCCGCGCAGCAGGTCGGGCGAGCTCGACAGGTGCGTAGCCACAAACCTTCGTCCGCTGGACCAGCTAAGCACAGCTCGCTCGAGGAGCTGTTCTAGGTAGGTCTCGTTGTCGCTCGAAATGATGACCAAACCCTCGAACGGATGTGGCGGGTGAATGCGCGTAGTGGTGGTATAAATGACGGGAACCGTCGCTGAGTACTCCTCCAGGAGCCTTAGGATCAAGCCGGTCTTGCCTCCGCCTCCGACGAAATTAACCCGCGCAGGCAGAGAAAACGTGAAGTGCTCAGAGAACAAGTCGGATTCCTTTCATGGGAAGTCCGTTTCCAAGGCAGCCATCTTCTGCAAATCGCTTCGGCTACGGAAAAAGATATACACGATGCCGCCAGGCACTGCCGAGAGCAGAAGCATGATATCAGTCACCAGTCCGAGCGCAAGGGAAGGCGCCGGAGCGATCCCGATCGCGCTGAAAAGACTCAGAAATGCGTATTCCCTTAGTCCCCAGCCGTTCAAGCTGATCGGAATCATCGAAATCAGGGTAATGACAGGAACGAATACGATGAAGTATAGAAACGAGACGTGCAGGTGCAGCCCTACTGCCGTCACCCAAGTGACGGTAAAGACCAGAAGCTGATTGACGAGCGATATCAAAATGGCATCGAACAGCACCCGAGGATGCTTCCCCATGACCTGGAACGCGTTGGATATGGCATCCACTCGGGCGGCTGTCTTGGAAAACCGAACTCCGTGAAGCAGCCTTGTCAAGAGGCGATGCAAGGTGGGCGTGAAGATCGCTATGTTCATGGCTATGAATGCAGCGAAGGAAAACCAGACGATGAGGGAGACCGGGATGCCCGGGAGTGCCATTGGAAGCAGGAGCGTCCCAAGGCAGGCAAGGATCATCATGGCAAGCATTCCCGAATCACGGTCCAGAAACGTGGCCGCAAAACTGCGTGCGTAGAGCCCGGACGGCTTGCCGGCATAATACATCTTGACCAGATCTCCGCCGACTGCAGTCGGGAAGGTGAGATTGAAAAACAGCCCGATGCAGTAAATCTCGAACAAGCGCGTGAGCGAAAAGACGGGCATCAGCGGCCGCATGAGCATGCGCCACCGAAAAATGCAGATATAGTGTCCCACCCATAGGATCGAGAAGGACGCCAGAAGCACGCCGAGACGTGCATTGCTCAGAGTTGTACCGAACTGCTGAAGATTTACCTTTCGGAAAAGGAAGTAAAACAGGAGCGCCGTAATTGTGGCTTTTATTGTTACAGAGAATTTGCCCTTCATGAATTCTTTCGACTGCCCCGACTCCCGGCTTCGAGAGAAGGGCGGTTTGAGACCAGGAGCAGTTCTTCCCCGACTGGCCTTACTGTACCCAGCATGGTCTTCAGTTGCGTCGGCAATTGAGGATAACGGCCCAAAACAGTCAAGTTCAAGTCGCGCTTGGCGCTGAAAAAGCTGTAATCCTGCTCCGATACTACACAGAATACCCGGGCCGCACCCTGAAACTTGCGCATCATGATATCGGGGTCGGATGCCATAAAAATCGGCCGGCGCAGGTAGAAGAGCATGCTCGGCACCGCGGCGCGGTAATAGCCGACCTCATCATCGGGCTGCGCCTGGGCCTGAATTTCTTGGCAAATCTCCTTTACCGGCCGAAGCCGCTCGAGTGCAGGCAGATAGACCGCACCTGCCATTAAGAAAACCAGCCACATGAAGCCGGCGATCGAGAGCACGCTCCGGATCAGCCGGCCCTGGAATGCATACCGCATCAGCATGACCGCCGCAAAAAACAGGAGGACGGACGGCACATAGTGTAACACGGCCGGACCGCGAGGGATGAGAGCACGGAGAACAAAAGGGAGGAGGACTGCAGACGGCAGAAAGGTCAGGGCCGTTACGAGAATCATGGCTTTCCAATACCGCCGCAAATGTTCAGTGAGCGCGCCATCGCGGAAAAGACTTCGATCCACAATTCCTGCCAGGGCAACTGCCATAATCGGATAGATGGGCGCAATGTAGTACTCCTGCTTGTTCTTGGACACGGTAAAGAACAGGAAGGTTACTGCGGTCCAAACGAGCGGGAAACCGTAAGTCAAAGCATTGTGCGCACGCAACGACTTCCGTTCCGACCATAAGTAAACACCAGCGGCAACCGTCAATAGAGACCAAGGAAAGAAGTCACTGAGAAAGACCGGGACATAGTAGAAGGGTCCCCGCAAAGGACCGATGCTCCACCCGCCAACGCTCTGTGCTGCAAAACGTGCGAAGTTGTCCTGCACGAAAAAGTCCGTGATATAGAGCCAACCATAACGATCGTATATCAGCAAGTACCACGGCATTACAACCGCCGCAAGGACTACGATGCCCGTCACCGGAAAGGTTGCGCTCAACCTGAAGCGGCGAGTCCAGAGGCTCCAGACCAAATAGCTGAGACCAGGAATGGCCAACGCGATGGGGCCTTTGGTCAGAAAGCCCAAACCGGCGCAAAGGTACGCCAGAACCCAGTCCGACCGTGTGCCTTTTTTCTGCGCACGTATGAGAAAATAAAAAATCCCGGTCAGCCAGAAGAGAAGCAGGACATCGATCGGCAGCTTGCGCGCAAGAACGAAGAGCCGCAGGGTTGTTCCCAGGATGGCCACAGCGACGAGCGCGGCTCTCGTTGAAAAAAGCAGATGCGCGATTGCATATGTGAACAACAGCGTTCCGACAACCGCGAAGGCCACCGGCAGGCGGACACCAAGTTCTCTGACCCCTACGGTCTTATAGCCAAGAATCACGAGCCAGTACGTGAGGGGCGGCTTCTGGGTCCGGGGTTCGTAGTTGAACATGGGAGCCACGTAGTCGCCCGTTTCCAGCATTTCCCGCGGAGTTTCGGCATAGAATGTTTCGTTTGAATCCCACAATGCCGACTGGCCGAGGTTGATGAAGTAGGGCAGGGCTACGGCCAGCACCACAAGGAAATGCAATAGTGGGGCGGTCGGAGACAAGTTGACAGCTCGTGGCATTTCGGCTTCCCGCTGCTAGAAGAGCGATTTCTGAATCTCCTCGATCACTTCTTGGGTAGAACGTGTGCGCGCACGCCCGGTCAGATCGATTTCCTTTCGTTCCAGCCGTTCGAGGATTTCGCTGGCTCGGCGCACTACCTCACGTGGGAGGCCGGCCAGTCGAGCCACCTCGACCCCATAGCTCTTGTCTGCCGTACCGGGCGTGACCTTGCGTAAAAACACAATCTCCTTCCCGGCTTCCTTTATGGCCATGCAATAGTTTTTCACTCCCTGATGCACATCAGCCATGCGCGTGAGCTCGTGATAATGGGTGGCAAAGAGCGTCTTGGCCCTGTGCTCCTGGTTCTGAACCAGGTATTCCGCCACTGCCCACGCGATCGAGAGGCCGTCGAAAGTAGCGGTGCCGCGTCCAACCTCATCCAGCAGAATCAAGCTTCGGTTGGTTGCCGTGTTGAGGATATTGGCGGTTTCGATCATTTCTACCATGAAGGTCGAGCGCCCGCGCACCAAATTGTCGGATGCGCCGACACGCGTGTAGATCCGGTCGACAAGTCCCAGCCGGGCGGAGTGTGCCGGAACGAACGATCCCATTTGGGCGAGAATTACGATCAGGGCGGTCTGGCGCAGGTACGTCGATTTGCCTCCCATGTTGGGCCCAGTCAGGATCAGCAACTGGTCCGTCGTGGTGTTCAGATACAGGTCATTCGGGATGAATGGCCGGCTCTGATACTCCACCATTGGATGTCGGCCCTGCTGGATGTAGATCTCATCGCCTTGTACCAGTTCCGGGCGGGAGTAATCGTTTTTGAGTGCGACCTCGGCCAGAGCAGTATAGACATCGATTTCGCCCAGAAGCCGGGCGGTCGCCTGAATGCGCGCTGCCTGTGCCGCAATCGCCGTGCGCACCTGAGAAAAAAGATCTCTTTCCAGCACCGCGATGCATTCTTCCGCATGCAGGACTTTTTCTTCGTACACCTGCAGTTCTTCGGTTACGAACCTCTCGCAGCTGACCAGCGTTTGTTTCCGGACATAGTCGGCCGGAACCTGGGGGAGGTTGGGCTTGGTCACCTCGATGAAATAGCCGAAGACCTGATTGTATTTGACCTTGAGCGAACTGATGCGGGTGCGCCGACGCTCACGAGCTTCCAGTGAGGCGATATATTCTTTGCCACTTGAGCGGACCGCGCGCAGCTCATCTAGTTCAACCGAATAACCGGTTCTGATAATGCCAGATTCATTGGCAGAAGAGGGGGGGTCATCGGAGATCGCCTCTTGCACCAGCTGAACCACATCCTTCAGGTCATCGAGGAGTCCACGCACTTCGGTCAATCTGGAAGCGTGGAAACCTTCAAGCAGCACGCGGATGGCAGGGATCGCCTCAAGTGAGTCCCGCAAGGCAAGCAGCTCCCGCGGGTTGGCCACCCCGGCAGTGATCCGGCTGGTCAACCGCTCCAAATCATGGATTTCCGTTAGCTTGCGTGTGAGGCGGTCCTGTGCCGGGACATCCTTTGTGAAGGCTTCGACTGCGTCGAGCCGCATCAGAATCGCGGTCCGGTCCAGCAGCGGCGTCATAAGCCACGATTTCAACATCCGGCCACCCATTGCAGTCCTGGTCTGGTCCAGGAGCGACAGAAGTGAACCCTTCCGGCTCCCTTCCAGCGACTCAACCAACTCCAGGTTAGTTGCAGTCGAAGAGTCCAACCTCAAAAACTCCGAGGTGTCAAGAAAACGAAGGCGGGCCACTTTCGCCAGCGAATCGATCTGAGTCGAGCGCAAGTAATGGACCAACGCACCCGCGGCAGACACAGACAGTGGGTGCCCTTCACAGCCATAGCCGTCGAGGCTGGTTACCTGGAAATGCTCCAGGAGCAATCGGTGGGCATAATCGAGGTTGAACGCCCATTCTTCAATCAGACTGGCCACCCACTCGTTCGACCAATCCCGCGAGAGTCGCTGCCGCAGCTCATCGCATCCCTCCTCAGGCAGCACGATCTCTCGGGGACGGAAGCGGCCCAGTTCATCGACTGCCTTCTCCCAGGCCGCCTCGCCCGTGAAGTCGGTGGCAAGGAAATCGGCAGTGGAAAGATCGATGAAGGCCAACCCTACTCCATCAGACGTATGGAGGAAGCTTGCCAGGTAATTATGTTCCTTCGACTCGAGCAGCATCTCCTCGACCACAGTTCCTGGCGTCACGATGCGCGTTACCTCGCGATGTACCAGTTTCTTAGCAGTCCGAGGATCTTCGACCTGTTCACAGATGGCAATCTTGTACCCTTTCTTCAACAAGCGAGCGATATAACCGTCAACGGAGTGATAGGGGACGCCGCACATGGGGATGGGCGCGCCGCTCTTATCTTTGTTGCGCGCGGTCAAAGTGATCTCGAGCTCGCGCGACGCAGTCACGGCGTCTTCATAGAACATTTCGTAGAAGTCGCCCAACCGGAAAAAAACCAGTTTTCCTGGAAAGCGTCGCTTAACTTCATGATACTGCTTCATCATGGGCGTGAGGTCTTCCACGATCACCCGCCTAACCTAGGACTCTAAATGATCACCCTGCCCAGACACCGATATGCGACGCAGGAGATGGGGCCGTCGTTCTTTGACCGGTCGATTAAGGATCATAGCACCGAGCGCGAAGGATTGTTGGGACTGCCTGGAAATAGCTCTAATCCTTGTAGTTAAAGAGTTGTCAGTATATAATCCTCCTCCACGATTGTCAATTGCAAGTGGCTCGTGGAAGGCTATCGAAAGAGACGGAGGGCTCCTGGGGAGGCTGTCTTGAAGATATTGTCGCTCGACACTTCGACGCCGAGAGGAAGCGTCGCCCTGCTCGAAGGGCGTGTGCTGACTGCCGAGCTTCGGGTTCTCTCACTGGAAACGCATTCCGCCCGCTTGCTTTCGAGCGTAGATGTTTTGCTGAGAAACGCAGGATGGAACCTGGCCGATCTGGGTCTGGTCGTGGCAGGAATTGGCCCAGGATCTTTTACCGGGATACGCATCGGCGTGGCGACCGCTATGGGTCTGGCTCAAACGCTATCGATCCCGTTTGCCGGAATTTCCAATCTTGACGCACTGGCTCACCAGGCTGCCGGAATCGATGGGCGTATCGGCGTGGTAATGGATGCCCAGCGCTCCCAGCTATACTTCTCGGAATACCTCAGCAATCATGGCAAGATCCGACACCTGGGCAAGCCGAAACTTATGTATCCTTCGGATCTAAGACGCTACCTGCGAGGATCGCGTCTATATCTGATAGGAGACGGCGTGGTACGCTACGCCCACGAGCTGAAGCTTCCAAGCGCGGGCTGGCCTCGCCTGGTAGAGGTCGATTTGTTTCTGGCCGCGGCTTTGGGACGGCTCGCCCTCGGCTGCAAACGCTCATGGCGGTCGGGAGAGTTCCTTCAGTCCGAGCCGCTCTACATAAGGCCACCGGATGCCCTCGGACAAAAGGCGAGAAGGTGAATAGACGGTGAAGCGGTCCAACACAGCCCAGATCTCAGCTCTTATTGCGCAGGACGTTTCGGAGTTGGAAAAACTGGAGGAAGCCACGCATCTCTCCTTCTGGGGAACGGAACACTATACGAGGTTTCTGGGGCAGCTGGAATATTTTGGGCGTAAAGCGGTGGCAACTATCGAACCCGGGGTGATGCGGCTTGTCGGCTTTTTCCTGGCCCGTGCCATTCTAGAAAACCTTGAGCTGCTGAAGATCGGGGTGTACCCGGAGTTTCAGAAACAAGGGATTGGGACGCGCCTGCTCGACGCTGTACTCGTCGAGGGAGTGAAGCGTGGCTGCTCGCGATGCTTCCTCGAAGTGCGGAAGTCGAATCAAAGCGCCATTCAGTTCTACTACGACCGCCAGTTCAAGATTGCAGGCGAACGTATCGGCTACTACACGGAGCCCGTTGAGGATGCCTGGATCATGGAACGATGGCTGTAGCCGCCTCCCGAGTTGACGTCTTGAAGAGGTGCGGCAGACGCAAGAAACAGCGCTTCTTGAGCATCGGTTGTGCTTGGAGTACTATGATTCTAGCTACGCTGACGTTTGCTCATTCGCAGCGGGCCTGATCAGTGGCAGCTCCAGTTCCGTATCCATTCAGCCGATTACAGGTGTGACCCAAGTCAGTTCTGCCGCGGCCGCGTTGGCGAAAGCATGGCCAGCGCGGGCTCCCTTGTGGCGAACACTGGAAGGGCTGGGATGCAATTGCCGGTTCCGCCGGGCTGCAAATACGTCGGCATGCCGGAAAATGCTTTGGAAGAATTTAAGATTTGGCTAGAATATCCGGTCATATAATTGTGCGGGAATCAAACTCCTGTCATCCCCAAAAGGAGGACTCTCTTGCGAACCGCAAAGTTTAGCCTCTTAATCGCGACTGTCGCTCTGATCTGTGTTCAATGTGGCGGCAAGCCGGGCCCCGATGCATGGGCTGCGATGCAAAAAAACAAGATGGTGCGCATCGGTACCAGTCCGTTCAACATCCCCTTCGAATCTGCCCTAGGCCCCAAAGTTGAGGGGTACGATGTGGATCTAGGCGAGGAGATCGCGAAAGATCTCGGTTATCCCACGCAATGGGTCAAGATCAACGAGTTCGGCAAGACGTTCGAGTCACTGAAAAACGGCGAGATCGAGATGATCATCTCGGCAGTTGCGATCAGTGAGGAGTGGGAGAAGGAGTTCGCCTTCTCCGAGCCTTACTTCGACAGCGGCAACACCATAGCGCGGCGGCGCGATAATCCGACGATCAAGGATCTGGCCTCCCTGGCCGGAAAGCGCGTAGGCGTACAGTCCGGGCGCACGGGCGACATTTTCATGGCCACGCAAAAGGATGCGGCCAATGTGACGACGGTCAGATTCCAGACGCTGGACGATGCTTTGGGCGCACTCAACCGCGGTGAGATCGACGCCGTGGTCGGCGACGAACCGATCATCACGTACAGCATCAACAAGAGCTATGGAACAAACCTGATCACGACCGGAGCCGTATTGACGCACAATCAGTACGCGGTCGTTGTACGTCCAAATGAGACCAAGCTGCTTGCCAAGATCAACGAGACGATCGCCCGGCTCAAGAGCACCGGCGCGCTCAATACGATGCGGGTGAAGTGGTTCCAAAACGTCATGGCGGAAGCAAGGGGAGAGCGTGAAGCCCTGGACAGAGAAGAGCAGCTCAAGGTGGCGCCCAAGGCGACCACAGTCAGTTTCATCAAGAAATCCGGCAGCACGGTGGAGTTTGAGCGCCTCGATGGCTTTAACGCTGTGCTGGTCGGTGCCGGTGGAACTTTCACTTCGACTCCCATCAGCACGGACGAGGCGGCGGTACGCGGTAGTTGCAAGTTTCCTAACCCGATACCCCCAGGAGATTACACGTTCAACCTATCCCGCATCGGCCTCACCCGAGCAATCACAATTGAGAAAAAGGCTGTGACGTCGATGACGGTTACACTGACATTCTCGGGCAAAGGGTTAGATATCGAGGTGAAGTAACCTTCCCCAGACTATTCTTTGGAGTTCTGTCGAACCAGGACAAGCAACATGAAGCATCCGTTGATCCGAGCGATTCTCATTACCGCTCTTTTCACCAGCGCAGCAACCATCATGTTGCTGCGCTGGGGATTGATTCCGGAATATGCGCAACGCGGTGCTGCGCCTCGCTTCGAGGCTGCCACCGCAGCCGAGGCGAAGCAGCCCCCGCTAAGTCCCGAAGAACAGGTTAATGTCGACGTCTATAACAAGGTCAGCCCAGGCGTAGTGAACATAACTTCAACGGTCGTCGAAGATTTTTTCTTTTTCACTCCCTATGTGAATGAGGCGACCGGAAGCGGCGTAGTGCTGGATTTGGATGGAAACATCCTGACAAATAACCATGTGATTGAATCGGCGCAGAGTCTGGAAGTCGCGCTGCCCGACCACACAACATATCAGGCCGAGGTTGTGGGACAGGACCCGCACGACGACCTCGCGGTGGTTCGTCTTATCAAAGCCCCGAAGGAAAGACTGCATCCGGTACCTCTGGGAGATTCTTCCAGCTTGAAAGTAGGGCAGAAAGTTCTCGCGATTGGGAACCCGTTCCGCATGCAAAACACGCTGACGACCGGAATTGTCAGCTCTCTGGGGCGGAAAATTCGGACGGACGCCGGCAATCTCATCGACAACGTTATTCAAACGGATGCCGCTATCAATCCCGGCAACTCTGGTGGGCCGCTGCTCAATGCAGCCGGTGAGATGATTGGCATCAACACCATGATCATTTCGCCCAGTGGAGCAAACGGCGGCAACGTCGGGATCGGGTTCGCCATTCCCGTCAATGCTGTGCGTCGTGTGGTGGCCGACCTGATCAAAGAAGGGAGAGTCCTGCGCCCCGATATGGGAATGGATTCCATCGATGTCTCGCCAAACCTGGCATCTGCGCTGGATCTCCCTGTTGATAGGGGCGCGCTCATAACCAGGATTTACAGAGGATCCACTGCGGAAGCGGCAGGACTCCGAGGCGCGAGCGCATACGCGATTCTCTTCAACAGGAGGATACTCGCGGGCGGCGATATTATTACCGAGATGGATGGCAAGGCAATCACAAGTCTGGATGACATTAATCTCCTCCTGGAAAACAAGAGGCCCGGTGACAGAGTGAGCCTGACCTTTTATCGGGGACGGACGAAGAACCAGAAGTCGATCGTATTGATGGAACAGCCCCGGAGATCCCGGTTCTGAGGTGGAACGGCAGGTAAGACGGCATCCTGGGCCGTCCGGCTGTAAATCGTTTTCCCGCTCGTGGGGGCACGTTTCCCCGCGAAGCGAAGGCCAAAGGGTCCCTCACCCTTATGCTGGAGCATGGAAGCCACCGCATGCAATGCACTCTCTGGACGCCTGTTTTGCTGGCGCTATGGCTGGCAGGCACGGCGACGGCCGAGCAACGGCCGACGCCTGTAGCGTCTGCGGCTTCAGTATCGCAGGGAAACCTGAGCAGACTTGCCGAGGGCGTGTTCGCCCAAATCGTGAGCTCCGACAGCGATGCGGTCAGCAACTCCGGCGTAGTGGTTCTCGACAGCGGGGTGCTGATCTTCGACACGCACTTCACTCCGGAAGCAGGTGAGGCTCTTTTGGAAAAGGTCAAGGCTGTAACTCCGCGGACGGTGCGATACCTGGTGAACAGCCACTTCCACCCGGACCACACCCACGGCAATCAGGCATTCGCGACGGTGCGCCAGATTATCGGCAGCAGCAACACGCGGCGCGACATGCTGCAGAAGGACCTCCCTAACTTGAACCGCATGCAGTTGATCGCCCAAGGCCAGTTGGAGCAACTGAGCAAGGATCTCGGCCAGGAGCAGGATGCAAAGAAGCAGGAAGCTCTGCGTGCCCAACTGAACTTGCGGCAGGCGTTCATGCGCCGCATGGGCGCTCTGAAGATCTTGGCCCCGGTGATGACCCTCGACGACAGCCTAAATATCATTGACGGCGGGCGCGAGGTTCAGTTGCTTTACCTCGGCGTCGCTCATACCGACGGGGACGCGGTTCTCTACTTGCCTCAGGAAAAGATCGTGTTTCTTGGAGACATCTTTTTCAATGACGCGGTTCCCAATGTCGAAGACGCAAACATGCTCGAGTGGATGAAAACGCTCGAGCAGGCATTGAAGCTCGACGCAAAGACCTTCGTTCCGGGGCATGGCCAGGTCGGCACGAGATCTGATGTTGAGGAGTTCCTGAAGTATGTCGAAGACCTCAGGGCGTTGGTCGAACCTGCGGTCACGCGCGGTGACACTCTGGAGCAGGTCATTCGCGACCTGCACATTCCACCCAAATACGCCTCATACGGTTCTCAAGACTTCTTTCCCGCCAATCTGCAGAAGATGTACGCCGAACTCAAAGTACTCCAGGCGGCGGCACAGCAAGAGGCGATAAAGAAATAAGGACTGCAACCATGACGAACTTGGAGCCCTCTCAAGACATCTGTCCTCGCTGCGGCGGCTCGGGCTGGGAACGCATCGAAGGCAGCACGAGCGTCCGCCGATGTTCCTGCCTCGACTCGGCACGGGTTGAGCGTTTGCTGGTAGAGGCGCACATCCCCAAGCGGTATGAGCACTGCGATCTTGAGTCCTACAAACCGCAACCGGGAAATGTCACTCAGAGCAGGGCCAAGAACGACGTTAAGAAGTTCCTGGAAAAGTATCCATTGATCGACATGGGACTGCTGTTTATCGGCAGCTTGGGGGTGGGGAAGACGCACTTGGCAGTTTCTTTGCTGAAAGAGATCGTTCTCGAAAAGAGGGACAGCGGCCTGTTCTACGACTTCCGCGATCTCTTGCGAGAGATCCAGGCCAGCTGGAATTCCGTGTCGCAGGCTTCGGAACTGGACGTGCTACGGCCAGTGCTGTCGGCGGATGTGCTGGTTTTGGACGAACTCGGAGCCAACAAGCCGACGGAATGGGTGCGCGATACCATCGCGTACATCATCAACTGGCGCTACAACGATAAAAAGCTTACGATTTTCACGTCCAACTATCCTGATACTGCGGAACGGCCCGGAGAGGAAACGCTCACGGACCGCATTGGTGCCCGCCTGCGCTCGAGGCTTTATGAGATGTGCAAAGTGGTTGAGATCAAAGGCGAGGACTTCCGTCGCGTAATCAAGCAAGCCAACTATCGGTTCTAACTATGAACTCCCCTACCGACAACCTGACACCGCTCGTCAAGGAAGAAACCTTTTATCTGGAGCGCGTGCAGCAGGAAATACAGAAAAGAATCGTGGGCCAGACGCACCTTTTGGATTCGCTGATGATTGCCCTGCTAACCGGCGGGCATCTGCTTCTGGAAGGAGTACCGGGCCTCGCTAAGACGCTCGCGGTCAAGAGCCTGGCGGAGACCATCGATGTGACTTTCCGCCGCATCCAATTTACGCCGGACCTGCTCCCGGCAGACCTTATCGGGACGATGGTGTTCGATCAGCGGAGCGGCGAATTCGTGCCGCGGCAAGGCCCGATCTTCACCAACTTGCTCCTCGCCGATGAAGTCAACCGCGCGCCCGCGAAGGTCCAGAGCGCTCTGCTCGAGTGCATGCAGGAAAAGCAGGTCACGCTGGGGAAGCAGAGCTTCCGCCTCTCGGAGCCTTTCATGGTGCTGGCAACCCAGAACCCCATCGAACAGGAAGGGACGTATCCGTTGCCGGAAGCGCAGATGGACCGTTTTCTGATGAAGATCATTCTTGGCTACCCGAACCGCAAAGAGGAACGGGAGATCATGAACCGGGTCGGCTCGACCGACGGCGGATCACATCTGGCGGCGGGCGAAAGCATCCCATTGAGAAAGGTACTGGTACCGGAGCGCATTGCCCGAATGCGCCAAATTGCAGCGCAGATTTATGTCGACGAGCGCATCAAGACCTACATCCTGGACATCGTGTTTGCAACCCGCAGCCCCGAGGAGTATCGCCTCGATCTGGGCCGGCTCATACGCTTCGGCGCTTCCCCCCGCGCCAGCATCGGCTTTCTCTGCGCCGCACGCGCGCAGGCGTTCCTGAAAGGCCGCGGCTTTGTGATTCCCGACGACGTGAAGAAGGTAGCTCCCGACGTCTTGCGTCACCGGATTTTGCTCACCTACGAAGCGGAAGCCGAAGGAATTCGGGCGGAAGATCTCGCGGAGCGCATCCTCCAGACGGTCCCGGCGCCATGAAAACAGGCTCGATGCAGCGGGAGCAGAGAAGGGAAGCAAGAATAGAAGCTGCAGCAAAAGTCAGAGCCAACGACCAACACTCGGGCTGCTGCTGTCTGCGGTGTTGATATTCTGGGAGGCAACCTTGGAATTGGACACTCTCCTGTCACAGGCACGCCGGCTGGAGCTTAAGACGCGGTTTCTTGCGCGCTCTCAGTATGCCGGCCTCTACCGCAGCGCCTTTCGCGGCCAGGGAATGGAGTTCGCCGAAGTGCGTGAGTATGCGGAAGGGGATGATGTGCGCCTGATCGACTGGAATGTGTCGGCGCGGCATCAGTCGCTATACGTCAAGCGCATGGTCGAAGAGCGCGAACGCAACGTCCTGCTGATCCTGGATGCCTCGGGCTCGCTCGCCTTCGGGAGCATCGAGCGCACCAAGTTTGATCTCCTGGTTGAGGTGTGCGCACTGCTGACGCTGTCGGGCTTTTATGCCAAGGATCGCGTGAGCTTAGCCCTGGTCCGAGCGGGCGTGGAGCAGTTTGTTCCTGCGGCCAAGGGATGGAACCATACAGCGCGTTTGATTCGTGAGTTGGTGTCGATAAAGCCCGGGGGATCCATACCAGGGCTGGACTCAGTCTGGAAGTTCGTGAACTCTCCGGGCATCCCTCGCAGCCTGGTGGTTTTCCTAACCGACTTCCAGGCTCCTTTGAGGCCGAGCCACAGCTTTTCGGCGGCCTGCCGCAAGCATGAGATGGTCTTCATTCTGGTGTCGGATCCCAGAGAGTGGAGCCTGCCCCGCGTCGGCCGCGTGCGCGTGCGGCATCCGGAGACAGGCCAGATGAGAGTCGTCAACACACGCAAGGAATCTGTGCGTCGGGATTATGAGAGTATATCTGGGGAAAGGCGCACAGCTAGTGTTCGCCTGCTGCGCAGCAGCGGAGTGGATTGGGTCGAACTCAGCACGGGCATAAGCTACGAGTCTGCGCTGCGCCGCTTCCTGAAAAACCGCGCCATTCGAAGCCATCGCTAGCCCGATCCGGCGCGGAATACGCAGAGAGTGATTCGTCTGTTTGTTATTTGCGCCGTCTGCGTTGAGGCATTGGAGGGCGCGCCGCCGCTAGAAGGGGATATCGTCGTCGGTGATTTCGACATCTGCCGATCCGGAAGACGGCGCCAGCCCGGGCTCGTTTTCCGGCGCGCCCCGCTGCATGGGAGCGACGCCAGCTTCTATTCCTTCGGGGCGACTCCCTAGCAACACCATCTGGCCTGCGATGATCTCCGTGGTGCGACGTTTGTTTCCGTCCTTGCCGTCCCACTCGCGCGTGCGGATCCGGCCTTCGATGTAGACCTGTCGCCCCTTGGCAAGGTAGCGCTTGCTGAGGTCAGCGAGCTTGTTCCAGGCTACGATGTTGTGCCACTCGGTACGCTCCTGCCGTGTTCCGCTCTTGTCGGTCCAGAACTCGCTTGTTGCCAAGCTGAAACTGGCCACTGGGGCGCCATCCTGCGTATAGCGGATCTCAGGATCCTTGCCGAGGCGGCCGATAAGCATGACCTTGTTCAAAGAACTCATAGGATCTATCTCTCAGGATGAAATTGAATCTGGGCGCTTCTTGATGATGGGCGGCGCCGTTTTGGACACGTTGATCCCTAGCTTTCCCAGTTCTGCTTTCGCGAGACTGGCTTCGGGAGCCGTCGAGTACTTGTCGATTACGGTCTTGAAATCCGCGATGGCATTGTCCTTTTGCTGCAGCGCCAACTCCGCCATGCCTCGCTTGAAGAGCGCGCTGGCAGCCTTGCCTCCCGTAGCGTAATCGGCCACAACCTTGCTGAAGGCGGCAATCGCATCCGGAAATTTGTTGCTGTTGTAATAGGCCTCACCGATGCTGTACTGTGCGTCATCAGCCTTGTCGTTCGTGGGGAAATCCTTAAGGAAGGCCTGGAAACCTTGGATCGCCAGGTCGAAGTTTCCCTGCACGAGGTCGCTGTAAGCTTCGCGGTAGATCTGGTCGGCCGAGAGCGTACCAGGGTTGTCGCCGATCGTCTGAAACAAACGTTGCGTAATCGGTTTCGACTGCACTTTCATATCTGCAATCTGTTGTGCGAGTACGGATATGCGCGTGTTGGCATCATCCATCTTGGAGGAAAGGTCTCTGACCTCCTTCAGCACGGCCTGCAATGTAGGGGTGTCGGCGGAGGACTGGGATTCCAGCGCAGTCGATATCTTTCCAAGCACCAGGGAGGACTTTCCTACCTGATCGTTGAGCTGTACTACCAGGCTGCGAATGCCATCGGTGCGCTCCGCAAAGGCCTTTTCGAGCAGGCGTATCTGATTCTGAAGTGCGAGGACGTCCGCCTGAAGTCGGGCAATATCCTCTTTCGTGCCGGCATGTGCCGAAGAGGCGACGCCCAACAAGACTATGAGCCATAATTGGGTTATTCGCTTCATGGCTTTTCCCTCCCGGAATAGTCCGCTTGCATTATTTCACAGGCAAAGCAGGGCTTCAATCGGCCTTGCCAAAATGGCCGGGGCAGGGTGCCCGGCACCTCGCCCCGGCCATATCGCATTGCCGAGGCTCAACGCATGACCAGGTGAGCACACCGGTTCTGTTGCCACGCCGTTTCATCGTGGCCCAGCGCGAACGGCCGCTCTTCACCATAGCTGACGGTGTCGATGCGGGCCGGATCAATTCCTTGTGCGACGAGGAAATCCTTGGCGGCGTCGGCGCGTTTGGCGCCCAAGGCGAGGTTGTATGCTTCGGAGCCGCGCTCGTCGCAGTGACCCTCGATCGTTACGCGGATGTTGCGGCGCTCCTTCAGGGCGCGGACGTCATCGAGCAAGGCCTGGCGCGCATCGTCGCGGAGGTCGTACTTGTCATAGTCGAAAAACGCGTCCTTGATGTTCAGCGGAAACCATTCCTCGTCGCGCAGCGGGCGCAAATTCGGAGAAACGACCTCCGGTCCCTCGGAGCTGACGGTGATGCGGGCCTCTGCGTTGGCGGCGCCGCCGGGACCTGTTGCTCTGGCGCGATATGTTGTCGAAGAAGAAGGCGCCACGGTGCGGCTGCCGGAGGCTTCCACGTTCCCGATTCCGCCATCGATTGTGACCTCGGTCGCATTGGTAGTACGCCACGAGAGTGTCGATGACTGGCCCTTCACGATCGCCGCGGGTGAGGCGGCCAAGGAAATCGTGGGGGCAGATGGCGCAGGTATCGCCTCGGGCGTGGTTGCCGGAATCGCTGCCGCAGGCGGCTGCGGTGCGGGCCCCCTCTTGGCGCAGCCGGTCGCCGTGACGGCTACAGCTACCACCATGAGAGCGATAACAACTGAGGGGTAAAGAGATTTTCTCATGAATCGGGCCTCCTTCTCATTCTGAACCGGTCGTCAATGTCGTGCGCATGTGCATCAAGATTTGCTCAATAGCGCCCGGCAGCTACTATAACACAGGCTCTTGCGCGCGGGGGAAAACGGCAATCACCGGCATTTCCCGCTGTTTGCTCAGTCCTAATGCCGATATCCGCCCCATGCCGGGCAAGTGTTGGTCCCTTGGCTAGTTATCATACGCAACTCAGGATTGTTGGTGTCGGCGAGCATGATGAAAATCTGCGCGCTGCCGGTACGATTGGACTGAAACGCCAGGTGCCGCCCGTCAGGTGCCCACGAGGCGCACTCATTGCTGCCTGAATCGCTCGTGAGTTGGCGGATCTGCCCCGTGCTCGCTTCGGCAATGTAGATGTCAAAGTTCTCAGCCAGGCGAGGCTTCCAATGGAATGCAATCCAGCGCCCATCGGGAGACCAGGCAGGCCAGTCGGCTTCTCCCCCCTCCTTCACGATGCGCCTCAAGTTCGCCCCCTCAGTGTCGCAGATATAGATCTGCGGCGTGCCGTCTCGCTCAGAGATGAATGCAATCTGGTTGCCTGATGGAGACCAGGTAGGCGAGATGTTGATTGCTGAGTTGTTGGTGATGTTGCGCTGGTCGGCGCCGTCAAGCTTTGAGGTGTAGATGTCGATGTTGCTCCCCATGGTCAACACAAAGACGAGACGATTGCCGTCGGGCGAGAACCTGGGATTCGAAACACACGTCGCGTTGAACATCGGAAAAGGAAGGCGGGATCCGTCCAGGTACGAGTAAATGTTAATCTCGGGCTTCTCAGTCCTGTAACTGACAAAAGCCAGCTTCGAGTTGTCCGGAGACCAGGAAGGGAAGAGGTTCAGCGAACCGTTGCGGGTGAAAGCGCGCTGGTCGTTCCCGTCATAATCCATCACATAGATCTCTTTCGCTCCGCCCCGGCGGGAGCTGTATGCGATTTTTGTGGAGGCAATGCCGCGCGATGCTCCGGCGGTCAGTTTGTATACGATGTCGTCAGCCCAGCGATGGGCTATCATGCGTGCCTGATCCACATCGCCGGTGATGATCTGGCCGAAACTCACGGTGCGCTGCTTCATATCATAGATCTTCAGTTCGGCCCGGAGTCTGTTGCCGTCCTGCTCGAGCGTGCCGGCCGTGAGAAAGCTAACCTTGAAAGGGGGCGCAGCCCAGGCGTCGTAGTCGATGTCCTCAGCTCGAACAATCGGTTTCGGCGGATAGAAGCTCTTCCCGGCCAAGGTGAAAAACCCACAGAACTTTAGGTCGTCCCAGAGCACCTCGTTGAGAGTTTTCAGGGCCGGTGCAAGTTGGGCGGCCTGCTCGGACCGTAAGGGCTGCACGTCTGGCACAGCCAGGATCATTTCTTCTTGCGGAGAGGGACGAATTGTGAACTGAGGCATCCCTGGCAATCGTCGGGGGGGGGCTGCAATCAGGAGAAGCAAAGCCGCATACAATAGTTTTCTAACGCGCATCTCATTCCCTGCAAAAACGACTACTTATCTGGAGGATAGACAAATTGGCATGTGAACTGCAACCCTCGGCCACGCAGTTCCGGGGGCGGCGGCGATAGGGGGTTCGCAGCGTTGATCGCCCGCTCGGCCGTACGATCCAAGGTATCGTTGCCCGAGGATTTCTCCTTCTTGATTTCGTAAATACGTCCGTCATCTGCGACCATGAAGCTATAAACAATTTCAATACGCTGCTGGATATCGATCGGCTTGATCCAGGCTTGGCCGATTCGTGTCTCCACGACTCGAGCGTACCAGGAGTCTCCGATTCCGCCCGATCCAGAACCGATCAAGACCCCATTGCCGCCGCCGCGGCCTCCGCCCGTGCCCCCTGCCGTTCCCCCGCTTCCTCCTGCCCCTTTCGCATCTGCAACAGGAATCATGTTCGAAGTCGCCGCAGGCGCCGCTTTGGAGGCCTTCGCAGATTCTAGGTCAGCCCTTTTCCTGTTCTTGGCAGCCGTGTCATCAGGTAGAGGAACGGCTCTTGAAAGCGCTTCTTTTTGAATGTCTTTCTTGGCCGGCTTTTCAACCGGCAATGCGGGAGGCTGGGGACTCGTAGCCGGCTTTATTAATCCCGCCCCTCCTCCCAGGTCGTCCGCGACCCCCACAGTGTAAGACTCACCGCCGGTTCCGCCGCCCGGTCCGGTCCCGAACTGGATCGGAGGCAGCTTCGGCATGAAGAACGGCACCGTCAAAAAGAAGACGAGGAGGAGAGCGTGAAATGCAATGGATGCGAGAAACGCCCGTCCATACCGCTCCTGAAGGAGCGGCAGCTCTAACAGTGTTCCTCTCGGAGGAGTGTGAGTCATGGCTTTTCAGCTATTTCTTAGGCGACTGGTATGGCTTGGTGACGAGCTTGAGCTCGCTGTAGCCCGCGCCGCGTACCGTGTCGATGACCGCTACTATCGATTTCCATTGCACATCCTTGTCGGCCCTCAGATAGATCGGATCCTTCGGATTCTTGCCATCTCTCTTAAGACGCCCCGGAATGGTATAAAGGTTTATCAAATCTGACCCGTAATAAAGAAAGCCTTCGCGACTGATCGAGAGCACGACGTTCTCGGCGGGATTCGTGTCAGTGGCCGTCTTGGTCTCTGGCAGCTGAACGTCTATGCCTGTTTGGAGAATCGGCGCAGTCACCATAAAAATGATGAGGAGGACAAGCATTACATCCACAAGTGGTGTGACGTTGATCTCGGACAGGGAAGTGGCCGTTCGGCCCTGCTGCGTCGTAAACGCCATCAGCCGAAGCTCCTCTCCACCAGGTTCAGCAGCTCGGCGGAAAAGTCATCCATCTCGGAGGCAACATTTTTGACGCGGTGCACGAACTGATTGTAGCCGATCACGGCAGGGATTGCGGCAAACAAGCCCGCCGCCGTCGCCACCAGAGCGTCGGCGATGCCCGGAGCTACTGCTTGAATCGAGGCCACTTTTTCCTGCCCGAGCCCGTTAAAGGCGCTAATGATGCCGACGACCGTGCCAAGCAGCCCGATAAATGGCGTGACCGTCGCGGTAGTTGCGAGCCAGCTCATGTTTCTCTCAAGCACGGAGAGTTCCGCTGCGGCGGCGCGCTGGACCGAACGCTGGATGGCTGCCAGGTTTTTTTCGCTCAGCACGGGACGGCCGGGATTGCCGCCGACTTGCCCTTCTTTCGAGCTCTGCAGCTGGGCATTGAGTTCCTGATAGGCTGCTATGAAGATGCCGGACAGGGGAGTCCCCCGATAATGTTCGCAGGCCTGGTTTACCTCGCTCAGACGGGGACTCTTCCGAAAAACGGCCACAAACCCCCGGCTCTGGCGTTCAATGTGGCGAAAGGTGAGCCACTTGCGCAGCATAATCGTCCAGGAGAGGAGGGAAAAAAACAGCAGCAGAAGCAATATAACGGATGCGAAGGCGCTCGTATGAAGGGCGAGGCCCAGAAATCCCGGAGAAGCCGGGGCCTGATCTTGAAGCGCCAAAGTCCAAGTGAAGTGCAAAATGATCCCTTCCTCCAAATCAGCAACGCTTCAGCAGCACCATAACGTTAAGAAGTATCATAGCTTACAGGCGAAGTCAAACATCGAAAAACTTTGAGTGAAAGCGGGATGATCTTGCGAAATCCAGGCGATCCGTGTCAATACACAGGCCCAGGCCCCTCAGACTTGACGGAGTGGACCAGCAATTAACTGGGCGCCTCTACATTCATGGCTTATATGTTAGACTAAGTTGGTCGAATCAAAAGCCAGCTTTCCCGCACAGCCGTGAGTCGATCACATGCTCCGCTTCCTGAGAATTCGTGATTTTGCCCTGATCCGGAATCTTGAAGTCGAGTTCGGGGATGGGCTGACGGTGCTGACCGGTGAGACCGGCTCAGGCAAGTCCATTCTCGTAGATGCCTTCGGACTCCTTGTCGGGACCCGATCTTCTCCGGAAATGGTGCGCACGCATTGCGAAGCTGCCGTCCTGGAGGGTGTGTTTTCAGTCGAGAGCAGCTTGGTAGCTGAGCAGCTGGAGGCCGCAGGAATCAACCGCGAGGACGATTCGCTTCTTGTTCGTCGCGAGATTTCCACCAGCGGGCGTGGGCGTGTGTTTATCAACAATGCTCTGGCGACGCTCACACTGCTCAAATCGATCGGAGCCGCCCTGGCGGATATCCATGGCCAGCAGGAGCACCAGGCGCTGCTTGATCTCTTTACCCACTTGAAGTGGCTCGACCGCTACGGAGGAAACGAAGCAGCAGTGCGGGAACTGCGGGAACTTCATGGCCGGATGCGCGAGATCGCTCTCAAGCTGAATGCACTGGCGATGGATGAGCAGGAGCGGCAACGGCTTCTGGACATCCTGCGTTTTCAGGTAGAAGAGATCCGTCGCGCCAACATCCGCGCCGGCGAGAAAGAAGAGCTCGAAAACGAACGGTCCATTCTCAGCAATCGCGAGAAGATCTTCGCGCTGGCAAACGAGGCTTATGCTGTGCTCTATGAGAGCGAGCACTCGATCATGGGGCAAGTCGACCGCCTGACCCGCATTCTGCAGCAGTTGGCGGAGTTCGACTCGAGCTGGGCCAGCCACCTGGAATCGTTTCGCGAGAGTTTGTACCGGCTGGAGGACTTGGCCTACGCGGTGCGCGACTACACGGGAAGCATAGACTTCAGTCCAGAGCGGCTTGACCAAATTGAGAGACGGCTTTCCGAACTAGACCGGCTTTCAGCCAAGTACGGCAAGTCTATGGAGGAAGTCCTCCTTTTCGCCGATCAGTGCGAAAAGCGACTGGAAGAACTGGTCTCTTCCAGCGACACCTCGATACATCTCTCCGAAGAGCTGGATGCCGCTCTGAAGCGATATCTTGAGTTGGCGGAAAAAACGTCCTCGAAACGGCGCAAGGACGGAGCGAGGTTCGAACGCGAGATCCGCAAGGAGTTTCAGGCCCTGGCGATGGAACGGATGGATCTCAGCGTCCGATTTCACCCCAGGGAAAGGTCCGGGTCGATAGCCCAGGGGCGCATCCCTGCCTCCTGTGGACCTGAGGGCGTGGATCAGGTAGAGTTTCTTCTGGCTTCCAATGCGGGAGAGGAGAGAAAACCCCTGGCGCGGATCGCTTCTGGTGGGGAATTGTCGCGTATCATGCTTTCCATCAAATCTCTGTGCGGAGGGGGCGAGACGGGGAAAACACTCGTGTTTGACGAGATTGACGCAGGCATCGGCGGACGCGTTGCGGAAGTGGTCGGCAAGAGGCTGCGTGAAGTTGCGGCTCATAACCAGGTGCTCTGCGTGACACACCTGCCTCAGATCGCCGCTTATGCCCAAGAGCACTTTAGGGTACGCAAGGAGCCCGTGGGAGAGCGAACCGAGACGTTCATCGAGCGGCTGGACGAAGCGGCACGCGTCCAGGAGCTGGCGCGCATGACGGGAGGCGAAGTCGTCACCGAAACCGCACATCGCCATGCGCGGGAAATGCTCGAGCACGCAAGCAAGGGAAGCAGAAGGGAAACACGGGCATAGGGTATGGCCACGAAATATTTCATCGAGACTTTCGGATGCCAGATGAACGAGCTAGACTCCGAGAAGATAGCCGGGAACCTCCAGCGCACCGGCATGCAGCCTGCCGCCGACATGTCCGGCGCGGATGTCGTAATCCTGAACACTTGTAGTGTGCGGGAGAAGGCTGTTCAGAAGGTGTACGCCCGTTTGGGCGAGATCAGGCGACTGAAAGCCGCGAGACAGGACCTCGTCATCGGCGTCGTCGGATGTATGGCACAGCTCGAAGGGGAGGGAATCCTCAAGAAGGCGCCCCACGTCAATCTTTTGGCCGGTCCGCAAAAGGGCCACATCATGGCGGAACTGGTCGGCCGGGTCCAGGGCGGCCAACTGCCTGCCCTCGACTTGCGCACAGAAGACGATCCAGAATCACTGGAGACTGCATACGTGCTGCGCGAGAGCCGCTGGCGCGCAGGCGTAACCATCAACGAGGGATGCAACCGGAGTTGCAGCTTCTGCGTGGTTCCATTTACCAGAGGCAGACAGCGCGACCGCGAGAGCGCCAACATCATCCGTGAGGTCGAGGATCTCGTGGCACAAGGGTATATCGAGGTCGTGCTGCTCGGACAGACCGTGAATGCCTATCGTGATCCGTCTCGGGCCGAGCTCTCCTTTGCGGGATTGTTGCGGCGGCTGGCGGACATCAAAGGCCTCAAGCGCATCCGATTTGCCTCCCCGCATCCTAATGATTTCAGCGACGACTTGATCGATGCCATAGCTTCGTGCCCACAAGTCTGCAACCACGTGCACCTTCCGGTGCAGTCGGGCTCGACAAGAGTTCTGCGTGCCATGCGCAGAGGGTACACCAGGGAAAGCTACCTCGAGACCGTAACGCGGATTCGCCGGCAGCCGCGTCCTATCGCGGTTTCCACTGACATCATCGTTGGCTTTCCGGGCGAGACGGACGAGGACTTTCTAGATACTCTTCGTCTTCTCGATGAGGTACAATATGATTGTGTTTTCTCCTTCATGTACTCGCCTCGACCCAAGACAAAAGCTCTGGAGCTGGGCGACGATGTGCCTGATGAGGAGAAGAAAGCCAGACTGAAGCTTCTTCAGGAGCAACAAAAACTGATCCAGTTTAGCAAGAACGCCGCCTACCAGGCACAAGTGGTCGAAGTCCTGGTCGATGGCAGAGCGCGAACCAATTTCACGCTTTCCGGACGCATGAGCAACAACAGAATTGTGAATTTTGACGGCCCCAACAGCCTGCTGGGCCGAATCGTGAGAGTGGAGATATCGGGCTTCAGTGCCAACAGTCTCAAGGGTGTCTGGATGCCGTAACAATGGAGGAGGCATGAAAGAAATCGAGTTCAAGATAAAAGGTTTGATGATGGATCCGTTGACGAACTCACCCATTGTCGTTCTCCAGGACACCACCAGTGACACCCTCCTTCCCATCTGGGTTGGAATCTTCGAAGCCAACGCCATCGCCCTGCAAATCGAGAAGGTGGACACGCCGCGCCCAATGACCCATGACCTCATTAAGGGCCTGCTAAACCACCTGGAGGCACGCGTTACCAAGATCGTAGTCACCGAACTCAAGGACAACACCTTTTATGCTCTCATCTTCTTGGACGTCGCCGGAAAAACCATTACCGTAGATTCCCGCCCGTCCGACGCGATCGCCTTAGCGCTTCGAATGGATTCACCCATCTATGTGACCGATGCTGTAATCTCAAAGTCTGCCAGCGCCTCCTCATCAGCCCCGTCGGCAGAGCGCAGCTCCCCCGAGGAAATTCGCCGCTGGCTCGAAAGTCTCAATCCCGAAGATCTCGGGAAGTACAAGATGTAGGCGAATCCTGTACTGCACTCTGGACACGACCTCGCATAGGACTGGCTTCCTCAAATCACGCGTGCTAGCGAGAGCAGCCGCCCGTATTCCACGTCCCGCATCTCCTACGCACTCTCCTCGATATCACCACCCGGGTTAACAGCTGCTTTCTGTTGAGATTACAGCTCGCCTTCTGGCAGGGAAGAGGTCCACTCGTCGACTCTCTCAGGCGCGCAACAACGTGGACACATCACAAGCTTTAGTTTACATAAGATATCTTATCAGAAGAAGCATCGTTCAGCAGGACAGTAAAAGGAAAACAGTTGGCAAGGGACCCAGGTACTAACGCGCGACAAGAGTGAACCTACGGCCATTCAGACTGAACTTACTGGTTGGTGGTATCATCCGAAGAATCGTTGTGCCTGCCGAGGTGTCCGAGATTTGATCATCCAGGAACGTTGGCTTGCTGGCTCACCTGAGAAGCCGGTGGTGCAGAATGCGTGTGGGATTCTTTACTGAGCTGCTTCCCTATGTTAGGCTTCCCGGCGATGCGCAAGGTCGACAAGCTGTTCAATCTGGCAGTGGTTCCGCCCTTTCTGATCTCGATGGCAGTGTTAACGTTCGTTGCGCTCAATTACAATCTCGGCCGTTTGTCAGAATTGCTGATCACGAGAAACGCATCCCCAGAAGCCGTCTTGATCATCGCAGGAACGCTCCTGCCGGGAATCATGATCTTTTCCTTGCCGCTGTCGTTCTTGATCGGCACCTTGATCGGATTGAGCGGGCTTGCGGGCGAGTATCAAGTTACTGCTTTGCGGGCTTGCGGTATTTCCTTGCGGCGTATGCTTAAGCCGATTCTCGTGCTGGCAGTCGTGGTCGGACTCGCAACGGCCCTGATGTCGGTGATCATTCTGCCGGAAACAAATGATATATACGACAGCATACGCGATCTCATTAGCGTTCGACAGGTGACATCCCAAATTGTGCCTCGCGTTTTCAACGAGGACTTCGCCAACGTCGTCTTCTATCTGGATGATCTCTCTGTGGATCGGCAGCACTGGGATCGAGTGTTTCTCGCCGATAACTCTGACCCTGCTGCGCCCAGAATTGTGCTGGCGCGCGAGGGGACATGGGTGACGGACCGGGCTGGATCGCGCCTCCAGCTCCACTTGGAGCACGGTACGATCTATGAGGTCGACTCCCAGGACCCGAGCAAGGATAACATCAGCGTGTTCGAAGCGACCGACATTCCGATCGATGTTAACCACCGGGCCGGTTCTGAACGAGCGAATGCCGATATCCTAAAGAGGCCTGCCGCGCAGACCACGCTCGATCTTTGGCAGGGATCTGAGGGGGCGAAGCCGATGCAGCGCCGCGAACAGTTGATCGAACTTCATAAACGTCTCGCGCTTCCCTGTTCAGTGCTTGGTTTTGCTCTCGTCGGCCTCTCGTTAGGCATCTGCGCGCGTGGAGGAGGTCGAACCTCCGGATCTGTCCTTAGCATGGCGCTCGTGATTTTGTATTACATCCTGTTCATGAACGGCTTGCGCCTGGCCAACGTAGGAACGGTGCCCCCCTGGCTTGGATCGTGGGGAGCCGATATCATTTTAGTGGGCGTCGGGATTGCCCTGCTGGTGAACGCGGAGCGGAACAATTGGCTCACGCGGTGCTCTGCCAACTGGCGTTGGAGGCGCAGGCTGGAAACTCTCGTCAGCCGACTCCATCTAAGCTCGATGCGTTCGGCCCTGCGGAGACTGGATGACCTCGCAATTCCTTCGACCAGGCGGATTGCCCGATCCAGTCTCCCGAAGGTGCTTGACTCCTATGTCAGCAGGGGATTCTTCGTTTACTTCGTGTGGTCGACGCTGGTTTGCTACTCGCTCTTCGTCCTTCTTACGCTTTTTGACCTTCTCGATGAGATTATCCGTAATCGCATCCCTGTCGTTGTGGTAATTCGCTACTTTCTATTCCTGACCCCGCAGATCCTGATTTATGTTGTCCCCATGGGGGTGCTTCTGGCTATCCTGATCCTGTTCGGGATTCTTGAAAAGGGCTCGGAAGTGACTGCAATGAAAGCCGGTGGCTGGAGCTTGTACCGGATCGCTATGCCGGTTTTCCTGATTTCGTGCTTTCTCTCCACCAATCTCTATCTCATGCAGGACTACGTCCTCCCTTATGCGAACATACGGCAGGACACCTTGAGGAACCAGATTAAAGGAAGGCCCCCACAGACCAGTATGAAGCCGCGCAAATGGATCTTCGGCGAGTCCGGCCGCATTTTCAATTACGACTACTTTGACCCTAACAAAGACATCTTTATCGGCCTCAACGTCTACGAGGTCGATCTCCGCCAACTTGCGATCACGCGCCGCTTCCATGCCAAACAAGCAGCTATCAGCACGGGAGGAACATGGACGCTCGAGTCTGGGTGGCTCCGCGATTTCCAGCCGGATCATGTGGGATTCATACCCATCACCAAGGCGACCTTTGCCTTCCCTGAACAGGCGAGCTATTTCAAGAAGGAGCTCTTCGCCCCGAGAATGTCCTCGAAATTGACTTATTTTGACTTGAAGGATTACATTAACTATCTCAAACAATCTGGCTATAACGCGACAGAATTGCAGGTCGAACTCTACAAGAAGATCTCATTTCCGCTTAGTTGCGTCGTGATGGCTTTGTTGGGAATTCCCTTCTCTTTCTCCATGGGAAAAAGAGGAGCGTTCTTCGGCATCACTGCGAGCGTGGCAATCGCGATGTCTTATTGGGGGGTCTTCAGCATTTTCGAGCAGATGGGAACCTATGGTCTGCTGTCTCCTCTGCTCGCAGCGTGGGCACCGAACATGCTCTTTGGCGCGGCCGGCCTGGCGCTCTTGTTTACGATTAGAACCTGACTGGGGGCCGGCAAAATCCCGGAGGCTCACAGCACCCAACGATCATGCCCACGCAGATTCGTTGAATCTTGGCGGTCTCAGCGGCGAGATCCGAAGTCTGAACTCACGCTAGGTGCCCTCTTCCCAGCTGGCCAGATAGGCAACCTGCTCATCAGTCAGCGTGTCCATTTCCGTTTCCAGCGACTTCAGCTTTAAGCGGGCCACCTGTTGGTCAATTTCCGTTGGGACCGCATAAACCTGGTTTTTGAGCGCAGCGTGATTGCGCACGAGATGTTCTACAGAGAGAGCCTGGTTGGCAAATGACATATCCATTACCGCAGCAGGGTGCCCCTCACCGGCTACCAGGTTGATCAGGCGCCCTTCACCGAGCAGGTACAGTTTCTTTCCTCCTTTGAGAGTGTATTCATCGAGGAACTCCCTTATCGTTCGTTTGGAGGTGCTCATGGATTCCAGGGCGGGTATGTCGATCTCGACGTTGAAGTGGCCAGAATTGGCGAGAATTGCACCGGCGCGCATCACCTCAAAGTGCTCCCTGCGCAGGATGCTCTTGTTTCCGGTGACGGTCACGAACAGCTGGCCGATCTTGGCTGCCTCCGCCATCGGCATCACCCGGTAGCCATCCATGACCGCTTCCAATGCCCGCACGGCGTTGACCTCGGTGACAATGATGTTTGCGCCCAGTCCGTGCGCACGCAAGGCGAAGCCATGACCGCACCAGCCATAACCGGCAACGACGACTACCATCCCCGCCATGAGCACGTTGGTTGCGCGAAGGATGCCATCCACAGTGGATTGCCCCGTCCCGTAACGGTTGTCGAACATGTGTTTCGTGTCGGCGTCATTGACGGAGATCACGGGAAACTTCAGCACGCCGTTCTTGGCCATGCTGCGAAGACGGATAACGCCTGTGGTTGTTTCTTCTGTGCCGCCCAGGACATCAGAGATGAGTTCCTTCCGTTCGGTGAGAATTGTGGTGACCAGATCGGCCCCGTCGTCCATAGTAACCTGCGGCTTGTGTTCCAGCGCCGAGAGGATGTGGCTGTAATACGTCGCATTGTCCTCACCTTTGATGGCGAAGGTGGAAATACCGTATTCCTTTGCCAGCGCCGCGGCAACATCGTCCTGGGTACTGAGCGGGTTGGATGCGCAGACACGTACCACAGCGCCTCCATCCCGCAATGTGACGGCCAAGTTTGCAGTCTCCGTCGTCACATGCAGGCAGGCGGCGATACGAATTCCCTGCAACGGTTTCTCTTTTTTGAAGCGCTCGCGGATCAGTTGCAACACGGGCATCGATTGCTGCGCCCATCCAATGCGATCCTTGCCTTTCGCCGCCAGCCCGAGGTCTTTTACGTCGTATTCCATGATCACTCCTTGAGTGATGATGCGTGCGTTAGAAGCGCCAGCCAAAAACCAGCTCTTTTAACACACAGGGAAGGACGAGTCAATTGTCACCAGTCAGAATGGCAATTCAGACACTGCATGCCAACCATGCGAATGCCTTTGGAACCTCAAAGACCTCTAAGACCACAAAGATCCGGGGATTAGACAGGAGTGCGATGGATGGTACATCAGAAATAGGCTTTGGCTGCCACTCCTGGCGTAGGCGTCTGGGGCAAGCGCCCAGAAGAAGCTGTCCTGGAGCCTGGAGCGTACGGTGAGATCCCCAGGTTTCCCTGTCGCACCCATCACCCATGTGCGCTTGTCCCCGATGCCCACGCCAGGAGTGGATTCCGCAGCGCAGCTGCGGAATCGCCTCCGGCGCCGCCAAAGGCCCCCTTAACTCTTGGTTCTTTGAGGTCTTTGGGGTCTTCGAGGTTCGTTTTCGGTATGCGGCGGCATCGCTCCAAGGTGCGCGCACCACTGTCTGAATCGCTGAGTCAGAAAGGTTCGGAAGAATCTTGGAAGTCAACTATGCGCGGGGATGGAATTTCTGGTAGACCTGCCGCAATCGCTCGCGGGTGACATGGGTGTAAATCTGGGTCGTCGAAATGTCGGCGTGCCCGAGCATGACCTGGACTGAACGCAGATCGGCGCCATTCTCGAGGAGGTGGGTTGCGAAAGAGTGCCGGAGCATGTGGGGCGTCAGCGGTTTCCGTATCCCGCTCTTTCTGCCGTAAGCGCGCAGAGTCTTCCAAAAACCCTGGCGCGTCATGCACGAACCCCTGTGGGTCACAAACAAAAAGTTGCTCTGGCGCCGCTTCAGCAGGAGCGGCCGAGCCGTCCGCAGATATTCCTGCAACCGGCGTATGGCTTCTGCCCCTACGGGCACAATCCGCTCCTTGCTTCCCTTCCCCATGCAGGAGAGAACGCCTAAGCCCATGTTTACCTGCGCTACGTTCAGGCTGATGAGTTCGCTGACGCGCAAGCCGGATGCGTAAAGCACTTCGATCATGGCGCGATCGCGGCTTCCCCTTGGTGTTGATACGTCGAGCGACTGCAAGAGGTGCTCGACTTCGTCTTTCGACAAAAGTCGCGGGAGAGCCCTTAGGGGACGGGGAGACTCGAGGTTTTCTGTCGGATCTGAAGCTGTGACGCGATCGCCCACCAGAAAGCGAAAGAAACCGCGCGCGGCAATCAAGGTCCGTGCCACCGAACGAGGCGACAGTCCAATGCGACGCAGATTTTGGCTCCAGAGCAGGATGTCGTCACGCGACATGTCGGCCAAGGATAGGTTTCTCTGGCTGGCAAACTCCTTCAGTTTCTTCAGGTCCTGCATATAGGCGCTGATCGAATTATGGGACAGCCCTTTTTCAACCCGCAGGTAAACCTCATACTCCGCCACCCAATTGCGATTCATAGCATCCCTCCCATCAGCCGGGCTACCAGGCCGGAGAGTTCCCGTTCCTCTCGAACCTTGAACAAGCGCAGCAGCGGCAGTATCGCTATTATGCCCGCGACGATGGCAATTCCCAGGTGCAGAGCTATCCCGAACGTGCCGCGTGCCGGCAATAGCCTCTGCCCGCCTTGAAAGGCCAGCAGCGCAACCAAACCCATGACGAACGAGGCAGCTGCGATGCGCAGGCTGCTCGAAACAGTATCACAGAGCTTGTCAATGTGCTTCCGGGCTGCATGGAACGAAACGGCTGCCAGCGTTGAAGTTGCGATTGCGACTCCAAACAAGCCGATAGGCAGTTGCATCAAGCGGAAGGCGTAGTTGAGATACGAAACCGGTCCGTCACCGTAGCGGGATGCCAAGTGGGTATCTACGGCGATGTTGACCTGGGTCGCGGACAACCCAACGATCGCCGGGAGCATGAGCTTTGCGATCTGACGGACGCCGGGATCTCTGAAGTCGATGACGGGGCGATAGCAAAACCCGATCCGATGTGCCGAGGGCACCTGTATGAGGAACTGGCTGGCACCTCCTAACAGGGCGCCAATCGCCATGGAAACGATCGGAGCCAGACCTAGGTTTCTCATGGGATTCGATAGAAAGATTCCCGCCAGACTCGTGCCTCGTATTGGAGGTGTATGCACCGACTTGCTTTGAGCTGATTCGTTCTGGGTAAGAGCAGGCATCAATCTGCAGCCAATTCCTTGACTGCCTCGGGCACCTATACTACCATAACCGCACAATGCGCCAATACATTGATTTGTATGAATTTCCTCGACACGTGCAGAGGTGTGCGGGTGTAAGATCCACGCCTTCATGAGGGCTCACCTGCTGCCCGAGATTGCCCGGTAGATTATGAGGCTCTCCGAAATCGCCAGCAAGCTCGCTTGCCAGATGCGAGCAAAAAACGACGTAGAGATCCATGGAGTTGCCGGTATTGAGGAAGCAGGTCCAGGGGAACTTACTTTCGTCTCCAACCGCAAGTACGTCAGACACATAAAAGACACCAAAGCATCGGCTATCATCCTGGGCCTTGACCTGCCGGAAGTTCCAATCCCCAGCCTGAGAACTGCGAATCCTTACCTTGTCTTCGCTCGCGCGCTGGAACTGTTCCACACGCCGATTCTACCTACGCCGGGAATCCACCCTTCAGCGATCATAGCGGAGGATGCTCGGATTGGCCCAGGTGCCAGCATCGGTCCCTACGTGGTCATTGCCAGCGGGTGCAAACTCGGTGCTCGCGCCACTCTTCATCCGCATGTCGTACTCTACCCGGGTGTCAGCATTGGAGATGATGTGATTCTGCATGCAGGTGTCGTGGTTCGCGAGCTCTGTCAGATCGGTCACCGGGTAACGATACAGAACGGCGCCATCATCGGCAGCGACGGATTCGGCTTCGCACCGGTAGGCGATGGAACGTATTACAAGATTTGCCAGACAGGCCGCGTTGTGATTGAAGACGATGTGGAGATCGGGGCCAACACGACCGTTGACCGGGCAGCGGTCGGAGATACCAGGATCCACCGCGGCGCGAAGCTTGACAACCTCGTTCAGATCGGCCACGGATCCCAAGTGGGTGAGAATTCGGTTCTGGCGGCACAGGTCGGTCTGGCAGGCTCTACCAAGCTGGGGCGCAACGTCCAGGCTGGAGGCCAGGCCGGTTTTGCTGGACACCAAGAGGTTGGTAATGACGCGATCGTCACGGCGCAGGCCGGCGTGCACGGCGAAGTTCCGGCCGGCTCCGTGATATCAGGTTCCCCGGCTTTCGACAACGCCGCGTGGCGGCGATCCGTCATTGCTTTTCCTAAGCTGCCCGACTTGCAGCGGCAGGTCCGTGCTCTGGAGAAGGAGATCGAATCGCTGAGAGAGGAGACCCGACAGAGGAACGGCAAATAAATCGCTGGAGTAGTGCGCGTCCGTGCCGATGAGATGCATAGGCTATTCGAGAAGCTGACTCTCAGGCGTGGGCTGCGGAATCCTGGACCTCCAGGGCGTCGCGGCCCCACGCCGCGAGATGCCTCATCCCCTTTATAAAGACAGAATCGCAGCTTGCTTCGGGCGTGGCTCGGAACACAGCGCTGCGGGAGCGGGATTCGCTCCCTGCCCCTGTCTGAATCGCAGATTTTTTGGCGGTTTTCTTGACTTTTGCCGTCCATTTCCAGTATTCGATAAGGTTCGTTCGCAGGCTCATTGATTCTGCTTACGGCGCGGTTTCATGGGATTGCCTGGGCCGTATGTAACCTCACTTTGATTCAGGAGACCCTTTAGATGATTGGCAAATACGTATACCTGTTTGCCGGCGGAAAAGCCGACGGGAGTGGTGAGATGAAGGACCTGCTGGGCGGCAAGGGTGCCGGCCTGGCTGAGATGACCAACGCCGGACTTCCGGTGCCTCCCGGGTTTACGATCACGACTGAGGCATGCAATGCCTACCTCGCCTCGGGCGAAAAACTTCCGGACGGAATGTGGGATCAGGTTCTTGTGGCCCTTTCTCAGGTAGAGGCAGCGACAGAGAAAAAGTTCGGTGACCCTGCCAACCCGCTGCTGATCTCAGTGCGCTCGGGAGCTAAATTCTCAATGCCCGGCATGATGGATACTGTTCTAAACCTGGGCCTCAACGAAGAGACTCTCCAGGGGCTGGCTTTCCTTACCTCGAATGAACGCTTCGCCTACGACGCCTACCGGCGCTTCGTTCAGATGTTTGGAAAGATCGTCCTCGGCGTGGACGGCCAGTTGTTCGAGGAAGCTCTTGCCACGGCTAAACGCAAGGCGCGCGTCAAGCTTGACACGGAACTCAAAGCCGCAGATCTGAAGGCAGTGTGCGAAGCGTTCAAGAGGATCATCCGGCAGGAGACGCGGGCGGATTTCCCCACGGATCCACAACGCCAACTTCAAGAGGCTATCAAGGCCGTTTTTCGTTCCTGGAACGGTGAGCGCGCCAAAGCTTATCGGCGTCGTGAGAGGATCCCGGACGATTTGGGCACGGCCGTCAACATCGTAACCATGGTGTTCGGCAACATGGGGAATGATTCGGGCACAGGCGTGGCATTCACGCGCAATCCGGCTACGGGCGCCAGGGAACTCTTCGGAGATTACCTGATCAATGCGCAAGGTGAAGACGTGGTTGCCGGCATTCGCACACCAAAACCCATCAGCGAGCTCAAGCAGGAAATGCCCGAGATCTATGCCCAGTTCGTGGAGGTGGCCGACAAGCTCGAGCGGCACTATCGGGACATACAGGACATGGAGTTTACGGTCGAGCGCGGCAAGCTTTGGATGCTGCAGACTCGAAACGGAAAGCGTACCGGGCCGGCGGCAGTGAAAATCGCAGTGGACATGGCGCGGGAAGGGCTGATTGACCAAAAGACGGCGGTCCTGCGCGTGCCTCCCAGCGATCTCGATCAGCTCCTGCATAAGATGATTGATCCCAAGGCGAAGCTTCAGGTCCTCACGATCGGCATCAACGCCAGCCCTGGGGCCGCCTCTGGGCGGGTGGTGTTCACCCCTGCCGAGGCGGAAGCCATGAAAGAAAAGAAGGAGCGGGCTGTTCTGGTACGCCGCGAGACTTCGCCGGAGGATGTGCGCGGCATGGATGCAGCCGAGGCGATTCTCACTTCTACGGGCGGGCCGACAAGCCATGCTGCGGTCGTGGCGAGAGGCTGGGGAAAGCCCTGCATCGTGGGCGCCGGCGACATTAACATCGATTATGCCAAGAACGAGTTCACTGTGAATGGAACCCGCGTGCGCCGTGGCGACTGGATCACGGTGGATGGAACTGAGGGGCGCGTGATTCTCGGGCAGGCCCCGCTCGTCTATCCGGAGCTGGGGGACGACTTTAAGCAGTTGATGGAATGGGCCGATCAATACCGCCGGCTCGGCGTGCGCACCAACGCCGATACCCCGGCTGATGCCAAGGTGGCGCGCGGTTTCGGCGCCCAAGGCATCGGCCTTTGCCGCACCGAGCACATGTTTTTCGTGGGCGACCGCATCGACCACATGAGGCAGATGATTCTCGGCTCCCTGGACTACAAACTGATCGCAAAGGGTCTCGATGCTATCGCAGAAGAACTCAAACGCGGCAACCCGGCCAAGAGGCGTAAAGAGCTTCTACAGGTGCGGAGGCAGCTCCAGCAGCAGATCGCAGAACCCAAGAAGCTTTACAAGGGGGGCCTCGATCAGCTTCTTAGGCTGCAGCGCAAGGATTTCGAGGGGATCTTTACGGCGATGGATGGCCTCCCGGTTACCATCCGCACGCTCGATCCGCCGCTGCACGAGTTCCTTCCTCACACAGAAGACGAAACTCGCAAGCTGGCGCGCAAGCTAAAAGTGCGGCCCCAGCACTTGTGGGACCGCGTGCAGTCGCTTCACGAAGCCAATCCCATGCTCGGACATCGCGGCTGTCGGCTTGGGATCGTCTTCCCCGAGATCACCGAGATGCAGGCGCGCGCCATATTTGAGGCTGCTGTCAACGTCAAGAAGCGCGGAATCAAAGTCCTTCCTGAGATCATGATCCCATTGGTCGCCGACCAGGCGGAGCTCAAGCTACAGGCCGACGTGGTCCGCCGCGTGGCGGGGGAAGTCTTCCAGAAGACCAAGGAAAGCGTCGATTATCTGGTGGGTACCATGATAGAGCTGCCGCGTGCCGCGCTGACAGCCGACAAGGTGGCGCAGGTGGCCGAGTTTTTTTCCTTCGGCACGAACGACTTAACTCAGACTACCTTTGGTATATCGCGCGACGATTCGGGGAAGTTTCTTCCCTACTACATCGAGCACCGTATCTTCCAGCACGATCCGTTCCAGGTTCTCGACCGTGAAGGAGTCGGCCAGTTGGTAAGAATGGGCACCGAGAAAGGACGCAGTACTCGAAGCAATCTGAAAGTGGGAATCTGTGGCGAGCATGGTGGCGAACCTTCGTCCGTCATCTTTTGCCACGAGGCGGGTTTAAACTACGTTTCTTGCTCTCCCTATCGCGTTCCCATTGCGCGGCTCGCGGCCGCACACGCGGCGCTCGGCTCCGGAGAGACCGTCTCTCGCACCGCATAAACCAAGCGCTGGGTACTGAGTTTTGAGTTTCGAATTGCCGTTCCGGTTACCGGCAACTCAGTACTCAGCGCTTTCAATCGACCCCCAAGTCCTGACGCCCTTGCGTCCAATCCCACCTTGGCTAGTCGTAATACTCGAGCCCGAGATGCGTGATCAGTTCCTCGCCGCGCAGATAGCGCAGCGTGTTCTTCAGCTTCATCAGCTGGATGAAGAGATCATGCTCGGGATACAGTTCAGGAGCGCACATCGGGCTCTTGAAATAAAAGGACAGCCATTCCTGGATACCCTTCATGCCGCAGCGGTGCGCCAGATCGAGGAAAAGGACCAGGTCGAGAACCAGGGGCGCAGCCAGAATCGAATCGCGGCACAGGAAATCCACTTTGATCTGCATCGGGTACCCGAGCCAGCCGAAGATGTCGATGTTGTCCCAACCCTCTTTGTTGTCGCCGCGCGGCGGATAGTAGTTGATGCGCACGCAGTGCGTGAACTTGGAGTAGAGTTCGGGGTAAAGGGCCGGCTGCAAAATCTGAGACAGGACCGAAAGCTTGCTCTCTTCCTTGGTCTTGAACGACTCTGGGTCGTCGAGCACTTCACCGTCGCGATTACCCAGGATATTGGTGGAAAACCAGCCATTCAATCCGAGGAGCCGCGATTTCAGGCCCGGCGCCAGAATGGTCTTCATTAAGGTCTGCCCGGTCTTGAAATCCTTCCCGCAGATGGGCACGCGGCGCTCGTTGGCGAGCTGGATCAGCGCCGGAATGTCCGCGCTCAGATTGGGCGCGCCGTTGGCATATGGAATTCCGGCTTTGATCGCGGCGTAAGCATAGATCATACTCGGCGCGATTGCAGGGTCGTTCTGGAGCAGCCCCTTTTCAAAGTTTGCGATCGTTTGATGCACCGGCTTTCGCTTGAGAAAAATCTCGGTGCTCCCGCACCACACCATCACGATACGGTCGAGCTTATTGTTCTTTTTGAAGTTGATGATGTCTTCCCGCACCTCTTCAGCCAGCACCATCTTATTTGGGGCCTTCTTGACATTCGGCCCATCCAGGCGCTTTACGTAGTAGCGGTCGAAGGCCGCGGGCCAAGGGCGAATCTTCTCAAGTGCGGGTTTGACGGCATCGAGCAGACTTCGTTCCAGCACGCCGGCGTTGATGCCGGCTTGATAGACATCCTCCGTAAAGATGTCCCATCCGCCGAAAACTAAGTCATTCAACGAGGCGAGCGGGACGAAGTCCTTGATGGCCGGAACACGGTGTTCCGTGCGCTTGCCGAGGCGGATCGTACCCATCTGGGTGAGCGACCCAATGGGTTTGGCCAGCCCTTTCCGGACGGCCTCGACACCGGCGATAAAAGTAGAGCTGACGGCGCCCATGCCGGGCAATACGACACCCAGCTTGCCATGCGCGGGCTTGATCTTGATTCCCTTTGAGATCATGTTCGTGTTCCTCTGGAGGGACCACGCCGAGGAAGCGCAATCCGGGTTACTGATGTGATTCAGCCAGCTGGTTCGATAACGATCTGTGAAATGTCGGCTACGCTCAGGAACAGCCTGGCCAGCTGGCAGAGAAGGGCGAGGTGGTTCCTGCGCAATGCCGGATCATCCGTCATAACCAGCACCTGTTCAAAAAAAGCATCGACGACACCGCGCAGCGAAGCCATCAAGCGCAAGGCGTCTCCATACTCATGCCTCTTGCCAGCCGCCTCCACGCCGGGGCGGATCTCAAGATAGCGTTGCCACAATCTGGACTCTGCCGCATCATCCATCAGCAACGGATCCGGAGTTTCCGGCCGCGAGTCTGCACGTGCCAGGATGTTCATAACTCTTTTAAAACTGGAGGCGAGGGCCAGAAAATCTGGCTCCCCGCGCATTTCGTGCAGCGCTCGCACACGTTCGGCCGCATCCACGGGGTCATCAAATCCTGCGGCCAGTGCGGCATTGATGGAGTCGTAAGCATAGCCCATTTCCTCGAACAAAAAACGCAGGCGCCCCTCGAAGAATTTTTTCAGCTCCAATGCGCTCTCGCCTGCCGCCGTACCCGAAGCTTCCAGACTCCACGTAACCAGTTGCTCGAGCGAAGCGCTGATCCGGTGATCCAACATAATCTTCAGGATGGCGTTTCCCTGCCTGCGCACGGCGAACGGGTCCTTGGAGCCGGTCGGGATCAAACCAATCGAGAAGCACCCGCACACCGTATCCAGCCGGTCGGTAAGAGAGAGCACGGCGCCAGCCCGCGTTGACGGAGATGGAGACACGGAACTTTTTGGCATATACTGCTCGTAAACGGCGCGCCAAATCTTCTCAGGATAGCCTTCGGCTCTCGCGTACAGGCCGCCGACGATCCCTTGCAGGTCCGTGAACTCCTTGACCATCTCGGTCACCAGATCACACTTGAGCAAATGGGCCGCTGTCTCTAACTCAGCGAGTTCGTCGGTGCATCCGGCCGCCGCGGCCACTTTCGGAAGCAGCGCCAGCACTCGCTGCGTTTTGTCGTAATATGAGCCCAGCTTCTGCTGGAACAGCACGCTCTTGAGCGACATCTCACGGTCGGCCAGGCCGATCCTGCGATCGGTGTTCCAAAAGAACTCCGCGTCGGCGAAGCGCGCGCGCAGGACGCGCTCGTGCCCGCTGCGAATCTTGCCGCCGGGATCACTCTCAAGATTGATCACTGCGAGAAAAGAGGGAAGCAAGCAGCCCTCGGCATTCACGACCGAGAAGTATTTCTGATGCTCCTTCATGACCGTGACCAGGATTTCCTCAGGAAGATCGAGAAACCTGCGGTCAAAGGCGCCGCAGACGATGGACGGATTCTCATTGAGGTTGACCACGGTCTCCAAGAGATCGTCATTGGCAAGAAGGCAGCCCCCGGCGGCTTCAGCTGCGCGCTCCAGACCAGCGAGAATTCTGGCCCTCCGTTCTGCTGGGTCGACGATGACACCGTTCGCCTGCAGAGAGTCACGAAGCGATGACAGATCCGTAACCGGAATCCGGTTCTTGCCTGTGAAGCGATGCCCGGAGGTGCAGCGAGAGGAGGTGACGTCGGCGACCGAGAACTTGATCACCTTCCCGGCATATAACGCCACGATCCAGCGGAGCGGCCGGGCAAAACGAAACTTATCTGGGCTCCAATACATGGCCTTCTGAAACTGGATCTTTGCGATGGCCGCCGGAATCACGCGCTGCAGAACCTTAGAGGTTCTCTCTCCCCTCTGTCTGCGCACCGCCGACAGATACTCACCCCTGGGTGTCTCGACGATCTTGATCTTGGAAAATGGAACCCCGGTTTTCTCCGCGAAAGCAAGCGCTGCCCGGGTCGGATTGTCTTCGGAGTCATAAGCCACCCGGCGGGGCGGTCCCATGATGGTTTCAAGTAGATCGTCCTGTCGTGAGGGGACTTCGTTCAAGGCAACAATCATGCGCCGTGGTGTGTACCACACGGCACTCATCGTCGACGTCAGGCGTTCTCCCTCCAAGCCTTCCACCAGATTCTGCGCCAGTTGCTGTGTCGCTCCTTCCAGCATGGAAGCAGGGATCTCTTCGGTTCCAAGTTCCACTAACAGTTCCCCTTTACCCATACGCAAGTTTCGCGAACGCTAGGCAGGTTTAGGCGCTGCAACGGTGCCGGTGGTTTGAGCCAGCGGAAGACTCTGCTGCTGGCGGCCTGCGACGTGACGGCGGGCCACCTCGCAGGCAAGTTGTCGCACGCGCGCAATCAAACCGACGCGTTCCGTGGCGCTGATGGCTCCCCGCGAATCGAGCAGGTTGAAAGTGTGGGAGCACTTCAAGCAGTAATCGTATGCGGGTAGCACGAGGTCGAGCACCAGCAGACGCTTGCACTCCTCTTCGTAAAGGCTGAAGAGCTTGAAAAGCGTGGGCACGTCGGCCGCTTCGAAATTGTATCTTGAGAACTCGACCTCCTCGCGGTGGCGCACATCGCGGTAGCTGAGCCCTCTGGTCCAGACAAGATCGTAGATACTATCAACCTCGGCGATGAAAGTGCCGATGCGCTCGAGTCCGTAGGTGATCTCGCAGCTAACGGGATCGAGGTCGATTCCGCCCGCCTGCTGGAAGTAGGTGAATTGCGTGATCTCGAGACCGTCGAGCAGCACCTGCCAGCCGATTCCCCATGCTCCCAGGGTGGGCGACTCCCAGTTGTCCTCCTCAAAGCGCAGATCGTGTTCCCGCAGGTCAATTCCGAGCGCTTGCAGGCTCCGGAGGTATAGATCCTGCGAATTCTGCGGCGCAGGCTTCAGGATCACCTGATACTGATAGTGCTTTTGGACACGATTCGGGTTTTCTCCGTAGCGTCCATCGGTCGGCCGGCGCGACGGCATTACGTAGGCCACGCGATACGGCTCTGGTCCCAGCACTCTGAGAAACGTCTCCGGCGCCATGGTCCCGGCACCCATTTCGAGGTCGTAGGGCTGTTGGAGTGCGCAGCCCTGACGGTCCCAGTATTGCTGGAGCGTCAGAATGATTTGCTGAAAGTTCTTTCTGGGCATAGGGCCTAGCCGCCGCGCATCATCTCTTTTAGAGCGACGTAAGACTTGAGCCGTTTTTCCAAATGCCACTCGAGCAATTTTTGCGTCAAGCGCTCCAGATCCCGAGCAGCAGAACCGGGTTGGGACCGGGACGCGAACTGTGCCGGAGAAAGCTTGAGAACCTCATGTAACAAACGGGCAGCATCGGAGCCGACTCTAATGCCCCGATCTCCTGCACAGGCCCGGCAGCGCACCTGGCCAGCTTCCGACCATGCGCAAAACTCATCCTCTTTAACACATCTGCCGCAACCCGAGCAATAGTCATAATCGGGCAGCCAACCGTTGAGCTTGAGCGCCCACAGCTCGAAGTAGCGCAGCAACGCGGGATTGGCACCTATGCGTTCCCCTGCTTCAAGCACGGCCAGGAAGAGACGGAACAAGAGCGCGTTCGGACTGTTTTCCGGTACCAGCTCCTGGGCTAGCTCAGCAAGGTAGCTGAAGCCGAAGACACGGTCCAGAGTAGGATTCTTGCCTAGATAGGAGTGAATCATCTCACACTGCCAGATGCGCGCGAGATCCCTCCCCTCTTTGGCATAAAACTGCAGCCGCACGTGCGTCAGCGGTTCCAGACACGCACCCAGGCGGCTGCGTGGCTTCTTGGCGCCCTGAGCCACTGCGCGCAACGTTCCGTGCTCCCGCGTCAGGAACACGACAATGCGGTCCGCTTCGGAAAGCGAGTACTGCCGCAAGACAACAGCTTCTGCTTCACGGGTCGGCATGCTACAGCGCGATTGCGAAGGTAGTCTTGGAATGCCGGTCCAGCAGGATGTCGCGTAGGAAGAGCGTGGCGCCGCTGTGCCAGCTCGACGCCATTTCCGGATCAATGCCGAAAAACACCAATCCTTCGCGCTTCAAAGTCGGCTGAAGCCGGCCTGGATGGAAAACGACCGGGTCCATGTTGAGTCGGGCGGTACGGTCGCTTCCCACGGAATACATCCGGATGTGGTGCCCGTGGTAATATCGTTCAAAGACTTCTGAAGTGGTCATGGCACGGAGGTTTTGATCGCCGACACGAAGGATCCAGTTCGCAGGACGCAGTTCAATTGCATGAGCACGTCTGTTGCGAATCTCCACCCAGAGAGCGACGACGCCGATCCTGGGCAGGTTGTCGTCGAACCATTGCAGGTATTCGTCCTCTCCTTTGATCGGCCTGACGCCGATGTCGACTCCATCCTGGCCAGCGCGCATCAACTCCCCTTGTGGGAACGAGGGCGCAGGAAAAGGAGCCTGAAGCGTCGCGCACGACGCCAGCAGGCCCACTAAAGCGGCGAGAATCACAGCCGTCTGCCAGCGGCGCCGCATGTTGCGAGCAGGCATGAGTTGGCACGCAAACAGGGCGCATTCCGCTTGTGCAGTCCTTGACCAGCCACGGTACATCCAAACAGTGGGAAAGCGGAATCTCTCCTTTTCGCGCCCTGTCATACTTGGTGATCTTCCAGGGGATCGTGAAGACGAATCTCCTCGGTGATCCGCCTCTTGTGGCGCACGAAGTGATACAGGCGCGACACCGGCCCTGATGAAGTGTATCCCACTGCGAGCAGCAGCAGCGTCCAGCGTGAGTAGGCATAAATCAGAGCCACAAGAAGGGCAATGATCAGAATCGTGAAATGCGATTTCCTCCCGAGCGTGAGATTCTTGAGGCTGCTGTACCGGAGGGTGCTGATCATAAGGAAGGCCAGCACAAAAACCGTTACCACGAGAACGCCAGCGCCAATCGTGGTGGAAACAGGCTCGACGAAGAAATGTACAACGGCTGCAATCGTTACGCCCCCGGCTGGTATGGGCAAGCCGACAAAATGCTTGAATCGCCCCGCTTGAACATTGAAACGCGCCAGGCGCATGGCCCCGCAGATGGTGAAGGTAAAGGCCGCGATCCAGCCGAGCCGGTGATCTACGCTTTGCAGCCCCCAGTTGAATACGAGAATGGAAGGTGCGATGCCGAACGAGATCACATCGGCAAGCGAATCCAGCTGAAGACCGAACCCGGAGGTCGCATTCGTAAGGCGGGCGATCCTGCCGTCGAGAGCGTCAAGGATGAACGCCACTCCGATTGCTTGTGCAGCAAGATCATAGTTCCCGCGCATGGTCGCAATAATCGCATAGTAGCCGCAAAAAATATTGCCAACCGTAAACAGGCTGGGAAGAATGAAGACCGATCGGCCCAGGCGCCGCGCGGGCCGCGCAATATCATTCTCGGAAAGCTGCACCTGGGGCTTCATTCAGATAAGTTCTCCGATCACCGAACTTCCGCCCTTGACTCGATCCCCAACCTTTACCAGAAGCTTGACTTCCTTGGGGAGAATCACATCCACTCGGGACCCGAACCGAATAAGCCCGAACAACTCCCCCCGCTCCAGGAAATGTCCGGGGCGCTTCCAGCATACCACGCGGCGAGCGATCAACCCGGCAATTTGCTTGACAACCACGCGAATACGCTGTCCGCGGATGCTCAGAATGTTCTGCTCGTTGACGCGCGACGCCTCTTCATCAAACGCCACCTTGAACCTTCCCCTTCTGTATTCCACCTGCTCGAGTTCCCCACCGATGGGGGCGCGGTTGACGTGCACGTCAAAGATGTTGAGAAAAATGCTTATGCCCTGCCCTTCCGGAAGGGACGCCACTCTGACGACTTTTCCGTCTGCAGGCGAAACGATCAGGTTGTCACCGGCGGGAATTTCGCGAGCGGGATTGCGAAAGAAGTAACCGACAAAAGCCGCCAGAAACAGCAACGCCAGCGCTGCTACGCTCAGCCCAAACCAAATGCAGAGCACCGCAAGCGCCAACATAGGGACTATGAATAGATAAGCGTCTCTGATCATTGCGGTTTCGACGGCCGGTTCTGGAAACTGCAAGCCTCCTCTCCGGCGTTTGACGAGAACTCCGAATGTCCGTTAAAACTGGCCGGAGTGGAGAGTACGAGAGGTCAGGAGCCCACCTTCATTTGCTTCTGATATCTTTGCACGATGGAGTACATCTGATCCTTGAGCAGCAGCTTCTTTTTCTTGAGCGTCCTTTCCTGAATCCTCTCCTCTTCACTCAAGTGATGGCGGCGAGTCAAAAGCTCCAGTTGCTCGTCGTAGGATTGGTGTTCGGCGGCGAGCCGCCTGAATTCTTCGTCCTCCGAAAGCAACTGTTGACGGAGTTCTGCTTCACCAATTGGAACAGTCATAGCGGTTCCCCTCCTATCGTCTCTCTGACAAGTTGTCGCAAACCACGAATATGTCAAGACCCAAACGCCCCAAGGAATCAGAGGTTTCCTCAGGGCCCTGCAGCCTTGGCCTCTTGACGGTATGTTGTGCATCCCTGCCGGTGCTGAGCGTCGAATGACTTCATATCTGTTGAGCTGTCGCAGGCATCCCGCAGCCTGCCAGGGCATCCGAACGAAGAATAACGCGATCCGCACGCTTCTTATGGCACTCAAATCCCAGTTCAACGAGCCGGTGAATGAGCTGGTTAAAGGACACGCCGCAAGCGGCCCAGAGCTTAGGATACATGCTGATGGAAGTAAAACCCGGCATGGTATTAATCTCGTTGAGCCAGACGGCGCCCGACTTCCGATCGAGGAAAAAATCGACGCGCGCCAACCCGGACGCGTCGATGGTTTCAAAAGCGCGCAGCGCCAGATGTCGCACCTGTTTTGCTGTCTCCACGTCAATATCGGCGGGAATTTGAATCCTGCTGGCGGGATTCACGTATTTGGCCTCGTAATCATAAAACTCGCAAGCCGGAACCACTTCGCCCACCACAGATGCTTTTGGATTCTCGTTGCCCAGGACCGCGCATTCCAACTCCCGCGCATCGATTCCCTTCTCGATAATGATTTTGCGGTCGAACTGAGCCGACGACAAAATCGCATCGTCGAACTCGCCGGCATGGTGAATCTTAAACACCCCGACGGAAGATCCCAGATTGGCCGGCTTCGAAAAAACAGGGTACCCGAATTGCGCTTCTACCTCATGGCGCAATCTCTCCAGCCGTTTCTCCAATCCTTGCGAACGTTCAACCCGGAACGGAACGATCGGCAAGGACGCCTGGGCAAAGAGCCGTTTCATGACGTCCTTATCCATGCCCACGGCGGACGCGAGCACACCACAGCCTACATACGGCACGCCTGCAGTTTCCAACAAACCCTGAATCGTTCCGTCCTCTCCGTAGGGGCCGTGCAGCAAAGGGAAGATGATCTCTGGATGCTGCGTTGAATCTGCGCAACGTGCGAAAAACCAATCAGCCGGCGAGACGGAATCCGAGTCTCCGGTGCCTACCCATAGCCCGACCCGATCATGGAGAGCAACCGGCAGCATGGCTCGTACTTCTGTCATGCTGGCCAGCTTGCCGCCTTTTGTGATGCCGATGGCTGTAATCTCATACTCCTCAGGATCCAGCGCGCCAATCACCGATGCAGCCGACGACAAAGAGACCTCATGCTCGCCGGACTTTCCTCCGAACAGAATGCCAAGGCGCACGCTATGCTTCTTTTCTGCCTTCCCCGTTGCCATTCGCGCTCATTTCATTCTGGGCATGCTGCTGGTATGCCTTGATGATCAAACGCACCAGGTGATGCCTGACTACATCACTCTCATTGAAGTAGCAAAAGGCCAGTCCCTCAACATCGCTAAGAATGTTCTTGGCCTCCACGAGCCCTGAGCTGCGGCCGAACGGAAGGTCGATCTGTGTGATATCTCCGGTGATCACAGCCTTGGAATGCAGACCGATGCGGGTCAGAAACATCTTCATCTGCTCGGAAGTAGTGTTCTGTGCTTCATCCAGAATGATGAAAGCATCGTTGAGCGTTCTTCCTCGCATAAAAGCCAGGGGTGCAATCTCGATCACACCCGTTTCCAGGTAACGCTGGATTCTCTCCGCCTCCATGAGAATGTAAAGAGCATCATACAGCGGCCGCAAGTAAGGATTGATCTTTGCTTCCAGATCGCCTGGCAGGAAACCGAGCTTTTCACCGGCTTCCACTGCCGGACGAGTCAGAATGATGCGCGACACCCCCTTTTCCAAGAAATAAGTTAGCGCCATCGCCACGGCTAGAAACGTCTTGCCGGTCCCTCCGGGACCGATGCCGAACACGATATCGTTCTGGCGAATCGCCTCTACATAGCGGCGCTGATTCGCACTCTTGGGTGTAACCTGGCGTTTCCCGGCTGCCAGGAGCTGCATCTTGGGAAAGAAATCATGTAAAGTCAGTGCAGCATCCTCGGCGATTTGCTTAAACGCCGACTTGAGGTCGCCGTTGCTGATGTTGTGTCCCTTGTCGACCAGGTCAGAAAAATCGACGAGAATACGCTCGAGAGCATTGACGTTCTCCTCCTCACCGTCGATGGTAAGAGAGGAATCACGTGCTTGGATGGTTACGGCAAAGAGATTCTCTAGGAATCTAATGTTTTCGTCGAGGGGCCCAAAAAGCAGTTGCAGACTGCGATCCGAGAGAAGAACTTTTTTCATCTATAAGCTGACTTAACCTCACAGGGGGTAAAGGAGACGCGGGACAGAACCTTGCTTCCGTTCCATTCGACGCCAGGGCACACGTCAATGGGCTTGATGTGCATGTCTATCGCTATCTTAGGCTCCATCACGCTCTAAGTCAACGCCAAAATACCATTTGACCTATGTGATAACTCCTTGTATTATAAGGTTTTTTGTCGGAAGCTCCAAAAGAGCTGGAGGTATACCGATCACAGTGGGGAGTGGTAGGAATGGCGAATCACCCGTCGGCGTTTAAGACACACCGCCAGAGCGTAAGGCGAAGGAACAGGAACCGTAGCAACCGCAGCGCATTACGAACTGCTTTGAAAGCGTTTTCCGAAATGCTTGAAGCAGGCAAGCTGGAGGAGGCTAAGACTGCGATATCGCGAATTCACTCCAAGGTGGACAGCGCCGTGCACAAAGGCGTTCTTAGCAAGAATGCTGCTGCGCGGCATAAGTCACGGCTTTCCAGGCAATTGAATTCTGCAGTTGCTCAACCCAGCGCGAAGTAAAACCATATCAGGGGACATCACAAGGACTCCTTTCCAGCGTTGGCCGGGAGCTTGCCGACCTGGTGTGCAGACAATCACAGCGTGCAGACCAGATGCTCGAGCACCATGCGCTCGTCCGGGCTGGAAGACTTGAAGCTGCGATCAATCTGCGCCAGACTTTGATAGATAGTCCGCGCCGTTTCCGGTTCTATGGCCTGGGCTTGTCTCAGCAATTCTGCTACAGCCCACTCCGGTATCTGCACTGCCGCTGCAATTTCGCGCGCATGGCGCCCTGCCGCTAAAAGCTCTTTGGCAATAATTACTTGCCGGTAATGCCGCGCCAGCATGCTCAAGATGTACAGCGGCCCTTCTCCTCCCTCCAAGAGGTTTCCCAGGATCCTGAGAGCAACCTTGCGATCCCTTCTTCCTAGGGCTCCTGTGAGTTCGAAGATTCCATGTTGGCGGCTCGCCAGAACCAAAACATCGATGTCCGCCTCCTTGATCTCTTTCGACTTTCCTGAGTGCAGAACCAGTTTCTCTATCTCATTGGCAAGCGAAATCAGGTCGGACCCTGCGAGATCGACCAGTTTTCTCAGAGCCAGCGGCGCGATACGAAATCCGCAGCGAGCGAAGAAGCTCCCCGCCCACCGTTCGAGCGCAGCCGCTTTCAGTTTAGGAAATTCGACAACACAGGCAAACTCGTCCATACGCCTGTAAAAGGGCGATCGGCGATCCAGCTCGGCAGCAGCAAGAACCAGCACTGTCTTCTGCTGCGGCGCGTCGCAGTAAGCTCCAAGCGCCTCATGCCCGGCGGCCGGAAGCTTATCCACTTGTGTCACCAGCACGAGGCGACGAGCGGACATCATGGGGAAAGTGTTTGCCCGCTCTATGATCTCTGCAACATCCGCGTCTTGCCCGTCATATTGCGCAAAGTTGAAGGACAGCACCTCAGGGGGAATTGCTTTCTCTTTGAGAAGAGCAATTGCGCGCCGCAGAAGATACTCCTCCGGTCCGTGAAACAGGTAGATCGGTCGGAATCGCCCCGCCGCAAGCTCCGGTTCAAGTTCGTCGAAAGAAAGAGTAGCCAATGGATTAGCGAGTGAGGATCGTGCTGGCCAAGCTGGCCGCAAACTCGCGCGCCAAACGGTCCACGGCAGCATTTTCCTCTGAAAAAAACTCGGTCACTTTACTGTTCAGCACGTACTGCCCGCGGAAAGTGAAGTCGGGATTTTCAAAGATTACCGTCCCGTCCTTTACACGCACCAGCTTCACAGACATCTGCACGGTTACCAGGAACGCCGATCCAAATGCGTCAGTGCCGAATGTCACCGGGCTGGAACTCAAATTTCGGATCTCGCCCTGGAGCACAGCGTCCACCCCGTTCGAGCTGGAACTCACTGGGACCCGAGTCCGCAGAGTGAACTCTTTGAGAACTGCAGCGGTGATCCGTTGTTCAAGCTTGAACTCCCGAGTGTCGTTTTTAAAAGTCGGGATGCCAACAGAGCGGACTCCTCCAGGCAGGTTTTGAATGGACCCGGCGACGTGGTATCCGCAGGACACACACGACAACGATAAACCCAGGCTCAGGGCAAGCAAATGGCGGGAGAAAACCTTGAAGATGAAGCTGAAAGATTTCACGGCGCGACCCCCTGATGAACTGCCAATCTACCAATGATAAAAGAAGCAGGAATCCCTTGCAAGTCCCGGGAAAAGAGACAATGCAGCAGACGGGAACCCTGGAAGGATTGCTCGAGAGGCTTGGGATCCTGGTGCCCTTTGAGGTTTGAGTTTCGACGCCGGTTCAAAGGCGCGCAATCTGGATCTTCTTCTGGCCCTGGTATTTGCCCTTGCGGTCGGCGTACGACGTGGTGCATTCGCTCTCAGCCTTGATGAAAACCGCTTGAGCGATTCCTTCTCCGGCATACACGCGAACCGGGATTGGCGCAGTGTTGACGAGCGATACAGTAACGAATCCCTCCCACTCCGGCTCGAAGGGGGTCACGTTTACGACGATGCCGCACCTTGCATATGTGGACTTACCCTGGCAGATGACCAACACGTCTCGCGGAATCCGAAAGTATTCCAATGATCGCCCAAGAATATAGGAGTTCGGCGGAATCCAACAAGATGAACTCTTATGATCAATCCAGAAAGCCTGGTCCGTCTTCTTGGGATCCCAGCGCATGGCAGTCCCGAACTTCGGAATTTTGAACTCATTCGAAAGACGGAAATCGTAGCCATAAGAGCTGACACCATAAGAGATCCTATCCTTCCGCCTCCTGTTGCGCGCAAAAGGGCGGATCATGCTGCGGTTTCGAACCATATCTTCGATCCAGAAATCGGGCATTACTCCCATTTGTCGTCCTCCGCTGGGGTGAACAGGCGGGAGTCTAACATCGGGCGTCGGCACTGTAAAGCGCGCATAGAATTGGCTTGACAGCATTTACAGCCACAAATAATATGTTTGCACCAATTTGTGGAGGATCAGCGTGATAAAACAGGACATCGTGAACCGTGTCGCCGACCAGTTGAACATCACCAAGGTTAAAGCGGAGATAGCGGTGGAATCTGTCTTCACTTCGCTCAAGAACGCGCTCAAGCGCGGGGAAAGGATCGAGCTGCGCGGTTTCGGGGTCTTTATTGTAAAACCGCGCAAGAGCGGTGTCGGTAGAAACCCACGGACAGGCCAGGAGGTGGCGATCCCACCCGGCAAAACGATTCGTTTCAAACCGGGCAAGGAAATCCGTGCGGACAGGATTTACTGATATCCAGGATAACGCTGCACGCATCCCTACCTGCCAATCGGGCCTCAAGAGAAAGTTCTAACATTTGTGAGTAGCGATCTCCCCCCCGACTCTGCTGCCCAATCCCCGGAACCCTGGATCGTGGGGGACCATGCACAAGGTGCTTTTGCGGCTACGCTTGCCCCATCTGATTGGCGGGAGTGGCTCCTTCCCGCTTTTCTTTTTCTAGCAACAATTTTGAGCACTAGCTATGCGGGCTTGTTCTACGTGTTCGGCGACGTAGGATTTATGCAGATGGCATTGGCCGTCGCCGTACACCCCACGATCTTGCTGCAAGGTGTGCCCTTTTCATTCACTCTTGTCACCATTCTCCTTGCCCACGAGATGGGACACTACCTTGCCTGTCGCCATTACGGCATTCGCTGCACGCCGCCCTTCTTCCTTCCTCTGCCCGTTTCGTACGCAGGCACACTTGGCGCATTCATACGGATCAAATCGCATTTTCAGCACAGGCGTGCCCTGTTCGACGTGGGCGTTGCCGGGCCGCTTGCGGGCTTTGCATTTGTGATTCCGGCACTCGTTGTCGGCATCGGGTTTTCGAGCCTCATCCCTAGAGGCAGCATTCGCGGGGCAATAAGTTTTGGAGAGCCTCTCCTGTTTCGCTGGGTGGGTAAGGTAGTCCTCGGTTATTCGCCGGATACGCAGGACATGCTTGCGCACCCGATTGCCATGGCCGCATGGTTTGGGATGCTCGCCACCAGCCTGAATTTATTCCCGATCTGGCAGCTCGACGGGGGACATATCACCTATGCGATCCTTGGAAGGGAGCACCAGAAGCGGGCTTCTGTCATTGCGGCCATAGCATTGATGCTGATCAGCCTCATAGGATGGCCGATTCCCTCCTATCTATTGTTTGCTTGCTTGCTGTTTTTTATCGGCATGCGCTCTCGTTTCTATCATCCCCCCACACTATTCGAGGACGAGAAAATCGGAACCGCTCGCGTGATCCTGGGAATTGTTGCGCTATTGATTCTAATCGTATCTTTTACCCCCGTTCCAATTTCCCTCTCATGATTCTTGAAATTCGGGGGTACGCTGCGCGATCTCCAGTCCCGATCCGACTGGCTGAGCGATTTGCTCACCAGGTAGCATGTTGAGGAACGGGCTATCATGTCAGCTCGGTCTGGCTGGGATTTTCCCGGTCTGTCTCCGAGTTTCACGCTATTCCGTTTGACAGGTTGGAGGCCTTCGGTATAATTTCCGATCGGCTTGGGATCAAGCCGGCAGTGCTGAGTGTGGGTGGTTAGCTCAGCTGGGAGAGCGCCGCGTTCGCAATGCGGAGGTCGGGGGTTCGATCCCCCCACCATCCACCAATCCAAGTTGTTTCCGCTTCATCTTGCCAGCCTCCAGCTCTCGTGCCTCTTTGACCGCCAATGCGGCTGCAATCATGCTCAAGGTGAAACGGAAACGCGATCAGCATCGAACCAAGCTTACGCGAGAATCCAGGAAGCCGCGCGCGCCGCGTGTCCATAATCCCATGATGAGGCATCCAGGATAGATGGTTCTCATCTGAGGTGCTGCTATTGGGGTACTTGTGGAGACAAAATGGGGCGCCGCACCACACAAACCGCATACGCTTCAGAAGCCGTGGCAATCCCCTTATTGTCTCGGGCGGGAACGAACAGCCATTTCCTGACAGCTGAAACACACGCCTCGGTGAGGCTGCCTAGGCCCTGCACGATCCTCACCTTGGATACAGAACCGGTTTCACTGAGGTCTAAAGCAAGCACTACGCTCCCCTGCGCCAACGAATTGGGCGGATACGCTGGCTCGACCACTTTCTTGGGATAGGCCAGACCAGGCACGGGCCGGGCAGGGGCTATTTTCCGAGCCGGCGACCCGGTCGAGTACAAGTTGGGCGTGCGGAAATCCACTACCACCAGGACGTTGCCGGCTTCGGAATTTTTGAAGCGCCAGCCGCTAAGAGCAGATCGGACTGGAGCAACGAACGGCTCGTCTCCCTGCAGAATCTCGATCCTGTCCACGGAACCGGTTGACACGTGCAAAACGGCGACGACTGTGCCGCCCGCAATGGCGTTGGGGGGATAAGCCGGCCCCACGACCGTTACTGCTTCAATGAGCGCCAACATCAGAAAAGTGATGACAGGTCCCATAACTCAGAGCCTTAGAAAGAATCGAAGCACAACCTCACCTCATCGAGGAGGCCGGGAGAAAAAGCCGTGGTCAGAGCCCTTGCATTGCCCAGATCCCAACTCACATTAATGTAGGCTCCGGCAGCCTTGAATTCAAGGTTTCTGCCGCTGATCGCCGACCTCGGCCTTGGCCTTTTGAATGAGTGCGTCCAAGCCGGTGGTCTTGCCGTTGTGCGTGCCCTTGTAAATCACTTCCAAGAATTGTCGGGCTCGCTCTGAAACCCCGCATTTGAGGACGTAGCACTTGGCCAGCGCATCCATGGCGTCCGGAAGCTTGTTCTGTTCCTTCAACGCCGCCCCGAGAAAATAATAGGCCTCACCTGTTTTCGGGCGAACCTTAGTGAAGCGCTCAGCCTGCGTCACCACCGCGTCCCATTTGGACTGGTTACTGAGATCCTGCACAATCTGCAGGTAGTCGTGCCGAATGTTGGGATCCAGCTGAGACTTGGGACGGTCCTTCAGGAACTGCAACAATTCGTCGGCGCGCTTCAGCGGTTCCTTTATCGCCAGGACCTTCTGATATTGCTCGTAATCCTCCCGATACTGCTTCTGTGCAGGTGTTTCCTCTTCCTGCGCTCGAAGCCGGGCAGTACCGAACCAAACAACAACTCCAAGCAGAGGAAGCAACTTCTTTGCGAATCCCATGAGTCATCTCCTCGTCGCTATTTACAAATGATCCGCAACATGTAAAATAAAACCGCTTCAAAGGGCGCCTAGCTCAGCTGGTAGAGCACTGCGATCACACCGCAGGGGTCACAGGTTCGAGTCCTGTGGCGCCCACCAACTTCATCACCTCCGATAGCTACCGACTTCAACCAGGGCAAGCGGCAGCACGGCGCGCCCGGATTCACTGGGGCGCCATACGGGCATTGATCCTTCGGACTGCCTGGGTGGCAATCGCCGTAATCTGGCCGCGCCGATCCTTGCTGAGTTCCAGCAGCACAGGGATTGCGCGCTCGTCACCCACCAGACCTAGAATTTCGGCTAAACCCTCCCGAACGTTCACATCGTTGTTGTTCGCCTGTGCGTAAAGCTCCGGCAATTCCTCCGGCTTCAGCTCCAGCAGAAACATTCTGGCTTCGGCATTAGTCTTACCGCTGCCCAGGCAATTCACTACTTCATCCAGGTATTCCTTCCGTCCCATACGGAACAGCGCGTACGCCTGCGCAGTCTTCGTTCGCGGATCTTTTTCACGCAGCCACTCACGCGAGATCTCGGTGGCCACAGCCGCATCGCCAAGGCGAGCGAGACCCTCGACGGCGTGGAGGCGCAATGCTGCCACCGGGTTCTGCTTCTCTTTTGCAAAGAGCGGTTTGGTGCTCGGGTCGGCAATGAAAGCCAGTGCTTCGAGTAACGCTTCACGGTAAGGCTGGTCAATGAGCTTTGCTGGCAAGGCCGACTCTTTCTCATACAGGCGCATCATTTCCGCTACCGCCTCGTGATAGTGAAAACGCCCGATTGCGCAAATCGCCTCATTTCGCACCTTGCTGTCGTTGTATCCAAGGTAATTTGTAAGATCGGGAGCTGCCGACGCATCGCCGATCTTGCGAAGCGAGCGAATGATCTCGAATCGAACCGCGTTGGTCTGGTCCTGCCGCAGGGCAGCGAGCAGTGTCGGCACCGCTACCTTCCCCCTGAGGATGCCCAAGCCCCGCGCAGCCCTGAGACGAATACCGTCATCCGTATCCGAAAGGCGCTCGCACAGGGCTGTGACCGCACTCCCATCAACCTTGATGCCGGGTTCCACCACCACATCGGCCCATTCGTCTGACCATGGGTTGAAGAAGTTGGCCACTTTGTTCAATGTGACCACCAAGCCACCTTCCTGGGGGATATAGAGGTTGATCAGGCCGACGATGCAGCGGTCTCGGATCAGCTTATCCTGATCTGCGCTCAGCCTCACGAAAGCAGGCAACGCGCGGACGTCCAGCATCTTGTCCAGGGCGATGACAATCTCACGCCGGACTTCCGGATCGGGATCTGGTGCCGCCGCCACAAGGTCCGGCGTAGCTCGCTGCACTTTGTTTTCGCCGAGGAATCTCGCAGCTTCCTTGCGGCGAACCGGATCAGGATTCTTGAGGTCGTAGATAAGACTCTCGACGGGCACCTGACGTGTCGCCTTACTTACCTGGGCGGACATCCAGATCGGCCAGGACAGGGCGGACACAACGACAAGCGCCACTCTGACTCGCGCCCACGAAACTCGCCTTAAGGTTTTTGTCATGGGACCCCCTGAACTCTGATTGCATCGAAAATCGTTGTGCGCCAGGAGCGGCGTCCCTGGCTTCCAGAACCGAGATTCGGATTCCGAATGTCCAAAGCAGCGTGCGCTGACATGCTGGAAACCGGCCGCGCCGGAGCTGGCTTACCGGTTGGGTCGCCACAACCCGTTCACGGACGCAGCCCGGTCCATGTCGAGATAGCTGTTGTTTTCAAGAGCATGCATTTGACTGCAGTAGGGACAGCTCACCGTGCCGGCTTGGAAAAGTCCGCTGCTGACCGCTTCCCTGCCTGAAGTACGGATGCCTCTGTCGATCAACCTTCCGGTCACCGGGCATTGAATCACGATCTGATAAACTGGTGCCATGTTACTCCTCCCGCACGTTCTTGTCGCGCACGCCGCGACGCGCGGACATCTTACACTGCTGCGAGGAGGTATCCGGCAAACACTTCAATCTTAGCAGATTTGCCGCACCCACTGCATCCAAAACTGCCCTACATGCGCGCAAGCCGCTCACAGTCGCAGCGAGCACCAGAAAGCGCACCGGCAGTTTTCAGCTTAGACCCAAGAGCCCGGTGAGGACAAATTGCGAGCGTGCGTCTTGTCAGGCGTTCCGACTTGGCCCAGCGGAAGCGATTGGGTGTCGGTGAACGAGATGGGAAAGGGATCCTGGCGGTGCGGGTTGTTGCGGCTGTTTGGAGCGGGAGACGGGGATCGAACCCGCGACGTCCAGCTTGGGAAGCTGGCATTCTACCGCTGAATTACTCCCGCTTGCGATGTGTCGCTGCTGATACTAGCGAATCAAACTTCGCGAAGTCAATGGGCCAGAGCAAAAGTCCAGCGTCCGCGCCACACGGCTTATGCTAAAACATCTGAGTGCGCCACAGGTCATGGATGTGGATCACGCCCAGCACGTTTCGGCCGGCGTCGACGACGACCAGGCTGGTGATCTTTAGCTCCTCCATCTTGGCGAGCGCCGCTGTGGCTGCCTGCTCGGCAGAAATCGTTTTCGGAGTTGGCGTCATGCACTCACTTGCTTTGAGCCGGAGCGGGTCGGGAGATCGTTGCAAGAGCCGCCGCAGGTCACCGTCCGAAATCACGCCTGAGAGCTTTCCATTTGCGTCCGCGACCGCGGTCATGCCCAGCGTCTTGCGCGACATTTCATAGATCACTTCACTCATCGGCGTCGATTCGGCTACGATCGGAATGGCATCTCCACGATGCATCAGATCGCCCACCCGGAGCAACTTCTTCCCGATGCTCCCGGCGGGATGGAAGTGGGCGAAATCCTCAAGCCGAAATCCCTTACGTTCCATCAGCGCCATGGCGAGCGCATCACCCATGGCCAGGGCCGCGGCGGTACTAGTCGTCGGCGCGAGTCCAAACGGACAAGCTTCCTCAGCCACGCTTACGTCCAGGTTCACATCGGCCAAGCGCGCCAAGGTTGAGTTGGGGTCGCCGGACATGGCGATCAGAGGCAGCCCGAGCCGTTTGATGACGTTTAGGATCTGCAGGATCTCGCTGGTCTCACCGCTCTTTGACACGGCCAGCACCACGTCGCTCTGCCCGAGCTGGCCCACGTCGCCGTGTACCGCCTCGGCTGCATGCAGAAAGATCGCGGGCGAACCCGTGCTACTCAGAGTAGCAGCGATCTTCTTGCAGATGATGCCGGACTTGCCCATGCCTGTGACGGCGATTTTCCCGGTGCACGAAGCGGCAATGTCGACAGCGCGCACAAACGAGGCGTTCAGACGGGCGCTCACAGCGCGCACAGCCTCCGCCTCGAGCTCCAATACGCGGATCGCGGTGGCCAGCGAGGCATCCGACACAACGCTCATGATCTCCTCCAAATCGCAGCGCGAATCTCGAGCAATTCCTGCACGAGGCGCGGAAACAAACGCAGGTTCAAGGCGTTTGGACCATCCGACAGGGCCTTCTCAGGATGATCGTGCACCTCAAGGAAGAATCCATCCACGCCTATAGCGGCACCGGCACGCGCTAGGTGCGGAACGAACTCGACCTGCCCGCCGGACCGGTCACCTTGCCCGCCCGGCATCTGCACGCTGTGGGTGACATCGAAGACCACAGGCTGCCCAAAGGAGCGCATGATGACCAGGGAGCGAAAATCAACAACCAGGTTATTGTAACCGAAAAAGGTGCCCCGCTCGGTCAGCAAGATGTTTCGGTTTCCCGTCGCAAGCGCCTTCTCGAGTGCCTTGCGCATCTCCTGGGGCGACAGGAATTGACCCTTCTTGATGTTGACGGCGCGCGCGCTCCTTGCCGCAGCTAGGATCAGATCTGTCTGCCGGCAGAGAAAAGCGGGGATCTGCAGGACATCGAGGACTTCAGCGGCCGCGCTCACTTGCCCCAATTCATGTACGTCACTGAGGATCGGAAGTCCGCTTGTGGCCCGCGCCTTCTCGAGTATACGTAGCCCTTCAATCAAACCCGGGCCGCGGAACGAGCCGACGGACGTGCGATTGGCTTTGTCGAAGGATGCTTTGAAAATCAGGTCGATGCCCATCCGGGAACTGATCGCGGCCAAGCGTTCCGCCACCTTGAGGCAGTGTTTCTCGCTTTCAATCACGCATGGTCCGGCTATGAAAAACGGCTGCGAACCTCGACCAAGCTTCAGGCTGCCAACTTTGACTGAGTTCATGGCGCTAACGCTGAAGGGAGCGCTTAGGTCTGCGTCACCCGGACTTCCATGCCGTGCTCCAGTGGCCGGACCGCTTTTCGTTCCTGCTTATACCGCAGTGCAGCGGCGATAAAGCTGGCAAACAGCGGATGGGGCTGCAGCGGTCTGGATTTGAACTCGGGATGGAACTGACAACCAAGGAACCACGGATGCCCCGGCAGCTCCATGATTTCCACGAAATTGCGATCGGGCGAGTTGCCCGAAAACTTCATGCCGTAGCTTGACAGGATCTCGTCATACTCGCGGTTGAACTCATAGCGGTGGCGGTGCCGTTCGGAGATCTCCTTTTTCCCGTAGACCCGGTGGGCAAGCGAGTCTTCATCGATGATGCAAGGGAACGCACCGAGGCGCATATTCCCACCCATGATGTCCGATCCCAGCAGTTCGCGCAACATGTAAAAGACACGGTGCGGCGCGGCCGGGTCGAACTCCGAGCTGTCGGCCTGAAGACCGCAGACGTCGCGCGCAAACTCGATGACGCCGCATTCCATGCCCAGACAGATGCCGAAGAAGGGAACCTTACGCATGCGAGCGAACCGGATCGCGCGCAGCATGCCATCGATACCACGCTTGCCGAAGCCGCCGGGAACCAGAATGGCGTCGTATTCCGCCAGCTGCTCATCCAAAGTCTCGTCCAGCAGCCCTTCGGACTCGATCCACTTGGGACGCACCTGCACGCAATTGGCGAGGCCGCCGTGGTAGAGCGCTTCGTTCAGGCTCTTGTATGAGTCCTCATACTCGACGTACTTGCCGACGATCCCGATTCGCACCCAGTCATGGGGATGGTGGTCGCGATGGATCAAGTCCTTCCAGGCGCTCAGGTCCGGCTCGTGCCCAGGCAGGTTCAGGTAGCGCACGACGGTGCCGTCGAGCCCTTCGCTGTTCAGCACAAGCGGCACTTCGTAGATATTCTTGACGTCGAGGGCGGTGATGACGTCCTTCTCGGACACGTTGCAGAACAGTGCGATCTTGGCTTTGATGTCGCGCGGAAGGAGGCGATCCGTGCGGCAGAGGATGATGTCCGGCTGGATACCGATTTCCCTCAGCTCCTTCACGCTGTGCTGCGTGGGCTTGGTCTTCAACTCACCAGAAGTAGCGATGAACGGTACAAGCGTCAGGTGGACAAAGACCGAGTTCTCCCGCCCGACTTCGTTTCTCAGCTGCCGGATCGACTCGAGAAACGGCAGGCTCTCAATGTCGCCCACCGTGCCGCCGACCTCAACGATGGCAACGTCGACGTTTTGCGCAACGCGTCGAATCGTATTCTTGATCTCGTTGGTGATATGTGGGATGACCTGCACCGTCTTGCCGAGAAACTCCCCTTTGCGTTCCTTTTCGATGACATTGAGGTATATCTTTCCGGTCGTCGAGTTGTTGTCTCGCGTCAGGCGCACGCTCGTGAAACGCTCGTAGTGTCCCAGGTCAAGATCCGTTTCCGCACCGTCATCAGTTACATAAACCTCCCCGTGCTGGAACGGGCTCATTGTGCCCGGATCGACATTGATATACGGGTCAAGCTTGAGAAAATTAATCTTATACCCTCTCGCCTCCAGCAGGCAGCCGATGGAAGCGCTGGCCAATCCTTTTCCCAACGAGGAAAGCACCCCTCCGGTCACAAATATGAATTTCATACGCCCCTCTTCGGCCATGGTCGCGTCTTTGGTTTTCCGGAAGTGACGGGGGAAGATTACCAGCCTGCCGCGGCATAGGCAAGATCTAAGCCGTAGCTCCCCCAAAAAGCAAATGAGCATCAAAACGCAAAGGCGGAGTCTGACAAAGCCTGCTGCCCTGTGATCTCTGCCCATCTGCACATCGCGCGGTTCCAGCTTAGAGGATCCCTGCCCCAAACCCTCCGAAGCATCAACTAGAAATTGACGACTTCGATCTCGCGCAGGTCGCGCACGTACTCTTCTGCCGGCTGCGGGTATCGGTACAGCCGGCCCTCGAAATTCCTCAAGACGATTTCCTTTTCATCGAACGAGACGACATACTCCGGCATCAACGGAATTTTGCCGCCTCCGCCCGGAGCGTCGATCACAAACTGCGGCACCGCGAAGCCTGTCGTGTAGCCCCGCAAGGATTGCATAATCTCCAATCCTAGCTCCACGCGCGTGCGGAAATGGTTAGTGCCGCGCGTCAGGTCGGCCTGGTAGAGGTAGTAGGGACGCACGCGCATCATGAGAAGCTTATGCATGAGCTCCTTGAGCGTCTCTGGATCGTCGTTGACACCCTTCAGCAGCACGGTCTGGCAGCCGACAGGGATGCCCGCATTCGCCAGGCGTTCGCAGGCCGCCTTGGCCTCGGGCGTAACCTCACGCGGGTGATTGAAATGAGTGTTGAGGAAGATGGGATGATACTTCTTCAGCATGTTGCAGAGATCGTCCGTGATCCGGCTGGGAAGCACGCACGGGAACCTTGTCCCGATGCGGATGATTTCGACGTGCGGGATGGCGCGCAGCTTGGAAATGATGTTCTCCAGCTTTTCGTCGCCGACCATCAGCGGGTCGCCGCCCGAAAGCAAAACATCACGGATCTCGGTGTGGGCGCGGATATACTCGATGCCTGCGGCAATGGTCCGCTCCGTGATGTCACTCGTGCGCCCCACCATCCTCTTGCGCGTGCAAAACCGACAATACATCGGGCAGCGGTCCGTAATCAGGAGAAGAACGCGATCGGGATAGCGGTGAGTGAGTCGCGCAACCGGGCTATCCTCATCCTCGTGCAGTGGATCCTCCGGAGCATCTCTGTCCTGAAGCTCTTGGATTGTTGGGACCGATTGCGACCAGATCGGATCGCCTTTTTCGCGAATCAGGTTGTAGTAGTAACGAGGAATCCTCATGGGGTAGACGTCGCGGACCTCGTTGATTTCATCCATGTCGGCGTCGTAGTCCTCGCAGACAGTCTCTCCCTTGGTGACGCTACTGCGCAGATCAAGTATCCACTGTTCCATCGACAACACTTCTCCTTACCGGGAAAATCTCTTAACAAAAACCAACTTATCGTCACCGGCGTCGTAGAAATCCCTTATTCGCGACGCTTCTTCGTACTCCCGGCGGCGATAGAATCTCACGGTGCTTCCGTATGATTCCTTGGAAGAAGTCTCCGCGATGAGGAGCCTTCCGTTCTCCTCATGCACTTTGTCCTCGATATAATCAATCAATGCCCGTCCCACGCCGCGCCCCTGCAGTTCAGGGTGGGTGGCAACCCAGTAGAGGTCGTAGGTGCCGCGGGCGAGCGGTGTCGGCCCCCAGCATGCGTATCCACACACACGACCATCTGTGCCCTGGGCCACGATGACACGGTAGTCTTTCTGGTTTGGGTCGTGAAGGTAGACATCCACCAGCTCGAGAGCGCAGTCAATCTCGGCCTGATTGAAGTTGCCGACACGCCTTATAATTTCGGCGACGGCGGTGCGGTCGTCGGGAACCAGATTGCGAATCGAGTGTATATGAGAGTCAGGAGAAGACATAGGCTGTGGCGGGAACCTTCGTGCCTCGTTCCAGGGCCGATTGAACGATGCGAGCAACCATTTCAGTGTAAGTCAATCCCGCTGCTCGCGCCGCTCGTGCAAACCCGGCGCGCGGACAAAGATCTGGATTTGGATTGACCTCGAGCACGTAGATGTTCCCGTCGGTATCCGTCCTCATGTCGATGCGGGCATAATCCCGGCATCCGATGCACTTGCAACTTCGTAAAGCGACAGACCTGATCCGGTTCGCCAGGCGTGGCGATATCTCGGCGGGACAGATCGGCACCGTGCCCTGATAGACGACGCTTTCCTCATCCCACTTCGCGCGATAGCTCACGATTCGTGGTTCGTTCTCCGGCATCAGGCTAAAATCGATCTCGGAGATTGCCAGCACCTGCAGATCCTGCCCACCCAGGATGGAGACGTTGAACTCTCTGCCATCCAGAAACTGCTCGACGAGGGCATCCTGCCCATAAACATCATGGATATAAGAAACCTGCTTTTCGAGTTGGCTGAAATCACGGCACACCGAGTTGGCGTTGATTCCCAGGCTGGCATCCTCATGCACAGGCTTGACAATGACCGGAAAGCGGCTTGTTGGCCGCAGCTTGAGCTGCCAGCCGGCGGTGCACACATAGCCGCGCGGCGTGGGGATGCCGACCGCCCGCAGAACCTGTTTGACGCGGAACTTGTTCAATCCCAAGCCCAGAGCCAGCGGCCCGGACCCGGTATAAGGGATGCCCATGAGCTCGAGCAGCCCGGCAAGGCACATTTCCAGTTCACAGTTCCCCTTAAGCTCCTCGCACAGGTTGAAGATGAACTTCGGCGCCATGCGCTGAAGGGTCAGCACCAAGTCCTTCGAAAACTCCTCGATCGATAGAACGTACGGACTGAATCCCTGCTCGCGCAGGCTGTCTTCAATCGCGCCCACTTCTTCACGGACGAGATTGGCCGGATAAATGTTCTCCTCCGACCCGGGCGCCGCCCTCACGGTGGCTGCATTGTAAAGGATGATGCAGTCGAATCTTCCCATCAGTGTATCCGATAGCGCCGACAGGCAATGTCCAGAACTGTGTTGATCAGCTGATTGTAAGTCATTCCTGCAGCCCGCGCCGCTTTTGGCAAACAAGAGTTGTCCTCGGGCCGAGGCAGAATCCCGGGCAACGGGTTGAGTTCCAGGATATGTGGCCGATTCAAATCATCGAGGCGCACGTCGATGCGACACCAGTCGCGGCACCGCATGGTTCGGTAGGCCTCCAGGCAGATGCGTTCGATCTCAGCCTGCGTTTCCTCACTGATGCGCGCAGGGCATTCGAAAATCTCCAACGGATTCGAACTCTGATCCCATATCCACTTCGCTTCATACGAGTAAATGGGATTCACGCCCGCGGGAAGCGAATCGAACCGGATCTCAACAATCGGCAGCGCACGAGATTCTTCTCCGTTGCCTAGGATCGCCACCGTGAACTCGCGTCCCGCCAGAAATTCCTCCACCAGCGCCGGCTGCCGGAATCGCTCCAGCACCCATCCAACTTTGGTCCGCAGTTCCGCTTGCGTCTGCACCACAGAATCATTGCGGATACCGATGCTGGAACCCTCGAAAAGAGGCTTCACCAGGAGTGGAAAGTGAAGACTGTTGAAGGAGAAGTCCCGCTCGGAAACGACACGGAAACGAGCCGTCGGCAGTCCGTGATACGCCAGGATCTCCTTGGCGCGCGACTTGTCCAGACAGATATTCAGCGCCAAAGGGTCGCTGGCAGTGTACGGAATGTTGAGGTATTCGAGAATCGAAGGGATGTGGCCTTCGCGGCAGGGGCCGAAGGTTCCTTCGGCCATGTTGAACACGATGTCGGGCCTGCTTCGCCGTAACGCGTTGTAAGGATCCTCGGCAGCGTCGACCGGGATAACCTTGTGGCGCTCTCTCAGTGCTGATATGACCGCATCCACGGTCTCCTGGTCGTCCCACTCGGCCTGCGCCTCGCGGCTGGTACTTGGAGGATCCTGCCCCTCCTCCGGCGTGCCTCGCTTCAAGTTGTACGTCAGTCCTACTCGCATCCACCCTCTCAGTTCTGACCTTCTGTATAATGGAATCAAAACTGCGTGTCAAGTAGTATTTCGACAATTCATACTATATTTTGGGTCGAGGGCTGTTCCTAACACAAAACCTTGTATGCGAGGAGTCTTTTCCCGCTGGGCCGTTTCCCGCACTAACGAAGCAATGCGGAAGCTTTCTCGCTTGTCAACGGCATCAGTCGTAGATGGATCGGGCAGTCTCGCACGCAGCACTGCCGACAAGCATCAATGCAGAAAACGCAAGAAATCCAGCATCCTTGCGAGCCAGGAACTGAGAGCCTTCGCGCTGCATGCTGTGCTGTAGCATTTTGCATGTTTGCCATGTTCCCAAGCACTGCGAATAAGTAGTCTGTGCGGAAATGGTTTCGGCTATAATGACGCGCACTCTATGAAAAAGAGCCGACGCGCTAAAATGCCGCTGCCAGCACGAGTTTTTCTGGCAGCTTTCTGGGGCACGGTGTGCGCTGCGATTGTCACCGCTCCCTGGCTCGAAGCCCATGGGCATTCGCTTGCGGCCGCTTTGCTGTATGCGTTCTTCGCACCTGTGTGTCATCAGAACCCGGCACGATCCTTCGTCCTTCTCGGGCACAAGTGGGCAGTTTGCCACCGCTGTTCGGGGATTTACTTTGGGTTGTTTTTAGCTTCGTTGCTGCCGTACGATCTGGCCGCCGTCGTAGGTTTGCCTCGTTGGCGCAGAGTCTGGATCGTTTGTGCGACCGCGCCGTTGTTGCTCGATGTCTTCCTGCCGGTTGCGGGACTGTGGCATAGCACTCCGGCCAGCCGCCTCGCCAGCGGCTTGTTTTTCGGCGCCATGCTCTCTTCGCTTCTGGCACCGGCACTGGCGGAGTTGGTCCACGAAGCTCCGTGGAGGCGCACCCGTCATAACGCCGATGCCGTAGGAGGCCTCTCATGAATCAGAACAGAATGTTGAAGCCAGCACTGATCGGGGGCGTGCTGTTGGGGATTCTCTCGGCGGTTCCGCCGGTCAGCCTTTTCAACTGTGCGTGTTGTGCCTGGGTGATCGGAGGGGGCATCTTGGCGGCGAATCTGTATGTAAGAAGTTCGCCCACCGCGGTAACGCTGGGAACCGGATTCCTACTGGGCCTGCTCACAGGGGCGATCGGAGGGGTCGTATCCACTCTTTTCAGTATTCCTATCCGAATGCTACTGGTCAGCATGGGTATGTGGGGCGCTGGGGAGATGCGCCAGATGCTGAGCGAGCTGAACCTGCCGCCGGAATGGCGCGATCTCCTGACATCCGTGATGTCGAACAGCGGCAGCCCGCATATCGCTTTTATAGTTGTCGCCGGATTGATCAATGTCGTGGTCTACGCACTCGTTGCCATGCTGGGCGGAGTACTGGGTGTCGCAATCTTTGAGAAACGGAAGGTGCAAGGCCCGCCGCCAACCTATCAGCCTCCGATCAATTTGCCTCCTCCCCCACCGCCTCCTCCGGAGCAGTAAACGATCCGCGCTTGCAATGCAGGCGGCAGATAAAAGCGGCGCGCCCTGCCGGAGCATGGAGCATAGTGCTGACCGAGCTTGCAAGCTCACGACCATACTAACCCCCTTCGCAGAGATTCCTCGAGCTATCCGCTCTGCGGGCAACAGGCAGGTCCAAATCCTACAATTTAATCCATTCGTATGGCAGCGTGATAACCTCGCCCGGCGTCTGGACCGAGTCAAGCAGCAGCAGCGCATCCTTGAGGATCCGTGCCTGCATAGGCGCGTCCATGGGCGCGCCGAATGGATTACCAAGCGGGAATCGGAGCACCACAGCGCGGGGCACAAGCATGCGATATGTGATATCGGGGCAGGTGGAAACACTCACGGTCGGAATACCCGCTGCTTCGATCGAGCGCTGAATGAGAGCCCCGGTTTGGTGGCTCAACTCGCAACCGCCGCTTACCACCACAGCATCAACCTCCTGGTTGCGCAGGCGCGGGAGAATGTCGCGCGTGGTCGTGTTGAGTATCGGAGCGACATCGGGCGCGTAGCCCATCATGGAGTAGTGCACCTCGGCACAGCTGGCAATACACTCTTCCAGCTCCAGCTCACGCAGACGCGCAAGCGGGAACACGCAGTTGATATCCTCGTCCGCGTCCGAATGATCATAATGGGCGTGCGCAATGGCCAGATCCGACGCTTCCCAATTAACCGGAATCTCCCGCATGGACCAGTCTCCCCGTCCGCGGAAGCGCATGGATCTGAGATGTGGAGGTACAAGACTAGGCGAAGTGTTGAAGGGCTTCTGCCCTTTGCGGTAGACGCCTGCGAAGCTTATCAGGCAGATCCGGGACTGCGCCACTTTCTTTTTCGGCAGGGCGAATTCAAAACCTTCCACCGGATGGAGCTTCCAGCCAGGATGGCGCGTTTCCAGTTCGCGCACCCAGGAGTAGCTCTCGCGGAGCGTCGCTAGAGATTGTGTTGTCAGGGGCTCGGCCTCATCCTCAAGTCGCAGCGAATCGTCGACCGGTGCGCGGCGCACACTCAAGGGTTTTCCCTCCTCTCGATCCCTCATTGATTGCTTCTCCTAGCTTTTTGCATAGACAGTTTGTTGTGCATCCGAATCCTTTCGGTGGGGCGCAGGTCCGGTCGGGAAGCCACCCCGTGATCATCATATCGTCAGCTCAAGCAAAATATTTGCGCCAGCATTATGCGGCCTTGAAGCGATCATTTGCAGAATAATCAAGGATTCAACGGCGAGAGAATACATTTTGCAGTTTGACTTATGCACCTATATTAACCCGCCCCGGCCGAAATTCAATCAAAAAGTTCCTTTGCGCCGCTCATAATAGTGACAGCGGATCGACATCGACATGGACGCTCTTCAGCGACACCTTGCTTCGTCCCAGTTGCGCGAACGCGTCCTGCAGGATCGCGGTTGTGTTTTCTCCCGGTGTCGCCTTCAACAGCACCTGAAATCTGTATTGGCCGCGCAGCTTCTCCAGAGGAGCCGCAGCCGGACCCAACACCTGAAGTCGCGATTTGGCGCCATGCCGGGCTACGCTCAACTTCACCTCTTCGGCCACCTTCTCTCCGATGCGCAATCCCTTTTCCACGGTCCCGGCACTAATCAGGAACTGCACCAGGCTGCGGAACGGCGGATAGCCGAGCAGCTTGCGGAATTCGATCTCGCGCCTGTAGAATCCGCAGTAATCCTGCCGGCGCGCGAACTGGAGCGCGTAGTGGTCGGGGTAGAACGATTGGATCACCACTCGCCCCGGAACCTCCCCCCGGCCAGCCCTGCCGGACACCTGAGTGAGCAATTGAAACGTCCGCTCGGCGGAACGAAAATCGGGAAACGACAGGCCTGCGTCGGCCGAGACGACGCCCACGAGCGTTACATTGGGGAAATCGTGCCCTTTGGCAAGCATCTGCGTGCCTATCAGCATATCCAGTTTGCAGTCGGCAAAATCGAGCAAGATCTTGCGCAACGCTCCGCGGCGGCGAGTCGTATCCCGATCGAGGCGCGCCAGGCGCGCCTTGGGAAACATGGTCCGCAGGATCTCCTCGAGCTGCTCCGTTCCCACACCGACAAAATATATATACTCACCTCCGCAGTTATTGCAGGCTTCAGGAGTCATTTTCTCCATCCCGCAATAGTGGCAGATCAGGCGGCCTTCCTCTTGGTGATACGTCATTGAGACGCTGCAATCGGGGCAAGAGAAAACGGTCCCGCAGCTGCGGCAGAGGAGCGAGCGGGAATAGCCCCTCCGATTAAGCAACACGATCGATTGCTCGCCACGCCGCAAGTTCTCCTCCAGTTCGCCGCGCAGCCTATCAGAGACTACCGTCTTTCTGCCGTGGCGCTGAAACTCGATGCTCATATCCACCACTGCGACTTCCGGCAGGGGCCGGGCTTCTATGCGTTCCGGCAAAGTTAGCGGCAGGATTGCCGAGTCATCCTGCGTCAGGTAGTAAGTTTCCACGGACGGGGTCGCTGATCCCATGAGCAAAAGCCCCCCGCAACTCTGGAGGCGGTGCCAGGCAACCTCGCGCGCGTGGTAGCAAGGCGACTCATCCTGCTTGTAGGATGCGTCCTGCTCTTCATCGATGACGATGAGCCGGAGTTTCTCCAGAGGGGCGAAGACGGCGGAACGGGTTCCGACAACTACCGGAGCAGCTCCGCATCGGATGCGGTTCCACTGGTCGAAGCGCTCGCCGGGAGACATGCCGCTGTGAAGCAAAGCTACCTGATCCGGAAAGTGCGAGGCTGCGATCCGGCCGAGCAGCGGTGTGAGCCCGATTTCCGGCACCAGCAGTACCGCGCTGCCGCCAGCCCTGAGCGCCTCTGCGATCAGGCGGAGGTAGATCTCAGTCTTGCCGCTGCCGGTGACTCCGTGAAGGAGGCAGCGGACGCTCTGGGCAGCATGAAGGAAGGCCCGCAGGCGCCCGAATACTTCGCGCTGCCCGGGTGTGAACGCGAACACGCGGTGGGAAGGGATCTCCGCCAGCTCGAGGGGAACACGGTCCACTTTGATGGGTGCGATCTCGACCAGTCCTTTCTTCTCGAGAGACCGTGCGATGCTCGGGCTGGCGTCCGCCAGTCGCAACGCCGACTGCAGGGACACGACGTCCGCTGCCGACCGCAGCTGCATATACAGCTCCCGCTGGCGACCAGTCAGACGTGCAATGACTTCAGGCGCCGCGGTTCGTGTCGCAATTCCCAATCGCGTCTTATCGCCCACGCGCGCACGTTCTACATAATCCTCGACCTGGAGCAAGCCCCGTTCGCGCAACGACTCCACCCACCGGGTCGCGTCGTGCAGCCCCCCGAGCATACACAGCTTCTTGAGGCTCATCTCGCCTGCGCGCGCCAACGTCTCCAGGAGCAGTTCCTCTTTGGGATTCAGATCCGTTTGCCGCAGGCCGCCCGAGAGCAGTTCCTGCGCGCGCGCCGCCAGACGCACCTTGCGGTCGGCGGCAGCCAGACTGCCCGCCGGCAACAGAGCCCGTAAGACCTCTCCCGGAGCGGTGAAATAATAATCGGCAACCCAAAGCGCAAGCTCCACCAGTGACGCTGGGATCACGGGCTCGGTGTCGAGCACATCCCGAACAGGGCGAATGCGGAAATCGGCCGCCGGCAGCGACGCCGTACAACCTACGACAAAACCTGAAACTACTTTGCGGCCGAATGGCACCAGAACACGCGCTCCGACAAAAATCCTCCCTTCCAAAGCGCGTGGAACCGAATAGGTGAAGGTCTTGCGCACTCCGAGTGGAACGGCAACATTTGCGAAACTGGCCATATTTGAGGTTGGTATCTTCGCGTTTCTTGTCTTTGTGCCCCGGCAGCGAACGGTATCTCCCACTACGCACCACCAAGGCGCGTACGCTCATGCCGTACCTGCAACCCTCAATCTTCGCGAAACCAGGAAGACTACAGGTACGCTGTCGGCCTATTCTTTAAAGGAACGCAGGTAATCCCTGATCTTCTGGACATCCTCCCAGACTTTCCGCTTTTCGTTCGGGTTTCTCAGCAAATAAGCGGGATGGAAGGTGGCAATGAGTTTCGCGCCGTAGAAATCGATGAAATGTCCGCGCAGCCTGGTGATCGGCTCCTTGGTCCGCAGCAGTGTCTGCGCCCCGACGGTGCCCAGCGCGCATATTACACGCGGTCGCACAGAGGCGATCTGCCGGAAAAGGAACGGCTGGCAGGTCGCAATCTCGTCCGATTCCGGGTTGCGATTCTGCGGCGGCCTGCATTTCAGGATGTTGCAGATGTAAACATCCTCCCGTCTCATGTCGATTGCCTGGATGATCTTGGTCAACAACTGTCCGGCCCGTCCTACAAAAGGGAGCCCCTGCTCGTCTTCGTCGGCGCCGGGAGCCTCGCCGACAAACATCAGCTCGGCGTGCGGATTCCCGGCTCCGAACACGATGTTGGTTCTGGTGGGGGCCAGCTTGCAGCGTTGGCAGTCGCCCAGGTCCGCCCGGATCTTCTCCAGATCCTCAGACGTCGAGGCCTGTTCGTCGAAAAGTGTCGCTCTGGGGATCGTGACGGCGGGATTTCGATGAGCGGGACTTGCTGGCAGATCCTGCGGTCCGGCGTGAGGAACGTTCGATCCTTCCCTGCTTGTAGTCGTTGTTTTCGCCGCCAAGCGCACCCCCAGGTTGCGGTAATGACGCAAGTGCTCCAGCATTTCGCTGCCCAGTTTCTTGATATCGTTCATATTCCGATTTCCAGGTCGTCCAGCACTGCATCGTTGTTGCGCCACTTCGGAACTGTGCGCACCGTCAGGCCGAGGAACAGCTTGCATCCCAGCAACTCCTCCAGTGCCCGGCGCGCAGCCGTTCCGAGTTCGCGCAGTTGAGATCCTCCCTTGCCGATGATGATACCTTGCTGCGACTTTTTTTCAACCAGGATGTCCGCCTCAACCAGGACGAGGTTCTTGTTCTCACGCCGGGTTTCATCGAACTTCCTGATCAGCACGGCCGTTGTGTAAGGCAGCTCCTCAAGAACGAAGGCCAGGATCTTTTCGCGGATGAATTCCGCAGTGAGAAAGCGTTCGGTGCGGTCGGTGATTTGTTCCGCGGGGTACAGAGGCTCGCCTTCGGGAAGGTGCTGATACACCTTGTCGACGACAAGGCTGCGGTTTTCGCCCCTCAGCGCGGACATCGGGATGATCTCGAGAAACGGATATGCGTCCGCATATCGCTGCATCACGGGAAGCAAACGCGGCTTTGCGATCCTGTCGATCTTGTTGATCAGCAGCAAGGCGGGAAGGCGCGCCCTCTTCACCAGCTCGAGGGTAAAGCTCTCGCCAGCGCCGAAAGCGATCGAGCCATCTACCATGAGCAGAAGCAGAGCAACGTCGCGCAAGGACTCCGTGACGCTGCGCTGCATTCTTCGGTTCATGCGGTACCCCGGTTTGTGGATCCCAGGGGTATCAACGAAAACAACTTGGCCTCGAGATTCGGTGAGAATGCCGAGGATGCGGTGGCGGGTCGTCTGCGGTTTCGAAGAGACGATCGAGATCTTCTGCCCGACCAGTGCGTTCAGAAGCGTGGATTTGCCGGAGTTCGGCCGACCAAAGATGGTTACGATGCCGGATTTCATTGGGAAATGACGCTCAATGGGAAGCCGATCCGGTGTTGCGCAGCTTCTGGACCTGCAACGTCAGATCCAGGATGCGATGGGCAATCTCCAGCTTGGAGCAATTCTCGACCGTCACAGTCTCGCCCGTGGGAAGCAAAATGTGAACCGTGGCTGAATCTGAACCGAAGACGCCGCTGGAGACATCATTGGCGACGATCAAATCCAGGTTCTTTCTTGCCATCTTTTCGCGTGCGCGTTTGAGGAGGTCTCGACTTTCAGCCGTGAACCCGACCAGAACCTGATTCTTCTTGGCGGCGCCGAGCTGCGCCAGGATGTCGTCGGTCGGCACCAGGGACAGGGAGGCAGGCTGCGCGCTTTTCTTGATCTTGTCCGGTGCATAGGCAGCCGGACGGTAATCGGCGACCGCCGCGGCTTTGATCACGATGTCCATCTGCGGATAAAGCTCCAGCACTGCATTTTTCATCTCATCTGCCGAACGAACCGAGATCGTCCGCACTCCGGCCGGCGGATCCAATGCCGTAGGACCGGACACCAGGACCACCTCAGCTCCCTGCTGCCAAGCGGCCTGCGCGACCGCATATCCCATTTTCCCTGAGCTACGATTCGACAGAAATCGGATCGGGTCGATGTCTTCGACCGTTGGCCCGGCGGTGACGAGGATCTTCTGCCCCGAAAGAGAACCACCGCGACGCAAAACTTCCAGAATGCGGCCTACAATTAAGTTCGTATCGGCGAGCCGCCCTTCGCCCTGCATGCCGCAAGCGAGAGCGCCCTCCTCCGGGTCGACGAAAAAATGCGCGCGCTTTCTCAGGATGTCCACGTTGGCGCGCACCGCCGGATGCCTCCACATCTCCACGTTCATGGCCGGCGCCAGCAGCACCGGCGCCGGGCAGGACAGGTAGAGGGTGGAAAGAAAGTCGTCGGCGATGCCCCGGGCGAACTTACCAAGGATATTGGCAGTTGCCGGGACCACGGCCAGCAACTGGATCTCCTGAGCGAGTTGGATATGCTCGATCGACAGGTTCCGCCCAGAGCGGAACAGGTCGGTGATCACAGGCTGACCGGAGAGTGCTTCGAAGGTCAGCGGGCCGATAAACCGCCTGGCAGAACGCGTGAGGACTACCTGGACCAACACGCCGGCCTTCTGCAAGCCGCGCATCACCTCTACCGCTTTGTAAGCCGCGATGCACCCTGTCACTCCAAGCCCAACCTTCACGGCCACCTCCCTAACTTTCCGGCACGTGCTCCGTCTGAGGAATCTCGAAACTGATCAACCCGTCTTCCACCTCACGCATCGCGACATAGGCGGGTTTGGTGGACTTGGTCTTAATCTTGGGCTTAGCTTTGTTCTGCAGCTGCTTGGCTCTTTCAGCAGCGATGATGATGAAACGATACTTAGACCCGATATTCTCAGGGATCTTCGGCATCCAACCCTCCAAACATAGCGACAATCGATTCAGCCGACTCGGCTCGCGAAGTCATTCGACATCGGGATCCCAGTATGATGGCTCTCAGTTCCTTGACAGACTCGTCAAAGTCATCGTTGACGATCAGATAGTCGTAGTCTTTATAGTGCGCGATCTCGCGGCGCGCGATCTTTAGGCGTTGCTCAATGATGTACTCCTTGTCGAGTCTCCGGGTCTCGAGCCGCGCGCGCAACACTTGGTACGAGGGTGGCATAATAAAGATGCCAATCGCATCCGACCTTTTCCCGCGAATCGTACGGGCGCCCTGGACATCGATGTCCAGCAGCACGTCGGTCCCCTCGCTCAGCCTGTCGTCGATGAATTTCCGAGCAGTGCCGTAATAGTTTCCATACACTTCTGCCCATTCTAGCAGATCGCCGTTTTGAATCAGAGCCTCGAACTCCGGCTTGCTAACGAAATGGTACTCCACTCCGTCACGCTCATTGCCGCGCGGAGCCCGGGTCGTGTAGGAGACGGAAAAGCTCAACCGCGGCAACAGCGGCAGCACTGCTGACACCAGGGCGGACTTGCCCGCTCCAGATGGGCCCGACACAACAATCAGGCTGCCTTTTCGGGGCATACTATTCCACGTTCTGAACCTGCTCGCGCAATTTTTCGATGTCGGCTTTGATCGCAATTCCAAGGCGGGTCACTTCCAGGTGCCCCGTTTTTGACAGCACTGTGTTGATCTCCCGATGCATCTCCTGCAGCAGGAAGTCCAACTTTTTCCCTACTTCCCGGCCGCCATCCAGCACGTCAACATATTGATCAAGGTGGCTCTCCAGCCGGGTGATTTCTTCCGAGACGTCTGACTTCTCCGCCAGCAGCGCGACTTCCTGCGCCAGTCGCTGAGGGTCCAGCGCCACTTGCGGAAGGAGATACTGGAGGCGTTCCTCCAATCTCTGCCGGTACTCGGCCAGCGCTGCCGGCAGGTGCGCACGAAGCGGTGCGACTTTCTCCCGAATACTGCTTAGATAACCCCTCATCTCCGACTCAATCACTTGCCCTTCGCGGCGCCGCATTTGGAGCACAGTGTCGAGAGCTTGTCGAACCCCGCCAAACACGACCGGCCGGAGTTCCGCTCCGGCCACCACCTGTTCTGAAGAGAGCAGGTTCTGGCTCACGACCACTCCCGGCAGAGTAAGCAGCGTTTTCAGGTCAAGTGAATCCCCCAAATGGAACTCGTCGCGAAGTCTGGCGGCCGCTTCGATGTAACTCCTGGCAGCGCTCACGCTAATCAAGCACTCGGCCGGAATGTTCGCCTGAATCACGACTGCTACGTCGACCCTTCCGCGCCGCAGCGTGTCGCGTATTTGCTGAGATATCTCCGGCTCTAGAAATCCGTACTCAGGAGCCAGGCGAATATGCAGATCCAGAAAGCGATGATTCCCGGTTCGAACCTCGACAGCAACAGTCGTTTCATCTTTTTGCAGCGACACCGAACCGTAGCCAGTCATGCTATGGATCATTTCTGAGAATCCTTCGCTGGCAAAATCCAAAGATATTAACGCCAGCGCTGCTCACACGTCAAGCAATACACACGCTTACCTGCCATTCAGACACTGGGGGGAGGGGCACAGGGGCACCCGGGCGATGCCGGGGGTATTGCGCCGGAGGATCTTGCCCTTTGCGGGCCGCCAACGTTCGCTGACGCGCCGCCTCCCGCTTCTCGATCGCCGGTGGGCGAACGCGCCGCGGCGCAGAAGCCGGCTGCGGCTTCCGATAGGGTTGCCAAGCGAAATCCCGAGCCCGCGCCAAACCCAGCACGTCGCCGCGGCGTCGGGTAACTCTCCGCCAGCTGCTCGATCACCTTCCGAGCGAACATCTCCCGGAAAAAGTCCGCCTCCGCCACTTCGTTGGCGGCCTCGATGCAGTCGAACTCTCCCGAGGCCAGCGCCTTCACAATGAAAGGCCGGTCCTGCTCAAAAACGATCAGGTCCATTCACTCCCCGCCCGATTGGACTGCCGCTTCCCGAATCGCCCCTTCGAGACGATCCACCTCCCGCAATAACTGCTTCTGCAGCTTTACCAGAGCTGCGCGTGCCTGGCGAAACTTCCTGTACTCCCCAGTCAGCCGCACCATCCGCTGAAGATCTGCCGCCCCAACGGTCATCAGTTTCGTCTTGCCCGCCTCGCTCCAGGACAAGACCATGGCGCCGTGCAACGCCCCTTGCACGCAACTGCAGGCCGGCTTTCCGCAACGGGTCTTCAACTCGTAAACGCTTCCTTTCACCACGCTGCGGCAGGAAAGCAGGATTTCGAGGAGTTCCCGTTCCCGCTCGCAAAGCCGGTTGATCTGCTGGCGTGCACGACTCGCTCTATCATGACGGTGGTTCATTCTTTATGCCTACATATGCTATCACATAAAGAAAGAAGGGGATGCAATAAGAACAATTCGTTCAGCGCGCTAACAGAAAAGATTGTTCAGCAGAAGTACCCTGCCGGTAATGGTCGCTAACCTGCCGGCACTGCCTGTTGCCCTTGCGCAAACGCATCCTCAGTCTGAAGGCGGAAAAACCGGGAGTAGAGACCATTTGACTCGAGGAGACTTTCATGGGTCCCGGTTTCCAGGATCCTGCCTTTGTCGATGACGACGATAATGTCTGCGTTCCGGACCGTCGACAGTCGGTGGGCGATGACAAACGTGGTCCGGTTCTGCATGAGATTGGCCAAGGCTTGCTGCACAAGCTGTTCGGATTCGGAGTCCAGCGCCGACGTGGCCTCGTCCAGTATCAGGATCGGAGCATTGCGCAAGATAGCGCGCGCAATAGAGATTCTCTGTCTCTCACCCCCGGATAAGCGTTGCCCGCGCTCGCCGATGCGGGTTTCGTACTTCTTGGGCATCTGCATGATAAAATCATGCGCAAGCGCGGCGCGCGCCGCCTGCACAATCCTTTCTTCCGACGCTTCAATGTCACCATAGGCGATGTTGTTGCGGATCGTGTCATTGAACAGGAAAGTCTCTTGCGTGACGATTGCTATGTTCCTGCGCAATGAGCTCTGGGTGTAGTCCCGCACGTCCACCCCGTCGATCAGCACTGCGCCCGAAGTGACATCATAAAAACGCGGAATAAGGTCGACCAGGGTAGACTTGCCCGAGCCACTACTTCCCACGAGGGCAACTACCTTGTCGCGCTGGATCTTCAGATCGATGTTTTTCAGTACCAACCTTTGGGCCCGGGCGCCGTGGTAGTCGAAATCCACATTCCTGAACTCAACCGAATCCTGCACGTCGGCGAGCGTGCGTGCCCCGGGGCGGTCGTGAATCTCCACATGGGTATCGAACAACTCTGTGATCCGAGACGCTGAAGCGAAAGCGCGCTGGAATCCAACGTGAAGCCGGCTGAGCCTGCGGAGCGGGTCATACATGCGGAAGAGCGAGAAAATTCCCCCGCTAAACATGCCGATGGTCAATGTATGGTCGACATTGATCCGCTTGTCGGCATAAAAAAGCAGAGGAATGAAGCACGCCACGCCCAACATTTCCATCGCCGGGGAGTTGAGAAAAAGGATGCGCGCGGCCTTCATATTCGCAGCAAGGAGACGCGCGGCAACTCTTTTAAAGCGGTTCTGCTCGTGCGCTTCCATCCCAAACGCCTTCAGGATCCGCATTCCGGTGAGGGATTGCTGCAACAAGTCGCTCAGCGAGGCGACGTTCTCACGGCTGTGGAGACTCGCCTGTCTGATCCTCTTGCCCATGACCATCGTGAGGGTTAGAGCAACCGGTGTGATCGTCAAGGACAGGGCGGCAAGATTCCAATCGAGGTAGAAAATCCAGAAAATCAGTGCAATCAGGAGCACAGATTCCCGAAAGAGGTCGGCAACCGACGTTGAAACGGCTTCCTGAACCTGCTCGACATCGCTGTTCATGCGCGACATCAAACGACCGGTGGAATTTAGGGAGAAAAATCCCATCGATTGGCCCAGGACATGGCGGTAGAGCTGGTTCCGAAGATCCGTCACTACCCCCTGCCCTACGTAGCTCATCATGTAGTTGGAGTAATACAGGCAAAGTCCCTTGACGAATGTGAAAAGGAGCAAAGCGATGGCGATCTGGGAGAGACCGCTGCCTGGCAACGCGGAAAGGCCACGGTTCAGAACTCTCAACACCCAGTTTTGTAACTCCCCGTGCAGAGCCACGCCCACTCCGACGGCCTGCCCGCCAAAGAGTTTGTCAAGCAACGGAATAACCAGTGCTGTAGTCAGAACTTCGAGCATCCCGGCGCCGACGAGAAGGACGAATGAAAAAGCTAAGGCAAGGCGGTACGGTCGGACAAAAGAAAACAGTCTGCGGAAGTCGTTCATGGATCCTGCCCAGATCGGGCATTCTAGGCTGCAGCATGCTTCAGAGTCAACGTATTCGGATGAAACGCAAAGACCTCAAGGCCCCCGAAGAATTCGTTGTTTCGAGGTCTTTGAGGTCTTTGCAGTACGCTTCTCGACAGGCGCCTTGCCTGCGAGGAGCTCAGACAAAAGTGACCGCTCAACGGACTCGCTTCTGCGAGGACGCTAACCTGCCACCCGGCGCGCTGGCTGGTGACGTCCCGCGCACGGCAAAAGAGCCGCTCGCGACGCGGGTAGAGCTCCTTGACGTATAGGAACCGTAACTTCGCGCGCTGGCCGGTGATTGACTGCGAGTGGAGCTTTGTGCCGGCAACTGCCGGACAGTGGCTGGCGCCTGAGTCACTCGCCCCTGTGGCTGTTGATACTCGCGTGCCGCGTAGTTTGACGACAGTTGCTGGCTGGGCCTCTTCTTGACTGGACTGGCTGTCGCTGGCGGCGACGCACTACTCGGCGGAGGAGATGGAGGAGCCGCTTGTCCTGAACTTGAGGAGGAAGGCAGCGAGGGAGGTGCTACCTGCCCTGAGGAAGATTGCCATGAAGAAGGAGGATTGTACGTCGGCGGTGCGACTTCAATCCTGCGGCCAGACGTATCGGTCGTTGTCCGCCCTGCGGTAGGCGGCTGCTGGGCGCGCGGAATCGATCCCTGCCGCTCCGGCGTCCTCTGTGCGTTCCCTTGCCCGTTGGTTACAGTCCCTGCCGGGGGCACCTGATAGGTCCGTCCAGATGAGGAGGTATTACGATCAGGAATGTCCTGGGCTCTTCGACTCGAGGTGTTTGGCACAACCGTGACATTTCTGGCTGGCTGCCCGCCACCGACATTTGCTGGTTGCCCTGCTCCGGCGCGCGACACGGCAATACGGGGATTGGTGATGCGAACGAATTTGTCCGCACGCGAGTTCACCTCGGGTTCGCTACGAATCACAACCGCTCGTTCCCTGGCTGTAGAACGCACTGAGGCGCGCTCGGGCGCTGGGGCGTAACTTCGCGCCGTCGGCCGAACGTCAAGGCTTCCTGTTACGATGCGCCCGCCCCTCCACGGGTCTTGCGCACCTCTTATCTGCTCAACCCTCCCGCCCAGGCTACCATTTACAAATTGCCCCGTACGAACGGTGCGAAACGCTCCCGGGGTGGTTTGGTTGATGAGTTGGTCAGGACCTCGTCGCTGCATCAGCCGCAGTTCGTTGAGATAATAGATGTTTGTTCTGTTAGATCCGTTGAAAAAGTAATTGTTGACGTTATAGTAGTCCCCCGGACCCAGCGCACACCAGGAGATCCAGTCGGATCCCATGTAGAAACGGACCAGCCCAGGTGACCAGAAATTGAAGCCAAAGTATGGTCCGGGTATCCAGCACCACCCAACCAATCCACTGTGATACCAGCGGCCATAGTGGTATGGCAGCCAGCCCCAAGGATCATACGACACCCATGTCCAGCCCCAGTACGGGCGATAAATCCATCGACCTTCCCAATAGGGCGACCAGCCCGTACTCACCGTCGGCACCCAGGCAGGACCGTACGCACCGACGTTTACCCAGTGCCCATATCGGTCGAGGTCGCCGACCCCATAGTTGACTTGATCGCCAACGTACGCACGGCTCTCATAGGCAGTCGCATCAGCATTGCGCCGGTCGTTCCACTCATCCCATGCGTCGCGCTGATCGTACTGCGATAAAACCTCGCTCGCGTTGTCAGCCGCGGGCACATGTAAAACCTCACCGGATTTCACCTGCCGCGAAAAACGGTTATTGACAGCTTCCAATTCCCCCTTGCGCACGATTCCATCGGAATCGCCGTTCTCAGCGATGTCGAAACGGTAACTGCCCTTCTGGGTGGTGGTGAACGCTGCAGCCGGTGTGTTAATCTCGAACGCGACACTGCTCCGATTCATCAAGGAGCATAAACCGACCAAGACCCGCAGCTGAATCAGCTGTTGTTTCATGGTGAAAATCTCGACGTCGGTCTTTTCGGCGAGACGCAACACCGAACCGTCGTCGAATTCGATCTCCGCCCTGCCGTTGTCTCCAGTATAAATGCGGTCTCCGGGTTGCAGTGGCAGATTGATGCTAGCAGCGGTCCAATCCACCTGATCCGTCCGCCACCACACGTTGTGCTGGAAGCTGACGTGCCCTTCCAGATAGGACAACCGGGCGATGCGGAAGTCGTCCTGTGAACCTGCGACCCCATACAAGCTGCATAAAGCAAAAGCGAGAACGAAAAAGAGGAGTTTGCGTGACATGGTGGCCTCCTGGCGTTTCTCCGTCTTTGGTTTGAAGCCTACACCCAATTAGATGCAGCCTCTGAGGCGAAGTATCAAAAAACTGCAAAAAGAACAGAAGTCGTAATCGCTTTCCGCCCTATCATGAATCATTGTCATGACCTTTACACAGCGATTATCTCACAATTCTCTGTTTCAAGCAATCAATGAAACCGCCGGGCAACGCGTCGATCTCTTCGCTTGGCTATGACTTATAGTGAATCAGGGGTATCAGTCGACCCGTGCCTCGCCGGAGAATCCTCCGCTGGTTCTGATTTCCCTTTCAAAGGGGGTTAGGTCCATCTTTACCAAACGCGAGACTTCCTCGATCAGCAAATCCGCAATCGCCTGCGCGGTAGCGAGAGCCATAACTTTTTCGACAATCTCGCGGGCAGCACTAACAGTCATGCTGCGCACCAGCCTGCGGATCGCAGGTATGAACCGAGGGTTCATACTGAGCTGGTCATATCCCATGCCAAGGAAGAGGACCGCAAAAAACGGATTGGATGACATCTCGCCGCATATCCGAACCGGCTTGTTAAGCCTCGACGCAATCGCGCCAATCCGGCTAAGGCACTGCAAGACAGAAGGATGGAGCGGTTGGAACAGGTGGGCAACCTGAGGGTTGCCGCGATCAACGGCAAGAAGGTACTGGATCAGGTCATTCGTTCCCACGCAGATAAAATCGACTTCTCGTGCCAGTTGCTCGAGGGTCAGGACTGCTGCCGGCACCTCTATCATGGCACCGATGGGGACTGCCGGCGGCACTTCATTATCCGCCAGCTGGATGTTGTAGCGCACCTGTTCGATCAGTTTTTTTGCCTCCCAGAGCTCCTCCACGGTGGATACCATCGGGAGCACGATTTCGAGCCTTCCTAGTCTACTGGCACGGATGATCGCCTCGATTTGCGCGGCAAACTGCTCCCGAGCACGAAGGCTCAGACGGATGCCTCGGAGGCCCATGCTTGGGTTTGGTTCTGCGCTTGGCTCTGCGCGAGCCCAAGTCTTGTCGCCACCTGCGTCCAGAGTTCTCACCGCGACAGGATAAGGCCCCATCTCGTGCGCCAGCATCTGGTACGTTTCCAACTGCTCGCTCATGCTCGGAAAACCCCGCGGGTGAGCGAAAAACAGGAACTCCGACCGAAAAAGGCCGATGCCTTCGGCACCGCACTTCTTGGCTGCCAGCACTTCGTGGGGCAGTTCCGTGTTCGCCCGCAACGACACGCGCCAACCATCCTCGGTCATGACTGCGTCCCCCTGTGGAGCGGAGGATTCTATTATTCCTTGTCGCGATTCCTCCAGCCGTGGGCGCAACTTGCCGAGGCGTTCCTCAGAAGGGTTGAGGATGAGCTGGCCTTCGTCCCCGTTCACCAGCAAAGAATCGCCGGTCGCCACAGCAGGCAGGAAGCCCCTGATCTCCATCACTGCCGGCAACCGCAGGCTGCGTGCAATGATAGCGGTATGTGAGGTACGGCCTCCGGATTCGAGGGCCAGGGCGCGCACCCTCTGCAAATCCATGGTAGCGAACGTAGATGGGTTGAAATCGCGGGCCACAACGATTAAATCCTGAGGCAGAGGCGCCCAACTGATCGGTTTGTCGCCGGACAGATTCAGCAGGATGCGCTCGACCACATTCTCAATGTCGCTGACGCGCTCGCGGAAATATTCGTCATCCAGGGATTGATAGGCGTTGCGGATGCGGTCGGTTGCCTGACGCACTGCCCACTCTGCGTTCGCATGATGCGCACGGATAATGGAGGTGATGTCGGCCATCAGGCCTTCGTCTTGGAGCATGAGAATGTGCACGTCCAGGATAAAGCCGTGTTCCCGACCGACTTTCTCTTCCAACCTGAGTTTCAGAACCTCCAGCTGCTCTTTGGAAGTTTGGATCGCTTGCTGAAAGCGCCGGACCTCGTCTTCCACGAAGGCGTCATCGATGAGCGTTTTCAGGATGGCCCTGTTATAGCTGTCCAGTTTCAGCGCGCTTCCCAGAGCGACTCCAGGCGAGACGCCTGTGCCCTGAAACACGACCTCAGCCTTTGTGCTGTTCAACTTTCTTCTCCAAACTTGGCAGCGAAAAGCCGCCCTATGGCATCGCTGGCTTCGGCCTCGTCGGTCCCGGTTACGGAAACGATCAGGCGCGTTCCTTCAGAGGCTGCGAGCATCAAGACTCCCAATATGCTCTTGGAGTTTATCGCCTGCTGATGCCCTTCCCGCGACAGGAAAATGTCGCTGCTGAAGCGCGAAGCCAGGTGAACCAGTTTCGCCGCAGCCCGGGCGTGCAATCCCAACTTGTTCTTCACAACGACAACCAGTTGAATCATGCCTTCAGAAAATCACTCGCCATGGCAATACTCGATCGCCCCTGCTCGTAAACGGTGCGCGCCAATGACTCGAGGGTTTCCCCCTCCTTCTGGCTCGCGATTCTTATGATCATCGGCAAGTTGGCGCCCGTCACAATATCTACCTTCCCCGGCTCGTGAAAGGAGAACGCGATGTTCGAAGGGGTGCCGCCAAACATGTCCGTCAGTATCAGGACTCCCGAGCCGCTTGTGACATCTGCGATGCGCCGCTCAATCTCATTGCGCGCATCGTTGACATCGTCGTGCCAGCCGATAGATACAGCCTGAATATGCGCAATCTCTCCCACAATCATTTCCGCAGCAGCCAGCAGTTCCTGGGCGAGTTGACCATGGCTCACGACTAGTGCACCGATCATAAGGCTCCCCGTAAAGCAAACCGGAAAAATTCATGGAATCGTAGCGCGGTTCTGTCATGCCTCTTCGGAAACAGACAATCGCTAACGGCGACGCACCGGCATCGATGATAGCGCAAGCTCTCTGACAACCATAGCGATACCTCTAGCGGCTCCTGCCTCTTATTGTTGGTTCGTGTCCATCTTGATTTCTTGTCAGGTTGTGGCCGGGTTCCACAGTTATCGTTCACAAATCGGCTTGGGAAAGCCGCCCCTGCCCCTCATCCCGGTGCCTGACCTTAACCATCACGTTCCGAGTTTTCAGCAGTCTGGCCAGTTCTTCGACCACATATACCGACCTGTGACGCCCCCCAGTACAACCCACGCCCACAGTAAGATAGGCCTTTCCCTCCTTCACGTACAGCGGGATAAGAAAGTTCAGGAAATCCCGCACGCGCTTGATGAACTCATTCGTCTCCGCAAAAGAACGCATATATCTCATCACTTCGCGATTTCGGCCGCTCAACATGCGCAGACCTGCGACAAAGAAGGGATTCGGCAGGAAGCGCACATCAAACACAAGGTCGCTCTCGAGCGGAACTCCATGCTTATAACCAAAGCTCACCAGATAGACGATGAGCTTCTTCACCCGTGGATGCTCGCGGAACCGGTTCATCACGAGAGCCTTGACCTCGTGAATTGAAAACTCCGAGGTGTCAATGATGACATCGGCGCATTCACGGATGCCGCGCAGGCGCTTGCGCTCGAGGCGGATCGCATCGCGCAGCGGTCTATCCGCAGTCAAGGGATGCGGCCGGCGCGTCTCGCTGAACCTGCGCACCAACACCTCGTCGCGCGCCTCCAGGTAGAGGACAAAAAGCCGGAACTCGAACTCGCGCAAGCTCGAGAACATCTTCTCGAGATCCCCGAGCTTCTCTCCCGCTCGAATGTCGATCACCAGCGCCGCGCGTTCCACAACCCCGCCGCTTACGTGGATTCCTTCAATAAACTTGGGAATCAGGGGAACGGGAAGGTTGTCGATGCAGAAAAAACCTAAATCCTCGAAGGCCTTGAGGACAGTTCCCTTGCCGGAACCGCTCATGCCGGTCACAACTACCAGTTCCTGAAGGCTCATGATCGGATGAAAACTCCTGGAAAGGACTAGCTGGAAACTCCATGCTCGACCTTAGGGAACTGCTTCTCCTGGAGTTCTGCTGAAAGCGGGTAGCCCCGCTTGCGGAGCAAATGGACACGCGCAGCCACTTCAATCAGGGTCGACACGTTTCTGCCGGGCGCGACCGGCATCTCTATCACAGGCACCGGCACGCCCAGTATTTCCACCGTCGACCGGTCAAGTCCCAGACGATCATACTCGCCATCTGGCTTCCACCGCTCGAGTTGAACGACAAAGTCAAGCGCGTGCGAATGCCCCGTGGAAGATATGCCGAACAGCTCTTTGATGTCGATGATTCCCAGTCCGCGCAACTCCATGTGGTACTTCAAGACCGGGCCGCCCGCACCTATCAGGCAATCAATGCCCCGGCGCGTGATCTCCACGCTGTCGTCAGTAACCAGGCGGTGTCCTCTCAGGATCAGCTCCAGGGCGCACTCACTCTTACCGATCCCTGAGGGCCCAAGAATCAGGATGCCCAAGCCAAAGACTTCCACAAAAACGCCATGGATAATGGTTCGCGGGGCCAGACGTGCTTCCAGAAAACCCGTGATCCTTTGGATCGCAACCGAGCTCAAGGCGGGGGTGCGCAGTAGAACGAACTTGTTCTCGCGGGCCAGTTCCAATAGGCCGTGCGGCACATCCAACCCTTTGGTAACGACGAGGCAACAGATCTTGAGTGTGTGCAAACCGCGGAGCGACTTCTCATAGGCATCCGGGCCCAGAATTCTCAGGTAGTTGATTTCGCTCCCGCCAAGCAGCTGGACCCGGTTGGGATGAACATAGTCGGTGAATCCTGCCAAAGCCAACCCGAGCTTCTGGATGCGAGGGGAGCGAATGTGGTTTGCCATTCCCTCACCCCCGTGGACAACCTCGAGATCCAGTCCTACTTCTTGGGCAAGGGCCAACTCCTCGACAGTAACACTCTCAGGCTGAATTCCCTCCTGCTCAGGCATATGACTCCGATCAGCCACTCATGCTAGTCTTGAATCAAGCCGAGCGAGCCGTCCTTGCGCCGATAGAGCACATTCATTGACCCGGATTCCACATTTCGGAACACAACAAACGGAGACTCAGACTGCCCAAGTTCGGCAACCGCTTCTTCCACGGCCATCCGTTTCGGAGGCACATCTTCCTCCAGGATCGCGGCGGTGCGCCGGTTTACCCGCATCGATGCCCTTTCGCGGCTGACGCCGGACTTTTCCTCTACGGATCTGGCCTTGGCCTTTTGTCGTTTCGTTTCAATCAGCCGGCATTTACTCTTGATTGCCTGACGCTCCAGCTTCCCGATGGCCCGGACGATGGACGTATACATGTCGTCGGTCTCGCCTTTCCCTGTCAGGTCCAAAAGCTTTGACTTAAGGAGAATCTCGGCCGTATGCCGCTCTTTCTCCACGTCGATGATGACGTGGAAGCTGGCGTCATCACCGAAAAACCTGTCGAACTTGCGCAGTCTCTTAAGGACGTATGACCGAATGGCCGGCGTAATGAAAACATGCCGCCCGGTGATTTCCACCTTCATCGCTCTTTCCTTCCAGATTGAATATTCAAGCTAATCAGCACACCGTGCCCGGCATTCAAGCTAGGTTTCTGCGCGGAGGAGATAATCGATCTTCCGTTCCCGAGAACCCGGAATTCGCATCTGCTCCCGATATTTTGCTACTGTCCGCCGGGTGATAAAAATGTTGTCGCGTCGCAGCAGTTGTCCGATCTGGTTGTCGGAGTTAGGCTTGCTCTTGTTTTCGCCTTCAATCAGTTTTCTGATTTTGAGTCTTACCTGCACAATCGAGAACTCTTCGCCGTCGGTGCTTTCCACCCCCATGGTAAAGAACTTTCGCAATTCCATCACTCCCTGTGGAGTGTCCACGTACTTGTTCGTGACGACTCTGCTAACTGTGGAACTATGCACTCCCAACTCGCTCGCCACATCCTTGATCAACATGGGATGCAGAGCGGAGGGCCCGCTTTCGAGAAATTCCCGCTGCCGGTTTACGATGACTTCACATACCCTGTATATGGTCCGCTTCCTCTGACTCACGCTTCTTAGCAGATCCACAGCCGAGCGGAACTTCTCACGGAGGAACGCTTTCGTTTCGCCGCTCACGCCGCTGCTTTTCAAGAGTTCTCGATAGCTGGAGTTCAAGCGTAACTGCGGCATCCCCTCGTCATTTTGGAGAATGACAAACTCGCCGCTAACCTTGGCGATCGTGACCTCCGGCTGGACATAGTTGACATTCTGCGGGTTGTACTTTTGGCCCGGTTTCGGGATCAAATGCTTAATGGTATCCACCGCCTGGAGCACTGCTTCGAAAGAGGAGCCGGTGCGTGCGGCCAGATCTTTGAACTTGTGGTTCTCCAAAAGCGACAGGTGCTCACTGACGATTTTCCAAGGCAGGCCGTCCCTAAGGCCCCGCGCTTCCAACTGAAGCAGCAGGCATTCTCGGAGGTCGCGGGCCGCCACACCAATCGGGTCGAAACTCTGCACCAGCCTGAGCGTCGCTTCCGCCTCCTCCGCCGTGGCCGAGGTCAGCTCACGGAGTTCCTCCATGCTCAGTAGCAAATAGCCGTCTCCATCCAAATTGCCGATGATCTGCCTGACGATCTCCGCAGTGCGTTCGTCGGCATCCGACAGACCCAATTGAGAGTTCAAGTGATCGGTGAGCGACGGCGGCCTGACCAGGAAAGTTTCGAACGATGGCCTTTCCTGATCTTCAACCTCCCGATTTTTATAGCCGGTGTCCAGGTATTCGCCGAAAAAATATTGGAAATCGACCTCATCGAACGAATCCTTTTCCCGGCTTTCCGGAACCGCGTCGATGCTCTTCTCGTCGGAGTTCATCTCCCTGGGCGATTCCGGCTCGGTCACCTCCTCAAGGATCGGATTCTCGATCAGCGCCTGCGTTAGCATGTCCTGCAGCTCCAGCTTGTTTAGCTGGAGCAGTTCGATCTTTTGCAGTAAGGATGGCGTGAGCGCAAGCCGCTGACTCAGCCGCAAGTCGAGGGATTGCCGCAGTAGCTGTCGCCGGTTGTTCATCGCTTAGTTGAGCCTGAAATTCTCGCCGAGGTAGACCTTCCTGACCTCCAAGTCCTTGGTCAATTCCTCTGGGGTGCCTTCACGTAAGATCTTGCCCTCGCTTATTATATAGGCACGATCCGTGATATTCAAAGTTTCCCTCACATTATGATCGGTGACCAGGACACCAATACCTCGCTCCTTCAACTGGCCGACGATCCTTTGAATGTCCAGCACGGCCAGCGGATCAATGCCGGCAAACGGCTCGTCCAGGAGAACGAACTTCGGCGTCAGCACTAGCGCACGTGCGATCTCCAGCCGGCGCCGCTCTCCACCCGAAAGTGTGTACGCTCCCTGAGGCCTTAATGGCTCGATGCCAAATTCCTTGAGCAGAAGTGCAACCCTTTCCTCCTGTTCCTCCCCAGAGATCGATAAAGTCTCGGCAATGCTCCGAAGGTTTTCATCGACCGTCAATTTTCTGAAAACAGAAGGTTCTTGAGGGAGATAGCTAATTCCTGAGCGAGCCCGTTGGTACATAGGGAGGTTCGTTATATCGATGCCGTTGAGGAGAACCTTTCCGGAATCGGGAGAAATCAGGCCCACCACGATATAGAAGGTGGTGGTTTTCCCGGCTCCGTTAGGACCCAGAAGGCCAACAACTTCACCTTGCCGGAGCTCAAGATTGACTTCACTGACAACCATTCTGCCTCGGTAAGACTTATTCAAACCCAAGGCCTGCAATCTAAAGTTAGTCATCGGAAGTCATTCATTATCAATATTTTAACCCCGGATCAGCGATTTTCCCGCAAGATCCTACCATCGGCGATAAAAAATGTCAATCGAAGCGCAGTCGATTTGCCTTTCCTGGCGTAATCATATACTTCTGCAGGGCTTCCAGTCACAATGAGCATTCCCGCAGCAGGCAAGTATTCTGCCTCCGCACCTTTCACTTCTCCGTCAGACAGGCTGACGCGTAGCTTGCCTCGTGCGGTGGCCCGCTCCACTTGGATTCCCGCGGAATCCAGGAAAACATCCATACTGTCAGCCCAGATCTTGGCATCTGCCGAAGCCAAAAACACGTCCCCGGCATAATGGATACTATTCTCAGATCGGACATATCGAAGCTGGAAGCTGCGGACTGTAACGAGTTTTCCCAGATTGGGCTTTTCGTCTGTCTTTGCGACCTGCGATCTGTTTTGGTTCGGGGATTTCTGCTGGTTCGCATTTCCAATCCTCTGAACCAGATGCAGGACGTCTCCCTCTGCTTCCACATTGTCTCCTGAGTCGAGGATCACCAGCGACCTGGCTTGGAGTTGGCTGCTCGGAGACAGGAGTCGCACTCCACCGCTGTAGCGAACCTTGGCTTGGTCGATCCAGTACAGCATCTCATCGGCAGTCACGATGCTGGGCGACGAAGAACTGGATGATGCTGTCAGCAACCCCTGAGGCTTTTCGCCGGAAGACTTGAGCAGCGAGCGAACGTTACGCCGGACTGCAACGGTTTTCTGGCTCTGATCGTACTCGACTACCTCGCCTGTCGTCGAGGAATCTGAATCAGCGATTTTCGGGTGGTCGGTCAGGACGAGCTTCTCCGTCGCGGCGGTGTAGTCGCAATTGCCGGCGGTTGCGGTTCGCGTAGCATCCTGATACACAAAACTCCCAGACTGGTTGATTGCTTCGGCGCTCCCATCCGCTTCCCGGAATTGAGCGAAGATGCGCGCGCTCGAAGTATGAAACTCTTCCCCCGGATCCGGCACGCCGCGCTGCCAGGACTTGCTATAGAAGACCTGCACGTGGCCGTCGCCCGACAGCTTCCGGAGGCGGTTGTTTCCAGGGTAGAATTCGAGCACGGCCCGATCGCACTGCAGTTTCTGCACCTGAGTGCTCTCGGCACTTGAGGCAGGAAGAGCGGCCAGAGTCACCCCGCCCGTTGCGGTTCCGGATTCCAAGCAATCGCCTGTTTCGGAGTAAAGGATTTTCAAGGAAGACGCACTCAGGGATCGGCCTGCCTCGGGCGAGCCTTTCCCGGCAGCAGCGTGCTCCGCGGTCTTCCACTGGACGGCGCGCTCCGCTTGTAGCTCCTTTGGCACGCTGCGGCCTTCCAGGCTACGAAACGAAATCAGAATGTCCTCTGCATGGAGTTCGTCAGCTGTTGCTGCTTCCCCTCCCATCCTTACGCCCGCGTGGTCGCGTACATGGATGCTCTCAAGAGTGTTTCCGCCCGGAGTAAAGGCAGCTTCCAGCCAGTCCCCGGAGACCGCCGTGCTCTGCGTCCCATGGGCCAGTTCGAAACGCACGCCCGATCGGCTCTGAATGACACGCGGCAAGCTTCTAATGGGATCCAACTCGAGGAGGATCTCCGAAGCATTCAGTCTCTGTTCCCCAGAGTCAGATTCCTGCGAGAAGCTGGCATGCTCCTGCACACGAATGCTCTCCAACGCATGAGATGCCTCCCCTATGCCAAACTCGATGCGTTCCCCCTGCAAGGTACGCACGTCGGACTGATCCACGGACTGATAGACTGCATTGCCCTGGCAGACGAGGCCCGTAAGGTGGCGTTTGTCGGGGGTGAAAGTTCCCGCGATACGGTCGCCAGCCAAGGTGCCCTTTATCGAGGCCAGACGCGCCTCCCCCATCAAGCGTGTAACCCCCTCCGCTTCGGAATAATAGCCTTGTTGAGAGGACAACTGATAATTCTCAACCTGCGCGGCGCCATCCGGGGCGCTGACAGTGCGGTGCAGGTCAAAAGCGAGGTCATGCAATAGCTCCAGGTGCCTGTGGAGATTGTCGTAGCGGACGCCCCTGGCCGTTCCACTGGCCTGCGGAGAAAGAAGCTTCAAGCGGTCATCCGACGAACCCGTCTGATCGTCGAGATTGTAATGCAGGGATTCCGTGCGCAGCTCTACGTCCCCGCCAAAGCGGAGCTGCACATCACCGAAAAAATGGACCTGCTTCCCCTTCGGGTCGTATTCGGCTTTCTGGCTGGAAATGTGGTTCCGTTCGCTGCCGTCGGGATTCAAATCATTTGCATCAATCCCCTCGAGGAGCTCTATCCCTTGGCGGGTCTCCAACAACTTCCGGGCGTGCAGCCGGAATCTGATGCCGCCGCTTTCGTTCGCAGAATATTCGACGTTGTCGGCCGAGCGCATCAATTCGGCGCTTAGGATTTGCGCTGCAGGCTTGATGATGTCGCGGCGACGACGCCAGATCCGAACATAATCAACCAGGACGGCAAGCACTACCAGCACGATCAGACCAATCAAGAACCTGCGCAAGAGCCTGACATGAAGTACCTGCAAGTAAACTCCTATCGAACTACGGTTCTTCCCCACGCAACGCGAAATAATGGCAGGAAATCACAAGGAGAATCCACGTCGGCCACGGCGTTGGACTCCAGCGGCCTGCTACTTCGAAATCGACATCGCATACGCGCTGAGGGGCACAACTTCCTTGGTTGTCAGCTTGACGTTCCAAATGTATTTCCGGGCAACGTTATCGGCCGTCTGCACGAAGATCACCATGACGTAGTATGAGTTCTCCCCCATGTTAGCTGCCGCCCAGTCTTGGAACTTCAACGTCGGATCGCCCCCCTTGATCATGCCTGCAATGGTCTGGTTCGAGCTCACAAGAAGGTCATACGCTTCCTGCTCGCTCTGCCCTTTTCGGTAAAGCGGCTCGGCACCGGCATCGGTTGCCGGCTGACCGGGAATAGGCGGCCCGGCGGAAGGAGGAGCTGAAGGTTGCGGCTCTGCCTTTTCCTTCGCAGGAGCTGTCGGGGCTCCTCCCGCACTCCTCCGAGCAGGCCGGGGCGGGATAGCAAAAGTCTTGACTCCTTGATCACCGACCTGAAGAGCTTTGCGCAGCAGCGACGCCTCAAAGTCGGCCAAATCCGATGGACGGGCCCGTGGGTGTTGATACTCTTGGGGGAAAGGCTCACGGGTTTCCCCGACCTTTGCCACAGCAGGCGCCGGCGCGATCTGTTGCCCTAGAACAGCGGCTCGCAACGTCTGGACGCGTGCCTTCAAGCGATGTCGCACTGAAGGCGCCCCAACGATGGGCAGGCCTACTACCACCACGAAAATGAGAAGGCCGAGATAGACTCTCTGGTGATAGCGAGGCCGTGCTGACACGTACTGGCCCTGCATGCCGCCCTGGCCTTTTGATTCTGGACTGATAGTGGATTCCACGCGGTCTCCTGTTCCTATCTGGCTACTTGTGCATCACCGTCGTGTTTCTCGTTGTCATCGCGCCTTTTGGTCTTCTCGCGATAAACCAGAAATTGATAAATGAGATCGTCAAGTTCACCGTCCAAAACGCGATCGGTGTTCGAGCTCTCGTATTTGGTCCGGTGGTCCTTTACCAATCGATACGGATGAAGAACATAGGAGCGAATCTGGCTGCCCCAGGCAATGTCCGGCTTGGCATCTTCAACTGCCTGCAATTGTTTCCGCTTTTTCTCTAATTCCAGGTCATAGAGTCTGGCGCGCAGAATCCTGCGGGCTATTTCACGATTTCGAATCTGTGATCTTTCATTCTGGCACGCCACGACGATTCCAGTGGGAATGTGAGTAATGCGAACGGCCGAGTCAGTGACGTTGACATGCTGCCCGCCCGCCCCGGAAGATCGGTAGGTGTCGATGCGGAGATCTTTCTCGTCGAGTTGCACTTCGATCTTATCGTCAATCTCGGGGTACACGAAAACAGAAGCAAAGCTCGTATGCCGGCGCGCCGCCGCGTCAAATGGCGAAATGCGGACCAGCCGGTGCACGCCGATCTCGGCGCACAAGTTGCCATAGGCGTAATCCCCCTTGATCAGGAAAGTAACCGACTTGATTCCCGCTTCCTCGCCTTGCTGATAATCAACAACCTCTTTTGAATACCCCGAACGCTCTGCCCAACGAAGGTACATGCGTAGCAGCATCTCGGCCCAATCCTGGGATTCGGTGCCCCCCGCACCAGGATGGATGCTGACGATCGCGTTGCTGTCATCGTGCTCCCTGGAGAGGAGAGTGTGGATCTCGGTGTGTTTGATCTCCTGTTCGAGGCGTTCGACCTCTGCATTCAGTTCCTGCAGCACATCCTCTCCTTCGGTAGCAAGGTCCAGCAGGGCGCCCAAGTCGGCGATGTCTCTCGCCAGCTTGGAGTCGAGCTCTACGTCCCGCTCCAGCCTCCGTCTGCTCTGCAGGATCGCTTGAACTTCTTCCTGCCTGTTCCAAAAACCGGGCTGTGCCGCCTTCTTCTCTATCTCGAGGATCTCCGCACGCTTATGTTCTGCATCAAAGACAACCTCGAACAAGTTCTACCTTCTGTTTGACTGCACTCACCTTCTCGCGCAATTCTTCGAGCATTCCTTCCTCCAAGATCTTTCACCTGCCCCTTGCCCCCCTTATGAGGCTCCAGGACAATGCCCCAAATAGAATGATAACACACAAGATAAGGAAAGAGCTGCCATGGCGCACATAGAAGGTCTGGCCGGAAAGGAAGGAGAAGGCGCCGATCGCCGTTTCTTCCCGGAATAGTCCCGTCTGCACTTGGATTTCACCGGTGGGCCCTATGACAGCCGTGATACCCGAATTGGCCGCCCTCAGAAGATATCTTCTCGTTTCGACCGCCCTCCATCGGGCCATCGCAAGGTGCTGGTATGGAGCCCAAGTGTCGCCGTACCAACCGTCGTTGGTCAAATTGATGATCAATTCGCTTCCCTTGCGGACGAATTCCCGGCAGAGATCCGGGAAGACAGCCTCAAAGCAGATGATCGCGTTGACCGCGTGGCCGCGCAGAGACACCGTCAGATAGGTGTCTCCAGGTTGGAAGTCCCCGACGTCCTTTGATATCGTCTCACTGAAAAAGAATAGTTTTTTGCAGGGGACGTACTCTCCGAAAGGGACAAGATGGATCTTGTCGTACACCCCTGTTTTCGTCCCGCTCCGGTCTAAGAAGAATGCGCTGTTGAAGTATCTCCCGGCCCCGTTTCCATCGCGAAAGCTTATGTTATTGAAAACCACGCCGAGCGGGAAGCGGTGTGCAAGACCCTGCATCGTCTCGCGGTATTGCCGGTCGTACTGAAAAATCAGGGGCGAAGGCGACTCGGGGAGAATCAACAGGTCCGCATCTGCGGAACCTAATTTGTCGGCCATTCTGACATAGCCTTCCTTGTACTTCTCTGCCAGCGCTGGCTCTGGTTCATCGACGGAGAGGTTGCCTTGTAGCAACGCGGCACGGTACTGCGGCTGCACCTGATCCCATCGTCGCAGCTCAGCAGAGCCATATGCCAAACACACCGCCAACAGCACGCAGGCGCTGGCGATCGGACCGCACGCCCGCCAGCCGTATTCGCGGCGCCACCATGCCCAGACCAGCGCCGTGTTGACCAGGACGATCAGGAATGAGATTCCGTAGACACCGGCAAGATCCGCTACCTGCAAAAGCCTCAGGGAATTGGTTTGCGAATAGCCAAGCAGTAGCCAAGGGAAGCCGCCGAAGGGGAATCGGCTGCGCACATACTCCAGAGCGACCCAGGCTGGAGCAAACAGCAGCAAGAGCCCGGCTCCAGCGCGGTTCATGCAATAGCGCGTCAGTGCGCATGCCGTCGCGGGGTAACATCCGAGGATGGCCGCCATGAGGACGAAGAGGCCCCATGCCGCAGGACCAGGCAGACCTCCGTAGAGAATCAGAACCCGTGGAACCCAATAAAGCAGCCCAAGGAACTGAACCATTCCCGTGATGAGACCGCCGAGAAACGCGCTGCTGGTCTTTTGAATTCGGACTAAGTAGAAAAGGAGGGGTACCAGAGCCACCCATGCAAGAAAGCCCTGGGCGACTTTCGGAAATGAAGCCCAGGCAAGAACCCCTGCTAGTGCCGGAAGAAACACATGCGGCAACGGTTTTCGATGAATCCAGATCGTGCTCAGCTGCAGCTACCCTTCTGCATTCGGTATATGGGCTTTCAAGTGCGGTTATGAACCGGCGACAGATTCCTTGGCGTACGCAAAGATGCTCACGCTTGACTTTTTCACGTCCGGCAATGCCGCAGCCGAAAACAGCAGCAAAATGTCGCACTCCGAAGACCGTCTGTGATAGGCATGCGCATCCACAAAAACGTGTGTCCGGTTGCCTCGCGGTGCCTCATTTCGCCCTGACGAAGCTGCTGAAACCATCCTTTTGCAGTTTGTGCTGCATCGCCACAGCATCTGCGCGCGAATCGAACTTCCCGACCACGACAAGATAGATCTGGTCAGCCGACTGGGAAAGCTCGACCTCGCATGGGTACCCCTTCGCCTTAATGCCCGCTGCTTTGGCCTCAGCATCAAGGCGCTGCCGGAAGGCGCCGACTTGAACGGTATAGGTAACCTTCGGCGGCGGCGTGATCGATCCCTGCGCCGACGCTGCCACCGCCTTAGCCACTTGTGGCTGTGAAGCTGAGGCCGGATTCACCGGGGCCGGAGCGGTTTTCACACTCTTTGCAGCATCGCCCGGCTTCCGAGGTTCGCCTCCGCTGCTCTGCACGTTCTTGTACCAGTCCAACTGCTCGCGTACCGATCGATCGCCGACCGACGCGGTTTTCGCTGCGGCGGCGTTGGCTTTGGAATCGGATCCCACCGTCACCTCTGCGACCGAAGGCACCGGGCCGGGAGACATGCGTTCGACCCGAGGCTGCACTGCCTGACGCTTCCCTTCCATGAAGCCGACAGTGTAAAACGCCCCGCAGACAACCATCAGCAGCACGAAACCAATGATGAGTTTCCGGTTGTCGAGGACAAACTCGGTCCCCGATTCGGCGTCCCGCTGTTCCATATCTTTTCAGCCTGTTATTTTCGATTCAACCAGCCCTGAATAATGTCAATCGGAATCGGGAAAACAATGGTCGTGTTTTTTTCGTTTCCGATGTCGGCCAAGGTCTGCAGATAACGCAGCTGGAGCGCGACCGGTTCTTTGGCAATGACGTCGGCTGCGTCACGAATCCTAGCGGCGGCCTGGAACTCGCCTTCGGCATGTATGACCTTGGCGCGCTTGTCTCGCTCCGCCTCAGCCCCCCGCGCCATGGCCCGCTGCATTTCCTGCGGTAAGTCCACTTGCTTCACTTCAACCAAGCTTACCTTGATGCCCCAAGCGACGGTGTGTTGATCCAGGATCTCCTGGAGCTTGACATTCAGCTTCTCCCGCTTGCTCAAGAGGTCATCGAGATCTACCTCACCCAGCACGGATCGCAAGGTCGTCTGAGCCAGCTGCGAAGTGGCGTACAGATAATTCTCTACCTCCACAATGGCCAGCGGCGCGTTCATGACCCGAAAATAAACGATGGCATTTACTTTCACCGACACATTGTCACGGGTGATGACGTCCTGCGCCGGCACCTCGAGCGTCACGGTACGAAGACTGACGCGCACCATCTTATAGATGGGCCAGAAAATGAAGACTACGCCGGGACCCAAAGCGTTCTTCGCCAGCCGGCCGAGGCGAAAGACCACAGCCCGCTCATATTCTCTCAAGATGTTGATCGTGCTTATCAGGTAAAGGATTACGATTGCCACTCCTAACAACAAAATCCCTGTGGAATCCATGATTCCCTCCTAGATAATAAGGATGTCGCTAACCTCACTTATGAGGTCAAGCCGGTTCCTGGACTTCTTCAACTTGCAGTGTCAGATTGTCAATCCCAACCACTCGGACCTGCTTGCCTGCAGCGATCGAAGCCGAAGAATGAGCCTGCCAGTACTCACCCCGCACTCTAACACGGCCGGAAGCAAGTACTTCACTGTCCGCCACGCCGACCAGTCCGATCATGCCGGCGCTTCCTGTAGTTACTTTCTGGCGAAACGATTTGACTACTGCTATCAGCAGGATGATGAATATGACGGCAAACGGAAGCGCCGCACAAAGCGCCGTCGTTATGCCAATCTGAACCGCCGGATCAGGACTATCGATCAGAATGAGCATACCGATCACCATTGACACCACACCGCCCAGGCCGAGTATTCCAAATCCCTGCACTTTGACCTCGGCCACGAATAGGCCTATGGCCAGCAGGATCAGCAGGACACCGACATAATTGATGGGCAGAAATGAGAACCCGAGGATCGAAAGCAGGAAGGAGATGCCGCCGATTACTCCCGGAGCTACCATCCCGGGGTGGGTGAATTCTACGTAGAGTAGAATTAAACCGAGAACTCCCAAGATCAGGGCTAGGTTGGGCTGCGAGATCGTAGCCAGAAACTTTTCACGCGTGGTCATGTGATAGTTGGTTACGGCCTGCCCTTGGGGTGTGAGCGTGACCGTCTGCCCGGAAAAGAGCTGGACCTTGTATCCCTGCAGTTGACGGAACAGTTCGCCCTCATCCTTGGCGACAAAGTCGATGAGATGATTCTCGAGCGCCTCACTATCTGTGAAGGACTTGCTTTCGACGATCCCCTTTTCTGCCTCCGCGGCATTGCGGTGCCGCTTGCTGGTAATGCTGCGCAAGTATGCCGTCGCATTACTCGTGATTTTGTCGGTCAGAGTTTTCCCTGCCTCACCCCCTTCAATCGGGAAGCCGGCAATTTCAAGCAGCGGATGAGCAGCGCCCGTATTGGTCCCAGGGGCCATTACCGCCACGTCTGCCGCCATCAAAATGAAAAAACCGGCCGACGCCGCAGACGAGCCGCTGGGTGCCACGTAGACAACCACCGGAATTGAGCTGTTCAATATCGCCGAAATGATCTCTTCCATCGAAGAGCCGAAGCCCCCGGGCGTCCGCAGGCGAATCAGGACGAACTGGGAATGCTCGGCGTTGGCTCTCGCGATGCTCTTGGTCACGTACTCTGCGGTCATCGGATCGATAATGCCATTCAGTTCGATCCTGGCAATGTCGGCCCGAGCCGTCACCGCAATGCCAAGGCAAAGCACCGCCGATAAACAGGTGATTCGGAGCACAGTTGCCATAGGAATTCTTGAGCCTTATGCGCAACCCGCATCATAGCACAGAATGTGTGTTGCACTCAGGATAAACTCGAACTGCAGGAGCTAGAATAACGATGCGAAATTGGAGCCATTTCCCCGCGGCCTTAGAAGTCTGCGCAGTTTCCAGAACCGCCACATGGCTCATGGAGAATGACTTCCTGCCTTTCCGCGTGATAGGAGGAGCGCACCAGCGGTCCCGATTCGACGTATGGAAAACCTAGCAAAAGGCCGGTATTTCGAAGCTCGGCAAACTCAGACGGAGTGTAAAAACGCTCGACAGGAAGGTGATCTTTGCTCGGCTGTAGATACTGCCCCAAAGTCAGGACGTCGACCTGCGCTTCCCTCAGGTCCTTCATAACCTCCACGACTTCATCAACCCGCTCGCCAAGGCCGAGCATGAGGCTCGACTTGGTGCGCATATGCCGGTCGAAAGACTTGGCATTGAGAAGAACATCCAGGGAACGGCGATAGCGTGATCCGGTCCGGGCCATCCGGTAAAGCCGGGGAACGGTTTCCACATTGTGTGCCAGCACATCAGGGCGGGCTTCTGCAACCCTCCGCAAAGCGTCTTTGTCGCCGCGAAAATCAGGAGTCAACACCTCGATCTTGATGCCAGGACATGCTTCCCTGGTCAGGCGAATCGTCTCGGCAAAAACAAAGGCGCCGCCGTCCTCGAGGTCATCGCGATCGACCGACGTGATTACGGCGTACTTGAGATTCAGCTGCCGGATCGCGCTCGCGACCCGGCGCGGCTCATCAAGGTCATACTCGGGAGGCAGACCCGTCTTCACCGCGCAGAACTTGCAAGCACGCGTGCAAACGTCTCCCAGGATCATGAACGTGGCCGTACCCGCTCCCCAACATTCCCCGATGTTTGGACACCGGGCATCCTCACACACAGTGTTCAGGTGCTGCTGGTGGACCAGTCGCTTCAGATTGGCGTATCTTTCCCCCGACGGCAATCGCACTTTAAGCCATTCGGGCCGAGGCTGGCGCACACCCTTCTCTTTATGGTTCAGAATCTCAAAACTGCTGTCTGGGGCAGTTTCCATATTTCAATGATAGCGGCTCAAGCGAGTTCTGCAAAATACGCGATCCATGAGCACTGTCGATTCTCCCAGTTCAGAAGCATTCTCATGCTAATGTAAAAAATGAATAATCTCAACCAATCATGCTTTGAACAAATAATTTACCCATTTGCCTCCGGCGGTTGAGCCGTGACTTCGGCCAAAACGCAATCGAGCGTACGGAGGAACTCATCGATTTGATCTTTCGAGATGATGAGTGGCGGCACAAGGCGCAGCACCTGCCCATGGGTGACGTTTGCAATCACCCCCTTTTCGAGGAGTCTCTTGACCACATCAGGCGCGATCGAACCGACCTGTACTCCTACCATCAAGCCCAGACCGCGCACGTCGGTGATGCATGCGTATCGAGACTTCATCACCTGGAGCCCATGGATAAGGTACTCCCCGAGCTCAGCTGCCCTGGCAACCAACCGCTCGTCCTCGATCACATCCAGGGCCTCAAGCGCAAGCCGGCATGCGAGTGGTCCGCCACCGAAGGTCGTGCCATGCTCGCCAGGCTTCAAGCTTTGGGCGACTTTGGCATTCCCGAGCACGGCTCCCAGTGGGTATCCGGCGGCAATTGCCTTGGCTACCGCCATGAGATCGGGCTGAACATGATAGTGCTGGAACGCGAAGTGCTTGCCTGTTCTTCCGAATCCTGACTGAATTTCGTCCAGGATCAGCAAGGCTCCATGCCGATCACAAAGCTCCCTGGCCTTTGACATGAAGTCAGCGGGCACCGGCCGGACGCCTGCTTCGCCCTGTATCGGCTCCAGGACCAGCGCGCAGACGCGATCATCAAAAGCCCTGTGCAACGCTGCCGTTGTGAGTTCCGATACGGTCTCAACATCTGAAAGCAGGGGGCGGAACGGGGCCTGATACTTCTCCTGCGCTGTGATGCTGAGCGCGCCGAATGTGCGCCCGTGGAAAGAGTGCTCGAGGCACAGGAATCGGAACTTGCTTTCGTGTCCCTGGCTGCGGGCGAATGCGCGTGCAATCTTCAGTGCTCCCTCCATTGCCTCGGTGCCGCTGTTCGTGAAGAAAACCGCGGACAATCCCGTCATTTCGACCAATCGCTTTGCCAGCTGTCCCTGAAAAGGGTGATAAAGGAGGTTCGAGCAATGAATCAGCCTCTCCCCCTGCTCCCGGAGAACCTTCGAGATGCGCGGGTGGCTATAGCCCAGCGAGTTCACAGCAATGCCTGCCAGAAAATCGAGGTAGCGGCGCCCCTGCAGGTCAAACAGATACGCGCCTGAACCATGCGACAGAAAGGCTTCGTAGCGCTTATATGTGGGAAACAAGTAAGTCTTTTCGAGCGCTCTGATTTCATCCTCGCTTATGCGACAGTACCGATCAACGGCATCCTCGTTTCCCATGGTGGCCTCTCCTCCCGCGCGAAAATCAAAGATCGTTGATTATACCGGCAGGAAGGTCAGCTGCAAGAACTTCTGCGGCAGCCGGCGGTAAGAAGTGGGAAAGATGAAAAGAACCTGAGTGGGAAGGGGAACTCGTGCGGCCGGTACGAATCTTCTTTCAGTGCGCGCGTTTGGCATCTTCGAGGCTGCCGCTCGCCGCCGACTGCTGTGGTCACTTCGCTGTTGAGGCCTGCTAATGCAAGCGATATGATCGTCTCCTTTAGAAACAGAACCATCACTATGACTACTCGCTGCGCTACTTTGCTGGCGCTGTCACTGATCTATGGGGCAACGATTATGTCGGGACAGGATCGCAACGCTCGAAGCATCTCCGGTACCAGGTCTCCGGTTCTGGCGCGGAACGGCATGATTTGCACGAGCCAGCCGTTAGCCACGGCGGTCGGCCTCAGGATTCTTGAGGAAGGGGGGAATGCGGTCGACGCGGCTGTTGCTGCCGCAGCTGTCTTGAACGTGGTCGAGCCGATGATGACGGGCGTCGGTGGAGATGTGTTTGCCATCGTCTACTGGCACAAGACCGGCGAGCTGGTCGGGTTGAACGCCAGCGGCCGCTCGCCCTATGCGATGACCGCTGAATACCTGCGACAAAAGGGCCACACCAGCATGCCTGCGGACGGCGTCGACACCATCACTGTGCCGGGCGCTGTCGATGGATGGTTCTCTCTGATGGAGAGATTCGGGACGCTCAAAACGGATCGGATGCTCGCGCCTGCTATCGAGTATGCCGAGAGGGGCTTTCCGGTTTCGGAGATCATCGCCAATGAGTGGGCGGCGCAAACCGCCAAGCTTGCCAAAGATCCCTGGGCTGCCAGGACGTACCTTTCCGGAGACAAGGCTCCCTCGCACGGCCAGATTGCTTGCAACAAGAACCTGGCAGCAACCATGCGCCGGATTTCAATCGGAGGACGCAAAGCGTTTTATGAAGGGGAAATCGCGCGCAAGATCGTGGAAACGATTCGAAATCACGGAGGCGTGCTCAGCGCCAAGGATTTGGCAGATCACAAGTCTGAATGGGTCAAACCGATCAGCGTCAACTACAAGGGATACGATTTCTGTGAGCTGCCACCTAATGGCCAGGGTTTGGCAACCCTGGAGATGCTCAATATCCTCGAAGGATACGACTTAAGGGCCTGGGGCCACAATTCTGCCGACTACCTTCACCATCTGGTCGAGGCCAAGAAGCTGGCTTTTGCCGATCGGGACTTTTACATCGCCGATCCCGAATTCGTCAGGGTCCCTTTAGACCGACTACTCTCTAAGAGTTATGCAGCCGAGCGAAGAAGGCTGATTCCCCCGAACCAGGCCCGCCCTGAATACGATCCGGGGCAATCGGAGCGCAGCGACACCGTTTACCTGACGGTTGTCGACAAAGATCACAATGCGGTGAGCCTCATCAACAGCTTGTTCAGTGAATTCGGATCGGGCATCGTGGCCGGCGATACAGGGATCTGCCTGCAGAGCCGCGGTTCGAGTTTCAAGCTCGACAACGTCTCGTCAAACCGCATCGAGCCGCACAAGCGCCCTATGCACACGATCATCCCGGCCTTGGTGATGAGGAACGGGAAGCCGTACTTCAGCTTCGGTGTTATGGGGGGCGACAATCAGCCGCAGGCTCAAGTACAGGTTTTCCTGAATCTGGTGGAATTCGGCATGAACGTACAGGAGGCGGGCGAGGCTGCGCGCTTCCGGCACACCGGCGGCCAGCTGGGGCTCGAATCAGGCATCGGGCCCGAGGTACGGCGGTTGCTCACATTGATGGGCCACCGAATCGTCGTGATGAATGACAGCTTCGGAGGATACCAGGGCATTGTCATCGATCCGGAGACTGGAGTGCTCATGGGAGGAAGTGACCCCCGCAAGGACGGATGTGCCATGGGTTGGTAGCCGCCAACCTCCGACTTTCGACCAACGATTCATCGCGGCGTGGAATGAGGGCACGAACATAGGACTTCCCTGTAGAAAACTGCGCCCGATCTGCTGGAACTCAACCACAGCTTATTCGGATTTATCTTAGCTTGGCTTTGTACGCCCGGATTTTGTTATTGTTAACCAGTCCATTGACTGCGGCTCTCCCGGCTTCTTCAGTTCGCAGGTCGGAGGTCTGATGTCGGTAAGGGCAAAACACTCACTGTTGTGGTCGCCGTTGCCTTTCGTTCCCGGTTTGCTCTTTGAAGCCTTGGTGCGGGCTCGCAACGGGATGTACGATGCACGCCTGCTCCCCCAGCTTCGTCTCCCGCATCCCGTGATCAGCATCGGCAATCTTACCGTCGGCGGCAGTGGCAAGACTCCATTGGCGATTTATGTCGCGCAAACAGTGTCTCGAATGGGTGGCATTCCGGTCCTGCTGAGTCGCGGCTACGGCACTGCACTAAAGGCTCCTGTCATCCTGCCTCCTGGAGAAAGCGTCAGTTTCCCAGCTCAGGTTTTAGGAGACGAGCCCGCGCTGGTGCGCAGACATGAGGCACGACTCTGGCTCGGCATTTCGCCCGACCGCCATGCCACCGGCCTTCGAATTTCACGACGCGGAGCGCCGATGCTCTTCATCCTCGACGACGGCTTCCAGCACCGTCGCCTCAAACGCGACCTTGACGTGCTCATCATTGACCGCATGCAACCCCTGGCGCAAAATCGCATGGTGCCTCGCGGAACACTGCGCGAGCCGATGGCAGGATTACGCCGAGCTGACCTGGTTGTGATCAACGGTCTACACGAGGGCAGCGGTTGCGATCCAGTTGAAGCGACGATTCGAGAGATCAAACCGAATATCGTGATTTTTCACTGCATTCAACAGATTCAGCACCTGATGTCATTCGCTGAATGGCAGGGCAACAGCTCCGCCGCTGAGCCGTCCCGGGATACCACAGCTGCTTTTCTCGTTGCTGCGATCGGCAATCCGGAACGCTTTCGCAGGGATGTCCAGGCGCTGGGCATCGAAATCAAAGGAGCACGTTTCTTTCGTGACCATTCCCGCTTGCGACCTGGCGACTGGCTTTCCTGCACTCGTGAGGCGCGCGCTAGTGGAGCAGGGGCGCTCATTACCACAGAAAAGGACGCGATCAAGCTATCCGACGCACTTGACCTTCCGCTGCTTGTCGCGGTTCAGTCCACGCGACTGGCCGAGCAGTCTGAGCTAGAACAAATGCTTGGGACGATGATTGAGGGCAACAAGTGAGGCAGCTTTCTCACGAGCGCATTGAAAAACTGCTGGTGCGAGGCACGAACTGGGTGGGCGACGCAGTCCTGTCAATTCCCGCTCTCCGGGAGATTCGCCGTCAATTCCGCAACGCCCACATTTCTTTGCTCGTCCGCCCCTGGGTTCAAGATGTTTATGCTTCGGTCGATTTTGTGGATGAGATCGTGCTGTACGACAAGGACGGAAAGCACAAGGGCTGGGAAGGGATGAGGCGGCTGGCAGCTGAGCTGCGGGCCAGGCGCTTCGACCTGGCTATCCTTCTGCAGAATGCCATCGAGGCGGCGCTGATCGCCTTTTGGGCACGAATTCCCCTCAGGCTTGGATATGCCCGCGATGGACGCAGCTTCCTTCTCACGCACGCGATACGAATCGACTCCGAAGTGCGCAAAGTCCACCAGGTTTATTACTACTTGGGCATTCTCTCAGGAGCAGGCGTAATTGCGACGCGTCTTTGGGAGAGGGACGACTACAGGCTGGACTCGATCGCGATTGGAGTGCGCGAATCCGACACCGCGGCCGCCCGAGAAATGCTGCACGCGCAGGGAATCGCTCGCGGCGATACCATCGTGGGGATCAATCCAGGTGCAACTTACGGCGGGGCCAAGCGGTGGCCCGCTGAACGGTTTGCAGCAGTCGCCGACGCGCTCGCAAGCGAGTTTGCCGCTCGCATCGTAATCTTTGGAGCGCCCAGTGAGCTTCATATCGCACAGAAGGTCGCCGCTATGATGGCTGCCCCGCCCGTCGTTCTGGCGGGCCGAACGGCACTCGGTCAACTTATGGGTCTCATCAAGGAGTGCCGTCTTTTCATCACAAATGATTCCGGCCCGATGCATCTGGCGGCGGCCCTCGATGTGCCGCAGCTTGCAATCTTCGGCTCCACCAGCGAGGTTGCCACGGGCCCTCTGAGCGAACGCGCGCAGGTCATCAAACACCCAGTGGACTGCAACCCCTGTTTCTTGAGGGAATGCCCAATAGACTTCGGATGCATGCTGGGGATTACGGTCGAGGATGTTCTCACTGCCGCGCGAGCGCAATTGTCGCGAATCGGTCTGGGCAAGGAGGCGGAGAACTGAAGGCATCGCGGCCGGAGTCGCTCGAGTTGGAAGCATCCCCCCGGACATCCCTGCTCCCGCAATTCCGGCCCGCGATATTGTTTTGAGTCGACCACAGGGTAAGCGCATGTCGGTCACCAGGCTGTGATCGCAGTCACACAACGGTCGATTTGATCGAGCCTGCCGGAAATACCGCTGTGATGGGTTCCCGTCGGCAGGATTTTTCATTGAGAGGGCTCAGCCTCTTTGCTAGAGTGATGGATTTCGAGGAGTCAGATGAGAGCAGCAGTTTTTCTTGATCGCGACGGCACACTCAGCGAAGAAGTGGGCTACGTCAACCACATCGACCGCTTTCATGTCTTTCCCTGGTCGGCCGCGGCTATTCGCAAGCTCAACGGGGCTGGAGTTCCAGTGGTTCTGGTAACGAACCAGAGCGGAGTAGCCAGGGGCTACTTCCCCGAAATCCTGGTCGAGGAAACCCACGCTAAACTTCAAGCTGAGTTGGCGCGGTTTGAGGCCCGGCTCGACGCCATTTATTACTGCCCGCATCATCCACATGGCAAGGTGGCCGCGTACCGCAAGCCCTGCAAGTGTCGCAAGCCGGCACCCGGCATGCTTCAGCGTGCGGCACGTGATCTTGACCTCGATCTGAGCGCTAGCTTCGTCGTCAGTGACCGTTATAAAGATCTCTCCATGGGCTTTCAGACTGGCGCTCGCGGCGTTCTGCTCCTGTCCGGCTATGGAAAAGGAGAATACTTGTACCACAAAGACACCTGGCCCAGGCAACCTGACTACGTGGCTGTTCACCTCCTCGAAGCTGTCGACTGGATTCTCGTGCAAATGGGGAGTCACATCTGATAAACCGACGGACTATTGGTTGACCTTACTGAAAAAGAGGCGAGCAGGGACCCATGCGAAATCGCTTGCTGAAACGCGACCAGTTGCTTCGAATCATAAATCAGTTCCCGCACCGCACGCTTGCGGTTGTCGGGGATCTGATTGCCGATCAGTTTCTTTACGGTGAGACCGCGAGGGTTTCCCGCGAGGCTCCCGTCCTTGTACTGCAATATCGGGATCTGGTCCGACTTCCTGGTGGCGCCGCAAACGCAGCCAACAACCTTCTGGACCTCGGCTGCCGTGTTATGGTCATCGGCGCGGTTGGGTGCGATGAGGCCGGTAGAGATCTGCTCGCAGCCCTTAATAGGAAAGGAGCGGACGTTCGACATATTGCCCAAGTAAGATCCTACTCGACGCCAATCAAGACAAGGATCCTTGCAGGGGCGCACCATTCCGCGCCTCAACAGATAGTCCGCGTCGACAGGGAGTCCAGATTGGACAGTGAGCTGCACCCTCCGTGGCACAAACTGCGTCGCGCCATCCATGACCAGGACGGAATCATCATCAGTGACTACGGTTATGGCGCGGCCAATCCTTCCGTGGTGCAGGAGCTCAAGAATGTCGGGGTACGGCCTGGTGCACCACTGGTCGTGGATTCGCGCTTCCGCATGGCGGAGTTTCATAGAGTCACTTCCATGACGCCTAACATTACGGAGCTGGAGGCGTCCACAGGCGTCTCCATCGGCGGGAATCAGCAACTGTTGCACAAAGTCGCCCGTCAGATCCTCAGGAAGCAAAACCTTGACTCCATTCTCGTCACCCAGGGGCGGTTCGGCATGACGCTTCTGCAAGGACGCAGGGAGCCTGTTCACATCCCGATCTATGGCACGGACGAGGTTGCCGACATCACCGGCGCCGGCGATACCGTGATCGCCGTCTTCACACTCGCGCTCGCATGTGGGGGCTTACCGGAGGATGCGGCCCGCCTTGCAAATTATGCCGGCGGCATCGTCGTCATGAAGAGGGGCACGGCCACTGTCAGTCGAGAGGAGTTGTTCTCCGCGGTCAGCCAAGACCTGTCATCGTAAAGTGATTCTGTTTCCCCATGATTATGGACCCCAGATCCAAGATTAAGAGCATCCCGCAGCTCCAACTCCTCGTGGCCAGCGCCCAGGACGCGGGACGCAAGGTGGTATTCGGCAATGGTTGTTTCGACCTGATTCACATCGGCCACATCCGTTATCTCGAAGGAGCCAAAGCTCTCGGTGACCTTCTCGTCGTGGGAATCAACAGTGACGCGTCGGTACGCGCTTTGAAGGGGAAAGGGCGGCCGCTGCAGCCGCAGGACGAGCGGGCGGAGATCATCGGCTCCCTCGAGTGCGTCGATTACCTGGTCATTTTTGATTCCCCTACCGTCGAGGGCCTGCTGCTTGCTCTCAAGCCCGACATTCACGCCAAAGGGACCGACTACACGAGTGAGAATGTGCCCGAACGTGACACAGTCCACTCCTATGGAGGTCGGGTGGCGATCGTTGGGGACCCCAAGTCGCATTCCTCGCGAGACCTGATCGGAACAATTCTGGCAAAAATGAACTGATGACAGATTTCCGCAAGCTCCTGATCGTTCGCCTCAGCTCGCTCGGCGACATCATCCATACGCTTCCTGCGTACCAGAGCTTGCGCACCGCTTTCCCCGAAGCACGGATAGACTGGCTGGTCGAGCGCAAGCTGGCGTTTCTTCTTGGCGCGGTGGATGGAATCGACGAGATTTTGCCCATCGACACCCATGCCATGCGCAAGAATCTCGCACGCCCTGAAGGATGGCAAATGTTCTGGGAGCCGATTCGGGCGGCGCGCGCGCGCCGCTATGACGTGGCCATCGACTTTCAGGGGCTGCTCAAAACCGCGTTCCTGAGCCTGCTAAGCGGAGCGACGACACGTATCGGCTTCTCGAGACCGCTGGTGCGTGAGCGCCCTGCACACTGGCTCTATCACCGCACGCTCGCAGAGCCTGGGTCGCCCATGCACGTCGTCCGCCTGAACCTCCTGCTTGCGGGAGAGGCTGGCGCCCGATCCGGCGAATTGCGCGTGCGCCTGACGGCAAGCGACGAAGACACGCGCGCAATCGAGAGCCTGCTGCATCGGGAGCAACTGTCTGAGTTTGTCGTCCTCAATCCAGGAGGAGGCTGGCCCACCAAGCGCTGGAAACCGGCGTCCTATGGTTCTCTCGCATCGCGGATTGAAAAAGAGTTACAATTAAAAACGATCGTTGTTACAGGCCCAGGGGAGGAGCTGCTGTATCAGCAGATCACAGAGACGTGCACAGAGCCGCTCCCCGCTCACTTTCACGTTCCTTTCCTGCAGCTGATTCCTCTCCTCCGGAGCGCGCGCCTGCTGGTCGCGGGGGACACGGGTCCGCTGCATCTGGCTTGTGCGCTGGGGGCTCCGGTGGTCGGGATTATGGGACCGACCTCGCCGGTCAGAAACGGCCCGTGGTCGGAGATCGATGAGGTGGTTGTGCATCATCTTCCGTGCAGCTTTTGCAACGGAAGATCGTGCCCGACGGCAAACGAATGCATGGATATCTCGGTCGAAGAGGTTTTCGCTGCCGTGGTGCGGCGGCTGCAACGGACGAAGCAAGCATGGCCTCTCCCATGAACAAGAAGGGTTTCGCATCACCGAGGCTTGCATTGCTTGCTGTTCTGTTGCTCGCTGAGGCTCTAGCCGCGCCTGCGACAACCCGCCCTCATTCGGCGACAACCGGCAAGGAATCCGCGCCATTGCCGGCGACTGAACGCCTGACCTATCGCGTCGAATGGAATCCGCCTAGGTACCTCTTTCTTCTGCCCCCGATGGAAGTGGGTGAAGCGACCCTGAGCCTTGTCGGCGAAACCCGGTACAACGACAAGAAAGCGCTCAAGATCGTTTTCACGGCCCGCTCTAGCGGGACGCTGGTAAGACTCTTCGGCATCAAGATCGATGATTATTTTGAATTCACCACCGATCCGGAGACCTTCTGCACTTACTGCGTAACCAAAAAGATCCGCGAAGGAAGGCGCATGCGCGACATCGACCTGGTTTACCACCCCGAAAGCAGGCAGCTGCACATGCGCGAGGTCGATGTTTCTACCCTCGTGCCCAGGGTACTCAGAGATAAAGATTATGAGGAAATACCGCCCTGTGTAAGGGACCTCTTTTCTGCGCTCTACTCATTTCGGCGCACTGATCTAACCGCGGGCACGAGCCGCCGCGTGCTGGTCGGGGATGACGAGCACATCAAGGAAGTCGAAGTCAGGGTAAAGAAGAGCGAGCGGGTCGCTACGCCCGCGGGCGATTTTATGGCCTGGCGAGTAGATACCGTGGCGATTTTCGGCGGCCTTTTCAAGAGCGGAGGGCAATTCCGCATGTGGCTGTCGGCGGACGACCGCAAGATCCCGGTTAAATTCGAAGCCAAGGCAAGCATCGGAAAGGTAGTCGGCAGCCTGCGAGAAGCACGCTGATGACTCTGGATCTCTACAGTCAAATAGAGCAAACCCACAGCATGATATCTTCGAAGCCGATTGAAAAGGCTCTCCCGGCGGATTCATGGATTGACGACGTTGCAGTCGCTGTCCCTGTTTCCGATGTGCTCGCTATATCTGAGATCTATGTCGGAGGCGGCCGTAAGCCGAATTCTGTTTCTCTGCAGAGCAGAGACGGCAATCATTCATCTGGCCCCTGGATCACTCCAGGGATCTAGCGGCCTACCCAAAAGCATCGGACGGGCCATCCTTCATCCCTTGCGGGATCGCTTTTCTATTTGGCCTTGCTCCGTGTGGGGTTTGCCCTGCCGTCGTTGTTACCAACGACGCGGTGCGCTCTTACCGCACCTTTTCACCCTTACCCCCAATGCTGGGGGCGGTATGTTTTCTGTGGCACTTTCCGTAGGGTCGCCCCTCCCTCGCGTTACGAGGCACACTGCCCTGTGGAGTTCGGACTTTCCTCGATCCTGAAATCAGGACCGCGATTGCCTGGCCGTCTCCGACACCCAATATCTTAAACAAATCGGCCACGAATTACACGAATAACCTCGCGCAGCCGCAAAAGGCACGAAGAATCCAGATCTGGGATTGGCCTGTCCTATTTGGTCTTGGCGCTGACAGCAGCCGAATCCGGCTTCACAAGGCCGAGAATCTGCCGCAACTTGCCGTCCAGCTCGAGCCCGACATCGCGATGCTCGCGCAGAAACTGTTTTGCAGCCTCACGTCCCTGACCCAGGCGCTCATTTTTGTAGGAAAACCAGGATCCGCTCTTCTCAACAAGCTTTCGTTCAACGGCGAGGTCAATCAGATCGCCCTCATACGAGATCCCTTGATTGTAAAGGATGTCGAATTCTGCTTCGCGGAAAGGTGGCGCCAGCTTGTTTTTGACGATCTTGGCCCTAGTCCGGTTCCCGACTACTTGTTCCCCATCCTTGATCGATCCGATCCGCCGGAGGTCGACCCGAATCGAGGAGTAAAACTTCAGAGCACGTCCTCCCGTCGTGGTTTCAGGGTTGCCGAACATCACGCCGATCTTTTCCCGCATCTGGTTGATGAACATCAAACACGTGTCCGACTTCGAGACGATAGCGGTCAGCTTGCGCAAGGCTTGCGACATCAGTCTGGCCTGCAGCCCGGGAAGCGAATCCCCCATCTCGCCTTCCAACTCCGCCTTAGGAACGAGGGCGGCCACGGAATCGATGACCAGTATGTCGATCGCACCGCTGCGAACGAGGACTTCGGCGATCTCCAGCGCCTGTTCTCCGCTGTCGGGTTGCGACACGAGAAGTTCGTCGGTGTTCACACCCAGCATCTTGGCATAGCTGGCATCCATGGCATGCTCAGCGTCGATGAAGGCCGCGGATCCTCCGGCCTTTTGCGCTTCGGCAATCGCGTGCAGGGCTATAGTCGTCTTGCCGCTCGATTCAGGCCCAAAGACTTCGACCACACGCCCCTTCGGGAATCCCCCAATACCAAGCGCGGCATCGAAAGAGATCGATCCGGTGGAGATTGACCTGACGCCCGAAGGATCCGTTCTATCGCCCAGACGCATGATCGAACCCTTCCCGAACTGCTTCTCGATCTGCGTCAGGGCCATCTCAATCGCTTTGTTCTTGTTGGTACGCTCGTCTGCCATTTAGGCCTTCCCTTCCTTTTCACGATAATCATAGAAACCCCGGCCCGTTTTCCGCCCGAGCAGGCCTGCATCCACCATCTTCACCAAAAGCGGGCAGGGCCGGTACTTCGGATCGCCGAGCCCCTCGTGCATCACACGCAGGATATCGAGGCACACGTCAAGGCCGATAAGATCGGCCAGCGTGAGCGGCCCCATCGGATGATTCATGCCCAGCTTCATCACTGTGTCGATGGCCTCACGTGAGCCGACACCTTCCATCAAGGCATACACCGCCTCGTTGATCATGGGAAGAAGGATCCGGTTGGAAACGAAGCCGGGATAGTCCTGCACCTCCACTGCTGTCTTTCCGAGCACGGTTGCCACATCCAGAGTTTTCCGACAAGTAGCATCGGAGGTCTCCAAGCCTCGGATCACCTCAAGCAGTTTCATGATCGGAACCGGGTTCATGAAATGCATGCCGATGAACCGGTCCGGCCGTTTAGTCGCAGCGGCCAGTTTTGTAATCGAAATGGAAGATGTATTGCTGGCCAGGATTGCTTCGCTCGCGCACAGCCGGTCGAGTTCTTGAAACACCGCGGTCTTGATCGGGAGATTCTCATTGACCGCTTCGACAACCAGGCTGCAGGATGCGAACGCGGACAGACCGATCGAGGGCGATATCCGGCTCAGCGTTGCGTTGCGATCCTGCACGGTGATGCTGCCTTTCTGCACAAAGCGATCCAGGCTCTTTTCGATCGTTTTCATCGAGCGCTCCAGCAAATCCTGGCGCACGTCGGACAGGTGCACCAGGTAGCCCGCCTGTGCGAACACCTGGGCAATCCCGCTCCCCATGGTGCCCGATCCAACCACGCCCACAATCCCTATCCCTGTTGTTTCCATGATCGTTCTCCCAGGTGTGACATTGGTCTGAGGGGCTGACACTATATCTAACACGCAAAGCGGTTCTGTGAGCGAGAAATCTTACACCCCTCTCAGCGTGCTGCGCAACCATTCGATTGCGCCAGCCTGCGATTCAGACAGTGGAAGGCAGCCGCCCCGGGCACAGTGTCAGTGCCGCGCAATCTGGTTGCATTTGCGCAAGGGGCTCCCTAAAATCTTTTTCTCTTCCGTGTCACAAGGAGGTGGGATGGAGGACCCTAACTTATCCAGACACAGGTGGGCTCTGATCCTTGGGGCCTCTAGCGGCTTCGGTGCATCCGCAAGCCTGGCATTAGCCCGCAACGGTTTCCATGTCTTTGGAGTCCATCTGGATCGCCGCGCCACGCTTCCCAACGCCGAGCGCATCATTTCCAAAGTCCGGAGTATGGGGCGCAAGGCAGTGTTTTTTAATGTCAACGCCGCAGACCCGGCCCGTCGCGCGGAGATCATACAGGCATGCAGGCAGGAGATTGCCACAACTCCCGGATGTTCGGGTATTGATGCCGTGCTGCACTCCCTGGCCTTTGGAACTCTGAAGCCCTATATTTCAGATTCACGCGAGAGCGCGATCAAGCCCGCGGATATGAACATGACGCTCGACGTGATGGCACACAGCCTGGTCTATTGGATTCAAGACTTGCTTGCGGCCGGGCTGTTGCATAAAGGAGCAAAGATCTTTGCGATGACCAGCGCAGGCGGTCATCGCGTCTGGCAGGGCTATGGCGCTGTTTCAGCCGCCAAGGCGGCGCTGGAATCCCATATCCGACAGTTAGCTGTCGAGCTGGCCCCGTACGGCATCAGTGCCAATGCGCTGCGCGCCGGCGTCACCGACACGCCGGCCGCAAGGAAGATCCCAGGCAGTGACCGGATGTTCGCCCATGCCCTGGAAGCCAACCCTGGAAAGCGTCTGACGACGCCCGAAGATGTCGCCGATGCCCTGGTTGGGCTCGTTTCCTGCAGTTCGTGCTGGCTGACAGGGAACGTGATCGGCGTCGATGGCGGTGAAGACCTCACAGGATGAAGCGGATTGCCAAATTGGTGACAGCACCTTTTTTCAGGGGGGAAAAAGGTGCTGTCACCAATTTCGCGTTGCCGTGGCCGTGGTCAATCCTCATTGCTGGTTGACTCGGGATAGCTGGGCTGATATCATTTTGTGTTTTTGAGCGGAGTGGACCATGCCAATGCAATGCTACGCATGCGCTAAGACCCCTGTTTTCGGACATACTATCTCCCACGCCCACAACGTTCGTTCCAGGAAGTTTTATCCAAACCTCCAGAGAATCAGGATAGTGGAAAATGGATCGGTCAAGCGCGTTCGCGTCTGCACGCGTTGCCTGCGCTCCGGAAAAGTCCAGAAGGCTTAATACGCAGTACGCAAGGGGGACACTCCACTTTTCCAGTCCCTGGGCAGCCGCCGCAGACGGGCGGCCCGAAAAAGCCGGAGGCCCCTTTTCTCGTAGCTCAGGCCAGGGCCACCGCGTCCACCTGGACCAAGACCTCTTTGGGCAGCCTCGAAACCTGAACCGTAGCCCGTGCCGGCCTTGCATTCCCAAGGAACTCCCCATATACGTCGTTGAACCGCGGGAAATCTTCCAGATTGGCCAAAAAGACCGTCGTCTTCACAGTCCTTTCGAGTCCGCTTCCCGCTGCCTCCAGAATTGCAGCTAGGTTTTTCATCACCTGCCGCGTCTGCACCGCAATATCTCCTCCGCTGACCGCCCCCGTTGCAGGTTCAATCGGGATCTGGCCCGATACGAAAACAAATCCGTTCGCACAAATGGCTTGGGAGTATGGCCCTATGGGGCTTGGAGCGCTAGCCGTTTCGATAATCTCCTGCATGCAGCCTCCGTAATGAAGCGAGTTGCTCAAGATAGCTCGATCTGGTAAAACTCCCGCCTGATGCGGGACTCTTGTCAAAATCCACCATGGCCAACGCAGGCTCGATGGGGGCGGCAATTCGGATATCGATGCCGCTTGCCGCAAACGACCCATGCATCAGCCCACATGCCACTCATCGCTTTTCACTCGTCATCCGCCGTTATGGTATTCGGGCAACGCGTGTCACGTCCTCGATACCGCGGATGGTCTTCAGCTCCTTGATAATCTTCTGCAGATGACGGACGTCGTTGATTTCCACCGTAATATCCACTGTCCCTTTGCCGCCCTCATTTGTCGTCGAACGCGATTCCTTGATGTTGGTCTTGAGATTTGAGATGGTTGACGCGATCTCAGCGAGAATGCCCTGGCGGTCTTCGATCTCTATAGCCAGCCTGACGGAGAAAAGCTCTTCTCCCGGCACGTTAACCCACTCAACGTCCGTCATGCGATCAGAGCCGAGGAAGTTTGCCAGGTTGGGACAATCCGTGGTGTGAACAGATATGCCCTTCCCGCGGGTGATGTAGCCGACGATGTCGTCTCCGCGGATCGGGTTGCAGCACTTTGCACGATACACGAGAAGGCCGTCTTGCCCTTGGACCGCGATCGGTGCCTCGCCCCTGCCAAGAACCTTTTTGACCACAGTAGCAATGGCAGACCGCTTGGCCTGGGTCTCCAGCGGCGGAGCGAGATCCGGAAACACTGCCGTGAGGATCTGCCGGGGCGCAATCTTGCCAAAGCCGACAGCCGGGTATAGATCTTCCGTCTTCTGGATTCCATGATCCGCCAGCACCCGGGGAAGCTCAGTCATGACAAGAACTTTTTTCCAATTGGTCTTGAATCTTCTGGCTTGCTTTTCCAAAAGCTTCCTTCCCAACTCTGCCGCATCTTCCCTTTCCTTCTGGTTGACCCAGTGTTTGATGCGACTTCGCGCGCGGGATGTCTTGACAAAAGACAGCCAATCTCGGTTTGGACCCGCATCCTTGGCCGTGAGGATCTCGACGATCTCGCCATTCTTCAGCTTATGCCGCAGCGGGACAATGCGGTTGTTGACTTTTGCGCCGACACAGTAATGCCCGACCTCTGTGTGAATGGCATAGGCAAAATCAACCGGAGTGGCTCCGCGGGGCAAGGTAATGACCTCGCCCATCGGGGTAAAGCAGTAGACCTCGTCGGGGTACAGATCGACCTTGAGGCTACTGATGAATTCGCGCGGGTCACTGATTTCACTTTGCGAGTCGATCAGCTGGCGCAGCCAACGGAATTGTTCCTCGCCCTCGACCGCACCCAACTTGCCTTCCTTGTACTTCCAGTGAGCAGCGATTCCTAACTCGACGATGCGGTGCATTTCCTGAGTTCGAATCTGAATCTCAAACGGCTGCCCATTCTTTCCGATTACCGAGGTGTGCAGTGACTGGTACAGGTTCGGGCGGGGGATGGCAATGTAGTCCTTGATGCGGCCAGGAACCGGTTTCCACAGATTGTGCAGAATCCCGAGGATGGTATAACAATTCTTAACCGTGTCGGTGATGACACGAACAGCGATGAAGTCGAAGACCTCGTCGATGCTGATTTTCTGCCGCCGCATCTTATTGTACACACCGTAGATTCTTTTGATGCGACTCTCCAGGCGCGCCGGGATGTTGTACTCCGCCAGCTCGCTGGCGATGACCTTCTCGGTCTCTTCAATGAAGCCCTCGCTAACAGCGCGCCGAGCTTCGATCAAGGCCACCGTGTTTTGGTAAGCCACTGGGTCCAGAAAACTGAAGGCAAGATCCTCCAGTTCGCCTCGGATGCGCGCCATGCCGAGTCGATGTGCTAAAGGGGCGTAAATCTCGAGCGTCTCACGAGAAATGCGCTCCCGCCGGTCTGGCGGCAAGTACTGCAGAGTACGCATGTTGTGAAGCCGATCCGCGAGCTTCACAAAAAGCACGCGAATATCTCCGACCATGGCGAGCAGCATCTTGCGAAAATTCTCGGCCTGCTTCTCATGGCGCGAACTGAAATAGACCTGGGAGATCTTGGTGACACCGTCGACGATCTGATAGACCTCTTCGCCGAATTGCTTGCGCAACTCCTCCGGCGACATCAGAGTATCCTCGAGAACGTCATGGAGCAGCCCGGCGGTTACCGTGACAGCATCGAGCTTGAGCTCAGCCAGAATGTTGGCAACTTCCAGAGGGTGAGTTAGATAGGGCTCGCCGTTCATCCGCAGCTGTCCCTTATGGAATTTCGCGGAGACGACGTAGCCACGCTGGATCATCCCGAGCGCCTCGGGGTGATAGCGCAGCACCTTCTCGGAGAGGTCCTCGAAGCGAATCATAGGCGCCTTGACCGTTCTATTTCACAATTATAGAAGAAATGCGGAAGGCGGGGAATAGGGTACGCCCGACGGGGAGGAAGTTTCGCCGGCGTACCCCGGATGGAATTACGGAAGAGCTCGATCTTCCCAGGCAACCTGATAGGAGGCAGGCTACTTACCAGTAGCCAGTTTCTTGGGCTTCTTGGCTTCCTCCTCCTGTGCCTTTATGCGCATCGCGAGAGCCTTCTGGGCAACAAGGTCAGCCTGATGGATAAGTTCGGTCTTGGCTGCCTTATCCTTTTCAAACTTGGCTTTTTCTCTCCACAAGAGGTTCTGATACTCCATGGCATCGAAGTAATCAGGCCGGATCTTCAAGGCCTTGTCGATGCAATCCAATCCTTCTTGGATCCCCTTTAGAGTCTTGTCCTTTTCCTCGGCGGTCAGAAACTCGGCACTCTCACCTTGAATTCCCGTCGCTTTATAGGAATCGTTATAATCGATAACAGCGACCCGGTAAAGCGCTTCCGCGTTATTCGGATAGACCGCCTGGATTCTTGCACACCATTTTTTCGATTCCTCGGAATTGTCCATTTGATAGTAGAGACTCGCGATGCTGAGCATAGCATTCTCGTTATTCGGATCGGTCTCCAGTATCTCCTCAAACGTCCTGACAGCCTTTTCGGCCATCTCCTGGCTCTTCGGATCCGGGGACCCAGGCACGAATATCGACGTGTAAGAGGTGGCCAGATACATCCTGGCGGTCTGAAACTCCGGGTCGAGAGCGACGGATTCTTCAAATAACTTGGCAGCCTCGTCGTACCTCTGCGCGGCGAAAGCCGTAACACCCTGGTTCAGCTTGTCTCGAGCGCGCAACTTTGTGATGAAGCCGTATCCCCAAAGGGGAATGATCACCAAGAGCGCGAGTATGACGAGCCCCAAAAGCGTGAGCGCGAGCCTCTTCTTGTTGAACCTCATTATGGCCTCCAGACTGTTTCTTCAATGATTGCGCGCAAGTTCATGACGGAGCTAGCGGAGTTCGGTCAAAAGGCCGACGTCCATCACACCGGCTCCCTTGGCAATGTCGATGATTTTGACCACATCGCCGTAAGGAAGCTTGGCACTTGCGCTGATAAACATGTTCTTGTTCGCCCGGGCGTTGTAGATCTCCAGGAGTTTCGGTCCCAACTCGCCTATGGTGACAGGCTCCTGGTTAATCGCAAGCTGAGCGAATTCCGACATAGATACCACGATCACGTCTGGAGGCGGAGGTAACGCCTGGGCATCCTCCGGCGGAGGCTGAGGCACCTTTACCTCCAGGTCCATTTGGCGGACCGGGGTTATGACCATGAAGATAATCAGAAGCACCAGGAGGATATCTATGTATGGAGTGATATTGATATCCGACTTTGGACCCTGAGTAGTACCAACCGCCATTGCCATGGAAGAACACTTCCTTTCTCTCAGCCGTATTCGCTACGGTCCTTGACGTGTTTCGATTCAGGCGAGGTTCAGTCGTCGCAGCGCCACGTGCACTTAGCTGCATCCCAATCCTTGCTAACAATGCAATTCGACGCACGCCCGGCGAACGCGCAGCGTGAAGCGACAGCATAGCCGCTGCTCCTTGCCGACAAGGCTACGCAGCCGCTATCACGACTGCTATTTTTCCTTCTCCGTCATCAGGCCGATCTTCTCCACTCCGGTCTTACGGCACTCGTTCACGATGTCCACGACGCGCCCGTACAGGACCGCTGTATCAGCCTTCAAGTACATGACCTTATTGATCTCACCGCCGCTGAACCGTTTGTACAGAGCTTCCATGAGAGCAGATTCCGTTGTCGGGTTCTTTCCCAGGTAGACGCGCCCCTGACGGTCCAAGGCGACGACAATGGCCTCTTTGGAGTCCGCTTCCGGAGCCTCCAGCGGGTACTTGGCCTTAGGGAGATTTACGGTAATACCGGTCTGGAGTAGCGGGGTAGTGATCATGAAGATGATCAGCAACACCAGCATAATGTCGGCCATCGGGGTGACATTGATGTCGCTGGTTACCTTGCCGGTCGTTACGTGCTTAGCCACCGATCTGCCCCCGTTTCTTCAGGAAGTAATCGATCAATTCCGAGGAGGAATTATCCATCTCGATCGTGAAGGTTTCGATCCTGTTTGTGAAGGCGTTGTAAGCCCACACCGCCGGAACGGCAACAAACAGTCCGAAAGCCGTCGTCACGAGGGCTTCTGCAATACCGCCGGCCACAGCCGCGATACCCGCAGTCTCCTCAGTCTTCATGCCCTGGAACGCGTTGATGATGCCGACCGTCGTTCCGAACAGGCCGACAAAAGGCGCTGTCGAGCCGATCGTTGCCAATCCTCCCAAGCCGCGCTTGAGGTCCGAAATGCCGATGGCCGTAGCGCGATCCAACGCTCTCTTGGCAGATTCAATGCTCTCGCCCGGAATCTCTTTGCTCCTGGAATGGGCCTGCAGCTCATGCAATCCGGAGATCAGAACCTTGGCCAGATGGCTCTTGTTGTTCTGCTCGCCGAGAGCGATCGCTTCGTCGATCTTCCCTTCCTTCAAGCATTCGGCAACGGCGGGGGTAAAGACACGCGACTGCTTGCGCGCCTGACGATAGGTGAGCCACCTCTCGATCATAACGCTGATCGAATAGGCCGACATGATTGCAAGGACGAACACCACGACTTTGGCGACCACGCCCATCGAGTTCCACAGTTCGACTATGTTCATTTGCATCGATTTTCTCTAACCTCCAACTGGGTTATTTGCTTAGTTTGAATTCGACCGTCACAGTAGCAACCACCGGGACGGGCTCTCCGTTCAAGAGCGTCGGAGAATACTTCCACTGTTTCACAGCATCGATAGCTGCCTGATCGAGAAGAGGATGGCTCTTGAGTACCTTAACGTTCGTCACATTCCCCTCTTCATCTACATTCACCTCGAGTATGACTGTCGATTCCACACGAGCGCGTTTCGCGAGTTCAGGATAAACAGGGAGCACTTTCCGGATGATCTTGGATTCTTGAACATTCCCTCCCACGCGCATCGGCTCGACTCTCTTGGGACGCGGCGGCGGCGGCGGCGGCGGCGGCGGTGCGACGCCCCCTAAAACTCCACCGACGACTCCACCCGCGATACCTCCGACGGTTCCACCAACAATTCCACCGGGGATTGCGCCGACAACGCCGCTGACCCCCACGACGGGGGGTTCATCCACAGGCGGTGGAATCTCCTTCGGAATTTGCGTTGGCGCCACAAACTTCGTAGGATCAACCGTGACCCTTTGAACCTGAACGATCCTGGTCTGAGAAGGCGGTGGCGGTGGCGGCGGAGGGGGTGGCGGCGGGGGTGGCGGCGCGATCAAGAACGTCAGGAGCTCGCTTTCCGGCAGCACGTTAAAAAACACCAACGGCAGGATCACAATCACAATGATCACTATCAAGTGCGCCACGATGGAAATCGCGAGCGTCACCAAGCGCTTGCCCAAATCCGAGCGACTGGTTTGATCTAAGGTTTCAAACATTGTATCCCCCGTATGCTGCCCTCGGGCCTGAGAAATGCAGTGAATACGCGGTGCCAACCAAGAGCGCGATCTTAATATCGGCTTGCAAAAGCTGTCAAGCAGATTTTAGCCGCGTACATCCAGATCTCAAACCGTTGTGAGCACTCTTTAAATTACTCAAATCCTTTGCGTATTCGCACAGTTCAGGCAGCCTTCCGTTTCGCTTTCAGCTCCGCCGTCCGATACCACCACTCCACGATCGGCGATGAAATCGCGATGCTCGAATAGGTGCCGATGATGATCCCCACAGTCAGGGCAAACGAAAAGCCGCTCAACACCTCCCCACCGAAGATAAGAAGGGCCAAGACAGACACAAACGTCGTCCCTGACGTCATGATAGTTCGGGAGAGCGTCTGATTGATACTCAGGTTGAGGACGCGCGCCAGCGAGTCTTTGCGCATCGTCCTGAGGTTCTCTCGGACGCGGTCGAAAACAACGATCGTGTCGTTGACCGAGTAGCCGGTCAGTGTCAGCAGGGCCGCGATTACGGTTAACGAGATTTCCTTCTGGGTGAGCGCGAACAGACCGAGTGTGATGAGTATGTCATGAAATAGTCCCACGATCGCGCCTACACCATAGATGGGTTTGAATCGGAAGCCAATGTAAACGAGCATGCCCAGGAAGGAAAGCCCGACAGCGAGGGCAGCGCGGTTGCGCAAGTCCGATCCTACGACCGCTCCCACGCTTCGGTTCCCCACCACTGCAAAATGCCCGGCATAAAAAGCCTTTTGCAGGCTGGCCAGGACGTCGGCATTGGCGCCCGGCACATTTCTCAGGCCGTCCAATGAGGCCACGATCCCCTGGCCGACGATGTTGCGATAGTTGATCATGGCAGTCGCCAAATCATGATAATGCGTCTGCACCTCCTGCGCCGTCTTGTTCTGGCTAGCCAGCCTGTCGGGATCGGTGTCCAAAAGATACTTGGCAACGAAGTCCACGCCGACGTTGTTGAAATCGGTCAGGGACGAACCGATATGTTGCGGATCGAAGATCTGTCGCAGCAGCGTCTCCAGTTCCTTGCGCCCCGCATCCACGTTCTGGCTCCCCGCGTAGACAGCTTGCATGCGCACCATCACGGAGTTGTCGGTGAGGTTGCCGTAACGCTGGATGATGGTTGTACCAACAGCTTCGGGTTTCAGAGCCTTGCGGATGAGGTCCACGTCAGGTTTCTCACTAAACTTCAGATTCACTACCGTGCCACCCATGAAGTCGATGCCCGTTGCTAACCCACCGTGAATCCCACCGTGGAGCAACCATGCGGTCACGCCCACCGCCAACAGTGCCCACGACAGTCCGAAGAAGTACCACTTCTTGCCCAACCAGTCGATTGAGACGCTCCTAAAGATTTCCACTCCGAACTCCCAGTTTTTAGGAGAGCGTTAGGACTTCCGATCGACCGAACATACTAACCTTGGCGGATCTTTGGACCCCGTTCCGCTCCTCAAGTTCCCTTAAATTGACAACGACTCCACCTTGCGCCTGCTCAGCATCAAGTCGAACAGCCGATGCGACACATACACCGCCGTAAACATGTTCGCCAGAAGCCCCACCGTGAGCGTAATCGCAAACCCACGGATCGGCCCTGTGCCGAACTGAAAGAGAAACGCCGCCGAGATCAGGGACGTCAAGTGAGTATCGAAAATGGTCCAAAACACCTTGCTGAAACTTGTATCAATGGCAGCGCGCACAGTTTTCCCTCCGCGCAGTTCTTCGCGTATCCTCTCAAAAATCAGAATATTCGAATCCACCGCCATGCCGATGGTCAAGATGACCCCTGCGATTCCCGGCAGCGTAAGCGTGGCGCCTACCCCTCCCATAAATCCCATAAGAATAAATAGGTTGCCGAATAAGCAATAGACGGCATTCAATCCTGCATGTTTGTAGTACACGATCATGCCTATCACCACGAGGCCGAAGCCAATGATCGCAGCCGTGATGCCGGCATGGATGGAATCGTTTCCAAGAGACGCGCCGACTGCTTGATCCTCATCAATAACCAGCGAAGCCGGCAGTGCTCCGGAGCGCAGAAGCAAGGCCAGGTCTTCCGCTTCCTCCACAGAAAAACTTCCTGTGATCTGCCCTTCGGCACTGATCCTTGATTGAATTACGGGCGCCGAACGCACCTGGTTATCGATCACAATCGCCAGCCTATCCCCGACATGCTGCTCCGTGGCGCGTCCGAACAGCTCCGCGCCGGCGGCATTTAGGAAGAAATCGACATTTGGCCCACCATTGGGATCGGTGCCGCGCCGGGCGTTCTTCAGGTCCTTCCCGGTGATGGTGGGCACTGAGCTGACGACCAAATAAGATACTGTCCCGGGCTCGTTACGCTCGTCACGAAACACCATGACTTTGTATCCATCCGGGATCTTGCCGCCGTTGGCCTGAACGGCAGATTCGATACTGGAAAACGGACCGCCGTTGTCTTTTTTCACCATGCACAGGGTCAACTGAGCTGTGTCCTGAATAAGTTCCTTCACACGCTCGGGATCATCGATCCCGGGCAGTTCCACGATGATCTGGTCCGCCACCTGGCCACCGACACCGCCGTAAATCTGCATGCTTGGCTCTGTCACGCCGAGCGCGTCAACGCGGCGGCGGATTGTCTCCAACGCCTGCTTTACAGTCGATTCCTGCATCTCGCGCACGACTGACGACATCATCGTAAGTGAGTAATCCGTCTTGCCGCCCGTCGTCAGGCTCCGAATGACGTACTTGCGGTCGTAAAGCGGATTGAGATAATCGCGCAGGTCCCGATCCTTTGCGGGATCCACCCCCTTAATGTCAATGCTGAGTCCGTTGCCCTTGTTGGCGGAATCGAATGGAATGCTCTTGTCCTTGAGATCACCGGCCATGCGCTCCGCATCCTGGGCCAGTTCCTGATTCAGGGCATCGGCAGTTACAACCTTCAAGACAAGGTGCATGCCACCTCTGAGATCCAACCCCAAATTGATGCGCGAAAACACCCTCGCGCCGCCCGGCTTCGGGCTCACAAACAGGTAGAGGGAGATCGCCATGATGGCGAAAATGAATAGGAACTTCCATCTAAGATTCTTTGGCATGACGCCACCTAACCTCGGATTTTACAGGATCTCCTCCGGACCGATGCCAAAACGGCAAGGGCTGCCACTAACTGCTTCGAGGGGGTTCCTCAGGAGATTGCAGCCCCGCGATCGCATTCTTCGCCACCTCGATCTTTACCTGCTCGGCAATCTTGAGGATGAAAGTCTTGTCTTTTACCCCAGCTACCACGCCGTAGATGCCCGAACTGGTGATCACTTTATCGCCGTTTCGCAACGCCGCGATCATTGCTTCCAGCTTCTTCTGTTTTCTCCGCATGGGCATGAAAATAAGAAGATAAAAAATAACACCAATAATCAGAATCGGCGCGAAGGAAATCAGCATGTCTGTTGGAGCAGCCTGCTGCTGCGCAATTGTTAGCAGTTGCATTTCGCTGATAAGCACCTCCCCGTACCGGAAAATTCTCTAGATTGCCTTTTGAAGGATGATCTGCGTGGACCTGAGATCACTACCAAGCGTGGAGAGAAACCGCTGGAACCAATGAACTCATTCAGGCCGTTTCTCCAGTGCCTCCAGCCACTTGCCCAAGGAATCAGACCAGAGAGAATCTCTTATTTTGCGCATCGTGTCAAGATAAAAGGACACGTTATGCACGGTGTTAAGAGTCGCCGAGAGGTATTCCCCTGCCATAAACAAATGCCTCAGATACGCGCGCGAATAACGCCGGCACGTCAAACAGGAGCACTCGGGATCTAACGGCCTCCGATCTTCGGTGTATGCCGCATTTTTAATCAGAAGCCGCCCCTCGCTCGTGAACAGGCACCCGTTGCGCGCGTTGCGCGTAGGCAGCACGCAATCGAACATGTCCACTCCAAGTGCTACGCACCGAACCAGATCGGCCGGCGTCCCCACACCCATGAGATAACGGGGTTGGTCCCACGGCAGATGCGGGACGGTCGCCGCCAAAACCTCCATCATTAGATCCTTCGGTTCTCCGACGCTAAGCCCGCCGATAGCCAGCCCGTCGTAACCCAATCCAAGAAGCTCCTCAATGGATTTTATCCGCAAGTCCGGATAGACGCTCCCTTGAACGATTCCGAAAACTCCCCCGGGCACAATCCCTTCACGCCCCCACCGCTCGCGGCAACGCGCCGCCCAGCGCATCGAAAGCGCCATCGACTTTTCAGCATCCGCACGGCCGCACGGATAGGGGGTACACTCGTCAAGCACCATAGCGATGTCTGAACCCAGGGCGAGCTGAACCTCCATAACCTTTTCCGGGCTGAGGAAGTGCCGGCTGCCGTCCAAATGAGATTGGAAATATACTCCCTCCTCACTAACCCGCCGCAGCTGACGATGACTGAAAACCTGGAATCCCCCGGAATCGGTCAGTATCGCCCGATCCCACGACATGAAGCGGTGCAATCCGCCCAGTCGCGCGATGCACTCGTGCCCCGGCCTCAAAAACAGATGATAGGTATTCGACAAAAGGAGACGGCAATCCAACTCTTCCAGCCACTCGTGAGGCAGTGCCTTAACCGTCGCCGCGGTGCCGACCGGAATGAAAACCGGGGTTTCGACGTCACCGTGTGCCGTGCGCAGAATACCTAGCCTCGCGGCCGATTTGGCGTCTGTCTTGAGAACCTCAAAACCAACACCCATTCGGAACTCCAACAGAGAGCAAGAGTCAGCAGTCAGGAGTCAGAACAACGACCTAGAATAACACGAGATGCCTGGCAACCGTCGAACCGGGATGCATCCCTTTGGCGTGCGGCCTGAAGCGCGACCGCACCTTGCAAGGCAAATTTGTCAGTTCTTGTTTTTTTAGCAAGATTTTTTAGGCGGCAAGCTGCAAAGCGTTCGTATGACGAAGCCTGCTTGCCACAGACATCAGGATGTTTCCCTTACTGGTTAAGCGATACGAGTTGCTCTTTGATACTTTGGCAATTAGCGCATGCGCTCGGAGAAGTCGTAAGATGCGACTGACGCGAGCAGAAATTGTCCGATCGGCATCGGTGTGAGATCGTGTCTCGGGGTACAAACAGGCGCGCAGATCCTTGTTGCGAAAATGGCACAGCAAAAATTCACCTCGGCTCATAAGCTGAAAAATATCCGAATCCTGGGGCGCCACCGGATGCAGGGGGCGATAGGGACGGCCATTGTGGATGATGCGCTTGCTAACGGGATCAAGGATCTTGTGCGCGGGTAGAGACTCGCCCACAACGGCGAGCGCCTCCAGATATCGTTCATTCGCGGCGCGAGACACTTCTACGCGCCTTCGGATATCCACCACCGCTTTACGCATGGGAATCCATGCCATGACACGTTTGCCATTTCGGGTCGCCCGCCTCCAGACTTTCCATGGCCGAGGTTGATTGATGGTCGTCTCAATTCTGAGCACGACCCCCTGTTTGTCATACATTTTGATGGAGTTGTCGTCGATCCAGTGTTTGACACAGACGCCTTCCACTCGATGCTTGAGTACGGTCTTGAGGTCGCCGTCGAATCGGATGGTGATCCGTCGCTGCAAAAAGCGCAGAACATCTTTGGCGCTGAAATGGTTGATGGCATGATTCAGCAATGCCGGATAGATGGCGCGGAGATTTTGGACATCCTTGAACATTACGTCGGTGAAATACTCTGCTTGCGCGATGCACCAGTAGTAGCTGGCCAGGCTTAACCCATTTTTCGCATCAAGCCAGGGATTGACTCTTTCCGCCAGACATGTCAGCCATCCGATCCAGTTCCGCTTCAGCAGGTCGTCCATCATCTGCTGTGCCTTGCCGAATTCGTCAATGTGAGCGAAGCAGTTGTCATGTTTTTCATGAGACTCAGCGCAGCCTGGCTGAGGCATTAGCGAATCGCATTAGTCGGGCAACCACCTGAGTGCATCGCCGACGTTTGGTTGCGGCCGCCAGGCTGCGATGAGTCTGGCCTGACAGTTTGGGCCTATGTGCACGCCTGCGACCCCTTTCCGAATCCCGCTATTGACATTCGACTCATGTTTTCGGTCGGAGGTGAGATGTCTGGTATAGTAGTGCCATGAAAATCGGTATTGTCGGTGCGCGCCTCGCCGGCTCCTACGCCGCCCTGATTCTGTCCAGGCTGCGGCACAAGGTCCTGCTCCTCGACCCTGCCACAGCCGGAGAAAAGGCCTGCGGCGGAGGTATTACCGGAAAAGCTCTTCTCAGGATACCCTGGTTTCGTGAACAGAAACTGCCCCACAGCGAGATCAAGACGATAGAGCTCAGCACCCTGGAAGGTCGCTCCGCAGCTCTGCCTTTGAGCCACCCCATCCGGGTCTTTTCGCGCGCGGCGCTGGATGACGCCTTGCGAAACGCAGCGATTCGGGCTGGCGCCCAATTCCTCCCCGAACGGGCGTTGCAGTTCGCGCCTTGCCGGGACGGTTGGTCGATTGCAACATCCGACGGAGCATGCCACGAGGTCGATTTTCTGATAGGAGCGGACGGAGCGAACAGTGCGGTTCGTGCAGTCGTGGCGGGCAAGTTTGCCGCCGAAGATCTTTCCCTGGCGCTTGGCCATTACTTGCCCGGCGTGCACCATCCCGACAGAGTGGTGATTGTTTTCCAAGAGCACGGCTTCCACGGCTATCTCTGGTCCTTTCCCAGGGTCGATCACGCCTCCATTGGAATCATTCATCCTCTTCCTGACGCCAGGGCTGCAGATCTGCGCAAGCGCGTCGGCGATTTCATTTCGGACCGCTACCCCTGCGCTGCTGGATCTGAGATTGGCTTCTTTGCAGCTCGTGTTCCCTGTCTTCGTCGCAGCACCCTGGTCAATCAGCGAGTCTGCGGCCGCAATTGGGCCCTTCTGGGCGATGCTGCAGGATTCGTCGACGCCATAACTTCCGAGGGCATATACTTTGCTCTGCGATCGGCGGAAATATTGGGCTCATCGATACGGGATGGCAGCCCGCTGACATACGAACAGCGCTGGAGACATGATTTTGGTGTCGACCTCGAGCGGGCGGCGGCGTGGCGCGATCGCTTTTACGCCGGCACGCTCTTTAAGCACGCATTCACTCGCCGGGCTCTCCAGATGATCAAGGGAAGTGCAACGGTGCGTCGCCTCACTGACGGCCTCATTTGTGGGCGCCACACCTATGAGCACTTGCGCTCCAGCTTTCTCTCACGCAGTCCCCGGATATTGGCCGAGGCCCTGCGGACTATCGTGTTCGGACACGCGAGCTAGCTGAGCCTTCCGGGTGGGCCTCCCATCTGGATCCAATAGATGGAGTTGTTGTCCGCAAGGAAAATGTCTTCGGCTCCCAGGGCCAACCCGACCAGCATCGGCCCGGCAATGTGATGGACCAATTCCCTCGAACTCATTGAATACCGGAAGACCCCCTTTTTGCCGCCATAGGCGGCAGCGATCCAGAGATCCCCTTCACTGCTGAATGCAAGGCCCTGGGGACGTGCGAACCCATCCAGGAGCACGGTAACCTCGCCGGTGCGCGAGATGCGGTAGACAGGATCTCGCATTGCCAGGGTGGGCCCCGTCACATAAAGGATGCCATCCACATCAAGCGCGAGATGAAAAGCCGAGACGCTCGGCGGTATCGAGGCAAATTCCTCTCGCCTGCCGGCTGCATCGATGCGATGGATTTTGCCGGTTCGATCCCCGACATAGAGTCTGCCCTCCGCATCAAACGCGATCCCGCAAGGAATGCCGAGGTCGTCAGCCACAACCTCCAGGTGCTCGTAGTCCGTGTAGCGAAGGACGGTCCCCTCGCCACGACTCGAAATGTAAAGTTGACCGTCGGGACCGAAAGCCAACCCGGTCGGATTCATGATTTCACAGGGAAACGGCGTCGCTTCTCCGCTTCTGGATACCTTGATCAGAGGCCGAGGCGATTGCTGTCCACGGCTGCCGCTAATTGTCGTAATGATTGTGCCGTCGGGCGCAATCACAGGATTGGCCACGGGATGGAGGCTTGCGGCCAGCCGTGTGCCAAGCATGAAAGGAAAAATCGGAGAAGCGGCGCCGTTCACGCTCAGAGCGATCCCTAAAGTCCTCGGACTTTCTGGAAGCTTGACCACCACGCGCTCGGCCGACGCCGAGACGATGGTAGCCTGGGTTTCTCCGAACAGTACTTTGGCCGACGTTGGGAGGCCTGGTTTAAAGCCCCGACATCGTATCGAAATCTCGCCTCCGGGCACTCCGATCGGGGGCGTAACCGCGGTGATCATCAACTCCTCGAATTTCATGGAACAAAAGTTACGTCATTCGGTCGCCTAAGATCAAGTTGCGTGCAATTGGGTTGAATCACGAAACACGCGCAAGGGTGTCCGTTTGTTTGATCGTTGCCTGAGCACTCGTTCGGATTTGCAGATGAGTTGACACGCGCGGCGCGCGAAAATATGATTTGTTGTTTCGGCTGATGCAGATGTTTGCTATCGGAGAATCCGCGTTTGCCTCCAGAACATGACGGCGTCATTGTGGTGTCAGGCGCCAGAGTTCACAACCTGAAAAACATCACGGTCGAACTTCCTCTCAATGCTTTGACCGTAGTCACAGGAGTTTCCGGCAGCGGCAAGAGCAGCCTGGCTTTCGACACTCTGTACGCCGAGGGACAACGAAGATATGTCGCTTCCCTATCGGCCTATGCTCGCCAGTTCCTCGAACGCGTAGACCGGCCCGATGTTGACGATATCCGCGGCATCTGTCCGGCTCTGGCCATACGCCAGAAAAGCTACACCAGGAATCCGAGGTCGACGGTCGGGACCGTTACCGAAATCAACGACTATCTGCGATTGCTGTATGCGCGCATCGGGACCACTCGATGCCACGTCTGCGGCCGGATCATCGAGAAGGACACTCCGGGAAAAATCGCCGATTTCGTGATGTCGCTGCCCCGAGGGCTGCGCCTTTACGTCTGCATGCCGCTGGCGCTCGACGCGGCGCCAACATCTTCCAATTCGGCGCAGACACAACTGCCCAGGCGCCGCCCTCCCTCTCGGACCTCCGGCCAGGCACAGACGCCTGAAGCCAGCCTGGCAATCATTCTTCCGGGTCTTCAGCAACAGGGTTTCGTGCGCCTTCTTGTTGGCAACCAGTTGGTCGATCTGGCCGACGCCGTCGAAGCACTTGCCCGGAGTCCCAACAAAGAAGTCCTTGTGGTCGTGGACCGGCTGTCGGTACAAGACGACGTGCGCGAACGCCTTGTCGACTCGCTCGAAGTGTGCGGACGTGAGTCGGAGGGGCGGATCCATTTGTTTCTGCTTTCCGACTCGCCCGAGGAAACGGAACAGCTTCTCACATCCAGCTATCCACACATCCGCTGGCTGCGACATCCAGCCGGGATGCTGCTGAAGTTCAGCGAACGCTTCGAATGCCAGTTGTGCGGCCTCACTTACGAGGAGCCTGAGCCGCGCCTGTTCTCCTTCAACAATCCGTTTGGTGCCTGTCCCGAGTGCCAAGGTTTTGGCAACACGGTGACCCTCGATTTCGATCTCATAGTGCCGGATAAATCCAAGAGCTTGGCCGATGGCGCCATCAACCCCTGGACGAAACCCCGCTATCGCGGTTTCCAGAGCCGGCTGCTGAAGCTTGCCCAGAATCAAGGAATCGACATTGACCTCCCGTGGGAGCGACTTCCGAAGCAGCACCACGACCTAGTGATAAACGGCGCAAGCGGATTTCCCGGTATCAAGGGCTTCTTTGCTCAGCTCGAGCAAAAGAAATACAAGATGTACGTGCGCATCTTCATCAGCCGCTACCGCGGCTATGCGGTCTGTCCAAGCTGCGGTGGGGAACGCCTGCGCCAGGAGGCGCGCGACGTGTTCGTGGGAGGCAAGCGCATCACAGAAGTCGCGCGCCTGACGATCCGCGAGAGCGCCGGTTTTTTTCAAGGTCTTGAGCTAACGCCGGAGCAGCAGGCGATCTCAAAGAAGATCCTCGAAGAAATCCGCCATCGACTGGACCTGCTGCTCCGCGTAGGACTCGATTATCTTGCGCTGGACCGCCTTTCCGCTTCGCTGTCAGGCGGCGAATCGCAGCGCATCCAGCTGGCCACTTCGCTTGGATCCACGCTCGTGGGAGCCCTGTATGTTCTCGACGAGCCAAGCATCGGACTGCACCCTCGCGATGGAAGGCGACTCATCGAGATCCTTGGGAGCTTGAAGTCCCTGGGCAACACCGTGCTCGTCGTCGAGCACGATCGCGAAATCATGAGCGCCGCCGACCATATCATCGACCTCGGCCCTCGCGCGGGGGAAAATGGGGGAGAGGTCGTCTATCAAGGTACCTATGCCGGCCTTTGCGAGGCCACGAATTCGCTCACCGGCCGCTATCTGAAGGGCGACTTGAAGATTCCTACGCCTATCTTTCGCCGCCGGAGCAACGGCCGTTATCTCGAAATCCTGAACGCTCGAAAGCACAACCTGCAGAACTTGAATGTGCGCATCCCGCTGGGAATGTTCGTCTGCGTCACCGGCGTCAGCGGCAGCGGCAAGTCCACACTCGTTCACGACGTTCTCTATGCAGCCATCAAGAGAGCCAAGGGGCAGGCTGCCGATGTTCACGACGGATACGACACGCTGCGCGGCGCTGACTTGATCGCCGACGCCGTACTCGTCGATCAATCTCCGATCGGGAGAACGCCGCGTTCGAACCCTGTGACCTACGTTAAAGCGTTCGACGCCATTCGCCAGATTTTCGCGGCAACGCGCGACTCATATGCCCGCAACCTGCATCCAAGCCACTTCTCTTTTAACTTAAGCGGGGGACGCTGTGAGACCTGCCAGGGAAACGGAACGATAACCGTCGAAATGCAGTTCCTGGCTGATGTGGAACTGACATGCGAAGATTGCAAGGGAACGCGCTACAAGAGCTCTATCCTGGACGTTCAGTACAAAGGGAAAAACATCGCTGAGGTGTTGAACCTGACGGTTCACCAGGCGATCGAGTTCTTCGCCGGCCACACGCAGCTGGTCCGGAAGCTCCGGGTGCTCGAAGAGATCGGCCTTGGATACCTCCGTCTTGGTCAGTCGTCCAACTCCCTATCCGGCGGGGAAGCCCAGAGAATCAAGCTTGCAGCCTTCATTTCCGGCCAGAGTTCCCGAAACTCACTCTATATATTTGACGAGCCGACCACCGGCCTGCACTTTGACGACATTCGCAAGCTCTTGGCGGCATTCGATAAGCTGATCCACGCTGGGAACTCCGTATTGGTCATCGAACATAATCTCGATGTCATTAAGAGCTGCGACTGGGTCATTGACCTCGGCCCTGAAGGTGGGCCTGCGGGAGGCCGAATCATGTTCGAGGGATCCCCGGACGATCTGATTCTAGCCCGGCGCTCCTACACAAGTCGCTTCTTGAGGGATTACTTGCGCGCTCCCCACAACAACAGGCAGTAGGCAGCCGACAGAGGGCAAAACGACAAAGTGCAAAGGTGGTTGGACTGCTCACGGCAGCTTTGCGCACTTCTTGCATCTCTCGGAGCCATTAGGTATGATGGAGTCGCCCCTGCAATGTTGGTGATGGCAAACTTTGTTTGAGCCAACATTCTATTTGATGGGAGGCTGCGTCGCTTCGCGGTGAGCAAACTTTTCCCGCGGGAACTTGATTGCCTGATGCGGAGCGCAGGCTTCCCCCTTGGTTACAAGGTTCAAATAGATGATGCCACACGGCAGCGCGGGGGTCTTTTTTTGCTCAGCCAAACAAGTCGAACTGGAATCAGAATGACCGGACAGGACCTCGCATGCGCGTTTTGTTCATCGGAGACATTTTCGGCAAGCCCGGCAGGAAGGCCCTTTTTGGGAAGCTGCAAGAACTGACCCAGGCGCACCGCATTGATTTCTGCGTCGCAAACGTCGAGAATGCCGCTGCCGGCTTCGGCATCACACCCCAGATTGCCGATGAATTGCTGGCGGCCGAAATCGATGTTCTCACCAGCGGCAACCACATCTGGGATAAGCGCGCGATCCTTCCGTACCTCGACCAGCAACCCAAGCTTCTGCGCCCGCATAACTATCCGCCCGCCGCGCCCGGAACTGGACTGTTCATCGGCAACAGCCGCTGCGGTGTACGCGTCGCGGTGATCAATCTGCAAGGGCGCGTATTTATGCCGCCCATCGACTGTCCGTTTGCCGTCGGAGAGGCTGCAGTGGAAAAGGTGCGGACGCAGACCCCCGTGGTACTCATCGACTTTCACGGCGAGGCGACTTCCGAAAAGCAGGCGTTTGCCTGGTATATGGACGGCCGCGTCAGCGCCGTGGTTGGCACTCACACCCATGTCCAGACCGCGGATGACCGCATCCTACCGCGAGGCACCGCCTATATCACAGACGTCGGCATGACAGGGCCCTACGACTCCGTCATCGGCTCCATACCCGACCTGGCGCTGGAACGGTTCCTCAAGCAAATACCGGCACGCCTGGAGCCTGCGTCGGCCCATCCGCGTTTTTGCGGCGTGGTCGTGGAGATTGACGAATCCAGCGGGCTGTCTACCTCGATTTCGCGCGTCAACGTTCCCGCCTGACAACAGCGGGAATCATAGGAGGACGGCAGTCGGGCTAACAGAGGAAGCGGTCCAGCATCGAAACGCAGGCGAGTGAACGGCGGCTTAGCGAATCATCCATCTTCTGGAGTGCCTCTCGGGCTCGGTATAGCTCGTCAGCAAGGCTCAAGGCAGCCAGGACCGCGACCTTCAGCGTATCCACGGAACCCGACGAGGCAGCCGTGTCCCGCATGCGCTTGTCAAGGCAGGTGCAGAGAGAGCAAAGCCGCTCGGTATCGCCGCTGGTGCGCAGGGCGTACTCGCGGTCATAGATCTTGATGTTGACGACGCGGACTTGCGGATCACTCATCGGACTCTCCGCTGGCCTGTTTTACCTCCAGCGTGGCCAGAAGGCTCAGGGCCTTTTCCACCCGCTCTCGCAAGGCTTCTCTCTCTTTCTGGAACTGCACCAGATTCTGATTGTAAGAAGCACTGTTCCGGTGCAAAACCTCAATTTCAACCTTCAGTTTTTGGTTCTCGGCCTGCAGGGTCTCATTTTCCCGGCGGACGGTCTTGAATGCCTCGACAACCCGATAGATTTTGTCTTCGAGCTGGCTGAAGCGCTCGAGTCCGGTAAACTCCACCTGCGCATCGCCCTCGATCATGTTAGCCCTATCTGTTCTCAGCACCGTAATGTTCACCCAGAAATGTGCGGATATTATCGCTAAAGGTCTGCACCCGGTCAACGGTAAGCGTTCCCTCGCGGTCGAGGAAAGTGAACCGGAAAGTCATGCTGACCTTACCTGCGGGAATCTGGGTTCCTTCATAGATGTCCACCAACTCCACAGCCGCTAGCTCAGCAATTCCGAGATCAAGGATGCCTTGGCGCAGTGCACCATAGCTGACATCCTGGGATACGACAATCGAGACATCCCGCTCGACTGCGGGGAACCGGGCCAGAGGTTCGAAACGCACAGGTGAGAACAGGTAGGGGTACAGTTCCTGAAACTTGATCTCGGCGAGATAAACTCGCTGCTTCAGTTTTAATTCCTCTTCAAGGTCTCGGTGCAGAGCGCCCATCACTCCCAGGCACTTGCCGCCGATCATGACCGCGGCGGCACTTGCGGGATCCAGCCAACGGATCCCCGAGGCCGGCACAATCTCGGCCGGTGCGCAACGCAGATCTGCCAGGAGCGTGCTAACGACCCCTTTGAGGTGAAAAAAATCGTAGTCCGGCTCCCCGCAGCGCCAGTTTTTTCCGGCGAATCCGCCGGTTCCCAAGATGCCCAGCGCATTGCGCTCAACTACCGCACTATCTGCTCCGCGCCGGAACACCTTGCCGATCTCGAAAACGCGGACGAGGGGTTGATTGTGATTGAAATTGTGCCTTGCGGTCCGCACAAGCCCAGGAGCCAAATAGCCCCGCAGAAACTGCGTCTCCTCCGTGAGCGGATTCCGGACCTCGAGTGGCTGCCCTTCGGTGAGTGGGAAGTGTCGGATCTCCTGCTCGCCCGCAAAGCTGAGATTGATGTTCTCGCTGTAGCCCAAACCAAGAAGGATGCTCCTTGCGGAACGTTCATACGGATAAACAGGTGATTGTTGCCCGACGCTCTTGCCCCGAGGCACCGTCGTCGGTATGTTTTCGTAACCGTAATAGCGGGCAACCTCCTCGATGAGATCGGCTTCCAGTTCCATGTCCACTCGATAGCTGGGACATTGAACCTGCCATCTACCTTTGCCCTTCCGCACCGGCTTGAAGTTCAAGCGCTTGAGCGTGGATTCGACGAACGCCGGCATCAGGTTAACGCCCAGCAGCGACTCTGCGTGCGCGAGATCCAGGCCGATTTTAGTCGGCTCAATCTTCTTCGGATAGACATCCTGCATGCTGCCGGCGATGCGTCCTCCCGCAAGTTGCCGGATCAAATAACACGTGCGGGCGATGACACTGACCGGGCCGTTCCAATCGGCGCCGCGCTCAAAACGGTAACTGGCCTCCGTCGAAAGACCGAGCTTCCTGGACGTACGGCGAATCGATGCAGGCTGGAAATAAGCACATTCGAGCAGAACCCGCTGTGTCGAGTCGCTGATTTCGGAGCCGTGCCCACCCATTACGCCGGCGATGGCGACCGGTCCAGCGCCGTCGTTGATGAGCAGCATCTCGTCATCCAGCTCGCGCTCCACGCCGTCAAGAGTCACGATCTTCTGTCCTGAGTGCGCACGCGCCACAACGATCTTGCCCGCATGCAGCCGGTCGAAATCGAAGGCATGCAGCGGATGGCCGTGCTCCAGCAGCACATAGTTAGTGATGTCTACGATGCTGTTTACCGGCCGCATGCCCGAGGCTTCCAGGCGGCACCGCATCCACAGGGGTGACGGCGCGACCCGGACACGGTCGAGCACCAAGCCCACATAGCGGGGACAAAGGTCGGAATCCCGGATCTCAATTGAGTATGGAATCCTCTCTTCCTTGAGCCGCAACACTCTTGCCGCGGGGGCGGGACGGATACGCTTCTCATAGAGCGCCGCGATTTCGCGCGCAATCCCGAGATAGGACAAGCAATCAGGCCGGTTCGAGGTGATCTCGATTTCGAGCACCGGCGCACCGTGAGCCTCAGTCACCGACTCGACGACCAGGCCGGCCATCGTAAGGTCCTCGCGCAGCCGCGCGAGGTCTTCCGGCAGATCGAGATATTCCTGTAACCACTCGATGCTGATCTTCATGCGGCACCTGGCTAGAACTGGTTTAAAAACCTGAGATCATTCTCGAAGAACAAGCGAATGTCGTCCACGCCGTACTTGAGGATGGCCACCCTGTCAATCCCCATGCCCCAGGCAAAACCGGAATACCGTGAGTCGTCGACCCCGGACATGCGCAAGACTTTCGGATGCACCATTCCTGCTCCCAGGATTTCAATCCATCCGCTTTGCTTGCAGATGCGGCAGCCAGCCCCAAGGCAAAAGATGCAGCTGATGTCGACTTCTGCCCCGGGCTCCACAAAGGGAAAGAAGCCGGGACGCAGACGCATGCGAATATCCGGGCGGAACACGCACTTGAGGAAAACCTCCAGTGTTCCCTTCAGATCGCCCATGGTGATGCCTTCGTCGACAGCCAGGACATCGACCTGATTAAACATGGGCGAATGAGTGGCATCAAAAGGATCCCGGCGGTAAACCTTGCCGGTGCTGACAGCCCTAATCGGGGGCTTCATCGACTCCATGGCGTGCACCTGCACCGGAGAGCAGTGCGTTCGCAAAAGCAGGTTCTCGTCAAAATAAAATGTGTCCTGGGCATCTCGTGCCGGATGATTGCGCGGCATGTTCAAGGCTTCGAAATTATAATAATCCGTCTCCACCTCAGGAAGATCCAATACCGTGAAGCCCAGGCAAAGAAATATCTGTTCTATTTCCTCCTGGAGACGACGAATCGGATGTTGCGCACCCTTGGCATAGGGAAATCCAGGCCGCGTGACGTCAATCCGCTTTCGGCTCTTCAGAATCTCGGCCTTATGGACGTCTGCACGCACCTCCTCGAGCTTCGTCTCCACAAACTCGCGCAACTGGTTCATAGCCTGCCCGAAAGCAGGCCGTTCCTCCCTGGAAAGATCCCGGAGTCGTTTCATCTCGCCGGTGATGACGCCGCTCTCCCGAGACAGCCATTTGTCGCGCACGCTTTTCACGCCATCCAGACTCACTGCCTGGGACAGATCTTCCTCGAACTGCCTGCGTAGCTCTTCGATCGATGCACTCATCAGGACACCCGCGAAGTCAGGAGTCAGGAGTCAGAATAAAAGCAGGCAACATATTTGCGAGGCCCATTTTTATTCTGACTCCTGACTCCTGGCTTCTGACTCCCCAAAAAGAAACGCCCGGCATCGCGGGACACCGGGCGCTCTCTGGTTCAATCTGGAATCAACCCTAGGCAACGGCCAGTGCCGCTTTTGCAGTTTCGGTCAGCCGGGTGAAGGTTTCAGGATCCTTGGCTGCGATCTCGGCCAAAATCTTGCGGTCAAGCTCCACACATGCCTTCTTCAGCCCGAGCATGAACTTGCTGTAAGACATGTCGTTGAGTCGCGCAGCGGCGCCCACGCGAACAATCCACAGCCGGCGGAAGTTCCGCTTCTTGGTGCGGCGGTCTCGGTATGCGAACCGCAGCCCGCGTTCGACCGACTCCTTCGCAGACCGATGCAGTTTGCTTTTTGTCAGTCGGTATCCCTTGGCAAGTTTCAGGATCTTCTTCCGTCGGTGAACCCGCTTGTGCCCTCTCGTTACTCTCGGCATCCCCTCGCTCCAAAGTATGGCGACCCGGCTTCCGGCGCCGCTGCCGGAACGCCGGCAACGCCTAAATATTTAGCATCTTCTTGACGCGCTTCCTATCGGCCCTGCTCACCAGCGCGGGAGACGTCAGTTTTCGTACCCTCTTGCGCGGCTTCTTGGTGAGGATATGGCGGGCGTGGCTTCGGCGACGCACGATCAGTCCCGTTCCCGTCACCTTAAAGCGCTTGGCCGCGCTCCGGTTCGTTTTCCGTTTTCTCACAACGGTCTCCTTATCCAGTCATTCAGTCTTGCACTTTCCGTCACCTGGCAAGGGCGAGTTCAGCCCTTCTTCGGCGCGAAGATTGCAACCAGTGCGTACCCCTCCATCTTGGGTGCCTTTTCCACCTCGGCGATTTCCTCCAGGTCGTTGAGCAACCGTTCCATAAGCCGGCGGCCGATTTCTTGATGTGTCATCTCCCGGCCTCGGAACGTCACCGTCGCCTTAGCTTTGTTTCCATCCGTAAGGAAACGGACGATGTGATTCTTTTTGAACTGATAATCGTGTTCTTCTGTCTTGGGCCGGAACTTAACCTCCTTGATGGTCACCAGCTTCTGATGTCTTTTCGCCTCGTGAGCCCGCTTGCTTTTCTGATACTGGAACTTGCCGTAATTCATGATCCGGCACACGGGCGGATTGACGCCTGGGGCAACCTCCACAAGATCCAGGTCCCGCTCCAGTGCGATGGGAAGGGCCTGCTCTGGGCTCATGATCCCCAACTGTTCGCCATTCTCGTCGATGACGCGAATCTCCTTCGCCCGAATCATCTCGTTTATGTGAACTCTGATTTGTTTGATTGCAATCCTCCTTCTTGCCTTCCAGCGGGCGAAAGCCGTCGCCGGTTCTTAGGGGCGAACGGCACGAGTGTCAATGAATCCTTGGATCTTCGCCAGGAAACTATCCAATGCTTCGGCACCTTCATCGCCCCGGAATCGGTTCCTCACTGAAACCTGCCCCTTCTGCACTTCCTTGTCGCCGACCACGAGCATATAGGGGACCTTCTGCAACTGCGCCTCTCGAATCTTGTACCCTATCTTCTCGTTTCTGTCATCAAGTTCCGTCCGCAACCCGGCGTCTCTCAGTCGTGTGTTGATTTGTTTGGCATAGGCATGATGACGTTCCGAAATAGGGATCACCACGACCTGCACGGGAGCCAGCCAGATGGGAAAGGCGCCCGCATAATGCTCGATCAGGACTCCGAAGAAGCGCTCGATCGAGCCCAAGATCGCGCGGTGGAGCATCACCGGCTGGTGCGCCTGGCCATCCGGCCCGATGTATTTCAGATCGAAGCGCTTCGGCAGGGTAAAGTCGAACTGTACAGTGGAGAGCTGCCAGGGGCGGCCGATCGCGTCAATGAGCTTGACGTCAATTTTCGGACCGTAGAAAACAGCTTCCCCCTCCATACGCTGCCATTCCATTTCCCTGGCCTTCATCGCCTGGACCAGGGCATCCTCGGCCATTTCCCAATCGTTCGCCGTGCCGGCGTACTTCTCTTGTTTTGATTCGTCGCGAACAGCGAGCTCGACCTTGTACTTGTCGAATCCGAAGCTCTTCATGACGAAGAGAACCAGATCCAACAAGGCAAGGATTTCATCAAAAACCTGGTCGCGCGTGCAGAAGATGTGGGCATCATCCTGCGTGAAGCCCCGTACTCGAAGCATGCCGTGCAAGACACCGCTCTTTTCATAGCGGTAGACTGTCCCATACTCGGCAAAGCGCAGCGGCAAGTCGCGGTAGCTTCGCATTTTGGATTGGTAGATCTGGATGTGCCCTGGGCAGTTCATCGGTTTGATGACAAACTCCTCATCCTCGATACCGAACACATACATGTTCTTGCGGTAGTAGTCGTAATGCCCGGAAGTTTTCCACAGCGTGTTGCGCGCGATGTGCGGAGTGGTTACAAATTCGTAGCCCCGGTTGATCAGTTCGGGCGTAAGGAATCTCTCGATTGCCATGCGCACACGAGTCCCCTTGGGGTGCCAGAAGATCAAACCCGGACCTGCTTCCTCGAAAATGCTGAACAGTTCGAGTTCGCGCCCGAGCTTTCGATGGTCGCGTTTTTTCGCCTCCTCGAGTTGGGTCAGATACGCTTGCAGTTCCTCGCCCGTCAGAAACGCCGTCCCATAGATGCGCTGCAATTGCTGGTTGTGCTCGTCACCCTTCCAGTACGAACCGGCGATGCTAAGGAGACGGAAAGTTGCGGGATCGATGGCTCCGGTCGAGACAACGTGCGGGCCGGTGCAGAAGTCAACCACGTCGCCAAGTCGATAGCAGGAGAGAGTGGCGCCCGCCTTTTCCTGGATCAACTCCACCTTGAGGTGCTCGCCGCGAGCCGCAAAGTACTCGATCGCTTCCTGCTTGGAAACGATGCTGGGGGCGTATTTCAGGTTCTGTTCCACGAGTCCCCGCATCTTCTCCTCGATCTTTGGCAGGTCGTCCTCGACAAAGCTCTCCGGACGCTCGAAATCGTAGTAAAAACCCTCGCTGATAGCGGGCCCGATACCCAAGTGAGTGCCCGGAAACAACGCACTCACTGCTGCTGCCATCAGATGGGAAGTGCTGTGACGATAGATCTCCAGCTGCTCGTTGGGATCTTCGATTTCGCTCGTTCTGCCGTCAGCGTAAGTAACCTTCAGTGCCATAACTTTCCAGTGAACCCTCGCTTTGGTCGCCTTGAAGCTCGAGGCAGCAAGCAGGGCGCACACCTTCCCTTGATCATTAGCTTGTAAATTGCGTGGAGGAAATGAGTTGCAACCGGGGCGCAGCCTTCATCGCGGTTTTCCCTTAACGGGTTATGGCTCCTGTGCGGTGTCATGGTAGGCGCGAGCGGATTTGAACCGCTGACCCCTTCCGCGTCAAGGAAGTGCTCTCCCCCTGAGCTACGCGCCTTAAAAAACAGAGCTTAAAGCTACCAGAAAGGTTGAAAATGTGTCAACACTATTCGAAGCTAGAACCTCTAGGCGGCCCGCCTGGGCACTGCCAGACCCTTGTTCAGGACTTCCAGCGCTTTGTCTAATTGCTCCTGATTTAACTTCTCCTGCAACTGCTTGTATTTGACAGCATCAGCCTGACCGTCGAAGTACGCGTCCACAAGCAAGTCGTTGAGCCGATCCTGATCCGGAGACTCGACGTTTGGGGCGATTCCGGTCTCGCGTAACGTCTCGTCGTTCTCAATCATCTTTCCATCTGGGGTGTAGAACTTGGCCGTGGACAAGACGAGCACCGCGCCACTTTTCAGGGAGATACGTTTCTGATAGCAGCCCATGCCGAAGCTCTTCTCGCCAACTAAGAGAGCTCTTCCGTTGCCCTTGAGAGCGCCGGCAGCAATCTCCGCGGGTCCTGCCGTGGAGCCGTTAATCATCACCACCATTGGGAGATCGGTGACAAATTTCTCCGGGTCCGCACTGATTTCCTCGAGTTTCTCGCCCCCATGTCCCCGGATGGAATAGACTACGCCACTTCTGAGGAACAGATTCGCCAAGTCGGCTCCATAATCTGCCTTGCCGTCTGCGCAACCACGCAGATCCAGGATCAATTTCTGGGCGCCGGCAGATACCAGCGTCTTTAGCTTTACTCGCGCCTGCTCAATCGTGACTGATGCCAAAGAGGGAATCTCCAGCAACCCGATCCGACCGTCCAGCATCCGCGATCCGACGGCGGGCGGCTCCTCATTCCTACGCACCATCTCAATTTCAGTTGGCTTTATTTCAGCGCCGCGAAAAACGGCGGCCTTCACCTTGCTTCCGGGATCTCCACGGAGAAGGCTTCCGACTTCCAGAATGCTCTTGTCCTCTATATTTGCACCATCGATGGCCGTGAGATAGTCGCCCGGGCGCATTCCCGCTGCTGCTGCAGGCCCGTTACGCTCCGTCGAGACCACACAGATGATGTTGGCGCGTTTGGAAAGAACAACTCCAACATCAGCGGTCTTGTCCTTGCGACTGTCCAACGCCTGTATCTGTTCTTTGGTAAGGAAGGCGCTGTAAGGATCAAGGGCTTCAATCAGTCCTCGCATGGCGCCTTGCTGCACCTTGTTCAAGTCCGGCGGTTCGACGTAATACTCGTCGACGTGGTGCAGGGCATTCATGAACACATCCAGCGCCGTGTACGTAGTATCCCAAAAGGCCGCAGAAACGCCATAAAGGATGATCAGCGCCGTAAATAAAAAAACCAAAACTTTCCCTTTGTGCTGCATCGCACCTCCGCCAGCGCAATTTATAAACCCCAAAATTATATAGTACCGCCGCTGCCGCATCAAACAATAATGAGCAGTGTCTCATCCGTTATCCGCCGACCTGCAGCACGCCTTGACGGCGTTGTACCCTTGTGATCCAATGACAACGTGTGCCGCGGTAGAATCCTGGCCTTGGATTACGGAAGCAAAAACGTAGGGCTCGCTTCAAGCGACGAGTCGGGAGTGGTGGTATGCCCTCTCCCCTCCATACCCAACACAAGTCGGCAGGATGTGCTGCGCCGGTTGAGGATGGCAATTCAAGAGCATCACATCGACGCGATTGTAGTTGGTCTCCCGCTGAACATGGATGGAAGCTGCGGCGAAGCTGTACGGCGCATTCATCATTTCATGGGGCAGTTGCGCCGCGAATTGCGCCTGCCCGTATGGGAGGTTGACGAGCGGCTCTCGACCGTAGAGGCGATGGAGATGTGGAGATCCATGAACGCCCGGCAGCAACGGAGATATCGTACCGTTGACTCGCTCGCTGCTGCCTTTATATTGGAGAGGTTCTTGAAGGAATCTTGAAAGTGCGAAGCTGGCCGGTAGCGATCATCCTGGGTTTGTTGTTGCTTGCGGGAGCCTCGGGGCTCTGGCTGCGACGCGAGCTCGCAACACCTTACTTCGGCGGCGGCACTGAGTGCTTTGTCGACATTCCGCACGGAGGAGGAACCGGCTCGATTGCCGAAGCTCTGACGACAGCCGGTGTTCTTCATCACAAGCTTCCCTTTATTCTCTATGTCCGGTGGGCCGGTCTCGGAAGACGTCTGCAGGCTGGCGAATACCGCTTCAGCAACCAGGCGCAGCCCTCACAGATCGCGCAGCGCTTGGTTCAGGGCGATGTCTTTTTCCGCACCATCACCATACCTGAAGGGCTGACCGCAAAGGAGACCATCGGCCTCGTAGTGCGTAACGGCCTCGGCAACGAGAGAGAAATGGAGGAGTTGCTGTACCGGGTCGATTGGATTTCGGATCTCGATTCTCATGCCGGAAGTCTGGAAGGCTATCTTTTTCCAGAGACCTATCGTCTTTCGCGTCAGGCGACATCAGAAGATATCTTGAGGGTCATGGTTGCGCAGTTTCGCCTCAGGATCTCCGTGCTGCTCGCCGCCGCTCCGCTTCCGAACGGCTGGAATATCCCTCAGATCCTGACGCTGGCGTCGATCATCGAGAAAGAGGCGAAGACCGCGAAAGAACGCCGCTTGGTTGCATCGGTGCTGGTGAATCGCTTGCGGCTGAAGATGCCACTGGATTGCGATCCGACTGTTATCTATGCCCTAAAACAGGCGGGAGCCTACGACGGCAATCTCCGAAAGGCGGATATGGCAATACCCTCCCCATACAACACCTACACTCGTATCGGCCTGCCCCCAGGCCCGATCGCAAATCCCGGGGCGGATTCCCTTCTCGCCGCCCTGGCGCCGGCGAGGACCGACTACCTTTACTACGTATCCCGAAATGACGGCACTCACCATTTCTCGAAGGATCTTCGCTCGCACCTCATGGCCGTAGCCCGCTATCAAAAACGTCCCATCCGCACGTTGCCTCGATGAAAACGAAGTGGAAGATCTCTTCGGACCTGGAACAGCAGCTTTGCCTCCTGCATGCCATGCCAAGATTGAGCAAAGGCTCCTGAGAAACCGACCTGACCAGGGCTTTCGCTCGTTGTTGACTTGACCGGGGAACGATGCTACGATTTTGGGCATGCACGGAAAGTCTCTAGATTATCAACACGTTAAAGTACATGCGGCCCTTCTCGTTGCGCTGGCTTTCGGACTTTCGGCGTTTGGTTTTGTCGCATCGGCCCAGATCCCAAAGCCTTCTCTTCCTGATCCGATAAAGTTCCTCAATAAGCGCGATATGGTCATGCGGGCATCACGTGCCGTGCTCGAACAACTGGGCTATCAAATCGAACTCGAAGACCCGCGGGGCGGACGTCTTGTGACCCGACCCTACGAATTTGTTTCCGGGGCTCTCACCTCCGGTGAGGTGGACAAGGTTGGAATCAAGAACGACACCATCACCGGAAGCTGGCTGCGGGCCCGCTACACTGCGGAGGCGCTCTTCGAGGTTGTGTCGCCCACCGAAACTCTAGTCACTGTCCGGACCAAGATGGAAGCGCTGAACCGCGATGTCAACGGCACAGAGAAATGGATGCCGGTGCAGTCACTGGGATCGGTCGAGAAGCGCATCCTCGGGAAGATAAGCTTGAAATTGATGGGCACCGAGCCGGCGTTTAAGGACAAGAAAGGCTTCTGGGACCAGAAACCTACACCTCTGCCCCCCATCAAAAAGCAACCTTCTGCTTAGCCTAATGTCCATCCTTCTGCTGACGTACGACCCCCTTTACATGCGCATATTGCTGGCAGCGCTCGTGATCCTGATAGTGGCAGGGTATCTCCTCTATCGATTGGATCGCGCCCGGCGCGCGCGCCAGGCACGCTTGAGGGCTCCTGCACGCACACCCGCACCCGTGCCCGCCAGGCCGCAGCTTTTCCAGCACTTCGTTCGGCCCGGTTCCTCTCTTCTGGGTGACGTGATGCGCGGTCTCCTTATCTTGCTTGCAATTTGCGTCGCCGCCGGCTTCATTCTGATCCTGCTTCCGGAAGGAGCTGTCGATCGGATGGCCCAAATCATTCGGCTCAAGAACGGGGAACCTCCACAGCAAGAAAGGATCTCGCTCCTTTATCTTGGCGACGAGATCCAGGGCAAGGAATTTCACATCCGTGGCGTTATCCGCAACATTTCGACGCAACCGATCGAAAAGCTCGATGCCACGGTGCGCCTCTACGCTCCCGACGGGAACCTGCTGGAAACCACGGTTGTGCGGATGGATGCCGAGGTCATTGCGCCGGACGCAATCGCCTCATTTCACTTGACGTACCCCGATTATTCCAGGCAGTTCGGAAGTTACACCGTGGACTTCAAGTTACGTCAAGGAGAGATCTTGTCTTACAAGGATCTGCGAGGGGCCCACGCCGATAGCTGAGGCGACCCATCTATTATCCCGTTTATGCAAAGTAAGTACAGTCTGCTGCACCTGATACCTTACCTGCGCAGATACCGTGCCAAGTTATGGCTCGGCGTTCTCATGGTCGTCTGCACGGTGGCAGCCAGCATGATTTCTCCATGGGTCCTGAAGTACGTCGTCGACGACATTCAGGTCGCCTTTGCACCGCAGAGGTTGCCGCGCTATGCCCTTCTCATACTCGGAATTTCTGCCGTGGAGGGATTCTTTCGGTTCCGGATGAGGAAGATCCTTATCGGGGTGAGCCGTGAGATTGAATACGATCTGCGCAATGACTTCTTTGCGCACCTGCAGAAAATGTCCCTGTCCTTTTTCCAGACCCACAGCACGGGAGACGTCATGTCCCGCGCCACCAATGACCTGAATGCTGTACGTTCCGTTCTGGGCCCAGGGATCATGTATTCTGCCACAACGGTCGTGACCGTTGTAGTCGCCACGGCCATTCTGCTTCGCTTGAACTGGAAACTCACGCTCCTCGCTTATGTCCCCCTCGTTCTGGCTTCGCTGAGCGTCAAGAACTTCGGCCGCCAGATTCATGATCGCTTCGAAAACATCCAGGAGCAATTCTCCCGCATCAGCACCAGGGTCCAAGAAAACCTCGCCGGGATCCGCGTGGTAAAGGCATTTGCCCGCGAAGACTCCGAAGTCGACATTTTCAAAGGGCTGAATGAAGAATATGTCGGCCGCAGCGTCTCTCTGATCCGGCTCTGGGGAATCTTTTATCCGTTGATGTCGGCGCTCATCGGGCTGTCCGCCGTGGCTCTGCTCTGGTATGGCGGCCGCGAAGTCGTCGCCGGGCAACTAAGCCTGGGCGAGTTTGTGGCGTTTATGGGATACCTTTCGATGCTTACCTGGCCGACGATTGCCACCGGTTGGGTGATCAACATTTTTCAGCGCGGCGCCGCATCCATGGATCGGATGCTGCGGATCCTCGAGACGGAACCTGACATCCGGGATGCCCCCGATCGTGCTGTTCCAAGTCCGCTCCAGGGAGCCCTCGAGATTCGAGATCTCTCCTTTCGTTACCCCAATTCCGAGCGAGTGGTGCTGCGCGCGATTAGCCTTACCGTGCCGCCAGGCCAGACATTAGCCATCGTCGGCCAGACCGGAAGCGGAAAATCGACGTTGGCGAACCTGATCCCGCGGCTTTTTGATCCGCCGCCGGGAACCGTCTTCATCGACGGCCGCGATGTACGCCAGTGGCCCCTCGCCGAACTGCGCCAGATGCTCGGATACGTTCCTCAGGAGACATTCCTCTTCTCCGACACCATCCGGGCCAACATCGCCTTTGGAAGGGAGGATGGAATCTCCGACCAAGATGCCGAATGGGCCGCGCGGATCTCCGCAATCGAGGAGGACATCGACGCCTTTCCTCAAAAGCTCGAGACCTTTGTCGGAGAACGCGGCATTACCCTTTCGGGAGGCCAAAAACAGCGGGTCGCGATCAGCAGGGCCGTAATCAAGACGCCGAAGATACTGATACTCGACGATGCCCTCTCCAGTGTCGATACCTATACCGAAGAACGGATACTTCAGGGGCTCAAAGAAGTCATGAGAGACCGGACCACAATCCTGGTCTCCCATCGCATCTCGACAGTCAAAGATGCCCAGCAGATCATTGTCTTGCAGGACGGAGTCATCGTAGAGCAGGGCACGCATGAAACGCTCATGGCTCGCGACGGCACCTATGCGGCGCTTTATCAGAAGCAACTGCTCGAGGAGGAGCTGGCAAACGCGTGAACTGGACAATCTGGACGCGGGAAGGATCAAGACTGTCTTCCCGCTGATTTCCGCAATCTCGGCGGCTTGCCGGTAGCATCAGTGCGCTTCACGACAAGAAGCTCGTGAAAACCTATGGGGACCTGCAGCCGAAACATGAGCCGATAAACAAGTGACGGCGGATCGACACGAAGAACAGGTATTGGGGAAGGCTTACGATGCGCGCCTGATGCGACGCCTGCTGCGCTACATCAAACCATACCGTGCCGCCGCAATCCTCGCGTTCCTTTACATCCTGGCAAGTTCAGCCCTGTCAATCCTTCCGCCCTGGCTGACAAAAGTCGCGATCGACCGATACATTCGCCCGTCGAATCTCGCCGGACTCAATGCCGTCGCAGCACTGTATATACTCGCATTGCTCGGGACATTCGTATTCAGTTACGGGCAAACCTGGGTGCTGAACGTAATGGGGCAGAAGATTATGTATGACCTCCGCATGGAGATCTTCCGACACCTACAACAGCTCGATGTGGCCTTCTTCGACAAAAATCCCGTAGGTCGGTTGATGACGCGTGTGACAACCGACGTGGATGCTCTGAACGAGCTGTTTACTTCAGGCGTGATCTCGGTCTTTGGCGACGTTTTGACGCTCGCAGGGATCGTGGTCGTACTGTTTGTACTCAATTACCAGCTCGCGCTGGCCATCTTCTCGGTGATACCGCTTCTCTTCCTCGTGAGCATCTTGTTCAAGATCAAGGTGCGCGAATCGTACCGGCGCGTCCGCACCGCTATAGCCCGCATCAACGCTTTTCTACAGGAGAACATCACCGGCACTGCGGTCGTGCAGAGCTTCGCGCAAGAGAAACGGCAATACCGAAGGTTCACAGAAATCAACCGCGAGCATCTCGATGCCAATCTGCAGTCGATCTTTTACTATGCCATGTTTTACCCGCTTCTCGAGCTGGTAGGCGCCCTCGCCGTCGCGCTCGTGGTCTGGTACGGCGGCCTGAAGGTATTCGCGGGAAGTCTGACTCTCGGCGCCCTGGTCGCTTTTGTGCAGTACTCGGACCGTTTCTTTCGGCCTATTTCCGACCTGAGCGAGAAATACACGATCTTGCAGTCGGCGATGGCGTCCTCAGAACGGATCTTCAAGCTTCTGGATACACCTGCCAGCATCGTCAGCCCGCGGCCACAGATGGCTGCCGCCGTGGGTAAAGGGTCGATTGAGTTCCGACATGTGACGTTTGCCTACAACCCGGGCGAACCGGTGCTCCACGACGTCTCATTTGAAGTGCGGCCAGGAGAGAAGATCGCGCTGGTGGGCGCCACGGGTGCGGGAAAGTCGACCATCATCGCTCTCTTGAGCCGGTTTTATGACGCCCAGCAGGGGCAGATCCTGGTGGACGGCATCAACGTCAAAGACTACGACCTGCAAGCGCTGCGGCAGGCGATCGGGATCGTGCTTCAGGACGTTTTTCTTTTCTCAGGAACCGTCGCCGACAACGTCCGCCTTGGCAACAGCCGGATCTCCGACAGCGAAGTGGAGAAAGCCGCCGCGACAGTTCACGCTGACGACTTCATCCGACGCCTGGAGATTCAGTACCGGACCGAGATCGGCGAACGCGGATCTTCCCTTTCAGTCGGGCAGAAGCAGCTGCTCTCCTTTGCACGCGCGCTTGCCCACGATCCGAAAATCCTGGTTCTCGATGAGGCCACTTCCAGCATCGACACCGAGACGGAGTTTCTGATTCGCGATGCGCTGGAGAGACTCCTCGCCGGACGAACTTCCATCATCATTGCCCACCGGCTTTCCACCGTCCAGAATGCCGACCGCATCCTGGTGCTCCATCGCGGCCGCATACGCGAAATCGGAACACATCAGGAACTGCTAACACTCAAAGGGATCTATTGGAAGCTGTACCAGCTTCAATACAAAGACCAGCTCGTAACTGAAGCGCTCAGTGAGTGACAACTATTGAGTGCTGAGTGCTGAGTACTGAGTAAAAGGCAGGAGGTCTCTTGCCCATGCACCGGTTCCCTGTTCTTGACTCACTACTTGGGTTATCGCGCTCCTTTTCCAAAGAGAACGACAGGGAAAGTGCGGAGAAGGATCTTGAGGTCGAGGAGGAGCGACCAATTATCGATGTAGCGCAGGTCAAGCTTCATCCACTCGTGGAAATCGATTTCGTTCCGTCCCGAGACCTGCCACAGACAGGTGATTCCGGGCTTCACCGACAGTCGGCGCCTCTGCCATCGGGAGTACTCCTTGACTTCTTCCAACAATGGCGCCCGCGGGCCCACAAGGCTCATGTCCCCCTTGAGGACGTTCCAGAACTGAGGCAGTTCGTCGATAGAGCTCTTGCGCAGGATTCGCCCCAGCGGGGTCACGCGGGGATCGTTGCGCATCTTGAAAACCGGCCCGTCCATTTCGTTGAGGTGTCTGATTTCCCAGAGCACGTCCTCGGCGCCCTCTTTCATGCTGCGAAACTTGTAGAGCACAAACTTGCGGCCGTACAAGCCGCACCGAACCTGCTTGTAGATGATCGGCCCTTTTGAAGTCAGCTTGATGAGAGCGCCGATAACGACCAGGATCGGCAACAAAACGACGAGCAGGAGTGACGAGAAAACAACATCCATGAGCCGTTTCACGAAAAGCGCAAGCGCATGATCCGGAGTTGTGCTGAACGTGAGGATCGGTACGTTTTCAAGGAATTCCATCGAGACGTTGGAAATCTTGGCCGGAAACAGATCGACCGCCACACGTGTGCGAATCCCCTGTTCCTTGCAAACCGCCAGGATTTCGTCAAGGCTATCCAGGTCGCTGGGCTTGCTGCCAACAAAGATGATTTCATCGACAACATTGTCTTCGACGATCTGCGGGATGTCCCGGACGGTTCCCAGGACTTCCAACTCGGGACTCACGACATCACCGCCGTCCCGCGCAATATAGCCGATGATCCTCAGCCCCCATTCCGAATAGCGTGACACGAGCTGTCCCATTTCACGCGCCTTGCTCCCCGAGCCTACGATCAGGATGTTTCGCCGGCTTCGCGACGGATGGGCACGGCGGCGTCCCCGGAGAGTCATAGCCACACGGGCGAGTGAAAGCAGACAGGCTTGAAAGAGGGCAAAGAGCGCCGTAAGCGGGCGACTAAGATCGAGCTTCATGGCAAAGGAGAGGAATCCGAGAAACAAGCCCAACAGCACGGCGGCTTCAAGGATGATCCGGATCTTCTCCCAGTCGGAACGGCGGATGGACAAGCGATAAAGCCCGAGAGAGAATGCCGCGACTGTCCACCAGCAAACGGCAAGCACAACCACCCACCAGTAGGCCAGGAGCGGGAGCAGTTCCGGGTTCAAAAGGTTGGCCAGACGGCCGGGCACCAGTATCTTCAGGTGGAGTCGTGTCCAATAAGCGCATACAAATGCAAGACACGTCAGAGCGATATCAGTGACAAATTGGAGTACGGTGGATAGCCTGGCATGCTCGCGAAACATAGGTTTCCATCATTCCTGCGTCTTCGCGACTTGGTGGCAAACAAGGGGGGCAAAATCACCGCGGACACCCAAGGACGCAAAGACTCAAACAAATAAGAACTCGCAAAGTCCGAAACCTTGAGAGCCCTCGCCAAAGAAACCGGATTATAACACAAGCTACTTCGCCAGCCGTTGGGGCGGCACAGCCGACAGCAGCTGCCCATCCATGGACCCGAACAGCTCAAATCCGAACAGCAGTTGGTCCGACGTCACCTTCACATACCCGCCGACCTGACCGTTCGTCTCCGGCATCAGCCCGTTCAGCAGCGAGGCAAGCCGCTGGCCTGGCGCCAGCTCGAACGAAGCGCTCCCACTGGCAGCCCCATTGCTGTCAAACGCCGCGATCGTAACTCTTGCGCCATTCGGTGCCAGAAAGGCCACGCCGGTATAGTACCCGCTGCCCTGCACGAGATGGGCAAAAAGGAGACTCCGGGCTCCCGACGCAAAAAGCGGAAGTGCGGCGCCAAACTCCAGAGGGCCCATGGTGGGATCCCCATTGCCGAACACAACATTGCCCAGCAGCTTTCCACCCGGGGATGCGGACACTCTTATGTACCCCTGTCCCTGCTGCAACCTGAAAGCACTGCGCACATCGAGGCTGATGTGCCTACCGGAGAGGAGTTCTACGGGCTGAAGGCTCGTCACCAGCGGCTGACCACGTTCGTCAAGGATTTCTACCGTGACCATGGTCTTGCCGTCTCCGACATTTACAATGTTGAGACGGGTATCGAAATGCAGCCCAAGATCGCCGACTGCAAGCTGCGGCGAGTAGAGCACCAAGCCGGCGTTTTCGAGCGGGAGGGCGTTGAGACCAAAGATTTCGTTGGGCTGGCTGACCAGCTCGAAACCAGCCAGAACCTCATCGGCGGTGCTTGCCTTCACGTGCGCGGAATGCAATTCTCCCCAAAACCCGAACAGCGTTGAAACGGATTCGCCGATCTTTCCGCGCGCGGGGATGGTCCGCTTCACCGAGATGTTGCTGTCCCCATTGAAGAGCGTGAGATCTACAGTCACCGGAACATTCTCGATGTTCATCAAATGGATCCCGGTGGAAGTGTTCGCATCCTGGAGTACATCGATAAAATAGAGCTGCGAGTAACCGCGGGTGAATGCCGTGGCACCGTCCAGGAAGGTGCTGGCGAAGTTTCCGGTGAGGAAAAGACCCTGCAAATCCAGGCTGTCCGATTCCACTGTCACAGTTCCAGACTGATCAGTATCCAACGGCAGGTTGAAGATCTGTCGTTCGAGCTGCGCCATCTGGGTCCCACCGGCGAGTGCCAGATCCGCAGGAATCACGGCATCTTGGCTCCAGAGCAATGCTCCCGCGGAATCATGCGCCGAAATGCGCGCCGTTGCCGGTGTAGTCGGAGCAGGGTTCGCCAGAGCAATCCCCGTGTAGATCGCGGGTGATGCTTTCAAGTAAGGGAAATAAAGCGTCTCTATAGGGGGCGTACGCGGGGCAACCACAATTCCCCCAGTGCTCGCTACCTGCTGGTCGCCGACCTTGAGAACTACGGTGAGGGCCCCAGGCGCAGCGTCGGGCGCGACATGCGCCAAGACAGAGATGCCAACCTCGTAGCCATTGCCATCCTTCAGAGTCTTGACGCCGCGAGCCGGATCCAAAGTCACACCGGTCCCCAGAATCTTGATGTCGCTTAGGCCGGCGACCTTCCATGTCTCTCTGCCGCCGATCCATAAACCCAACGTCTCGCCAGGACTCACGATTACCGCACCGCCTGACAAGTAACCGATCCCGGTATCCGGATCGCCGCGACCCATGCGGTCGATGTTCAGCGTGGGCGTGCCTGCAGGCGCAGTAAAGTTCACTTCGATCTTCCTGGATGAACCTTGTATGCCAAGGTTCTGTTCGTCGGAAAAGACAGTGCGAAACGAGGTGTTCAGCTCTCTGTAAAATGCTCCTGTCCCCTGCACCATGAGCTGGTCCGGAGTCACGGGACCGTCCAGCGGCTCGGCATAGAGAGCGTAATGTCCAACGGCCGTTCCATTGATGGCATAGGTCCCGTCCGGTTCCGATAAAGCGGCATAGACCAGATTGCGATCGAGATTCACCGCGGTAACCGAAGCACCAAAGAGGCCTTTTCCCCCAAATGTGATGCGCCCGGAAATAGTGCCCAGCGAAGCGACACGGGTCGGATCGGGATACGTCAAGCTGGCGAAGGCAATTGCATCGGCCGAGAGGTAGCGCTGGAAAAATTCGCCGGGCGCCATAAGCGCAAACATCGTGTCGTTCTGCGCTGCGGAGTGATCGCAGCCGAGCGCATGCCCGAGCTCGTGCGTCACGATGGCCTGCAGATCGTAGGCATTTGGCGCTGCATTTGTCGAAAAACGGCAGCTTGGATTGAGAATGATGTCGCTCTCCGTAATCTCGCCAGTGTTCGCATTGAAATCCAGGCGCGTCAACGCGACCGCACCGAGGTCTCCTCCGACGATTTGCTGATTCGCGACAGTGTCTGCCATGGTAATCAGGTTCAATCCGTCATCCACGCCGGAATCGACGGGAGTAAGCCTCAGGTCGGCGAAACTGATCTCCGCGGTCTGGATGCTCTGCCACGAGTTTAGAGCAGTTCGGACAGCGGCCGGCGCGTTGCTGCCAATCGCGAGATTCGATGTTCCCTTGGCAGTAGCCTCGTTCAGGTAGAAGGCGAGCGGAAACCGGAAGGGTGCCCAGGCGCCCCGCACGCCACTGGGTCCCCAACGCAACGGCACATAAGCCAACAGCGACATCGCAGATAGAACCACTGCCGCTGCCCGAAGCAGCGCCGACAAAAACAAATGTCTTGCGGCGTCGCTCTTCATCGCATCAATGCCTTCTGCCGGATTAGGTACAGAAAGCTGCTCAGCTTTTCTGCACCGGCGGTCAAGGGTGCCGCTTTCTGCGCGTAACGGGAACCTTCCTCGTAGACAACCTCGCGGTGCGGCGCGGCCGGCTGCGCTAAACGCTCGCCGGTCTGCCGGTCGATGACAACAGGATAGACGCCCTGCAACGATCCGGTCACACGGAGACGGTTTCCCGGCGCGCGATAGAGGAAAAGAACCACTTCCTCACCTGGGTGAAACTGCGGAACTCCAGGATACAGTTCTCCATGTCCATCCAGGATACCTCCCGGCTCTGTGACCGCGATCGAAGTTTCCGCCTCTCCTTTCGGGCCATCCAGTACCAAAAGCTCCGTCCTGGTCCAGATTGTGCGTGTCGTCGGATCCCATTGGACGTGACTCTCAATCACGCGTCCATAAATCACATAATCAGAGCTTTGCACCAGCTCGTCGAGCGACATCCGGCGATAGGTGGCCGCCCAAGCGCTCAGCGCCAGAAAGAAAAGACAGGCAAACGACGCGTAACCGGTTTTTCGAGAGCGCAAGCGAATTCCTCCGTCCTCCCAAAGAGACGCACAAATCCTGCAGATATAACGGGATTTCTCGCGTTCTTGCCTCAAAAAATGCCAGGCAAAATCCTACGCAAAACGCGAAGCCTCCCCTAACGTAGGCGCCGCAGGCCCTGCTGCCGAAAGAAAGCAACGATATCCGGAATCTCAGGCGGCACTTTCATGAAGAATGCCTCGCCTTTGGCTCTTCCGATGAGAGTGCCGTAATAGGAAATAACGGCGTTGACGCGATAAAGGAAGTCGGGCTGGCTCAAATAGGTGTCCGGCTCCCGCGCCGGATCGAAGAGCTGTGACCGATGCGCACGGATCGCTGCCTCACGCTGCTCGATGTGGGCTGAGATGTCGACGATAAAGGTAGGTCGGACATAAGGAGGCAACATGAAATACAGAATCGCCTTGGGCCGGAAGCGGTCCTGGCCGGTCTTGATCTTCGCCAGCCCTGCATGGTGTGCCGCCTCAGCAACCAGCTTACCGGCGTTGGCGTGATCCGGATGCGCTTCGTCCCAATGTGGCGCCAGCACCATCATCGGGCGATGCTTCCGCAGCACGCGAATCACCTTGAGGCGCGCTTCAGGCGTGACCCGAACGTCACCGTCAGGCAGGCCAAGGTTCTCCCGCACCTTTAACCCGAGGATCTGCGCCGCCTTTTTAGCTTCTCGAATTCGAACTGCGGGGCTGCCTCTCGTTCCCAGTTCCCCGCGAGTCAGATCCACAACCCCGACAGCGTAAGCGCGCGCAGCCATTTTGGCCAGCGTCCCCCCCACGTGCAGCTCGACATCGTCGGGGTGGGCTCCAAAAGCAAGAATGTCTAGTGGCATAGGCTAATCCACAGGAATAAGCTGATGTTCGAACTTCCAGGGATTGATGCTTTCGTACAGGGTCTGCACAAATGCACCAGAGTGCCTCTGGATAAATTGAAAGCCTGCAAGCTCCCTCTCCTGCAGCCGGCCCCAAGGAGCGAGGCTGTGGCATAAGCGCGAGACCTGCCGTTTGATCGCTTCCCGGCGTTGCCACTGCGCATCAGAGAACCGCGTCTTCAGCTTTTCAAGCTGATAGACCATGCGCCGGCGACACTTCTCGATTCGCACTCTGAGTCTGTCTTCAGAAGGAACGAGACAGGCCAGCTCCGTCAGGTGTTTTCCAAGCTCCTCTTCCAGGTTTTCGAGTCGGCTTAAGGTATCCTGCGCGACCAGTCTTCGCATCAGGTTTTCAATCACAGTCTCCGGCCCGGCAAACAGCTCGCCAAGACCAATGCCATATCGCCGAAGCACCTTGCGGCTGCGCGCATCGAGGATCGTGGCGCTGACGCGCGGCCAGGCTAACGGCTGGCACAATCGCAACTCCGGGAAGAGCGCCTGCTCCCGTGCAAAACTGTATGCCTCAGCCTCCCCGATCACGTTTGCAACGACGGGCAGAAGCAGATGCTGCATGACGAGAGAGGTAAGCACGCCCGCGAGTTGCCCTGCAGCGCCTTCCCGGTGGGCATTCCCGGCGCTCCCGTCCGGTTGCGCGCTTCCATATCCGGCCGCACGCAGACGTTTTTCCTGTTCCGCCAACGCTGCCGCCGCCTTGCGCTCCTCGACAAATGGTACCAGGTGCATCACCAGAGGAAGAACGCCAGGCTGCAGTGGATCGAGCAAGACCATGCCGCAAGAATCGAGCAGCTTCGAAATTGATCGTCCCCATGCACGCGCGAGGTCCGCTTCCGACGCGTAGGCGGCCTTCAACATCTGAAGAAGATCGGACTGTTCCACGCTGACTTCCAGGACTTGTGCAATCCGGGCGAGCAATTCCTCAATCCCGTTGGAGACCCCGGCATTCGGCACGGGCGTGCATCCGAGTCCAACTCGCAGCGGCCCTCCAGTTGCGAGCAGCCCTACGCTCAAGTCTGCTGCACGGACGCCGGCGTCCATCCAACCGACCGGGACGGCGGGAATCCCGATATCGCTGAGCCATGCGGCCAGTCGCGCGGCCGTGAAAGCTTTCAGCCAGCTGCAAAGGGGACCGCCGAACAATCCAGGATGCAGGGTTGTGACCACAGCCATCGTTTGCGGGTCTTTCAGCTTCGCGAGGTTGGAGCGCGCGCTCTCGCCGCACCGGAAGCGCTCTGCCTGCGCATGTAAAAGATCGCAGAGATCCTGTCGCGGCAGCGTCCGATCGTGGAACGATTCTGCTTGGGACTGAAGGCTCTCGGCATCCGGCGTGCACGGAAAGAACTGCCGCGCGGTCGGCGCGCCTTCACAGAAGTCGGCAAATAGCGCTGGAAATCCTGCTAATTCCCGGAATCTCAACTCGGAGAATCCTGTGCGGCTTCCAGCACACCGGCCGCCCGAAAGATCGAGGTCAGCCTGGTTCGCTGCTCCTCTTTCAAAGGCAATAGTGGCAGACGCGCCTCGCCGCCGAAAAAACCCATGAGGGTCATGGCGTATTTTAGACCAGGGATGCCGAAAAGGCTGGTGACCGCCTCGGCAGGGGGAGACAGGCGTTGCTGCAATTCAGCCGCCGCCTTCCAGTCGCCGGTGCGGAATGTTTCGTAAAGTTGTGTAGTCATCGCAGGCAGGGCGCAGGCAATCGCCACGATTCCACCGCAGGCCCCCTGAATCAGGCTGGGCAACAACGTAGGGGCCGATCCGACCAGAATCGCGAACTGCGCGGGAGTGCGCCGGCGAACCTCCGCTTGCAAAGGAAGGTTAGCGGAGCTTTCTTTTATGCCCGCGATATTTTCGTGCGCGCTGAGCCGCTCGATGAGGGCTGCGCTCGCACTGATCCCTGTAAACTGGGGGGCGTTGTAAATCAGAATCGGGATGGGAGACTCGTCGGCAACACTCCAGAAATGAGCAAAGAGCGCGTCATCGACCATGCGTGCTTTGTAGTAACAGGGTATGCCGACAAGAGCACAGTCGGCGCCCAAGTCTGCAACCTTGCGCACGAATTCCACTGTCAGGCGAGTCGATTCCTTCCCGGCGCCCACGATCATTGTCCTGCTCCTGCCCGTCCGCGCACGGGCCTCACGCACCAGCAACAGCTTCTCCTGGTCCGAGAGGTAGTGCGCTTCCCCATTCGATCCCAGAACCGTCAGGCCGGCCAGCGGCGCCTCAGCCCACCGGTCCAGGTTTTCTCTGAATTTGTCGATCAACAGCTCGCCATCCGAATCGAACGGCGAAGTAATAGGAGGGAAAATGCCGGATAAGCTCTTCATAGGTTCCGCCTCGGCCAATTACAGCAATGACGTCAAAGCCCTCAAGAGAATCCTCTCAGTTTCTTCGGGCTCTTTTCGGTTCGATTTTTGTCCGGATGATGCGCGTGTCACCGCCCGAATCCTCGAGTTCCACCACTAGATCCGCATCGCGATAGGATCCCAACCGCTCGCCCCATTCGATTATGGTCACGCCGTCCTGGCCTAGAAAGTCCTCCAGCCCGATGGAACTCAGATCGCGCTCTCCGGCCAGGCGATAAAGATCAACATGATAGATCGGACAGCGTCCCTGGTAAATATTTACGATCGTAAAAGACGGGCTGTGAACCAGGGCAGGATTATGCAGGCCAAATCCACGGGCAAACCCCCGCGCCAGAGTGGTCTTCCCCGTTCCCAGGGAGCCGCACAGAAATACCACACCGGGAATGGGGACCGCGCGCGCAAGTTCGCACCCCAGACGCTCGGTCTCCTCAGGAGAGCGGCTTTGAATCGCCCGTGCCGTTCGCCTTGACTTATGCGCTCGCCTGCAGACCTGAATCATTCGTGGCACACTCTCTTGAAAGCGTTGGGGAGGTGCGCCAGGAGATCCGTCGCGATCAGCGATTCTTCGCCCTTTTCCTCCGCCGCAAGGTCGCCCGCCAGCCCATGAAGGTGGACTGCCGCCGCGAGGTAGTCCGCAAGGCCTTCGGGATTGGCGCCATTGAACTTGCGCTTCCATCCCGCCACAAACCGTCCCATGATGCCCGAAAGAATGTCTCCGGTGCCCCCAGTCGCCATACCCGGATTGCCGGTTGTGTTGACGAAGAGGCGCCCTGAAGGTGTGGCCACGATCGTCTGGAATCCCTTCAACACCGTAAAAAGCCTGTGCTCAACAGAGCAACCTTCAGCGGTCTCCAGACGCCGCCGCTGAATGTCCTCAATGGTAACGCCCAGAAGCCGGGCCATTTCTCCAGGATGGGGCGTGATCGTGATAGGATTGCCGGCGTCGTTGCGCAAGCCTTCAGGCCTGCCTGCAAAAGCATTGATGCCATCCGCATCGAGAACCACCGGCGCCGGCGACCTCCGAACGACATCCCTCACCAGCCGTTGCGTTGAGCGATTCGTGGACAAGCCGGGTCCGACAATCACGGCATCAGCCTGCGATAGCTGACGGAGCACTACCTCAGCCGCCGAGGCATCGGCAGTCCCCTCCTGAGTCTCCTGAAGCCAGACGGCCATCAATTCCGGCACCTTGCCAACCATGTCGCTCCGCAGACTTTCCGGCAGCATCAGCGTAACGAGCCCTGCGCCCGAGCGCAGCGCCGCAAGCCCGGTCAGGAGCGCCGCGCCGCTCTTGTCCCTGGACCCAGCCAGCACGAACACATGGCCGAATGTGCCCTTGTGACTCCTGCGCGGCCGCGGAGGCAGAGTCCGCCTGACCAATGTTTTGTCAATAAGTTCGATGAGGTATTCCGGATCTGCAAGCAGCGCGGCCGGACTGCCGATGGGCGCAACGACAACCTTGCCTGCCTTATCAGCCGCGGGCGGAATGACCAAGGCGATCTTTAAGGCTGTGAATGTCACGGTCAGATCGGCTTGAACCGCAATCCCTTCGAGCATGGGTGAATCTGCGAACACGCCCGACGGGAGGTCCACCGATACAATAAAGGATCGCGAGCGCGCCTCGTTCATCCACTCAATGGCCCTGCGAAAATCGGAGCCGATCGGTTTGGAAAGTCCCGTGCCAAATAGAGCATCTACAATCACATCCGGATAAGCAGTGCGCTTCAAGAGAGAAGCGCGTCCTCCCGAATCAGGAAGAATCTGGATCGAGAGATCCAGGGACTGGAACATCTTCCAGTTCTCGAGCGCATCTCCTCGGAACTTCGCCGGATCGCCGAATACCCAGACCTCGGGCTTGCCGCCTCGCGCGGCCAGGTGGCGAGCCACCACCAGTCCGTCGCCGCCGTTGTTGCCGGTGCCGCAGAACACCAGCACGCGATTCTTTACTAGGTTTGGGCAAGCCCTCACCAGCTCGTCGCAAACCGACCGGCCCGCATTCTCCATCAAGAGGAGCGAAGGGATACCGTACCGCTCTGTGGTAAGCCGATCGACATCCCCCATCTGCTTCGCCGTCAGTATCTTCATAGTGCCGAACCCCATAAGCGCTAACTTAAGCCACTTCCCCCGCATGGACCCGGACTTAGACTTGGACTTAAACGTCGAGCTTGCGAAAGTTCACGTTGGGCAGGATAGTCCAAGTCCACGTCGAGGTCTAGGTCAAAGTCCAAGTGGGGTAGCGAGCATGACTTAGCGCTTATAATGCCGAACCCCTAGAAGGATGGATGCCGGAGCGGACTCATCGCGTTGAGCATAAGATACTCAGGAATCAGAAGAAAGGTGGTGTCTCACAGGGTCGATGTTCATTCCGTCTCCTGGCCTCTAGCTTGACGCCTCGGAAATTGCATAACCATTTGATAATAAATCGATTCCAGTGACACTTTTCCAGTTTGCTTCAAGGGGCAGAGGGGCAGAGGAACACAAGATGTTTACCCTTCCTTTTTTCCCTTGATCCCTTGACTCCTTTGCCCCTTTTCCCCCAAGTTCGCGAGCGAAGCGAGCTAGGTTCCTGTTGCCTCAAGCAATTCCTTGAGCACTATCAGTTGACACGCCGTTTTGCTGAGTTTACTATGAAAATGATACTTTTCTTGTTTGCCGGCATCTAAGTAGGTGTGAAAGGAATGCGCGTCCTAAAGATCTCCATCATGCCCGACATCAAGCATATCGGGTCATGATGGGCAAAACAACTGCTCCTCGAGGGGAGGAAATATGCAGTCCTCAAGGAAGACGTTAATGATTGCGTTGGGAATCGTTCTGACGCTGGCCATGTCAGTGGCGACCTACGCTGCCGACCGTAAGCACGGGGACGTCGAAAACATCGGCAACCGGGACATCACGGGGAGAGTGTGGGGTATTTTCCCCAACTTCGTCTCCTTGGAAAGGGAGATTCAGATAGGACAGCAGGTCGCGGCGGAGTTCGAGCAAACCGCGAAGCTGATCGAAGACCCCGTCATCAGCGATTACGTTGACCGCGTCGGTCAGAACCTCGTCAAACATTCGGATGCTAAGGTGCCGTTCCACATCAAAGTGGTCGACACAGATGAAGTGAACGCGTTCGCGTTCCCCGGGGGCTTCTTCTATCTAAACAAAGGCATGATACTGGCGGCTGACAACGAATCAGAGTTGGCCGGCGTCATGGCCCACGAGATCTCGCATGTTTGCGCTCGCCATGCGACTGCTCGGATGACCAAGGGTCAAATTCTTCAGATCGCTTCGATTCCCGCTCTGTTCGTGGGCGGATACTGGACCCAGATGGCAATTTATAACGGACTAGGCTTGGGCATCAACCTCGAACTTCTGGGAATCACCCGCGAGTCCGAAAAAGAAGCCGACCAGCTGGGAATTCAGTACATGTGGAACACGGGATATGATCCCAACGCTTTCGTTTCATTCTTTGAAAAACTGCAGGCGCAGGAAAAGAGCAAACCGGGAAAGCTGGCTGGCTTTTTCCGCACGCATCCGTACGCCGAGGATCGTATTGCAGCCTCGATGGATGAGGAGCGCTACTTGCCTGAGAAGGACAATTACATCGTCAACACTTCCGAATTTGACCGCGTCAAGGCGAGACTTCTTGCCATCGACAACGCCATGAAGGCAGACAGTCAAGCGGCTCAAGTCGATCAAAAGAGACCTACGCTGAAGCGCCGGACCGACACGAACGATCCGAACAGCACCGATCCCGACAAACCGGATCAGAATAAGCGCCCCACCCTGAAAAAGGCGGGAGATCCGGGAAAAGATCCTGGGAAAGACTAGTCGCCCCGACAGGCGATTGGAAGCCGCTTCCACAGTATTCTTGACAGATTTCGGATAAAGAGCCCCGCTTTTGGGGCTCTTGCTGTATTCCTACTGCTAGCGCTCGGATCCCACCAATCTGATCCTCGCTTCCTATGCCGCTTGCATTGAACCGTTACGCGTGGCGTTACGTGAATTTTGTTCTCGTCAGAAGCAAGAAGCCAGAATTTTCATAAGCGCCGCCCATACTGCTTTCCGGAGGTGATGTCATGCAAACAGAGCGACCAAAGGCGAGGACCTTTCGAGATCTGATAGTGTGCCGCAAAGCTCACGAGAGTCCCTCCAAAAAGCCTGGCCGCGCACGTTTTTGAAACATTTTTGTCTGCGCTATCGTACTGTGTGTTGGTAACTTCGGACTTTTTTTAGTTACTCAATTCACCAGGAGCCTGAAAATGAAAACCTTAGACTTGCACCCTTGCAGGGGCAACCAATATAAGTGGTTCATTGTTTTAACGATTTTCACTTTCTCACTGGCGCTGACCAGCTCTCCGCCATGGAGCGCCTACGCACAGGATCGGCAGCAGGTACAGCAGAAACAACAGTCGGCGCTCCAGTCGATTCAGGCGCAGCAACAGGCTGACTTACAGAAAGCGGCCGAGGAGGAGATGAACAGGATCAAGCTGGTGCCTGTTTCTCTCGAAGGCCCGATTGAAATCGCGGAGAAGGACGGAACGGCACTTCACCTTTCACTAAGAGACATCACCAAGATGGCTCTCCAGGCCAACCTCGACATCGCAATCCAAAACACCAACGAGCAGACCTCGCAGCAGAACGTTATCGCAACCCACTCACCTTATGATCCCACTTTGAGGGTCACGTTTGGGCTTACGGACTCGCATCGTCCGAACAACAACACAACCCAAGCCTCGATTACAGGCTTCATCAATATTACAAAGCAGATCACCTCCAATGCGAACTTAAGCCAATTATTTCCCTGGGGCGGCACGGCAAGCCTTTCCTGGAACTCGAGTCGGTCTGATTCCAACATTTCGACTCAAATTTTCAACCCGCAGCTCTCAGCCTCTGGCACATTGAACTACAGTCAGCCGCTTCTTAGGAATTTCCGCATTGACGGCACCCGTAACAGTATCAAACTAGCCAACTTGAATCTGAAAATAACCGACAGCCAGTTCAAGCAGCAGGTCACGAACATCATTGCCAGTATCCAGAACGCCTATTGGTCCCTCGTCAGTGCTATCAGGTCATACCAAGTTTCCGTGCAGTCGGTGCAATCGGCTAGACTCGCGTCTGACCAATCCAGGAAGAAGGTCGAGGTCGGGACGGCAGCACCGATCGATTTCATCCAAAGCCAGGCGGCCCAGGCATCACGGGAAGTCAGTGTGATCAGCAACGCGGACAGAATCCTGCAAGCAGAGAACAGCCTGAGGACGCTAATCTCAAAGGACCGCAATGCTGAGATCTGGGGCAAGATCATTGTCCCAACTGATACTCCCGACTATATCGAATACAAGGTTGATGTCAATGAGGCGATTCAAAAGGCGCTCAAGAACCGTCCCGAACTGGAACAAGCGGATCTTAACCTGCAACAGAACGATCTGACTTATAAATTGCAGCAGAACAACAAGAAGTGGCAGGTTGACTTGAGTGCTTCGATTGGGGCGCAGGGACAGGCAGGTCCTCAAAGCTACGATAGGTACGGCAATCCACAGGTTGCAGCTCCTTATGTCGGCGGGCTTTTCACGGCCTACAATACACTTTTTTCGCAGGGCAACTTCAACTGGAATTTCGGATTTACTGTTGGGATTCCGTTGAAAAGCACGCAGGCGAAAACAGATTTGGCAAGGACTCGGATTGCCAGACAGAATCAGATCATGCAGCGCACCAAGAGCGAGCAGAGCATCATCGTGGACGTGCGGAATGCAATCCAGGGCCTCGCCACTGCCAGGAAGCAGCTTGAGACAGCACATATCGGGGTCCAACTGGGGGAGGCTCAGCTCGACGCCGAAAACAAGAGGCTGGAGGCCGGTCTGAGCACGCAATACCAGTTATTGCAGCAGCAAGATAACTTAACCAGCTATCGGACCCAGGAGTTGAACGCCCAGATCGCCTACCGCCAGGCCATAATCACGCTGCAGAAAGCCATGTTCACACTGCTTGAAGAAAGCAACATCGACATCAAGTCAGACATTCCCAAGGCGCCGCTGACCTTCAAGTAGATTAAAGCAATCACTCTGTTTCAGGCTCCTGTGCCGCCTGGCCTCCATTGTCCATGGAGGCCCAGGCGGCTTTTCTATTATCGCCTGCATATCGAAATTCGGTGACACTATCTCATGCGCGATTCGTGCACCCAAGCGCATGAAAAAGCGCACGGGCTGAAGCCCGTGCCCACTTGAGATCTCTGAGGGTAACATATAGTGCGGACGGGCTTTAGCCCGTCCGCTGCACCGTCTATTTTCAAAGCAGGCACCGAGTTGCCCGATCGCTTTTGCGCGCATGCAAACCTTCTTCAGGCAATTCGGTGCCTGTCACCAAATTTCTATGATAGAGTGGCCCTGGTGCGCGCATGAACGTGTTCCCCTGTCTTTGGGCGGCCTTTGGTCTCGTAATCGGCAGCTTCGTCAATGTCTGCATATATCGGCTCCCGCGGCATGAATCGATCATTTTCCCACGCTCACACTGCCCTCGCTGCGGCAAGGCCGTGAGGCCTTACGACAACATCCCGGTCCTCTCGTTTCTTTGGCTGCGTGGCAAGTGCCGATTCTGCCGGCAACCGATCTCGCTCCAGTATCCGCTCGTCGAGCTGCTGGCCGCTCTCGCTTTCTATGCGAGCGCCGCCGAGTGGAGTTTCACGCCGCCGGCGTTCGTGAACTCGCTTTTCTTGTCTGTCATCCTTATCCTGGTATTCATCGACTATCATCATCAGATCCTGCCCAACGTCCTAACTCTTCCCGGGGTGGCAGCGGGCATCGTGTTGAGCCCTCTGCAAGCGCAGGGATTCTTCCACGATACTGTTTCCTACGATCTGGCATCGCTGGTTTCCTCAGCTCACACCGACGCCGTACTTCCCTGGGCCGGCTCGGTTCTTGGCGCGCTCGTGGGCGGCGGCATTCTTCTTATGGTCGCCACAGCATATCAGGCCGTGCGCAAGCGTCAGGGCCTGGGAATGGGGGACGTGAAGATGATGGCAATGGTGGGGGCCTTCGCCGGCTGGCGCGTCGCGATTCTGACCATCTTCATCGGATCGCTCCTGGGAAGCATCGCGGGCATTTGTCTCGTCCTCTTCGGTGGCCGAACCTTGCAATCCAAGCTCGCATTTGGGACCTTTCTCGGCGCGGCTTCCGTAATTGCGTTGTTTTTCGGCCCAGCGATCCTCCAGTGGTACACCTCAGCATAGATCCGCCGATTTCTTCGCTCAAATCAAGCCTCCACCCGTTAGATAGAGTGCGAGTTCAACTCTTGACCAAACCGCGAGGACGCCAAGAGCCCTGAGGACGATCATCGCGGACCTTGGAATCGAACGAGGATCTGACGTTGCATAACGCGCGCGGGGTAGGACTTGTCGAGATTATCGTCGTACTGGGCCTCCTGGGCATCATGGCCGGAGGCGCAGCTCCAGGAATTCATCGCATCAATCAGGAGTGGGCTCTGTGGGGCAGTGCACACCTGCTGGAGACCTCGCTGCTGTGGGCACGGAACCATGCGATTGCCGCCAATGATTCGCTGATCCTCATGATCGATCAGGACGGGCGTCGTTTCTACTGGCTGGATCCCGGCGGAACGCGCTACGAAACCTCCGTCCGGTACTTTCCTGCGGGGGTGCGCGTCGTCCAGTCGCCTCGACGGCCGCTGCGCTTCTACCAGCACGGCAATGCAGTACCCGCCGGCACCTTCGTAATCCAAGGAGAAGCGGGAACTTATAGGGTTGTGGTCAGCGTCGCGGGCAGGGTTCGGGTTCAGCGAGATTGAGAACCAAGATGCTGAGCAAGAGTTACAAGTCGTTCCAGGCAGGTAATGGCGGCGCCGGAGCGGATCGAGGCACGCGCCATCTCGATTCCCTCCCGCAAGTGGCGGGCTTTGCCTCCGGCTACGAGGCCTGCCGCGGCGTTCAGCAGGACAACATCCTGCTTGACGCTTCCGCGGTCAGACAGCACTTCCCGAATGATCTCCGCGTTGCGTTGCGCGTCGCCGCCCTGGATCTGATCGATGGGGGCGCGCTTCAGGCCGAAGTCCTCGGGCGAAACATAGTAGGTTCGTACCTCTCCGTCACGGACTTCGGATATTTTCGTCTCACCCGAAATCGTGATTTCGTCGAGCCCATCCAGCCCGTGTACTACCAGCGCGCGCTTGGCGCCCAGCTCGCACAACACCTGGGCCATCATGTCGGTCAATTTCTCAGCATAGACGCCCAGAACCTGGGCGTTGGCGCCGGCAGGATTGCAGAGTGGGCCAAGGAGATTGAAGACTGTTCGGATCTTCATTTCCCGGCGTGCCAGCATGACGTAGCGCATGGCGCTGTGCAGCAGCGGCGCGTACAGGAAGCCGATGCCGACCTCATCGATGCAGCGGGCCACGGATTCCGGGGCAAGGTCAATCCGTATGCCGAGCGCCTCGACGACATCCGCGCTGCCGCAGATACCGGAAACACTCCGATTGCCGTGCTTTGCCACCCGGACGCCGGCGCCCGCGACCACAAAGGCAGTTGCCGTGGAAATATTGAACGTGCCCGCAGCGTCGCCTCCCGTCCCGCACGTGTCTACGAGCATTTCGCGCTCCGTACCGGAGAACGCCGCATCCACAATGCATCTAGGGTGCACAGGAGAGGCCTTGGCCCGGATGACGCGCGCAAAGCCGATGAGCTCCTCCACCGTTTCGCACTTCATGCGCAGCGCGGTGAGAAGAGCCGCGATTTGGGCGTCGGTAGCCTTCCCGCTCATAACGGCGTCCATGACCGATTCGGCTTCGGCGCGATCCAGGTGCTGTCCATCCACAACCCGGCGGATGGCGTCCACAATCTCCACGGCAGTCCCTAACCTCTTGAACCAAGAAAGCGGTAAAGGTAAGGCAAAAACCGGACGAAATCAAGCAAGTGACGAGCGACACACACGGGACAAAAACTCATTATCTGCCGCCTGGATCCGTCAGTCTTCATTTCAAACATAATCAAAATGAGAAGCGGTGCCGATAGAAGATCTGAGGTTCTCTTGTTTGGAGGACCAACTGTGTATCAGCTGAGGTGTCGAACCATGAAATCAATCACTGTCTTTTTGACTGGTTTGTTCCTGCTGGCAGTGACATCCTTCGGATACTCGCAGTCCCTGGCCGATCTGGCAAAGAAGGAGAAGGATCGGCGCCAGGCTGTGAAAGGAGACGTCAAGGTCATCACCAGCATCGAGGCCGCCAAATACCAATACGCACCGGTCACCACCAGTGTACCGCCTCCCACACCGCCGGCGGAAAATACCGCCGCGGAAAACGCAGCTCCCGCAAATCAAAAGCCTCCCGCCGAGGGAGAGGCAAAAGCTGAGGCGGCGTCAGGGACCCAAAATGCTAAATCGACCGGCGATGAACCGACTGATTATTTTGGCAGGCCCGAGAGCTTCTGGAAGCAATCCTTCGCCGATGCACGCCAGAGGGTTAAAGATCTCGAGAACGAGTGCAATGTCATCACCCTGAAGCTCAACGACCTGCAAAACAGGTTCTACCGCGAAAGCGACGGCTTCAAGCAGCAAGAAATCCAGCGCGAGATTCAGAAGACTTTTTATGAACAGGACGTAAACAAGCAGAATCTGGAGAAAGCCAAGTCTGCCCTCGACAATCTCGAGAAAGAAGCCCACCGAAGCGGTGCTCTCCCCGGCTGGATAAAGGAACCCGGCGAGTAGCACGCCCGGCAGAGGCCAGACCACAAATACCTCTGAATCCTCAAAGAAACCCCGCTCGGATTCTATGCCGTCTCAGAGGTTTTTGTGGTTTGACGAGCGCGCGAGCAATAGCACTGCAATCCCGCCCGATAACAGGCGGTGCTCCACACTCTCAAAACCAGCCCGTTCCATCAGAACTTTGAGCTCTGCTGGTCCTGGAAAAGTCTGAACGCTATCCGCCAGGTATTGGTATGGGCCTTCGACGCCTGAAATCAGCGTGCCGAGCCTGGGCAGGATATTCCGGAAGTAGAAGCGGTACAGCCTGCCGATGAACGGCGCCTTTGGCATTGAAAAATCAAGCGCGCCAAGCACGCCGCCATTGCGCAGGACGCGCTTCATTTCAGCAAGGCCCTTACGGGCATCGGCGAGATTGCGCAGCACAAAGGCTGATACTGCCACGTCGAAGCAGCAGTCCGGGAATGGCAGTGCAAGCGCATCCCCCTCGAGCAGCAAGATCGGGTGCGCTACTCGACGGTGCGAAACCTTATTTCGACCGATACACAACATCGGGTGGCAGAAGTCACATGCTACGACCGGGCCGAGCGATGAAAACGCCAGAGATAAGTCGCCGGTGCCGCAACCTATGTCAAGGATCTTCGGCGGCACGCGAGTGATCCGTTTCGACACCTCGCGTACACAGACGCGACGCCAGTGCCGGTCGGCATTTCCCGATAGGAAGTGATTCAGAAAGTCATAGCGACGTGCGGTGGCTCCAAACATCTCCCGCACGTACGATCTGCGTTCATCTGCGTTCATCTGCGGTTCCAAGAAAGTCCGCGATAAGGCGTCGCAGTCGTGAGGGATCGAAGTCATCGACGATCTCAGGCTGGCCCAAGCGGCGCAGAAGGACCATCCGGATCTTGCCGTCGTGAAACTTTTTGTCGCGTTGCAGCACATTCCACACGCGCGCCGCGGAGATTCCCCGCAGCGGAGGCAGGGATTCGATCCGGTGAATCAGGCGCACCAGCCGCTGCGCCTCTTCGATCCGCATCCTGCCCATCGCACATCCGAGCTCTCCGGCCGCTATCATGCCCCAGGCCACAGCTTCCCCATGCCTGAACCTGCGGTAATTGGTCGCAGCTTCCAGCGCGTGCCCTATGGTATGGCCGTAATTCAAAATCATGCGTGTGTTCGCCTCCCGCTCGTCGCGCGTCACGACCTCTGCCTTGATACGGACCGCCTCCAATATGACGTGCACTATCGCCGGCGCTTCGCAGGCACGCACCGCAGACAGCTTCCGTTTCAGATACCCGAGCAACGGTTCCGAGCGGATCGCTCCGCACTTGACGATCTCGTAGATGCCCGACGCCACTTCTCGCGCAGGCAAGGTTCGGAGTACGGTGGTGTCAGACAGCACCGCGCTCGGCTGATGGAAAGCGCCGATGAGGTTCTTGCCGAGCGCCATGTTAATGCCGACCTTGCCCCCAACGGAGCTGTCCACCTGTGCCAACAGCGTGGTAGGTACCCCCACGAAGGGAATCCCGCGCATATAGGTTGCCGCGGCGAAGCCCACAACATCACCAACCACGCCGCCGCCGAAAGCGACAATCCAGGACCGGCGGTCCGCCCGCGCGCTGAACAAGCCTCTGTAAATCCTATTCAGGGTTGCTTGGTTCTTGAAGCGTTCGCCGTCTCTGATTTGCACAACGGGAACACGACCGAAGGCATGTTCCAGAGATGCAAGCAGGACCCTGCCATGCAGCCGCAGAACAAGCGGGTTGGTCACCACCACAGGCGGCGCAGCAAATCCTAGGCGGGTGAGAATTTTCCCTGCGTTCTCCAACAGGCCGGGCCCTACGAATACCGGATAGCTCCGGCTTCCCAGTTCGACTTGCAGCCTTCTCACAACTTCCTCGGAGTTTCAGGTGTCGGGTCTTCCGCATCCAGTTCTTTGGCAGATCTGAGCGCTCCCGGCGCCTGACAGATGTCGAAGAATTGGATTCGGAAGACCTGACACCGGTTCTATGGTCGGGAGATGCCTTCGAGCGGGCTGCTGGCAGACGCGTAAAGCTTCCTGGGAATGCGTCCCGCCAGGAAAGCCTGCCGCCCCGCCCGAACGGCCAGGTTCATGGCCTCGGCCATGCGAACCGGTTCCTGCGCGCAGGCAATCGCCGTATTCATGAGCACGCCGTCGCAGCCCAGTTCCATGGCCACGGATGCATCGGACGCGGTCCCCACACCCGCATCCACAATCACTGGAATCGAGACGGTCTCGCGAATTATACAGATGTTGGCCGGATTCTGAATGCCGATACCGGATCCGATCGGAGCACCGAGAGGCATGACAGCAGCAGCACCCGCATCCTGAAGTTTGCGAGCTACGACAGGATCGTCGTTCGTGTACGGAAGAACAATGAAGCCGTCTTTCACCAGCACTCGGGTGGCTTCCAGCAGGCCTTCCGTGTCCGGGAACAAGGTCTTCTCATCGCCGATGACCTCGAGCTTCACCCACTCTGAGAGGCCGGCTTCGCGGCCGAGAAGGGCAGTGCGGATGGCATCTTCCGCGTTGTAACAGCCGGCAGTGTTGGGAAGCAGAGTGAAGCGGTCCCTATCGATGTAATCGAGCAGCGACTCGCGCGATCGGTCGCTGATGTTGATGCGCCGCACGGCGACCGTGACGATTTGCGCCCCGGACTTCTCCAACGCCTCGCGCATAACACTGAAGGTTGGATATTTTCCCGTCCCCACGATCAGGCGCGAGTGAAACGTCCGCCCGCCCAGCACCAAGGCATCATCATCCAAGCTTGCTACCACAGCCTCACCCCTTCAAATGCCGAAACAGCTATAAGCAGGATACTCCCGGAGACATTGTGACAGACTCGCTGATAGGCTACTCTTTCCCTGATTTCATGGCAAGTCTGCTAGAACGAGGATCTAAGGATTTTGGAATCTTCAACCAATATCGCCCAATCTCGGCAAAATCGGGGAAAGAGTAGCCTGTCGCCAAACCTCATCCGCCGCCCACGAACTGGACGATCTCTATTTTGTCAAACTCCTTGAGAGCCGTCTGGTTCCAGTCGTGGCGCTTCACGATGCGCCGGTTCACTTCCACCGCGACTCTGTCAGGCTTGATCTTGAGGTTTTCAAGCAATTCCCGGACTGTGGCAGAAGCCGGAACGGATCTGGTTTCGCCGTTGATTTCCAGCTTCATCATCATTTGCATATGACGTATGATACTGGTTGCTCTCGCGGCAAATCAACCAGAAAACCCTTGACACTACGTCAAGTTGTCCACTAACATCCACCGAATGTTTCTCGCTCCGGGGTTCGTGTATCCGATTGAATTTAAAGAGTTTATGGAGCCACCAAATAATCTGTCGGCGTTGTTCCGGAGTTGGAGTTGAGCAGGCATGCTATCTGAGGTTACGCGTCAAAAAATAGAGGAATTGATTCAGCGGTACCCGCAGAACCGTTCAGCACTTATCCCATCTTTGCAACTGGCTCAAGACGAGGCTGGCTGCCTGTCGCACGACGCTGTCCGCGAGCTGGCTCGCATTTTCGGGCTTTCCCCCAATAAGGTGTATGAAGTCGCCAGTTTTTACACGATGCTGTTCAAAAAGCCGGTGGGCAAATACCTCATCCAGGTTTGCACCAACATTTCCTGCCTCCTCTGCAACTGCGAAGAGATCATGAACCACCTTCAGCAGAAGCTTGGCATTAAGCCGGGGGAGACGACCTCTGACCGGAGGTTTACGCTTTTAGAAGTCGAGTGCCTGGCGTCCTGTGGCACGGCGCCTGTGGTGCAGATCAACGAGGATTACCACGAGAACCTAACGGTTGAGAAACTGGATCGGATCCTGGACTCCCTGAACTGATGGAAACCTTGCTGTTTTACCTCTTAGGAGGGCTGGCGCTGATTGCAGCCATCAACGTGGTTTTGCTGCGACGGGTTTTCTATTCGGCATTATCTCTGATTGTCTGCCTCAGCGCTCTTGCCGGCATTTATCTGCTGCTCGATGCGCCTTTCATCGCTGCGGTACAAATCATTGTTTATGCCGGAGCCATTATGGTGTTGTTCCTCTTTGTCATCATGCTCCTGGACCCCTTTTCAGCGACAGCGCATGTCGACAAGAGGCCCTATCTCGTCTTTTTTGCCGTCGTCCTCGGCACGGCCGCTCTGCTGCTGCTCTATCCGTTGCTGAAATCGTACGATCCGGCCAGGGCGCCTCACGAACTGCTGATTCCGGATGCAAGACCCGGGACCGTCACCCATCTCGCGGCTACTCTCTTCCGCGACTATTTGCTCCCTTTCGAGGTGACGTCGGTCTTGATCCTCGTCGCCATCATCGGGGTGGTCGTGCTCGCCAAGCGGCAGACGTAGGCAGACCATGAGCATAGTTCACTGTCTAATTCTGAGCGCGCTGCTTTTCACGGTTGGAACCGTTGGCGTGATCGTCAAGAAGAATGTCATCGCCATCTTCCTGTGCATCGAGCTCATGCTCAACGCCGTAAACCTCAGCTTCGTGGCGTTCTCGAAATACCTCAACCAGGTTCATGGACAGATTTTCGTTTTTTTTGTCATGGTCGTGGCGGCAGCGGAAGCAGCCGTTGGGCTGGCCATTGCCATCGCTCTCCACCGCAATCGCAAGACGTTGAACGTCGATGATGCGGACATCATGAAGTGGTAATAGGGACCTGCTTATGTTGGATTTTTTGTGGTTGATCCCGCTGCTGCCTCTCGTGGGTTCGGCGCTCAACGGGATTCTGGGCAAACGGTTCCCCAAGCGACTGATCTCTGCAATCGCCTGCACCAGCGTGGGCGCCTCTTTTGCGGCTGCAGTCGCAGCGGTTGCGGCCCTGCTGAAGCTCCCTCCGGCCGAGCGGCACGTCGTTGACACGCTTTTCACCTGGATCGCCTCCGGAAGCTTCGTTTCCAAGGCGGAGTTCCTTCTCGACCCGCTTGCCGCCGTCATGCTGCTCGTTGTGACCGGGGTCGGCTTCCTGATCCACATTTACTCAATCGGCTACATGCACGCCGAAGATGGGTACTACCGGTTCTTTTCGTACCTGAACCTGTTCATGTTCTCGATGCTTGTCCTGGTCCTTTCCGGCAACTTTCTTTTCATGTTCGTCGGTTGGGAAGGAGTCGGGCTCTGCTCCTACCTGCTTATCGGCTACTACTTCGAGCGACGTAGCGCCGGCGACGCCAGCAAGAAGGCGTTCATCGCAAACCGCGTCGGGGACACGGGTTTTATCCTTGGTATCCTGCTCGTCTTCGTCACTTTCAAGAGCTTGGACTTCACGGATGTATTCCGTCAGATCGCGGGCGATGCGAACCGCTTCCCGGTCGAAGTCGGAGTCGGCACTCTGAGCGCAATCGGGATTCTGCTGTTTATCGGCGCCACGGGAAAGAGCGCACAGATACCGCTGTACGTGTGGCTGCCCGATGCCATGGAAGGCCCCACTCCGGTGAGCGCCCTGATCCATGCCGCTACCATGGTGACCGCCGGCGTCTATATGGTCGTGCGCTGTTCCCCGATATTCAGCCGCGCTCCGATAGCCCTCGAGGTCGTAGCGGTAATCGGAGTCCTGACGGCCCTCATGGCCGCAACCATTGGCCTGGTACAGACCGACATCAAGCGGGTTTTGGCTTATTCGACGGTGAGCCAGCTGGGCTACATGTTTTTCGCGGCCGGTGTCGGCGCTTTTTCCGCCGGAGTGTTTCATCTTGTCACGCACGCATTTTTTAAGGCGCTCCTCTTCCTTGGCGCTGGCAGCGTGATTCATGCCATCGGCGGCGAGCAGGATCTCATGCGGATGGGCGGGCTGCGCAAGTTCGCTCCCACTACGCACGGCGTCATGTTGGTGGCTGCGCTCGCCATCAGCGGCATCTTTCCGTTCGCCGGCTTTTTCAGCAAAGATGAGATCCTTTGGTCCGCCTGGGCAAAAGGTCACCCCATCATCTGGCTCACTGGCTTGGTGACCGCCGGGCTCACAGCCTTTTATATGTTCCGCCTGATCTTCCTTGCCTTCTACGGATCGGAGCGCTTCTCGGAGGAAATTCGCCACCACCTGCACGAATCTCCGCCAAGCATGACGGTCCCCTTGATCGGGCTCGCTGTGCTCTCGACCATCGGCGGATTCGTTGGCTTGCCTGCCTGGATGAACCTAGGCCCTAACAGATTCGAACAGTTTCTTGAACCTTCACTCGAGTTTGCCTGGCGTGGGAAGAGCGCCGAACTCCCGCACAGTTTGGAATTCGGATTTGCGATGCTTTCGGTTATGGTCGCACTCTTCGGGATTTACACGGCGTACCGTTTCTATGTCGTGAATCCGTCTGCACCGGCAAGCCTTGCCCGTCGCATGAGCAGGACGCATGGATTGCTCGCGCACAAGTACTACGTAGACGAGACGTACGACGCTCTGATGGTGCATCCGGTCGTGGCGGGCTCGAATGGGATCTTGTGGCAGTGCGTGGATATAGGGCTCGTTGACGGCGCGGTGAACGGATTGGCACGCCTGGTCCAGGGCTCGGCATCCCTTTTGAAGAACGTTCAAAACGGTTTGGTTCGCAGTTACGCCGCCTGGATCATGGCCGGGGCCGTGGTGATCTTACTTTACATAACTTTGCTCCGATGACGAGCGCAGCATGCACATTCCGAATGTCCTGAGCCTGGTGACTTACCTCCCTGCAGGGGCCGCGATCGCGCTCCTGCTGTTCCCGCGGCGATCCGAGAGAGCCATCAAGGTGTTTGCCCTTCTGATGTCGGTCGCCACCTTTGTGCTATCCGTCCACCTGTTCTATCACTTCGATGTTGCGAACGGTCAGATGCAGTTCGAGGAGTCGGTTTCCTGGATCGAAGGAGGGCTGATCAAGCATCACCTCGGCATCGACGGAATCAGCCTTTTCCTCATCCTGCTTACGACATTCCTGACACCTCTGTGCATTCTCTCCTCCTGGCACGCAGTGACCCTGAGGGTGAAGCCGTACATGATCTGCATGCTGCTCTTGGAAACGGGAATGATCGGAGTCTTCTGCGCGCTCGACCTGGTGCTCTTTTATGTTTTTTGGGAGGTCATGCTGATCCCGATGTATTTTCTAATCGGAATCTGGGGCGGTGAACGCCGGGTCTATGCCGCGGTCAAGTTCATCCTCTACACGATGGCCGGCTCGCTGCTCATGCTTGTGGCCATTCTCTATCTTTTCCATCTCAACGGCGGCACCACCTTCGACTTGCCGGAGATCTCTCGCAATCTGGCATCAGGAGTAGTTCGAATTACAGCGAAGGAGGAGTTCTGGCTGTTCATGGCCTTTCTGCTGGCCTTCGCCATCAAGGTCCCGCTCTTTCCGCTTCACACGTGGCTCCCGGACGCGCACGTCGAAGCGCCTACGGCCGGATCCGTCGTCCTCGCCGGCGTGCTGCTGAAAATGGGGACCTACGGCCTGCTTCGCTTCTGCCTGCCCCTCTTTCCGGCCGTGGCGATCGCGGTCGCTCCCTATCTTTCCGTGCTCGCCCTGATTGGCATAGTCTACGGGGCCCTGGTAGCCATGGTTCAGCCCGACCTCAAGAAGCTGGTTGCCTACTCGTCGGTGAGCCATATGGGGCTGGTCGTGCTCGGGATTTTTGCTTTCACCCAACAGGGTCTCCAGGGTTCGACGCTGCAAATGCTCAATCACGGATTGTCGACCGGGGCGCTGTTTCTCCTGGTAGGCATGATTTACGAGCGCAGGCACACGCGCTTGATCTCTGAGTTCGGGGGCTTGGCCCACCGCAACCCGGTGCTTGCTGCGCTGTTTCTGGTCGTTACTCTCTCGTCGATTGGCCTGCCCGGACTGAACGGGTTTGTTGGTGAGGTGCTCATTCTAGCGGGGACATTTATCAAGAGCCCGGCCTTCGCGGCAGTGGCCGCTACCGGGATGATTCTCGGCGCCGCATATATGCTCTGGATGTACCAGCGTGTCTTCCTGGGAAAGGTCACAAACTCGGCCAACCTGGAAATGAGGGATATGGGCATCAGGGAAAAGGCGCTGATGGCGCCGATTCTGCTCGTGATGCTCTGGATCGGCGTGTATTCCGCGCCGTTTCTTCAGCGCATGGATGCCAGCTTGCAGCTCGTGCAGCAACGCATCCATGATGCCCATGCCCCCAGGGGCGGATACAGAGTCGACCGGCGCCCTGCCGGTTCCGCACCGCAGGATCGGAGCGTGATCTTGTCCCAATGCCAGGATGTAATTGTTCAATCCGGTGAAACTCGGTGATGAGCATCGACTACCTTGCCATCCTTCCTCAGATCGTCCTGGTTCTGGCCGGCATGGCCATCATGCTGCTGGAGCCTGTCACCCCTCCCGAACGCAAGGGACAGCTCGGGCAGATCGCCGTCGTCGCTTCGTTTCTGGCCGCGTATGTTCTGTCGTTTCAGAGGATCACAACGCCGCGCGCCGTATTCAACGGCATGCTTCTCGTTGACAACTTCAGCTGGCTCTTCCAGTGGCTTTTCTTCGTCATCACCGGTGTCGCATGCTTGATTGCGCTCCGCTTTAACGAACGCGAGGGAATTAACAGAGGCGAATACTACGCCCTGCTGCTTTTCGCCTGCTCCGGCATGTCGCTGATGGCCGCGAGCGGCGATCTGATTCTGACCTTCCTCGGCATTGAGATCCTGTCGATTGCAACGTACATTCTGGCAGGCTTCAAGCGGACCGACGTTCGGGCGAACGAATCGTCGTTGAAGTACTTCCTGTTGGGTTCCTTCGCAACCGCATTTCTGCTTTACGGTATCGCGCTCGTCTACGGCAGCACTGGAACGACAAACTACGCAGCTATTCGCGCCATCGCCGGTCTGCAGGGGGTTCCACAGGTCACGATGGTGGTCGGGCTATGCCTGCTTCTGGTCGGATTCGGCTTCAAGGTCGCCACCGTGCCGTTCCACGCCTGGGCGCCGGATGTATATGAGGGAGCGCCCACGGCCGTTACTGCTTTCATGATTGTGGGTCCCAAGGCGGCCGGCTTCGCCGCGCTGATGAGGGTGCTCGTTCAGGCGCTGCCGTCTTTGCAGGCAGACTGGACCACGATTTTGTGGGCTTCCTCCATTCTCACGATGACGGTGGGAAACATCGTTGCCGTTCTCCAATCGAACATCAAGCGGATGCTGGCCTACTCGGCGATCGCGCATGCCGGCTACATCCTGGTAGGCATCGTCGCCAACAGCGCCGCCGGAAGTCGCGCGGTGATCTTCTATCTCATCGTCTATACGGCCATGAACCTGGGGGCGCTGAGCATCGTGCTTTCCTTGAGCCGCAAGGGGGACGAGTGCGTCAACCTCGAGGACTACGCCGGATTGGGGAAAACACAACCTTTGGCAGCGGCGGCACTTGCGCTCTTCCTTATCTCACTGGCGGGAATCCCGTTGACCGGCGGTTTTGTCGGGAAGTTCTACCTCTTCAGCGCTGCGATTCAGCAGGGATACGTAGGCCTGGCAATCGTGGGAGTCCTAAACAGCGTAATCTCGGTCTACTACTACTTTCGCCTCATAGTGTTCATGTACATGAAAGAGCCTCGGGAGGCCGCAATCGAGCCTATCCCGCTGACGGCCATCGCAGCGATCGCCATCGCAGCGATCGGTGTCTTGTGGCTCGGAATCTTCCCAACCTTCTTTCTGAAACTTGCCAGCCATTCGATTCTTCCCCTACAATGACCTGTACTATGAAAGACATCAGGAAAAAGCTTCAGGAAGAGCTCAATATGATCGAGCATGAGCTCAGAGTCGAACTGCCCAAAGAGATACTTCGCGCCCGCGAACATGGGGATCTGAGCGAGAACGCCGAGTACAAGGCTGCCAAAGAGCGCCAGGCCTACCTCGAAGGCAAGAAGGCTAATCTCCACGCGAGGCTTGCCTCCCTGTCATTGATCAATCTCGACAAGATTCCGCACGACCGTGTGGCTTATGGATCCCGTGTCGTCCTTTACGACTATAGCTGCGACAAGGAACTGCGGTACACTCTGGTATCACCAGAGGAATCCGACATTCGTCAGGGCCTGATATCGATTTCCTCACCCATTGGGCGGAGTCTCCTGGGGAAGGCTGAGGGCGAAGAGGTGACGATCGTCACACCATCCGGACAGAGGGACTACGAGATCCGCTCTCTCATGACAATCCACGACATCGGGGATTAGTCTCAGAAACGGAACCGCAGATATACACGGGTTTGCATCTGCAGTTATCGCGGTTCCGTTCCAAAGCTTCGTGCGGCGGGAGACACTGGGGCTGGCGCGGGCTTTGTGCGTCAGCCCCACCCTGGCGGCGTTGTTTCTAGGTGAATAGCAAAAGCATAATGACCACGAAGGTCAAAAGCGCCAGAAACTCGATGAACGCAAGGCCAAGAAAGATGAAGATTCGAATCGTGTCGCTGGCACCCGGGTTGCGGGAGACGCCTTCACATGCGGCCGCCAGCGCACGGCTCTGTGCATAGCCGCATCCGGCGGCAGCCAGCGCCATGCCAAATCCGGAACATATGAGAAGCCATTGGTCTTTCTTAGTACCCGTTGCGGCTCCCGCCTCACCCTGAGCGAAAACCGGGACAACCAAAGTAAGGAGGACAAGACCAAGGAGAGCAGCCAGAATCAACTTTCTTCTCATCAAAAGTCTCCTTTCAAGAGATGCATTAAGCCGAGTGGAACTGCACATACATCATTCCTCTAGGCTACCGCCGCTTGCGTTTGAGGAGGCGTGGGGTTCGCGTGTTGCGCCGCACTATGCTCTTCTTTGTGCTCCACCGCTTCCTCCACGGCTCCCGAGATGTAGACCATAGTCAGAAGCATGAATATGAATGCCTGGATGCTGCTGGCAAACAACGCCAGAAACATCACCGGAACGGAAGTCAAAAACGGGAAAATGTAACCGTTGAGCGATGCAATGATCAACTCTTCCGCGAAGATGTTGCCGAAAAGGCGGACACTTAGCGAGAGCATGCGCGCCATGTGGCTGACGATCTCGACCGGAAAGAGCAGCCAGGCCAACCACCACACCGGTCCCATGAAGTGCGTCACATAGGCCAGCAGCCCGTGCTTCCGAATACCCTGGTAGTTGTAGTAAATGAAAACCGGGATTGCGCACGAGGCAGTGACGTTGAGGTTGCTGGTCGGCGAGATAAAGCCAGGGATAAGTCCTAGGATATTGCAGACTAAAATGTAGATCCCCAGCGTCCCGATCAGCGGCAAAAACCGGCGATAGTTCCTCCCGATGATTCCTTGCATCAACCCCTGAAGGGCCTCCAGCACAACCTCCACCAGATGCTGACACCTGCATGGGCTCTCTACGCTCAGTCGGCCCCGAAACCACAACGCGAAAAGGATAAGCCCTAGCGAAACGATGAGGATCATCACAATGTGATCCGGCACGGCGTGGCGCCCGGCCGCAATATTGAAACCGAGAGCGCGCGCGATCGGATCGAATAGATACTGATTGATGAAGACCGCGATGGGGCTTTGCTCGTGCATTCTATTTGGGGCTGCTGCCGAAAGCTTCCAGGATGCCTTCAACGAAAACGCTGCAGACGAAAAGCGCAAAGCCAGCCACTGCAGCGATAACATCCAAAAAAAGAAAACGCATCATAGCATACAGGCACAGGGGAATCAACAGAAGGCGGCAACCAAACCCGGCTAAAACACGCAATTTCGAGCGCCTCAGCTTGCCGGAGAAGATCGTACTGACCGTGGATCGCAGCCAGAGCAGATCGCCGCCCGCCAGTGCGGCGCCGGCTAGAAAAGACAGACCCTCGCGCACGCCGAAGCAAAACCAGGTCAACAGACCGCCGCCCGCCGCCAACCCGAGGCCCAGCAAGAAAAGACGCCGTTCAAGACTCCCCATCCGAGATGTGGTCACCTTTGCCGCCATCTGGGCCCAGGATCCTTAAGATCTCATAAAAACCGGCTCCGGCTCCAAGCAGGGTCAGAATGATACTCCCCCACGGGAAAATGTGTAGATAGTGGTCAACCAGAAAATAGCCGAGGCTCCATCCCGCCGCCATGGAAGCGGGCAGGATGGTAATAATACCCGACAGCCGTGCCAGCCGTGAGCCAGGAGAATACCGGTTCCCTCCATCGCCTTGCTCTTTATTGGGCATACATCTTCCACTTTAACACAGCACCTCGGAAAACATCCATACTGACCGATCCGCCTTTCACTTTGCTCTCGTTTTCCCATTGTGCGGCAAGATGCGATGTTCTATAGTGCGTGCCCGTACCCTTCCCATGACTGCAGCCAGGAGTGCAAGGCGCAGCCACGTGCCGGGAAACAAATCTAATGGAGGCACTATGATTAGACGCACATCAGGGTCGCAACGCGACGCCTCAACACGCTTCTGCCGCGCCGCGCTCATCCTGTTTCTTGCACTGCTTCCGTTCGCGCTGCTGGCGCAGGGTGGCGGGCAGGCAAATGCACCCAAGAGCGCTTCGTCAACCTGGGCGGATCAGATTCTCAACCAGGAAGGCTACGTGACGCCGCCGCCTGAGCTTGCAGACGCCGTCCTGGCCCCTCGGTGGCAGAATGTCAACCTATCCAACTTGAGTTTCGACAAAAGATGGTTTCTGAATCAGATCGGCGACGGTCCCGTGCCGATGAAGACGTTCTCGAAGCCCTTCGACGAGTTGGGTGGCGTCTTCATTGACTTCAAGGCCAATCGAGCGCGCTCGATGACCATCAGCAACAACGCCGTCATCCAGGTCATTTCTGCGGCCGACGGCACCAAGAAGCAGATTCAGATACCGCCGGGCGCGCGTGTGTCGAATGCCATCTGGTCACCCGACGGCAAGAGCATCGCCTACTTCGTGCATGGCGAAGATGCGACCCACATCTGGATTGCGGACGTCGCGACGTTGAAGTCGCGGCAGCTCACAAAGACGCCGGTGCTCGCAACGCTCGCCACCGCCCTTGACTTCACAGACGACGGCACGCAGATTGCCACTGTGCTCATTCCGGACGGACGGCCGCCCAGGCCTGCAATCCCGGCTGCGCCAACCGGCCCCGAGGTTAAACTCGCCGAAACCTCCGACAAAGCTCGCTTGCGCACCTTCCCGAGCTTAATGACGACGCCGTATGAATTGGAGCTGCTTGAATGGCACGCCACGGGCCAGATCGCTCTCATCAACGTCCAGACGGGTGTGGTAAAGAAAGTCGGCAAGCCGACCATGGTGCGCTCGCTTGACGTGTCGCCCGACGGCAACTACATACGTGTCACGCGCATGACGAAACCTTTCTCTTACATTGTCCCGGTCAGCAACTTCGGGTCGATCGAAGAAGCATGGGATACCAATGGCAACGTTCTGACAAAGGTGACCGAGCGGCCGCTCAACCTCGGAACTTCACCCGATGACACGACGCCGCCCGATCCGACGCAGGCGGCAGGCGGCCGGGGCGCCGGCGCCAACCAGCAGGGCAAACGTGAACTGTCGTGGCGGTCTGACGGGCAAGGATTCACCTACCTCGAGCAGGAACCCGCACCACCCGGCGAGGCCGGTCGCGGCACGGCTGGGCGAGGCGGCACAGGCGGCCGCGGCACCGGAGCCCGCGGAGTAGCCGGCTTAGTAGCGGCCGGAGAAACCGCCCAAGCCCGCGGGCAGCAAGGCCCGCCGCGCAAGGATCGCGTTACGCAGTGGTTGCCCCCGTTCGATGAAAAAAGCACCAAGGTGATCTTTGAGAGCAACAACCGCATGTCGAACCACCGTTTCTCGCCCGACATGCAGGTCCTCTTCTTCAGGGAGACGAGCGGCCAGAACACGATCGACTATGCGGTCTACCTGAGCGACCCGACCCAGCGCTACCCCCTGGTGAGATTCGCTACCAACGAACCGGCCGCGAGCCCCGGCACGTTGCTGGGAGTACGTGGTGGAGGTGGCGGCGGACGTGGCGGCGGCGGAGCAGCCTTTGGCGGACGTGGCGGCGGCGGTGGCACCAGTCCGGTTCTGCTCTCTGCGGATCACAACAGCGTGTTTTATCAGGGCACAACCAACGACAAGAATCCGGAGCAGGTCGGTCCGAAGACTTTCATTGACAAGGTCGCGATCAAGACGGGCGAGAAGACCCGCATCTACGAAAGCGACAACAATGATGTCTACGAAAATGTTTCGTCGGTCATCGACGTCGACGCCGGACGCTTCATCGTCGAGCGCCAGAGTCCCTCGCAGGTTCCTCAGAATTTCCTCGTGGACGGCTCCGGCAGGAAACAGCTCACCGATAACAAAGACCTGTTCCCCGACCTGTCGAACACTCCCAAACAACGCGTCATGGTCACGCGACCGGACGGCTTCCACTTCAGGGTGACCGTCTATCTGCCGCCGGGCTACAAGGAAGGGACCCGGTTGCCGGCGATCTTCTGGTTTTATCCGCGTGAATTCGACACCCAGGAAAACTTCGATCGCCCAGACAGCACGTACAACAAGAACACGTTCCAGACCTTCAACAACCGGTCCATGCAGTTCTTTGTGAGGCTTGGTTACGCTGTGGTCATTGACACCCCTGCGCTGCCCATCGTGGGGGCGACGGGCCAGCAAAACAACAACTATGTGAACGACCTGCGGAACGATCTGTCTGCCGTCATTGACGAACTCGATCGCCATGCCCTCATTGACCGCACCCGTCTTGCCATCGGCGGCCACAGCTACGGAGCTTTTACGACCGTAAACGCGATGGTGCACACGCCGTTCTTCAAGGCGGGCATCGCGGGTGACGGGGCGTACAACCGTACCCTCACGCCGCTCGGTTTCCAGAGCGAGCGCCGCGATTTGTGGGACGCTCCCAACGTCTACCTCGGGATGTCGCCGTTCCTGTCTGCCAACAACCTGACCGGCGCGCTGCTGATGTACCACGGCCTGCACGACCAGAACGTAGGAACGGATCCGGACAACTCGGTTCGTCTCTTCCACGCGCTCAACGGATTGGGCAAGACCGTGGCGATGTACCGCTACCCGCTGGAGGACCACGGTCCGGCAGCAAGGGAAACGCTGCTCGACCTGTGGGCGCGCTGGGCAGCGTGGCTCGACAAGTACGTCAAGAATCCGCAGCCAAAGCAAGAGAAAAAGGCGCCTGGAGACACATCGAAGTAAGTATTCATCAGCATAGAGCGCCGGAGCCTAATCCCGGCGCTCCCCTCGAGGAACCACGGAGTACTTGATACACACGAAATCGTTTTCTTTCGTGCGCGTTATGTATTTCGTGGTTTCTTTGCCTATGGAACTTTGGTAGCCTTCTCTGGCGCCGGAGAGGTACCGAAGAGGTTGTAACGGGCTCGACTCGAAATCGAGTTAGGGGCCAAAAGCCTCTACGCGGGTTCGAATCCCGCCCTCTCCGCCACCTGTCTTAGGGTCTTGCGCCGGGCTCCGATTTCCCCGACAGTTCAACATCAGCTTGGGAGTCATGGAGCAACGCCCTTCCATCTACAGTTCCTTCGTCAACATCCCGGTGCAAATCCGCGCGGCGGGGCTCAAAAGCGGACACGGATGATCCATCACCTATGAATGGCGCTTCCGTTGGCAGAATCACGAGCGCAGCCCTGAGGTCTCCTGATCACAGCATGCACGTAGGCAGTTTGGCCCTCAACTACCGTGATCTCCTGAGTGCAGGTTCCCAGCACCCGATCATCGGCGAGGCCGACCAACTGGCCGAACACCTCAATAGACACTCTGCCGGGCGGGAGGTGCTTGAGGCTGAACGAGCCGTCTTCGGAAGAAAGATGAAATGCGACATTGTAAGAGTCAGCACCCGCTTGATGCAGCCTGATGCTAAAATCCTTAATCGGCGCTCCTGTCTCGTCTGTCACGCACCCATCCATTCTGCCCTGGCCCAGCACGAGCACGATCTTCTCACGATAGTCCTCAATCCACTCACTCTTAGTGACTCCAACACCCTGTTCATTCGTCGATGGTGTCCAGGCGTAGATCCTGAATGGGTACTCAACCGCGAAGTACTTGCTCCTCTCGATTGTGGCATAGACTGCTTGCCTATCGCTTCGCGACTCAGTCGCTACCAATGCACCATCGATCATGGTTCCGTCCGCGTCCTGTACCTTGACCTGGAATGTCGGATGACACCTCAGGTCGATGTCTTTCACGATATCCTTCGTTAAGCTCACCGTCTCGCTGGCCGATTCACAGCCTTTGGCGCCACCAACGAGCAGAACTGCTTCGAGCTGAGGCAAAACCTCGAGTGAGAAGCGACCGTCTGCGTCGGACTTTCCAGAGATGTACTCCAGGCCATGTATGGCAGCGTCATGCTGCTTGTCGGCCACATGATATGCGGGCAGCGTCGACATGCCCACCGAAGCCCCTTCCACAGGTTTGCCCCGATCATCCAATACCCTGCCTGTCAGTCGTACAACCGCTGCATCCTGTGGAAGAGTAATCTCCAGATATCCAGTGCTGGTCTTGCCAATTGTGACTGGCCCCATTTCGGCAATCGGATGTGGAGGTCTGAATGCGTATATCTTTTCAATATCCGGCGTCAGCAACTGAATCTCAAACTCCCCTCCAACGCCGCTTCTGATTGTCGATGTGGAATCTTTCTGGACAAGGTATACAAATGCGCCGGGCTGCGGGAGGCCTCCAGCGTTCCTGACCATGCCGCGAAGCACGATTGCCCTGACGAGCTGAATGGTCGTGCTGACGGCATTCGGATTGGATGTTACCTTTACAGATGTCACTACGCTTAGATACCCAGGGCACTCAAATCGCAGCGTATAAGCGGCCGGATCTACTTCCAGAAGAACGCAGCCGTTGCCGGCAAACTCCTCATCCAAAGCGGCAGATCCGGATGCCTCCCGCTGGACGGCGACCCGGCCTGATGTGACCGGCAGTTTGGTTGCCGCGTCAACCGCACAAATTTGCAGTAAAGCCCTGCCGGGATCGATCTGGCGTGCGCCTGTGAAAGATCTGCCGGAATGAAATGGAAACACGATTGTGCGCGTGCTGGAGTTTTCGGGTCCGCTTCCTCTCTGCTGCGTCCCGGACGCCCTTCTTTGAGGCTGGAGAGATTGCAGGTCATCTGTCGACTCTGCGGGCGCCCTCAGGCCTCTCCAACAAAGCCACAATATAGCAACCAGGCACAACACGACCATGGCAGAGAACGCGCACGCCCTTCGCGATCGGGATTCATGGAGGAAACGCATCCGGCCTTTCCTGTCTGTCGTGGGCTCAATCAGAAGCAAATCTTCAAGCGTTTATGTACCTGATCATGGGATGTGTTGGCAAGAGGCAACAAGAAGACTCAACTGCTCAACTGGCCTCCAGGCTGCGGTCAGGCTTCGATCCGTCAAGGTAATCTGATCGGAAAAGTACCTTAGAGTTGCCGGGCAAGAGTCATATTGTCCGCAACATAGCGAGCAGCGCGCAAACATCATTTCCGGCTTGCTTCTCCAGGCAGACACGCGATACAAATGCCTGTCATTGGAATCCTGCATATGATCAAAAGACTCGCCGCCACCGCTTCGGCTTGCATCATGCTCCTGGGCGGCTTTGCGCGGTTCGGCTGGTCTGCCAGCAATCCTGGCCAGGCAACACAAGAAACAGCCATGGTCTATGGACCCTACCACGGCAGTTTCATTACCGCGGGTCTTGGGCTCCGGAAGCCTTTCGGCGCACAGGATGCCCCGATAGGAACGAGTTCCAATTGGTCGATGCATTGCTGGGTGAGGAGCACAGAAGCCTTTCCGGCAGCTACACTGCTCGCGGGCTTCGGCGAGCTGAAATCAAGCACCGGAGCCCAACGCTACTTGGCTGTTTTGGACGCGCGGCTTGCCTTTTGGGCCGGCGGTGATAGCGTATTTGCACCCTCGCTATTGGAGCCGAACAGCTGGCAGCTGCTGGCCGCCACTTTCGATGGCACCACGCTGCGACTTTACCTTAACGGCACAGAAGTAGCCGCTAAGGAGATTCAGCTGAAGGCCGCGGCCCCTGTGATTCAGTTGGCTCCGCAGCCTCTCCCTTGGGCGGAGGGCGCGCATTTCTGCGGGAGAATAGCGCAATTCACGCTTACGGCCCGAGTGCTTTCGGCCAACGAGATCCGCGCATTGCTTTCTCAAACCGTGCCTCTTGATGCGTTGCCGTTTGAGGCGGGTTCAAAGCCATGGCCCGTTTCGACGAGAGGCACATTGGGGCTCCGGGCGCCGCAGGATCCCGCGACTTTACCCAAGTCTTCTGTTCCGCCTTCTGTTCCCGTGGCAAAGCCGGTGCGTCAGGCCGATCTCGTTCTTGTGCCACGCGGTTCGAACCAATGGGTGGTGGCGGGCGGGTGGCGTCTTGCCGAAGCTCCCAAGGTCACAGTTGACGGTGTCACGCTTTCCCGGCCAGGTTTCAAGACTGATGGTTGGCTCGACGCAGTCGTCCCGGGCACGGTGCTGACGACGTTCATCGACCGGGGTATCTACCCTGATCCTGATTATGGGCTCAACAACCTCGCCATTCCCGAGACGCTGAACAAACAGGATTACTGGTATCGGACGGAGTTCAATCCCCCCGCTTCCCTTAAGAGCGGCCGCGTCACGCTCACCTTTGAGGGGATCAACTATGCGGCCGAGGTCTGGCTGAACGGCAAGCTCCTTGGCAACGTCAAGGGAGCGTTTATCCGAGGCATTTTCGATGTCACTGGGCTCGTCGTACCGGGGAAGCCGAACGCCTTGGCCGTTCGCGTTTCCCCGCCGCCCCATCCCGGCATTCCTCACGAGCAGTCGCTGAAAGCCGGCGCCGGCCTCAACGGTGGCATGCTCTGTCTGGATGGCCCCACGTTCATCTGCACGGAAGGGTGGGACTGGCTCCCTGGCATTCGCGACCGCGACACGGGCATCTGGCAGGAAGTCATTCTCACCGCAACCGGGCAGGTGAAGATCGGCGATGTCCGGGCCGTCACAGCCTTGCCGCTGCCTGACACCAGCCGCGCTCGCGTAACGGTGACGGTACCCCTCCGCAACGATTCCCAGGAAACGGTGCCGGGCGTCCTTGAGGCATCGTTCGAAGGCGTTCAGGTTTCGAAGAAACTCACGTTACGCCCGGGCGAGAGCGCGGTGACCTTCTCGCCGGAGGAGTTTCCACAACTCGCCATCGCCAACCCGCGACTCTGGTGGCCGAACGGTTACGGCAGTCCGGAGCTGTACCACCTGACGGTGTCGTTTAGGAATGCGCAACGAGAGTCGGATATTAGGTCCCTGCGCTTCGGCGTGCGCGAGATTACGTACGAATTGACACTCCTCGATCAGAAGGGCCGGTTGCGTCGCGTCGAATATTCTCCCACGACAGCTAAGGGCGCCCACTTGGTCGACATACGGCATGAGGCGGCTCTGGAAACGGCGGCCGGCTATGTCTATTCCTTCCGAGCGGGAGCTGAATCCGCGGCTGCCTTCCAACCGCTGGATGATTGGCGCACCTCTCCGTTTCTGGTCATCAGAGTCAACGGAGTGCGGATCGCCTGCAAGGGAGGAAACTGGGGCCTGGATGACTCTCGCAAGCGCGTCGCGCGGGATCAGCTCGAACCCTACGTCCGCCTTCATCGAGATGCGCACCTCACGATGATCCGCAACTGGTGCGGCCAGAGCACCGAAGAAGCTTTTTACGATTTGTGCGACGAATATGGTCTATTGGTCTGGAACGATTTCTGGATCACCACACAGGACTCCAACCTCGATCCCAGCGATACAGCGCTCTTGCTCGCGAACGCGCGTGACACGCTGGTGCGCTTCCGCAATCACCCGTCGATCGCCTTATGGTGCGGACGAAACGAGGGCATCCCGTCTCCGGCGGTCAACGATGGGCTCGATGAGCTTATTCGAGGGCTTGACGGCACCCGCTTGTACATGCCGAATTCGCGACTGATCAATCTCGCGCCGAGCGGCCCGTGGAATCACAGCGAGCCGGTTGAATTCTTCACGACGCACGCGCGCGGCTTCTCGACGGAACTCGGCCTGCCATCGCCGCCGACGATCGAGGCCTTCCGTGCCATGATGCCTGAGCCCGACCTGTGGCCGCCGAACGACACCTGGGCCTACCACGACTGGCACTCCGACGGCGGCGGCCGCGTCGCTCCCTTCATGGCGTCCATGGAGCGTCAGCTTGGCGCACCCTCCAACCTCGAGGATTTTGAGCGCAAGGCGCAGATGATCAACTACGTGAACCACCGTGCGATGTTCGAGGGATTCAATGCTCACCTCTGGGATCCCAACAGCGGCCGCCTCCTTTGGATGAGCCAGCCTGCGTGGCCCAGCATGAGCTGGCAGCTCTTCAGCCACGACTACGATACTCACGGCGCGTTTTATGGTGTCAAGAAAGCGTGTGAACCGATCCATGTCCAGCTCAACCTCCCGGACCTCAAAACGATGGTTATCAACAATACGACCGGCCCGTTGAACAACCTCTCCTTGACGGCCCGCGCTTTTTCCTTCGAAGGCAAACCGATTCTTTCACGCGATGCTGCGCTCTCCGTTGGGGCGGATGCGGCTATGGAGAGCTTCGCTCTCGACCTGCCCAATGACGTAAAATCCAGCATTGCTTTCATCAAGCTCGAGTTGAAGGACGCCAACGGTGCGCTGCGCTCCGAGAACTTCTATTGGTACGCGGAGGAGCCGGCCACCTACCGCAAGCTCGATGAACTCCCGCCGTCTACGATTATTGGAAGCGCTCGTCTGGAACGATCTGGCGATTGGGTCCGGGTGAGCATCGACCTGACCAACCAAGGCGGAAGCGTCGCGTTGATGAATAAAATCACCCTGCGCCACGCGAACGTTGGGGTGCGCGTCCTACCTGCATATGCCAGCGACAACTATGTCTCTCTGTTGCCCGGCGAGACACGCCGTATCGACATGGAATGCCCGGTAAACGCCGTCCACGGGGAACTCGAAATCGGACTTGAAGGATGGAACACGCGACCGGTTACGATTCCATGCCGCCAGCCTCCGAGTAGTCGGTTTTAGGGAAACGCACCCGGCGCTTCAACAACTGCGAAGGACACGGCTTTATGTAAATCGGATCTTTGGTGTTGGGCTTCAAGCATGGAAGAGCACTGGCGCTGGCGCATGAGGATGGCCAAACAGATTGCTTCCGGGTTGGATCCGGAACAATACGGCGTAGTGGCGATTTATCTGTTGGGCAGCACTAAGAACGCCACCGCCCGCGAGGGGAGCGACATCGATCTCCTCGTCCACTTCAGAGGGACTGAGGAGCAGGAAAAGGAATTGCGCGACTGGCTTGGAGTCTGGAGCCGGCGCCTCGCGGAGATGAATTACCGACGCACCGGACGCCAGTCAGACGGTCTCCTGGATGTTCATCTGATCACCGATTCCGACATCACAAGGCGGACCAGCTACGCGGTCAAGATCGGCGCGTCCACCGACGCGGCCATGCCGCTTCCGATGAAGTTGCCTGCTTCTGAAAACTAAATCCGCCCAGGGATAACTGGGATTCAGAGCCGCCGCTTTTCAAACCAATGGTTTCAGCGTCAGACGTGGAGAAGCTCGCGTGTTGAGCTTCCGGGATCTTCTGGAGAGAACCGAACCAGTGCCAGCTCGGGTCCGTCATGAGCGGCAGAAAAGGCATAGGTTCGGCCGATGCGATCTTTCCATGAGCCGGTGATGCGCGGGGACTCGTGGATATGGCCGTGAAGGGTAATCAGTGGTTGTCGGGTTTCAATAAAGCGCTTTACGGCGATACTGCCCCCATGCAGATCAACGGGGACGTGGTCGATTGTGCCGGGGTGACCTGATAGGCGGTCCAGGTTGCTTTGATACGGAGGAGTGTGAAAAAGGAAGAGCGCGCGTTCCAGGCTCTCCAATCCGGCTAGCCGCTCGAGATCTTTTTGAATCGTCGCATATCGCTTTACGTTTTCGGGCACGGGTACGGAATAGAATCCCTCCTCGGGCGAGATAGACCCGGGGTCGACAAACCGGGAGACGTCGTACCTGTCCCAATCCTTCAGTTGGAATGGTGTGGGGGGGACGTACGCATATCCGTAAACCAGGAACTCTCTCCAGCGAACCTTGTCGTTAGGGATGTATTGCCAGATGCCGCGGGAGGAGGCCTCCTCGAAGGCCACTTCCGGCCACCGCCCGTCGTCGTTGCCCAAGATGACGAAAATCCGCGGGTATGCATCCTGCAACGCCTCTTGCAGCCTTGAGAACTCCACCACGAGAAAATCATCCACGAAATCTGCGCGGGTAACCGCAGGACGCGATTTCGAGACCAACCCATGCGGGAGCAGGTCTCCTCCTAGAAAAAGTGCATCCGGAGGATCCGACAAGATGGCTTCAAAAAGTCTGGTGTAGCGCCGGACATGCCCGTGCAGATCCGACACGAAGTAGCAGGTCGTCACTATCTCGCCTCGCCCTTAGGCCTTTGCGCCTTGGTAGTTGCGATTTCAATCCCATCCTCCTGCAGGATGCATCTAATGCCCATGGGGCCAGATTAGGGATTCGAGCAACGGAATGGCCCCCTCTTGCTCCGTATCGCTCAGTACGGAAGCTCCGCCTTCGCGCGCCAGGAAGGTCGCGAAGCGCGGCGGCCGAGGCGTGACACCGGCTCGTGGAAACCGGCCGGTCCAGCTATGGCGCGCGTGGTACAAGCCGATCACATCATTGAGCAGCGCCGCGGCAACCGGCAAACGACCGCTGCCTTTGCCGAGATAAACCATTTCGCCGGTTTCCTCCCCTGCGAGAAGCACGACGTTGTTTTCGCTGCGCACGAAAGTCAAGCCGCCAGCCAGTTCCAGGTTGATCACCTTTCCCAGTTCGACCGTCGGCGAGTCCCACCACAACTCTCGATGTTCGTTCATCTCCCGAGCATCCTGGATCCGCGGAGTTCTTGCGAACGTCTAGATGTGAATATATTGTGATCTGCCTGGGTTGTCGAGGAGGACTTTCGCTCCCGATGAGCGTTTCGTCGTTGGACCCGATCCGCGACTGGAGGGACTGTACTGGGCCGCCGCCCTTGGCGGCCACGGCATCACCTGCGCTCCCGTCGTCGGTGAGCTGACGGCCCAATGGGTCGCCGAAGGGGGGAGCAGCCATCCATGCGCATCAGCGCTGAATCGCGCTCGCTTGCTCGGCTGAGGCCTGCTTCAGAGCATCCCGCGATCAAACTGGGATGGCTGTTGAAATGCCTCCGTTACACTTCTAGAATCAGACGGCAAGTCGCGGACGTAGCGCTCTTCAATAGAGATTTGATCAAACTGATCAGGAGAATTCCGGATGCGACCTATTCTTATCCGATCCGCCGTCATCCTGGCCATGGTTCTCAGTGCAGCTCCCGTTGCGCCTCGCAACCAAGAGAATCACTCAACCCAGGGCTCGCCTGCCTATAAGGACCCAAGGCTCACTATAGAGGAGCGCGTCAACGACCTGGTCTCGAGGATGACCCTCAATGAAAAGATCTCCCAGATGATGAATGGTGCAGCTCTCATAGACCGCCTCGATATCCCGAAGTATGACTGGTGGAACGAATGTCTCCACGGAGTTGCCCGTGCCGGGGTCGCCACTGTGTTTCCACAAGCAATCGGTCTTGCTGCTACCTGGGATACGAACCTCATGCACCAGGTAGCTGCGGTGATCTCCGACGAGGCGCGAGCCAAACATCACGAGTTTGTCCGCAGAGAAATGCGGGGCATGTACCAGGGACTCACCTTCTGGTCCCCCAACATCAATTTGTTTCGTGATCCACGCTGGGGCCGGGGCATGGAAACTTACGGTGAGGATCCCTTCCTGACCGGGAGCATGGCAGTCGAGTTTATAAAGGGACTGCAAGGCGACGATCCCCGTTATCTAAAAGTAGTTGCCACCGCCAAGCACTATGCCGTACACAGCGGCCCTGAATCAAGCCGGCACACCTTCAACGCAAAAGCTGATGAGCGCGACCTGAGAGAAAGCTATCTGCCTCACTTCGAAGCGGCCATCAAAGAGGGCCACGCTTCTTCCGTGATGTGCGCTTACAACCGGTTTGAAGGCGACGCGTGCTGCGGCAGTCCTTTGCTATTGGAAAGAATACTCAGGGAGGAATGGGGCTTTGCGGGCTATATCGTCTCCGATTGCGGCGCCATCGACGAAATCTACAAGACGCACAAGATCGTTGCAACAGCTCCCGAAGCTGCCGCCATGAGTGTCAAGGCCGGAACCGACCTGGAGTGTGGCAGCACGTTTCGAAGCCTGAAACAGGCGGTGGAGAAGCAACTCATTTCAGAGGCCGAGATTAACACGGCAGTGAAGAGGCTGTTTACGGCCCGATTCAAGTTGGGAATGTTTGATCCCCCGGAGATGGTGCCTTATGCCAGGATCCCCTACCGGATTGTAGACAGCGAAGCGAATCGGCAGGTCGCCGTCAGGGCAGCGCAGGAATCCATAGTCCTTTTGAAAAACGACAAAAATGTTCTACCGCTGCGCAAAGACCTGGCCGCGGTCGCCGTCATCGGTCCCAACGCCAACGATGTCGAGGTGCTCCTGGGAAATTACAACGGCACCCCGTCTCACCCGATCACGCCGCTTCAAGGGATACGAGACAAGGTGTCGCCAAATACCAGGGTTCTGTACGCGCAAGGCTGCGACTGGGCCGAGAACCTGCCGGAGCTCGAACTGGTTCCTTCCTCTGCTCTCTTTGCGGCGGATGGGCAAGGCAGGAAAAATGGCCTCAAAGGTGAGTACTTCGACAACCGCGACTTTAAAGGGAGCCCGGTTTTTACTCGCATCGACCCGCAGATTCGTTTTCATTGGGTCGACGGAACTCCCGACAACAGCATCAGGAATGACTACAACTTTGCCGTTCGCTGGACCGGCGAGCTCGTTCCGCCCGTGAGCGGAACGTACAGCTTGGGAGGCTACGGCATGTCCGGCTTTCGAATTTTCCTGGAAGACAAGCAACTGACCCGGTTCGAGAGCTCGCACGAGCCCTCGAGAAGCATCGCAAAGGTGACGTTGGAAGCCGGCCGCGCGTATCCAATGCGCATCGAGTACTTCGTGCGGGGCGCGGACGCACACATGCGGTTGCTTTGGTCCGTGCCGGGACTTGATCTCGAACGGGAGGCCGTGCAAGCGGCCAGCCAGGCTGACGCGATTGTCATGTGCATGGGGTTGTCGCCGCGTCTTGAAGGGGAGGATATGCGCGTGCAGGTGGAAGGGTTCCGTGGAGGGGATCGCCTGGATCTGAAGCTGCCCGCTATGCAGGAGAAACTCATCCAGACTATCCAGGCTCTCGGCAAGCCTGTGATTTTGGTTCTGCTCAACGGGAGCGCAGTGGCCGTGAACTGGGCGGCCGAGCGCGTGCCTGCCATCGTCGAAGCGTGGTATCCCGGCCAGGCGGCCGGCACGGCTCTCGCCGACGTATTGTTCGGCGACGCCGATCCCGGAGGCAGACTGCCGGTGACGTTTTACAAGTCGGTCGATCAACTGCCTCCCTTCGAAGATTACTCCATGGCCGGCAGAACCTACCGGTATTTCAAAGGGGAGCCGCTGTTTCCCTTTGGGTACGGCTTGAGTTTCACACGCTTCAAGTACAGTAATCTCGTGCTTCCCAAATCTGTAAGGGCGAATCAGAACGTCACGGTTTCGGTCCAGGTTCAAAACGTCGGCCGTCGATCTGGCGACGAAGTAGTGCAGCTATATGTAACCGATCTCGAGGCAACGGTACCCGTGCCCATTCGGTCCCTGCAGGGTTTTCAGAGAATAGCGCTCAAGCCGGGAGAACGGCGCACGGTGAGGTTCACTCTTGCTCCGAAACAGCTCTCAATCCTTGACAAGGATTTCAAGAGCGTTGTCGAACCGGGCGCCTTCGAAGTGGCGATCGGCGGCAAGCAGCCCGGCTTTACCGGCAGTGCCGATGCCGCGACGACAGGAGTCCTTAGCGGCCGCTTCGAAGTGCGAAACCGCTAACGGTACCAGGCTACTGGTACCATTTTCCTTAGCAGAGAGGATGACCATGTCTAACCAAAGGTGCATGTGCGAGCTGACCATCACCTTCCTCTTTCTTATGGCGCTGCCACGCCCGGCAGCCAGTCAGTCTGCGCGAACCCTTTCCAACGACAGCATGCGCGCGGAATTCGCCGGAGCGCACTTGGCTGCACTCATCGACTTGCGCTCGGGATTCAGCATCCGGTTTGCTGACGAGACGTTCTCCCTGACAGTTGATGCCGACAAGATCGATGCGAAGAGCCTCGTGCCTGGCGACGTGCAGTCTGATAGACAGAGATTTACTTGCAGCTATAGAGGATTGCACTTCAATGTTAAAGTAATTTATGAACTTCGTCTCGGTTGGCGCTTCCTCTCGAAACAGATCGTTCTCGAGCCCTTGACGGCAGCGGCTTATCGCGTGAACGAAATCGAAGCCTTTGCAGCAGGGATCGCTCCTGCCGTTCGGGACGAGTTCCCGCTGTCAAGGGGTAGTTGGGGAACCCTGTTTCGTTTTGCTAGAGATGGCTCGGTCTCCTCCAAACCAGCGTTCGGGGCTTTTTTCGTTTATCAAAATCCCTTCAATGTCTGGAAAAAGAACGGGCAAGCCATTGCCGCTTCCTACGCACCTGAAATCGACTGGAAATCGACCTATGGCCCGTATATCTCGGATCGGTTCTGCATCGGACTATACCCGCTCAGCGGCACGGTCTTTCCGGCACGAACCGTTCCTGAATGGACGTTTGTTCCCGATTATCAATACTACCTTGCGGAAAATCCACGGATCGACATGGCAGAGGCAGACGCCCTAGTCGAGTGTGTGCGGTCTTTCCTCTTGTACAGGCCACAAAAAGGCGTCCGGGTTCACGTGCCGTGGTGCGAGAACGACTATCAGATCGATGTTGCGAACCAGGAAGGATGGGAGGAGTACAAGCGCATCATCGACCGAGCGGTCGAGCTGGGTTGCCAATACACGCTGTTCACGCCGGCGAACAGTGATCTTTCCAGTCTAGAGGAGAACCGCGACGCCTGGGGCTGGGAGAACATCCTTTTCTTTGCCATGGGCCAGAAAATTCGCAAAGGCGAATGGGACCCAAACAAGGATCCCATTCCATCTTCGCTGCAAAAAGCTCTCGATTATGCAAAGTCGAAGAACATCAAGCTTGTCTCTTATTCCTACCCCTCGCTCCCCTTCATGCAGGACCCGGAGTGGACAAAGTGGGTTGCCGGCAAGGTCGGCGGATACAACGGCGCAGACACGGGACTGAGAAGTTTCCAGGACTGGTGGATCGGCAAGCTTGTTGATTTCGTGAAGGCTACCGGCGCCGGCGGTTTTTCCTTCGACCACTGGTGGATTGCATATGACAACGCATCGAGCAGATACGCCCAATGGAACGGCTGCCGCCGTATCCTCGAGACCCTGCGCCAGCGAATTCCGGATATTTTCATTGACGGCCGGCAACAGTACATGAATTTCGGGCCCTGGACGTGGCTCGCAGGTTCCTATCCGCATCCGACTACAACCGACGAGCAGCCGGAGAGCTTCGTTCCTTTCCCCGACCTCCACACAGACCGTGTCTCTGCCGACCGCCAGCGTTTTGCAGCCTGGACCTACCGCATGCAGCGCTTCTGCCCGCCCGAGATACTGCCCGGATTCATGACGCACCAGACCGAGCGCAGCGATGCCAAGCGCGTCATGCGCCGCGACCGGTTTCGCCCGCGCGATTGGGACATCCTTGGCTGGAAATTCTCAGTGCTCTCGTCGATCGGAACAGCTCCTTTCAATCACGTCGTGGACTTCATCCCGGCACGCGACCCGGATGAGTTCAAGGCGTTTTCCGAGGAAGACAAGCGCTGGTTCCGCGAGTGGCTCGATTGGACCGATAAGAACGCAGCCATCCTCAAGCACGTCAAGCCGATCATTGGCCCGCCTATGATCGGACGCGTCGACGGGACCGCAGCCTGCGCCGGCGGCCGCGGCTTTGTCTTCCTCTTCAATCCGAACTACCGGAAGCTCAATGCGGAGTTTGTTTTGGATGCATCGATCGGACTCGAAAAAGTGGGGCCGTTCATCCTCGCGGAATTATACCCGGAAAGGGAACTGCTCGTTGGACATCCCCAGAATGGAACCTGGAAGTTGGGCGACAGAGTCCGGTTCACCGTGGATGGAAATCAGGCGGTGGTACTTGAAATCAAGCCGGCAGCAGCCATGGTGTCCCGCCCGATTCTTTTCAACGTTCGCGGCACGGCGCTGGTGAGAGGAAACCGACTGGAACTCGCCAATGTAGAGGCCGAAGCCGGAAGCGAACGTGAGATTTCCGTCCGTCTGCCAGGCAGCATGAAGATTGGAACTCTGACCGTAAACGGCGTCGGTGTGCAGTTTCGACAAGCCGGGGACCTGGTCACAGCTCGTGTCCGGTTCACCGGCGAAGCGTTCACGAGAAGCCAGCCCCTCTGGACCTACGATCCAGCCTTTAGCGGGGGCACCATAAAGGCATCATTCAAAATTCCGGCTCGTATCTTCGACCAACTACGCTCGAGGCGTAAGGCATGGCCGGTTCCGTACACCGAAGACGACCTGATCGCTCCTTGGCTGGGTTCGTATCGCCTGTTGCTGTTTACCCAGATCGCGGAGCCTGATGATTCCAGGGCTATCACGATGACGATCGACGGGAAGCCGGTTCAGGTGCAGAAGGCCTACAACAATATTTACGGCAACAACAGAAGGACTTTCCTCGGAAACTATGTTGATGTCTCTTCTCTTGATCCGGACAAGGAACACGTCATCGAAGTCACGCTGCCGCAATTGGCCCCGGGCCGGTTCCAGGGATTGTTCTTCGAAAACGTCGAGCCGGAATACACACGTACCGTTGTCAAATGACAACTCGGCTACGGATCATGCAGGTTACAAAAGCAGCGATCCAGAATGTTTCGTGGCGCCGGCACCACATGAGGTCTCGCTTCAATAAGCTGCCAAATTCCATATCCTGCAACATCGTTTTGGCGTACAACCCCGGCTGTGATCGGCGCATGGCTCTGGGCGGAAGCGGCAGACGGGCTGAGGTTGACATAACACCCCGAAATCAGAAGTAAGGCCAGCACTCAAAGCTAAACTCCAATCCCAGGAATCGCATCTTGTTCGGACTATCCGCCTTGAAGTAAGCTGAACGATGAAAAAATACAAGCCGCGCGGGCTTATCACGAAAGGATAAAGCAATGCTGGTTACAAAAAGTTTCGACCGCTACCTGCTGACTTACGTTGGGGGCACATCCTTGCAGGGAGGAGAACCAGGTGCCGACATTAACTGCTACCAGGCCAATTCCCGAGTTGGATTACTGCGTTTTTTCCGGGATGGTGCGACGATGCCTGCCAACAAGGTTCTTTCCGACGGAAGCCTGGCCTTGTATTACGAGATGAGTCGATTCAACGATGTGATTACTACATTGCGTTTCGAGAAGCCACTCATGCTCGTCGTAAACAGCGATACCGGTTTCGGCTACATTTGCTCGGCTACCCTGGAACCGGTGGGCGAACAAGAGGGCGTCTAGCGTGGCATGAATCACTAGAATGACAAATGAGAATTGACCAATGACCTTTGGCATTTTGAGAACAAAGCGAAGAGTCTGGCAACAAGAGCCACAATGACACCGCCGGCCGGCGTGGAATTCGAACCGCCATAGGAAAGCGTTCTTTTTGTGGTGAATCCATGAAGGCTCGCCTCGCATGCTTCAACGACGCGCGAGTCGATGTCCATTCCCGGGCGCGTGCCCCGCGGCGGACGGAGCCGAATGTACATGGACTGGTTGACCCTACTGGCACTTGCAGTTGCGTTGGCCATGGACGCCTTTGCCGTCGCCATTGCCACAGGGATTACCGTAGAGCCCCTGACAAAGAGGCACGTGTTCCGCTTGGCTTTTCATTTTGGCTTGTTCCAGGCACTGATGCTGATGATAGGTTGGGCCGCGGGCAACGCGGTTCAACAGTACATTGCCGCGTTCGACCATTGGGTGGCGTTTGGCCTCCTGGTCTTCGTCGGCGGCAAGATGGTCTGGGGTGCGCTGCGCGGTGACCAGGAGAAGCAATCCTCGAACGATCCTACTTCGGGTTGGGATCTTGTCCTGCTTTCGGTTGCGACAAGCATCGATGCACTGGCGGTTGGCCTCTCTCTGGCCTTGATCGGCGCGACGATAGTTGTTCCGGCACTGGTCATCGGACTCGTAGCGGCAAGCCTTACTGTCACGGGAATGGTTCTCGGCAGGCGGATCGGCTTTCTATGGGGCAAACGTGTCGAAGTCATGGGAGGCCTTATTCTTATCGCGATCGGCGTCAGGATTGTGTTGGAGCATGTGTTCGCATAACACCCCAAAGAAGGACTTTCCTCGGAAACTACGTAGATGTCTCTTCTCTCGATCCGGACAAGGAACACGTCATCGAAGTCACGCTGCCGCAGTTGGCTCCGGGCCGGTTCCAGGGATTGCTCTTCGAAAGCGTCGAGCCGGATTACACACGTACCCTTGTCAAATGACAACTCGGCTACGGATCCTGCAGGTCACAAGACCAGCAATGTCTCCCTTCAATACGCTGCCTTCAACGTGTCGATGTCCACTCGAACGGGCTGCGCCTCTTCTGGGGCTTTGGCGATGAACCCTTGATTCATCATCAACTGGGTTAGATTGCGGGAACGGCCGATAATCCGCTTGGCATTCTCCAGCTCCTCTTCGAAGGACACTTTGAGGCGCGCCAAACCCTGTTCCTGCGCCTTCATCGCCACTGCAGCCGCTTCGTGCGGGAAGACCTCCCAGTCGTCCATCGTGGGCAGAATGTGATCTGCAGCCAGTTTGTCGCCCACGTGGTCAGCCAACGCTTTGGACGCGGCAAAGCACATCTCGTCGGTGATCGTACGGGCACGCACGTCGAGCGTGCCGCGGAAGATACCGGGAAAGCCAAGGGAGTTGTTGACCTGATTGGGAAAGTCGGAACGGCCGGTGGCGACCACGGCTGCGCCGGCCTCCAGCGCCTCCCAGGGCCAGATCTCGGGCACTGGGTTGGCACAGGCGAACAGGATCGCGTCCCTTGCCATCTTTTTCACCCACTCGGGGAGAATCACGCCCGGCCCGGACTTGGAGAGCGCAATCACCACGTCCACGCCCTTCATGGCTTCTGGGATATCGCCTTGGCGTCCTTCAGCATTGGTTATGTTGCACAGGCGCCACTTGTCCTTGAATTCATCTTTGCGCGTCTCGAGATCCTTGCGGTGCTTGCCGAGAATGCCTTTGGTGTCCACAATAAAACACTTGGCAGGATCCGCCCCCCACCCGAAAATCAATCGCGAGCAGGCTACGTTGGCGGCGCCGGAGCCGATGAACGCAATCTTGACCTCGCTCATCTTCTTGCCGACCACTCTGAGGGCATTGATCAGCCCTGCCAGGGTGACCGTCGCAGTTCCCTGCTGGTCATCATGCCAGATGGGGATTTCAGCCTTCTTGCGCAAGGTGTCGAGAATATAAAAACATTTCGGTTGGGAAATGTCCTCCAGATTGACGCCGCCAAACCCGGGTTGCAGCATCAGCACCGTGTTGATGATAGCGTCGGGGTCTTTGGTGTCCAGCATGATGGCGACAGCGTCCACCCCACCCAGGTACCTGTAGAGCAGTGCTTTGCCCTCCATCACCGGCAAACCCGCCTTGGGGCCAATGTCGCCCAGCCCAAGCACGCGGGTGCCGTCGCTAACCACGATAACGGTGTTCCACTTGTTGGTGTAGTCGTAAACCTTATCCGGATTGACTGCAATCTCCCTGCAAGGCGCTGCAACGCCCGGGGTGTACCAAATGGCGAAATCGTTGAAGTCACGCACACAGCACTTGAGAACAGTCTCGACTTTGCCGCGATAAAAGGGGTGCAGTTTCATTGCGTCGCTTGCAGGTTTGGCAGTCTTTGCCAAAAGTTCTTCTACGCTCATTTTCTTATCTATCATGGCCCTCTCCTTGAGTGGTGCCAGTGAACAGTGAAAGTTATCAGTTGTCAATACCTAATCTCTGAAGATCCGGTCTCCTGGAAGGAAGTCAGCCCCACCAAGGGCGGGATGAGTTTCTCGACGGCCGACATCCACGCGCATTTCGGCCGCGGCAGAAATCCCAGAGGCCGCATCGTGAAGGAGTGCAGTCCGGGGACAAGCCGCGACTTCCCTGTCCCCGAGATATCTTCATGAAACGATGATGATGGCTTCGCCGGCGACGGCGTCGAACCGACATACTTCATAACATGAGCGGCACTTGATGCATTTCTCCTGGTTAAGATTGTGTGCCTGGGACCGCGGGCCTGTAATTGCCCCGGTTGGACATACTCTGACGCACGACTGACATCCAGTGCACCGGTCCGGGATGATCCGAAACGTGACAAGCTCGCGGCAAACAGCTGCGGGGCATCTCTTATCGGTTACATGGGCTGTGAACTCGGAACGAAAATATCGTAGCGCAGTGAGTACGGGATTGGGAGCGGTTTGTCCGAGGCCGCAGAGCGAACCTTGCTTAACCATGTGGGCCAACTTTTCCAATAGATCCAAGTCTTCGTCGGTGCCTTTCCCGGTAGCTATTTTGTCCAGGAGGTCCACCATATGGCGAGTGCCGACTCTGCACGGGACGCATTTGCCGCACGATTCGCTCTGCGTGAAAGATAGAAAGAAGCGGGCCACGTCTACGATGCAAGTGTCTTGATCCATCACGACGAGGCCGCCGGAACCCATCATGGAACCTGCTTGCTGCAAGGAATCGAAATCGATCGGCAGCTCCAGTTTGGTTCCCGGCAAACATCCTCCCGACGGGCCACCCGTCTGAACAGCTTTGAAGGCTTTCTTGTTGGGGATGCCGCCTCCGATATCGTAGATAATGGTTGAAAGGGGAGCCCCCATCGGCACCTCAACGAGCCCCGAATTCGCTATCTTCCCCGTAAGCGCGAATACCGCCGTTCCTTTGCTGGTTTCGGTGCCGATGGATGCGAACCAGTCGGCACCTTGATTGATGATTACAGGGACAGAAGCCAAGGTCTTTACATTGTTAATGACAGTTGGTTTTCCCCAAAGGCCTTTTTCTGCCGGGAAGGGCGGGCGGCTCCGCGGCATCCCCCTTGCGCCTTCAATGGAACTCAGAAGGGCGGTTTCTTCGCCGCAGACGAAAGCCCCGGCTCCTTCGAAAACTTCGACATCGAAATCGAAATCCGATCCTAAGATGCTCTTTCCAAGATAGCCCTTTTCGCGAGCCTGATTGAGAGCGATGCGGACTCTCCTGACGGCAAGGGGGTACTCGGCCCGGCAATATATGAAACCATGAGGCGCCCCGATCGCGAAGCCAAGGATGATAAGCCCTTCGATAACGGTGTGTGGATCGGCTTCGAGGATGCTGCGGTCCATAAAGGCGCCGGGGTCACCTTCGTCCGCGTTGCAGATGACATACTTTGTATCTCCGGGTTGCTTACGGCAGATATCCCACTTTACCCCGGTGGAGAAGCCGGCACCACCACGTCCGCGCAGGCCCGAGCGACGTATCTCTTCGACAACCTGCCCAGGGGTCATGGTTTCGACGACCTTTCTGAGAGCTTGATAGCCGCCGTGGGCTTCATAATCCCAAATCTTTTCCGGGTTGATTTTGCCGCAGTTACGCAGGATGACCCGTTGTTGCTTCTTGTAGAACATGATGTCCCTGTAGTAGGGCACCACCTCTTTGGTGACCGGATGGCGATAGAAAAGGCGTTTTACCGGTTTCCCGCTGGCTAAGTGCGCCTGGGCGATCTCTTTCGCGTCCCTGGGCTTTACTCTGCAATAAAAGATCCCTTCGGGCTCAACCACCACGATCGGGCCTTTCTGGCAGAAGCCGTGGCAACCGGTAAAGCCCACCTCAACTTTGTCGCCCAAGCCGAGCTCATCAATTGTCTTCTCTAGTTCCATGCGAATCTCAGGCGATTTTGAGGACACACATCCGGTGCCTTCGCACACAAGGATTCTTGTCCTTTCCCCAAGGGCAGCCTTCGCGCCATTTTCTGAGTGCACGGGTTCGATTATTGGGTTATTACTGCTCATGACTGCTCCCTACTCGAGTCTGTGATTCGCCGCCGTCCAGACCGTTCCTCTTCAGAGTGCTGTGGTGTGCGCATCGGCTAACGATGCTCAGTTCACGCCGGTGATTCCGGTGCTTGCGACGATTCTTCCGATTTATTGGAAGAGTCCAATGAATCCAAAAGCTTCATAAACGTGACCCGGTTCATTCTTCCGTGGACCTCCTTGTTGACGACAACAACAGGAGCCAAAGCACAGCATCCTAGACAGGCAACACGCTCAAGGCTGAACTGCCTGTCCGGTGTTGTCTCACCATGGGACAGGTTCTTGGCAATTTTCATAACCTCGATAAAGTTTTGGCCGCCTCCTACATGGCAGGCGGTGCCCAGGCAGACCTTGATGTTGTATTTCCCTGGAGGCCGAAACCTGAATTGGGCATAAAACGTGGCCACACCATAAATCTCGCTTTCCGAAACCTTGAGCTCTCGGGAAATGAGCTTTATAGATTCATGCGAGAGATACAGTTCGGTCTCTTGGACCTTTTGCAGAAGAGGAACCAGGTCTTTCCGCCTTGCGCGAGTTTTATCCAAAACAGCAGGTGAAGATTGAACCGCCATCCCTTCCTCCTCTCAATATGCTTTCCAATGTGCAGGCGCGTTGTGCCCTCTCAACGGGGGAAACCAGCCGTGTTGCAGTGGCCCCTTCCTCCGACCCCGCCTACAGGGAGCACAGGTACTCATGAATGGACCTCGCGGCTTTTCGCCCGGCTCCCATGGCAAGAATCACGGTTGCAGCCCCTGTCGCCACGTCCCCACCGGCCCAGACTCTTGCCTTGGACGTTTTACCGGTTGCGTCGTCAATGACGATGTTCCCCTTCTTCCCTACTTCCAGTCCCGGCGTGGTGGCGGCAATGAGCGGATTTGGGCTGTTGCCGATGGCACAAATCACGGCATCGACGGCGTAGATGGTCTCAGAGCCTTCAATGGGTATGGGTTTTCGTCTGCCGGAAGAATCTGGTTCACCCAGTCTCATCTTCAAGCACTCGATTTCCTTAACCCACCCGTTCTCATCGCCGATGTAGCGGATGGGCAGAGTGAGGAATTCGAAAACGACCCCTTCTTCCTCTGCGTTCTCAACCTCCTCCAAGCGTGCAGGAAGTTCCTGCCTGGATCTTCTATAAATGATCTTGCTTTCCGCCCCCAGCCTCAGCGCCGTTCTGGCGCAGTCCATTGCCACGTTGCCTCCCCCCAACACCGCGACCCGCTTATGGTTCTTTATCGGGGTGTGGTACTCGGGGAACAGGAACCCGGCCATCAGATTCATCCGTGTCAGGTATTCGTTTGCGGAATAGACGCCGTTCAGGTTTTCCCCTGGGATTTCCATAAACCAGGGAAGGCCGGCGCCGGAACCGACAAAGACGGCGTCATATTCCTCCAAGAGGTCGTTGATCGTTCTGGTCTTGCCGACAACGTAGTCAGTCACTACCTCGACGCCCAGTCTTATGAGATAGTCAACCTCCCTCTTGACGGTGGCCTTGGGCAGGCGGAATTCGGGGATGCCGTATACCAGAACTCCTCCCGTCTTATGCAGCGCTTCAAAGATCGTCACCTGATGCCCGAGCTTGATGAGATCGCCGGCCACGGTGAGACCGGCAGGTCCAGCTCCGACCACCGCTACCTTTCTGCCTGTGTGCGCCGGGATCTCTGGCAAGTTTACATCCGCTTGAGCAGCCTCCCAATCTGCCAGGAAGCGCTCGAGACGTCCGACCGCGATCTGTCCCCTTTTCTTTACCAAAGAGCAGGTCCCCTCACACTGTTCCTCCTGCGGGCAGACCCTACCGCAGATTGCAGGAAGGCAGTTCTTCTCTTTCAGTATCCTGATGCCGCGGGCGAAATCACGCTCTGCTATGCACTTTACGAACCCAGGGATATCTATCTCCACGGGGCAACTTCGGACACAGTTTGCGCTGGGGCACTGCAGACAGCGATTGGCCTCCTCCACTGCAGTCTCGATCAGATATCCCAGTGCAACCTCGCTGAAATTGTGCCTGCGCACCTCAGGAGCCTGCTTGGGCATTTCCCTTCTGTTCAGATCTAGTTTCTTCTTTTCTGGCTTGGAAGACATAGCGACTGTCCTATGCTCTTGCAGCATGCTCTTCGCAGCGGCTTGTCCTGAGAGGAACTACTTCCTCCGGCTGATAGGCCTTGCGCCGCTGCAGTAACTCTTCCCAATTCACCTGGTGCCCATCGAAATCCGGCCCATGCACGCAAGCGAACTTTGTCGCCGATCCGACGGTAACTCGACATACGCCGCACATTCCTGTGCCGTCTATCATTATTGGATTCAGACTGACCACGGTTGGTATGCCCAGCGGGCGACTCGCATCGGATCCGGTCTTGAGCAAAAAAGTACAGCCGTTAATGACGATCCGGTTCACGGGCTCCTTCAGCGACTCGATGATCTCGGGCAGTCGCCCGACGTGTCCGCGATATCCCTTGGTTCCATCCCGCGTGATGCAAACCAGCCCATCGGCGATTTCCCCGAATCGGCTCTCCCAATACAGGAGGTAGGAACTTCTGCCTTCGAGAAGCGCTATCACCCGGTTGCCCTTCTCCTTCATGGCTCGTGCAACAGGGTATATGCTGCCAATCCCATAGCAGCCGCCGATGCACAGCACTGTGCCGTACTCTTCGATTTCCGTGGCATTGCCCAGCGGCCCGACCACGGTAGGAATGCTCATGCCCGACTCGAGCGCGGCGAATGTGCTGGTGCTTTTCCCTACATTCATCAGACAGACTGTGATCGTGCCCGCCGCGGCATTCCAGTCCGCGATGGACAAAGGGATTCTCTCCCCCACCTCGTCGGGACGCAGAATGACAAACTGGCCCGGTTTCACCTGACGCGCGACGGCAGGGGCCTCTATCGTCAGCAAGTGAATATTCGGCACGATCATTGAGCTTTCGACGACTTTAAACATTTTTCTTCCGTATGCTCACAGGATGCGGGTTGGGATTGATTGATGCGCCCTGCCGTAACACGACATGCAGCACTCCCTCGGGCTGGTCCGGCACCACCCTGGCAGGCCACACCTGCTCGATGTCATCCGAGCTGACCACGACTTCATCCCCTTCGGAGATTCCTGTTTCGGCGGCATCCTTCGGGCTTATGTCGACGATCCCTTCCGCAAAGAGCTTTTTTGCGCCACCGACCCAGGTAGAAAGCGGAAAGCCGCAATACACGTGTTCTACGGCAGAAGCACTGAGGATAAAGGGCAATGTACTGCTCGCCTTATTCGCCGTCGCAGCAGCGTTGTTCGCAACAAATACCGCTTCAGAGACAAACGGACGAGCTTCCCGAGATGGATTTTCGAAGCTTCCAAATCCATCGACCAGCAAGGATATTTCCTGCCAGACCTCCGCAGCGCTTCGGTAATCGAAGCCACTCTTTCCCATCCTCTGGGCAATCAGGCAGAGTATCTGCCAGCTCGGCAAAGCTTCACCCGGAGGAGAGACCGCTTTCCTCATCCTTTGAATGCGCCCTTCACCATTGATCGAAGTTCCGTCCATCTCTGTGAAGGCTGTCGAAGGAAGGACCAGATCGGCATCAAAGTATGAATCCGGCGGATAGATGTTTTGAAAGATCGAGAAATCACAGGCGGGGCGCAGATTCGGTGGAACCTCTCCAATGAGATAAAGCAATTTCACTTTTTCACCGGCGGAGAGAACAGAGGCATCCCAGGAGGGAGAGAACCCGGGGATCGTGGCGCCCCACTTCAGCCCGAGTTCGTCGAGCCTGTTGCGATCGGTGGAAGAAAACCCGCCCGGCAGAAGCTCGGGATAAACACCCATCAACATGGAGCCAAACAAATTCCCTTGCGGGGGAAATAGTATGATCCCGGCGCCCACGTTTTGTGACAGGCATCCGATGGCTCTCAGAATCGCTGCGCTCTGGTCATATTGAAGGAATTCCGAGCCAACGAGCAAGACGGGCGCCGTTGCCTGCTTCAGAGTTTCGGTGACTTCGTCGAGCTCAGCGGAGAGGCTGCCGACCTTGTCTGTGGTCTCCGGTCCCGTGCTCTCTGCGACGTTGCGCCGCGTTCGCTCTGCCAGGGCGTTGAGAATCTCAAGCTCGGCGCCCGGAATCGGTTGAATCCACTTGTCGCTGAGGACGCTGAGACTGTGATGCCGCGGATGAATCGTGATGATCTTGGCTCCCCTTGTGGCCGCCTTGCGCAGCTCCACACCTACGACCGATCCGCCAAACCTCGCATCCAGTCCGACACACAAGATAACGGTCGAATTCCGAAGCGCCAACAAAGGCAAGCGCATTTTCAGCAGGTCCAGATATGCAGTAAAACCGCCGCCGTAGAACACCCTCGCGGGAGTGTCAATGCGGTGAGAGCCCATCACAACCCGGACAAACTTCTGGGCGACATACAGGTCCTCGTTGCAGCAGCAGGCGGAAATGAGCATGCCGAAGTCCTCGGGCGCGCAAGCGGAGAGTTTTTCCGCGGCCAGGTCCACGGCGTCCGCCCATCCGATCTGAGCGTTGGTCCCGTTGTGCCTTCGACGCGGCTGCAGCAAGCGCTGATGGCCGTTCACCAGTTCGGTAATGCAGAATCGCCCTTTGACGCAGAGCTGTCCGTTGTTGATCAGCGGGTCCTCTGCGGGAACACTGCCGATTACGCGATCGCCCTTGATCAGGAGGCGGAGCTGGCAGCCGATGCCGCAGAGAGGACACCTGGTGATCTCTTCACGTTCGGGCTTACCATCCCATTTACTCGCCTTTTCATACAGAGCGCCCGTGGGGCAGACGGAAACGCATGCGCCGCAGAATTCACACCCGGCGTCGAAGTGGCTGCGCTTAAAAGCCGGTCCAATGATGGTCTGCCGCCCTCTTTGGACGAACGCTAAAGTGCCGGCGGCGCGCACATCCTGGCACACCCGCACACAGCGACCGCAGAGAATGCACAGGTTGTAATCCCGATCATAGAAGGGATCTTCCTTTTCCACCCGAAGATTGCGATAGTAGATCGGGTAACCAATGTCTTTCAGCCCTAACCGGTTCACGACATCCTGCAGTTCGCATTGGTTGTCTTTGGGACAGAAGCGGCAACCGGTGGTGACACCGGCTTTCCGGATCGTCGTTGAGTATCGCCGGCACTCCTCTTGTTCGTCGCAAATCAGGCAGCTGGAAGTGTGCTCACTCAGGATCAGCCGCAGGATTTCCAGCCGCGTCGCATGAACCTGCGGCGTTTGGGTCCTCACCACCATTCCTTCCGCAACCGGTGTGGTACAGGCGGTCGGGAGGCTGCGCATTCCCCCTACCTCTACGATGCACATGCGGCAGCCGCCGAAAGAGGTTAAATCCTTGTGCGCACAGAGCGTGGGGATATAGATGCCGTTCTGCTGAGCGGCCTGGAGAATGGTCGTTCCTCTTTCCGCTTTGAGCGTCTGATTGTCGATGCTCAAGGTTAGCAACTCACGTGCGCTGTTCATCAAACATCCTCCGTTGGGAAACTCTCAAGAGCGGGACACGTCTTTGACGCCTTGTTGGGTGCAGCAACCATGCTTGCCTTGCACCGCCTTTGGGTTGGCAATCGCATCTCCCGGCTCCTGCTGAATGTCGAAAGCAGGTGCGCATACACCGGACTCGTCGCAGGTATCGTCTTCTTCATCAAGAGATGCCTTGTCTGCCTCCTTCGTGCCGCTCCTTCGCCTCGAGATAGACGCAATCGTTAACACTCGCCTCGCCACGGACCAGATCTTCCGCAAAGGCCATGCATGTTGGTGCCCCGCACCAGCCGCAGTCGGTCTGTGGAAGTTTCTGAAGCACCCTCTCGCTCTCTTTCATCCTCTTTATCGATGTCTCCAGGTCGGTATCAAAATATTTGGTGGGGCGTGGCAAAACGGGGCTTTCCAGAAGGTAGTACCCTTCCTCGATCTTGCGCTCAACGTCGGCCTCATCCACCTCTATTTCACTCTCGTACCTTTCTCTTTGTTTGATGCTGTTCGTCCGCGATACGTATGGATTCTCAATGTTAAACGGGCCGCCGACACAACCCAGCATGCACGCAAACGCTTCCACAAAGTCCACGTTTCGCAACCGCGAATTCTCGATATCGTTGAGGATCTTCATCACGTGATCCAACCCTGAGACAGCCAGCCAGTTTTGCCTTTTGACTGCACTTGTCAGGCCTCCGAGTACGGCCCAGGCCACGTTGAAGCGGAAATTCTTGGGCACCTGGCTGATGTCAAATCGTGACTTTAAGGCCACGACATGCGGCAGCAGCAAGGAATACATGTCCCTAACGCGGACGGCCCCGTCAAACCAGGACTTCGCCTTCTCGGCGGGTTGTTTGATGGACACAATCTTTGCCGGGCATGGGGAGACATAGACAACCCCGATGTCCTCAGGCTTGATCCCCAATTTCGCCGGAAGCTGCGTTCTGATTTCCCGAGCCGTCACCTCCCGGGGAACATCCAGGGGCGAAATGAGTTCCACCAACCCCGGATATTTCACCTGAATCAGCCTGATTATCGCAGGACAGTCAGAGGCAATCATGGGACGGGGCTTCGGGTTCTTTTCCATATATTTGATGTATGCCCTGGCCACGACCGAACACGAGACACTGATATCGACAACCTCGTCAAAGCCGAGTTCCTTGAACGCGAGATGAACGACATAGGGGTGCATGCTGGGTTCGAATTGGGAATACAGTACCGAGCTGGGCACCGCAACTTTGTACTTGCGGCCGGAAACCTCAGCAAGCGGATCTGAAATCGGCACAATCGCTCCTGAAGGGCAAACCGCCATGCAATCTCCGCAATCGACGCACAGATCTTCGAGTATCACCGCCTTCCCGCCCTTGACCCGGATAGCCTCAGTAGGACAACGGCGCATACACCTTCTGCGGCCGCGACATTTGGCAAGATCGATCCTGTGTGCATGGTAGAACCGTTCCACCGTCTTGTTGTCCTCCTGCTCGCGCAGTTGAAGACCGACTCACTGGATATGAAACTTCATCAGCAACTGCGTCCCCTTGTTGACCTCGCTTTTGATGATCAATTCGTCTGCGTTCTTCTTGATATTGGGCAAGCCCATCCCTGAGCCGAAACCCATGGCCCGCATTTCCTCGGTGGCGGTTGTGAACCCCTCTTGCATCGCCAATTCAACATCCGGTATGCCTTGGCCTTCATCGTTGATTGCCACTTCAACGAGCTGGGGAGTCACGGTGAGATGTACGCGCGCCCGCCGGGCGTGCATGACTACGTTCATCTCGCCCTCGTAAGTAGAAATGGCGACCCTGCGAACGAGTTTCGGATTCAATCCAATCTTTTTCAAAATGGATTTCACTTCGGTGGATACCATCCCTGCATTCGCGAAGTCGTTTCCCAGCACACAAAGTTCATGGCTCAGCGACATCTCGGTCCCGTTGGGCGCGACCGAAACAGGCTCCAAAAGGAGGACTTTCCCCCTCATGACGCAATCGATCCTGACGCAAGCCTCATACATGTCGTAGCGGGTGGAGAGTAGGGCAAGGTGGTTGTCTCTTGCGAACCTGCCCAAACCATCCTTCAGCTTTTTCCCGCGGACGAAGACTACTCCCTTGAATTCAGCCATGTGCGCCGAGACAACGGCTTGTTGCGTTGCGAGACCCGTGAAGAGAATCGAATTGGGTTTGCCAAAAGCAAGGACATCGCTCATCAAGTCGGACGCATAGACATGCTCGACCACAACGTCGAGCAGAGCCTCTCCTTCAATTACGGAAGCGTCCAGTGCGTCCTTTATCGTCCTAATCTGCACGTTCCCTTCCCTGTTGCTGCAACCCGCGCGGGCCGTGCTGCGCGCGCATTTTGCCCCAGGAGTCTTCCCAAAATCGGTCCTGGATGTCGGAACGGATCATTAAGCACCCACGCCCAGCGCATAAAGCTTGCCCACAAGTTTGAAAGTGGGAAGTTCGCTCGACAGGATCGCAATGTCGTACTTGCTGGCAAGCTCGACAGTCTCCGCCGGGACCTCTTTGCCCCCCGTGATAACGATTGCCGAAACATCCACCAGATTCGCCGCTGGAACAATACTCTTGTGCGTCTGGATGGTGAGCCAGAGATCCCCCGACTTGGCGCCAGCCATGACGTCGCTGACCATGTCGGAAATGTAGACTCCCTCCACTACCCGGTTCTCGAATTTGCTCAACGGTTTCAGCCCTACCTTTTCGATCAGCTCTTGTGTTGTCATGCCAGTTCTCCTGCGCAGTTTCGTGAAGTCGGGTCACAAGGGGATCAGAATGGAGATCTCCGGGCGGTTATCGGCTCCTGGGAAAGCATGTCCACGTCATACAAGAACTCGCCTTTGCAGCGGCAAAAGCCGTCTTCCAAGTCGAACGGGACTATTTTGATCCTGGAGCGTGCTGTGTCTCTCCGCTGATTAAAATAGTTCGTGAGTTCCTCCAGCTTGTCGAGACGGACTTGCTTTGGCTTGAGTTCACTTTCTCCCAAAAAGCCGCATGCCATCAGCATGTGAATGCGTTCGGCTTCCAGCTCTCTTCTCAGGATTTCCAACCTGCAATCGGACAAGCATCCGGTGCAGTAGAGAAGGCCCATGAGATCGCCAAAACTCTCCAAATCGCCGCAAACGGAGCACTGAAGGTCAAATCTGAAAGACTGGGCGTTTTCTACCCGATGCCAGAAGTGATCTGCCTCTCGGTATTCGTCACCTAGAATGGCAACCATCTCCGTTGTGAAATAGGTTCTCACGCGATTGCAATGGAAACACTTTTCAAAAACCACGAAACCGAATTCAACATTTTTCATTTTCCATTTGTGTTGGCATCCAGACATTTTCATCCGCTCCGCGAGTATGATGACTTAGAGGATAGATTACCTCCCGACTGAACCCAACGCATTATGGGAGAGAGTTTCTTGCTGTTATGACGCGGCCAGCAAAGGTAAGCGGAACGAGAACTATTGAACTGCAACGAGTTAGCCGCGCTTAAGCAGTCAATGCCGGATTCCAAATCGTCAAGTGACCGCGTGGTTAGTGTCTTTTAGCCGCCGGCTGGGCGCTTTGAATCTCTTCTGCAGTTTGTCTGCATCAACGCATGGACGGCGGTTGATGCTTGTCCTCCTGCAGTGTTCCGCTGTGACTTGAAAAAGCCCGTTCACCTTGAACTTGATAGTCTCGTATTCCCGCATCTGACGGCAGTTTGTCAGCAAAGTGCCGGCGGCGGCATTACCTCCTTCACTGCAGGTCCAATCTAAGTGTTCCGCCTCAGAAAGCCTTCGTTGCGCTCTCTTTAAGATACCCGTATCCTCTCATCTTTTGATCGATGTGACAAGTCTTTTTGCGACCTATTGGCCTGGATTCCAAGGGTGACTCGCTTACCAGACAGGGGATCAACCAGCCGAGCGCAACAAGAAAAGGGCTGCGGCACGTAGGTCGCAGCCCTTCTCGCATTGGCAGAACTGCCGACTACTTTGCCTCGGCAGCCTGCGTTACCGCGGGAACGGCTGGCAGTTGCGCACGGTTGGCGTAGTACTCGGTGCGCATGCGCACGACGATCCCGTTCACCGGCTCGTCAAGATACTTGGTGAAAAAGGTCGGGTAGATACCGATCCAGAAGGCGAGCACGATGAGCGGGACAAAAGTGGCCAGTTCGCGGAAATTGAGATCCGGCAGCACCTTGTTCAACGGATTCTCGATCTTGCCGAACATCACGCGCTGGTACAGCCACAGCATGTAGGCCGCTCCCAGGACAATGCCAAGAACCGCCAGAGCCGCGTAAATCCAAAGGCCCGGCGCCGCAAATGTCCCTTGCAAGATGAGGAATTCTCCGATGAACCCGTTCAATCCGGGCATACCGATCGAGCTGAGCGTCATGAGCAGAAAGACGGTGGCATAGACGGGCATGATGTGGCTCAGGCCCCCGTACTCCGTAATCATGCGCGTGTGGCGGCGCTCATAAATGATTCCGACGATCAAAAAAAGCGCGCCCGTGGAAATGCCATGATTGACCATCTGCAGGACCCCGCCCTGCAGCGCCACGGGGGTGGCGGCGAACACGCCCAGCATGACGAATCCGAGGTGGCTGACCGAAGAGTAGGCAACGAGCGACTTCATGTCCTTCTGCATCATCGCCACCAGTGCGCCATAAATGATGCCGATCAGACAGAGAATCAGCATCGGCTTCAGGAAGTGCACCGTGGCCCACGGGAACATTGGAAGCGAGAAGCGCACAAAGCCGTAGGTCCCCATTTTCAGGAGCACGCCCGCCAGGATCACAGAGCCTGCGGTGGGCGCCTCGACGTGGGCATCCGGCAGCCAGGTGTGGAAAGGGAACATGGGAACCTTGATGGCGAACCCGATGAAGAATGCCAGGAACACCCAGAATTGCAGATCTGTCGGGAAGCCGAGCTTTTGATACTTCAGGATATCGAAAGAGTACACGCCCGTGGTGTTGTACTGGTAGAAGTAGATGGCCAGAATGCCGACCAGCATGAGGACGGATCCGGCAAGAGTGTAGAGGAAGAACTTGATGGCCGCGTACAGCTTCCTCGGCCCTCCCCACACGCCGATGAGAAAGTACATCGGAACCAGCATCACTTCCCAAAAAACGTAAAAGACAAGGAAGTCGAGCGAGATGAAGACACCGATCATGCCCGTCTGCAGCAAAAGCATGAAGGCGTAGTATTCCTTGACGCGCTCAGTGATCGCAGTCCAAGACGACAGTATGGCGATCGCGCCCAGAAGCGTGGTCAACAGCACAAGCAGCAAGCTGATGCCGTCGATCCCCAGCTTGTAGTTTGCGCCGATCAGTGGAATCCACGGCCGCTCATAGACGAAGCGGAATCCTGAAGCCGCGTTGATGTACTGCGGGTTGTTGAATGCGGCCATGAGAGGGACAGAAACCAGAAAACCCAGGAAGCCCGCGATGTTGGCGGCCCATTTGATGGCTTTCACATTCTTCCGCGGGACGAACATAATCACTATCATCCCGACCAGCGGCAGGTAGCAGACTATGTTCAGAATGTTGCTCATGAATAAGCCCATCGATTCGTGCTCCTCAGCTGCAAAAGGCCGGTTGACCTCACAGACCTAAAACTTGAACAGCCCGTTGTAGTAAATCAAAACGAAGATCACTATGCCGACGATCGCTCCCAGGGCGTAGCGCTGCACCAGGCCTGTTTGAAGCGATGTAGCAAAACTGTTCAGGATCATGTTGACCCAACCCACAAAATTAACCAGTCCATCTACAACGTACTCGTCGAAGATCCGGGAGACGGTGGCCGTGCCTCGTGTCGTGGCAGCGGCGCCGTTGACCGCTCCATCCACGAAATTCGAGTCGATGAAACAGCACGCGTTGCCGAGATTCTTGGTTCGGTTCACAAACAGGGCATCGTAGATCTCGTCCACGTAGTACTTCCGATGGATCAGAGCGTACATACCCCGGAACCGGTCCGCGATCCGCTCGGGGATTTCCGGGTTTGCCACATAAAAGCGGTACGCGACATAAATCCCAATTCCGGCGATAATCACAGAAAGGCAGGTGAAGAAAAACTCCTGGCCACGCGCATGGGACGCAATCTCGGACGCCGGTTCCGCCAGACGCAAGACGGGGTCAAAAAAGCGCTCGAAGCTGTTCGACACTCCTGTCCATCCAGGTGGGCCAACATAGCCGCCCACCACCGAGAGGACCGCCAGGGCAGCCAGGGGATAGACGATTCTCTTCGGCGACTCGCGAATGTGATGCTTGATGTGCTCATCCATCCGCTCTTCGCCCCAGAACGTCAGGAAAATGAGTCGGAACATATAGAAGGCGGTCAGTCCGGCACTGAGCCAGAGCAGCAGCCATACAAACGGGTGCCCATTGCTCCAGGCGCGCCACAGAATTTCATCTTTGCTGAAGAACCCAGCCAGACCCGGCACGCCGGCGATCGTCAGCGTCGCGATCAACATTGTCCAGTAAGTCCAGGGCAGATACCTGCGCAGGCCTCCCATCCTGCGCATGTCCTGCTCGTGGTGCATGGCCATGATGACGGAGCCCGAACCAAGGAACAACAGAGCCTTGAAAAAGGCATGCGTCATCAAATGAAAAATCCCCCCTGCGAAGGCGCCCACGCCCAGGGCTGCCATCATGTATCCGATCTGGCTGACGGTGGAGTAAGCCAGGACCCGCTTGATGTCGGTCTGCGCAACCCCGATGGTGGCGGCAAAAATCGCCGTCACAGCTCCCACGACGGCAACGATGGCCATCGTCTCAGGAGCCCGGCTGAACAAGGCGTTGCATCGTGCGATCATGTAAACGCCGGCAGTCACCATGGTAGCCGCATGGATAAGAGCGCTCACCGGGGTTGGGCCTTCCATGGCATCCGGCAACCATACGAAAAGCGGAATTTGCGCGCTCTTACCGACGGCTCCGATGAAAAGGCACAAAGTCGCCCAGAAAAGAAATCCCCGTCCGTCCTGCACCGGCAGCGTCGCGGCCCGATGGAATACCTCTTCGAAACGGAGGGAGCCGAAGTGAACAAATAGCAGCATCATGCCGAGTAGGAACCCGGCATCGCCGATGCGGTTCACGACGAAAGCCTTCTTGCCAGCGTCGCCTGCACTTTTCTTATCAAAATAAAACCCGATCAGGAGATACGAGCAGAGCCCCACTCCCTCCCAGCCAACGAACATCATCACGAAATTGTTCGCCAGCACCAGCGTGAGCATGGCAAACATGAAGAGGTTCATATAGGCAAAGAAGCGGTAGTAGCCCGTGTCCTCCCACATGTAGCCGGTTGAATAAATGTGGATCAGGAATCCGACTCCAGTCACAACCAGGATCATCACAGCCGACAAGGGGTCCAGTTGCATTCCCCAGGGAACCTCAAATTGTGCCAGGCCGCCGTTGGCAAGCGGCAGAGATCCGCTGCGAATCCAGGTGAAGAGATCGGCCGTAAAGACCTCTCCGCCCTGCGCAACGAAAAGCTGGTAAACGGCGATAAGCGAGACGAGGAATGCCAGGCCGACAGAAAGGAGAGCAATCAGAGAAATCAGGCGCTTGCCCGGTTTCTCACCTGTCATCCGCAACTTGATCAGGCCAGTCAGGCCGACGAGTGTGCTGCCGGCCAACGGCAGAACTGGGACTAGCCACAGATAGTGAAGCATAACAACCCTACACTATTCCGGAGACCCCATATTCCCACGATTCCTTGAGATTCAGGCTGAGCGCCTGGACGACGCTCGCTTCGCACGTCGTCCCGAATCAGGCGCCGGTGGCAGCCCAGTGTCCGCTCGATCCGGCCTCAAATCGCCATAAAGCAAATTGCCTCAGGCAATAAGGAGAGAGTAAGTAACATAGCTTACCGCCCATGTCAACGAAATTACCCCCAAGCCTCTCAAGAGCCCGATGCATGTTTGCGTGGGAACCGAAATGCAAGTTCTTATCAGGACTCTCGACGGAACTTCGCCGTCAGCCGCTCGGCGCTTCGGTTTCCGGGTGTCCGTGCAGATGGAGAATCAGGTCGCGATAGATCCGCTCAACCTGCTCCCTGGTACGATTGTAAGTCCCCGAAGTGTCAATCGTGTAGTGGGCCAGCTTGATTTTCTCTACCACAGGCATCTGCGAGGCGATACGGAGGCGAGCTTCCTCGTCGCTGAGTCCGCAGCGATTCACGACCCGCGCCAGCTGCAATGCCGGATCGCAAGTGACTACGATGAGCCGATCCTGCATTCTGTAAAAGCCCGACTCCACCATCAATGCGGCATCGACAATGACGATGCCGTCGAAACCCTGCTTGTCCAATTCGAACGTCCGCCGCATGACTTCCGCGAGCACATCCGGATGGACCAGGGCATTCAGGAGCAATCGCTGTTCCTTCTGGCGGAAAACGATATCGCCGAGAACCTTCCGGTCGATCGAGCCGTCGGGAGCGAGAATGCGGCTCCCAAAAGCCTGCACGACCTTCATGTACGTGGAGCTTCCCGCCACAAACAAATCGTGGGCAATCACGTCGGCATCAATGACACGCGCTCCCAATTCGGCGAACACACTCGACACATGGCTCTTGCCAGAAGCGATATTTCCCGTCAGGCCGACTTGCAACATGGGGCGGAATAATAGCACAAGCCAACGGATGCCTGAATGGGGAAGTGATACCACATAGACTTCGTTCATTTTCTGGGACCTCTGAGATCCCAGCGGTGATATTTTGTAGTGATCATGCGGAGGGACCACATGCGGATTCTGATCACGGGGGGAGCCGGGTTCATTGCCTTTCATCTGGCCGCCAGGCTCCAGGATGAGGGTTTTGACGTCGCTCTCCTGGACAACTTCAACAGCTTCTACGATCCGGCACTCAAGCGGCAGAACGTTCGCGATCTGCAGGCACGCGGCCCTGCCAGGCTATACGAAGTCGACATCCTCGACGCCGGGCGCTTGCGGCAGGCGTTCGAGGAGATGCGTCCGCAGGCGGTCGTGCACCTTGCTGCCTGGGCCGGCGTGCGCCCGTCGCTGGAAAATCCCGGGATCTACACCAGCGTCAATGTCGCCGGTACAGTCAATCTGCTCGAGCTGGCTCGCGAGTTCCGAGCAGGGAGCTTCATCTTCGGCTCTTCCTCATCGGTCTACGGCGGAAGCGAGCGAGTCCCCTTCTCCGAAGACGATCCGGCCGACCGGCCGGTCTCGCCTTATGGGGCGAGCAAGCGCGCCGGCGAATTGTTGTGCTATACCTACGCACACAATTACTCCATGCACATAACCTGCCTGCGCTTCTTTACTGTCTACGGGCCGCGCCAGCGTCCCGAGATGGCCATTCACAAGTTTGCCCGGCTGATCCGGGAGGGGAAGGAAATACCTGTTTACGGCGACGGCGGATCGAGACGGGATTACACGTACGTCGACGACATCATTTCCGGTTTGGTTTCGGCACTGCGCGTCAACCCGCACTTCGAGATCATCAATCTTGGCGAGTCGAGCACCACCACTCTGCTCGAGCTGATCTCACAGCTGCAAACCGCCTTGGGACAAAAGGCCGTGCTGCGCTTTCTGCCGGATCAGCCCGGCGACATGCGCATCACCTATGCCGACATAGGCCGGGCCAGGCGAATCTTAGGCTACCAGCCCACGACTCCCATCGCGGAAGGGGTGCGCAAGTTCGCAGCCTGGTTCCTGCAAGAGCAGTAAAGCAGTCTTAGGTTTTAGATCCTGGATTTACTCGCCGCCGCTGACGACCTGCAGCTTTGTCGGAAAAAGCGTGAGGTGCTGAAATCCGAGATCCGGTCAGATGGCTTGCCCCACTGACAGAGAATTGCTCAGCTCGTTGACCACGACAAACGTTCGGTTGTCTGGCGCGACCTGAATTCCGACCGGGCCTCTCTCTACCGCGACGGTCGCTGCTTCCAGTGAGTGCAAATCCGTCGGGAGAATCGACACGGTTCGCGAATTTGTATTCACGACAAATACCCGCTTCCCGTCCGGACTGACCGCCACTCCAAACGGGCTCTTGCCCACTGGAACGGTCACCAGAACGGTCCCCTGACGCGTGTCGATCACTGAGATGTCGTTCGACCCGCTGTTGGCCACAAACAGACGATCACCATTGGGCGTAATGGCGATCCCGTCGGGCGCATCTCCGACCGGAATCTTGGCGGTTACGGTCTGCCGGTTCGAATCTACAGACCATACCTCACCGGAGCCGCCGTTGACCACATATACCACTTCAGTTGTGGGAGACACCACCAGAGCTATGGGAGATATCCCCATTTTCATGGTTGCCGTTACCTTGCGCTCCCGGGTATCGATAATGTTCAAGAGGCCTTCCTTGCTGCGGCCGTAGTTGGTGACAAACGCGTAATATCCTCTCGGTCCGATGGCAATTGCGTTCGGCGCACCGCCGACCTTAATGTCCGCTTCGACCCTGAACGAAACGAGATTCACCACTGCAACGGTGCCCGTATCCTTGCAGGCAATGTAGGCAGTCTTGCCGCCATCCCCAAGCGCGATGCCGAGGGGCGCCACGCCGACGACGAGCGAACGCGCAACGGCCCTCTTAGTTAAATCCACCTCGATCAGTTCGCCCGTGCCCCACGACGTCACATACGCGTAGTTCCCGTCGGGACTAAGCACCACGAAGTTAGGAGACTCTCCGACTTTTCTTATGTGGACGGTCTTGCCGAATGCCAGCTCGCCAAAAGACAAGACGAAGAAAAGCAGAATGCAGTGTATTCTTTTCATATTCATCATTGCGTGTCCTTTGTCTTCTCCGAGCCGCCGCCCAGAGATGCTTCCAACCCGCCGCCGCTGGGGTCACTTTTCCCGGTCGCGGGGCATACGCCTATTTGGTAGCCGCCACCAAGCTGAAGACTCCCTGATGTCGTGAAGAAGGGCTCCTCAACCCTTGAATTACGACCTGGCGAAATCCCGTGTCAAGGAGCATCCGGATCAGCTCTTCCTGATCATAATAGACGCCCTCGGCTTCCGACGGGTTTCTTTGGACGAACCTGAGGTGAGACTTTCGCCATGCTTGTGCGAGCCGGGTCCGAAAGGACGGTTGCGCCTCGATCACTTCACCGAGCAGAAGATATCCTTCGCTGGCCAGAATACGAAACGCCTCCTTGAGAAAGCGCGGCGCCTGATGCCGGTGAAAATCGAATATCGACACGGCAATCTCTGCAAAGCAGTCGGGGACAGGCCATCCTGGCTCCTCAAACTGCTCGAACTCAACGACCTGCCCGAGATTCAGGTGCCGCGCCCTTTGGCGCGCGCGTTCCAGAAGAGTGATGTTGCTGTCAAAGGAATGAATCCGTCCGAAGAAGGCCTTGCGCCCAGCCAGTCGCAAGGCGAAGGTTCCAGTGTCGCCCAACAGGTCCACGACCTTTGTCCGTCGAGTATTGACGACAAAGTCCACGATCTGATCAATCGTCGCGTAGTAGTCCAGCCCCGTTCGCCACTGAAACAAACGGGCCACCCCTTGTTCGTAAGTATCGATCTTCGCCGGCAGGCTCGCAAGAAACGGACGCGGACGTGGCGGTGAGAAATCGAACTTCTTTTGGATGCTGGCGCCGGTTTTCTCGGTTTTCACTGGTATTGCCTGGCAGGGATTTGAACATCCCGACCATCGAGTCGATACATCACGTAATTTTCAGTTTGTACGGCAAGAGAATACCCATCAGCCCAATGAGGGTCAACCTGAAGCAGTCCCCAGACCTCATCCCCTTTCTCTGCACACAGCCAGCCGACCTGCTGGCGCGGGGCTGCGACAGCTCTTTCCCAGTCGCGCGTGTCTCCCTCATGGCAGACGAAATTTTTGAGCGGGAGCCCTGAATCGTACATCATGGGCGCCAGGCGCCCGATGTCGATCAGAATGCGGCTGCCGTCGTAATGTCGGCTCAGGTATCTGAGCACCTCCCGCTGCTCCGGCCCGATGTACTGGTGCTCAAGGGACTCCGCCATCATCGGGTGCGATTCGCCTTCCAGCAAGGGCGCCTGCATGCTCAAGACGGCAAGCGTCAGCAAGGCCCACCCATAGCGCCCGCAGGCTGCCGCCGCCAGCAGCAAGACGAGCGTCGCCGCAGGCAGCAGAAGAATGCCGCTGCTTGGATAGACAAAGTGATACTGCCACTCGCGCGGGAAAAACCACGAAACCCACGGAAGCATAAAAGCTGCCAGGCAACCAAGGACCATCGCGCGCATGGCCGCTCTTTCCTGTGAAAGAATCAGACTGCCGAAAACGGCAACCGCCGGCAGCAGGAGAGTCGAGTAGCGAACTCGATAAATCAATCCCCAATAAAGCGCCAGGATGTTCACCAGGGATGGAAGCCACAACAAAAAACACGGGAGACAGCGCCGCAGACGCTCCCGCTTGAGAAAGCAGTAAATCACGCCCGCAAGGCCTATGAGCAGAGGAATGACAGCCGCGGCCTGGGTCAGCTCTCCGAAGTGATAGAGAATGGAGAGAAGGGGACGTTTGTAGGTCTCAGACGGCGCCGGGCTTCCCCGAGCCACCCGCTGGAAGATGCTGTCCCCCAGCTTCACATAAATGTAGCCGAAATGCATGATTATCGGCACGACGAACAAACCAAGATAAGTGCCCATCGCCTTGATCGCCTGAGTCCTGGAGATGTGGCGCGACCACAGGTCATACGCTATCAGCGCCATCACGCCGCAAACAAAAACCCACCCTTCGTAGCGGCACAACGCGCCGAGTGCCGCCCAGGTCGCCGGCAGCCAGGGAATCCCCAGTCCGCCGTTCGCCCGCCATCGCAACAGCGAATCCATTGCCAGGAGCGCCAAAGCCATATAGAGAGGTTCGGTCAGCGGCGCGCTTTGCAAAAACCGCAGGTTGGGATTTGCAAGCAGCATCGCGGCAGCAAAGAAACCGGCCAGCGACGAAGCGGTCAGCCGAAGTGCGATGCGGTATGCGAGCCAGCCGGATACGGCAAAGGCGCAAACCGACATCAGGCTGGGGATCAACGCCGTACGGTATTGCCAATCGATCAATACAAATGGCAGATACAGCAAGTGGATCAGCGGCAGCCAATGGGCGCCCATCTGAGAGTAGCCTGGCGCCGTTGAGTCAACAATTCGCCGCGCCACCACAAGATGGGCTTTGGCATCGTAGTGCACGATCGAAAGCCCATGGAAATAGTAGTAAGCAAAACTGCTGAGGCCTATCACGGCGCCAAGCAGCAGTATGCCCCTGGAGGCGTAAACCTCAACGCGGTTCTTGGTGAGCGACTTCATAGATGCGCCCGCGTTTCGGGAAAAGGGAACCCGCCGCTCTTGCGGCCTTTTCATTCAAAATCACCAAACAGGAACTGGAAAAGCGTGCCGTCCTTCTTTTCGAGCACTTCTGTCCAGACATCAGGGATAAATCCTGTACAGCATGCGCGGAAAGGCAATAGTCTCGCGCAGGTGCTCCAACTTGCAAATCCATGCCACGACGCGCTCGATCCCCATGCCGAATCCGGCATGGGGAACAGTCCCGTATTTGCGCAGGTCGAGATACCACTGAAAAGCCTCAAGCGGAAGGTTGTGCTCCCGAATCCGGCTGAGAAGCAAATCATGATCGTGGATGCGCTGGCCGCCCCCGATGATCTCGCCGTACCCTTCCGGCGCAAGCACGTCGACGCATAAAGCCACCTCCGGTCGCTTTGGATCGGGTTGCATATAGAAGGCCTTCACCTGTGTGGGGTAGCGATGCACCATCAGCGGCGCCTGGCACTGCTCTGATAGGATCGTTTCATCCGCTCCGCCGAAATCGCCGCCCCACTCGATTTCGGAGCCCGCAGCCCTTAGCTTCTCGACCGCATCGTCGTAGGAAAGCCTGGGGAATGGCCGGGAGATCGCTTCCAGGCGCGACGCATCGCGCTCGAGCCTATCCAGTTCGGCTTTGCGTCGCGACAGGACGCGCTCTACGATGAAGCAGATGAGTCCTTCCGCCAGCTCCATCGCATCCTCCAACTCTGCAAATGCCACTTCCGGCTCGACCATCCAAAACTCCATAAGGTGGCGGCGCGTCTTGGACTTTTCAGCGCGGAAAGTCGGCCCGAAGCAGTAGACCCTGCCGAAGGAGGCGGCTGTGGCTTCGTTGTACAGCTGGCCGCTCTGCGTTAAGTAAGCTTTCTCATCAAAATAATCGGTCTCAAACAGCGTCGTTGTTCCCTCGCACGCGTTCGGCGTGAAGATCGGGGTATCCACAAGCGTGAAGCCCTGGTCGTCGAAATAGTCCCGGGTGGCTTTGATGATCTCGTGCCGGACCTTAAGGGTGGCGTGCTGACGGGTGCTGCGCAGCCAAAGATGCCGGTGCTCCATCAGAAAAGCCGTCCCGTGCTCCTTGGGGGTAATCGGATAGGTGTCCGCAATCTGGTGGATTTCAAATCCGGCGAAATCGACCTCGTATCCGCCCGGCGCACGCTCGTCGCGGCGCACCCTGCCGCGAATCTCCAGGCTCGACTCCTGCGTGAGTTTATCGAGCGCCTCGAATTGCTCTGGCGAGAAGTTGCCCTTGGATGCAACGCACTGAATGATGCCCGTGCCGTCACGCAACAGGATGAACTGCAGTTTGCCGCTGCTGCGCTTGTTGTAGACCCATCCCCGCAGCGTGACCTCGCTGCCTTCATAGGCAGCTATGTTCTCGATATAAACGGCCTGCATTGTCGTTCCTTTCTCTAGCGCACGGCGCTGCCGCCTCCGCCTGGGGGGGAGAAAACCATGTGCCCGGGCTCTTCGCCACGCTGCCGGCAAAACTGCGCGAATAGCGAATAATAGCTCTCGCGGAGAAACTCGGACTCGCTGAACCCGAGCTTTCCCGCAACTTCTCTAATTCCCTCCTCCGAACCCTCCAATTCTGCGTAGTCCCCTATGGGCGTTGAGTCCAGAGCCAAGTGAAGCTCCCGCACCGGTCCCTGGTCCACCCGGATGGAGTATTCCTCGCGATATTTTTGGTACTGAAACCAGACCGTCATGCCCATCTGCTCGAATATCTTCAGCATGACGTCCGAACTCTCCACCTGCGTCTCCCATTCCTCACGACTCTTGAATAGCAACGAGGGAGACGGTGGACCTTTAAATGTAACAGAATCTTTGCCCTTCGTCTTGCGCACACGCAAGAGACACGGCTGCGAGCGAAGCCGGCCATCCGGATAATCCAAAACGAAGTTTTCTTCAAAATGGCGCACCGAACGTAACAGCGGGTGCAGAAGTTTCAGCCTGTGCCGGAATTCCCGTATGTCGTGCAACCGCAGTTTGATTTCCGTTTCGACAGCCACGCATCCGCTCCGCCAAGAAACTAATTTCTTGCTGCCTGATATCGCAAGAGGAAAAATCCGTCCGACTCTCGCTGCTTTCAGCGCCAATATACATCATAGCAAGGATCGCAAGGCTGTTCAGAACGTTGTTCCAGCGGGAGCAAGCCACCACACTCCCAAAACTTCGTCGCCAATTCATGGTTGGGTTTTCGCTGTCGGCATAGTTGCAAGGCCGGGCCTCACGGACTACTTTCTGACGGCCCCTGAAAAATAGTTCGACTTTTTCATGCTCCTGTATGTCAAATGTTAGTAGATGGAAAGAGAACAGGCGAGGGAGCAGACAGAGCGGGTGAATGGAGAGCTGAGTTCTGTGTGGGCTCAGAACAGGTCCCTGTCCGCTTCCCCCGACCTCGGCCAGGAGACTGCCTGGGTGTCGGCAAGTCAGCGCGGCGACGCCCTAGCCTTCAACCGGTTGGTGTTGAAATGGGAGCGAACTGTCTACAACGTGGCCCTGAGGATGCTTCAGGATCGAGACGAAGCCGCGGAGGCGACACAGGAGGTTTTTCTGTCGGCCTTCAAGAACATCCGGCGCTTCCGTCAGGATTCAAAGTTCTCAACCTGGCTTTACCGAATTGCCGTGAACCACTGCGTCTCGCGGATCAGGCGACGGCCTCAGGGGATTCATTTCTCTCTGGACAGCGACAATCAGGGCGCCCCGCCGAGCGAGTTGAGCATCACAGAAGCTCAAGACGGCGAGTTGCTGCGCGCGGAAAACCGGAACCGCGTGCGCGCGGTGCTGGTGTTCCTGCCACCGGACCAGCGAGCGGTCATCGAGCTCAAGTTTTTCCAGGAACTGACCTTCGAGGATATCGCAGCGGTCCTCCAGGTCCCCCTGAGCACCATCAAGTCACGGCTCTACGCAGGCTTGGAGATATTGAAAGTCAGGCTGGGCGCCAGAACCTGACCGGCTGGAGGGTAAACGTATGACTTCGGAATGCAGCAAGCATCAGGAACGTATCCCGCGATCCTTCGTGGGAGATTTAACTGCGGCAGAGCAACAGGCATTGGATTTGCATCTGGCCGCGTGTTCGCCCTGCCGGGGTGAGCACGAGCGCTATGCGGAAACCCTGCATCTGCTGCAATCGGCAGGCGATGAGCCGGTTCCCCGTCATTTCTTTGTATATCCTCAAGAACGGGCGGCCAATCCCTGGCAACTCTTTCTTCAGATGATGCCGATTTGGCAGGCCACCACCCTGGCTATCGCTGCGCTTGCCCTCTTGCTCGGCATCGCAACCGCTTCCGGCTTGCAGATTCGCTCCAACCCGGGTTCCTGGTCCATCAGTTTCGGTCGAAGCATCACGTCGCCAGCCATAGACCTCGCTGCCCTTAAAGCCGAGATTTTGCGGACCGCCGAAGAAAAAAATCGAGAGGCTGCCATAGCGTGGATCCAAAACCTGAGGTCCGAAATCGTTCTCTCGCGAACGGATCTCACGCAACAGCAACAGGTCCAACTAGTGGCCGCATTCAACGACCTGGAATCGCGCCTCAACAACCGAATCACAGCAACTGCTGACGATCTCAGGGCCGGCACCCAAAAATCGAATTTTGACCTGTATCAGGCTGTGTCACTGCAGCGCCAGCAGGACCTGAACAGCGTGAACGTCCGACTCGACAAGATCGTCGAAGACAATGAAATCAAGGCACGGCAGACCGACGCCATCCTGGAGACATTGCTCCAGATCGCCAATCTGAACATTAAACAAACCGGAGATCAAAAATGAAAAAGCACATTGCGAGTTTTCTTGTCTTTGCATGCCTGGGAGCCCTTTCCTGGGCACAGGGAACCAAGACAGAACTGTTCGACGTGAGGAAGTCCGGGCAGGAAATCGAGATCATGAAAGGGATTTTGAGCACCACCCTCTCCTTTGTAGCGCAAAACCTCCAGAAACAACAGGCCGCGACAAAACAGGCTGGCACTCCCACTCCATTCGGGACTGCCCTCGGGACGTCCTCATGGCGATTCTCTAACATCAACGCTTTTTATCTCTACGGCCAGGGCGCAGTGTTCGTAATTCCAACTTCAGGCCTTCGTCTCGCAAGTTATGGCGAAGCTATGAATATCTATGAAACCTATAGCCGGGATTTGCAGCGTGCGAGCCGTGAAGTCGAAGTCCGCACCCAAGAATTAGCGCTCCGGTCGGCCGCCGTAGCGGCGTCCGCATCCGGAGTCGCAGGTGGACTCGCAGGTGGACTCGCAGGTGGAGTAAATACTCCTCCAACCCCGCCAAAGCCGCCCGCACCGCCCGCACGCCCTGCCCAGGCAAGCCAGGAAGAGCTTCGCAAGAACCTGGCAGATGCACAGGAGAAGGTAAAGAAGAGCCAGGAAGTGGCGGAGGCCAACCGTGCGAAATTCATGGTGGCCTTAGGGGAAATCAAAACCTATCTAACCGAAGCATTGGCAAATCACGGCGACTCGCTGACAACCGTCAAGTCGAACGAGTACATCACGCTGATCATCATGACCGACGGATATGATGGTGCCGAACTCCTGGATGCGGCTGGATCGAAGACCAACCGGGAAATCATTTCCATACAGAAGTCGTGGATCACCGATTACAAGGCCGGCAGGCTGACGCTGGACGCCTTCAAGCAGAAGGTCCTTCAGTACAGCGAATGACTTCAAGTGACGAGTGACGAGCGACGACTTACGCATGCCTTGAGATATGTTTTCACTCGTCACTCGTCACTCTGCACTCGTCACTTCCTTTACGCCAACAGAACCGCCAGGATACCGGCGAGGAAAATGCCGTCAAACGTCCCCGCGCCTCCGATTGAAGCAATGGGCGCGCCGAGTCCCGCAACTTTGCCAAGGTTTAAAAGATCAGCGCCGATCAGAGTTCCCAGGCTGCCGGCAATGTAGGCCAGCGACGGAGCAGACCGCCGGGACAGCAGCAATGCCGCTCCCGCAGCGACCAAAGGCGGAACCAGCCACGGTACCGCGATCCCCACGCCTCTGACCGGGTATGCAAGGGAATGGACCGCAATGGCGACGATCACGATCGCGACCAGAGCGCGCGCAGAAAAAGGAAGACGACCAGGAGAGGCAGCGCAAGCGGAAAAAAGTGATAGATGGACGTTCGCATCAGTCCTTCCTTGTACCTTCTAGAGCGGCGGCCTGCGTCTCTTCACAGCGGCATATCCCCCTTTTCATGACTCAGACGCGGTGTTTGCGGAGCTGGACCCCGCATTCGCGCAACAGAGCCATGGCGCGGTCGTTAAGCGGATAATCCTGGTTGTAAACGACTTCGATGATACCGCTGTTGATGATCATTTTGGTGCACAGCAGACAGGGGGCATACGTCGTGTAGAGCGTGGCCCCTTTCAGGCTGGTGCCATGATAAGCAGCTTGTGTGATCGCGTTTTCCTCGCCGTGGCAGCACACACACTCCTCCAAGGAAGTGCCGCTCTGGGCCATGCTGCTGCAACGGGGACATCCGCCTTCGTTGCAGTTTTTGGCGCCGCGCGGCGTGCCGTTGTAACCGGTCGAAATCACGCGGCGGTCCTTTACGATGATGGCCGCCACCTTCCGCTTGATGCAGTTGCTGCGCGAAGCCACGACTTTGGCGATGTTCAGAAAGTACTCGTCCCACTCGGGGCGATCGAAGCTGCTCATCAGGGACGGCAGGATCTCGTTCAGCTGCCTGTGCAGGTCCTCTAACGATCCGTCGTTATTGACCACTACGTCCGCCATGCGCCGGGTAGCCACGAGCTGCTGGTTTGCCGGATCATCGCTCTGCAACTCGCGCTTCTCCTCCTGAACAAACTGCTCGAGAGTCTGCGCCGCTCCCTCTCTGCCCCGCAGCATGCTTCGTTCAAATCGAACGACCTCGTTGGCGTCGACCACCATCAAGATGAAGTCCTTGCGCTGCCTCAGGACTTCCACTTCCGTTGGATTGCGGATGGAATCGACGACGTAATTGCAATCATAACCGAGCCGAACCAGTACACGTTCCGCCAGCACACCAGCGCCGAACCGGCTGCGCAGTTCATTCCCCACCTCAGTGAGCACTTCCCGCGTAATCTCACCGCCCCGCTTCCTGATTTCTTGACGGATGTCATCTGAAAGCGACTGGTATTCGAATCCTCGGCTTACCAGATACTGGCAGACTGCCGTCTTGCCGGCACAATTCTTGCCCGTCAGACCAATGATCATACCCCCCCTTACACAAGTGACGAGTGACGGATGACGAGTGACGAATGACCATCGGCATTCTTCACGCGCCACTCGTCACGCGTCACTCGTCACGCGTCACTGATTCTGTGTGCCGCCGAGCCCGAGCACAGCAGCACTCTCCTCCATGGCCCGGATACAGGAAGTAATGTGTTCATCCAGGTCGACGCCAAGCTCCTCAGCCCCGCGATAGATATCGTCGCGATTGACCGAACGCGCGAATGCTTTGTCTTTGAGCTTCTTACGGACTGATCTTACTTCCATGCCGATGATCGATTTTCCCGGACGCACTAGAGCGCTGGCGATAAGAAAACCCGCCAGCTCGTCGCACGCATAAATGGCCTTGCACAGCAGGTTGTGGCGGGGGAGATTCAATTCGCTGACGTGCGAAGAGATGGCATAAATGATGCCCTCGGGATAGCCGCGTTGCCGTAAGATCTCGGCCCCTTTGATCGGATGGTCGGGCATGGTCGGATACATCTCATAGTCGAAATCATGCAGCAATCCCACGATGCCCCAGACTTCGGGATCTTCCCCGTGTTTCTTGGCGTAAGCACGCATGAGCACTTCAACGGCGAGCGCATGTTTTCGCAGGCTGTCGCTTTTCGTGTACTCCGCGAGCAGTTCCCAGGACGATTCTCTGTTCACAGGCATCGGCTCCTCCTTAGAAATCCGCGGACAGGCTACGCGATCCCCAATCTCTATCCGAATAGCATCTCATGAACTGGGCGAGCCTGCCACCGATTTTGTACGTCCCATGAAATCGGGGATTGCGTAGCCTGTCCCCGAGTTTAATATCGCGACTTAATCGTACAGCAGGTAGGGTTTGCGGAGTGTCAGAAAACGCACCACATCGTCCTGCCAGCCTTGACGGATCTCTTCTACAGGCGTGCCCGCCTCGATTTGACGTGGAATCCGGCCTCCCCCGCACAGGATCTCAATAGGGATCCTTCGGAGCTCGTACTCATACGGAGGCTGGCGCCACTCAAATGAGTCCGGACAGAGCGCCTTAATAGCCGAAATGACGGCGATTCCGGTCAGAAACGGCTCGAAGAGATCACGATTTCGAACATGAACCTGGACGCCGCCACACGTCATCCGAGCGAACTTCTGAAACGTCGGCTCGAAGTGGACTGGGCGAAAGAAGACCCCCGGCAGCCGCATCTCGTTCAGGCGACTTGCCAAAGAGTGCGCTTTGATATACGGGGCGCCCACGAGCTCGAAAGGACGCGTCGTGCCGCGACCTTCCGATATCTTTGTCCCTTCAACTAGAACCATGCCCGGGTAGACAGTTGCGCTATCCAGCGTCGGGAGGTTGGGCGAAGGCATGACCCAAGGCAGACCCGTCTGATCGAACCACTGGTGGCGACGCCACCCTTGCGCGGGCACCACGGACAGGTGGCATCCGATGCCAAACTCCGTGTTGTACAGCAAGGCAAGTTCTCCCACGGTCATGCCATGGCGCATCGGCAGCGGGTAGAGGCCTACGAAGGAACTGAACTCCGGATCAAGCAAGTTGCCCTCGACCCGGTCTCCGTTAATCGGATTCGGCCGGTCCAGCACTACCATGGTCTTGCCGTGGTCGGCGCAGGCTTGCATGCAATACGCCATGGTATGGATAAACGTGTAGACGCGCGTTCCGACATCCTGCAGGTCGAAGATCAAAACATCCAAGTCACTCAACATTTCCTCGGTCGGCTGCCGCGTCTCACCATAGAGACTGTGAACCGGAAGGTTGACATCCGTGTCCAGATAGAAGTGCGACTCGACCATGTTGTCCTGCTTTTCTCCGCGCGCCCCGTGCTGCGGCCCAAAAAGTGAAACCAGGTGGATTGATTTTTCCGCCAGCAGCGCATCTGCGGTTTGCTGCAAACTCGGAAGGACCGAAGCAGGATGAACCACAGCGCCAACCCGGGCGCCCGCTATCATCTGTTTTCGCTCCCTCAACAACACTTCAATCCCCGGCCAAACCGTCATCGATGGTAACCCCTCTGCAGCGGTGCTAAAAAACTACCCCATCCACTTGCACATTTGATAAACTAACGCAGGAATCCGGAGGAATCCAAGTCCTCAACACGAGTATGCAAGGATATCAGAAAGGAGACCGTCTCCGCCTTCACAACTCCAACCCTCTCCGTAGCGACGCGATTCCGGGCAGGAACCTGGCCGGCCGTTACCTGTATATTCACATCAAAAGTTCTTGACTGCTGGAATTGCTTGTACTTGAATAACAGTCACTTAGCGCTGAGCGCCTTGGGAATTGGATTAGCCCTCGGGTGTCGAGAGCTGGCGTTGCACCGTCCTTTTCTCTTCCTGCTCAGGCAGGACTGGGATTCTCTCGACGGCCCTCGATCCAACGACAGCGCCAGCGCTTTGTTAATAGACACAATTGATCGCCGGGAATGATCGATGGAACACACACTTGTCCTCAATGCCAGCTACGAGCCGATCAACATCGTGCCTTGGAAGCGCGCCATAACCCTCCTGTTCCAGGGCAAGGTGGAGGTGCTGGCTGAATATGACCGCGAAATCCACAGCATTAGCTTTACTATCAAAATGCCGAGTGTGCTCCGGCTGCTGAAATACGTCCGCATGCGGAAGCGTTTCCAACACGTCAAGTTTTGCAGGGCCAACATCCATGCCAGGGATTTGCACACCTGCCAGTATTGCGGAGCCAAATGCTCCACGGAAGACCTTACATTCGATCATGTCATCCCGGTCGTCAGGGGTGGGAGCAAGACGTGGGACAATATCGTCACGTGCTGCTTGGACTGCAACCATCGAAAAGGCGGGCGCACACCTGAAGAGGCCGGTATGCGCCTGATTCGGCATCCGAAGGAACCCGCTTGGGTTCCGAGCATGCTCCACATCACCATCGGATTTAGGAGCGCCCCAGAATCCTGGCGCGATTACTTGTATTGGAACATTGAGTTAGAATGAGAGATCTAAGGTAATACTTTAACTGTCTGTCCTTCATTCCAGGAGCATGTTCCGCGAGGCGGAACATGCTCCCCGGACCTCAGCGACTCATTCTTCCAGCCAAGAACCGAATCGGTATCAACTCTGTAATCAATCCCGCCTCGAAAGCAAGCCGGTAAAACCGATTCAAGCCCTCGTTGTGCTCCGGTCCCATGTCATGGTCCAGGTTGCGGCGCAGGTAGCCCTCGAGAAAAGCGACCGGCAGGTCTAGAGTGCGGGAGAAGCTGGCCGCGATTTCCTCAATCCTGGCCAATCCCCAGTTCTTCGCTTCCAGGAAGATTTCAGCTTGGTTCTCCGACGACAACGCCTCCGGCCGACAGGCCCAAAAAGCGAACACAAACGGCCTCTCTTGCCACTCATGCCACGCCGCGGCCAAGTCTGTAATTTGAAATTCCTCCGGTGAACATCGCAGAGCCACATCCCCAATGACGAGAGCCGCGTCGCATTTGCGCAACATGTCGTAAACCTTCGGTTCGTGCGGCACGAACTCAGGCCGGAGGCCCATTCTGTGTTGAAGCAACAGCTTGACCAGGACCACCGAGGTGCGCGAGCTGGTATCCAGCGCAACCGATCGGATGACCCTGCTCTCGTGCGGGCGGACCAGCAGGACGCTGCGCACCTCATTCGTGGCCGCAACGCCTACGCCTGGAATCACCATGAGGTTGGGAATGCGCTGGTATTCGATCGTGGGAATCAAGCCGATGTCAACCTCGCCTCTGGCAAGCCGGGCAGCGCATTGGGCGGGAGTGTCACGGATAACCTGAAACTGGTGTCGCATGGGGCCGTGCAAAAAGAACCATCCAAGAGGTGCGGCGTTCAGGTAACTCACCAGTGATATTCGGAGGCCCAAGACCTTGTCCTCAGAGAAAAAATCGAAATAGTGTCCGCTCGCAGGAAACTATTACAGCGATCGATTATAGAGAGCCGAACCCAAAATTGAAACGTTCTTCCACACGAAGACAGCAACAACTCAACGGTGAGGCAGCGCGAAGCTGCAAGGCTGAACACAGCCGCGCGCGCAGCAAGCTTAAGTCGATTGCTGCGGCATGATTGATCGTCCGTTCCGGGCGGTTGCGGCTCAGCTCAGGGTCGGGGCCCCGGCACAGCGTTTCGGTGTTGTCGTCGATGCCAGCATTGCACCCCAAGAACCGAGGATTAAAGGAGGTAATCGATGGAAGAATCCGACGAAACTCAGGTGCGTGCAGCCATCGAATTGTCACTGGCGCCGGGAGTGGGTGCTCTGACTCAATGCAGCCTCTGGAAGGCATGTCCGCGACTCACGGATCTGCTCGCCATGCACGGTAAGGAGCTCGAATCATTCGGCGTGCCGCCGGAGGCCGGCGCTGCCATCAGTTCGCGCCGCTATCGTCCCATGGCGGACGAAATCGTCGATTGGGCCAACCGGGAAAACTGCCGGTTCCTCGTCCGCGGCGGCAAAGGCTACCCCTCGATCCTCAACGAGATCTACGACCCGCCTCTGATCCTCTACTGTCGCGGCCAGATCGAGATCCTGGATCTCCCGGCCGTGGCTATCGTAGGCACGCGCCGGCCGACTTTCTACGGCCTCCAGATGGCGCAGGGGCTTGCCTTCGATCTCGCCAAGCGCGAGTTGTCCATCGTCAGCGGTTTGGCGCGCGGGATTGACGCCGCCGCCCATCGGGGATGCCTCGAGGCCGCAGGTCGGACCGTGGCAGTCCTAGGGTGCGGCATTGATGTAGTCTACCCCCGCGAGCACCGCCAGTTGACGCAACAAATTGCCGCAAGCGGGCTGCTGCTATCAGAGTTTCCGCCCGGCACCTCGCCGTCGCCGCAGAACTTTCCCGTGCGAAATCGCATCATTAGTGGGTTGTCGTTAGGAACGGTGATTGTGGAAGCGAGTGAGTACAGCGGTTCTTTGATCACGGCTCGCCTGGCGATGGAGCAGAATCGCGAGGTTTTTGCGATCCCCGGGAATCTCACATCGCCCCAAAGCTTTGGACCAAACTACCTGATCAAGCAAGGAGCGAAACTCGTTCAGGTTTGGCGCGATATTGTCGAAGAGCTTCCAGCAGAGGTGCGCCACAGAATCCTCGTCAAGGAGGATACCCGACCGCGTCAGATTTCCGAACTGGACTTTTCAACACCGGAAGAGAGTAAGATTCTTGAGATGCTGGCTTACGATCAGGCTACGCAGTTCGACAGGATCCTCCAGAAAAGCGGCATGACCGTACCGCACCTTAGTGAGTCGCTGTTGAACCTGGAGATGCGAGGCTGCATCCGTCAGGTGCCGGGGAACCTGTTCATCAGGGTTGTCCGACACGAGGAATGATTTTGCTTGGAATTCTTGGAATCGCTGTTATAGTCTGCGCGCTCTTATGGCAAATTCTCTGGTCATAGTTGAATCGCCCGCCAAGGCCAGGACGATAAAGAAGTATTTGGGCAAGGACTTTGACGTTAAGGCTTCCATCGGACACATCAAGGACCTGCCCAAGAACAAGCTCGGCGTCGATGTCGACGACGATTTCACGCCCCACTACGGAATCATCCCCTCCAAGGAGAAGGTGGTCCGGGACCTTCGAGCTGCAGCTAAGACCTCCAAGGTTATCTATCTCGCCGCGGACCCAGACCGCGAGGGCGAGGCTATTTGCCAGCATCTCGCCGAGGAACTGGGAGGCAAGTGCCAGGATATCTATCGCGTTCTATTCCACGAGATAACCAAGAATACGATCCAGGAGGCATTCAAGCATCCCGGCCGGATCAACACTCACAAGGTTGAGGCCCAGTTGGCCAGACGCATCCTGGACCGCCTCGTCGGCTATAAGATCAGCCCGCTGCTTTGGGAAAAAGTGCGGAGAGGATTGTCAGCAGGCCGCGTCCAGACAGTAGCCTCGCGCATGATCGTGGATCGCGAGCGGGAGATCAGGGCATTTCAGCCCGAGGAATACTGGAATCTCATCGCCCGCCTCGACGGTCAGGCGCCACCGGAATTCACCGCCAAGGCCTGCAGTCTCGACGGAGAGAAGTGGAAGGTCCGCAACGGCGATACGGCGCAGGCGATCGTGGAGGAGCTGCGCCAGGCACGGTTTCTGGTCACAAAGATTCACAGGCGCGAAAAGAGGCGCTACCCGGTGCCGCCCTTCATCACGAGCAACCTCCAGCAGGAAGCGGCGCGCAGGCTGAACTTCCCGGTCAAGAGAACAATGCTCCTGGCTCAACGCCTGTACGAGGGAGTCGTAATCGGCAAGGAAGGAGCAGTCGGGCTGATCACCTACATGCGCACGGATTCTACGCGCGTCTCCGAGATGGCTTTAAGCGAAGTGCGTAATCTGATCCGGACGCAATACGGGGATGGTTACCTTCCCCACCATCCGATCTATTACAAGTCAAAGAAGACTGCGCAGGAGGCGCACGAGGCGATCCGTCCGACGTCGGTCGCGCGCACCCCCGAAAGCTTGAAGCGTTTCCTCGAACCGGACCTCTGGAAGCTATACGATCTGATCTGGCACAGATTCGTTGCTTCCCAGATGAACCCTGCAGTCTTTGACCAGACCGACGTGCTGATCGACGCGGGACGCGTGCAGTTCAAGGCAACCGGGTCGGTGCTCAAGTTCGCCGGCTTCCTGGCCGTGTACCAGGAAATGAAATCCGAAGAGACCAAGCGCGATGCGGGGGGCGAAGAACAGGAAGGCCTGTTGCCCGAGTTGTCGGAAGGCGAGCAGCTGGACGTCAAATCACTCGAGCCCACTCAGCACTTCACCCAGCCGCCCCCCCGTTACAATGAAGCCAGTCTGGTAAGAGCCCTCGAAGCGCGCGGCATCGGACGTCCCAGCACTTACGCCACTATCCTGAGCACGATTCAGGATCGGGAATACGTCCTTAAGAGAGAAGGAAGGTTCTATCCGACCGAGACAGGCGAGCTGGTTGTCGAGCTGCTCGTCGAGAGCTTCCAGGAGATCTTCGACTACAAGTACACGGCGCGCATGGAGACTCATCTGGACCGGATCGAATCGGGCCGGGAGCGCTGGCAGGACACCATGCGGAGTTTCTGGCAGCGCTTCTCCGAGCGGCTTGCTGCTGCCGAGAAACATATGCGGGACATCAAGACCGAGGAAATCGAAACCGAGGAAGTCTGTGAAAAGTGCGGCAGCAAGATGGTGATCAAGTGGGGCAAGTTCGGCCGCTTCATGGCCTGCTCCGCCTACCCCGAATGCAAGAACACGCGCGAGATTCCAAAGAACGGGTCCGACGCCGGCACCGAAGTCCAGGCCTTCGAAGAGATCGCGTGCGAGAAATGCGGGCGGCCGATGGTCCTGAAGCGAGGACGCTTTGGCGAGTTTCTCGCCTGCTCCGGATATCCTGAGTGTCGTAACACCAGAAAAATCGTGAAGGGAGACAACTCGCTCGAGGTCAAGCAGGACATTCCGCTGGAGGAAACCTGTCCCGTCTGCGGAAAGAATCTGGCGCTCAAGCATGGCCGGTTCGGCGAATACACCGCGTGCAGCAACTACCCCGCCTGCAAGTACATCAAACTGAAATCCACGGGCGTTCCGTGTCCTCAGGGCTGTGGCGGGGAGATTGTGGAGAGGAAGTCCCGGCGTGGAAAGATTTTTTACGGCTGCTCCAATTACCCGGACTGCGAGTTCATCCTTTGGAACAAGCCCCTCGCTGAGCCATGCCCGAAATGCGGTGCAGCTTTTACCCTGGTGAAAACCACCAAGCGCTCCGGCACCCTGAGATTCTGCCACGACAAGAAATGCAGCTTTAAGGAGCGCTACGAGCAACCCTAGCAAAGAAACCATCCGCGAGGAGCGCTCAGCGACCCGCCAGCTTCCTTTCGATCCTCGGCAGCACGGCAAGCACCAGTTTTCCGACCTTCTCCATGCTCGTTGCGCTGATCTTGTCCAACGTGTCTCCCTCGGTGTGCCACCAGGGCAAATAGTCGAGATCGATGATGTCGACGGACGGAATGCCGGCGTCGATAAAGTGGATGTGATCGTCCTCGAAAAGTGAGGGCGTGGGCGACAGAATATCGCGAAAGCCCTCTTCCATAGCGGTGGCCCAAACGAGATCCATCAGCCAGACGGTTGAGTTGCTGTCTCTCTGCAAGTCGAGATTTTTATCGCCGATCATATCCAGCAGGATCAACGCGCGTATCTTTCCGGCCGTCCCGTCTTCCTGCCAGCGTTTTGCCAGATGCCGGCTCCCATAAGTGCTGTCGCCCGCCAGGCTCCAATCAATGAAAGCCTCTTCACCATCCAAAAACACGAACCAATAATCGAAGGTGTCCTTGCGTGCGGCCAGAACCCGCGCCAACTCCAACAGCAATCCCGTGCTGCTGCCGCCGTCGTTGGCGCCAACAAACTTTATCTTTTGGAAGTATTTCGTGTCGTAGTGACTGGCAATTGCAACGACATTGGTTCCCCCTGGGCGCCTGCGCGCGATCAGGTTCACTATCGGCTTCGGGCCGTACGGCGTCGTGGCTGTGAACGAATCCTTCTCCACCTGGTAACCAAAGCCTTCCAGCTGCTTGATCAGGTACTCGCGGCACTTCTCGAGTGCTTCAGAGCCCGGCGGGCGTGGGCCGAAAGCAACTTGGGCGCGAACGTGTTCCATCGCCTTTTCCCCGCTGAGAGGCGGAACGGATGAGCTGGGAGATTGGGCACAAGCCGCAGAAACAAACAAAACGAGTATCAGATAAATGCCGGTTGCATATCGCATGATTCCTCCAGGATTGGTCGCCCTGCCGCGCCAAGTATATCACTCAAAGCACGCCCGCAAAGCAGCGGGAGATGCAAATTCGGTGACAGGCGCCGAATTCGCGAGAACGCATGTCCACGGCTCACTTGGCATCGTTGCGAGCTGTCAGTCCCTGTGATAGTATTCAAACTTTTGAACTCATACCTATCACTACTCCTGAAAGGAGCCTCCTATGAGGGTTTACGAGAGTGAATCCATTCGGAATGTCGGCATCATCGGACACGGCACTGCAGGCAAGACGTCCCTGACTTCCGCCATGTTGTTCGATGCCGGCGCCGTCAACCGGCTTGCCCGCGTTGAGGACGGAAACACGGTTACCGACTACGAAGAGGAGGAAATCGAACGCAGGATCTCCATCGGCAGCGCGCTTGCCCATTGCGAGTGGAGCAAGAAGAAGGTCAACATCCTCGACACGCCCGGGTATCGTCCCTTCTTAACGGATACCAAGCTGGTCCTGCGTGCCGCCGACGCGGCGGTTGTCGTGCTCGATTCCGTGTCAGGAGTGGAGGTTCAAACCGAAAAGGTGTGGGAGTACGCATCTGAGTTTAACCTGCCGCGCATCCTGGTCGTCAACAAGATGGATCGCGACAACGCCAGCTTTGAGCGGGCGATCTCCTCAGTCGAGGAGACGTTCGGCCGGTCCGGCGTGCCGATTCAGATCCCGATGGGCTCCGAACGCAACTTTACGGGCGTGATCGACATTCTTACCAACAAGGCCTACCGCTACGAGAGGGACGGATCCGGGAAATTCCAGATCGTAGACATTCCGCCGGAGCATCGGGACGCCGTGCAACAGGCACGCGATAAGCTGATCGAGATGGTTGCTGAAAGCAGCGATGAGCTGATGGAGAAGTTTTTCGCGGAGGGCACGTTGACGGCATCCGAACTCCTGGAGGGATTGCAGAAGAGCGTCCGTGCCCGCACTATCTTTCCCATCCTTTGCGCCAGCGCCACTCTCAACATCGGCGTGCCGCAGGTTCTCGATGCCATCGTGGAACTGCTCCCGCCGCCGGGCATCGAGAAGGTGCACGGCATCAATCCCAAAACCAATGAACCGGTCGAACGCGCCGTCAATAGCAAAGGCCCCTTGGCAGCTTACGTGGTCAAAACGGTGGCCGATCCGTTCACAGGCCGCATAAGCATCATCCGCCTGTACTCCGGCACGATGCGGTCGGATACGGCCTACTTCAACCAGACTAAAGGGAAGAACGAGAAGTTCGGACCTCTCCAGGCCCTGCAGGGCAAGACAATGACCCCGGTGGGGGAAGTTCACGCGGGCGACTTTTTCGCAGTGACCAAACTAAAGGAAACCACCACGGGTGACACCCTTTGCGATCCTTCGCAGCCCATCGTCTTCCCGGCCGTGGAGATTCCCGAACCCTCCATCACCTTCGCGATCGAGCCGAAGGCGAGGGGCGACGAAGACAAGATCAGCAATGCTCTGGCACGCATTGCGGAGGAAGACGCAGCAATCAAATACAATCGCGACCCCCAGACCAAGCAGCTCCTGCTGTCGGGTTCCGGGCAACTCCACGTCGAAGTTACCGTTGCCAAGCTGCGCAAGCGCTATGGGGTCGAGGTGATTCTCAAAACCCCCAGGGTTCCCTATCGCGAGACGATCAGGGGAACCGCCGATGCCCAGGGAAGGTACAAGAAGCAGACCGGCGGCCATGGACAGTTCGGCGACTGCAAGATCAAGCTGGAACCGCTCGCGCGCGGCAGCGGTTTCGAGTTCATCGATGAGATCTTTGGCGGCGCCATCCCCCGAAACTTCATCCCCGCCGTGGAAAAAGGAATCATCGAGGCAGCTGCCAAAGGCTTCCTCGCCGGCTACCCGGTGGTGGATTTCAAAGTCACTCTGTGCGACGGAAGTTACCATCAAGTCGATTCCTCGGAACTCGCTTTCAAAGTCGCCGGCAGTCTAGCATTCAAGAAGGGGATGGAACAGGCCCACCCCGTCATGCTCGAGCCCATCATGAATGTCGAGATTCTCGCGCCGCAGGAATACGCCGGTGATCTGATGGGCGACCTGACGAGCAGGCGCGGCAAGCTGCAGGGAATAGACATCAAACGGGACATGCAGGTTATCAAAGCGCAGGTGCCGATGGCAGAGATGGTCAGCTACGCCCCGGTCCTCACCTCGATGACCGGCGGCCGGGGAACCTACCACATGGAGTTCTCCCACTACGATGAGGTTCCGGCACACATCGCTCAGAAGATTGTCGAAGAAGCCAACAAAGAAAGAAAAGCAGAGGAAGAATAGACACTTTATGTATCCCAAAATCCTGGACCTGGGTCCGCTCACAATTCACACCTACGGCCTCCTCCTGGCCCTGGCATTCATTGCAGGAATATGGCTGGCAAGCCGTAACGCGGCTAAGGCGGGACTGAACCCGGATTCCATCTGGAACCTCGGGTTGATTATCATTTTTTCCGCCCTGGTCGGCGCCAAGCTCCTGCTCTTCCTATCGGATTACTCCTATTATTCGGAGAATCCCCGTGAGATATTCTCACTCTCCACGCTACGTTCGAGCGGCGTCTATTACGGCGGCCTGCTGCTGGCTCTGATAGCATCGGCCTGGTATCTGCAGAAAGCGAAGCTGCCTGCTTGGAAGGTCGCCGATATCACCGCTCCAGGGATTGCGCTGGGCCAAGCAATCGGCCGCATAGGATGCCTTTCGGCGGGATGTTGCTACGGCAAGCCCACCAACCTTCCCTGGGGAATCACGTTCACCAATCAATACGCCTACGACAACGTCGGCGTCCCGCTCAACGTCCGGCTGCATCCGACTCAGATTTATGAATCCGTAGGAACGTTCCTCTTGTTCCTCTTTTTAGTGTGGCGCCTCAGGCGGAAGCGCTTTACCGGGCAGGTCATACTGCAGTACCTGATGTTGTATGCGGGCCTCCGCTTCGTCATCGAGTTTTTTCGCGGCGACGAAGACCGCGGATTTGTGCTGCACGGCCTGCTGTCCACATCCCAATTTATCGGGATCCTGACGATTCTGGGATCGGCCGTGACTTTCGCCTATCTGCGGCGCCGCCAGCGTGAGGCGCCTAAGGTGTGATCGATCATAGCGAATGCTTCCAGGTTCCTCCTAACGTAACTCGCGTCCGGCTGGACCGCTATCTGCCCGAGATTTACCCGGAGCAGAGCCGGTCTCAGATTCAGGGATGGATCCGTAGCGGAAGCATTCTGGTTAACAACTGCCGGGTCAAGACAGGCTACCTGCTGCGGCCCGGGGACACCATTTCCCTCCAGGTGAAAGCCGCAGCCCCGGAAGCGCAGCTTCAGCCGGAGAATATCCCGCTCCATGTGATCTATGAGGATGAGGACCTGGCAGTAATTGAAAAACCCGCCGGCCTGGTCTGCCACGCAGGCGCCGGCGTGCGCTCCGGCACGCTGGTCAACGCGTTGCTGTACCATCTGGGACCACTTCAGACCGGCGACGCAACGCGTCCCGGCATTGTTCACCGTCTAGACAAGCTGACAAGCGGCCTGCTGGTTGTGGCAAAGAATATCGAGTCTCATCGCGGGCTTGCGCGCCAGTTCAAGAGCCGGCAGGTCAGAAAAGAGTACTTGGCACTGGTATATGGGCATCCGATCCCCGCTGCCGGAACCATCGACCTGCCGCTGGGCCGCGACCGCAGAGACCGAAAGAAGATCTCCGTACGTGCCCGGCGGCGGCGAGAAGCGGTGACTCACTACCGCAAGGAAAGGGTGTGCGGGCCCTTCTCCTTGCTGCACGTGCGGCTCGAAACCGGCCGGACGCATCAAATTCGGGTGCACTTGGCCCAAATGGGACACCCGGTTGTCGGAGACGTTCTCTATGGCGGCAACCGTTCCCGAAACCTGGATGCCCATCCCTTGCGATCGGCGGTCCAGGAATTGGGAAGACATTTCCTGCACGCACATCGACTGGAGTTTTGTCACCCACGGACCGGTGAGAAGCTCGTTTTCGAATCGCCATTGCCGCCCGAGCTGGCCTGCTTTCTTGCCTTCGCTGCCTGAAGCACGATACCGCCGATGAACACAGATCAGGATCTCTTCCCATCGGCACTTATCGCCAGGCTCGATTTTATTTGCGCTGCAAGGGTCCTTGACTCGCGGCCGGGCGAAACCTATAATCCAGTAGCTAAGTATACTGTTGCTTGGAGATACGGGAAATATGATGCTTTCGCTTTTTCGTTACAGCACTGCGGCAGTGTTCGCCCTTGTCCTGATATGCCAGCCCTCCGCCCAGCCTAGCCAGGACGCCGGACGCACTTCCCCCCAGTCGGGCAAGCAGCAGCTTCCCGGCCGCATCTCGGACCAGACCTACCGAGTCAGCGTCGATCTGATCAACGTTTTTTGCTCCGCGTGGAACAAGGACACAAAGTCTTTTGCCACCAACCTGTCTCGTGAGGACTTCACCATTCTTGAGGACGGGCAGAAGCAGGAGATCAAGAACTTTGCCCGCGAAACCAACCTCCCTCTGACCATTGCCTTGCTCGTAGATACAAGCCAGAGCGTGGCTCCAAAGCTCAAGTTCGAACAGGAGGCCGCAACCAACTTTTTCTATACCGTGCTCAAGGAAGGCGATCGCGCCATGCTGGTCCAGTTTGATTCGGCCGTATCGTTGGTCCAGGATTTTACCGGCAATGCCAATAAGCTTGAGAAAAAGATTCGGACTTTGCAGGCCGCCGGCAACACCGCGCTTTACGATGCGATCATCAGGACGTGTGATGAGAAGCTGATTCGCGAGACAGGCAGGAAAACCATCGTAATTCTGTCCGACGGCGACGATTCAGCCAGCAGCGAGACCCTTGAGCGAGCGTCGAAGATGGCTCAGCTAGCCGAGGCAACCATCTTCTCGGTCAGCATCAACCGGGGGGGCTTATTCGGCGTTGGCGGCGATACCAGGAGTGGAGACAAGGTTCTGGAGCAGCTTGCCTCCGCGACCGGCGGTAAACCGCTGTTCCCCGTTCAGGTTGAGGACCTCGACGCCGCTTTTCGGGAAATCAGCCAGGAGCTGCGCAGTCAGTACAGCCTGGGATATATTTCCAGCAACCCGGCACACGACGGCAGCTATCGCAAGATCGAGATTAAGGTGGCAGAGAAGGATTTAAAGCTCAACTACCGCAAGGGATATTTCGCACCCACACGCTGAGGCGAAAGACCGGGAGTAAGTGTCAGGCTACCTGGTGTTCCTCCCCCGGTTTGAGCAGGTTGGTCAGCCCGCCAAGTTGTTCGGGGGCTATAAGCTCGTTCTCCAGAACGCATTCGATCAACTTCTCCGGCCTCCCATCGAAAAAGCGCAACACCACGTCGCGAATCTGGTTCCTAGTCGCCTGCTCCCGCGACAACAGGGGCCTATAGCAATAAGCTCGCCCGCGACGCTGATGAGCCAATACACCCTTGTCCTCCAAAATCCCCATCAACGTGAGGACTGTCGTATACGCTGTGCGTTTCCGTTGTGAGATGGCACTACAGACATCTTTGACCGTCGCCGAACCCAGCTCCCAGACCACCTTCATGATTTGCAGCTCTTGGCGCGTGAGGAGTATTGACTCCAGGTCCCTTTTCATTGGCCCTCCGAACGTGAACGTAACTCTTCAGGGTAACTGCCCACACCGAACGTGAGCGGCTTCTCGTGACTAATTACGTCTCATGATCCCGGTCATTTCTCCTAAAAAGCAGTAAACAGCCGGCAGCGTGAAATAGGCAGTTGGCAATGAGCAACAGGCCGGAGCCAGTCTGCATCTGGCAGAAGGAGCTAGCAAGGATCCGGCTAATGCCTGCTGCGGCTTACTGCCTACTGTTTCACCGCCTTGGGGGGCTCCTGAATGATCGCCTCGATTTGAGATGCAAGCCCGCTGCCGGGCAGGTCCGCGGTGAGGAAGCGAATCTCATCGGCATTTGTCGCCCCGAGTTTCAGCTCGGCGGCGCGCTTGATCTGAGCCTGCTCATAGACGGTGGGCACACTCAGCGGTTGATCCGGTCCTTGGCCGTGAAGACGAAGCAGCACCACTCCGGCCGCATCGATGGCGACGCGATCCGCGGAGGCGAGAACAACCTGCGGTGAGGCCAGTCTGCCAGTTTCGGGACCCCCTGCGGTAAAAACCTGCATCGCGTCCATGATTATGAGCTTCGGCTCGTAGAAAACGTTCAACTCCGCGATCATGGCGCCTTGCTGCGGCGAGGAGTGAAGCTCTTTCATGTAATTGTAGCCAGCGTTCAGTTGGCCGTATTTCGCCACCAGCCCGACGGAGTTCTTCAAACTGGCGCTGAATACTCCGCCGAACCGATGCGTCTTCAGATTGCAGATTTGGACCAGATAGGTGTCGCGGTCAAGGAACTTGGGAACTTCCACTCCAGCCTTCCAATTCGAGCCGGGCAGCTCCTCTTTGCGCCATTGTTCGGCGGGAAGTTCATCCAGCGCAACCAGCTGCACATCAAGCCGTTGCGCCAGAATCGTGACTCCCAGCCTCTCCCATATATCCCGTGTGGATCCCATGCCGCTGCGCTCAACAAGCGTAATCTTGCCGCAGTTGCACTCTCGGAGAAGGTCCACGACGGCGCCGAGCATGTCCGGATGAGTGGTCGCGGGAAACGGATCCGGACTGTTGAAGTTCGCCTTGAGATAGAGGCCCTTCCCGCCGAAGTTGATTTTCCCAAGCAAGCCGACCGCAGCCTTCAGCGCACTACTGCGATCAGGACTTCGGGCCAAGGCGAGTTCGGAGCGCGGCTCTTCTTGCGCCAGGCCGCCGGCGCGGATCAGGGCAAGGCCTGTGATGCCCAAGCCGGCCTGCCAGGCAAACTCCCGGCGCGTCACTGGGCCGCGAGCGGCGCACAATTTCCTGGATCGATTCATGCAATCCATGTTATCCAAGTCAGGGAGGCCAAATGCAAGAGAAAGTATTGATATTCGGCAAGGACACGTGACCCTACACCTCTCAGGCCCGTGAGGACTACAAGCGGAAGGGAGCGATCTTCGCGTACCTCGATGTGACCAAGGATAAAGAGGCGATGGATCGGATGCTACGTTATACTAAAGGCCAGCGGCCGGTTCCGGTCGTCGTCGAAGCCAGTCGTGTCCAGATCGGCTACGCCGGCGGATCCTGACACGTTTAGGCCCCGCAGTTGTGGGGAAGGAGGCCAGTTCTCATTTCAGGCCGGGAAGCGTCTACCGGCCTCTTTGTTTTGGGTCGCCTGTGAATCAAGTCGTTCTTGCGCATTATCACGAGATCAACCTTAAGAGAAACAATCGGGGTTGGTTTGAAAACCGGCTCCGCAGGCACGTGGAGTCGCTGCTTCATGGTCTTGCGCACGGTGCGGTAAGGCAATCCTCGGGGCGATTGCTGATTGCGCTCGGGCCGGATTCGCCCGTCGCGGAGATCGAACGACGCCTCCGGTGGGTGACGGGCATCGCTAACTTCTCGTTCGCTTGGGAAGTGGCGGCCGATCTGCAGACGATCCGCGCGGCACTCGCGGCTATCGTTCACCCCATGACTTTCGCTTCCTTCAAGATCGATGCGCGCCGTGGGACTAAGGACTTCCCTCTCAATTCGCAGCAGCTCAACGAGGAATTAGGGCAGTTCGTCCAGGGCCTGACCGGTGCCGCAGTGCGGATGGAAGATCCCGACCTCACTTGCTATGTCGAGATCGTAGGCCGGCAGGCTTTTCTCTATTTCACCAAGATCCCGGGCGGGGGCGGCCTTCCCGCGCGAACTGGAGGGAAGGTTCTCTGCCTTCTTTCGGGAGGAATTGACTCGCCGGTGGCCGCATTCCGTCTGCTCCGCCGGGGCTGCTGCGTTCAGTTTGTCCACTACCACAGCTTTCCTCACACCACGATAGAATCACAAGAAAAGGTGAGGAAAATCATTCAGGTCCTTTCACGCTACCAGCTGCAGGGAAAACTTCACCTGGTTCCCTTCGCCGAAGTGCAGCGCGAGATCGTGGCCTACGCGCCTCCGCCGCTGCGTGTCGTCCTCTACCGCCGCTTCATGGTGCGAATCGCGGAAGCACTGGCCCTCAACGAAGGCGCCAGCGCGCTGGTAACCGGAGACAGCCTCGGGCAGGTCGCCAGCCAAACGCTCGAGAACCTGCGCGTCGTTTCGGCCGCAGCAACCAAGCTTCCCATCTTCCGCCCCCTCGTAGGTGACGACAAGGAAGACATTATCAGGATCGCGCGCGCGATCGAAACCTACGAAATCAGCATCTTGCCGGACCAGGACTGCTGCACTCTGTTTGTCCCGCGCCACCCCGAGACCATGGCAAGCCTGGAACAGGTCGCCAAGGCCGAGAGCCTGCTCGACCTGCAACGTCTGACGGCCGCAGCCCTCGCGGCAGCAGCCAGCGAGATCGTCCTCCCTGACTTTGCCGGCGTTACGGCAAGCGTTTCCTGAGCGCGCTATGATTGTCCAACGACGGAGGTGTCTCGATGCAGGATGTGCTGACCAGGATTAAGATCACCCAAGGCGACATCACTCAACAGCGTGTCGACGCCATCGTAAACGCCGCCAATACCTCACTCCTTGGAGGCGGAGGCGTCGATGGAGCCATTCACCGGGCTGCCGGGCCGGGATTGCTGGAAGAATGCCGCAAACTCAAGGGCTGCACAACCGGAGGCGCCAAAATCACGCACGGCTATAACCTCCCGGCGAAATGGATAATCCACACCGTCGGACCCATCTGGAAAGGCGGCGGGCACCACGAAGACCAACTCCTCGCCCAGTGCTATCGCAACAGCTTGCAGCTGGCCCACGATCATGCGCTGCAGACCATTGCATTCCCTTCGATCAGCACCGGCGCCTACGGTTTTCCGGTCGAGCGCGCATGCACAATCGCACTCGGCGAAATCAAGAGTTTCCTTGGAGCCAATAGCACACCCGAGCGGGTCACCGTCGTCTGTTTCGACACATACACCTACGAAACTTACTGCCAGGCGCTTGCGCTTCTCTGAGTCTCATGGACGTCTGGGCGTCGCAAGGGAGGCCGCCGCCAGCCGATAGAGCGATACAGGCTTTGCCCTGCGCACTTCGCTTGACGGACTGGCGGAAGCCCGTCGGCACTGAGCACTCCCTGACTTTTGCCCAGGCTTGAGAACCCTGATACACTGGAGAATGTGAGCGTGCCCAATGCAGTTACAGCGGACGATGGGAATCCCCTGCGCCATGGCTTTCGCATGAGCCGCAGCGCGGAGCCCTGCGTCATGGTCATTTTCGGCGGCTCCGGCGATCTTACCCGGCGCAAGCTGGTTCCCGCTCTCTACAACCTCTCCCGGAGGCGATCCATTCCAGGCGGCTTCACGATCCTGGCCCTCTCTCGTTCACCACTCTCCGACGGGCAGTACCGCGAGAGGCTGCGGCAGACGTTCGAAGAGACGCATGGGCCCCTGGAAGCATCCACGTGGGAGGCCTTCGCGCGCGGCATCCATTACTTCTCGGCCGATTACCACGTCTCGGAAACCTACCAGCGGATCAAGAAATCGCTCGCAGAGTTCGACGCGCAGCGCGGCACGGACGGTAATCGGATCTACTACCTCGCCACGGCACCCGGTGACTATGCCGACATCATTCAAAACCTAGGCGCTGCCGGGCTGGTGCGAGAACGGGTAGATGGCGCAGGATGGGCACGCATCATCATCGAGAAGCCTTTCGGTCGCGATCTCCAGTCGGCGCGTGAGCTCAATAAAGTGGTAGGCGCCCGTTTTCAGGAAGACCAGGTGTATCGCATCGACCACTACCTGGGCAAGGAAACCGTCCAGAACATCCTCGTGTTCCGCTTCGCCAACGGCATCTTCGAACCCATCTGGAACCGCCAGTACATCGACAGCGTCCAAATCACGGCCGCCGAGGATATCGGTGTGGGCACAAGGGGAGCCTATTATGAGGATGCAGGCGCCGTGCGCGACATGATTCAGAATCACACCATGCAGCTGCTGGCGCTTGTGGCCATGGAGCCGCCTCCCGACTTCGTGCCCAATTCGGTTCGCGACGAAAAGATCAAGGTGCTGCGGTCCATTCGTCCAACACCGCAAGGCGAGGTGGAGAAGGTCGCCGTGCGCGGACAGTACGGCCCCGGCTTTATTGCGGGCAAGCCCGTGCACGGGTATCGCGAGGAAACCGGCGTGGCGTTGCAGTCGAACACTGAAACCTATGCAGCGATTCGCTTCACCATCGACAACTGGCGCTGGGCGCACGTCCCCTTTTATGTCAGGACGGGAAAGAACCTCGCCCGGCACGTCACCGAAATCGCGGTCCTGTTCCGGCAGACGCCCCACTTCATTTTCCGGCAATCCCGGGTCGAGGAGTTGGGCGCGAATGTGCTTGTCCTGCGCATCCAGCCCGACGAAGGGATTGCTCTCAAGTTTGTCGCCAAGCTGCCGGGGCAATCGATGAGCATTCACCCTGTAAACATGGATTTTCGGTACGGCAGCACTTTCGGCATGCATATGGCGAGCGCCTATGAGCGGCTGCTGCTCGATTGCATGCTGGGAGATCCCACTCTCTTCAATCGCGTCGATGCGGTCGAGGCGGCCTGGACGCTGGTCCAGCCCTTTCTTGATGTCTGGTCGTCGCCTGCCGCCGCCCCCATCGCGATCTATGCGTCGGGTTCCTGGGGACCGGCGGAAGCCGACATGCTGCTGGAGCAAGAGCACCGGCACTGGCGGCTCCTGTAAGAGCCGCGCCGGAAACCCGGAGCTGCGAAATGGATGACTCCAAGAGTGTTGCCAATCTCGGCACTCCTTTAGGCGGCAATCTGGGCGCGATTGAGCGCGAGCTGGCCGCTTTTTGGAAAGCTGCAACCCAGCGCCCCGATGAAGCGACGCTCATCCGAGCCGTCTCCTGCAACCTCATTGTCATCGCGCGCGACCAAAGCGAGGCGGAGTCTCTGCCTCCGATGCTTGCCGGGGTGGCCGAATGGCATCCCTGCCGTTCCCTGGTCGCCTTCCAGCAGTCGGAGAAAGCAGGCGCCGACCTCCCGCCCATGCAGGGATGGATTCGCGTTCAGTGCACGCCGCAGCTCGGCGGCAGACAGCAAGTGTGTAGTGAAATGATCACCCTCGGCGTAAACCCGGCGGCGGCGGAAAGTCTGTCCAATACCCTGGTTTCGCTCCTCGTGCAGGACCTGCCGGTTTTTCTCTACTGGCGATCTCCGGGAGCGGCTGAGCGGAATCTGGTGAAGAGTCTGGCGCGCTTCGCGCATCTTTTGGTCGTAGACTCCCAGGCTTTGTTCCGTGACCCCGTGAATCGCGAGCATCTATCGGCATCGCTCGCCCATGTCCCGGAAGGAGCCGAGGTCCGCGACCTCAACTGGCCGCGTCTGACGCCGTGGCGTGATCTCATCGCTCAGTTCTTCGACACGCGGGCTGCGCGAACCCACCTCAAGGAATTGGCCAAGGTAGAGATCCGCTGCGCTTTCTCTCATGAAAGCGCAACGCCGCTCGCTTTGCTGCTCGCCGGCTGGCTGGCCTCGAGGCTGGGATGGCAATGGGTCTCGGCCGAGAAGGGACGCGGTCAGTGGATCTCGCGCTGGCGCGCCGGCGGCGGCGAAGTCTCGGTCCTCTTCATCTCTTCGTCTGCAGACTCTGCCCGGACCGGAATCAAGGCTATCAGGCTCACAACCCGCAGCGGCTGTTCATTCTCTGTGTTTGAGAACGAGGAGACGGACTGCATGACCGCGGTTGCAGACGGGTGTACGTCAAATCCGGTGGTACACACGGTTGCGCGAGCATCCGCAAACGAAGCGGACCTGCTGATCAGTGAGTTGTCGCAGTTAGAGGAAGATACAGGATTTCAGGCTGCCCGCGCCGCCGCCCTAGAACTGGAAAAAGGCTTCCGGTGATCGAGGCTCACAATCTGCTCAGCGGCTGGTAGCGAGGCTGATCATGGATCGACCCGATATTCACATCCATCGCGATGCCGGGGCACTATTTCAGGCGTCAGCGGAACTGATTGCAGCCGAGCTGAAAACCGCTCTCCACGCAGCGGGGACTGCCACGTTCGTTCTGACCGGAGGGAACACACCTCGCGGCGTTTACGAACTGCTCGCGGGCGAACCTTACCGCGATCGGCTCGATTGGTCCCGCATCCATTTCTTCTGGGGAGATGAGCGCTGCGTCCAGCCCGGCAGCCCGGAGAGCAACTACCGCATGGCTTACGATGCGCTGATCTCCAAGATCCCGGTGCCGGAGCTGCTCGTTCACAGAATCCGCGCAGAGCTTCAAGATCCCGAACAGAGCGCCCTTCTGTATGAAGCCGAGGTCCGCAAGTTACTGCCGTTCCCTCAATCAGCCGGTTTCAACCTTGTCCTTCTCGGGATGGGCGTGGATGGGCATATTGCTTCGCTCTTCCCCGGCATGAACTGGAGCCGACAGAGGCTGGTGATACCGACCATCGCACCCAGCTTTCCGGCCCGTCGCATCTCAATGACGACTCACATCTTGAATACCGCACAGCGGATCGTGTTTCTGGTATCCGGTAGCCAGAAGGCTCAAGCCCTGGCCCGGGTGCTCGAGGATCCTTCCTGCGATCTACCGGCAACGAAGATCCGCCCGATCACGGGGCGGCTCACCTGGATGATCGATGAGGCAGCGGCATCACTTCCCTCCGGACGTGCGTACTGAAAAAAACCGCCGCTCTCCTTTCGCTGCCTGCCCCGAGTTATCCCCCGATTTCCTTCCTTGCCTCACTGATTCCCCTTTGTGCTCCCAAATAGAAACGCTTATAAGGAAACTGCACGGGAATTCATAGGCCAAGGATTGTCCGCACTCGCGATTCTGAAATGGGAACGGGCGCTGGAGAAAAGACTGCAACTATAGCATGAGATCTCGGTCAGAGCTCTGGTCGCAGAGCAATTGGACCTGTCCCTGCATGCGAGGTTCCCAGTTCTTAAGGGAAAGTCGGATACTCCGAAGCGCCTGCTCGTGCGCGGAGAGCAGGGCAACGAAGCACAAGAGCGTCTTGATCATGGCCGAAAGGCTGCCGCCCTCGCGGGGAGAAAGTCAATAGTTCCAGTCAGGACGCGATTTTGGCACACGACAGGCTCTGATCCTGAAACGCATTGTACTACTCATGAACCCTGGTTATCCTAGCGCTATCTAACGAAGTGGATTCAGTGCGTGGTGGTTTGTTCAATCGGCCCTCAGACAAGGAGTGGCACCATGGCAAGAAAGCTCATTTTTCTGCTTCTGTTCGCCCTCTTTTTCAGCTGCATCTTGATGGCGCAGCAGTGGTGGGAACGGAAGCCACATGCGGATTGGTCGGAGGAGCAGGCAGATCAGATCCTGAACAATTCCCCCTGGGTAGGTCTCAGTGTGGCGCAATTAAATAGAGCAGAACATGAAAGTCTGACAGCAGTTGGCCTGCAACCCAACTGGCCCGTGAATTACCGTATTCGCCTGCTGACGGCTCGACCCGTGAGGGAAGCTCTGCTGACAGTGATCTCCTTTGCCGGCGGTACAGCGTACGAGCCTGGTGCTGAAGCAACGATCAAGGTTGGGGAGAGAAAACCTGGCGATGTGGAAGTGAAAAGGCAAGCCCGGTTGAAGGAGTTGATGGATGAAAACCCGGACGACATACTGGTCAAGGGGGACGATGAGAACATCGTAGTCACGATCACTCTGACGCAGTTTTTGCAGGGCTGGCTGCCCGGTCAGTATGAGGTTCAGCAACATTCAGGTGTGGGCAGCGACAGGAATCCCCAGATGATCGGCATAGAACCCTCGCGCCGGAAGCCCGGCTGGCAGGAGGCGGCCCGGCCCGAAATCTTGATGCGCCTCCGGTCCTCAGATCTGACGGGTTGTACTTTTCTATCAACAAAGAACGGAAAGCGCGTTCCGGTCATTCGCTATGATCCCCCCGCCATGGACGCGCTTGGGGGCAGGTTCCAGTTTTCCCGGAAGCTGCCTGATGGAACTCCTTTCGTCACGCCTGGGGACAAGGAACTCCAGTTTGAAACCTGCATCAATGGCAAGCAGGTCAAGGTGAAATTCGATCTCAGGAAGATGATATATAAGGGAAAGCTGGAGATTTGAGGCGTCCCGGTGCCGCTCCGACGCGGGATTTCGGGGACAGGCGCCTGTCCCCGAAATTCATACTCCGCTTCGAGGACAGGATTCTCATTCAGCCTCCGAGGCATTACCTTAGTGTTACACCCGGGGGTTGTACAGAAAAAAGATGCTGCAGCGGCGCATGTGCCGGAGCATAATTCTGAGATATTGCAGTCCTGGGCCATGGTATTCTCCCTGCATTAGCAGAGAGCAATTTAGATCTGGCCTTGATTCGTCCGGAAAACTCCGGCTTTCCGAAAGGAGACGAGCAACTGTGTTCACTACCGGTCGAAAGATCGCCCAAATCGCCATTCTGGCGCTGGTCTGCTGTGCTGCGGTCCAGAGGCCACCGGCGGGCGGTTCGGGTGCCGGGTCCGACGCGATTCGGATCCCGTTTGAAAGTTACACACTTCCCAATGGCCTGACGGTGATCCTGTCGGCCGATCACACCACTCCGACGGTCGCGGTTAATGTCTGGTATCACGTTGGATCCAAAAACGAGCTGCCGGGACGCACCGGCTTTGCGCACCTGTTCGAGCACATCATGTTTACCGGGTCAGGCCACGTGCCCTACGGCCTGCACGACAAACTCACCGAGGGCATCGGCGGAAGCAACAACGGCACGACCTCCAACGATCGCACCACCTACTTTGAGATTGTGCCCTCCAACTACCTGGAGTCGGCGCTCTGGATCGAGTCGGACCGGATGGGATTCCTGCTCGACAAGCTCGACATCGTCAAGCTCAATGCGCAGCGGGATATCGTGAAAAACGAGCGGCGCCAGGGCGTTGACAACCAGCCTTATGGCCGAGTAAACGAAATCCTGGCACAAACGAGCTATCCGGCTTCCCACCCCTATTCCTGGGACGTGATCGGCAGCATGGCGGATCTCTCGGCGGCGTCCGAAGAGGATACCAAGAATTTCTTCCGGCTCTTCTACGCCCCGAACAACGCTATTCTGGCAATCGCCGGCGACTTCGATGCCGCCCAGGTGAAGGCGTGGGTCACGGAGTATTTCGCCGACGTCCCGCGGGGCAAGCCGGTTGTGCGCCCTTCGGTGGCTCCTGTCACCCTGACCGCCGAGCAGCGGCTGGTCTATGAGGACCGGGTGCAGGTACCGCGCCTCTACATCCAGTGGCCGACGGTAGGCGAGAAAAACGACGATCAATATGCCCTCTCGGTCCTGGGCGCGATCCTCGCCGGTCCGCGCACGGCCCGGCTCACCAAGGCGCTGGTTTATGATCAGCAGGCTGCGGCATCGGTGTCTGCGTATCAAGGCTCGAAGGAGAATGTCGGCGAGTTCCGCATTATGATCATCCCCCGGCCCGACCGTTCGCTCACCGATCTCGAAGCGGCGGCTGACACTGTCATCGACAAGCTGAAGAGCGAAGGTCCGACGGCCGAGGAAATCAAGAAAGCCCTGGCGGGCGAGGAACTGGGATTTTTGCGCGGCCTCGAGTCCAACCTCGGCAAGGCCATGCAGCTTTGCGATGGCGCCGGTTACCACGGGGATGCCGGGTATTTCCGGACGGATTATCAGAAGTCGCAGGCGGTCACCGCCGACGACGTTAAGCGGGTGGCCAACAAGTATCTGGCGCGCGGCCGTGTCATCTTGAGCGTCGTTCCCACCGGGAAGGTCGATCAGGCATCCAAGCCGGCACAAAGCAAGAATGTCACTGGTATCAAAATGCCACGCCCGGAGGTGCAGCCATGAAACAGAAAAACCTATATTCCAGATCTATCGGTGTGTTGCTCTGCATCTGCGTCGTCTTGGCTCTCGTGTCTCTTCCGCTGCTCGCGCAGCAGGCGCTCGATCGCAACAAGATCCCGCCGCCGGGCAAAACCCCGGCCTTGGGTGTCCCGGCCTGGACCAGAACCACGCTTGCCAACGGCGCCGAGCTGGTCGTCTCGGAAAAGCACGATCTGCCGCTGGTGTCGTTTTCACTGACGATACTGGGTGGGTTGTGTCAATTTGAGCCGGCCGACCGCCGCGGACTGGCGAGTATTACGGCGTCCATGATGAGCGAGGGGACGAAGTCGCGGAACGGCGAGGAGCTGTCGAACGCACTGCAGTTGCTGGGCACCAGCGTGGGCGTCGGCATCAGCACGGAATCCGGATCGATCAGCTTCGTGTCAACGGCAGGCAAGTTCGGAGCCACGCTCGACATACTCGCCGACATGCTGCTGAACTCGACCTTCCCTGCCGATGCGCTCGATCGGATCCGCGCGCAGAGGCTGGTAGCATTGACCCAGGCCAAGGCTCAGCCGGGCTCGATCGCCGCGCGTGTGTTTCCCAGGATTCTCTACGGCACCTCACATCCGTATGGTCAAAATGTGACTGAGGAGTCGTATAAGGCAATCACGCGCGACGATATTGTCGCTTTCCACAAGACGTATTTCCAGCCCGGGCGGGCCCTGATCGTCGTGACCGGGGATATAAACCCGGCTGCGGTGAAAACGACGATCGAAAAGGCGCTGGCGACCTGGCCGGCAAGCGGCAGCAAGCCGTCCTTCTCTTATCCGGCATTGCCCGCACGCCCGCCGGCGACGATCTACATCGTCGACAAGCCCGGCGCCGCGCAGTCGACCTTTGCCATCGGCAATCCCGGTCCGCCGCGCAATACCCCTGACTTCTACGCGATCCAGGTAATGAACACCATGCTTGGAGGGCTGTTCCAGTCGCGGCTCAATGCCAACATCCGCGAGGAGAAAGGATACAGCTACGGCGTGAACTCGGGATTTTCGTTTGGCTGGGGTCCTGGTCCTTTCCGGGCGGGGGGTGACGTTCAGTCGGCGAAAACCGACGCGTCGCTCATCGAGTTCATGAAGGAGTTCCGCGGCATCGCCGGCAGCCGCCCGGTCACAGACGAGGAACTGACGACAGCCAAGGACGCACTCGTGCAGCGGCTTCCTGGCATGTTCGCCTCGGTGACAGCCATCAACGGGGCAATTGCCTCGTTGTGGCAGCAGGGTCTGCCGGACAACTATTACCAGCGGTATGGCGCGGCGGTCGCTGCCGTCACCAAAGAGGATGTGATGCGGGTCGCGAAGCAGTACATCGACCTCAATCACATCTCCATCATTATCGTCGGCGACCGCGCCACCATCGAAGCTCCACTGAAGGCGACCGGTTTCGGGCCGATTGTGATCCTGGACATCGAGGGAAATCCCAAGACCAGCCCATAATTCGCCTGGGGGACGGTCCCGCCTGGGACTGTCCCCCCTTTTCAGGGGATTTCGGGGACAGGCGCCATAACCTCGAAATTCATTCTTGTTTTTGACCGTGTTTTGGCCCCCTTCAGTGGCGTGGAAAAGAATCGGTTTTGCCAGAGATGTCCCGACAGGTTCCGTTGGATTTGCTGCCAGCGCGCAAAGTCGTTATGCAACCGGCCAACTCCTTTGGCCAAAGAGTTTGCCAACGCTGGTATCAAGACCTGATGGATATGGTTTGACATTAGCGAATAACCTGCTATGTCTACTCGGAACTGGATGAAGTACTTGCGCAAAAGTTCAAGATAGAGTTCGCAGTCGGAGTCGGCAAAAAACACTCTTTGACGCTGATCAAGTGCGCCGGGTCGCGGACGTGCTGGCTCACTTGGATAGACCGCGCCACCCGTCCGATCTTGATTTGCCGGGCTATCGGCTTCACCCTCTTAAGGGCAACCTGAAGGGAATGTGGAGCGCTTCGATATCCGGCAACTGGCGGATCATTTTCCGTTTTGAAGAGGGTGACGCATTTGACGTTGATTTGGCGGGCTACCACTAGAAAGGGGACTGAGCAATGCCCATGAAAAACCCTCCGCATCCCGGACACTCCATCAAGGACGCTTGCCTTGATGCTCTGAACCTGAGCGTGACCAAAGGGGCCCAGGTCCTGGGCGTAGCCCGCCATACCCTTTCCCGGGTCATCAACGGCCAAGCCGGAATATCGCCTGAGATGGCCATACGGCTGGAAAAGGCCGGATGGTCGAATGCGGACCACTGGCTGCGGATGCAAGCGGCCTACGATCTAGCTCAGGCGCGCCAGCATGAGGACAAGATCAAGGTCAAGCGCTACCAGCTACAAGTAACGCCGTAAAGGAGTTACCCGCCAGCGTCGTGGTATCCCGTTTCGCGGCACACACTGCAGTTGTAGTGCATCTCGGTGTGATTGCTTTCAAATCGTCAATATAAATCGTCGATCGTCAATCCAATGAGGGTTAGCCGCCGGTCGCCACTTCGATTTTTGTTGCCAGAATGGAGCCGTCAACCTGTTTCGCACTTTTGCCCGGGCTTGAGAGCACTGATACACTGGAGAATGTGAGCGTGCCCAATGCAGTTACAGCGGACGATGTGAATCCCCTACGTCATGGCTTTCGCATGAGCCGCAGCCCTGGAACTGGAAAAAGGCTCCCGGTGATCGAGGCTCATAACCTGCTCCACGACTGGCAAAGAGGCTGATCATGGATCGACCCGATATCCACATATCTTACGATGCCGGGACACCATTTCAGGCGTCAGCGGAACTGATTGCGGCCGCGCTGTGATCTCGGTGGTTAAAGCCTTTGCGGTGCCACCGCTGCAAGTGTATCCTGTCTCGGTTCTGCACGCGGGGAAAGACAAAATGAAGCACCGCAACCTCAGAGATTTCCTCGATACGCTCCGGCGCGAAGGCGAGCTTCACGTAATCGAAGAAACGATCAACCCACATCTGGAATTGGCCGAAATCCAGCGGCGGACAGTAGCGCGGCAGGGTCCGGCACTTCTGTTTACAAAAGTGGCAGGCTCACAGTTCCCGGCAGTCACCAACCTGTTCGGCACCCGCAGGCGCATCGAGCTTGCCTTCGGCGAGGACCCGCAGAAGTTTGTGCGCAGAATGGCCGAAGCAGCCGAGATGTTGATGCCGCCGCGTCCCTCGAGCCTGTGGTCCTGCCGTGACCTGATCAAATTGAGCCTGAAGTTAGGCGCCAGGATGGTGCGGAGCGGACCCGTGTTGGAGCACAGCATCGAACCCGTTCGCCTGCGCGCGCTTCCCCTGGTGCAAAGCTGGCCCGGCGACGGCGGTCCTTTCCTGACGTTACCGCTCGTCTATACTGAGGACCCCGTCACCGGAAAAGGAAACCTTGGGATGTACCGCAATCAGATTTACGACGACCGGACCGCCGGCATGCATTTTCAAATTCACCGCGGCGGCGGCTTCCATTACCACGAAGCCGAGCGGCAAGGTAGAGCTCTGCCGGTCAATCTGTTTCTCGGCGGCCCCCCGGCTCTTATCATGTCAGCAGTCGCGCCTCTCCCCGAGAATGTTCCCGAATTGGTTTTCGCGTCACTCCTTCAACGCGGGCGTCTCGCGACTGTTCGCGATCCGTCTGTCAGCCGTCTGCCGATTGTTGCGGAAGCCGATTTTCTGCTGGTTGGGAAAGTGCCCCCTATGGTGCGTCGGCTCGAAGGCCCTTTCGGCGACCACTACGGCTACTACTCGCTTGCGCACGAGTTCCCTGTTTTCGAGGTCGAGCGCATGTTTTGCCGGCGAGACGCCATTTTCCCCGCGACGGTAGTAGGGCGGCCCCCGCAGGAAGACCATTACATCGGGGAGTACCTTCAGGAACTTTTTGCGCCCATCTTTCCGCTCGTCATGAATGGGGTAGTCGCTGTATGGGCTTACGATGAAGCCGGCGTGCATCCTCTCGCCGCGGCGGTCGTGCGCGAACGATATCGCAAAGAGGCCTTTATGGCGGCGCTGCGGATCCTCGGTGAAGGACAGCTTTCCTTGACGAAGTTCCTGCTGATTACCGACGCACGCCTTCCGCTTCGAGAATTTCGTCCGTTATTGGTGCACATCCTGGAGCGGGCCGACTTTGCCTCCGACCTTTTTGTCTTCTCCCAGGTTTCTCAGGATACTCTGGACTATTCGTCGGGAAAGTTGAATGAGGGGAGCAAGGCGATTCTGATGGGTTTGGGCGACAAGCGCTATGTGCTTGAGCAGCAGCCGCGGGCGGAACTGCAGGACCCCGCTTTTCGGCGCCAGAAGGTGTTCGCGCCCGGAGTGCTGGTCGTCGAAGGTCCATCGTGGCGCGAGAAGGATGCAGTTGTGGACCAGCTGCTCAAGGAAGCAGCGGTAAAGCCCTTCCGCCTGGTATGCCTGGTCGATGACGCCGCCGAATGCGTTCGAGACGAGGCCTCGTTTCTCTGGACAGTGTTTACTCGACTTGAGCCTGCTGCGGACATCTACGGCTGCAACCCGCAACTGCGGCGCTATCACGTAAGCCTGTCTGCGCCGATCGTTTTCGACTGCCGCCTGAAGCCGTGGTTTCCGCCCGTGTTGGCGCCCGACCCCGAGACCGTGAAGCGAGTCGATGAATTGTGGGCCCGGATCTTTTAACCTTCTCAACGCAGGGAAAACAAAAAACTGTTGGAGACTCAGATGGGAAGAGATTGGAGAAATCCTGCTGATATGACGGATGCTGAGTTTCGCGCTGCGCTGACCAAGATGAGCGCGTGGGTGGCTGCCTATCGGGAAAAAGCGGGCACGCTGCCGGTCCTGTCGCGTATCGCACCTGGCGATGTTGAAAAGGCCTTACCTTCCATAGCCCCGGCGCATGCGGAGCCGGTGGAAGCGTGGATCAAGGATCTGGATGAGATCATACTGCCGGGAATCACTCACTGGAACCATCCCGGTTTCATGGCCTATTTCGGGATCACAGGCTCCGCCCCCGGCATCCTCGGAGAGCTGGTCAGCGGCGCCATCAACAGCAACGGCATGCTCTGGAAAACGTGCCCGGCGCTGACGGAGTTGGAGCGGGTCGTGCTGCGCTGGTACGCGTCGGCAATTGGCCTGCCTGTCGCCTGGTTCGGAATGATTACCGACACGGCCTCGACTTCCACGCTGGTGGCGCTGGCGGCGGCGCGCGAAGCGTCGGGCCTCGGCGTCCGCGAAGACGGACTCTCCGGCAAACCCCCGCTTGTGCTCTATTGCTCCGAGGAGGCGCACTCTTCCGTCGACAAAGCGGGCCTGGTTTTGGGCGTTGGCATTAGCGGCATACGGCGAATCCCCAGCGACGATGCGTTCCGGATGCGCGTTGATGCGCTCGAAGACGCAGTTCGGAAAGATCGCGCCGAAGGGCGTCATCCGTTTGCCGTAGTGGCCACCGTCGGAACGACCTCGGCAACTGCAGTCGATCCCGTCCCTGAGATTGCGGCGCTCTGCCGGCGCTATAGCCTCTGGCTGCATGTGGACGCTGCCTATGCGGGGAGCGCGGCTGTGGCACCGGAGTTCCGCTGGGCATTGGAGGGTTGCGACCGAGCCGACTCCCTCGTGGTAAACCCGCACAAATGGCTGTTCACTCCGATCGACTGCTCCGTGCTCTTCACCAGCCGCCCGGAGATGTTCCGCAACGCGTTTTCGCTCGTGCCTGAGTATTTGCGCACGGATGTCCGCGGTGTCGTAGATCTCATGGACTATTCTTTCCAGCTGGGGAGACGCTTCCGCGCCATCAAGCTCTGGTTTGTTTTTCGCTATTTCGGGACCGACGGCATTGCAGCCCGGATTCGAGAGCACGTGCGCCTGGCACAGGATTTTGCTTCCTGGGTCGACGCCAACCCTCGTCTGGAGCGGCTCGCCCCCTCGCCTTTCTCGGTGATCTGCTTCCGGTGCCGTCCCCCCGGCATGGAGGACGAAGCGGCATTGGAACATCTGAACAGCAACATTCTCGAGCGGGTAAACGCGAGCGGAGAAGTGTTTGTCTCTCACACTAAACTGAAGGGTCGTTATTGCCTGCGGCTGGCGATCGGCAACCTGCAGACCGGCCTCGAGCAGGTGCAGCGGGCGTACCGGTTGATTTGTGAGGCTGCTGGAATTTCCAGCCAGGCTTGACGAGCCCTCGCCGCGCAAGACTCCGACGGCGTCAGGCAGGAATGACGGTCACCACAATGTCGCGTTCGCGCGGGCCGTTTCGTTCCACAAGGAGGACGCTCTGCCATTTGCCGAGCTTCAGCTTCCCTTCCCGGAAAGGGATCGTGAGGACCGGCCCGAGAATCGACGATATCATGTGATCCGGAGCGTGCGCCGGGTTGTGTTCGTGCCGGAAGTTGATCTTCGGAATCATTCGACCCAATGTTTCCGTCAAATCTTCGTCAGTTCCTTCGATAACCTCACCCGTCGTGAGCGCCGCCGTAGTGTGGGCTGCGAAAATGTTGCACAAACCCTGGCGGATGCTGGTCATGGCCAGATAACGCTCGATTGGGCCTGTGATGTCGACGACCTGTTTGTTCTTGTGGGTTGATATCGTCAGCGTCGTAGCGGGCATAACCCGACCAGTATATGGGAGGGCCTGCGGTCAGACAAGAAATTCGGCGACGGGCCAGCCAGAAAACACCGCCAAGACTCATCGCAGCCTGGCGGCGCAGCCAAATGTCGGCGACGCACTCAGGTGGTTGCCCGACTCATGCGATTCGCCGATGCCTCAGCCAGGCTGCGCTGAGTCTCATGAAAAACATGAAGACGTCCAAGATCTCCGCGCCATGTCATTCAAAGCCATCAAGAGACGACCGCAGTTTCGACGTCTTGGCGGCTTATCATTTTAAGCTGCGCAGCCCTGTTCCCTTTCACTTCGCTTTCGTCCACTGATCAATCCAATCGAGAACCGTCTTATACCAAAGCTGGCTGTTTTGGGGTTTGAGGACCCAGTGGCCCTCATCCGGGAAGTAGAGAAACTTCGACGGTACCTTCATGAGCTGCAGGGCCGTGAAGAGCTGGAATCCCTGGGCTACGGGAACCCTGTAATCCAGCTCGCCGTGAACCACCAGCATCGGCGTCTTAAAACTCTTCACGAAGGTTGAAGGTGACCACTGCTCGTAGAGCTTCGGATTGTCCCACGGAGTGCCCTTCAGATCCCACAGGGGGAACCAAAGCTCTTCCGTCGAGCCGAACATGCTGGCCAGATCATAGACACCGTCGTGGCTCACCAGGCACCGGAACCGGTCCGTGTGTCCCTCAATCCAATCGATCATATATCCGCCATAGCTGGCGCCGGCGGCTGAAACATGAGCGGCATCCACATAAGGGAGCTTCGCCAGGTAATCCGCACCGTTCATCAGGTCCTGGTACACCATGCCGCCCCAGTCACCGGAGATCTCGTCCGTGAACTGCTGGCCGAACCCGGTACTCCCGTGCGGATTGGCCGCGAACACAACATAGCCTCGGCTCGCGAACATTTGCATGTTCCAGCGATAGGAGAAGTTGTCTGACCAGGCACCCTGGGGACCGCCATGAATGAGGAAAATCGCCGGATACTTTCGATTCGAGTCGAACGACGGCGGCTTGACAATCCACGCCTGGATACTCGTTCCCCCTGCCCCTTTGTAGCTGACGCTCTCTACTGCACCCAGCTCGACCCGGCTGAGAGCGGAGTCATTGACCGCCGTCAGTGCCTTCGCATCGCGTCCGTCTGCGCCTGCGCGATAGATCTCCGCCGGTCTGGAAATGCTCTGGCGCGTGAAAACCAGGGTCTTGCCGTCGGGCAAAACCTTGACCTCGTCGTTGTAGCTTGCGCCGGTGCGTATGATTGAAAAAACCCCGTTCACCTCGGCCCGGTAGATGCTGGAAAATGCCTGATCCTCGGCAGTGAAATAGACCGACCGGCTGTCCGGCGCCCAGGCCATCCCGCCGACAGAGCGATCTAGGTTTGCGGTGATGGACCTGGATGTCTTAGCAGCGCGGTCATAAAGCATCAACTCGAAACGATCGGATTCGAATCCAGGACGGCGCTGGGCACGATAGGCGATGTACTTCCCGTCTGGAGAATAGAGCGGCGACCCGTCGTAAGCGGGATTGGCCGTTATCTTCCGGGGCTGACCGCCCTCGACCGCTACGGTCCATAAATCCATGTTGGTGCTGGTCGCTTCCACCTTGTCGGTGTTCCTGGTAAAGCAAAGCTCCTTGCCATCAGGGGAAAAATCGTAGTCTGTAGGACCACCCAGTGAGAAGGGCGGCGCATCAAAGTCCCCTGGGGTCAGATCGCGCGGCGTGCCGCCTGCGGCCGCGACGACAAAGATGTGTGTCCTCTTCCCGTCCTTCCATGCATTCCAATGCCTGTACAGCAGGCGGTCGAAAATCTTGGCTTTGACCTTGGATGCCTCGGCGGCCTTGTCGCGCTGCGCATTGCAGGCGGCGTCGCGGCAGTCCGGATATACATCCGAAGTAAAGGCCAGATACGCACCGTCCGAAGACCAGATCACGCCGTCGGCGCCGGTTGAGATTGACGTCAGCTTGCGGGCTTCCCCGTTTGCCACTTCCAGGATCCAAACTTGGGGACTGCCATCGCGGCTCGATATGAATGCCAGCTTCTTGCTATCCGGGGACCAGCGGGGGTTGTTATCGCGCTTGTCGCTCTGCGTTAACTGTCGCGCCGCGCCGCCCGTGATTGGGACCAGCCAGATATCGCTGTTTCCGGCGTTTTTTGCCAGATCCATCCGGTTGACCGCAAAGGCGACCGATTTCCCGTCCGGGGAAATCTGCGGATCGCTGACGCGACCGAACGAGATCAGATCATCGAAGGTGATCGGGCGCTTCTGCTGCGCCACACCGTTGCCGGCAAACAGGAGGCCGGACAATACGCTGATAAAAAGCGCTCTGGATAGCTTCATAAGCGAGTCCTCTCAGTCCTCATGAGTTGCGTTGATGGAAGACGACACGGGCCCAGTATATCAGAGTGAAAAGTGTTCGCGTAATTCGTGCCTTCGTGGCAAGCTTTTTGTGTGAAAGAGTTAACTCCCGGGAGGATGAAACATGAAGGCGATTCGAGTGCATGAAACGGGCGGCCCCGAGAAGCTTATCTACACGGATGTGCCGGTTCCGACGCCGGGACCGGGTCAGGCACGCGTAAAGGTCCACGCGATCGGTTTGAATTACATCGACGTGTATTACCGGACCGGACTCTACAAGACTTCTCTTCCGTTCACTCCGGGCATGGAGGCAGCCGGAGTCGTGGATGCCGTCGGCGAGAACGTGAAGGGTCTGGCGCCGGGGGAACGCGTCGCCTATGCGATGAACCTTGGCGCCTACGGGGAATATGCGCTGGCCAGCGCCTGGCAGCTCGTAAAGCTGCCTGAAGACGTCGACTTTGCGACGGGAGCCGCAGCTATGCTTCAGGGTATGACGGCCCATTACCTGACCTGCTCCACCTTCCCTCTTCAAAGCGGCCAAACGGCACTGGTTCATGCCGCTGCCGGAGGGGTCGGACTGTTGCTGCTCCAGGTCGCCAGGCTGATGGGCGCGCGCGTGATCGGCACGGTCTCGACCGACGAAAAAGCGGCGCTCGCACTCGCGACGGGGGCCGATCATGTGATTCGTTACGACCGCGTGGATTTTGAGGCGGAAGTAAAGAAGCTCACCAACGGTCAAGGGGTGGAAGTTGTCTATGACTCGGTCGGAAGCGCGACTTTCGAGAAGAGCCTGAACTGCCTCAAGCGCAGGGGAACGATGGTGTTGTTCGGACAGTCCAGCGGCCCGGTCCCTCCCGTCGATCTGAACATCCTAAGCGCCAAAGGATCTATCTACATCACGCGCCCCAGCCTGGCTCATTACACGTCTGCCCCCGAGGAGCTGAACTGGCGGGCGGACGACCTTTTCAAGTGGATTGCACAGGGGAGATTGAAACTACGAATCGACCGCACATTCCCGTTGCGTGAGGCCGCAAAAGCGCATCAGGCCCTGGAGGGACGGGAGACAAAGGGCAAGGTCCTCCTGCTTCCCTAGAGGCTGAATCTCAATGCAGAGGGCGCGCGGACGATTCGATTTTCATCAATGTCGGCGTCCTTTTTTGCGCGGCGCTGCGGGCCCGCGGCCGCAATCTCTACTGCAGCACCTTCTTGAAGCGCTCGAAGGCCCAGTCGATCTCTTCCCGGCTGATCACCAGCGGCGGCGCGATGCGGATAACGCGATCGTGGGTCTCCTTGCACAGGATTCCCTCGTCCTTCAGCCTCTCACAATAGGGCCTTGCCGGGCTCGTCAATTCAATGCCTATCCACAGCCCGCGCCCCCGGACTTCGACGATGTGCGGGGCACGGAGCGTTTTCAGTTTTCCAAGGAAGTAATCCCCGAGTTCCGCAGACCGCTCGACAAGCTTCTCTTCGGTCAAGACCTGCAGCGCAGCCCGTGCTATGGCACAAGCCAGCGGATTGCCGCCGAAGGTACTCCCATGATCGCCGGGATTGAAGACCCCGAGCACTTCTCGCCGGGACAATACCGCGGAGACCGGGTAGTAGCCGCCCGAAAGCGCTTTGCCGATGATCACCATATCCGGAACGACATTCTCGTGCATATAGGCGAACAGTTTACCGGTGCGTCCCAGGCCCGACTGGATTTCGTCCAGGAGGAAAAGCACGTTGTTTTTCCGGCACAGCTCCGCGCACTCTTTCAGATAACCCTCGTGCGGCACCAGAATTCCCGCCTCTCCCTGGATAGGCTCTACCAGGAAGGCGCAAGTATTGGGCGTGATCGCGCGGCGCAAAGCGTCAACATCGTCATAAGGAATGACGGGAAAGCCGGGAGTGAACGGGCCGAACCCATCTCGGTATTGCGCTTCGGTGGAGAAGCTGACGATCGTGATGGTGCGCCCGTGGAAATTGTTGGCGCAGGCAATGATCTCGGCCTTCTCCGGCGGAATGCCTTTCACCTTGTACCCCCACTTGCGCGCCGTTTTGACTGCGGTTTCCACTGCTTCCGCGCCCGAATTCATCGGCAGCATCATATCCATCCCCGTGAGGGCATGCAGATCTCTGCAAAGGAGCGGAAGCTGGTCGTTTCGGAAGGCGCGCGACGTCAATGTCACGCGGTGGGCCTGGTCGACGAGAGCTCCCATGATCTTCGGATGGCAATGGCCCTGATTTACCGCCGAATAGGCTGCCAGGCAGTCCAGATAACGTTTTCCATCTACGTCGAAGACCCAGACGCCTTCCGCCCTGTGGATCACGACATCCAAGGGGTGGTAGTTGTGAGCTCCGTAACGCTCCTCCAGCTCGATGAAATCCTTGGTGGTCACTTCGCGGTTCATGAAGCCTCCTGTTAAAGCGGCATAGTGGGGTTCTCGAGGTTACTTCGATTCCAGGACCATCGTCAAAAGCGCCATGCGCACATAGAGCCCGTTGGTCGCCTGCTGGAAATAGAAAGCGCGCGCATCATCATCCACAGCTTTGTCCAGTTCCAGCGTGCGCGGCAGCGGGTGCATGATCATGGCGTTCGGCCGTGTCTTCTGCAGGACCGATGCATCCATGAAATATCTTTGAAGGCGTTGCTGCTCGGGCATCCGCCCAGGACGAATTTGCGTGACATAGATGACGTCGACGTCACCGATCACGTGATCGAGTTCAGATCCCAGGGTATACCAGACGTTGTGTTCTTCGAGGTGTTGCAGTATGTCCTGTTTCATCTGCAGCTCGGGCGGGCTAACAAAGTACATCTTGACGCGGTCGAATTTGCTCAGCAGGTAGGCAAGGGATCGCACCGTGCGTCCGCGATCAAGCTCGCCGACCATGGCAATCGTGAGCCCGTCCAGCGTCCGGCGTTCCCGAAAAACCGTATAGAGGTCCAACAGCGCCTGGGTGGGATGCTGCCCGCCGCTGCCGTCACCGGCATTGATTACCGGAACCTTCGACACGGACGCAGCGCGAGCAGCTCCACCCAATTCGGAGTGTCGCAGCACAATAACGTCCGTGTAACCGGAGATAATCCGAATCGTGTCTTCCAGTTGCTCTCCCTCAACCTCCGACGAGAAAATCGTGGCATGCTCCGTGGAGCAAACCCGCCCTCCCAGACGATGCATGGCCGCTTCAAAAGAGATGCGCGTGCGCGTCGACGGTTGGTAGAAAAGGGTTGCCATGATCTTGTGCTGATAGTCAAGCGTTCCGCCCCTGGCCACAATGCGCTCCATAGTTTTCGTGCGGTCGAACAGCTCCATCAGGAGCGGCACCGTAAACTGCTGCGATTCGATCACGTGCCGAAGATTCATGATCGCACCCCTCCCCAATTTAAGGAACTATGTGGGTTCCTGCGTCTCCCATCACCGCCTCGGCTAGGTTGTCGAGAGAGGTGATGATTGCTTCCTTTCCGCCTGCCTGCAGGAATCGGATGGCAGCCTCGACTTTCGGCCCCATGCTACCGGGCGGAAATTCCCCGGCTTCGTAATAGCCGGCAAGCTCCCGGACGTCCACACGTCTGAGAGCACGTTGTTCGGGTTGCTTGAACTTGAGGTAGACATGGTCCGCATCGGTCGAGAATACCAGCAGGTCGACCGACAGCTGCATGGCCAGGAGCACGGAGGCGCGATCTTTGTCGATCACGGCATCCACACCTCGGATGAGGCCACTGTCGCGCACCACCGGGATGCCGCCGCCGCCGGCTGCGATCACCAGGACGTCTTGGTCCATGATCCCGCGAATGACATTCGCCTCGACGATTTCGATGGGAACCGGCGACGCCACCACGCGCCGGTAGCCTCGGCTGGCGTCTTCGACCATCTCCCATCCCAACTGGCGCGCCTTCTCCTGTGCGGCCGAATGCGAATAGAAGGGTCCGATGGGCTTTGTCGGCTTCTCGAAGGCGGAATCATCCGAGCGCACGACGACCTGAGTCAAAATCGTCGTGACCGGCTTTCTGACTCCAGCAAGCTGAAGCTCCAGCTGAAGGGCCTGCTGCAGGATGTACCCGATCTCGCCCTGGGTTGCCGCCACGCACACGTCCAGACCCTGCTCATATACCTGGCCAGCGGCACGCTCGGAGCGCAGTAACTGCGCCCCAACCTGAGGGCCGTTCCCGTGTGTGATCACCAGGTGCAGCCCGGCTTTTATGAGGGCGACGATCGCTTTGCTGATCCGCCGGGCATTGGCGAGCTGCTCGGGAATGGCCCCCTTTTCGCCGGCCCGTATCAGGGCGTTTCCCCCCACCGCAATGACTGCCGATTGTGCCAAGCTTCACCTCTATCGCATCAAGTTAAGCATGATGGCCTTCTGAACATGCAGCCGGTTTTCCGCCTGCTGAAACACAACGGAGCGCGGCGATTCCATCACGCCGTCGGTCACTTCCTCCCCGCGATGAGCAGGCAGGCAGTGCATGAAAATGGCATCCGGGCGCGCATGCGCAAACAGCGCTTCATTGACCTGATAAGGACGGAATATTTTCAGCCGCATCGCTGACTCAGCTTCCTGGCCCATGCTGGTCCATACGTCGGTGTAGACCGCATCGGCATCCTTCACTGCTTCCACCGGATCGTGCGTCAGGTCAATCCTGCCACCGGTCTCGGCTCCATGCGTACGCGCCCATTGCACCACTTCCGGATTGGGCTCATACCCGGGCGGTGTCGCCAGCGCCAGATGAACACCTAGCCGCGCGGCGCCATGGATCAGCGAAACCGCCACGTTGTTGCCGTCGCCCACATAGGCCAGCTTTATACCGGAAGGTTCTCTTTTGATCTCAAGCAGCGTCATGTAGTCCGCCATCGCCTGGCAGGGGTGGTTGTAGTCGGTCAGACCATTGATGACAGGAATGTGCGCATGCTCGGCCAATTCTTCGACCACCTTGTGGCTGAACGTTCGGGCCATGATTCCCTGGACCATGCGTTCGAGATTCCTCGCCACATCGGCCACGGATTCCCGCTTGCCCAGACTGATCTCCGCAGGTGACAGGTAGATGGCAAACCCTCCGAGTTGACGAATGCCGACATCGAAAGTCACGCGCGTGCGCAAAGAGGGTTTCTCAAAGATCATGGCGAGAGCCTTGCCCTTGAGAGCATCCGCGTATTTGGCCGGGTGCGCCTTGATGTCGATGGCGTCGTCGATCAGTTTTCTGACTTCAGCAGGAGTGAAGCTGCGAATCGTGATGAAGTCCCTTTTCGTCATATTGCCTCCGATGCACCCCGAGAAGCGCCGACCGGCATCTGTGTGTTCATCGACGCTTGTCTGCGTGTTCGCTCTTGCGCGCGTCCGCTATTTCATGCCGTCGAGAAAGCCGTCCAGAATGCGGGCAAGCTCGCTGGTGCCCGCCTGATCCAGGTTGTAATTGACACGAATCATGGGATGCCTGGTTTTGATGAGCCGCGCAAGGTCGAACGGGGTACCCACCAGAACCAGATCGCAAGGTACTGCATCAATGGTGGCCTTCAGATCGCGAACCTGCTCGTCGCCGTAACCCATCGCCGGAAGCACGTCCGTCAAGTGGCCGAACTTCTCGAACACATCACGAATGGTGCCCATGGCATATGGGCGAGGATCAACGATGGCAGCGGCGCCGAATTGCCTGGCGGCAACGTGTGCGGCGCCATAACTCATCTCTCCATGGGTGAGCGTGGGTCCATCTTCGACAGCCAGCACTCTCTTGCCCTTGATCGCCTTTTCGTCCTCGACGGAAACAACCGACCCCGCACGGATGATGGTCGCACGGGGGTTGGTTTTGAAGATGTTTGCAATCACCTCTGCGACCGCGGCAGGTTCAGCCGTGTTGACCTTGTTCACCACCACCACCTGGGCCATGCGAAGGTTGGTCTCCCCGGGGTAGTAGCGGAGCTCGTGCCCCGCCCGGTGCGGATCGGCGACGACGATGTGGAGGTTGGTCTGATAGAACGGAATGTCGTTGTTGCCCCCGTCCCACAGCACGATGTCCGACTCACGCTCCGCCTTGCGCAGTATCTCCTCGTAGTCGACCCCGGCATAGACAATGTGCCCCTTCTGAATGTGCGACTCGTACTCTTCCATCTCCTCGATCGTGCAGTGATAGCGCGCCAGGTCCTCCAGGGTCTCGAAGCGCTCGCAGCGCTGGGCGTTGAGATCCCCGTACGGCATCGGATGGCGCACTACCACGACAGATTTGCCGCGTGCGCGCAGCAGCTCCGTGACGCACCTCGAAGTCTGACTCTTGCCGCACCCCGTCCGGACGGCGCACACGGAGATGACCGGCTTCGTCGACTTCACCATTGTTGACCTCGCACCCATCAACAGGAAGTCGGCGCCCAGGGCGTTGACCAGCGACGCGCGGTGCATGACCTCGAGGTGAGAAACGTCGCTGTATGCGAACACCACTTCGTCAACCTGGTATTTCTCTATCAGCGCCGGCAACTCGGATTCATCGAAGATCGGGATGCCCTTGGGATATCCGTCACCTGCAAGCTCGGGCGGGTACGTTCTGCCGGCAATGCCCGGAATCTGAAAGGCGGTAAATGCTTCAACTTTGTACTGGGGATTATTGCGGAAGTGGACATTAAAATTGTGAAAATCCCTCCCGGCGGCCCCCATTATGATAACCTTCTTCTGCTTCGTAGCCATGATGGAACTCCAATATAGAGAACAGCACCTGGGTCTGAACTCCCTGAGCAGCAGGAGCAGCCAATATACCTCACCGGCTACCGCATTGCCAACCGTCTCGGCCGCGGCGCACGGCCACGGCAATGCGAAATTGGCGACAGCCGCCTTTTTTCGCCCGGGATATCTCGATGGATGGATCAAGGGGCCGTTGAAAAAGGGGGCCGGTCACCAATTTCCCATAGCTTTCGCTTGATATGGACCAACACACCTTTGAGACATTGGAGCTCAGCGCCCTCTTGGATTTACTGGCACGCCACGTTCAAACGCCGATCGGGCGAAGGCGTGTCCTCTACTTGCGGCCAACTGCGAACCGGGCAACGATCGATGGCTCCCTGAACCTTACCACCGAATGCGTGCAGTTTCTGGATTCGGGCCGGCAATTCGGCTTGTCCGGAATGGACGATCCCGAGCCTGGTCTCGCCCGTCTTCAAGTCGAAGGGACCACACTCGAAGCACGGCAGGTGTTGGAATTGGAACATCTGGTAGCGGTGGCCATGAACCTGCGCGATCTGTTCCGGGGCGCCGAGGAACGGGAGCATTTCCCCAGCCTGGCGGCCATCATAAACCAGATTCCGGACCTGCGCCGGCTGCTGGCGGAGATTCGCGGCAAGGTGCTCCCCGATGGCCAGATCGACGACAACGCGAGCCCCGAACTACGCCGCATTCGCCATGAGTTGCAGGTCAGCCGCACGCGCATTCATCGGGCTCTCGAAAGCATACTGCGACAGCAAGCCCGGGCGGTACAAGAGGAGATCATCACCTTCCGCAATGGCCGCTTCGTGATTCCCGTGCGCACGGATTCCCGGGTCCAAGTTCCCGGCGTGGTGCACGGACTGTCGTCGAGTGGCCAGACGACGTTCATCGAACCCCTGTCGGTGATAGACCAGAACAACGACCTCGTTCGGCTGCACGAGCAGGAGGAAATCGAAATAGCGCGCATCCTGCTCGCCATTACCGAAGCGTTCCGAGCCAACCGGCAAGCTATCCGGTCGATTGCCGAAACCATCGCGGACATAGACCTCGGTCAGGCTAAGGCCCGACTCTCGCTCGAGTTCGCATGTGTCAGGCCCAGGATCTCAGACGGGCGTGAAATCCTGCTGCGTGACGCGCGCCACCTTCTCCTCGAGCACGCACTCCGGCAGTCAGGGAACTGCGCCGTTCCCATATCTCTTGCGCTGGACGACGCCCACCAGGTCCTGGTCATTAGCGGCCCGAACGCAGGCGGAAAAACGGTCGTCCTAAAGACCATGGGTCTGATCGCCCTCATGGCACAAATGGGCCTTCACGTGCCGGCGAACGAGGCAGTCCTTCCTGTGTTCGGCCAGGTGCTCGCCGACATTGGGGACCAGCAGTCGATCGCTGCCAACCTTTCGACCTTCACCGCTCACATGCGCAACATCGCAACGATGGCCGGCAAGGTCGTTTCGCCGACGCTGCTTTTGATCGACGAGGTCGGGACAGGCACAGATCCGGAAGAGGGCGCGGCCCTCGCCGTAGCCGTCGTGGACTATTTCCGGCGTGCGGGCGCTACCACTCTCGCCACGACCCACTATAATCCGTTGAAGATGTGGGCGTCGCAGACGGAAGGAGTGCTCAACGCCTCAGTGGAGTTTGACGAGCGCACGTTGCGTCCGACCTATCGGTTGATCATGGGGGTTGCAGGCGCCTCGTCCGGTCTGGAGATTGCGCATCGGATGGACGTGCCGGACTCCATCCTCGAACAGGCAAGGTCGCTGGCCAACCCTGATCATACGCTCGCAAGCGAGTACTTGAAGAGGCTCAAGACCCTGGTCGATGAGCAGGCGGCGCTGCGCGCGGCCCTCGAAGCTGAACGTGCCGCCACAGCCCGGAAACTGGCTCGTCTCGATGAGGAATTCTCGCAGCGGGAGGCCGCCCGGCGCGCTGAGTTTGAATCGGCTTTGGAACGCGCCACTCGCGAATTCAACTTGCAGAGCGAACAGCTGATCCGAAGTCTCAAGGATCGGATCACATCGGAAAAGTTAAAGAAGGTCGCGCAGAATCGCGCCGCCCAGCTGCGTCACTCCGGCCGGGAAGCGACACAGAGGATCGAGGCAGAGATCGGTTTAGACGTGTCCGGACCCGCCGGAAAGGAGGCACGAGCCGGCTCCTTGGAAGAACGGCGGGGAGTCGAGCCGGCCGAAGGGGATCGCGTCTGGGTCAGGCCTTTGAGCCAGGCGGGTATCGTGGAATCCATTCATGAGGAGACCTACACGGTGAGCGTCGGATCGCTCAAGTTCCGCGCCCGGCGCGGGGACCTTCAGTTCTTGGAAACCGCTTCGTCTCCTGCGCAGGGCCGCCCACAGGTGAAACCCGCGCCGGAGTTGAGCCTTGACCAGCAGTTCACGCCGGAAATCAATGTGATCGGATTGACTGCCGACGAAGCCGTGCAACGCGTGGATAAATTTCTGGATGACGCCTTCCTCGCCGGCGCAGAAAGCGTCCGCATTATCCATGGACACGGAAAAGGAATCCTGCGCCGCGCTATTGCAGAGCTTCTCACCGGCCATCCTCAGGTGCACAAGTTTCAGTTGGCGCCACCCGATCAGGGAGGCGGCGGCGCAACCATCGTGGATCTCCAGAAGTGAAACAGCCTCCCTAGGAGATAAACATGAAATACACGCAAAGGTTGACTCTATTACCGCTCGCGCTGTCGTTCGCCGCCGGTCCAGCGTTGAGTCAGCAGGCAATGCAAACTGCTCAGCCTCCATCCATTGTCGTTACCGCGGAGGCAATCGTAACAGCCAAGCCGGACCAGGCCCGGATTGATATCGGGGTGGTCACACAATCTGCTACAGCCCAGGCCGCCACGGTCGAAAACGCCCAAAGGGTGGACGCAACGATCGCGGCGCTCCGCAAAGTGCTTGGCAGCGGAGACGAGATCAAGACCATCGGCTATTCGGTGAACCCGGTTTTCCGATATCCGAAAGAGGGAGGCACTCCCAGCATCACCGGGTATTCAGTCAGCAATGTGGTCCAGGTTACTACCAACGATCTGGCCATCGTCGGCCGCGTCATTGATGCCGCGACGGCATCAGGCGCCAACACGATCCAGCAACTGCGATTCACGCTCAGAGATGACCAGGCAGTACGATTGCGGGCACTGGGTGAAGCAGCGAGCAAGGCAAGAGCCCGGGCGCAGGCTATGGCCACGGCGCTTGGGCTTCAGATCGTGCGCACGCTTCGCGCTGAAGAACAAGGGAGAGTCGTGCAGCCACCGAGTGAGCGCCTCTTTTCGATGAACGCGGCGCTACCCGCTCAAGCGGCTCCAACAACGGTGGAAGCAGGGACGGTGGAGGTGCGGGCTGTGGTAACACTTACTGTCGAAGTGCGGCAGTAGCAGGCAGCTCACCTACTGGAGCCGGCAAAGCTGATCTTTAGATTCTTCGTGCTGCGGAAAATCTGAACTTATCGTGCCTCTCGAATATCTAAACTATTAAATTGGACCCTTCAGGAAAACTCAAGCGAGGGGTGACAATGCCTCAGAGGTTCCGGTATTAGTCGAAATCTGATCGGGAGTATGATTGCAAGAGCCTGAGCTACAAAAGGCAAGGGAGGTCATCGTGCTCCAAAGAAGGCCGTTGGTATTCGCAGTGATGATGCTTGCAACAGCCATCATTATGGCACAGGGGTGGTGGGAAGGAAAACCTTACACTGCCTGGTCAAAGGATGAAGTAACCAATATGCTCGACAAGTCGCCTTGGGGAAATGTGGTTAATCAAGCCATCGAGCGAGTTGGACACATACGATCCGACGGGATCACTGTGTCGGGCACCGAAGCCGCGTATGATAAGCTTTTCTTCCATTTCAGTTTTATCACTGCCAAACCTGTCCGAATGGCTTTGGCTCGCAGGACGATCCTCGCCGATGCGAGCAAGGAAGGCCAGACTGATTGGGTAAAGTATGTCGATCAGGAAGACGACCAGAACATCGTATTGGTGATGAACCTGACTGCGAATCCACTGAATTCTAACATTGCCCTGATCCTTTCGGACACCCTGGACAAGCTCAAGACTTCAGATCTCGAAAGCCAAACGCGTCTGTCTACCGACGCCGGAAAGAAGGTAGCTCTGGCAAAGTACGATCCGCTTGGGGAAAATGGTTACGGTGTCAAGTTTTACTTCCCTCGTCACTTGCCGGACGGCAGTCCTCTGGTAGCCGCTGGGAACAAAGAGATCCGGTTGGATATGACGATTCCTTTGCCCAAGAATACGGGCCTTAACCGGAAGAGCATTGCGGTCACTGCAAAATGGGATCTGAGAAAAATGGTCTACCAAGGCAAACCGGCATTCTGATTCCTGACAACAGCGATGCCTTTCCAGCACGAAACCGATACCATGTTGTCCGCTGCACGACAGGCCGGCGAACTTGCCCTCAGGCATTTCACGGCCGGCACAGCCACTGAAGAAAAAGAAGACTCTTCGCCGGTCACGGCTGCGGATCGCGAGTGCGAGCAGCTCGTGAGCCGGGTTTTGTCTGCGGCCTTCCCCGACGATGGAATCCTCGGCGAAGAAGGGGCGTTTCAAGCATCGCGTTCGCGGCGACGCTGGCTCATAGATCCCATCGACGGCACACGCGATTTTGTCCGCCGCAACATGTTCTGGTCGGTTCAAATTGCACTCGAGGTCGAAGGCCGCATCGTTCTCGGAGCGATTTATTTCCCATGCCTCAATGAGATGCTCCACGCCGTTTCCGCTGCCGGCTGCTTTTGGAACGATGCTCGGGTTCGGGCCGCCGACACGTCACGCCTGGATAAAGCGATCCTGATGGTAAGCGGCCTCAAATCCGCCCGGCAAGTCTGGGCGCCGGATGCAGTGCATCAGTTGATTGAGATCTGCTGGACGGTTCGGAGTTATGGGGCGGGTTACGACGTGGCCATGATCGCGCGCGGCAAGACCGATATCTGGCTTAGCGGGAGCGGCATGGAGTGGGACTATGCACCCGCGCGCGTTATAGCCCAAGAGGCGGGCGCCAGATTCCTGACCAAGGACGGAACCGGCCGCATCGATCTGCGCCACTGCCTGATCTGCACTCCCGCTCTGGAACCGGAATTGCGGCGCGTCCTGCGGATGGCTGACTCTGACCCGCAGTAAGGCCATAGTCGAAGATGGAACGCAGACAAACGCGCATGAACGCAGCAGCGCGCTAGGGCCGCAACGCGCTGATGTAATGGGTCCACACCAGCGTCCAGTAGTCGGTATAGCGACCGTGCCGGTAGTCATCAAGGAAGACGGTCATCTTCTGAAGCAGGGTGGTGACCCGATGGTTGTCGATCTGGGCTGGATGACGTGCGCGCATATTTGGATACGCGCGGATGAAGAGGCTCTTCTCCGTAATCGGCATCAGGGCGACGTTCTTTGCAAACCTGTCGAATCCTCCGCCGCTGAACAAGTACTGTTCCACGTTGGAAGTGTAAAAGACCGTCACCGTATAGCCGTTTTTCTTGAGATAGGCCCCCACTGACGCAAGCGCTTTGATCCCCCCGAAGTCGCCGACTACGGGAATGACGCGGTTGCTTTCCTGCAAGGAACGCACGAACCTGTAATCGTCCCGGCTTGCAAGAAAATTGCCGAGCTTCCCGTGCAGGTCCGTTTCGAGAATCAAGTCCGAAAGCGCCGGAAAGTAGCCCCATGGGCCACGCGACCCGAATCCATACCTGCCGAACCCGCCGGATCGGTACTGCAAGTTGAGGTTCTCGTCGCGAAAGGCGGAATAGACATACTCTAACATCGCACGGTCGCTTCCCTCCATGGGAACGCGGAAGTCGTGTGCGATGGTGTTCCCAATAAGCGCAAGGTTTCGCTTAAACGCTGCGCTATCCGTAGCTGCTTTGGAAAAGTAGCTCACCAGGTTTTCAGCGGACGCGTCCGGCCCTGGCCCGGCGCCAACAATAGGCTTGCTGAATAGAAGCGAAAGATACTGCGCCCGCGTGACAGCAAGGTGGAAGATCGCCTTGAACATCAGGTGCTGGATCACGGCCTGCCGCCGTACGTCCACGATGAACGCAATCTGGGGCCGTATCTTGGCGATGTAGGTTAAGTTCTGCTCGGGGCCTACGCCAATGTAAGCGCCGCCCGAGGTCCCAAACTCCTTGAGCTTGTCTACGATGTGCAGGTAAGAAGTCTCATTGGAGACGAAGTTGTCCGATCGGAAGTAGCCCCCCTCTTCCGAAAAATCCTTGATGATCCGGGCAAATTCCGCCGCCGGAATCGGCTTATCGTGCGTTCTCTGGAGGCGAGCTTCATCGTACGCCTGACGCGCCTGCACGCCTCCGAGAAGCAGGGCGGTGACAACGATGCAAGCCGCACGCTGCAGCCGCCTCACCCGCCCTTTAAGAACCTCCTTTGGCATTGACCCATAATTCATCGGGCATGGTTCCTTCTGCGTTTGGCTGACCAGGTACCCGAACCTGCGTCACCAAAGCGCGCAGCGCCCTTCATGGTATCGTCGCCGACCGTGCCGGTGTAAGTAACCGTGTACGTGACATCCTGAAACTTCAAGGTCACTGTAAATTTGATATCGTTCCCCTTGACAGTCCCTTCCAGGTTGCTCTTTCCCATCTGTCCCTGATAGGTTCCAGTGATCGTCTCTCCTTCCTGCTTCAGCGTAATCGATGGATGGGCGGTTCCTTCCTGTGTCTCGACGGCCAGGTCCCATGTTCCGGTCACATCCATGGCTTCCGGCGCCGCTGGCAGCGCGGGCATCCCCAAGATCGTGAGCAGCAGCAGAGCCACCACGAACAGATGGCACGAGCGGCTCACGCGCTTCCAAGACACACATATCGACGACTTGCCCTGCATGGGAACAGATCCTCCTATAAAGATACCATTGGACGCTTGCATGCATGGGCAGATATGGGGCCAGGCTCTCATTGAATGTAACCTACAGGGCCCTGAAGCAGATGTGGTAGACCATCGCAGGAGGAATGTTCCGCAAAACAATGTCGTGTTTGTAGCTATAGCGATCCACGTACTCTGCTACCACTTGGGCTACCCCTGCAACCCGCTGCCGTTCCGCGGCGTTTCCGCTCACCAAGCGAGCCGCCTTGCGAACAAAGATGTACTCAAAAAAACTGCAGATTCCGCCGGGATTGAGGATACTGCGGTAAATCTCGAAGATCTCGCGCACCATCGCGGGCTGGAAACAAGTAAAGGGGAGACAGGAAATGATGAAATCGTAGCGCGCATGGCGATCGATTTGTTCAATCGGCATGTTGTGCACGCGAACCGACGAGCTAACCAGCCTGAACGACTTGTCCTCTTTCAGCCGGCGATTGATCACATTGGAAAACCCCGAGTCTATTTCGTAGACATCGAGATGATCCACCGGACGGATCGCCCGAGCGATCACTTCCGTGATGCTGCCCGTACCCCCACCAACCTCGAGTATCATCGCTGGACTTTTGTAACAGCGGATCATCTCGCTGATCATCGCGTATCCCAGCGCCTTGGAACTGGGCGCAACGGCGCCAGTGCGTTTAAAGTCTGTTGCGGCAGACTTTAGAAAAATGCGGTTGCGTTCTATATGCATGCGGGGGACACCAAGTCTGCACTTTGACAATGCCTCATTATATGGAAGCCACCATCGTCTTACAAGCGCGAGGCGAAGCCGTGGAATGTCCCAGACAGCTCCGATCTCCTCCCAGGACCGTAGCCCCAGTCTCACCCTTAAGCAGGCCAAATTGTGGTATCTTCAAATCCCAAAGGCCGCGGAGACCACGGCGAATTCGAGCCAGTCTCTTCGAGGTCTTTTCGACTTGCCCGGGTTGGCACAAACGGGCGGAGAACACACATGGTGCGCATCGGTTTCCTTGGCGGCACGGGAATCGAAGCCAGAGGGTTGGCGCTTCGTTTCGCATCTGCACGCGCAGCTGTCGTGTTGGGCTCCCGATCTAGTGAGCGCGCGGCGCAGGCTGCAGACACATACAACGCGATCTTGGGCAAAGCGCTCATTCGCGGGCTGGGCAACCGGGAGATGATCGCAGCCTCCGAAATCGTCTTTCTCACGGTTCCGTTCGCACAGGCCGTCGACGCTGTCGAGAGTTGCCGTTCCCTGCTCAGCTCGGATCACACCGTAGTCGACGTGACTGTTCCCATGGTTTTTCGCAAAGGTCATGCGGAATACGAGGAGCACCAGGGCGGCTCGAACTCGGAATTCATCGCGCGCCATCTGCCCGACGGCGTTCCGCTCGTTGCTGCCTTCAAGACCATCCCGGCCTCGGTGCTGGCGGATCTGGAAGCGCCCCTGAACTGCGACGTCTTCGTGTGCAGCGATGCGGAGCAGGCTAAACAGCAGGTGATGGCGGCGGTATCCCTGATCCCATCTCTGCGCCCGCTCGACGGCGGGCCATTGCGAACCGCACGGACTCTGGAACGTATGGCGGTCCTCGCTGCGGAGCTTAACCGGCGTTACAAACAAAATGCGGCACGCTACCGTATCGAGGGGATCTGACATGCACAAACCGGGCGTCACGGGGCAGGCGGCGCGGAAGTCTTTGTGCGCTGCTTTTTTCATGCTTCAGGACAGATGGAAATCGGCATGAGGCTGACGGCACTAGCAGGAGGAGTCGGAGCGGCAAAGCTCTTGTCCGGGCTGGTCACGGTGCTGCCTCCAAAGGACGTCACCGTGATCGTTAACACCGGCGACGATTTTCGCTGGATGGGCCTCTACATCTGCCCCGACCTTGACACGGTCACTTATACGCTCGCCGGCCTGGCTAATCCCATTACAGGATGGGGCGTCCGCGACGACACGTTCCATAGCCTCGAACGCCTGCGCCAGATGGGCTGCGAAACCTGGTTCAAGCTGGGGGACCGCGACCTGGCAACCCACATTTATCGCACCCATCACCTTCAAAACGGGCACAGCCTTACAGACGTGACGCTGGCCCTCTGCCAACAGAACGGCATCACAGCGCACATTCTCCCGATGACCGACAGCCCCGTGTCCACCCTGGTTCATACCGACAAAGGAACGCTGGAGTTTCAAGATTACTTCGTCCGCAGGAAGTGTTCTCCAATTGTCCGAGGTTTCTCTTTTCAGGGAATCGATGCCGCGAGCCCGGCCCCCGGAGCCCACGAAGCCATCCGGAACGCGGACACGATCGTGTTATGCCCCAGTAATCCTTATATCAGCATTGGCCCCATCCTGGCAGTGCCTGGCATTAAGACAGCGTTGCAGCAGACGCCGGCAACCGTTCTTGCCGTGACCCCCATCGTAGCGGGAGATGCCCTCAAGGGACCTGCTGCGGCCATGATGCGTCAGCTCGGTGATGAGGTTTCAGCCGTAAGCATCGCCAGGTTCTACCGCGATTTTCTGGATGTGTTCGTGTTGGATCGGCGGGATGTGATCTTGCAGGAGCAGATTGCAGCCCTCGGCGTCAAGGTCCGCGTCACCGAAACCGTCATGGACGACATGGCCTCGAGGGTGGCGCTGGCACGGTTCCTCCTGGAGATGCCAGCATGACCTCTGTCGTACTCGTACCCGTGAAGGAACACGCCAAAGCCAAGTTACGCATGTCTCCGCTATTGTCCGGGCAAGAGCGATCTCTGCTCGCCTGGGCCATGCTGGAGGACGTAATCCAGGCGCTGCTGCCGTTGGCCTTTCCGGCCGCCGTCGTCACCAGCTCGGCGCGCGCAGCTGCGCGTGCCGAGAAGCTAGGCTGGAGAGTATTCTGGGAAGAGGAACAAATCTCTGAAAGCGCCTCTGTCGATGCGGCTTCCCAGCGCCTGGCGAGTGAGGGCGTCGATGCCGTATTGCGCCTGCCGGCCGACCTCCCTCTGGTGCAGCCAGGCGACGTCGAAGAGCTGCTGTCGCTATCGATCGCCGCTCCGTGTGCCGTGTTAGCGCCATCGTGGGACCGCATGGGAACCAACGCTCTGTTGCGCACGCCACCCGCCCTGTTTCCGTCGCGCTTCGGCCCGAATAGCTTTGCTCTGCACCTTGGGGAAGCCGCCGGGACGGGAGCACAGCTCAAGGTCGTGGAAAACCCGCGCCTGGCGCTGGATCTTGACGACGCGTCCGACATTGTCCGGTTTCTCGCTCAGCCTGCAGATTGCCGCACTTACCGCACACTCATGGATCTGAATATTGAAGAGAGGCTTACGCGCCATGCAATCCAATGCGATCCGCATCCGGGGACTGGAAGGAATTCCTGAGATCCTGCCCGGAACGAATCTGGTAGGAGCGATCCTGGCGGCGCTCGAAACCGCCGGCATCGTTACCCGCGGCAACCACGAACCAACTGAGCAGTTGGCTCCGATCATACTCGTCGTTGCGCAGAAGGTGGTGAGCAAGTCTGAGGGCTGTCTGGTCTGCCTGGACAGCGTGGTTCCCTCTCCTCAGGCCCAGGCATGGGCTTCGGAGTACCACAAGGACGCACGCATGGTCGAGGTGGTGCTTCAGCAGGCTCGGCGTGTAGTAAAGATGGATCGTGGCATTATGATCATGGAGACGCACCACGGCTACGTCTGTGCCAACGCCGGCGTCGACGCCTCCAACGCCCCAAGCGGGACCGTGGTCCTCCTCCCGCGCGATCCGGACGATTCAGCGAAGCGCATCCGCCGTGAACTGGAGCAGGCACTGCGCCGGCACGTGGCGGTGATCATCTCAGACACCTTCGGCAGACCGTGGCGCATGGGCCTGACCAACGTCTCCCTCGGCGTCTCTGGTCTTTCCCCTTTCATCGATTATCGAGGACAGGTAGACTCATATGGCCGCACACTTCAGGCGACGGTGCTTGCAGTTGCCGATGAACTCGCCGGGGCAGCCGAACTCGTTATGGGAAAGACTGCAGGAATCCCGGCGGCCGTCATCGAAGGATTTCGATACACGCCCGCAGAAGGGAGCGGCAGGGAGTTGATTCGCCCCGCCGAGGAGGACCTGTTCCGATAAGCGCGTACGCACGCTTATGGCGGCAATCGGCTTTGGTAAGATGAGGAGAGCAACATGTCAGCCAAGATTCCTGAGAAGTTCATGGATTTGGTCCGGGAGCCGGCCTTCGCCAATCTGGCGACCGTGATGAAGGATGGCAGCCCGCACGTCACTCCGGTGTGGTTTGACTATGACGGCGAGTGCGTCCGGATCAACTCTGCCAGGGGTCGGGTCAAAGACCGCAACATGCGCAACCACCCACAGGTCGCGCTCTCGATCATGGATCCCAAGAATCCCTATCGTTACCTCGAGATTCGCGGCCATGTGACGGAGATAACTGAGGACGGGGCTGACGAGCACATCGACCGATTGGCCAAGAAGTACCTGAATGTCGATACCTACCCCAACCGTTCCACCAATGAGGTTCGCGTTCTCTACCGGATAACTCCCGAGCACGTCAGCACCATGGAATAAGCAGTGCCGCCTCATTGATGAGGTCTTGAGGACTTGGCGGTCATTCAAAAGCGGGCAAAAAGTGGGCGATCGGCAAGCTGCGCCTGAAAGGCTTCGGCCCATCTGCCGGGAATGACTCGAGAACAGGACGGGCAACTGCCCGTGCTCGTCAATGAATACTGGAGAATCCGATAGCCGCGGCGCTCGACAAGCAATGTTCCGCAGTCGGGACAATAGGTATTCTCCAGCCCCCTGAGTCTTCCGGGCAGGTTTCCGGCGTAAACATAGCGCAGACCCGCTCGCCTGCCGATATCCGCTGCGCGCGCAAGGTCAGAGGCGCTCGTATCGGGATTTTCGGTCATCTTGTAGTCTTGGTGATACGCAGTGACGTGCCAGGGTATGTCGGGAGACACACCGGCGATGAACTCCGCCAGTCGAGTCAATTCATCGTCGGAGTCGTTGAAGCGAGGCACGAGAAGGGTCACGATCTCCAACCAGAATCCGTTTTCGTGCAGGCTGCGAATGGTATCGAGGATTGGCTGAAGCCGCCCGCCGAGCTTGCGGTAGCGGCGGTCGTCGAAGCCCTTCAAGTCGACCTTGTACAGATCGAGCCAGGGGCGGAGATACTCCAGGACACGCGGCGTTGCATTGCCGTTGGAAACAAAGCCCGTCATCAGGCCGGCTGCCTTGGCCTTCTGAAACACCGCGACCGCCCATTCGCTGGTGATGAGGGGCTCGTTGTAAGTGCTGACCACGATCTGGGCTCCCTGGGCCACGGCACTACGCACCAGTTGCTCAGGTGTGGTCTCGTATGCGGAAGACACGGCCTCTGGGTCACGCAGAGCTTGAGAGGTTACCCAGTTCTGGCAATAGCTGCAGTGGAGATCGCACCCGAGCATGCCAAAGCTGAATGCTAGCGACCCGGGGCGCACGTGGAAAAAGGGCTTTTTCTCCACCGGATCGCATTGCGCCCCTGCCACGTAACCAAAGGGCACCATCAGTCGGCCGCCCCGATTGAAGCGAACCTTGCAAACGCCGACGCTTCCCTCAGGGATCGGGCAACCGTGGCCGCAGGCGTAACAGCGCACGCGCTCGCCGTCGAGCTTTTCGTACAGCTCCCCCTCGCGCGTATGTTGCTGAAGCACTTCCGCTAATGCAGGCATGATTTTGAATTTTACAACATGAGCGGAGCCTCGAACAGAATTTAGCTCGCTTCGCTCGCCAACCTAGGGGCAAAGGGGCCGAGGGATCGAGGGGTAAGGGGGCCGACATGGCTTTCCCCCCTTTGCCCCTTGGCCCCTGTGGCGACTTACACGAATGCACCCAAAATCCCTTGTTTATTGAATATTTGTGTAATTTCAGAAACGTTAGAGGAACGTCCCTTTTTTCATGCCTGAGCCGAACCTCTCACAGTGCTCTTGCGTTTTTACAGGTGTAACGTAGCTGAAATGAGCTCAGAATGGGGGCGCTCCTGGCTGTAGATTGCGCGGGCTCAATATGAACCTTCCTCTGATCCTGACACGGTGCAAGGCGGGCGACGCACTTGCGTGGGAAGCGCTGGTACGCCAGCACCAGTCGCGCATCTATGGGATCGCCTATCACTACGTCGGAAACGCCGAGGATGCACGCGATCTGGCACAGGAGGTGTTTGTACGCATCTACCAAAACCTTGATGCCTGCACGGATGCGAAGACGTTCATTCCCTGGATCATTCGCATCACCCGCAACGCCTGCATCGACCATCTGCGCAGAAGAAAGGCTCGATCCTACGGCAGGGACGTCGCGTTCGACGAAATCAGGAACTTGCCGCATCAAGGAAACACGCCCGAGCAGCAGTGGACCGTCGACTCGAGGAAGCGACTGATTTACCGTGCACTCAACGAACTTACCGATTTGAATCGCGAGATCATTCTGCTGAAAGAGATCCAGGGCATGCAACTGGACGAGATTGCGTCTCTCCTCAAAGTTCCCCTGGGGACGGTCAAATCCCGCTCCAACCGGGCCCGGATCGAATTGGCGCGCAAAGTAATGGCGCTGAGCAGTGAGTGACGATTATGGATTGCCGAGGCTTTGAAGACCGGATTGATGCATTCGTGGCGGGACTGCTCCCGTCCGAAGAGCAGGAAGCCGCCGAGAAACACCTGAATGCGTGCGCGCAGTGCCGCGCCCTGCTCGGCATCGTGCGCGGCGAGTCGGATATGCTGGCTCCGGAACTGAGCGATGATCTTGCGCTCTCGATCCTGCGCCGCACCAGCGGACCCGTGTGCCGCGGCGCCGAGCGGCGGCTGTGCGATTGGATCGACGGCAACCTTGGGGTCGACGACCAGGAGATCATCGCGCTCCACATAGCGCATTGCCCGGATTGCAGTGCGCTCGCCGCAGCCCTGACCGAGCTGAAAGAAGCTTTGCCCGGCATGGCGACACTCGAGCCGGACATTCACTTCACTGCTGACGTACTCCAAGCCACGGTCGGCTGGCGCTCCCATGCGAGAGACGTCCAGGGTTTCGTGCATCTCCGGGAATGGTGGAGCCGCCTCATCTACCGCCCGCGCATCGCCTGGGAAGCAGCTTATGTAGGCGCTCTTCTCGTTATGCTGGCCCTTGGGAACCCTGCACTGCTCCTGCAACACGCGCCGAGAACGGTCGCCGTGCCCGAGGTCCTGATTCAGAGCGGCGACCAGATACTTCAGAAAACAACCGCGGCACTTGCTGAAAGACAGGAAGCGGCACAGCGTTCTCTCAGCAGTCTCCGACTCCGAGGCGAGAATCTATTGGATGCTGCCACGGATTTCCGGAATCGAACTACATCGTCCCTGCGCCAGAAAGTATCTGCGTTCCTCGATGAACTGAAGTTGGAATGGCTGAATGAAAACCAAAAACAAAACCCCGAGGGCGATCTTCGTTAATTCTCCGTCGGGACCGAACCTTTCCACTTCGAATGCGTTTATCGGATTGGAAAGAGAGAACCACTGGACGTCATGACAGCAAGCATAGGAGGGTGATCATGGATATCCCAGAGGAAACTCATCAAGAGCCTACCCCGCAGCAACCCCCGGGCGCCGGCACTCGCCCTTACCCGCCGCGCGACCCCGGCTGGCAGCGCAAGCCCGGCTACCCGGAGGACCCGAGATATAAGTCACCGGCGCTTGCTACGGTCCTGTCGTTGATTCCCGGCCTGGGACAGGTGTACGTCGGCTATTACCGACAGGGATTCATCAACATCATCGTGGTGGGTACGCTGATATCGCTGATCGCACCCGGCCCGAGGGTGACTTGGCCGCTGACACCGCTTCTGGCGTTTTTGCTGGTCTTCTACTGGCTCTATAACCTCGTGGATGCGGCACGCCGGGCATCGTTTTACAATCAAACCCTGTCCGGTATCGCGGTGACGGAGCTGCCGCAGGAGTTCAGGCTGCCCGAACAACACGGGTCCCTGGCCGTCGGCGTGCTGCTGATTTTGGCCGGCCTCGTGATAGCCTCGCACACCATTTACGGTTACTCCCTCCAGTGGCTCGCACGCTGGTGGCCGCTGGCTCTGATCCTCGTCGGAGCATACCTTGTCTTTCAAGCCGTGAGGGAGCGCAAGCTAAAGGGCAAAGCCTCCTGACTGCGACCAGCCGGAACCAGCAACGCGGAGAGCAAAGACCACAAAGGTTCGGACAAGATCACTTCAGATCCTTTGTGGTCTTTGAAGCTTGATGCCTGCAGAAAACCGCTTCACGCGGTCAGAAGCGCGATAAACTCCTCTTCGAGGGCGCGGCCGCGATTTCTCGCGTACCAAAGGTGAAGCTTGTGCATCACATCTTCGCGGGGGGCTCCGGACTCCTGTAACTGGCGGAACAATTCAACAGCGGGCTGCGGCCGCGGGCCCCACTGGAACAGTTCTCTTCCCTGCCAATCGAAAGAAACAAGCTTCGGGATACTTCGTGTGCCGTTGGTCAGATAAGCATCCATAATGTCCGGATTCTGGTCGCGCAAGAGCATTCTGAGGTCTACGGAGGCATTGCACGCGGCAATCTTGGCGATGTAGGGAAGGTTTTGCGCTGAGTCGCCGCACCATGGTTCTGTCAGCACCATCCACAGTTGCGGGCCTTTGATCTCTTGAGCAGCCGCTTGCACCTTCTTGGAGGGGGCATAGGTCGCCTCGATGCGCACGGTTCGATGCAGATTCAACGGCAGATACTGGGCATGAAGGTCCTGACTCGCAACGTCCGCCTGCCGCGCGCGGGCGACCTCCATTTCAAAATAACGCCGGTACTCCGCAGGAGTCATGCCGCCGTGGGGTCTTTTTTGTGTGAAGAACTCAGGGATCATCGTTATGTCGTTCCATAAGATTTCTCGCCGCGAATTCGCGCGAGGAAGGCAACATTGAATCGTAGGAGTTTTATTGCAGCCGCGCAAGCGATAGAGGTGTGTGAATACGGTACTGTGTTCAAAGAAATCCGGAGGGGCAGACAAGCCGGAAGCCCCTTGACCAAGGCCAGATATGAATATATGTATATGCTATGAAACGCTTTGTCATGAACATTCCCGACGAGCTTCACCGCAGGCTCAAAGTCGTCGCGACTCTTGAAGGGAAGACGATGACGCAGGTCGCTCTGCAGCTCCTCGAACAATACGTGGAAAAAGAGGAAAAGAGGAAGCTTATCCTCTATCCCAAGAAGTAACCAGGAGCGCCTGCAAGCAGGAGGCGGGACTCGGCAGTCCATTCCTCGATCGCTTGAGGTTACGTGCTTTTTGGGGAAGCTGGTTGCCGGCCGTCACGCTTGTGTAATCGCACCGCCGATCAGTTCGTCCCGCATCGCCCGTATGTGAGCCGGAGTGCCGCCGCAACAGGCGCCGATGACGCGCGCTCCTTCCCGAACCGCCTCGAGAGCGCATCCGGCCATCGATTCCGCCGTTGCGTTGTACCTGGTCTTGCCGTCAACTAGCTCGGGCACGCCCGCGTTCGGCTTGAAGACCAGAGCCAGCGCGGGCGCGAGGCCGTGCATGGTTTGGATAACGGGTAAAAGCTCCTTCGGACCGGTGCCGCAGTTGCCGCCCACGGCACTGGCGCCCCAGTCGGTCAATGAATTCACGGCCTGTTGAGGAGACACACCCATCATGGTGCGGCCGTGTTTTTCGAAGGTCATGGTCGCAATGATGGGAACATCGGCAGACGATCTGCGCACGCCTTCGATGGCTGCCTGAGCTTCTTGAAGGGACGACATGGTCTCGATCCAGATCAGATCGACACCCCCGGCAAGCAGGGCGGCGGCCTGTTCGGCAAATGCGTCGACGGCATCCGCGAAGCTCAGTTGGCCCAGTGGGGTGAGGAGTTCTCCGCTGGGGCCCACGTCGCCGGCCACAAGGGCCCGGCCTCCGGCGTTATCCACCTCAGCCCGCAGCAAGGCAGCGCCGGCCCGGTTCAGCTCGGCGACCTGCGATTGGAGGTTGTGCCGCGTGAGGCGGAAGCGATTGCTCCCGAAAGTGTTGGAGAGAATGATCTGAGAGCCGGCGTCCAGGTAGGCGCGGTGCACCGCCCTCACACGCTCTGGATGGGTGACGTTCCATGCCTGGGGCGATTCTCCGCACTCCAAGCCCGCGTCGAACAACATCGTTCCCATCGCGCCATCGGCGAGGATGACATGGGAGGCTTCGAGGAGAGCCTGGAGCTTGTTCATAACGACCTCCGTCGGCAGCAACAGCACGAAAGAGTGTCCGCAAGTCGCTTGGTGGGCGGTACAGGATTTGAACCTGTGACCCCCGGTGTGTAAAACCGATGCTCTGCCGCTGAGCTAACCGCCCGCGAGCAATACAGTTTATAAAACCCGCCCCGAAAAGCCAACGAGGAAACTGTGCTGGCCGTCAGCGCTGTTGCATCTGAAAAAGCAAAAATGCGGCGGCAAATTTCGCCGATTGTTCAGCTGTGGGCGTCCGCTGAAGCAACCTTTCGATGCTGTCGAGCCTCCGCCGTATCGCATCTTGCCCGGCGCCGATCCGATGCAGCGTAACCAGTGCCCAGACGGCCGCTGCTATTGGGACCAGCCAAATCGCTGCGATCGTGAGCAGCACCTTGTTAGCCTGTGCATACTCCAGGGAAAGAGCCTGCCTTGCTGCGAGGAGGTTGATGTGCTAAATTGGTTTTTCTATTGCACCTAACCGGAGGTTGCAAGCAGGGTGGAAGGCTCTCAAGCGCAATTCAGGAAGTCGACGGTACGGGAGTATTTTGAATCCATCGTCATCACGGCAATCATTGCTCTCTTCGCAACCGCCTTTGTGGTGCAGGCGTTCAAAATTCCTACCGGGTCGATGGAATCAAACCTTCTTATCGGCGACCACTTGCTGGTCAACAAGTTCGTCTATGGACTGCATGACGGATTCCTCGGAAAGATATTGCCTTACAGAACTCTCAAGCGTGGAGACGTGATCGTCTTCAAATACCCCCAAAACCCAGACGTCGCGTACGTAAAGCGGCTGATCGGTCTGCCGGGTGATCACTTGGAAATGATCGGTAGGACCGTGTACGTCAACGGCAAGCCGCTCACCGAAAAATACACCCAGTACATCGACGCCGGCAGCGCCTATGGACACTTTGGACCGTACGACATTCCCGAGGGGCAGTATTTTGCGATGGGGGACAACCGCGATAACAGCCAGGACAGCAGGTACTGGGGAACGGTGCCTCGGGATCACATCATCGGCAAGGCCCTGGTCATCTACTGGTCCTTTGACACTCCGCGCGATGAGTACCTCCAGACCAGTCTTAAAGATCGCATCAGCCAGTTCACCGATGTTCTCCTGAATTTCCTCACCAAGACTCGATGGAGCAGGTCCTTTAAGGTCATTCGATGAACGGAAACTCCGTGACGCAGGAGAAACCGTGCGGCCGCTGCTTCATGCTCAGGATTGTGTTGTGGCCGTGTCTCGCTCTACCGGCCACAAGCTTGCTTGCGCTCCACCCGTCCTCGATGCAATCAGCCAACTCCGCCGCCGGCATCTCCAAGGCTGCGGCACAGAGTTGCCAGGCCAAAGTAGAGCGCATACAGGCCTGCGGCGACGTTGCCGATCCCGCCAAGAAGCAGACGACACGGCTGTCCGAAGCCGAAGTCAACTCCTATCTCGCCCTTGTTCTTAGCCCGCAGTATCACCCCAGCTTAAAGAGCATCCTGCTCAAGTTCGATGAAGCGCACCTGCAGGGGACCGCAAGCATCGATTTTGACCGTCTGCAGTTCAGCTCCACCCAGTTCTTGAACAGCCTGCTTCGGAAGATGCTGACCGGCGTGCATACGCTGAAAGTCAGGGGGAGCCTGGCTGCAAACGCGGGCAAGGCGAACTTCAACCTTGAAGATGCACGTTTCGACGACATCACTCTGCCCAACCTGCTCGTGTCGGAGATCATCAGTGCGATCGGCCGCAAGCAGAATCCGCCCTTCGACCCGATGCAGCCTTCTGCACTGCCTTACCACATCCAAAAGGTCGAAGTGCATTCCAGTCACATCATGATTTATCAGTAAGGAGCGTGATGGTGCGAGTGCGTTCTCACCGAGCAGGCGGAATGTGCTAGTATAGGGTTCACCCATTGTTACCATAGGACGCAGATCACGATGGAACTCAAAGAACTCAATCGCAAACAGGAGAGTGCCGCCTCAAGAGAAGACCGGATCTCACAACTGGATGCTCACGCCGAGAACTTGTTCGCCAAGGAACGATACTCGGAAGCCGCCAAGCTATACGGCCAGGCGTTGGACCTGTCGCGGCAGCCCAACGTACGGGCGTATTTCGCCGGCCAGGTCGGAATCTGTCAATACAATGCCGGGAATGACAAGGAAGCATTGCGCCATCTCTTGCGATCCGCGCGCCTGTTCGATCCCAACAAGCCCGAGTTCATGCCCGATATGTGCGGCTTTGTCCATTTCCACCTGGGGTCGCTGTTCGAATACCACGGCAAGATCGCCAGGTCGCTGGAGGCGCGTCACATTTGCGAAAAGTATGTAGATGCGCAGGAGAAAGACACTCAGTGGATGCTTTACGCCGGAATCAGCCGCAACTACGAGCTGCTGGGCCGCCATGACGAAGCCATCAAGTATTCGCAAAAAGCGATCCAGGTCTTGAGCGACAACGATCCGGGGCTGGCGTACCTCTACGAGAGCATGGGGAACAACTACATGAGCCTCAAGCAATATCACGAGGCCATCAAGTACTTCTCCAAGGTGCTGGAGCTGGATCCGGCCTTCGAACGCAGCGATGACGTCCACCTCAAAGTTGCGAGCTGCTACCATCAGCTCACCAACGACCAGATGGCGTTGGAAACTTATGAGAAGATGCTCGAGCTCAAACAGTTGACCGGCAAGCGGGAGAACCTGATCTGGCTCTATATCAAGATCGCGCAGTGCCAGTTCCGTCTCGAGCGCTTTGAGAAGTCGTTGCTGGTAACACTGGAGGCGCTGCGCCGGCGGCCCAGAAACAAGCTCGAGAAAACTGAAGTGCGCAGCTACCTGACCAACAACTATTACGAGCTGGGGCGCTACAAGGAGGCCGCAACAGAAGGCGAGAAAACGCTGAAGATCGCCGGCAAGTTCCCCGGCGACAACCTGTTCTATTTTCGCATGGCCCTCAGCTACTACAAGCTGGGCGACAAGAGGAATTTTGCCAAGTATCGCGCTTTGTGCCGGAAGAGATTTCACGAGGACAGCTGGGTCGTGTATCTGGACAAGTTGACGTAGCCCTTGCGCCGCTCTTTTGCGTATGAGGCGGCAGGATAATCCGAAGGGCACGGACTTTACGGCAGCATAGGAACTCCCCAAAAAGGCAATGCGAAGAGCCGCACGGCGAATTGTGGAGAAGTTGCGCCAGCATGGCCACGAGGCGTTTTTCGCAGGCGGGTGCGTAAGGGATGTGCTCCTGCGGCGAAAGCCGAAAGACATTGACATCGCAACCAGCGCCCAGCCCGAGGAAGTGCTTCGCATTTTTCCGCACGCCACTCCGATCGGCGCCCAGTTCGGGGTGGTGCAGGTGCGCGCCTATGGCCATGCCTACGACGTGGCTGCCTTTCGCAGCGAGGGTCCGTACCTGGACGGCAGGCATCCATCGAGCGTGAGTTTTTCAGGGCCGAAACAGGACGCCCTGCGCAGGGACTTCACCGTTAACGGACTGTTTTATGACCCGATCACCGACAGGGTCATCGACTATGTCCACGGTGCGGCCGACATTCGCAGGCGCATCTTGCGCACGATCGGCGAGCCGCAGGAGAGATTCCGGGAAGACAAGCTCCGCATGTTGAGGGCCGTGCGCTTTGCCTGCAGCCTCAATTTCAAGATCGCGCCGGAAACCTGCGAAGCGATTCCACCGATGGCGCCGACCATCCTTGAAGTGAGCTGGGAGCGAATCCGCGACGAGTTACTGGAGATCCTGACCGGCCCGATGCCGGGACGCGGCCTGGACCTGCTGCATGATACCGGCTTGCTGATGCAACTCCTGCCTGAGGTGGAAGCAATGCGCGGCGTGGCGCAACCGACAGAGTTTCATCCCGAGGGGGACGTGTTCGTGCACACACGGGCAGCTCTCGAACTGTTGCGGAAACCGTCTCCGGTTCTGGCTCTCGCCACCCTGCTCCACGATGTTGGGAAACCGCCGACTTTCGAGGTCAAGGATCGGATACGGTTCGATGGGCACGTCGAGGTCGGCGCTCGGATCGCGGAAGATGTCTGCCGCCGGCTGCGCATGTCGAACGAGGAGACTTCCCTGGTTGTCGAGCTTGTTCGCGACCACCTTCGCTCCATGAACATACGCGAGATGCGCACGAGCACGCTCAGGCGATTTCTGAGCCGGCCCAACTTCGAAGATCATCTCGAGTTATGTCGCGTGGATTGCCTCAGCAGTCACGGCAACCTCGACGATTACTGGTTTGCCAGGGAGAAGTACCAAGAGCTGAAAAACGCGCCTCCGCCGCCGCCCAGACTCATCTCTGGTCACGATCTGGTCAGCATGGGCTATGCGCCCGGGCCGATTTTCCGGCAGATCCTGCGGGCCGTCGAAGACCTGCATCTCGAAAACCTGCAACTGACCCGCGAGGAGGCTCTCGCTTATGTGCGCCAGAACTTTCCACTGGAGAAGCGCACGGGCTAGTCATGTACTGGAGGCACAATACAGGCCTTGCGGAGGCTTCCACGTGCAGGAACGGGCACGGGCCTGAAGCCCCCCCCCCGCGTGCCAAAGATCAATGGCTTGCCTCCGAACGGCTGTTTGCCCCAAGGGTGCCATATGGCGGAAACCGGCCTTTTCGATATTCAAAACGAAGTCGAGGTGTCTTCTGAGGGCGCCCACCGATTGCGCGGGGGCCATCTTTGGGTCTACGAAGGAGACGTGGTCGCGGCGCCCGCTGCGCCGGCGCCGATCGTCAGGGTAAAAGACGCATCGCACAATTTCATAGGATTTGCGTTTTACAGCCCGAACTCTCAGATCCGGCTGCGCCTTTTGTCTCGGGACATTCAGTCTCCTACTGAAGAGTTGATTCGCGATCGAGTCCGGCGCTCGATTGAGCGGCGTCACGACCGCCGGCAGCCGGAGGGAGCCTGCCGTCTGGTTTTTGGCGAAGCCGATCTGCTGCCGTCGGTGATCGTAGATCGCTACCGGGACTACCTCGTTCTACAGACGCTTTCCAGCGGGGCAGATGCGCTCACAGGCTTGCTGGTCGACATCCTGCGCGAGCTAGAGAATCCCGCAGGCATTTTGGAACGGAACGACGTCAAGGCACGCCGGCTCGAGGGCCTCCAGGAGCGCAGCGGAGTTTTATGGGGAGATGTGCCGGAACAGGTCAGGATCTCCGAAGGAGGACTCGCTTTCTGGGTCGATCTGCTTCATGGCCAGAAGACCGGCTTCTTCCTGGATCAGAGCGACAACCGGATCGCCGCCCGCAGCTACGCGTTCGGGCGCTGCCTGGACTGTTTCACCAACACGGGCGCCTTCGCGCTCCACTTCGCACAGCGCTGCCAGGCCGTCGTTGGTGTCGACGCTTCCAAGGATGCGCTGGCACAGGCGCGCCGGAACGCCGAGCTCAATCAGCTGACCAACGTTGAGTTTCAGGAGGCCAATGTCTTCGATTATCTGCGGGATCGGGAAAGGGCCGGCGAAATGTTTCACACCATTTGCCTCGATCCGCCGGCTTTCGCCAAGAATCGCAGCGCCCTCCCCGCTGCCCGAGGGGGTTATAAGGAGATCAATCTCCGCGCCATGAAATTGCTCGAAGCAGAGGGGATTCTTGTTACATCAAGCTGTTCCTACCACCTCTCCGAGTGGGACTTTCTGGAGCTGCTCAATCAAGCAGCGCAGGACGCTCACCGCCAGGTGCAAGTGCTCGAGCGCCGCGCGCAAAGCGCGGATCACCCGGTGCTCCTCGGAATGCCTGAAACCCATTATCTGAAATGCTTCATCCTCCGAGTGCTCTGAGCCGCACAGCGGCAGGCTACTTGGCAGGCGCAGCCTTTGCTGCCTCTTCCGGAGTGGCATTCTTGGCGCACCGGAAGCCGAAGTTAGCCAGGTAATTCGGCAGATAGGCCGATCGAGCCCACAGACCGAAAGCCTTGCCGCCAAAGTAGCTGACCGACAAACCCCGGACAACGCGGAAACGCTCACCGTAGTTTGAATTCTTGCTGGCATTCCCGGGGTAGGCCTTGAGCCAACTTGCCGTCCATTCCTGCACGTTACCGAACATGTCGTGCACCCCGAAGGGGCTCACATCGTCAAACATGCCGATATCCATGGGCACGCGGTATCCCGCTTCCGCGGTGTTGGTGCGGTTGTTATCCCACTGATTGCCCCATGGATAGCGCAGTCCCTCGGATCCACGGGCTGCCGCCTCCCATTCCTCTTCCGTCGGAAGGCGCTTGCCCCCTGCTTTGCAATATGCCTCTGCGTCCTTCCAAGTGAGGTATACGACCGGAGTATTCGCCTTGTCAGGAGAGAAAAACGTGCGCCATGTCTTGCCTTCGGATTGGCCTTCTGCCACGTAGTTAGTGTTGATCGAAAAATCGAGGTATTCACTGTTCGTCACCTCATATTTGTCGATCCAGAAAGCGCTCAGCTTCACTTTGTGTTCGGGATAAGCGTCCGACGTTGACCCATCAGGATTTTTCTTCTCTTTGGTTCCTATCGTGTATTCACCCGCCGGAATGAGCACCATCTCGCCCGGCGTGATTTTCGGCGTCTGCACAGCCGCCGCTTGCTCCGCCTGAGGCTGTGCCTCTTCTTTTTTCCCGCATGCCCCCAGCGCAAGTCCAACGAGTATGAGTGCCAGGGCGTAATGAGTTTTCCTGATCATGACGTCTCCTTGTGGGTTCTCTGCTTATGGGTTGGAGAACGAGCGATTATATACGCGGCTCGTAAGCCAGTCAATTCGAGAAAAGCAGCGAAAGAAACGGGCATGAACCAGGAGGGCAGGATTCCCTCCCGCATGGCATTCTTCTTCGGCCCTCAATGCTGTTGCATTTGCAGCTGCCTGCCGATATCATGCCATTCCGAAAGCCGTCATCGTCGCCGTAATGGTCCGCTTTAAGCCACCGAGGTTTGCTGTGGCAGAGACTTGCGCAAAGCTGCGTTCCGACCTGGAAATTCGAGCAGAGACCGACGATCCGCAATCTCCTGTCATAGTGAAAGATCCTATTACGCTCCGCTTCTATCGTTTCACCTGGGTGCAAGCGACGGTGCTGCACAGGCTTGACGGGCGGCACGATGCCGGCGCGGTCGCTGAGGCAGCATCCAACCAGTGCCAGGTCAAGGTTGAGCAGGCCCAAGTCGAAGACTTCATCAGCAAGCTTCAGACCCTCTTGTTGCTGGACAGCCCGCTGTCCTGGTCCCGGCTCGAGAACCTTGCGAAGCACCGGCACCGTCTCGTCGACAGCATTCTATCGATTAAAATCCACGCCGTTAATCCGGACCGGTTGCTGACACGCATTGACAGAAAGCTGGGACGCTTTTTTTTCGGTGCGGGCTTCCTTATGCTGGCATGGGCGTCGATCGCGACCGGCACGGTTCTCTCCATCGTGAATTGGGAGCAGCTTTTCTTCGCTCTGCCGCAGATATTCACGCTTTATTCCATTCCGCTCATCATCCTGGTGGCGTTCGCCGTGATGACCACCCACGAATTCGCGCATGGGCTCACGCTCAAGCATTTCGGCGGCAAAGTGGAAGAGATGGGTTTCCTATTCCTCTATTTCATCCCTGCTTTCTACAGCAACGTCAGCGACGCCTGGTTGCTCAAGAAGCGCGAGAGGATGCTGGTGTCTGTCGCGGGCGGGTTCATGCAACTTGTTCTCTGGTCATGGGCCACGATCCTGTGGAGGCTGCTGTCGCCCGAAACGCTCGGCAGCCGGGTCTGCCTGATCGCGATCGCATTCTCCGGCGTCCAGACCCTGTTCAATTTCAATCCGCTGATACGATTGGACGGATATTACCTGCTGAGCGACTATTTGGAAACGCCCAACCTGAGGCAAAAAGCCTTCGGCTACCTGAAACGCAAGCTGAGCGCCTTGTTGGTCGGTCCAGGTGACAGAAACGCGCCTGCCACCAAGCGCGAGAGACGCATTTTCTTCGTCTATGGAACCCTTTCCTTCGCCTTCTCCGCAGGATTGCTTCTGTTCGTGCTCGGGCATCTTGGATTGTGGATGGCGAACGAGTTCCAGACATGGGGCATTGTCCTGTTTTCGATGATCTGCCTGATGGTGGTTCCTCTAACCGGAAAGGAGCATGCGGCACCCGCCGGCGAGTCGGTGCGCGGCGTGGGCGCCAGAATCAGGAAGGCACGGTACCGGCTGATCGTGCTCGCAGTCATTGTGATCGCCGCGTTTCTTCCATGGGAACTGAAAGTTGCCGGAGACTTCACCATACTGCCGAATGCAATGGTGCAGATCAATCCACAGGTAGCCGGAACGCTGAAGGCAATTTACGTAGATGAGGGGAGTTTGGTCAAGAAAGGAGACTTGCTCGCCGAGCTCCAGAACTTGGAGTTGAGCAATGCCTATGAAGAGACGCGCGGAGAACTCGCCTCGAGCAGGGCCTCGTTGAGCCTCCTCAAAGCCGGCAGCCGTCCGGAGGAAATCGAACGCGCCAGACGCGCGGTCGAAACCAAAAAGACCGATCTTGACGTTGCAGGGCGGGTCGAACAGGAGCGGAGGATGCTTGAGGACACCGTGGCTAAGAAGGAAGCCCAGCTCGCAAACGCCAGCAGCAATTTCGAGCGCAGCAAGGCACTCTACGATCAGGGCTTGATCGCGAGAAACGAAATGGAGCGCGACCAGACCGCCTATTCGGTCGCTCAGAAGGAACTCGCCGAGGCCCAGGGACAGCTCAGGGTCCTGGAAGAGCGCACCAATGGGGCGAGGCAGCTCAAGATGAAGGAACTCTCTCAGGTAGAGAGCGAACTCAACATACTTTTGGCCGGCTCGCGGAAGGAGTCGATCGAGGCAGTTGAAGCCGAGGTGGCCAAGCTCGAGGAAAAACTGAACATCCTGGATCGGCAGCTTGAGCAGCTGAAGATACGGAGCCCCATCGACGGCCAGGTGACGACTCCCTACCTGAAGAACAAGATCGGAGAGTACATCGACAAAGGCAGCTCGTTCTGCCAGATCGTGGATACCAAGCGGGTGATTGTCGACATGCCGGTCCCAGAAAAGGAGATCGGCGACGTCGCACTGGGATATCCGATGGTGCTGAAGATTCGCACTTATCCTAAGCGATCATTTATGGCACAGGTAAAAACGATCTCACCTGTTGCCGTCGAGGGGAGTCAACAGCGCCAGGTTGTCGTCCGGGGCGAGTTGGTCAACACAGATGGCGCGTTAAAGGCAGGCATGACAGGCGCGGGCAAGATCCTCTGCGGCAAGCGCATGATCGGCGAGCTCGTAACCCGCAGGCTCATAAGATGGTTGCGGACCGAGTTCTGGGAATATCTGCCCTAACGGCCGCAAACTTCCAGAGCGCTAATCCGGTGCACGGCTCACATTCCACGGAATTCTAATTTCTCAGGATTTTCGCAGAATTTTGTTGACATAGTTATTTATTCTCCGTATAAACAAACCATTCAGGGTTAGTGTCGGTTGTTGTATGGGCGGCAAGCGAGGCTAGGTTTGCTCCGTCCAGAGTTTTCCAGCATTACGTTAGAAGTATCCTTTTGTCAGTAAAGAGCGGGCGCCTCGGCAGTTTGCGCCTGTATGCGGCGGTCAGTTTCTCGAACGGCTCTCCTACCACGAGGTAGGTCAGGTCGGCCGGTACGACAGTGGATCGGCCTGATCATATCCCCAGCGGAAGAGTAGAGCTGGTTTGTCAGGCAGGTCTGAAGCGCCGGTGCAGCTGTACGCTCTCAGGGTGGTTGGAGTGTGCAGCACAGCTCCGGTGCGCGAAGCGTGAGGCTTTGTCAGACCGACCGTCGGGAGTGTGAGGTCTACTGGCTTGCGATGGAGGGTATGTCCGCAGAGCCCTCGGCAGCCTGGCAAATGACCTTGCGACCGGAACAACATCAGCCATCCCCAGAATTTGCACAACAGAACGGGAAGTATGACAAGCATCGGGTTTGATGCCCTTGAGGCAGTCAACCATGAAAAACCTGGGGGTTGTTGTCTGGCTTTACCTACGGTTTTTCAAATCCGACCCAAACCATATTCCAGAAAGGAGGCAACCATGAATAGCCCGGGTGCAATCCTGTGGCTGTGATCGCTCAGCGTGCGCAGGTCAAGTAACAACCAGTACTTGAAAGGAGACTCAAATGCAAACCGAGATCGAAATCCTCGAGACCCGTGAGACACCTTGCATCCTATGGGGCTAGTCCAATCACAAGTTTGATCGCAACAAGATGGGGCTCAAATGCTGACCGAAATCGAGATCCTTGAAACGCGCGAAGCGCCCTGCATCCTGTGGGGTTAGACTTAATTTGGATTGTTCCAAACCGATTGTTGCCTAGGACCTAAAGGCGCAGTATGTGTTTTGGTTCCGAGCGCTATTAAGCGGATCAATCCCTAAACTCCCAAGAGCCGATTTCCGATAATGAATTGGAAAACCATCTCTGAAGTGTGCCGCTATGACATGGAAGGATCTGCCATTAAAACTCAAAACTCTGATAGCCATCATAACAGCGGCGGCGCTTCCTATCGCCTCTTGGGCAATCTGGGATTTGTTGCATCACCAGCCACTTAGGGGAAGCAACTGGATAATCCTCGTAGTTCTAACGCTCATCACCGTTCCATTCTTCCATTTCTTGCCCTCTGTAAGCACAATCATCGGAATTGGTGACACATACATCATGGCTGTGGCAATGATGTATGGTACGGCCCCATGTATAGTAGCAACACTCTGCCATACTCTCTTCGCCTCGATAATTGTCCCTAAACCCAGGGCCTCTTCTTATAAGGTTGTTTTTAATACCTCGAGCATGATTTGTGGCGCGTTTTTGTATAGCGAAATATATCGAGCATTGAATCCGGATCTTAGCGGTGATCCTAGGTGGATGTTGCTACCCGCAGCAGTGCTGATGATAACGTTCTTCTTGTTCAATTCCCTAGTCACTTCGGTAGCCATCTCCTGGGCTACACGAGTTAGTATATCGCAGTTTTGGATTAAGAATTGCCTTCCGCTCTCTATTCAATTCTCTCTATCCACGGTCTTCGCAGCCATCATCGTGGCTTTTAGCTATTTCAATGATTATGTTCCGTTCGGAGTTGCTCCGTTGATTGGTCTCGTTTGGGGATGGGCTAAGATTAATAAATCAAAAACCTTGGAAGCAGAGAAGCACCTGAAGGAGCAGGAGCAGCTATATCTCAGAACCGTGGAAACATTAGCGTTGGCGATAGACGCCAAGGATCAGACAACCTACGGTCACATCCGTCGCGTCAGAGCCTATGCTTTGGGGCTGGCGAAGCTCGCCGGTGTTACCGACGCAAACGAATTGAAGGCCGTCGAGACTGGATCCTTGCTGCACGACATTGGCAAGCTGGCGATCGAGGACTACATCCTCAATAAGCCGGGCAGACTGAGCAAGCGGGAATTTGAAAAGATGAAGATGCATGCTACCGCCGGCGACGAAATCCTTCAGCAAGTTCAGTTTCCCTTTCCTGTTGCCAGGTACGTCCGCTACCACCACGAACGCTGGGACGGGACAGGGTATCCCGACGGCCTGAAAGGCGACGAAATCCCCCTCGGTTCCAGGATTTTAGCAATCGCCGATGCATTCGATGCAATCCGTTCCACACGGCCATACAAATCGGCGTTCGGCATCCATGATTCGGTCGAGCTTCTGCGCGCCCAGGCAGGAAGCAACTATGACCCCAGGCTCGTTGGGCTGTTTGTGGGCCATATTGAAGAACTGGAGACGGCGGCCGATGAGGCGGCCAAAAACATCTCCGAGCTCTCTTTCAGAAAGTACTTCGAAAGCATAGAGAGTACAGTCGCCCGCACCAATGCTTTTCCTCTGGATCAGACACAGTCCACAACCGCATCGGAGGAACTTGTCCGTCTTTTGGAGTTCTGCGGTGGTGTGGGCCGGTCTCTCGTTCTCGCCGATGCCCTGCCGATCGTTGCCCGTCACCTCAAACAGATCGTGCCTTATGACGCATGTGCTTTTTTCATGTATCGGGATAACGACTCAGTACGAGTCGAATTCGCCTGTGGGGAGTTTGCGGCATCCTTGCAAGGCTTGAGCATCGGGCTCGGGAAAGGAATCAGTGGTTGGGTTGCCGCCTACAAACGGCCTATGGTCAACACCGGTCCTGCCCTGGAATTCCAGGGGACCACGGGAGATTTCACCCCACTGAAGGACGCCCTTGTCGTTCCGCTGGTCCAAGAAGGGGAATGTCTCGGCACGATCTCTCTTTATGCCTGTGAGGCGCTCGTTTACTCGCAAACCCACCTTTCCCTTCTTCAGACTGTCGCCGAGCAAGTCGCCCCACTCGTGCGTGACGCCTGCGTTGCCGGCAAGCCGGAGGGCGAGAGCCTCGTGGATCCTGTTACCGCGACCTACCGTGTATCTTACCTGTCAGTCGCAGGGACACCGCTACTCGCTCATGCTGCAAATACTCAAACTCCTTTATCCTTGGTCCATATCGAAATCAGAAATTTCTTGCACAATGTTTCACTTTATGGACGCGGCATCGGCGACTCGATTTTGCGCAAGGTGGCCGACACACTCCGATCGGAGCTGCGGCAGACAGATATCCTGGTGCGCTTCGGGCATGACGGTTTCGTAGCACTTCTCCCGGGCGTGCGAAGTCTGCAGGCAGCGCGCTACGTTCACCGAGTGCAACAGCAGATCAAGAGCGCGCCGATGAACGTGACGCCGGGAAACGCATTGTTTGTCAACTGCCAGGCAGGGATCGCATCCTATCCTGATGACGGGTCAACTCTGCCGGCTCTTCTCCAAACCGCCCAACGAGTCCTCATTGAAAACGCAAGGCTCGCCAGCCCTCAGGTTTCAGGATCCGAAGGCAACGTGCTTGAGTTTCCTCCCAGAGTCTGAAGAACGACGATGCCCGCCTAATGCCGGGACTTGCGGTAAGGCCGAAAGTCCAGGTAGCACCGGTTCCGTTTCAGGAATTGGATCACGATGGCATATTCGCGCGCAGGAATGCCGAGAAGCCGAAAAGCATCCCGGTATCTGCCGCCGGTCTCCGCCAGCGCAAGATGAATCACCTGGCGGACCTGTCCGGACCCGATCTGCCGTTCGAGGAAGGGAGTTTTCACCAAGTCGTCAAAACGTCCTTGGCCGTCGCGGATCCTCTTGAACACTTGCCACACCGCGGGCGCAGGTTCCCATGATGCCGCCTCGCCCTCTCCGTCCCGAACTACGGCAGGCAGATGTCCGATTTCGATGATGTCTCCCGGAGTCGAATAGTATGACCCCTCTACGATATTCTTCAGCTCACGCACATTACCGGGATAGGAGTACTGCATCAGAAGGGCGTGCGCCTCCTGCGAAAGCGCTCTTGTCCGGCCGCCTTCGCTCCTGCCGACCTGGTCAAGAAACCATTCGAGCAAGAGCGGCACGTCCTCGGTCCTGTCTCGCAGTGGCGGCACATTGATCTCCATGGCATTGAGACGGAAATACAGATCTTTTCGGAACCTCCCTGCGCGAATTTCCTGCCGCAGGTCCTTGTTTGTAGCAGCAATCACCTGAACGTTTATCCTGCGCACCGCGGTCTCTCCAATCCGCCTTACCTCCCGCTCCTGCAACACACGCAGGAGCTTGCGCTGCAAGCGCAGGGATAAGTTTGAGATCTCGTCCAGGAAAATCACCCCGCCATCGGCGGCTTCGAGAAGACCGGCCCTATTCTCCACGGCCCCGGTAAATGCGCCCTTGCGATAGCCAAAGAGTTCACTCTCCACAAGAGAATCCGACAACGATCCACAATCGAGTGCGACAAACTTACCCGCGGAACGGCGTCCTGTGCGATGGAGTGCACGAGCGACCAGTTCCTTGCCAGTGCCGCTTTCGCCATAAATCAGAACATCGAGGGGCGAAGCCGCAGCAAGTGCGATGCGCTCGCGGAGTTTTTGCATCGCGGCGCTTTTCCCTACCAATTCCGGATATTCTCCCGTGACTTGCCGGACGTATTGCTCCAGTTCGCTTTTCTCGTGCATCAAACGCCGGTGAACCAGAGCGTTGTCTATGGCGACGGCAGCGAGATTGCAGAAAGCCGCAAACAGATTGATGGTCGATTCACTGAGACTCTCCCTGGAAAGCCGATGATCAGCATAGAGAAGCCCCATCATCCGTCCGCAGGCGGTCAGGGGGGCGCAAAAAAACGTGCCGGCATAGGATCCGGTCAATTCCTTGCTCATGATACGGGGGTCGCATCTTGCGTTTGCCGTGACGAATGGGCTCCCCGACCGGGCAACTTCCTGCAGGACTTGCTGGCTTAACGGATCCAAGGCGTCCAGCGAATCAACCTCCAGATTCATCTTCCGCGCCATCTTAAAGCCACCGGTTTTTTCCTCTCTCAAGGCGATCAGTATGCGTTCCATGCCAACAGCCTTGGCTAGCAAATTGACAATCGCGTCCATCAATTGATTCAGGTCGCGAATTGAATTGATGAGGCTGCTTACACGGAACAGCATACGCAAATGCTCTTCCTCCATCTCGCTGATCGACACAGATGCTTGTTCACATTTTCCTAAAAAATCTTGGACAAGGGACTCGCATTCGCTTTTGGCACGATTGCGTTCCTTGATTTTCCTGAAATGATCTAATGCCTCGGTCGGAACTCTACTCTCGACAAGCGAGAGTAGTTTTGACGTTTCTTGGGCGTGACTGAGCGCGTTGTCCAAGTCGGATGTCATTTGACAAAACCGCATCATCATGTGGTGTGCACGCCATGCGATTTCCACAACGAAGCGGTCCGCTGAGAGCATTAAGGCTGTCTGCAGTTCAGAATAAGCAGTCTTCAGCAAGACGTCGCCGTCAGTCGGTTGCCTTAACCTCCAACTAGATTCGGGAGATGAAAGCCTTTCGGCCTGCAAGAGCGCGATCTTTCCCAACAGATAATGGGCCTGAGCTTCAAGATGCAAAGCAGGCATCGCCCTGGCAAGTCGAAGTGAATCACGAGCTCTCCCAAAAGCCTTTTGCCATTCTTCGGTCATCAAAAGAACTTGAGCTAACTGCAGCTTAACTATGGTTAGCTGATAAGCCCATCGTCTTTGGGTGTCCGTGATTTCCAATCGTTCCAGTAACGCGATTGCCTCATGGATGCGCCCCTGCTGCGAGTAAATCTTTGCTCGTAGGACCTTTCCGAGGCCAACTTCCATAATCGGAGTTTCAGAGGATGCCAACAGATCCAGCTCATCCAAGTCGGAGAGAGCGCTATCAAAACAGCCAAGTTCGACATTTAGTGACGCGGACAAAAACATAGCCAGTGCTTTCGCATAGACCGGCAGTGAAGCAATATCCCGCGATGTCAAGAGCCCTCTTGTCTTATAAGCAGCAGCCCATTCCGCCGTTGCGATTTGACTCTCCAGCAAGCACAGAATAGCGGTGGAAGCAAGATTGCGATTTTCAGTTTCCAATGCAACTTTTATCACTTGCGCTGAGTTTTCACTTGCCTCTGCAAACTGGCCTGACCGGCAGTAAGATTCTGTTAAGTTGCATAGTGCCTGAGTCAGCAAAAAAGGTGATCGCGTTCGCTTAGCAGTCGATACAGCCAGTGCTTGCTGATCCAGAGCTTTTCCCAGCTTACCCATTCCTGCCAGATTCATGGCTAAATGAGAATATGCCATTGGAAGCAGGTGAACAGCATTCAGCGTTTCGAGGATTTGAATCGCTGTTCTTGCGGCTTTCTCTCCTTCACCGAAATCACATGCCACCCAACATAGGCCAGATATCAAAATGTAGAGATGCCCTGCAGCCAGTGTGTGCCGAGACGCTGCCTGAAAGCACGAAGACCGCTTAAGCATGGCGAGAGCTTTTCGGGGCTGTGAACTGTTTCCCATGCAGAAGGCCAGTTGCGAAAGCAGCAGAGTTTCTGCTGTCTCTCTATTCGAATCGAGAGGTTCTCGCCTTAGAAGCCTCATCCCGTGCTTTGCAGCACGTTCGGATTCGTTTAAAACACCAAGGAATTGGAACGAGCGCGAGAGCTGAGTGTAAAGCCGGATAGTAAGAATTCCTCCTCGTTTTCCAACTGACCGCAACTGAGCCTCTAGAATCTGGATCGCGCGCTTAGGGTTGCCGACGGCGCAATATGTGTCAGCCGCATCGATGGCCACCTCGCACAGCTGATCCGCAGACAGGAATCTCTTGTTGCCAAGCGCATATTCGTAGAAGCGCAGCGCAGATTCGTTGGCGAACTCCGCTTTGCACGCCTTGGCCGCCCTCAGGGCATAGTTCATCGCCTTGCCAACGCATTTCCCCTCCATAAAGTGCGTCGCCAATTCTTGCAGGTTCTCCTGGTCACCGAACTGCTGCTCTAAGACCTGGCCGATTTTCTGATGCATGCGGCGGCGCCTGCCTGTGGGCAGATCCTCAGTGATCACTTCTGAGATCAGCGCATGCCGAAACTCAAAGCACCCATCGCTTCCGCCGCTCACTTCCCGAATGATCTGTCTCAATATCAGTTCCCTGAGCCTCGCTTCGAGCTCCTCCGAACTCAGCGAGCTCAGCGCGCGAAGCTCCTCCTTGGAAACCGCTCGCCTGAAGAGCGCGAGCCACTCCGTCAAAGCGGCCGCTCCCGCCGACAACTGTGCCAGCCTATGTCTCAGAACAACCGCGACGCTCGATGGCACCTCCACGTTTTCAAACCGCTCGGTCGAGAGGCGCCACTTTCCCAATTCTCGCCGCAGAAGCGCCCGGTCAATAAGATGCTTCAGAATCTCCTCGACAAAAAACGGGTTCCCGCCGCTGGCCTTATGTACCCAGGATCCGATTTCCCTGCCTAGCGAGGCCTGGCCGGTGATTCCGGCAATCAAGTCCTCAATCGCCTGAGGCGGAAGAGCCTCGAGCGATAATGTCTCAGCCCGAAGCTGCCGGACGGACAGCTCCATCAATCTCCGCAGAGGTCCCTGCTCGGTTTCACCGGGACGCAGGCTCACACACATGAAGATGGGATGAGCGAGGATATCGGAAGTCAGATAATCCAGAACCGCGACCGTCGCTTCATCGGCCCAGTGGAAATCATGCAGGAATAGCAGCGTGGGACGACCCGCCAAAAGCCTCACCACTTCCCGCGTCAGCAGATCCCGGAAAGGCCCCGCAGCCGAGCCGGACGATAATTCGATCTGAGGCGATTCTGCAAGCCGGGAAGCATCATCGAAACGGAAGATTGCCTTCTCGCCCAAGTCGTCCGATTGCGCTGGCCGCAGCACACTGGCGCGTGCCAGAATCCGCCGGTAAGGTCCGTAGGACCGGTCCTCGCGTGGAAGACAGGCAGCTTCCACTACCCTCCATCCCTCCAGCAACGCCCATGTTCTCAGCTCCTCCAGACACCGCGATTTGCCCGAGCCGCTTTCCCCGGTAAGAAACACGGTGCAGCCGCGGCTGCTCTCACGCACGCGGGTCGCGCGCTCTTGCAGGCATGCCATCTCCTTTTCCCGGCCCACAAATGGCCCTGCAGTAAAATAGGCCTCCACCGACTCCGACACAGTGCCGGAATAATCGCGGCCGCTGGCCGCACTCACCAGCCGGATCACATCCTCAGCGGACGACGGTCGCTTTTCCGGATCTTTCTCCAGCAAGGCAAGCAAGACCTGCGCGAGGCCAGCGCCTCTTTCGAGACGCTCGATCGGGCGCATGTCTGCCTTTCCCTGCAGGTGCTTCTGGATCAGATATCCTTCGTCCTCGTCATCAAACGGAAGGCGGCGGGTAAGCAACTGATACGCAAGAATTCCGAGAGAGTAAAGATCAGCCCGGGGATTCTGTGAATGGCCAAGGAGAATCTCTGGAGCCGTGTATGCGAGCACGGGCAGGTTGCGCCTGCTCCTCTTCATCTTCCGATCCAATCCAAAATCCAATACCTTCAGCTCCGGTTCGCTGCCGGCGCCGCCAGTAAGCATCACATTGGATGGCTTCAAGTGGCGATGAACAGCCCCTCGAGAGTGAAGATACTGGAGCACGCGACAGAGCCTCACCAGGTAATGCAGGATTTGATCGATGCTCCAACCCTCGGAACCCCGGAAGAAATCCACCCCCTCCACAAAGTGGCGCACCAGGTACGGAGTTGAGTCATGACCGGTCACGCCAAAGTCCAGAAGATGTGCCAGGTGCGGATGCTTGAGACGGCCGAGGAAAGACAGCTCCTGCCGCAAAGCGGTGGCTCCTGCGGAGCCGTCCCACCCAGTCAGGATCCTGAGAGCAACGGGTGTCTCGGCCTCCATCAGGTCCCGGCAAACGTAAGTGCAACCCAATTCTCCTTGTCCCAGGAACCGCTCCACACGATACCGGTCGCCAACAGTTGTTCCAGACTCCAGATCCGTTAATGCCATCAATGCCTCACACTGTGAGATAAGTCTGCCGGCTCAAACGCGATCTGTGCGCGTCCATGGTCGAAGCAAGCCGCGGAAGGTGCTTCGTTGCCGAAAAAGAATCCTGCGCCTTCCAAGTGAATAGCCCGCCAACTTCATTTAATTCTAAGTCAAAACGGACAATTCCGATAGGAATGTTACCGGCGTGTTGCATCAGCGTTGATATAGCGGGGCTCAGCACCGCAGCCGGGACAGCAAAGGAATGCAAAGCTACGATCCTCAGGCAGCCATTGCTGAATGGCAAGACCATCGCTTCGACGACGCCAAACGCCGGCTTGCTTATGTGCACGGCTCAGCACAAGTGCGATGGCGCAGAAACGCTACCCATGCGATTTGTATTCGTCCAAGCCATTGTCTGAATGGCAGGCGGAGCCCAGCTTGTCCTTGACACTGGAGTCGAATTCTCAGAAACTGCCCCCATGCTTCCAAAATACAGAATTGCCGCAGCTCTTGCTATAAGCATGCTGGCTCTCACCTTTCGTTTGTGCCTGGTGGGAGCCCAGCAGAAAGAGATTGTCGATTATCTCGTCCGGCCCGACTTGAGCGGCGCCCGTGGCGGCAACTTGGTCGCCACGATCATTAGCGATCCGGCAACCTTCAATCGCATGTTCACCACCGGTCTCGCCAACGCGACGGTCGCAGGACAATTGTCGGCCGACCTGGTTCACATCAATCGCTGCACGTATGAAGTCGAGCCGTCTCTCGCCAGCCGGTGGGAAGTTGCCCAGGACGGCCGTACCTATACCATTCACCTTCGGCGCGGACTGCGATTCTCGGACGGGAGCCCCTTCACCGCCGACGACGTCGTTTTTACGCTGAATGCGCTCCAGGACCCCCGAAACCCGTCGATCATGGCAGACCAGATTCAGGTCGATGGGAAGTTCCCATCGACCGCGCGGGTCGATGACTATACGGTACGCTTCACCTGGCCCAGGCCGGTCGGCACAGAACTGCGGGCGCTCGATTCGATCCCGATGCTGCCCAGAAACCGATTGCTCAAGGTCTACCAGGACGGCGCCCTTGCTTCCGCCTGGGGCCCCACGGCTTCTCCGCAAGAAGTGGTGGGCCTGGGCCCGTTTCGCCTGAGAGAATACCAGCGCGGCGTTCGCGTCGTGCTTGAACGCAACCCTTATTATTGGAAAAAGGACAAGGCCGGCCAGACGCTCCCTTATCTCGACACGCTGACTTTCTTGGTCATCCAGGATCGCAATGCCGAGGCTCTGCGCTTCCAGGCGGGCGAGATCGACCTGATCGATCGCATGAGTTCCGAGCTTTATGCCAGCCTGCGCCGTTCAGACAGGGCGAAAGAGTTTACCCTGCGGGATCTTGGCCCGGGGCTCGGCATGGATTTCCTGTGGTTCAACTTGAACCCGGGCAAGAATTCATCCGGCACCCCCTTCGTCGATCCGGAAAAACTGGCGGTCTTCGAACAGGCCGCTTTCCGCCAGGCAGTTTCTTGCGCCCTGGATCGCGGAGGGATGGTCCGATCCATCCTGCTCGGACTCGGCACGCCCCAGTACGGCCCCATCAGTTCCGGAAACAAGGTCTGGTATGGCGCCGGCCTCTGGCCTACGCCTTTTGACCCGAAGCAGGCAAAGGCGCTGCTTGCCCAGATCGGCTTGAGGGACACAAATGGAGACGGCATCTTCGAGTTTGGCGCGCGTCGCCGGCCGCTGGAAGTTAACCTGCTTACAACCAGAGGAAATGCAGCCAGAGAGAGAACTGCCGAGGTCATCAGGCAAAACCTCTTGCAAGTCGGAATTCGCGTGAACGTCCAACTTCTGCTCCCCAACGAGCTGGGGTCCCGCTTTCAAGGCTCTTTCGATTATGAAGCGATTCTCTTCGGGTTCACGCCGAGCGACATCGTTCCCGACCTGCAGGCCGACCTCTGGTATAGCAGCGGTATCTCCCACTTCTGGTACCCGAATCAGACCAAGCCCAACACCCCCTGGGAGGCGGAGATAGATTCACTCACGGCACGGCTGGTACAGAGCCTCGATCAGGGTGTGCGCAGGAAAACATTCCTTCAAATGCAGGAAATCTGGTCGAAACAGTTGCCGGCCATTGCCACCATGGCGCCGAACATTCTCAGCGGCTGGGGGAATACCGTGGGAAACACACGGCCGTCGATACTGCCTCCGTTTCTGCTCTGGAATTCCGAGGAGCTGACCAAGCGCGCGCGCTAGCGGGGCACAGGTCGTGAGAATATTCGCTGCCATCCTGAAACGGGTTCTTCAGCTGGCAGTCCTTTCCCTCCTGGTCACCTCGGCGACGTTCTTCCTGTCGTCGTTGATTCCGGGGGACTTTTTCTCTGCCCAGCAGTTGGACCCAACCATCCGCCGACAAACGATCGAGCAAATGCGCCACCACTATGGTCTCGACCAGCCGCTCATCGTTCAGTACGCCCGCTGGCTGAGCCGCTGCGCCCATCTGGACCTCGGCGAGTCGCTCTTCTATCGCCGGCCCGTCCGCGCCGTCGTGCTCGACGCGCTAACCAAAACGATGTGGATGGGGATTCCGGCGCTGATGCTCGCCATTGTTGGAGGAGTTCTTCTTGGAACAATCCATGGGATCTACCGCGACAAGTCTATCGGCCTGACGCTCGACCTGCTTTCGACCATAGCTCTGGCCCTGCCCACGTTGGTCCTGGGTTTAGCAGCGCTGTTGCTTGCGGCGCACACAAACTGGTTCCCCTTAGGCAGCATGAGTTCCTCCAGCCTGCAGAATCCGCGATTCTGGGCCTGGCTCGCCGACAGGATCCATCACCTTGTTCTCCCGGTCACGTGCCTGACTCTGCCCATTTTGGCGTATGTTGAGAGGATCCAGTGTGCGGCAACCCAAGACCTTCTGAAGGAACCCTACGTCCGAGCTGCCCGCGCTCGCGGCCTGGCCCGCCGCCGGGTATTCCTTCGCTACCTGCTGCGGCCTTCGCTGAACCCGATCCTGTCCACATCGGGGCCGCTGCTCGGGAGCATCCTGAGCGGGAGCCTGGTCCTAGAAGTGATCTTCACATGGCCTGGATTGGGACAGGTCACGTACGACGCGCTATTCAACCGGGACCTGTGGCTGGTCGTCGGCTGTGTCGTGGGCAGCACGGTCTTGCTTGTGGCAGGCAATCTGCTCGCCGACCTTTTGCTGCTAGTCTTTGACCCGAGGACGCGGATCCAGGGAGGCGCGCTATGATCCTCGTCACGAGGCTCGCACGCCTGCTGGCAATCCCGCTTCTGCTCCTATCGGTACTCAGTGACTTCCTGTCGCCCAACCCCCCCGATGTTCTAGACCTCAATCAATTCTTCGCGCCTCCCAGCCGCATCCGTTTCGTGGACGCGCGCGGAGCCTTCCATTGGCGGCCATTTGTTTATCGCCTGGAACTAATCGAGCCTCAGGACGCCCAATACCGGGAGCTGACCGATCAGGCTTATCCTCTGGAGCTTTTCTGCAGCGGTTACCAGTATCGCTTTCTAGGCCTCATTCCTTTATCTACGCACATACTCGGCACCAGAACTGCCGGAGTGTTTCATCCGTGGGGCACGGATGATCTAGGCCGGGATGTGCTGGCCAGGACGCTGGCAGGAACGCGCAGTTCGATGCTGGTTCTCCTGATTGGCATCGCGATTTATTTCATAGTGGGGGTGTCCATCGGGGCATTCGCAGGAATGTTGGGCGGATGGACAGACGCCGTCCTCATGCGGTTATCGGAATTCGTGCTCGCACTGCCGGCACTCTACCTGGTGCTGGCACTGCGCGCGCTTTTGCCGCCCCGGATGCCGTTCTGGCAAACGGCATTCCTCACCGCAGCCACGATCGCGTCCGTTACCTGGCCGCCGATGGCGAGGGGAGTTCGCGGGCTGATCCTGCAGATTCAAAATGCATGCTACGTGGAAGCGGCCAGAGCGCTGGGCGCCACGCCATGGCACATCTTCCGCCGGCACATACTCCCGGCGCTGGCGCCGTTCGCCCTGGCACAGACGGCAGTCGCCGCGCCCGTGTTCATTCTAGGAGAGGTGATCCTTTCGTTCCTCAACGTCGGGTTTCACGACTCCGCCGCGTCCTGGGGAGCAATGCTCCATAACCTGACGCAAGATCCACGGATACTCACGGACTTCTGGTGGAACTTGTCGCCGCTGGGATTCGTATTCGCTACGCTGTTCTGTCTGAACAGCTTCAGCAGGCGCTTGCGCCCGAAACAACCCACGCAACTCGCTTGAGAGGTAGGCTGATCCTGCACGAGCACCTTGCCTGCACACTCTCCCCTACAAGGCTGCTTGAGCTTTCGCGGGTTTGAGAAAAGAGCCGCCTCACGCCGGCAGAGGCCGACGACGGACGACGCCCCTGCTGGAGCCGCACAAAATCCGCAGGGGCAATCGTGCCGCCTCGAAGATTGTCGTTACAGCACCGGCCTCACCCGTGTCGCGTGTCGATAACGCTCGCCAGTCTCTCGCTTATTCTGAGGAAGGCCTCGTCCGGTGCGAGGCCTCTTGAGACGAAGAACAGGCTTTACTTCTTCGGAACGACTGCATCCTTGCAGGCCTTCGCCACTCGAAACTTCACCACTATCTTCGCAGGAATCTTGATCGTAGCACCGGTCTGAGGATTCCGTCCCATCCGTGCCTTGCGATGCGATTTCACCAGCTTCCCGATCCCGGGTACGACGAACTGGCCGGCCTTCTTGGTCTCGCTAATGGCGGTGCAGGCGAGCGTCTCAAGGACCGCGCCAGCCGCGACTTTCGTCAATCCGTTCTTCTCTGCTATGAGCGAAATCAGCTGACTCTTCGTCATCACTTTTCCAGCCATACCTACCTCCTCTGACTTGTTGCTTTCAGGACAACCTCAACGTGTATAGTCAAACGAAGACACTGCCATTTTGCGGATATTCTCAGAAAAAGCAATCACCAATTTCTCATCTTGCGGCGTTTTTGCAAGAAATCGACCGGTCTCATGCGATCCGGGCAGCGCGATGTCGAAATGGAAAAACGGAGTTGCTTTCGACGGAGGCGCTCTACCTGCGCGGCTGATAGTAAGGATTCCGGCCCGCCGCGTGATCGGTGGTGTCGAGGATTTCGCCGACCTCAGGAACCATCTCACGTATCGACTTCTCGATTCCTTGCTTCAACGTCATGTCGGCAGCGCCGCAGCCCTGGCAGCCGCCGCCCAGACGCAAATACACCGAGTTCTGCTTCACGTCGATCAATTCAACCCAGCCGCCGTGCATCCCCAGAGCCGGATTGATCTCGCGTTCCAGCAGCCGTTGAATCTTCTTGCGAATCTCAGGTTCTGGAGGAATGCCGCGCACAAATTCTTCGGTGACCGGCGGCTCGCCCGAGTGTATGTGCTCGCGGATTTTCGCCCCGATCTGTTTGCCGATCGTGGGCCAGGGCTCGAAACCTGATTTGGTGACCGTGATCTGATTCTCGGCAATCAGAATGTTCTGGACCACGGGCACCTCAAAAATCCTGGTTGCCAGGGGAGAAAGCTTCGCGGCCTCCTTGTTGGCAAAATACGCCGATCCGCCCGCGTAGACCGGCAGGTCGATAGTGAACCTGCATACTGCCGGATTGGCTGTCGGTTCGCCGATGATGCCTATCTCGTTATCCACCACTTTCTCCTTTATGATGGCTCGCTGTGAAAGTACCTGACAACCAATCCAAAGTCAATCGGGATGCGCCCACCAAACAGCTCGACAACTGACCCTTTGAGTGGTTAGATTTGGCTTTTTACGACGCTTCAGCACGGACGGGAATGCAACTTTAGCCGAGGAGTATCTGCATGAATCTGCCAAGACTCTCCGAATGCCTGGGCCTGGTCGCACTGCTTCTGTGGCAAATACCAGCAACGCCACGGAGCGGATTGCCCGAACAGCCCGCAGCGCAGTTCCATTTGTTGCCCGTACCGGCCGCCCTGACGCCGGCCGAAGGAAAACTCAAGATCGATGGATCGTTCCGTGCCGCATTCGCCGGATACACGGAGCCGCGCCTCTCACGCGCCCTGACGCGCTGCCTTCAAAGGCTGCAGGAGCACGCCGGCATCCGCTTTGCGAACCAGCAGTCCACGCAACCGGAGCATGCACAGCTCGTGGTCGATTGTGCCGGCCCGGGAGAGAAAGTGCAGTCGGTGCGCGCGGACGAGTCGTACAGCCTCCAGATCAGCGCTGTGCAAGCACGCTTGGCGGCGCCGTCGCCCCTGGGAATACTCCATGGCCTGGAGACCTTGCTCCAACTGGTTGACTTGGATTCGGAATCATTCTACTTCCCTGCCGTGAGCATTCAGGATCGCCCGCGTTTTCCCTGGCGTGGCTTGATGATCGATGCCTGCCGGCACTGGGAACCTGTAGAGGTGATCAAACGCGACCTGGACGCGATGGCCGCAGTCAAACTGAACGTCCTCCATTGGCATTTGTCGGAGGACCAGGGTTTTCGCATCGAATCCAAGCGGTTTCCGAGGCTGCAGCAGCGCGGCTCCGACGGCCTTTACTATACGCAGAATCAGGTGCGCGAGGTTGTGGCCTACGCGCGCGACCGCGGCATCCGCGTCGTCCCGGAATTCGACATGCCCGGCCACACGACAGCCTGGTTTCCTGGCTATCCCATGCTTGCGAGCGCCCCGGGCCCATATCAGATCGAGCGCAAGTGGGGCGTGTTCGATCCGTGCATGGATCCCACGCGCGAGGCAGTCTATACATTCCTCGACTCTTTCCTGACCGAAATTGCGCCCTTGTTCCCCGACCGGTATTGGCACATAGGGGGTGATGAAGTGAACGGCCGGCAGTGGAACAGCAATAGCAAGATTGCAGCCTTCAAGAAACGTCGCGGCATGAAAACCAACGCGGATCTGCAAGCGTACTTCAACAAGCGCCTCATTGCTCTTCTAGCCAGGCACGGCAAGAAGGCGGTCGGATGGGACGAAATCCTCCACCCCGACCTTCCGAAGACCGCTGTCGTGCAGTCATGGCGCGGCCAGGCTTCCCTTGCGCAGAGCGCCCAGAAGGGATATTCCGGGATCCTATCTTGGGGTTACTATCTTGATCACCTGCGCCCCGCCTCCTTCCACTATCAGGTGGACCCGATTGGGCAACAGGCCGCTTCGCTAAGCGCGGACCAAAAGGCTCTACTCCTGGGAGGCGAGGCTTGCATGTGGGGAGAATACATTACCTCCGAGAACATCGATTCGCGCCTCTGGCCCCGGGCTGCGGCCATCGCTGAGCGCTTGTGGTCGCAACCCGAAGTGAAAGACATCGATGACATGTATCGGCGCCTGACGTGGGTCAGCCGCGATCTCGACCAATTGGGCTTGACCCACAACTCCAGCTATCCGCGGATGCTCGAGCGCATGGTCAATGGACAAGCACCGGATGCGCTCAAGACGCTCGGCGACATTGTCGAGTCGGTCAAACAGCTGGCGCGCGGCCGCATGGGCGCCTACACAAGCCTCACGCCAATGAACCGCCTCGTCGATGCCGTCCCTCCGGAAAGTGACCTCGCGCGGGATTTCAATCGGCGGGTCGACCTGGCCCTGGCGGACCCGCAGGGACTGCAGAGTCAGGCTGCAGACCTCCGCCTCTGGCTGACTCGATGGCGCGACAACCACCCGCTTTTACTACCTCTCCTGAGGGAATCGTACTTGCTTCGTGAGCTGGAGCCTGTCTCGGAGAATCTCGCGGCTCTCGCTGCCGCGGGCCTTCAGGCGCTGGATTACCTCGAATCCGGCCGCAAGCCGCCGGAGTCGTGGGCCGGCGAACAAACCGCGCTCCTGCAGCGCGTCGACAAGCCGCAAGCGGAACTTCTGATCATGATCGTTCCGGGCGTGCGCAAGCTGGTCGCAGCTGCAAGTCAGCTCCCCTGATGCCAGAACTATGGAAGCTTTCCTGCACTGTGCCTGCGGAAGCCTCAGCGCAGCTCTCCAGCCGCCCGCGGGAAGGGATCTCAACTTTCTTGCCGTTGACCGCCGCCTCGAGCACCTCCGTTCCGCGTACTTCGAGCCAGAAAGCACGCGCATGGCGCGGGGCGCTGACGAGTAGCTGCTTAGCAGCCGATGACCTTGCGGCGGCCGGAGACCTGGGATAAGATCGTCGCACCTCATCGTGACGGGGGAACAAAATGAACGGTCGGATCCTGGCGAGTCTTTTTGTTTTGGTGTCCCTTATCCTGACGCTTTGCTGGCGCTCCTACCCTCAAATCCCAATGGAGAGCGTGCTCAGCCGCATCACGATCCCGTCGCAGGGCGATTTGCGCGGCCTCGTGGACGTCGTCGGCTTTCCGCAGCGCGCCGATCAGATGGATTTCATCGGCAAGACTTGCGAAGACCTCGAGAAAGACGCAATCAGAACCAATCAGAAGCAGTACGGATTGACCGAGGGGACCGCACTGGTTTGCGGCATATGCCCGCACGACGACTATATGCTCGCCGGGCGCGTCTATGATCATGTGCAGCGTTACATGAAGGCCAGAACCGTCATTCTCATCGGGAATGCGCACTGGTCGGAGACCTTCGGCATCCGGGGCCGTTTGATCTTCGGCGATTTCAAGAGCTGGCGCGGGCCGTATGGCCCGGTGCCAGTTTCAGCCGCGCAGGATCGCATTACTGCAAAACTCGCCGCCGGCAGCTTCACCATCAACAGGAAGCTGGTGGAGACAGAGCACTCCCTGGAAGCGCTGATTCCGTATCTGCAGTACTACAACCGGAAGGTCGAGATTATTCCCATCTTGATTCCCTTTTCCGACTGGAACACTCTCGACCGGCTTGGCCAAGAGCTTGCACGGGCGGTTGCAGACCTCGCTCGCCAAAACAACTGGAATCTGGGCGCCGATCTCGCCGTGCTCTGCTCGACCGACGGCCAGCATTATGGCGATTACGGCTGGAGCTACTACGATTATCACCCGTTCGGCTGCGATGCCGAGGGATACAAGAAAGCACTCGCGCTTGATGTCAAAATGATCGACGACTATCTGGTAGGGAAAGCCGCCTCCGAGCGCGTGCACGGCTTGTTTTCGACGCTGGTCGACCAGAACGATATCTCGCACTACAAGGTGACATGGTGCGGGCGCTTCGCCGCTCCCTTCGGTGTCAACTTTGCAATTCATCTGGCGCACATAAAGGAAAACAGAGATCTGACAGGATTCCTTCTGCGCACCGGCTCGAGCTTGTCTGATCCCTCGCTTCCTTTGAAGAAATACGGTCTGGGAGCCACTTCGGACGCCAACCTGCATCACTTCGTGACCTACTTTTCTTTGGGCTTCAAATAGAGATCTTGCGATCAGAGAGAATCGGCTCTTATGGACCCAACGATCAAGCTGCTTTGCGATCTGGTCGCCGCCGACTCCGTGAATCCATCGCTTGTGGCGGGAGGCGCCGGCGAAACCGAGATTGCCGAGATCATTGCCGGGGAGTTGCGATCTGCCGGGCTCGACGTCGAAGTAGCGGAGGCCGCACCCGGTCGCCCCAATGTGGTAGCAATCCTGGAAGGACGCAAGCCGGGCCGCTCTTTAATGCTCTGCGGCCACATGGATACCGTCGGTGTCGCCGGCATGGAAGCTCCTTTCGATCCGGTCGTGCGCGACGGCCGGCTTTACGGCCGCGGAGCCGAAGACATGAAAGGCGGCCTGGCCGCAATGCTGAGCGCGGCGCGCGCCGTGGCTGCCAACGGCGGATTGGCGGCCGGGAGACTGATCATCGCGGCTGTGGCTGATGAGGAGTACGCCAGCATTGGCGCCGAGGCGCTGGTCGCGCGCTGGAGCGCCGAGGCCGCCGTTGTCCCGGAGCCCACCGATCTGGTCATAGCAACAGGCCACAAAGGCTTTACCTGGATCGAAATCATTGCCGAAGGCGTCGCCGCCCATGGCAGCCGCCCGCGCGAGGGGCGCGATGCGATTCTCCGCATGGGTCGAGTGCTCGCGCGCCTGGAAGCGCTCGATCGCGAACTCCAGTCGAGGGAACCGCATCCGGTGCTCGGGACTGCGTCTTTGCACGCCTCGCTGATCAACGGCGGCCGCGAACTCAGCACCTATCCCGACCGTTGCGTGCTTCACATGGAACGGCGTTCGATCACGGGCGAGGGAGGCGACACAGCTCTCGCGGAAGTGGCGGCGATCCTGGCATCGCTCCGGTCCGAAGATGACCAATTTCGGGCTTCCGCGAAGGTCCTCTTCGACCGGCGCCCCTATGAAACGCCGCTGAGACATTTCCTAATCCCTGCCCTCGAGGCTGCGCTCGCGAAAGCAGGACGCCTTCCCAGCCGCGGCGGCGTATCCTTCTGGACCGACGCTGCCATTCTCGGACATGCCGGCATCCCCTCAGTCATTTTCGGACCCGGTGGCGCCGGGCTCCACGGCACCGAGGAGTATGTCAAAGTGGAAGACGTGCTCACCTGCCGCGATGCGCTCGCAGCGCTGGCCCGCACAATTTGTGTTTGATAAACAAAAGGTGCAGCCGGAGATGAATGCCGCTGTATTCACGCATCCTACCGAATCATCATCGGAACCGGGCTGACCGTGTTTCAACGCCCGGATTCGTGCTACTTTTACCGGCTGAGGAGCTGAAAATTGTACTGTCCCAAATGCAAGACCGAGTATAGCGAAAGCGCTTCCAAGTGCCCCACATGCGGCGCTGCCCTCGTCGACTCGTTGGAGAACCCCATTCAGCCGGAAGACGATCTGGTAGCTCTATTCAAAACTCCGGACATCGCACTGCTGATGGTCGTCAAATCCTTGCTGGAATCAGCAGGGATCTCTTACATGGTTCAAGGAGAAGAGGGGCTGCACGTCTTTCCTCTCAGCTTCTCCGCCGGCTTCTTCAATCCTTCCGCTTATGGAGCTGTCATACGGGTTCGCCGGGAAGACCTGCCGGACGCAAGGAAACTTCTGGAAGAGAGTGTCCCACCAGCAAGCGATTCAGACGAAAATCGGTGACAGTATCTCATGCGCGATTCGCGCACCCAAGTGCATGAAAAGGCCAAGCACCTGAGTTGGTGACTGTCGGAGTCGGAATCGGCATCGGGATCGCTATCGCAATTCGGGTTAAGAGCCAGACAGCGATTGCGACCCCGATACCGATTCCGATGCCGAATTTTGGTGTTTTCCGTTCTATTTTCAAAGCAGGCACCAAATTGCCGCATGGATATTGAAATCACGCAAGCCCGGCAGGGCAATTCGGTGCCTGTCACCGATTTTCGTCTTCGCTGTGCACTCCCTCCATACCCTCGCGCACAATAAACGGGACGAGTGCGAGTGCAGCAACAGGATCAGCCCACCACCAGCCAAGCGTGGCATTCAGTATCAGGCCGGCGAGCGTCGTCGCCGAAAGCCAGGCGCAGGTTATGGTTTCATACGAGTCGGCATGCAGGGCGCGGCTTCCCAGGCTTTCCGCAGTTCGCAGCTTGGCGCGCGCCAGCAGCGGCATCACCACGAGGGAGACTGCGGTCAGCGCGATTCCGACAATGCTGGCATCCGGCTCCCGGCCAAAACCCATCAGACGCCGGCCCGAATCGAGCACGATATAAGCGGCCAGTGCCAGCAATAATGTGCCTGCGAGACGCGCCGCCCAGAACTCTGCTTTTTCGGCCCGATCTGGCGGCCGGCCGCGCATTTCATAGGAAAAGCGCCAGCCAACCACAACAGCACTGGCGGTCTCGGCGAAGGAATCAACACCAAAACCGACCAGCGCGACTGATCCGGCAACAATGCCTGAGGCGAGGGCCACAACTCCCTCAAGCACATTCCAAATAATCGTGAACATTGACAGGCGAAGGCCGCGCCGAATCATGTGCGATCGGTCCGGCTTGGAAGTCATTTGGGTAGAAATCATGCAGGATGTTACCATGACCGGAAGGGAAATCGGCAGTACTACACCATGGGCAAGTTCAACCCGGCCGCGGTCGACAAGCTGATCGGGGAACTCCTCGCACGCAACTGACAACGGCCCGAACGCAGAGACTCAATGGCTGTTTCCCGTAATTCCTGCGCCTTGGCGTCCTCGTGGTTACTCCATGCCTGCAAGCGTTGCGCGCACTGAGAGGGTGATTTTGTAGAAGACGGTTAGCATCAGGAAGCCGACGGCCCAGATGCCTAGCGTGATCGCAATCTCCGGAAGCGTCGGAGCATATTCGGTCACAGCACCGAGGGGCGACGGAACAAAACCGCCCACAATCAAGCCGATTCCTTTGTCGATCCACAGGGAAACGAAAACCATCATGGCAGCCAGAGCAAAGATGTTCTCGTCTCTCCGCGTGCGCGGTACGATCAGAAGGATCACTGAAATTACTCCCAGCACCATTGAGGTCCACATCCACGGCACCAGGGATGCGCTACCGTTCAGCCCCGCGAAAAGATATTCAAAGTGCTCCATCGGCTCTGGAATCCGGCTGTAGAAGACCGTGAAGATTTCCACCAGAACAAAGAACACGTTGATGATCATGGCGTAGGTGACGATGATCGCCAGCTTCTGGATCGCCTCTTTCCCGGCATCGAAGCGGGTCAGCTTGCGCATGACCATGCAGAGCAAGATCAGGAGCGCCGGGCCGGAGGCAAAAGCCGAGGCAAGAAAGCGCGGCGCCAGAATCGCGGTCAGCCAGAAAGAACGCCCGGGCAGGCCGTTGTAGAGAAACGCGGTCACCGTGTGAATGCTCACTGCCCAGGGAATGGAAACCAGAATGACCGGCCTGATCCAGCCCGGCGGCGGCACGCTCTTGTGCTCGGCGCTCAGCGTGACCAGGGCGATCACGGCATTGAGGAGGAAGTAGCCGGAGAGCAGGAACAAATCCCAAAACATCATCGACCCGGGCGTTGGATAGCGCAACACCTTGAGGACCCTCGCCGGCTGCCCCATGTCAACAAAGATGAAGAGCATACACATGGAGACCGAGGATATCGCAAGAAACTCGCCCAGAATGGTGATCTTGCCGAAGGCTTTGTAGTCATGGAGATAGTACGGCAGGACGACCATGACGGCGGATGCGGCGACGCCGACGAGGAAAGTGAATTGCGCGATGTAGAGCCCCCAGGTGACGTCGCGGCTCAACCCGGTGATTCCCAGGCCGTAATCCAATTGCCGCAGATACGCAAGGAAGCCGACACCGATCACCGCGAAGAGCGCCAGAATCCAAATCCAGTACCTCCTGCCGCCAATCAGCGCCTTCTCAAACATGAACATCAGCGTACCTCAGATGACGTAGTAAACCTCGGGAGCGGTACCCAATTCAGCCTTGCGCCGGATCGCGAAATTCGAGCGTAACATCTGGCGCGCGTCCGACGCCGGATCCTCGAGATCGCCGAATACCAGCGCCTTCGGTTCACAGGCCTCCACGCACGCGGGCAGCCTTCCTCGAGCGAGTCGCTCCGCGCAGAACGTGCATTTCTCCACGACGCCCTTGGTTCGGGTGGGAAAATCGGCAGTCATGTCTTTGACGTAAGGCCGGGGATCCACCCAGTTGAAGCTGCGCGAGCCGTACGGGCAGGCAGCCATACAGTAGCGGCAGCCGATACAGCGGTGCCAGTCCATCATGACGATGCCGTCCTCCCGCTTCCAGGTTGCCTGCGTCGGACAAACGCGCACGCACGGGGGACGGTCACAGTGATTGCAGAACACTACGAACGGCTTGTCCTGAAACATGGCGTTGGCATATTCGCTCTGCTCGGAGATGAAGGCGTTCTTGAAGGGTTCCTTCCAGATCCATTTGACCTCGTGGCGTCGGTCGCTGATCTCCGGGACATTGTGGCTCCGGTTGCAGGCCCTGATGCACAGATCGCATCCTTCCTGCTTGAGGCACTTCCTTGCATCAATGATCATCGCCCAGCGCCGGGCATTCAGAGTGCCCGGCGTAGACATCGCTTCACTCGGACCCGATTTGGTGAATGCGCCCGCAGCTCTTTTCGCTGCGAGCGCCGCCAGCGACATCCCTGTAATCCGCAGGAATGCTTTTCTGTCAACGCCCATCTTGCTCTCCTGTGCGGGCAGCGTGCGTCTGCTGCACGGCCTGATGAACCGTCTGCGGATCGACATGGCAATCCCAGCAGTATGGGCTCCGGACGCCGTTAAAGGTGTGGCAGCGGTCGCAGAACCCCGCTTTGTCAGTGTGGCACTGCTGTAAGCAGGTTGCCGTAAGGCTGATCGCATAGGCCCTGCCGTTGTAAGCCGTGTAGGTTTGGATGTTTCTGCGCACAACCTGGTCACGCCATTCATTCAACAGTTGCATGTGGGAAGTTTTCATGTAGGGAATCGGAGCGACGCACTCCTTTTCATGGGCGGGGAGCTTGAGGTCTGGTTCCCGCGGCGTCTTCCCTGCTGCCAGATCGTACCAGACCGGGAACGTGATCAGCCCCAGAAAGACCAGCAGCCCGGCGACAATCAGCCCTCGGTCATGCATGGCCGCGAACCTCCTTGGGCTGGAACGGCTCGCCGCGAAGATCCGCGCTGCGTCCGCTTTCCCCCGTCAGAACCAGGGCGTTGCCGACGAGCTCGTGCACTCCTGCGACCTCGACGCCTGGAACCCAATATTCCAGCAAGGGCGGCAGAGCCGCCTTGTCGATCGCGCAAATGCAAGCGACAAGGTTCACGCCGAACTTCTCCTGGACGTACTTCACGGCGTTAGCTCGCGGCAATCCTCCCCGCATTCTCATTTCGAAGTTCTCGTCGGCGCCCAGTCCCGCGCCGCTGCCGCAGCAGAACGTCTGCTCGCGGATCGTGTTCTCGGGCATTTCATGAAATTCGTTGCACACGCTTTTCAGGATGTAGCGCGGCTCCTCGAGGAGCCCCATCGCTCTGGCAGGATTGCAGGAATCGTGAAAGGTCACACTCCAGCGGTCGTTGCGGCCCGGATCGAGCTTGATTCTGTCGTTCTTGATCAGATCTGCTGTGAACTCGCAGATGTGCACCATCTTGGTGGACCTGGCGTTCTCGAAGCGAGTGCCCGTGACAGGCGAAACCGGGACCTCGAGGAAATCGGCCGGACCATTCATGGTGTCCATGTACTGATGCAGGACTCGCCACATGTGCCCGCATTCGCCGCCGATGATCCACTTGACTCCCAGACGCTTCGCTTCGGCGTAAATCTTGGCATTCAGGCGTTTCGTCATCTCGTGCGAAGTGAAGAGGCCGAAATTTCCGCCTTCGGAGGCGAACGCACTGAATGTATAGTCCAGGCCGATCTCGTGAAAGACCAGCAGATAGCCGAGCAACGTGTAGTAATGCGGGCTGCCGAAGTAGTCGGCTGAGGGCACGATAAACAGGATTTCCGCCCCCTTCTTGTTGATGGGCGCCTCGACACGGATGCCGGTCATTTCCTCGAGTTCGTCGACAGCAAAGTCGATGCTGTCCTTGAAACCGTGCGGCTGCATGCCGAGATGGTTCCCTGTGCGATAGCAATTGGCGGCCGGCTCAACAATCCAGTTGATGTTGCATCCTACCAGGTTCAGCAGCTCGCGCCCGATCATCGTCACTTCCGCAGTATCGATGCCATAGGGGCAGAAGACCGAGCAGCGACGGCATTCGGTGCACTGGTAGAAGTAGTAGAACCACTCTTTGAGCACATCCTCCGTGAGGTCGCGCGCACCGGCCAGCCGTCCGAATGCACGGCCCGCAGCGGTGAAATATCTGCGGTATACGGAACGGATTAGCTCGGCGCGCAGGACCGGCATGTTCCTAGGATCACCTGAACCGATATAGAAATGGCACTTGTCGGCGCACGCACCGCAGCGGACGCAGATGTCCATAAAGAGCCGGAAGGACCGGAATTTTTCGAGCCGGTCTCTCATGCCGTCCAGGATGATTCGTTTCCAATCGGCCGGGAGCTTCCAGTCTGTTCCAAACGGCTGCCAGGCTCGCGGATTAGGAAGATCCAGGTACTCGAGATTCTTCGGCAGGGCGCTGTAGCAGAAGGTCCCCTTGCGAAATACCGCGGTCGGATCCAGCCAGCTCTTGCGCTGCGGCCGGTATTGGATCTGGACCAGTTCCTCGGGTTTCGGTTGCGGACCAGCCATAGTTATTGTCCCTCAAGTGGCAACCCGGCAGCCTTGATCTTGTCGCGAAACTCATCCTGCCACTCGGCATAGGTGTGGACCTTGACAGGGTAATCCCAGGGATTGACGTGGCGTTTCATACGGCTGTCGTTGGGCAGGTTTCGCGTCGGACTCAGAAACACTCCCGCCATGTGCATCAGCTTGCTGAACGGGAAATACGCCAGGAGTGCGCTCAGGAGGAACAGGTGGGCGAAGAAAAGCGATCCCACGCCTTCAGGCACGCGCGGAGAAAAGGTCACGAGGCCCACGGCAGTCTCCTTGATCTGCAGGATGTCGACTTTCGCGAAGTAACGCATCAGAATGCCGGTAGAAACCAAGCCCAGGAGCAGGCAAAGCGCCAGATAATCACTGAAGAGCGAGATGTACCGGATCTGCGGGTTTCGAAGCCTCCGCAGCAGGAGGTACACCAGGGCCGCGAAGATAATCCCGTCGGTTGAATAGAAGACCGGTGTTCCGACCTGAAAGAAGCCGTCCACGCTCCCAAGCCCGAGCACAAAACGGGGAACGGGCTCCATGAAAAAGCGCAAGTGTCTGAGAAGGATAATCAGAAAAGACCAGTGAAAGGCCAGGGCGCCCAACCAGAGAAACTTCTCCTCGCCATAAACCAGCTTCGGTCCCGTGCGCAGGTCCGCTTTGATGTTGCGGAACAGAGAGCGGAACAGAAGGATCTCCAGCGCCATGCGCGCAGCGACGCCGAGCTTGGAGCATGGGCTTTCAAGCCGGCTGTGCCTGATCCAAGACAGAGATTTTTGCTGACCGCAGGTCGTAGAGATGCGGAAAGGGACTGCCGAACGCGCCCATTTCATGGTGCGGTAAATCACGCCAGCAAGAAATATGGCGATCGCGGTGTACGGAGCTATCGTCGCAAAAAAGAGGCGCGGCCCGGCTGATTCTCCTCCAATAAGCGCCAGCATGATCAGCGCCGATACCACGGCGAGCGCATAGAGGAAATTCATAGGCTATCACCTCGAGAACTTGCCATGAACTACACGAAAGCCTCCGCGGCGTCACTCACTCATATTCTCGATGGAATTTGCGGCGAGTCTTCGGCTCACGTAGGTCCGCCGCTTGACATCGTTTGCCCTGATTTCGCAGATCTGCTCGCGGCATCGTACGAAGAGATCGAAGGCCAGGAGAGCCAGCGCATCGATCCGCGTCTCGAAAGCGGCAAGTGCGCTCCCGTCCGGATCGACTCGCCTTTCGCCTCGCAACTCTTGCTGTACGATATCCTTCAGGATGAAGATGAATGATACCGCCTGCGAGGCGCTGAAGTCCTCGACCGCCCGCACACGAATGATCGCGTCCAAGGCGCGTTCAGACTCATCCGAGGCGCGCCCGAGGAGAAGCGCCACAAAAAGCACCGGCAGATTTTCCTTGAGGGTGTATCCGACAGGATTGCGGAAGCGGTCCTGTTCCTCCACGAAAAAGCGGCAAGTGCTTTTGGCATATCCCTGAAGAGTGCGCTCCAGCCACAATCGGCCAATAGCATCTTGCTTGCGCGCGAGAAACTCGAGCAGCAGACCGGGACACGGGAAACCGAGACCAGGCTCCAGGAAGCCTCGGGTGTTTCCGTCGAGTTCACCCACCTCTTCCCGATCGAGTCTCACTTCCTCCCTCCTTAGACGCACCCTGTCGGCTTCGGCAGTCCCGCAAGCTTGCAGGCGCCTTTGGCGGGTCCCGAAGGAAAAAGTTCGTAGATGTAGTTCAGTTTGAATCCTGTCTCCTTGCACAGCTTCCGGATCATCGGCGCTATGCCGAACTCGAGGTAATAGCTCCTGAGGTAGTTGATGACTTTCCAGTGCTCCTCGGTAAGCTCAGTAACTCCCTCGCTCGTCGCGAAATCCTTGGCCACTTCCGCATTCCAAATGTTGGGATCCTGCAGGAAGCCGTCTTCATCCACTTCGTAGGTTCTTCCGTTGACTTCAAACGTCGGCATGCTTTCCATCTCCTGTCAAGACTTCTATCTCCTGGCCGATCCCGCGGCTTTGAAATCCAGGTTTCAGTCGGGATCAGCTACACCATCTCAATGTACCCGCTAGGGCATTCTTCTGCGCATTTCTTGCAGCCGTCGCACAGCTCAAGCTTTACCTTATAGTGCTCGCCCTTGGGAAGCTTTACGAAGGCGCCGGGCGTACAGTACATCCAACACGCCTCACAGTCCATGCACATGCCGCACGACAGGCAGCGCTTTGCCTCCGCATGTGCCTCAGCGTCGGAGAGTCCGGACTCGATCTCCGTATCCATGCCCCGTTGCTCTATACCCATGCGTCCACGCTCATGGCGCGGCGCCTCTTTATACCACGCGAGTTTCATTTTCTCGGGCTTCACGGGCGGCGGCAGGTCCGGCTTATGGAGCTTTTTCCCGCGCAAGCGCGCATCGATCGCCTCGGCGGCGAGACGCCCTTGCGCGATGGCGATCGAAACCAGGCCGAGCCCGACGTCGTCGCCACCCGTATAGACGCCGTCTGTGCTTGTCGCTCCCCAGTCGTCGATCTTGATCCACTCCTTCCCTGCTCGCAGATTTGCGAAACCGCCAAACTCAGGCTCCTGGCTGATGGCAACGATGATGGCCGTTGCCTCCAATTCGAACTCCGAATCCGGCTTGGGCACAGGACGCGGCCGGCCCGACGCGTCCCGCTCTCCCAACTCCATGCGAATGCATTTCATCCCGGCCGCGATTCCGTCCTTGCCGATGATTTCGACGGGCGCAGCCAGAAACTCGATCCTGACTCCTTCTTCCAAGGCGCCGTCGATCTCGGGCCTGATGGCGGGCATCTCGGCCCGTGTACGGCGATAGAGAAGCGTTACTTCTGCGCCCAAGCGCCTGCTCACTCTGGCTGCATCGACAGCAGTGTCGCCGCCGCCGATAGCGACGACTTTCTTGCCCAGCGTCACTTTTTCGCCCGAGTTGACGCGGTTTAGAAATTCAGTCCCGGCGAAAACATTGGAAGCATCTTCTCCCGGCACGTCGAGCTTCAGCCCCTTGTGCGCGCCGATGCCGACGAAGATCGCGCGATACTCTGCGCGCAACTGCTCGATGGGAGCATCCCTGCCGACCATAACGTTGCACTTCAGCTCTATGCCCAGTTTCAGAATCCGTGCTATCTCCGCGTCCAACACATTGCGCGGCAGCCGGTACGCCGGTATGCCGTAGCGGAGCATCCCCCCTGGCGCCCGGAACGCCTCGAAAATCGTAACCGGATACCCGCGGCGCGCGAGCTGATAAGCGCAGGAAAGACCAGCCGGACCTGCGCCGACGACCGCGATCTTTTCAGCATGTCGCTCTTCGGTCAGCATGGAGAGCTTGAGATTCCGCTCCACGCCAAAGTCACCAATGAATCGCTCGAGAGCGTTGATGGCCACTGCTCCTTCTTTGGCCTTGCGGCTGCAGTTCTCCTCGCAGGGGTGGGGACACACGCGTCCGCACACAGCAGGTAAGGGATTTCGCTCCGTGATCATCCTCCAAGCGAGCTCGTAGGCTTGCTCTTCGGTGCGGCCATAAGCCTCGGCCTGAGCGATAGTGGCCAGCCATCCTCTGATATCAGCGCCGCAGGGACAGCAGCCCATGCACGGAGGCGTCTTCGGTGTATATCTCGGGCGCAGCGGACTGATCAGAGCAGCGACGCTCGCCGCGCCTCTGATGACCGGTTTCCTGACCTCCTTGAACAACACCACGATTCAATCCTCGACTCGGCTACAAAAGATTCATAGCCACCAGGACCGCAAAGATCTCCGAGAAATCTTCTTCGCGTTCTTCGAGAAACTATGACAGAGCGGGCCTCACGGTAAACTTACATGGTTGCGAATTGGATTCGCATTCCTTAACAACCATGAAACCGGAGGCCCAGAATGAAGCATATAGGATTCGATATCGATAGT